>Ga0209488_10000012_pt1 | contig 136568 bp, 113 predicted proteins | sample Rivendell_Oct201_8_FD_188349 | JGI IMG/M metagenome (GOLD analysis project Ga0209488, IMG submission 188349) | Vadose zone soil microbial communities from the Eel River Critical Zone Observatory, Northern California, USA -... | ecosystem: Environmental > Terrestrial > Soil > Vadose zone >...
CGCGTGGGGAGGCAACGCTCCGGGGGCTGTTCTCGGAACTGCTCTGCGAGCAGAGCAGTTCCTGCGAAGGCCCCCTACGCGTTCCTCCCCACGCGTCCACAAACGGCCGCGTCTAGCCTCACTCACCCACACCACACCACCACCATTCGTGTGTTGATCGATTCAGCGCCGATGCCTCAATCCAAAGAGAAGAAGTGGTGTTTGAGCGTGTTGCCGCCTTAGGGGGCGCGCGGGGAGAGAACGCGGAGGGGACCTTCGCAGGCTCCGGTCTGCTTGCAGAGCGGAGCCGAGAACAGGACCCGGAGCGTTCTCTCCCCGCGCGCCCCTGACGACGCCAGGTTGATCCCCAACGCGCCACTCCCTATACTCCCTCGCGCGTGACCCCTTCGACGACTCGCCCCGATTCCCGCTCGCTCGACCTGCGGGCTCCCCGTTCCGGCACCGACGCTCCACCGGAATCCCGGACCGAATCCTCGCTGCTCCCCCCGGTGCTCCGGGGCCGCTGGGAGCAGGGCAGGACTCTCGAGGTGGATGCGGTTCTCCAACGTCTCCGCGAAGACGGACCCGCCTTTGCCTGGTTCACGCCGGACGGCGACTTCGTCGCCGGATTCGGCGCCGTGGCCAGGTTCGAAGGATCCGGGCCGGGCCGGTTCCAGGCGGCGAAGAGCTGGCTGGACGGCCTCGACCGCGCCGCCGCCTCCGACGAAGGGAGCGAGCGGCCGCCGTTGATCGCGGTCGGAGGCTTCTCGTTCGCCGAGGGTTCGGCCGGCTCTCCCGCGGGTTTCGGAGACGCGGTCTTCTTCGTTCCCGCCGAGATCTGGACCTCGGGCCCGGACGGGGGCTTCGCGTCGTGGCGGCGCGCGGACGGAGAAGCCGCCGCCATCCGCCCCGCTCCCCCGCTCGCGCGGCCCCCGGTTCCCGAATGGACCGAGAGGGAATGGTCCGAAGGCGTGCGGGCGGTCCTGGACGAGATCGCAGCGGGCCCCCTTCAGAAGGCGGTGCTCGCGCGGGCGGTCGAGATCGAATCGTCGCAGGAGATCGACCCGTCGCGCGTGCTCGAGAGCCTGATCGAGGCGAATCCGGCGTGCTACCGCTTCCTGGTGCGCCCCGCGGCCGGCGCGTCCTTCGTGGGCGCGAGTCCGGAGCGGCTCGTGGCGCGCCTGGACCACATCGTGGTCTCCGACGCGGTCGCGGGCACGGCGGCGGACGCGGCAGTTCTCGAGGCGGGAGACAACGGCAAGGACCGGAGCGAGCACGCGTTCGTCGTCCGCCACATCGTGGAGGCGCTCCAGCCCCTCTGTGATTCGATCACCGCGGACCCCGAGCCGTCCCTCCAGCGCCACCGCCGCCTGACGCACTTGAAGACCCGGATCTCCGGGCACGTGCGCGCGCGCACGCACGTCCTCGATTTCGCGGAGCGCGTGCATCCCACGCCCGCGGTGGCGGGCTCGCCCCTGGACGCGGCGCTGGCGCTGATCCGAGCACTCGAGCCCAGCAACCGGGGCTGGTACGCGGGCGCGGTCGGCTGGATGGACGCCGACGGACGGGGCGACTTCACCGTGGGAATCCGCTCCGCGCTGATCCATGGGAGCCGCGCTCTCCTCTTCGCGGGAGCGGGCATCGTCCCCGGCTCCGATCCCGCCGCGGAGTGGGCCGAGACCGAGATCAAGCTGTCGGTCATGCGGGAGGCGATCGCCGATGCCGGGCGTTGACCGCGAGGCTCCGCCGGGAACCGCGGTCGAGCGCGATTCGACCGCCGAAAATAGCGGCGCGCTCAATCTCCTCTGGGCGGAGCGGTTCGTGACCGCACTGGCCGAAGCCGGAGTGCGCGAGGCGGTCGTGGCTCCCGGATCGCGGTCTGCCCCGCTCGCGGCCGCGCTCCACCGCTCGCGCATCCGCACCCACGTGGCGCTGGACGAGCGGGCCGGAGCCTACTTCGCGCTGGGCATGGCCAAGGCATCGCGGCGGCCCGCGGCCGTGCTCTGCACCTCGGGCACCGCGGCCGCCAATTTCCACCCGGCGATCCTCGAGGCGCGCCACGCGCGCGTCCCGCTGATCGCCCTCACGGCCGACCGTCCGCCGGAGCTGCGCGACACCGGAGCGCCGCAGACGACCGATCAGCTCAAGCTTTTTGGCGAGGCGGTGCGCTGGTTCTGCGAGGTCGGGGCGCCGTCGGAGGGCCCCGAGCCGCTTCGCTACGTGGCCTCGCTGGGCGCGCGTGCCGTCGCGGCCGCGTGGGGCCCGCCCGCCGGTCCGGTGCACCTGAACTTCCCGTTCCGCGAGCCGCTGCTTCCCCGGCCGGGCGCGACGCCTCCGGGCCGCGATCCGCCGGCGGCCGCCGATGACGACGAGCCGCAACCCCCCGAAGGGGCCCCGCCGCCGGAGCCGGCGATCCGCCGCGTGGCGCGGATCCTGGCCACGAAGAGGCGCGGGCTCATCGTGGCCGGACCCGAGGACACGTCCGCGGATACTCCAGGCGCCATTCGCGACCTCGCCAGGGCCACCGGATATCCGGTCCTGGCCGATCCGCTTTCCGGACTCAGGTACGGGGCCCACGATCGTTCCCACATTCTGAGCGCGTACGACATCTTTCTCCGCTCGACTCGCTTTGTCGCCGAGAGCGCGGCGCCCGAGGTATTCCTTCACTTCGGCGCGCCTCCCACGTCCAAGGCGCTCGACCGCTACGCCGCGCGATTCCCCGATGCTCTCCACGTCGGCGTGGACCCGGCCGGCGCGTTCCGGGATCCGGGCCGCCGGATGGGCGAGGTTCTTCGCGGCGACTCCGCCCCGACCGCGCTGGCGCTGGCCGCCGCACTGCGCGGATCGGCCGCTTCGGCCGCGGGCTTCGGCGGCCCGTTCGCGCTCGCGGAACGGGCCGCGCGCGGCGCCCTGGAGCGCGCGTTCGGCTCCCAGCCCGACGCGATCACCGAGGCGTCGCTCTTCCCCACGCTGTTCCCGGCGCTTCCGCCAGGGACCCTTCTGTTCGCCGGCAACAGCATGCCGGTCCGGGACCTCGATTCCTTCGCCCCGGGAACGGACGTCCCGGTTCGCGCGCTCGCCAATCGGGGCCTGAACGGCATCGACGGCGTGGTGTCCACGGCCTTTGGCGCCGGCGCCGCGTCCGGCGCGCCGCTCCTGGCCGTGGTCGGCGACCTCTCGTTCCACCACGACCTGAACGGGCTGGCCGCGCTCCGCGAGGGCGTGGCCCGAGCCACGATCGTTCTCGTCAACAACGACGGGGGCGGAATCTTCTCGTTCCTGCCGGCCGCGGAGCACCCGGATCTCTTCGAGCGCTACTTCGGCACGCCTCACGGCCTCGATTTCTCCGCGGCCGCGGCTCTCTATGGGGTTCCCTACTCCCGCCCTGCCTCGCGGCGGGAGCTGGCCGAACGGGTCGGCGATTCGCTGCGCGCGCGCCGGAGCGAGATCATCGAGGTGCGCACCGACCGCGCGCGGAACGCCGAGCACCACCGGGCGCTCCTCGCCGAGGCGATCCGCGCGGTCGAGGCGGAGCTGTGAGCGGCAGCCGGCTCTGCGTCGAGCGCGGTCTCCGGTACCATCTCGTGCTCTGGGGATCGCAGCGGGCGAAGGCCCCGGCGGTCGTCTTCCTCCACGGATTCGCCGGATCGGCCCGCGACTGGGAGCGCTGCGGCGCTGCGGTCGACAGCCAGGGCCTCCGCGCCGTGGCCATCGACCTGCCCGGCCACGGCGACACGGAGACGCCGGAGGATCCGGGGCGCTTCACCGTCGGAGAAACCGCGCTCGACCTGAACGCGCTTCTCGATCTGAACGGAATCGCCGATGCGCACTGGGTCGGTTATTCCATGGGCGGACGCGTCGCGCTCCACGTGGCGGCGTCGACTCCCTCGCGCGTGCGCTCGCTGTTCTTGGAGAGCGCCTCTCCGGGAATCGAGCCTGAGCCGGAGCGCGCGGCGCGGCGCGCGGCCGACGAGGTCCTCGCGACCGAGATCGAGCGGCACGGGATCGAGTGGTTCGCGGAGCACTGGGGCGCGCAGCCGCTCTTCGCGACGCAGGAGTCGCTGCACCCGCGCACGCGCGCCGCCCTTCACGAGGCGCGCCTCAGAAACCGGCCGGCGGGCCTCGCCGGATCGCTCCGCGGCCTCGGTCAGGGAACGCAGCCCTACCTGGGCGGCCGGCTGGCATCGATCCACTGCCGCACCCTCCTCGTCACGGGCACCCTCGACGCCACGTACGGCGCCTTAGCGGCGCGAATGGCCGCGGTGCTGCCCGAGGCCCGTCACCGCGCCGTGCCCGGAGCCGGCCACAACGTCCACCTGGAGCAGCCCGATGCGTTCGAGCGCGCGCTCCTCGAGCACCTCGGACCCCATGCGGGCGCGGCCCGGTCGTCGGCCCGCTCGTCCATTCACTAGGAGCCACGCCATGGCCGTCGCATCCGCGCTCGCCTGGAAACCGGCGAAGACCTTCACCGACATCCTCTACGAGAAGGCCGAGGGCATCGCCAAGATCACCATCAACCGCCCCGACGTGCGGAACGCCTTCCGGCCGCTCACCGTCCGCGAGATGGGCGTGGCCTTCGAGGACGCGCGCGAGGATCCGGAAGTGGGCGTGATCATCCTGACGGGCGCGGGCGACGAGGCGTTCTGCTCGGGCGGCGACCAGCGGGTGCGCGGAGACAAGGGCTACGTCGGGGACGACCAGGTGCCCCGCCTGAACGTGCTCGACCTCCAGAGGCAAATCCGCACCCTCCCCAAGCCGGTAGTGGCCATGGTCGCCGGGTTCGCGGTCGGCGGCGGGCACGTGCTGCACGTGGTGTGCGACCTGACCATCGCGGCGGACAACGCCCGCTTCGGACAGACCGGTCCCAAGGTCGGCTCCTTCGACGGCGGCTTCGGCGCATCGTACCTGGCGCGCATCGTCGGCCAGAAGCGCGCCCGCGAGATCTGGTTCCTCTGCCGGCAATACGACGCGAAGCAGGCGCTGGCCATGGGGCTGGTGAACGCGGTCGTGCCGCTGCCGCAGCTGGAGGAGGAGACGGTGGCGTGGTGCCGCGAGATGCTCGCGATGAGCCCGCTCGCGCTCCGCTGCGTGAAAGCGGCCCTGAACGCCGACTGCGACGGGCAGACGGGACTTCAAGAGTTGGCCGGGAATGCGACGCTACTCTATTACATGAGCGAGGAGGCCCAGGAGGGGCGGAACGCCTACCTCGAGCGGCGCAAGCCCGACTTCGCGCGGTTCCGCCGCCTACCGTAGCGATGGAGGCCGTCACCGGCGTCGCGGAAACTCCGCCCGATCGCGGGCGCGTCTGGCTGCTCGCGCTGCGCGTTCCGACCCTCGCGGCTTCGGTCGCGCCGGTCCTGGTCGGAAGCGCGGTGGCCGCGCGCCAGGGGTTCTTCCGGGCCGGACCCGCGCTCGCGGCTCTGGCGGGTGCGCTCCTCATCCAGATCGGCACCAATTTCGCGAACGACCTCTACGATTACAGGAAAGGCGCCGACCACGCGGGGCGCGTGGGCCCGACCCGGGTCCTGGCCGCGGGCTGGCTGTCCCCCGGCGAGGTGCGCCTGGCCATGATCGCCTCGTTCGCCCTGGCCGCGGTCGCGGGCGTCTACCTCGCCGCGGCCTCCGGGTGGCCGATCATGGTCGTCGGGGCCGCCTCGATCGCCGCGGGGATCGGCTACACCGCGGGGCGCTGGGCTCTCGGGTACCACGGGCTCGGTGACGCCGCGGTTTTCCTTTTCTTCGGCGTGATCGCGGTGGCCGGAACGGCCTACGTCCAGGCGGGATCGATCTCGCCGCTAGCGCTGGCGGCGGCGCTTCCCGTCGGCGCGCTCTGCACGAATATCCTCGTCGTGAACAACATTCGTGACTTCGATGCCGACCGCAAGAGCGGCAAGCGCACGCTCGCAGTGGCGCTGGGGCGCGGCGCGGCGCGCGCCGAGTACGCAGGGATGCTCGCCCTCGCCTATGCGGTTCCCCTCCTCCTGTGGCTGGGAGGCGAGCTTTCCCGGGCGGCGCTTCTTCCGCTTCTCACGCTCCCCATCGGCCTCGCTCTCCTCCGGTCGGTGCTCACGCGGACGGACGGTCCGTCGCTCAATCGGGCGCTGGTCTCGAGCGCACGGCTCCACGCGCTCTTCGGCCTTCTGTTCGCACTCGGGATCGTCGCGCCGTGACGATCGCCTCGGTGCGGCTGGTTCCGTATCGCCTTCCGCTGCGCGACCCGTGGCCGACCGCAGAGGGCCCCGTTGCGGACCGGGACGGCTGCATCGTGGTCCTGGAGGAAAAGGACGGGCCGTTGGGTTTGGGTGACGCCGCTCCGCTTCCCGGTTTCGGCCTGGAGACGATCGCCTCCAGCGTGGCGGCGCTGCGCGCCGCGGCGCGCCGGTTGGTCGGGCTCCCGGCTGCTTCCTACATCGAAGGCGCGGCCCACTTGACGCACCTGGCCCCGGTCGCGGCGGCCCCCGCGGCCCGCCACGCGATCGACCTGGCGCTCCACGATCTCGCGGCGCGGCGCGCGGGGGTACCGCTCTCGGTGTTCCTCGGCGCCGCCGCGGCCGTCGACTCGGTGCCGGCCAACGCGGCCATCCCGCGGGTGGACCCCGCCCGCGCGGCCTCGCTCGCGCGCGACGCCGTCGGGGCGGGAGCGCGCACGATCAAGGTGAAAGTGGGAGGGGGACCGCTGCACCAGGACCTGGCGCGCGTGCGCGCGGTGCGCGAGGAGGTGGGAGACCCGGTCGCGATCCGGCTGGACGCGAACCAGGCGTGGACCGAGGCGGAGGCGATCACCGCCCTTGCCGCGCTCCACGTCTACGCGCTCGAGTACGTGGAGCAGCCGGTGCTTGCCTCGGATGTGGCCGGACTGGCCCGCGTGCGCCGCGCGGCCGGCGTCCCGATCGCCGCCGACGAGGCGGTGAGCGACGCGCGCGCGGCGCGCCGGATTCTCGACCTGGAGGCGGCGGACGTGCTGGTGCTGAAGCCGATGGTGCTGGGAGGGCTCCACGCGGCGCGCGAGGTGGCCGCGATGGCGCGAGAGCGCGGCGTCCTCGTGGTCGTCACCTCCCTCGTCGAGAGCGCTGTCGGGCGTACCGGCGCACTCCACCTTGCCGCGTCCCTGGGTGCGGCCCCGTTGGCGCACGGCGTCGCGACCGGCGATGCCCTCCTGGAGGACGTGGCCGCCGCGCCCACGATGCGGCAAGGTGCGGTCGCCGTGCCTGGCGGGCCCGGACTCGGTATTTCGCTCGATCCGCGCAGGCTCCAGGGAGCCGCGGTGGTGGAGGCGGCGTGACGGGAGCGCGTCCGCCCGGGAGGTCCCGGTGAGCACGCACGATCCCGTCCGGTTCTGGGCAGCCGTCCAGCCCGAGCGCGCTGCGCTCCGGAGCCCTCGCTCGTTCTGGACGTACCGCGAGCTGGACCGTGCGGTCTGGGCGGCATCCGACGCCCTATTGGAGAAAGGCCTGGGCGCCGGGGAGCACGTCTCGCTGGAGTTCGGTCCCGGTGATCCGGTGGCCTTCGCCGTCGCGCTCCACGCGGTGCAGCGAATCGGCTCCCTTCCCGTGATCGTGGGCGCGCACCTCACTCCCCTCGAGCGGCAGACCATGCGCGAGCGCGCCCAGGTGGAATTCACGCTGACGGCCGGAGACCTGGACATCCCCCACCTCGACGGCGCGCCGCCGCCGCCAGCGGGCGTCGCGCCGCCGATCCCCTCCGAGACGCCCCGCGCGGCAAGCCCCGACATCTTCCTGGAGCGCCGCCTCGACGCGCCGGCGGCGGTCTGCTTCACGTCGGGCACCTCGGGCGAGCCCCGCGCGGTGGTGCTGACCCACGGGAATTTCCTCTGGAGCGCGATCGCGTCGGCCCGGAATCTGGGCGTGCGCGCCGGCGATCTCTGGCTCTGTCCGATGCCGCTCCACCACGTCGGGGGGCTCTCGATCCTCGCTAGAAGCGCGCTCTACGGCACGGCGGCGCTGCTCCACGAGCGCTTCGACGCCGACGCGGTGCACCACGCAATCGACGAAGAAGGGGTCACCTTGCTCTCCCTGGTCCCCACCATGCTCATCCGACTGCTGGAGGCGCGCCGCGGGCGTCCGTATCCCGAATCGCTCCGCGCGGTCCTGGTCGGAGGCGGTCCGATCCCACCGGCCGCGCTCGAGAACGCGGCCGCCCTCCGGATGCGCGCGCTTCCCACGTATGGACTCACCGAGGCGGCGTCGCAGGTGACGACGCTGCCGCTCCGCGAATGGCCGCGCGGGCTTTCGACCGCGGGGCGGCCCCTTCCCTTTGCTCAGGTCGAGATCCGCGATCTGGAGGACCGGCCCGCGCGACCCGGAATCGAGGGGGAGATCCTGGTGCGCGGCCCGACGGTGATGGCCGGCTACCTGGGCGATCCCGCAGCGACGCAGGCGGCCTTCTCGCGCCGGTGGCTCCGGACCGGGGACGTGGGCCAGTGGGATCCGGACGGACGCCTGGTGGTGATGGACCGCCGGGCCGACCGCATCGTGACGGGCGGCGAAAACGTGTCGCCCGAGGAGGTGGAGCGGGTCATCTCCACGCATCCGAGCGTTGCCGCGGCCTGCGTCGTGGCCGTTCCCTCGCGCGAATGGGGTCAGGAGGTGGCAGCGGCGGTGGAGCTTCGTCCGGGCCGCACGATCACCCTGGAGGAGCTGCGCGCGCACGCCGGGGGAACTCTGTCCGGCTTCAAGCTGCCCCGGCATCTGATCACGGCCGGCGAGCTGCCGCGATCGCCGTCGGGGAAGCTGCTACGGCGCGTGGTGCGGGAGCGCTTCCTCGACGAGATGGCCAAGCAGAAACACCCGTAGCTCTCCGGGGATCGGGATCGGGCGCATCGTCTCCCTTCCCGCGAACGCGTGGACCGTCTTCGCGGCCGCCCGGAGATCGCCCGCCCCGCCGGGACCGAGCACGCGATAGGCCAGGTGGAACGAGGCGCGCCCCACGTGCGTGACCTCCACGCGCACCGTCACGCGCTCGCCGTGGCGGATCGGGGCTTTGTAGTCGGCTTCGCTGTGCGCGATGGGAATGAGGAAGTCGGCGCCCGAGAAGATCCACGCGCGATCCACGCCCGCCGCCGCCCACAGCTCCTCGTACGCCTGGTGGCAATAGTCGTAGATCCGGCCGAAGAAGAGCACCCCGGCGGCGTCCACGTCCTGGAAACGGATCGGGAAAACCGCTTCGATGCTCATCGGCGGCCCGTCTCCCCCGCCGGCGCCGCCGCGCCCGCGACCTCTCCGGCGTAGACGTACGCCACACCCCCGGTGAGGGGCCGCGCGAGAACCTCGCGGAAGCGACCGGTACCGCGCATCAGCTCGGCGAACGCCGCGCCCGCGGGGAAGCGGGCCGCGGTGCGGTCGAGGTATTCGTAGGCCGAGCGCCTGCCGCTGATCCAGCCGCCCACGCGCGGCAGCACGGCGCGGCTGTACCAGCGGAAGAACGGCCCGAAGAGCGACCCGCCCGGCTGGCCGAACTCGAGCACAATGACGCGGCCGCCGGGGCGCGCCACCCGCGCCATCTCGCGAATCCCGCGCGCGGGGTCCTCAACGTTCCGGATCCCGAACGCCACCGAGACCACGTCGAACGAGGCGTCCGCGTACGGGAGGGAGAGCAGGTCGGCCTGCTCGAAGCGGACGGGGAGCCCGGCGCGGGCCGCCTTGGCGGGGCCGAGCGCGAGCATCTCCTCGCAGAAGTCGGTGGCGACCACCTCCCCCCGGGCGCCCACCGAGCGCTTGAACGCCAGCGCCAGGTCCCCCGTACCCGTGGCGCAGTCGAGCACCCGGTCCCCGGGCTTCGCCCCGCTCCACCGCACGGCCGCGCGACGCCAGCCGTGGTGCATCCCGAGGGAGAGGACCTGGTTCGCGCGATCGTAGGAGCGGGCCACCGACGCGAACATGGTGCGGACTTCGGCCGAAGCGGGCATGCGCGAAGTGTACCATCGGCCGGGCGGCTTTGACCCGCTCCGGCGCTCCGGAGTAAACTGAACGGATGCCCCTCATCAGCCTGAAGCCCGCCGGAACCTCTAACCCCGACGATCGCCCCCACCGCCGCTCCACCGCGGTCCGGATCGGCGAGGTCACGGTCGGGGGCGGGCGCCCCGTCGTGGTCCAGTCGATGACGAATACGGAGACGGCCGACGCGGCGTCCACCGCGATGCAGGTGATCGCGCTGGCCGAGGCGGGTTCGGAGCTAGTTCGCGTCACGGTGAACACGCCCGAGGCTGCGAAGGCGGTGCCCGAGATCGTCTCCCGCGTCCGGGAGGCCGGGCTCTCGACTCCGATCATCGGCGACTTCCATTTCAGCGGGCACCTGCTCCTGGCCGAGCACCCGGAATGCGCGCGCGCGCTGGACAAGTACCGCATCAACCCGGGCAACGTGGGAGCCGGGAAGCGCCACGACGAGCACTTCCGGAAGATCATCGAGGCCGCGGTGCGCCACGGGAAGCCGGTGCGCATCGGGGTGAACTGGGGCTCGCTCGACCGCGAGCTGTTGACCGCGCTGATGGACGAGAACGCGCGCGGCGCCTCGCCGCGGCCCGACCGCGAGGTGACGCTGGACGCCATGTTCCAGAGCGCCGTGCGCTCGGCCGCGCTCGCCGAGGAGTTCGGGCAGCCGCACGACGCCATCATCCTCTCGGCCAAGGTCTCGGGCGTTCGCGACCTGGTCGCCATCTACCGCCGGCTGGCCGCGGAGACCGACTACGCGCTCCATCTCGGGCTGACGGAAGCGGGCATGGGCATGAAGGGAACGGTCGCGTCGGCGGCGGGCCTCTCGGTGCTGCTCCTGGAAGGCATCGGCGACACCATTCGCGTCAGCATCACGCCGACCCCCGGCGGGGACCGGCGCGAGGAGGTGGCGGTTTGCCAGCAGATCCTCCAGTCCCTGGACATCCGCCACTTCACGCCCCAGGTCACTTCGTGCCCCGGATGCGGCCGCACCACGAGCAGCTATTTCCAGGAGCTGGCCGAGCGCGTGAACGAGCGGCTGCGCGAGCGGATGGCGGGGTGGCGGGAGCGGTACCCGGGGGTTGAAGAGCTGCGCGTCGCGGTCATGGGGTGCGTCGTGAACGGCCCCGGCGAGTCCCGCCACGCCGACGTGGGAATCTCGCTCCCGGGCACCGGGGAGAACCCGAAGGCGCCGGTCTATGTGGACGGAGCGCTCCGGACGACGCTCACGGGCCCGCGAATCGCCGAGGAGTTCTTCGAGCTCCTCGACGAGTACGTCGCCTCCCGCTACGGCTTGCGCACGCCGCGGTAGGGGCGCCTAGCCCGACTTCCGCGCGCGTCCCCCACGGAATTTCGACGTTTCCCGCTCGCTCGCCTCTTCCCGCTGCTTCGCATCGGAGGCCCGCTCCCCGATCACCTTGAGGCGCCTCCGCGGCCCGTCAGCCTCGAGCCGCAGCTGCACGACGATGACCCGGAAGCGCCGCACGAACCAGGCGGTGATCCCCAGCTCGATGTAGACGACGACGAGGAGCATGGGGTGGATGCGCGTCAGGACCAGGATGCTCACCGAGAGGACCAGCCCGTAGACCGCCTCGACCAGGCCCGGGCCCTGGAACGCGCCCCACCGGGGCGTCTCGGCGCCGTGCTCCAGGCGGAGCGCGATGCTGCGAAGCAAGAGGTGCAGGGTCACGGCCGCCGCCGCGATCAGAAGCTCCAGCCCGGCTCGCGCGGCCGGATGGAACATGATCTCCGACTGCCTCGGTCCCAGCGAGAAGAAGAGCGCCGGAGCGACGTAGGCCAGGGTCGCGGACGAAAGATTGAACACGATGCGATACGCGCGCGCTCCGCGGATCAGGTCGGAGAGCGTGATGGCGAAGATGATCGTGGCGGCGAGGGCGGCCGGCGGGAGAAGGAACATCCCGGCGACGTAGAACGCGGAGGAGAGCGAGTAGGAGACCAGCGTGCGGTTCCGGCCGGGAACCAAGAGCGGCCAGATCGTGAGCGCGGCTGCGCTGGCCGCGAACACCGCGGCCAAGGGCCACGCCGGCAGCACGCTCTTCTGCTCGTGGCCCGCGCGGGCCGCCACGAGAAGGGCGAACACCGCGAGCCCCAGGCGGAAGAGAACGAGTTGGATGTAGCGTCGGGAAAACAGCGGTCGAAGTCCTCCCTGGAAGCACCTCGCCTCCGTGCCATGTATCGGCGCCTTGCCCGTCCGACTTGAGGCGGGAAACTACTGTATCGCCGTCATTTAGGGCGGCGGAGCGAACCCAGGGCGCCCGACCCGCGCGCTTCTCGGGAGAGTGGCCGCATGAAGCCAGCGGACCGCGGGCGGCGAGCGGCATGTCGAAGGAATCGCCCCGCACGTATTGCGCGGCGCGATTCGTGACTCGCGACCCGTCTCCTTCCGATTGCGCTTCGCGACGGCGACGCGTCGCGCTCTTGCGGCGAGCGTGCTCCGACTTGCGTGGTGCGTGGCGCCGCGCGCGGGATCGACGGAAATCGCAACGTCGTTGTCGGGATCGCGAGGATCGCGCCTCCCTGATCCGATTCCTCCGCGTTTCCGACTCGTTCCGCTTCGAATCCCGCTAAACCTTTCGCCGCTCCTGCCGATGAATTGATGTCGCATGACCGTCCGCGTTCTTTCCAGCGGCGCACGCGACCGGGGTCGACAACTTCCCACTCGAATCGTAAAGGGGGCGATGCATGCAGGTGGAAATGACGGAGCAGCAGATTCTCATGGGGCGTCTCGAACGGCTGGAGCGGCAGAATCGAATGGTCCGCGCCGGCGGGACGCTCGCAATTCTGGCCGGGGCGGCCGCCCTTTGTATCGGGATGAGCGCCCCGCGACGCACGCTGGAGACCGACCTTCTCGTCATCAAGGACACGGCCGGGAACACGCGGATGATCCTGGGGATGGCGGACGACGGTCCCGCGATCACGATGCTCGACAAGAGCGGAAAACTCCGGGCGAACATCGGGGTAACCGACAAGGGCCCCGAGTTCGACTTCCTCGATCAATCCGAAACGCCGCGGCTTCAGATGTACATCGACGAAAAGCAGGTTCCCCGCCTGAACCTGCTGGACAGCCGCGGCACCCAGGTCACCTTCCGGCCGTAACCCGCGCCCGCGCCATGGCTCACGGGCCGGTTCCCTCGCGGGAGCCGGCCCGATTTTCATCCGGGCCCTCCGCTTGACCTGAAACGCTTCGCCTGAATCCCCGAATCTGGCAAGATGCCGCCCCATGGCGTCCCAACCCCCCGTCTCCGGCCAGGCCGAGACCCGGACCCCCGCGACGTACGCCGCATTCGTCGGGATGTGCCTGATCTGGGGGAGCACGTTCCTCGCGATCCGGATCGGGAACGAATCCGTCGCGCCGGTCTGGGCCGCCTTCCTGCGCCTCGCGATCGCGACGATCCTCTTCGCGATCGTCGCGCGGGCGACGGGAGCGCGAATGCCGAAGGGCCCGGCCCTCCACGCGGCCCTGGGGTACGGCCTTCTCAACTACGGCCTGAACTTCGTGCTCCTCTACTGGGGGGAGGTTCGGGTTCCCAGCGGCACGACGGCGGTCATCTACGGCACGATCCCCATGACGACCGCCCTCTTCGCGGCGCTGCTCCGCGTGCACCCGCTGGAGCGGCACCAGCTCCTGGGAGCCCTGATCGGATTATCGGGAGTGGCGCTGATCTTCTCCGGCGAGCTCTCGTCGGGCGGCCCGCCTCTCGCGCTCGCGGCGATCGTGGCGGCGGCCACCTTCGCCGCGCTTTCGGGGGTGATCTTGAAGCGCGGTCCGGCCCAGTCGACCTGGGTGTCGAACGGGGTCGGCGCCGCGGTCGGCGCGGCGGTATGCTTGGCCGCCAGCCTGGCGTTCGGGGAGCCGCACGCGCTGCCCGGCAGCTTCCGCGGATGGGCGCCGATCCTGTACCTGGTGATCGTCGGCAACCTGGGGGCGTACGCGCTGTACGGATGGCTGATCACGAAGTGGAAGGTGACCAAGGTGCACGCACTGGCGCTCGTCGTTCCCGTGATCGCCGTGCTCTTGGGCGCGCTGGTCCGGTCGGAATCTCCGCCGCCCGCCACTCTCGCGGGCGCCACGCTGGTTCTGGCCGGCGTGGCGATCACGCTGTTCGCGAAGGGGCGCTAGCGCGCCGACGCCCACTCAGGGAGGAACCATGATGCCACCGATCCCGTACGTCCACCGGCCGCTCCCCGTCGCGCGGCTCGCAGTCCTGCTCCTCGGGTTGGCGCTCACCGTCTCCGGTTGCAAGGGCGGCGCCACCGACATCCGGAAGCTTCTCGACGATCCCGGCCGCTACAACGGGACGACCGTGCGGGTGGCCGGAAAGGTGACGACCGCGATCGGACTCATGGGCTACGGAGCCTACCGTCTGGAAGACGGCACCGGCACGGTCCTCGTCGTCTCGAAGAACGGAGCGCCCCGTGAGGGAGCCCGGGTCGGCGTGGAAGGCACCTTCCGCTCGGTGTTCACCTTCCACGATGAGAGCGGTGCCGGAATCGAGGAGACGAGGCGCTACGAGCCCTGACCGGCGGCGTCTACGGCTTGGCGGTCCACTCGCGGGCCCAGTACCGGGCAGCTTCGTCCATCCCGTCGCGGTAGCTCTTCCCGGGCCGGTAGCCGAGATCCGTGCGGATGCGCGAGGCGTCGAACCGGCCCATCCAGTAGCCTCCGAAGTCGGCTTCCGGAATGGCGTCGAGCGGCGGCGTGCCGAACCAGCCGCGCACCTCGTCGGTGTACTCGCGCCACGAGGCGTCGCGGTCGGCGACGTTGAACGCGCGCCCCACCGCGCGCGGGTCGGAGAGGGCGAGGAGCACGGCATCGGCCAGGTTTTCGACATGCACCCACGGGAGCAGCTCCCGGCCGTCGCCGCGGAGCTTCACCTGCCCGTCCCGGATCCGAGCGGGCATTTTCACTCCCCACGACGAGGTGCGATGGACCCCGAGAATCGCCCCCGGCCGGAGGATCACCGCCGGAAGCCCGCGCTTCACGGCGTCCAGGACCACGCGGTCGGCGTCGGCCTTGGTATGCCCGTACGGGTCCCCCTCCGTCTTGAGCGGCGCCTCCTCGTCCAGGAGGTCGGCGGGGGAGCGCGCGTAGACCGAGATGGTGGAGATCTGAACGTACCGGCGCACGCCAGCCGCGAGAGCGGCCTCGACCATCGCGCGGGTCCCTTCGACGTTGACCCGGCGCGCCGTCTCCAGATCCGGCCCCACGGTCGCGGCGCAGTGAACGACCGCCTCCGCGCCGCGAGCGGCCGGGCCGGCCACGTCGGGCCGCGTGAAGTCTCCGGTGATCTCCTCGACGCGCGCGGCGGCAAGCTCCAGCTCGGACCCGGGCGCGCGCACGATGGCCCGCACGCGGCGGCCATCGGCAAAGAGCCGCCGCGCCAGCCGGCTGCCCACGAATCCGGTCCCGCCCGTCACGAGCACCGGACCCGGGTCATTGGGTTCAGCGTCGCTCATGGGGAATCCCCCTCTCGGAAAGGAGCGCCATGCGGCGCACGAAAGACGTCCTCAATTCGATAGGCATCCTGGCGCTGCGCCTGGGGGCGGGCGGCCTTCTCCTCGGCGCGCACGGGATCCCCAAGCTGCTCCACTGGACCGAGAGCGCGCCGCAATTCGCGAATCCGATCGGCCTGGGACCCCAGGTCAGCTTCGCCCTCGTGGTGTTCGCGGAAGTCGTCTGCGCCGGGGCGATCGTGCTCGGGGTGGCCACGAGACTCGCGGCGATGCCGATCGTGTTCTTCCTCCTCGTGGGGGCGTTCGTCCAGCACGCGTCGGGCCCGTTTTCCGAAAAGGAGCTGCCGCTGGCCTACGGCGTCTGCTTCGCTACGCTCACGCTGACCGGAGGCGGCCGCTACGCCCTGGACACGCTGATCCTCCGCGGCCGGGCAGGACGCCGGCGGCTGTAGCTATTTCCAACCGCCTGGGGCGACCGACCCGGAGTATAGGCCAAAATGAATCGGCGGGCCCGACGTGCGGCCCGCCGATCTGATGGGGAGCGAGGCGGATTCCCATCCGCTCCGTGCCACGCGATCTACTTCACGATCGTCGTGCTGTCGCCGCCCCCTCTTCGGGTCAGAGCGATGATGAGGATGATCAGGACCACGGCCCCGACCAGGGCCCAGAGCCGCCAGTCGGAGATGAATTCCGACGACGAGCTGGTGGTGACCGAGGAGTGGCTCGTGCTCGTGGACGATGAATCCTGCGCGAATGCCGGCGAAAGACTGAACGCGCCCAGAACCGCCGCCAGGACGATGTGCGCAGCGTTGCCGGCCGCGCGACCAATTCGTTTCATCGCGGCCGCCATCACTTCACGACCGTCGTATTGCTGCCGCCCCGGCCGCGGGACAGAGCGAGGATGAGGATCAGCAGCACCACCGCGCCCCCGAGCGCCCAGATTCTCCAGTCGGAGGTCCAGGTCGAGGTGGAAGTGGTCTCATGAGTCGTGACGGACACGTCCCCCGTCTGCGCCCAGGCCGGGATTGCTCCGAAGGCCAGGAGCACGAGCGCGAGGGCGGTCCGGGCCATCCTGTGTGTTGCCAGACCAAAGCGCTTCATCCAATTCTCCTTTCTATGTAAGTCACAGGAGGGGAACCTTTCGGCTCCCCTCCCGCTAGCCGTGGAGAGAGGCGAAACCTCCGTGCTTATTCGCCCTTCTGGAGTAACCGCCGGCGTTCCCTCTCCTTGGAGAGCTCTTCGGTGTTGAGCACCTTGAACTCGACGCGGCGGTTCTTCGCCATCCCTTCCACGGTTTTGTTCGACGCGACGGGCACGCTCTCGCCGTAGCCCTTGGCGACGTACTGGTCACCCTTGATCTGCGGGAAGTTCTGGATCAGATAGTCCAGCACCGCCTGCGCGCGCTTCTGGGTGAGGTTCATGTTGTAGGCGTCGGAGCCGCGCGCGTCGGCGTGTCCGCCGATCTCGATGCGCAGCTGCGGCCACTGGATGAGGATCTTGCCGATGTCGTCCAGCACCGGGCGCGACTCGGGCAGGATGTCCCACTTGGCGGTCTCGAAGTGGATCTCGCGCGTGGTGATCCGGCCCTTGTCGAGAAGCTCGTGCTCCCGCTCGCTCAGCTCGATCGGGCAGCCGTCCTTGTCGACCTTGACGTTGCTCGGCGTGTTCGGACAGAGATCCTTGTCGTCCGTGACGCCGTCGTTGTCCGAGTCCGTAGCGCACCCGCGCGTGTCCACCTGGGTGTTCGCGGGCGTGTTCGGGCACTGGTCGATTCCGTCGGGAACGCCGTCGTTGTCCGAGTCTTTCGGGCAACCGCGCTCATCCACAAGCGCTCCGGCCGGCGTGGCCGGGCACTGGTCGATTCCATCGGGAACGCCGTCGCCGTCCGCGTCCTTCGGGCATCCGCGCGCATCCACCGAGGTGTTCGCCGGCGTGCCCTGGCACTGATCGATTCCGTCGGGAACGCCGTCGTTGTCCGAATCCTTCGGGCATCCGTGCTCGTCCACGGTCGCGCCTGCCGGCGTGTTCGGGCACTGATCGATTCCGTCAGGCACGTTGTCTTTGTCCGAATCGATGGGACAGCCGTTCTCGTCCACCCGGGCGCCGCTGGGCGTGCCGGGGCACTTGTCCCTCTTGTCGGGAACGCCGTCGTGATCCTCGTCGTGACCCTTGACCGATCCGCCCAGCGTCAGCTGGATCCCGGCGGAATAGGCCAGGTTGCTCAGCTTGCTTGTGCCCGGAGGATTGGGCGCCGGCGGTGAGTTGAATTTCCACAGCTTGTCGCGGGCTTCCACGCGCAGCGCCGCGCGCTTGCTCACGCCCAGCTTCAGCCCGGCTCCGAATTCCATGCCGTTCATGTACGTCTTCGGGCCGGCCGTTTTCGGTTTGATCTGATCCTCGAACCATCCGCCGATGATGTACGGGTTGAAACCCGAGCCGGGGATGAGGTTCAGGGACACGTCGGCACCGTAGCGCTGCATGTCGTAGCTGACCTTCCCCAGCGTGCTGGGGGGCGTGTCGACCCAGAACGCGGGACCGTGAAGGGTGTGCGGTCTCATCCAGGAGTAATAGCCTTCGATCCCGAGATAGCGACCGAAACCGATTCCCACGCGACCGCCGAAGCCCGGCCGGTCGTCGAGGTTCACCTCCTTCGCCCATGTCGCGTATTCACCGTACGGGGTCAGGTTCAAATGCAGCCCGCCGGGTTCGCTCCGAGCCATTGCCGGCGCCAGAAGCCCTCCCAGCGCGGCAACGCTCAAGGCGAAGAAGATCGTCCGTAGTGACTTCATGTGTCCGTCCCCTTTTGTTGCGGTGCGTGCGACTCGTCCGGAGCAGCCATTGGCCCGGACGCGGCTCGGGTGAGATCGCGCCGAAACTGTGCCAGACCTCGTTCGAGCAGAGAGTGTGCCACAATGAGTCAGTTCATCGGGCAACGCCCGATCTGCAGATGCCGCAGCCTTTGACAGCGTCGCGCCCCCTGAATTGCCGCTCGAATGGCGGCGTGGGCGCGCGACCCGCGTTTTCAAGATTCCGTGTAAACTATTCCATGCCAGTCGAAAGGCGCCGCCGGCAGCGCGGCATTTGGGCCGGCGAGGCTGGTCACGAGGGGCGTGACCTACACCAAGGGCAGCGTGGCGGTCGTCGGCGGGGTGGTGCTGCTCCTGATGGGCACGACTCGGCGCGGGGGCGCGTAACTCCCGGCCCCAAGCGACGCCGGCCATCGGCATCGCGATGGCCCGCGAGGGCGAAGGTCCAGCAGGCCAGCCGCTGCGCGTGTCGGTCGCCACGCCCGCCCTCCATGGATTCGGTGCGCTCGCCAGTAGAAAAAAATGCCCCGGACGGCGCCCGGAGCGCAACAGAAAAGCGGACGTCCCCTTGGGGGGAGCGTCCGCGAGACGCCGCGGCCGGCCGGCGTCGCTTGTCCACGGCGGCGGCCTGCCGGCCGCCGGACCGCTATCCGGCGTCCTGATCCAGCGCGTGGCTCAGGAGCCCGCGCAGAGCGGCGAACTCCAGCGGCTTCACCGCGTGGGCATCGAAGCCCGCCAGTACACCCTTCTCGCGATCCGTGGCCTGGCCGTATCCCGTCACCGCGATCAGCCGCAGCGGGGGCCCGCCGTTCCGCTGCTTCCGGAGCCGCGCCGCGAGGGCGTAGCCGTCCATCTCCGGAAGGCCGATGTCGATGAATGCCGTGCCGGGGTGGAAGGTATGCGCCAGCTCCAGCGCCTGATTTCCCTCGTGGGCGGTGCGCACATCGAAGCCCAGATGGCGGATCAGCTCGGCCAGCGTGTAGGCGCCGTCCCTGTTGTCGTCCACCACCAGGATCCGATGTTCGCGGCGCCTCGGCGCCTCATCGAGGATCGACGTGCCATTCCCGGCGTGGGCGTGGCCCAGGGGATCCCGGGACTTGAGCGCGCTCAACGCGGGCAGGTGAAGCACGAAGCGACTCCCCTTCCCCGCTCCGTCGCTGTGGGCCGACACCGAGCCCCCGTGGAGCTGTGTCAGGCTCATCACCAGCGTCAGGCCCAGGCCCAAGCCGCCTTCGGCGCGGTCGAGGGTCCGTCTTCCCTGGACGAAGGGGGCGAAAATGTTCCCCATCGCCTCGGGAGGGATGCCGATCCCGTTGTCCTCCACCGCCACCACGATCTCGTTCCCCTGGCGCTCGGCCGCGAACGTGATATGGCCGCCGACCGGCGTGTACTTGGCGGCGTTCGTGAGCAGGTTCGACACCACCTGCGGCAGGCGCACGGGGTCGGCTTCCAGGAGAAGTCCCATGCGCGGGATCGCGATGTCCAGCGTGTGCCGCCTCTCTTCGATCAACGGGTTCGCCATCTCGAGTGCGGCGGTGGCGACCGAGACGAACTCCATCGGCTGCTTCTGCAGGGTGACCTTACCGCTCGCGACCCGCGAGACGTCGAGCAGATCCTCGACCAGGGCCGCGAGGTGCCGCGCCTGGCGGCGGATGATCTCGCGCTCGCGCCGCGACGTGGCGTCATTGCGAACGTCCATGAAATCGAGCGAGGTCAGGATCGGCGCCAGGGGATTGCGAAGCTCGTGGCTCAGGAGCGCGATGAACTCGTCCCTCTTGCGGTTCGCCTCGCGCAGGTGGTCTTGCTCCTGGCGGAGCGCGCGCTCCAGGCTCTTCCGCTCGTGGACCTCGGCCTCGAGGGCGGCGGCGCGCTGCTGCAGCTCTGCGATGCGGCGGCGCTGCTCGCGCTCCCCCCAGGTCCCGTCGAACGTCTCGGCGGGCACGACGTGGGTGTGCAGCGAACAGATACGACGGAACGCTTCGCCGTCCTCGGCGCGCGGGAAATTACTCAGCGCGTAGCCGCAGTAGAGTTTGAAGTGCCGCGTGGCACCCAGATCGTTCCAGAGCTCTTCGAGTCTCGATGTCGCGCTCTCGTTGCCGCCCTGGGAGAGGATGTCCACCATCTCCCCGTAGACGCGAAGCCCCTGCTCCTGGCGGTGCGATCGGGCCCGGTCGAGAACGCGCCCGACAGCCCGGTGGAATGCGATTTCGTCCGGCATGCCGCGGCACAGGTCGCCCTGCATGAACAAGCCAAGGGTCTCCTCCGCGTCCAGCTCGGTGAAGCGTCCCTCGGCCCGCGCGCGGTCGGGGTCGTACCCCGCGGTCCGCAGGGCGCCCAGGATGCCGAGGCGGTGCTTCTCCGCCGCTACGACCAGAACAGCCTCGCCGGAGGCAAGGCCCTCTCCCAGGAAACGCGCCACCGAGCCGCAGACGAAGGGGCCGTCCTCGTAAAATTGGACAACATGCTCGGAAGATGAAGAAGAAGTTACATCCCGATCCATGGTCTCCCCGTGTCCCGCTTGGATTTACGGCTAACGAGCGCGGGAGGATGCAAGAATCGTGACGATTTTTCCCTTGTGTAATCTGTTCCCCGGTCAGGCGGGTGAGGCGGCCATGCGCCCTTTCGGATCCGGCCCGTACCGGTTGTCGCCCCGCTGGCCTTCGGTGACCGAGAAGACGAGGAAAATGATCCCGCCGATTAGGGGAATGAGGTTGATCAGCAACCACCAACCGCTGCGCCCGATGTCGTGGAGCCGGCGCACGGCGACCGCGAAGCCGGGGATGAAGATCGCGAGCGTGTAGAGGCCGCTGAGCGCGCCCAAGCCGACGCTCTTTACAGCGGTGCCCGTCAGGAGGTCGAGGACGACGAGAGCACACGAGACGAGGGTGTTGAACAGGATGAACATCCAGTATTCCTTCCGCCGGGCGCGGCCTGAGAAGACCGCGTACTTCTTGAGCGCTTCCAGGTACCAGCGCATCGGAGCCCTCCGGAGGTGGAGGAAGGTGGAGGCGGCACCCGGATTCGAACCGGGGATAACGGTTTTGCAGACCGTCGCCTTAGCCACTTGGCTATGCCGCCCGCGCAAGTGGTTGAGTATAGCGTGGTTGGCAGCGCGTTCAATCGTTTAGACAACTCGGCCATGCCTCTTCCGCAAGAACGCGCCTAGGCGCCCAAGCGGTGGTGGGTGTTGAAATATATGCTTGTTTTTCAATATCCGATCCGGGAAGATCATGGGCATGCCTCCGCCCTCTCGCCGCGCGATCTCCGGCCGCGCCCAGCTCAAGGTCCTGGTTTCTCCGCTGCGGCAGGAACTCCTCGATCTGCTCGTCCGGACCGGACCCGCGTCGGCCGCGGACCTCGGCGGCCTGCTTCGCCGCCCGGCGGACGGCCTCTACTACCACCTCCGGGCGCTGGAGCGGGCCGGGCTGGTCTCGAAGGAGAGCGGTCGGGCGGGAGCGGGTCGCAAGGAGGCGCTCTTTCGCGCGGTCCACCGGGAGCCCGCGTTGCGCCACGACACGTCTCCCGGAGGCAATTCCCCCGCGGTGGCCGCGATCGTCGCTTCCATGCTCCGGCTCGGCGCGCGCGATTTCAGGAGGGCATCGGCCCTGGCCGGGGTCCGTACCGAAGGGCCGCGGCGCGACCTTTGGGCGCTCCGCGTCACGGGATGGCTCTCTCCCGGCCAGCTCGCCGACGTCAACGCGCGGATTCACGCGCTTCGCGACGCGGTGGCACGGCCGCGTTCCAAGGCGGATCTCTACGGCATCACCATCCTGCTCACCCCGCTCGGGCACCGCGCTCGGAAAAAGCAGAGCCGGCCGCGCGCGACCCAGAGGAAAAACACCCGATGATCGCTCCCCTCGTCGTCGCAGCCTCCATAGCCGTTTCCGGCGTGAATCCCCCGCCCTCGACCGCGTTTCTCACCTTCGAATCGGGGATCCTCGTGGGAGTCGACTGGGTGGAGCGAGATGGGAATCGACTGCACACCCGCAGCGTGCTCATGCAGTCGCGCGTGATCGACGCGAGCATCACCCTGAACGGGAACGAGACGGCATCGCGCGCTTCCACGGTGCTGGGGGCGGCGGGGAGCGAGCCCCAGGCGCCGATCGAGCGCTCGTTGGAAAAGGCGGGAGAGGGGGAAGAGGGGGCGATCTACTGGTCGGACATGATCCCCAGCTCCATCGAGCAAGCGGTGCGGCGGGCGCGTGTCCTGAATCAGCCCGTCGCGCGGATCGCCGCAGCTTCCCTCTTTCGCGACACCCGCGGAGAGGTTCTGGTCACTCGCGTGGACTCGACGGACTGGGTGGTGAGCTGTCACAACAAGCGCTACGAAGTGCTGACGGGACCGGAGGGTCAAATGCTCTCCGCGACGCTCCCCGAGTTCGGGGTGACCATCGAGCGCCGCGAGGGGTTCCGCCCCGACCAGTACCCGCTGTGGCCTCCCAATTCCACGCCCCCGGACAGCGCCTACCGCGCGGCCGAAGTGGCCATCCGCGCCCTCCAGGGACATGTGCTCGCCGGGACGTTCACGTTTCCGCGCGGACGCGGGCCTTTCCCAGCCGCGGTCCTGATCACCGGATTGTCCCCCAACGACCGCAACGAGGGCGACCCCCCGTGGATGGTGCTGCGGGACGTCGCGGACGCCCTCACGCGAAAAGGAATCGCGGTGTTGCGCATCGACGATCGCGGCGTCGGGGCTTCGACCGGCGATCGCGCCTCCTCGACGACGTTCGATGAGGCCGACGACGTGCGGACCGAAGTCGCCTGGCTGCGAAGCCAGCCGCGAATCGACCGCCGGCGGGTCGTGCTGGTCGGTTACAGCGAGGGAGGGCTGATCGCGCCCATGGTCGCGGCCGCCGACCCGGCGATCGCGGCCATTGTCACCCTGGCCGGTCCGGGCGTCTCGGGCCAGGAGGTCGCGCGTTACCAGATCGAGGCCGCCGTCGTGCGGGACTCGTCGATTGCCGCGGCGGATCGCGAGGCCGCGGTCGAAAAGGAACTGGCCGACACGCTGACCGTTCGCGAGCGCAGCTACCTCTCCATCGATCCGCTGTCCTATGCGGAACGCACGCGCTGCCCCGCGTTGATCCTCCAGGGCGCCGCGGACCTGCACGTGCCGACCCGATCCGCCGAGCGATTGGCCTGGGCGATGCGCGCCGGCGGAAACCGGGACGTGACGGTTCGGCTCTTCCCCGGTGTAAGCCACTCCCTGTTGCGCGATCCGATCGGGCTGAACAGCGGGTGGGTGTACCTGCCCGCGTTTCTCACGGCCCCGGAGATCACGCAGACGATGACCGAGTGGCTCGCCGCGCGACTCTCCCGGCCGCGCTGACCACGCCTACCTGGTTTATCCCCACACCTCGCGCATGACCGCCCTGAATTTCGGATGCGCCCGATGGTATTCCCAGAATGGAAGCCTGCGGGTCCAGAGCACCAGCGGGTCGCGCTCGGCAACGGCGCGCTCGATCCAGCGGATCGTCGCCTCCTCGAGTCCGGCCGCGCCGGCCGCTACCGACACCCAGGAAGGCGACACGAATTCGTGGCGTGACCGCCCCTCCAGCTCGTCGTAGCAGGCACGCGCGAGGTCCGAACGGCCGGCCCGGCCGTACGTCCACGCCAGGAGGCCGAGCGCCCAAGGGTGACGGCCCGAGTCCACCAAGAGCGCCGGCGCCTCCGCGATCGCGCGGTCCAAGTGACCGGCCCACGCATGGCCGCGCATCATGTTCCAGTGGGCGAAAAACGATTCCGCGTCGAGTGCCATGGACCGCTCCGCCTCGGCAATCGATTCCTCGTGCCTTCCAACGATCCCGAGAAGGTAGGAGTACATGCTGCCGACCCATGCGTTCAGCGGATCGTCAGAAACGGCGCGGCGAAGCTCCATAAGGGCCTCTTCGTCCGGCATCGCGCCGCGCATGACCCTCCACAGCGCCCGCTGCGCGCGGGTGGTCGCGTTGCGGGGCTCGAATTCCAGCGCCCGCTCGTAGAGCGAATCGGAGCGCGCATAGTTCCGATCGAATTGCTCTTCCACGGCCGCGAGCGTCGCCCACGCCTCGGCAAGTTTCGGATCGATCGCCAGGGCCCGTTCGCCCAGGGCCTTCGCCTTCGACATGACCTCGGCGAATGGGGCGACGCCGAACGTGCCCATCAGTCGGTAGGAATCGGATAAGGACGCCAGGGGTTCCGCGTACCGGGGATCGATCGCGATCGCCTTCTCGAAGCAGGCGACCGCCTGCGCCATGAACCGGCCACGCTTCATCTGCAGCGCCCGGCCCTTGAGCAGGAGCTCGTACGCTTCGAGGTTCTTGGTGCTGCCTCGCGCACGGCTCTGGTCCGCCTCGGCATGCATGGCCCCGCGCAGCCGCGTCGCGATGGCGCTCGCGATCTCGTCTTGCACCGCGAATACGTCCGTCATCTCGCGATCGTAGCGCTCCGACCAGAGCTGGTAGCCGTCGGCGGCATTGGCGAGCTGCACGGTGATGCGCAGCCGCGAGCCTGCCCGGCGAACCGTCCCCTCCAGGACGGTGGTCACGTCCAGCTTCTCGCCGATTTCTCGTAGATCTTCCCTCCGTCCCTTGAACGCGAAGCACGACGCGCGCGCCGCCACCCTCAGGCTGTCGATCTGCGAAAGCGCGTTCAGGATTTCGTCGGTTACTCCGTCGGCGAAGTATTCGTCGTCCGCGCCGCTCAGGTTCTCGAATGGCATCACCGCGACCGATTTCTCGCGGCCCGCGGCGGCCTTTCGACCCCCCAAGGCCACGTCCGACAGCTCGAGCCGCACATCGCGAATGTCGCGCGGCCGCTCGTCCGCGTTCTTGCGCAGGCAGCGGCGCAGAATTTCGCGGATCCTGGGCGGCACGCCCGGCGGCAGCGCCGACCAGTCGGGCTCGCGCTCGAGGATTCGCGCGATCAGATCCGACGTGGTTTCGCCGGCAAAGGCCGGACGCCCCGTGAAGCACTCGAGGAGCACACAGCCGAACGACCACACGTCGCTCCGCCGGTCCACCGGCTTGCCGCGCGCCTGCTCGGGGCTCATGTACGCCGCGGTGCCGAAGATCACGCCGGCGGCGGTCGCGTTGGGGTTCTTGGAGAGCGTCGGCGAATCGGAGGGCAAAGCACCGCCGATCGGTTCCGGATCGCTTTTCGCAAGCCCGAAGTCGAGCACCTTCGCCATTCCGGACTGGTTGATCATCACGTTGCCGGGCTTGAGATCGCGGTGGACGATGCCGCGCTCGTGGGCGGCCTCGATCGCGCCCGCGATCTGGATGCACAGCGACAGCGCCTCGCTCTGCGGCAACGATCCGCGCGCCAGGCGCGCCGCCAGCGTCTCGCCCTCGACCAGCTCGAGAACGAGGTGGGGGGAGCCGTCGGCCTCCTCCAGTCCGTAGATGGCCGCGATGTTCGGGTGATTCAGGGACGCGAGCGTCTGAGCCTCTCGGCGGAAGCGGGACAGCCGTACCGGGTCGGCGGCGAACGCGGGGGGCAGGGCCTTGATCGCGACGTCCCGCCCGAGCCGCGGGTCGCGGGCGCGGTAGACCTCGCCCATGCCTCCGGCGCCGAGAGCCTCGACAATCTCGTACGATCCCAGGCGGCTGCCCGGAGTGGGTCTCATGGAGCGAAACTCTAGCCGGGACGGGCCTCTCCCGTCACTCGCCAAAGCCGCCAACCGGCGGACTTCGCGGCGCCTGGCGTCGGCTTGGCAGGAAACGTTGGTAAGTTGTCATTGCTGCCAGCCGGACGGGCCGCCATCCTTGGTACCCATGAAGACTCCCCCACGCGCCCGGCCGGCCCCCGGCGGTCTCCCGACCTGCCATCGCCCCATGCGGATCGCGATGCTCGCATTCCCCGACGTCCAGGTGCTGGACGTGATGGGCCCCCTGGAGGTGTTCTCGCGCGCGTCGCGCTGGCTGCGCGATCACGGCAAGAGTCCGGGCCACGTCTACGAAGTCGAGATCATTGGGCTGAAGCGGGGGGCCTTCCGAGCCTCGTCGGGGCTTCGCCTCTACGCCGACCGCGGCATCGCCGACGCCGGCGGCGGGATCGACACCCTCCTGATCGCCGGGGGCCAGGGCGTGGAGCGGTACCGCTCGCACGCGCCGCTCAAGCGGTGGATCCGGCGCCAGTCCCGGCTGGTGCGCCGTCTCGCGTCGATCTGCACCGGAGCCTTTCTCCTCGCGGAGGCCGGACTCCTACGCGGACGCCGGGCGACGACGCACTGGAACCACTGCTCGACGTTCGCGCGCGATTTCCCGGAGATCCAGGTCGAGCCGGACACGATCTTCGTTCGGGACGGCTCGCTCTACACGTCCGCGGGGGTCACCGCGGGAATGGATCTGGCGCTGGCGATGGTCGAAGAGGATCTGGGACGCGAGGTCGCGCTGGCAACCGCCCGGGAGCTGGTGATGTTCCTCCAGCGCCCCGGGGGACAGGCGCAATTCAGCGCTCAGCTCTCGGTGCAGCTGGCCGAGCACCAGCCGCTGCGCGAGCTTCAGTCGTACATCGTGGACCATCCGGGCGACGACCACTCCGTCGCCCGCCTCGCCCACCGGGTGGCGATGAGCCCGCGGAACTTCGCCCGCGTCTTCACCCGGGAAGTCGGCACGACTCCCGCGCGCTTCGTCGCCTCGGTCCGGGTGGAAACCGCGCGCCGGCTGCTCGAAGAAACTTCGGAGCCGCTCGAAGCGGTTTGCGCAAGGAGCGGGCTGGGCACCCCCGAGTCCATGCGCCGCGCCTTCCTGCGCGCGCTCGGCGTGGCGCCCGGCAGGTACCGGGAGCGCTTCCACCACGCCGCATCCCCTTCGAAACCGCCGCACCCCATCTCGTCCCAACCCAGGAGGCTCTCGTGAAATCGCTCCCGCACCTTGCGGCGTCGCTCTTGCTCGCCCTTCTCCTGCTCGCCGGGGCCGCCGACACTGCCACTCCCCGGGCGGCGCACGCGGCCGTCAAACGCTACGTCTGCCCGCCCTGCAACTCTCCCTGCGATACGACTGTTTTCACGGCGCCCGGGGTGTGCCCCACGTGCGGCATGACGCTCGTCGAAGCGGCGTCCGCCGCCGCGAAGCCCGCGCGGGACCCCGACCACCCCGATCAGAAGAGGGTCGCCATCCTCGTCTTCAACGGCGCTGAAATCCTCGACTTCACGGGGCCCTACGAGATGTTCGGCGCGGCCGGCTGCGACGTCTACACGGTCGCCGCCACCCGGGACCCGGTCACGACCGCCATGGGCCTGACCGTCGTCCCCAAGTACACGTTCGCCGACGCTCCGGGGCCGGACGTTCTCGTGATCCCGGGCGGCGGCGTGTTTGCCGCGAGCCGGGACCCGGCGACGCTCCGCTACGTCACGGACGTGACCGCGCGCGCCGCCAACACCATGTCGGTCTGCAACGGCGCCTTCATCCTGGCCGACGCCGGCCTGCTCGACGGGCTCACCGCCACGACCACGTACGGCAACATTCCGAAGCTCGCGAGCCAGTATCCGAAGATCCACGTCGTCCACGACCGGCGCTACGTCGACAACGGCAAGATCATCACCACCGCCGGCCTCTCCGCCGGAATGGACGGCGCCCTGCACGTGATCGCCAGGATGTTCGGCACGGGGGTCGCGCAGGACGCCGCGCTCAGCGAGGAGTACGCCTGGAATCCCGAGGGCGGATTCGCGCGCGCCGCCCTGGCCGATCATCAGATTCCCGCGATCAAGATGGACGATCTGGGCAAGTGGACCGTCGTGCGCACCGAGGGGGACACGGACCGCTGGGACGTGATGGTGAGCGGGCGCTCGGCTCTCGCGACCCCGGACCTCATGAGCCGCATCGAGCTGGCCCTGGAGAACGGCAAGTGGACGAAGGTGGGATCGGCGAGCACGGGCGCGGGCTCGCGCGCCAGCACGTGGCGCTTCACCGGCGACGACGGCAAACCCTGGAAGGGGACCCTGGAGCTTCACGATCTCGAGGGTGCCGGCCACGAGCGGACGGCCGAGCTCTCGATCGCCCGGGCGGGCTAGGAGTAACTAGTGGGTGGAGGGAGGAGTCTCTTCGGCCGAGCCCTTGGCCGCATCCGCCGCGCCGTTCAAGTCGGTGGCGAGATCGTCCGTCTCCACGGTCATCTCGGTGGCTTCGGCGGTGGAGTTCTCTTCGGTCCGGGCTCGCTTCTTCGCCCGGCGGGCCTCACGCTTGTCGTTGGCCCTGGTGAGGCGCTTCCGCTCCTTCTCGCGCTTCAGAAACGATGGTCTCTTGGTTGCCAATGGATTCTCCTTTGGTCGGTGCCTGTTCCGGGCCGCGAACCAGCGCAGGCTTGCCCGCCAGAATCTGGCGGCCGAACCGGCTGTGGCGCCGCGCCATCTGGCGCGCCGCCCGCGGAGTTGCTCCCACTACCGGCATCTCCGTCACTAAGGTCCCGAGCACGAGATCCGCGAGCGGGAGCAGCACGTTGAGATTCCGGTTCATTCGCACGTGGTGGATGCGATGGTGGCGCTCGATGAAGCGAAACGGCCGCGATCGCTCGATCCACGCGAACGTCGGCTTGTGCATGAGGAAGTGCGTCCCCTCGTAGCCCAGGTAGTAGATGCCCATCGTCGCCGCGAAGGTGACGAGGAAGGCGACGTGCGGCAGCACCATTCCCGAGGCGCGGAAGATCCAGGCGATCAGGGCCCACGGCGCGGTGTTGATCGCGATGAGGACGGGTCCCGCCCACCAGGAGAAGGTCAGCGCCTCGTGCTGCTCTTCCTCCTCGGCGTGAAACGTGTCGTCGTATTTGCAGAGCTGGTGATGAATGAGAGTGTGGTTGGTGAAGCAGTCCTTGGGAAGCCACGGACGGTGAAGCCAGTAACGATGAAACGCCCACTCGAAAAAGCTCGACTGAACGATGCCGACGGCGATTGCCGCGAAAATGAAGATTAGGGTCAACGAGACCCTCCACGGGGCGGAGACTGAGTACTTGGTTACCAGCAGAGTAACCGATCGGAACAGCGAGCGCCAGCAGAAGCGCGGGATGGTGGCATGGACCGGCGCGTTCACCTGATACATCGGCAAGTCGGGGCTTCGACTTGCGGAGTTCTTTCTCCCTCCGGGGGGGTCAACCGTTGATGGTCAGCATGCCCCCTTCGGGATAGCGTGTCCCGGCGGTGGCTCCCCGGGGCGCCGCCTCGTCGATCCGCCTCCGATCCCCCTCGGACAGCCGGATCGCGACTGCGCCGGCGTTCTCCTCGAGGTACTTGCGGTGCTTCGTCCCGGGGATGGGGACGACGTCCTCGCCCTGCGCGAGGAGCCAGGCCAGGGCAAGCTGGGAGGGCGTGCACCCCTTCTCCCGCGCGATCTCCTCCACCCTCGCGACCAGATCCAGGTTCCGCAGGAAGTTCTCCCCCTGGAACCGCGGATGGTTGCGGCGGAAGTCGTCGGGCGGAAGGTCCTCGAACTTCTGGAATCGCCCCGACAAGAAGCCCCGCCCGAGCGGGCTATAGGCGACGAAGCCAATGCCCAGCTCCCGGCACGTGGGCAGCACCTCCTCCTCGGGGTCGCGCGTCCAGAGCGAGTACTCGGTCTGGAGCGCGGTGATCGGGTGGGTGCGGTGCGCTTTTCGGATCGTGGCCGGCGAGGCTTCGGACAGCCCCAGGTGGCGGACCTTTCCCTCCTGGACCAGCTCCCCCATCGCGCCCACCGTGTCCTCGATGGGGACCGACCGGTCGACGCGATGCTGGTAGTAGAGGTCGATCGTCTCCACGCGGAGCCTCTGGAGCGACGCCTCGCACGCCTGGCGCACGTACTCGGGGCGGCCGTTCACGCCCTGGAACGAGCCGTCCGGGCCCCGCATGTTGCCGAACTTGGTCGCGAGAACGACGCGGTCCCGACGCCCTTCGATCGCGCGGCCGACCAGCGTTTCGTTCTTGTAGGGTCCGTAGATGTCCGCGGTATCCAGAAGGACGACCCCCAGCTCGATGGCCCGATGGATCGTCGCCATCGACTCGGTATCGTCCGTCTTTCCGTAGAACTCCGACATTCCCATGCAGCCGAGCCCGATGGCCGAGACCTCGAGCCGCGTGGCGTTCCCCAGCACTCGCTTCGGGATCATGGTGCTTCCTCCTGCGCTTCGAGGTTCCATTCCCCTGACGGCTAAGCCACGGAGGCGGGCGTCTCCGCCTCGGTCCGCCCGTCCAGGGGCGCCGGCGCGGGCCGGCCCTTCTCCTTCACCCTCTGGAACCGCGTTTGGATCGCGTCCAGGTACGTATAGATGACCGGAGTCACGTAGAGAGTCACGATCTGCGAGAACGCGAGCCCGCCCACGACCGCGATACCCAAGGGACGCCTCGCCTCGGCGCCGGCCCCCAGGCCGATCGCGATCGGAAGGGTGCCCATCAGCGCCGCCAGGGTCGTCATCATGATCGGGCGGAATCGGACCAGGGCGGCTTCCACGATCGCCTCACGCGGCGGCTTTCCCTGGCTGCGCTCGGCCTCCAGGGCGAAATCGATCATCATGATCGCGTTTTTCTTCACCAGGCCCACCAGCATGATGATCCCGACGAATGCGTAGATGGAGAGCTCGACCCGAAAGATCAGCAGGGCGAGGAGCGCGCCGAAGCCGGCGAACGGCAGCCCCGAGAGGATCGTGAGCGGATGGATGAAGCTTTCATAGAGCATTCCCAGCACCAGATAAATCACGAGCACCGCGATCAGGAGGAGCAGGAGCAGCCCCTTCTGGCTGGACTGGAACACCTGGGCGGTGCCCGCGAAGCTCGCGGTGACGGTGGACGGCAGGGTCTCATGCGCCGCGCGCTCGACGGAGGCCACGGCGTCGCCCAGGGACGCGCCGGGCCGCAGGTTGAAGGAGATCGTCACCGCGGGAACCTGCCCGGTGTGGTTGACGCTCAACGGGCCGGCTCCGGGGGTGATGGTCGCGATCGAGTTCAGCGGCACCAGTCCCCCGCCGGTCCCTCTCACGTACAGGCTCTGGAACGCCGCCAGGTCCCGCTGAAACTCGGGAAGGAGCTCGAGGATCACCCAGTACTGGTCGTTCGCGGTGAAGATGGTCGAGACCTGCCGGGAGCCGTACGCGTCGTACAGCGTCTCCTCGATCTCCCGGGCCGAGACGCCCATCGAGGACGCGCGGTCGCGGTCGATCGCGACTTCGACCTGCGGGTTCGAGATCTGGAGGTCGCTCGTCACGTCCTGGAGGAGCGGGAGGTCCCGCAGCCGGTCGGCCAGGGCGTTCGACGAGGTGTAGAGCGCGTCCATGTCCCCGCTCTGGAGCGTGTACTGGTACTGGCTCTTCGCGAGGCGCCCTCCGACGTTGATGGTGGGCGGGTTCTGGAGAAAGACGCGGATGCCGGGCACCTGGGCCACCTTCGGCTGGAGCTCGCGGATCACCTCGTCGGCGGACTTCTTCCGCTCGCCGCGCGGTTTCAGCCGGATGATGATGCGGCCCTGGTTGGTCGTCGACACGCCCCCGCCGGAACCGACGTTCGATGTGAAGGCCGCGATGTTCGGATTCTTCGCGATGATGGCGGCGACCGCCTGCTGGTGCTGGACCATCGAGGGGAACGAAGTTCCCTCGGCCGTCTCCGTGCTGGCGACGATGCGTCCGGTGTCCTCACTGGGAATGAAGCCCTTGGGCACGGCGCGGAAGAGAAGCCACGTTCCCACCAGGATGACGAGGGAGAAGGCGAGGGCGACCCGCCGGTGATCCATGACCCACCCCAAGGACCGCGCGTACCAACCGAGAGTTCGCTGGTAGGCGTTTTCGATGGCCTGGTAGGTGCGGCCGTGCGACCGGTCGTGCTGCGAGCGCAAGAACCGGTTGCAGAGCATCGGCGTCAAGGTGAGGGAGACGACTCCGGAGACCAGGATCGCGGCGCTGATCGTGACGGCGAACTCGCGGAAGAGCCGCCCCAACAGCCCTCCCATCAGGAGCAGCGGAAGGAAGACTGCCACCAAAGACAGCGTCATCGAGACGATCGTGAACCCGATCTCCCGCGAGCCGTCCAGCGCGGCCTGGAGCGGCGTCTTCCCCTGCTCCAGGTGCCGGTGGATGTTCTCCAGCATGACGATCGCGTCGTCCACCACGAACCCCACGGCCAGGGTGAGCGCCATGAGGGACAGGTTATCCAGGCTGTAGCCCAGGAGCACCATGACCGCGAACGTGCCCACGATGGACAGCGGGAGCGACAGGCTGGGGATGATGGTGGCCGGCAGGTTCCGGAGAAAGAGGAAGATCACCATCACAACCAGCGCCAGCGTGATGAACAGCGTCAGCTGGACGTCGCGCACCGAGTGCTCGATCGATTCCGACCGGTCGTAGAGCGTGGAGATCTCCACCGAGGGCGGGAACTGCGGCTTCATCCGCTCGAGCATGGCGTGGACGTCGTGCGCCACCTGGACCGTGTTGGTGCCCGGCTGACGCTGCACGGCGAGGACGATGCCCCGCTCGTCGCCGAACCAGCTGGCGACCCTGTTGTTCTGGACGTCGTCCTTGACCACCCCGATATCGCGAAGCCGCACGGGGGCCCCGCCGCGCGTCGCCACGACGATGTTCCCGAATTCGGCCGCGCTCTCCAGCTCGCCGGCGGCGGTCACCGTGGACGAGCGGGCCGGTCCCCACAGGATCCCGGTCGGCAGGTTCACGTTCGCCGCATCGATGGCGTCCGTGACGTCGCCGATCGCGATGCCGCGCGAGGCGAGCGCGCGCGGGTCCAGCTGGATCCGCACGGCGTACTTCTGCGAGCCGAACACCGAGACCTGCGCCACCCCGTTCACGGTGGAGAGGCGCTGGGCGATCGAGCTCTCCGCGTAATCGTCCAGCTGGGAGAGCGACAGCATTTTCGACGTGAGCACCAGGAACAGGATCGGCTGATCGGCCGGATTCACCTTCTGGTACGACGGGGGCGTGATGCCCGTCGGCAGGGAGCGGAGCGTCTTGGTGATGGCGGCCTGCACGTCCTGGGCCGCCGCGTCGATGTCCCGCTCCAGGGCGAACTGGAGGGTGATGGACGTGGACCCGAGGGTGCTACTCGACGTCATCGCGTCCACGCCGGCGATCGTCGAGAACTGCTTCTCCAGGGGCGTCGCGACGGCCGAGGCCATGGTCTCGGGGCTCGCGCCGGGAAGCGATGCGCTCACGGAGATGACCGGGTAGTCCACGTTCGGCAGGTCGCTCACCGGGAGCTTGGTGTATCCGACCAGGCCGAAGAGCAGCACGCCCACCATGACCAGGGTGGTCATGATCGGCCGGCGGATGAAGAGCTCGGAGAGGTTCACGGAACCGCCGGCCGCGGAGCCGCCGCCCCTCCCCCGGGCGCTCCCGGTTGCGCGGAGTGGATCGCCACCTTCGCGCCGGGAGAAAGGCGGGATTGCCCGTCGGTGACGACCTGGTCCCCCGGACGGAGCCCGCTCGTCAGAATTGCCATCTCGTCCTGCGTCCGCTCGATCACCACCGGGCGCAGGGTCGCGGTGGAGTCCGCGCCCACGACGTAGACGTACGATCCCTGCTGGCCGGTCGAGACCGCGACCGCGGGAATCACCAGGGCCCGCGGCGCGACGAAGAGAATCATGCGCACGTCGACGAACTGCCCCGGCACCAGCCGGCCGTCCTGGTTCTGGAACTCCGCCTTCAAGAGGAGCGTCCCGGTTGTCGGGTCCACCGCGGAATCGATGAAGACCAGCTTCCCCTCCGACGGGGCCGAGCCGCCGCCCGACGGCTGCACCACGACGCGCGGCCGCTCCTTCTTGTAGCGGAGCACCAGGGGCACGTCGCGGTCGGGAACGGTGAAGCGCACCCAGATCGGCTGCGGCTGGATGATCGTGACCAGGGTCTCGTTGGTCGCCGCGCGCACGTAGTCCCCCTCATGCGCCAGGAACCGCCCGGTCCGCCCCGAGATGGGCGCCCTGATCGACGCGAATTCGAGATCCAGTCGCGCGCTCTCGACCGCGGCCGAATCGGCGCGCACGGTCGCCGCCAAGGCCTCCGCGGCGGCCCGCTTGGTGTCCCACTCCGATTGCGAGAGAACGTTCTCTGCGTACAAGGTCGCGCCGCGCTGCGCCTCGGATCGCGCGCTCGCGGACTGCGCCCGGTCGCGCTCGAGCACGGCGATCGCCTGGTCCAGCGCCGCCCGGAACGGGCGCGGGTCCAGCCGGAACAGCACCTGTCCGGCGCGGACGTTGTCCCCCTCGCGGAACGCGACCTGCGTGACGACGCCGCCGACCTGCGCCGCGACGTTCGCGGTCCGGATCGCTTCCACCGTGCCGACCGACGTGAGCTGGAAGGGCATGGGCGCTTCGGCGGCGGTGGCGACCCGGACCGCGACGCGTGCCGTACGGGTCCGCTTCTGGGCGGTGCACCCGAGCGGCGCGAACGCCACGAGGCAGCAGAGGAAAAAGAGAAGCGAGTGTCGCGAGGCTCGTGCCAAGGCTCTCAGTGTATCAGGCGGTAGGCCGGCGCCAAAGCCCGGCACCGATCTTGCGGTCATGCGGCCCCAGCGCGGACGGAACCGCGCGGAAAGGAACGCATGGTCGCGAGGCGGCTTCTGACATCGATCATCGCGGCGGCGCCGATAATGGGCGCTGCCACTCTGTCATTCGCTGCTCCCGCTCAGGCCGCCTGGCTCCATTGGACAAATCCCAAGTACAACTCCTTCGTCGATGATAGCGGCAACGTTGCGTGCGTCCTCGACATGATGAATCCGCTCCGCGACCTGTCATCGGTTCGGGTCTACGCCCAATTCATCACGGGCGGTCCAGCGCGCCTCCTGGACACCCTGTCGGTCCGAGGGCGGGAAGGACTCGAGGATTCCATCAGGGTGGACCCGGGGCCCGGTGCGCATTTCTGGTTAACCGCGGTTGACTTGAAGGGAAACGAGTGCTGCGTCTCCCCGCAGGTTTACGTGGGACCGATCACGGGGGTTTTGGTCGAGGCGCAGGTGGAGCGGGTGACGAGCTACCGTGTCTTCGACGTGCGCGGCCGGCTGACGCGTCCTCGCGCCGCAGGAATTTACTTCTGGGAACGCCGCTACTCGTCCGGGCGGGTCCAGACGGGAAAAATCGTGCGGGTGAAGTAGCGGGCCGCCGTGCCGGCTCAGCGCCACTTCGCGAGGCGGGGCGATTCGTGCAAGAGCTCGGGCACCGTGACGAAACGGTATCCCTCGCTCCGCAGCCGTCTCAGAATCACCGGGAGACCCGCCACGACGGTGCTTCGATCGGCCTCGGTCAGATCGAGCCCGTCGTGCAGCAGAATGATCGCGCCGGGATGCGCGCCGGCGACGACGCGGTCGACCAGCTGGCGCTCGGTGAGGCGGCGCCAGTCGACCGCGGAATCGTCCCACGTCACCGTCACCAGGGAGTCGCTTTCCGCCACCTGCATCAGCCACGGCGAGCGCAGCCCTTGCGGCGGCCGGAACAGGCGCGGGTAGATCCCCGTAGCGTCGTGGATCGCGATTTCGGCGCCGGCAATCTCGGCCCGGATGCGCGCCACCGGCTCCAGCGCCAGCGCGAACGGGTGCGTGTCGCTGTGGTTTCCCACCGCATTGCCGTCCCGCACGATCCTCGCCGCGACGGCCGGATCCTGCCGCACCCGCTGGCCGATCAGAAAAAACGTGGCCCGCACGTGCTCCCGGCTGAGGATGCCGAGGATCTGGGAGGTGTACGGCTCGTTGGGACCGTCGTCGAACGTCAGCGCGACGACGCGGTCGCGATGCGGTCCGGCCCAGTGCGTGCTGCCAAAGGCGCTCGACCACGGCGAGACGGCGTCGTAGACCGCGGTTCCCACGAGGGTCGCGACGAGCGCCGCGATCCCCCAGGCCAGCGGGGCCAGGCGCGCGCGCGCCGCCGGGGCGGGCCTGTCCCGCACGTCGGGGAATCCGCGCCACAACGGCCGCCCTCTCAACTGCAGCGAGAGGAAATTGGTGGCATAGAGAAAGAGGCTCCGTCCGAGCACGCGATTCCATCGCCGGCAGGATGTGAATACCCTGAGATCTTCCAGCAGGACGACCCTGCCGTGAGCGCGGAGCCGCTCCGACAGTTCGGTATCCACCTGTAGATTGAAGTCCAGGTTCCACCCGCCCGCGGCCAGGAAGGCGCAGCGCCGCACCGAAAAATTCGCCCCCCAGAGGTGGGGCCCCTCGGGGCATCTCCGGTCCACCAGGTTCACCAGCGGCAGGAGGGCGTGCGTGAACAAGCGGGCGCGCCGGTTGGGCCGGCAGAAGACGATCTCGCCGCCGACCGCGACGGCGTCGGGATGTTCGTGGTACTCGCGGACCAGCCGGGAAATCCAGTCCGGAGGGACAACCGTGTCGGCGTCGGTGGTGGCGATCACCTCGCCGGACGCGGCGGCGAAGCCGCTCGCGAGGGCCCGGCTGTAGCCGCGCTCCGGCTCGCTGACCACGCGGACTCCGCGCGCCAGCGCGATCTCGGCGGTGGCATCGGTGCTCGCGTTGTCGACGACGATGATCTCGATCTCGCCCGCGTAGTCCTGGGCGAGCAACGAATCCAGGCACGCGGCGAGAAGCGCTTCTTCGTTGAACGCGGGCACTACCACCGAGACGTTCACGGATCCCCCTCACCGCCTGAAAGCAAGCCCGACGTGCGGCGGGCCACGATCTTTCGCACCTCCCGCTGCCACACGTGAACCGCCGAAGCATAGGAGCGCTCTGCGAGCGCTTTACCGGGATTGTGCTCGATATCCCGGCGCGTCGCCAGTCCGGCCTGGAACGTGACCTCGACCCCCCCGCTCATCAGCGGTGCCACTTGAATGAAGCAACGCGCGAATGCCTTCCCCGAGAACAGGCGAAAGATCACGTTGTTGATCGGCTTCCACTGAGTGTGAATGCAACCCCCCGTGCCCTCGGGCGCCACGATCCAATGATCGTTCCCGATCGCCGTCCGAGCCGCGTCCAGCGCGATTTCCGGAGTCGTGGCGAGCGTGTCGCGATGAGCTAGTCCCAGGTGCAAGTGCCAGCCTCCCGCCCAGTTTCGCCAGATGCGCGGGTCGAGGCCCAGGGAGGCGGGAGGTCCCCCCGTCCCCAACCGGAACGCCCACGCGGATGGGACGGGAAGGGCGAGGGAAACGAGCGCGACGAGCGCCCACCCGGCGTGAGTAGGCGTGCAGCGCCTCCCCGTCGAGACTCCGGCAACGATGGCTCTCCCGCCATGGTCCATCCGGCGCGTTGGCCGTGAAACAAAATCAGGACTCCCGTCGGGGGCGCCCCGTTGGCCGCCCTCGACGTGAGCCCGATCGCATGGTGCTGGCCGAAGACTCGCGATTGTTGTCCTGGGAGTAGGTGGAGAAGGGCAAGTGGCTCCCTCCCGCACGGTAGCATCCGACGTGCTCCTCGAATACCGTACCCCCGGAGCGGCCCGGGGGTCCACATTTCCGGCAGCCGACCGGGAACCGTTCTCGGCGGGTGGGTTTTCTCCTGGCGCACCCTGCCCCGCAAGGGGACCAGTCCCGATTCCCGGAAAATGAGGTGACGATGCTCCGTTGGCGGGCCTTTCTCTCCATGCTTGCCGCAATCCTGATGTCCCCTTCCCCAGTAGGTGCCTCACAGCCTCTCGAGACCGAGACCGCGCGGACTCCCCGGGCTCACGAGATGCAGCTTGAGGCCACCTTCGAGCGGCAGACGTCTCCGGATGGCCGTGAAAAGGCGGCCCCTCTCGCTCTCGAGTACGGCATCACCGACCGGTTGGAGCTTCTGCTCGAGCCCGTCTTCTTCACGTCCATCAGCCCCCGCGCGGGGCGCCGGGCGACGGGAATCGGGGACCTCGAGGTGACGCTGACCCAGGTCGTCCGGCCGGAGACAGCGGGATTCCCGGCGCTCGCGGCCGCGCTCGAAGTGAAGGTTCCGACGTCCCACGACCCTCTGATCGGCACGGGCAAGGCCGATGCGACAGGGTACCTCGTCGCCAGCAAGCGTCTCGGTTCGATCGACGCCCACCTTAACGCCGGCTATACCGTGCTCGGGAGGCCGTCGGGCATCCCGCTTCACAACGTCTTCGACTACGCGGCCGCGGCCGAATGGCACTGGCTTCCGAAATTCGACCTCGTCGCCGAGATGATCGGCAACACGTCGGCTCTGCCCGAAGGGGGGACGGAGGCCGACACTGGAGGAAACCCCGAGATCTCAGGCGCCGAGACGGTCGGCATGCTGGGCCTGCGCTACCACTGGAGCGCCGGGCTGACCCTGGCCATGGGCGTCAGCTACGACAACAACCAGGCCTGGCTGCTCCGTCCGGGCGTGACGTTCAAGTTCTAGCGTTCCGGCCCGGGCGCAAAGCAGAAGGGGCTCCCAGCGGGAGCCCCTTCGGTGTTTCCGATGACTCGGCTTGTCTAGTCTACGTCGTGATCGCGCTTGCTGGACTCTCTGACCTCGCGCGGCACGTGCCCCGTCTTCACGCGGAAGAACGGACCCCGCCAGGAGTCCGAACGGGACCAGGCACCGCCGTCTTCCATGTACCAGCTATTGCCGATCTGGTAGACGTCGTGGGTCGCGATGGGCTGCGCGACGACCGCCACGGAGGCAGTGTTCGTGGACATGACGCAGTTCGTCGAAGCCGGCGTGTAGGTGCGGGTCACGACCTTCGTGCTCCGCCGATACGAGGCGTTCGTCATGCGCACCCTGTGGCGGTACACATGATTGCGGGACGCGTTGGAGTACGTCGTCCGCCGATAGGCGCTGTGCGTCCGCGGTCTGCGGGTGGTCGTCGTGGTGGTAACGGCGTACCCGCGGTTCGTCGGCGTCGTGGTGTAGCTGGTGTAGGTGACGTTGCCGGCGGGAACCATCGTCATCGTCGTCGGGGCAGCCATCGTGCCGGCGGCCGAAATGCAGCGGACGGGACGATCACCCGCCGCCACTGCCAGCCAGTCCTGCCGATATTCCGATGGAACGGCGACTACCTGCGGGGCCGTATAGGCTCCGAGGGAAGCGACGTAAGCGACCGGGGTCCGACCGGAACTGGTCCGGTAGATGCTCCCGTCCTCGACGAGAAATACGGATTCGTTGGCTCCCGAGAGGTCGTACCTCGGGTTGTCGCTGATGTAGAACACGCGCGAGCCGGATACAGCCATTCCGGGCTCCATGACGCGAACCGCTCCCGCCGGCAGGTACTGGACCGAGCTGGACGGCACGTACCGCACCGAACCCGTGTTCCTGCCGGAGACGCATCCGCCCGCCTGCGCTGACGGGTAATATCGAGTCGTTTGTCCGGACGGATAGTACCGGACGTCGTTCCTGTTGGCGCTCACCATGGATGGCGCTACCAAAGAGGTGGCCATTGCCGTCACGGCCACCAGTGCACTCAGTCGTTTCATGGGAATCCCTCCTGTACAGTACGGCCCTACCATGGGCCGTTAGCTACGAGCCATACCCGCATGCATTGTGCCCGATGAGGAGCCCCAGGGACTCGCGGGGCACGGCGGGGCCGCCCCCTGGCGGGGGTCGGTAGCAGAAGGGCGTGTTGCGCTGGGACTTAGAGGTTCGACCGCCTCCACCGCTGGAGCCGCTTATTCCCTCGCGAATGGCGACACGGGCCCGGTTCGGGGGCCGAATTCACCTGAGAGTCGGGCCCCTTTCGTCCCTGTGGGGTCAGGATCGCAGACTTTGCAAAGCCGCCGCCGCGCTCCGGTCAAAAAAATTCGTGATTTCGTGACTCAAGTCACGGATGCCACAGCGACGGAGCGCCACCCTGTCGGCGTCTGCCGGCGGTGCTCGGCCTTACCGTTGGTGGTCCGGCTCTCGCACACCAGCCAGCCTGTTTTTCTCAGAGAGGGTCTGGGCCGCATCAGACGGATCGCCGTCGCGCCGCCGGCGCTTCTGTACTCGCCTCTACGCCCCTCCGCCCGAGGCCAGTTCGCGAAGCGTCGCGGCGTCGCGCAGCACGATTCGCCCGCGTGAGAGACCGATCGCCCCGACCCGCTCGAACTCCTTCAGGAGGCGGCTGACCACTTCACGCGCGGTGCCCAGGTCGGCCGCGATGTCGGCGTGAGTGATCTCGACGCTTCGCTCCGGACCCTCCTCCAGCAGAAACAACTCGGTCAGACGGCGCGCGAGCCGTTGGTCCATCCGGCGAAACGCCACCTCCTCGACGAGCGACATGACCTCGGTCAGGCGGTTCGCGAACATCCGGAACACGAAGGATCGAAGCGATTCGTGCTCCGCGATCCAGCGGCGGAACGTCGCGGCGGGAAACACGACCGCCTCGACGTCGTCCTCGACCTGCGCCATTGCAGGCACGGGACGGTCGGACAGGATGCACGAGACGTTCAGCGGACACACTTCGCCCGCGCCCACGTGATACAGGGTAATCTCGTGGCCGCTTTCGCCCAGCTTGAAGACGCGTATCTTTCCGGAGACGAGGATGGCGAAGTGAGCGCAGGAGTCTCCTTCGCGCAGGAAGTACTCGCCGGCCGCCAGATGCACCACGCTCGCCGCTTCGGCCAGCGCGCCCTTGAGATCCATCGGGGCTTCGGAGAAAAAGGGGATTCGCGCCAGAACTTCGCGCTTGCTTCCGGCGGAAGCCCGACTGCTCGCGACTGCGTTCGCCATGACCATGCCTCTTGGGGTGGCGGAGGGGGAACGGCTACCACTCCCGGCCGAGGGGGGGACCTGGAACGCCGAGAAGATGCTCCGACCCGGGACGGAACGCAAGGCCGGCGCATCTCGTTCCCGCATTTTGAGGTAGAGGGGGGCCGCCTTCGTGTCGAAAGATCCCGAGGTACTCCACTCCCAACCCGGAGCCCTTCGGTGACAAACAGGTCCGAAACCCCCGAGCGCATCCCCGTCGTCCTGGCGGACACGTACGACGACCTGGCGCGCCGGATCGCCTCCCGGATCGCCGAAATCCTCCGGGAGCGCCGCGCCTCGGGGCGGAGAGCCGTGCTGGGGCTGGCGACGGGTTCCACGCCCATCGGCGTCTACCGCGAGCTGATCCGCATGCATCGCGACGAGGGGCTCGACTGGTCCCACGTGACGACTTTCAACCTGGACGAGTACTATCCGATGCCCTCGGACAGCCGGCACAGCTACCACCGCTTCATGTGGGAGAACCTGTTCGCCCACGTGAACATCGACCCGGCGAACGTGCACATCCCGCGCGGCGACGTCCCGCGGGACCAGATCGAAGCCCACGCGCGCGACTACGAGCGGGCGATCACCGACGCCGGCGGGATCGACTTCCAGATCCTGGGCGTCGGGCAGACCGGGCACATCGGCTTCAACGAGCCGGGCTCCAGCGTCGCCTCCCGCACGCGGCTGGTCGTGCTGGACACGATCACGCGGCGCGTCGCGGCCTCCGATTTCTTCGGCACCGAGAACGTGCCCGCGGAGGCGATCACCATGGGCGTCGCCACGATCCTCGAGGCGCGGGAGATCGCTCTCATCGCGACCGGCGAGCACAAGGCCGCCATCGTGAAGCGCGCCGTCGAAGGAGAGATCGACCGCTCGGTGGCGGCGACCTACCTCCAGCAGCATCCCCGCGCGGCGGTCTACCTGGATCCCGCGGCCGCGGCCGACCTGACGCGCGTGGAGACGCCGTGGCTCCTCCACGAGATCGACTGGACGCCCGCTCTCGCGGTGGTGGCGGTGGTCTGGCTGGCTCAGATCACCGGGAAGTCAGTCTTGAAACTGGACGACGCCGCCTACCGGGACCACCACCTGGGCACGCTGCTCACCCGCTACGGCTCCTCGGGCGCGCTCAACGGAGTCGTGTTCAACACTCTCGGCGCGAAGATCCGGGGGCGAAGCAAGCTTCCGCGCGGAAAGCGCATCGTGGTCTTCTCACCCCACCCCGATGACGACGTGATCTCCGCGGGCGGCATCTTGTGGAAGCTCCGCCAGAACGAGAACGACGTCCTCATCGCCTACCAGACTTCGGGGAACATCGCCGTCTTCGACCACGAGGTCCGCCGGTACCTCGATTTCCTGCGGCGCGCGGTGTGCGATTTCGATCGGGAGAACCAGCGCCTGCCGGCCTTCATCGCCGAGGTCGAAGAGCTCCTCGCGAAGAAGAAGCCCGGCGAGATCGACGCCGATCCGGTGCTCCGGCTGAAGCGCCGGATCCGGGAGGTGGAAGCGGTCTCCGCCATCGAGACCCTGCGGCTCCAGCCGAGCCAGGCCCGTTTCCTGAATCTCCCCTTCTACCAGACGGGGAAGGTGCGCAAGGACCCGATCGGACAGCGCGACGTCGAGATCATCCGCGAGATCCTGGAGGAGATCCGCCCCGAGATCATCATGGTCGCGGGAGATCTCTCCGACCCGCACGGCACCCACCGCATGTGCCAGGAAGCCGTGGACCGCGCGTTGGAGCAGTACGCGGGGACGGCGCCCGAGGTGTGGTTGTACCGCGGCGCCTGGCAGGAGTGGTCGATCACGGACGCCGACATCCTGGTCCCCATGTCCGAGGAGGAGCTCCGGGTGAAGATCAGCGCGATCTTCAAGCATCAGAGCCAGAAGGACCGCGCCCCCTTTCCCGGCCTCGACGAGCGCGAGTTCTGGCAGCGGGTGGAGGAGCGCAACAAGGCGACCGCGCAGGTGGTGGATCAGCTGGGGCTGCCCGAGTACTTCGCGATGGAGGCGCTGGTGGTGCGGCCGGCCTCCTACGGCTCCTCCCCTTCTCCCCCCGACGCGGCCGCGGCCGGCTTGTAGATCAGCCCGAGGTTCCGCCTTCCGTTCATCTTGACCAGGAGCGGTGCGTCGAAGCGGAGGTGCCGGACGAAACGCATCTCGGCCGCCGCGGGCTGCGCCGCGATCCAGCTCCAATCGACGAATCCCTCGCCGAAGTCCTCGTTCACCGTGAAGTACCCGATCTGGAACGACGTGAGATTCTGGAAGAAGTGGCTTCCCTGGGACGGCGTCACGCGGAAGTCGCGGAATCCCGACTCGACGATGACGCGTGCGCCCGCGATCTGGTCCCACGTGACGGGGATCCCCAGCCAGGGATCCATCGAGCCCCACCTGCCGACCCCGATCAGGAGATACGGCCGCCCGGCCTCGGCCAGCTCCGCGTTGAACCGCGCGATCTCGGCGGCCGCGGCGCGGCTCAGGGCCCGGTCGAAGCGCTGGAAGTCCACGACCACGACGTCCCGGATGTCCCCGACCAGGCCGTTCCCCATGACCTGAGTGCTCCGGCAGAGGAGCGCCTCCGCGGGGGCCTCGTCCAGATGGAGGTTCTCGGTCTCGCGCGCCAGGACCAGCGGGCGCATCTGGAGAAAGCCGAACTCGTGCGGCCGTCCCTCCTGCCGCGACAGGCAGACCGCGAACTCGATCTCCGCGGCGCGGTTCATCCCCCGGCCTCCCACGTCGAGCAGCGCCGCGAGCACTTCCGCGAGCGGGAAAACGCCGTGCTTCAAGATCGGGGCGAACGTGACCAGGCGCACCCCCGGCCGCGCGAGCCCGTCGTACACGGCCTGGTTCTCCGCCGAGTAGGTGGACCCCAGGGAGGACAGCGTCCCGTCCTGCTCCGCCGTGTCCAGGCCAAACTGCTTCTCGCGCATCGCCTGCTCGGCGTCGGAATCGGCGTCGGGCTGGAACTCCATGGCCCAGAACTCCCGCTGCGAATTGGCCAGGATCTCCTCCACGGTGGAGAACTGGAGGATGGCCTGGGGATGGCGCGGGCAGAACGAGAGCGAGCGCTCCCCTCCCACGACGGTGCGTCCCATCCCCAGGGCCACGGCCGCGACCCCATCCTCGGGAGAGAGCGGCGGGCGCGCGTAGTAGTTGTACGAGCGGGCGACGCCGGAGAAGTCGGGGTAGAAGCGGTCCCCATGGGTGGTCCCCAGCACCTTCTGGATGGCCACGGCCATCTTCTCCTCCTCCAGCCGGTACGGTGTCGCGCGCAGGTGATCCTTGGCCTGGCACAGGAAGGTGGACGCGTAGACGCGGCGGACCGCGGCCACGAGCTGGCGAAGCCGCACGCGCGGATCCCGGTGGTTGTTCGGAAGCATGAACGTCTCGTAGACGCCGGTGAAGGGCTGGTACTGCGAGTCCTCGAGAAGGCTCGAGCTGCGCACGGCGAGGGGCCAGGAGACAGCTTCCACGAACGAGCGGAGCTTCCGAACCACATCGCGCGGGAGCGGAGCGCGCAGGAACTCCGCCAGGATCCGCCGGTCGTCGCGACTGTTCAGAGCCAAGTCGTTCAGGTCGTTCGCCTCCAGGAAGCGCTCGAAGCAGTCGGTCGCGAGCACCAGGGTCGGCGGCACGGCGATGCGCACCCCCGGCATGCGCCGGCCGAACCCGTGATAGTTGAGCAGGTATCGCACGAACGCGAGGCCGCGGGCCTTGCCGCCGAGGGATCCGTTCCCGACGCGCGCGAAGAAGTTGCTGGACGGATCAAAGGTCTTCGCGTCGAAATCGGCGACCAGGGTTTCAGACTGCTCCCTCCGGTATTCGCCGATCGACGCGATCAGGTCGCGGCGCAGCTCGTCGACCGTGGCGAAGTCGGAGACGCGGCGCGGGCGCATCTTCCGGGCCAGCGCGAACTCGGTGCGCGCGCCGAACCAGTTCGAGAAGTGGTTCCTCTGCGCGTGATAGGCGATGCTCGCGGCCGGCACGGTGTGCAGCTTCTCCTCCAGGCTCTTCAGATCGCGGGCCCGGTCCACGGCGGTGCCGTCGGGGAGCCGGAAGACGAAATCGCCCAGCGCGAAATTCTCGACCAGGAGCGTCCGGAGGTCGGAGAGGAGCGTTTCCGAATACTTGCGGAGGAACGACGCGCCCACGCGCGACGCGCCGGCGGCAAACTCGGCGCGGCTTGACTGGAGGACGATCGGCAAATCCGGGATCAGCTCGCGCACGCGCCGCGCCAGGTCGAAGCCCGCCTCGCGGCTGCTCGCTCCGCCCCGGGGAAATTCCACGTCCGAGATGAGACCCAGGAGATAGCGCTCGTAGCGCGTGACCAGCTCCCACGCCTGCTCGAACGTGGTCGCCAGGAGCAGTTTCGGCCGCGCCCGCGTTCGAACCAGCTTGTGTGAGGGGTTGATCCCCTCGCTGATCAGGCGCTCCGATTGGCGGATCAGCTCCGTATAGATCTCGGGAAGGAACGACGAGTAGTAGCGGACGTTGTCCTCGACCACCAGGAGCACGCGGACGCCCATGGCCGCGGTGTCGTGGGCGACGTTCCGGCGATCCTCGACGTATTTCACGATCGCCACCAGCACCCGGGCGTCCCCTTGCCAGAGGAAGAGCCCGTCCAGGTCGGAGAGGTCGTGGCCCCGCTCGAATTCCTTCCGCTCGTCGTTGTCGTAGGCCATGGCCACGACGGGGATGTCGAGGCCCGCGCTCTTCACCGCCCGCGCGATCTCGACGGCGTCCATGTCGGCGGGGCTCAGGGTCGTGAGGATCAGATTGAACCGGCGCTCGGCCCGCGCCAGCGAGAGCGCCTCGGCCCCGGTGGAGACGTGGGTGAGCCCGGGCGTGTGGTACTGCGACAGTTCGAGGAATTCCCCCGCGATCAGCTCGTTCAGGCGTCCGTCCTCCTGCAGGGTGAACGAGTCGTACAGGCTCGACACCAGCAAGATGTCCTGGACCCGAAACGGCATGAGGTCCTGGAACGCCTGAAACGGATTCGAAACGTCGGGAATGGGATCCGGATCGCGAATTGTCACGAAGAGCTGGTTGGTAGCGGTAGGCCCGCGCTGGGGGGGCGGGGAGCGGGAAAAAAAATCCGTCGGGCGATTGGAGCGAAGCGACGTTTCACAGAGCCCGACGGATTTGTTTTTCCCGCTCCCCGTCCCCCGATCGAGATCAGACCAGGCCTTGGTCCAGCATCGCGTTCGCTACTTTCAAGAAGCCGCCGATGTTCGCTCCGTTCAGGAGATTTCCGGGCGTGCCATACGTGTCGGCGGTTTCGAAGCAGTTTTTGTGGATGGCGATCATGATCTTGTGAAGGCGGTCGTCCACTTCTTCGCGCGACCAGGAGAGGCGCATGCTGTTCTGTGACATTTCGAGACCCGACGTGGCGACGCCGCCGGCGTTGGCCGCCTTCGCGGGACCGTAGAGGATCCCGGCGTCCAGGTAGATCTGGATCGCTTCCAGGGTGCTCGGCATGTTGGCTCCCTCGGCAACCAGCGAGACTCCGTTCTTGACCAGATTGCCGGCGTCCTTGGCGTTGATCTCGTTCTGGGTCGCGCTCGGGAAGGCGCAATCGGCCTTGATGTCCCAGAGCGGATTCGTGGCGGCCCGGGGATCCGACGCCGCGTACGTGGCGCCCTTCCACTTGTCGGCGTACTCCTTGATGCGGCCGCGGCGGACGTTTTTCAGCTCCATCACCCACGCCAGCCTCTCGCGATTGATGCCGGCCGGATCGTGGATCATCCCGTCCGAGTCCGAGAGCGTGACCGGCTTCGCCCCCAGGTCGATCAGCTTCTCCACCGTGTACTGGGAGACGTTGCCGCTGCCCGAGACGAGGCAGGTCTTCGCCGCCAAGGACTGCCCCTGGCTCTTCAGCATCTCGTCCGCGAAGTAGACGCACCCGTACCCGGTCGCCTCGGGGCGGATCAGGGAGCCGCCCCACGCGAGCCCCTTCCCCGTGAGCACGCCGGTGAATTCGTTCGCGAGCCGCTTGTACTGGCCGAAGAGGAACCCGATTTCGCGGCCGCCGACGCCGATGTCTCCCGCGGGCACGTCGGTATCGGGGCCGATGTGGCGCCACAGCTCGGTCATGAAGCTCTGGCAGAAGCGCATCACTTCGTTGTCGCTCTTCCCCTTCGGATCGAAGTCGGAGCCTCCCTTGCCGCCGCCCATCGGCAGCGTGGTCAGGGAGTTCTTGAAGACCTGTTCGAAGGCGAGGAACTTGAGGATGCCGAGGTTCACCGACGGGTGGAAGCGGAGGCCTCCCTTGTAGGGCCCGATCGCGCTGTTCATCTCGATCCGGAATCCGCGGTTCACCTGCACCTCGCCGCGGTCGTCCATCCAGGGAACGCGGAACATGACCACGCGCTCCGGCTCGGCGACGCGCTCGAGGAGCTTCGCCGAGCGATACTCGGGATGCCGATCGAGGACCGGGATCAAGGACTCGAACACTTCCTGGACGGCTTGGTGGAATTCGGGCTCGGCTGGATTCTTGGCCCGAATCCCGGCCATCACGTGTTGCACGTACTCTCTTGCCGTCGCGGTTTTCGCGGGAGTTCTCACCGCCACGTCGACGCCGCTCATGACCTGGGGCCTCCGTTCTGTAGGGCGTCCGGGTGGCGCGCATCCCCACCGGCACGCGTCAGGAACACAATACCGCCGCAGAATACACCAGGCCAGGACCCGCAGGCCACGTGACATATTCCGACTGTTAAGAGTGTCGTAATGATCTAAAGATGTCCCTTTAGCCTTGGCCGTCTGCTGCCGACCTTTGGGGCATGCGATCCCGGGTTTTCCTTATCCTCCTCTGCTGCCTCGGGGCGATCACCTCATGCGCTTCCGCGCGCCCACGCCCCGAGCTGCGCGACTTCTTCGTCCAGGAAGGGGTAGCGTCGTACTACGGCTCCGGCCACCACGGGCGGCGCACGGCGAGCGGCGAGATCTTCGACGAGCGGCGACTAACGGCGGCTCATCGGACGCTCCCGTTCGGGACGCGCTTGCGGGTCACCAATCTCGACAACGGTCGCCAGGTCGTTGTCGTGGTCACCGACCGGGGACCGTTCCGGAAGGAGCGCGTGATCGACGTTTCGAGCCGCGCGGCGCGGGACCTGGGTTTCCTTCGCGCCGGCACCGCGCACGTGCGCGTGGAGGAAGTTCCCGAGTAAGGGCGAGTAGCCGCTGCTCTGAAGTGGCGCGAACGAGAAAGGGCCCCCGGCGGATGCTTCCCCGGAGGCCCTCGTCGTCAGGCGAGATGCGGGGTCAGAGTCCGGAGTCCGAGGCGGCCTCCACGCGGGCACCGGCGCCCCTGATCTTGAAAAATACCCACACCCGCTTCCAGCGATTCGCGTCCGTGGCCGCCGTCACCGAGAGGCCAATGCGGTCGAGGGTGACCCGCACGGGAATCCGGTAGGAGACGCGCCAGAGATTCGATTCCGAGTCATACGTGAACGGCGTCTTCTCGCCGGCTCCGTCATTGAGCGTCACGGAGGTCACGTCGGCCGACCCCAGCGCGGTGATCACGACCACGCTCCCCGGGATCGCGAGCGTGTCGGGCGCGGTCGCCACCACGTCCGGCGGGAGCGAGTCGGTCGAGGAGGATTTGGGCTCAGCGTTGCCCGTCGCCGATGCGGTCACCGCCGCGGGCGCCTCGATCCGCGCCGGTTGTTCGGCAGTGCTGGTCGCGGGCTCGGCCGTGGCCTTTTCTTTCTGTTCCCCGCATCCCATCGCCGTCATCGCGAGCAGAAAGGACGCCGCGAGGATTGCGCCGCCTCCCGCCGCAAGATTCCGATGGATCTCCGTCCTCTTCCAGTTCCGTTCCATGGCCGTTCTCCAGACCGGCGCGTCGTGGCCGCTCGAGCCCGGCGCCGGAGCCGGGTCCCGATCGCCTGGCGCGGGGTGTTCCCTGGGCCAGGTCCGTGAGCAGCCCCCAAGTGGCACCGCCCACGTTCCTCTAGATCAATCCGCGTGCCTGGATGGTAACCATCTATATACAAGCAACTTATCCGAAATCCCACTTGTGCCGGCTGGCGACTTGTGTCAAGCTTGACACGAGAGTTCACCCCCCCGACATCTCGCTCGAGCCGGAAGCCTGGACCTCACACTGGGATGGAGTCGCGTGTCATGACGGACACAGAGCGGCTTCCGCGCAGGGCATCGTGGAAGCGAGGCGCCGCGCTCGCGCTCCTCGCCGGCGCGGTGTGGCTCCCGACCGGTGCCGACGCCGCCGCATCCCTCCCGCGCGTGCTCTGGGTCCGGGGCGACCACACGTACGTGGCGCTGGCCGACACAGCCTCCGTGGAAGAGGGAGACGCCGTCGAATTTCGCGAAGGCGAGAAGACTGTCGCGGCGGGTGAGGTGGCCGGCGTGTATCGCGGCGAGGTGGCGTTGGTCCGCGTGACATCAGGATCGCTGGCGCGCGCGCGGAAGCCGGACCGCCTGCGCCTCATGTTTCGACGACCGGCCCTTCTCCCTCTTGCGGCGTTTCGCATCGGGGTACCGTCGGCGCGCCGGAGCAACCTCCTGTTTTCCTGCGACCATCCGGCACCCGGCATTCCGCCGGGGTCCTCATATCGCGCAGCGGACGCCGGTGCCCGCGCGTGGAGGCTGGTGCGGGACGCAGGCGAGACCGCGTCGCCGGCTTCGACCGCGTGGCCCGAGACTCTCGTCGTGAGCCTCTTCGACGAGGCGGCGGACGAGGAGATCGCGCTCGAGCGGGGAGAGGTGGACGCGGCCGTCTTCTGGCCGGGCGAGTTGTCGTCGCGCATGAGGGACGATCCTCGCTGGCGAGGATATCCGTCGGGGACGCGCGCCCGCGGCGTGGTGGCGATGCTCGTAGCGGGGGACCCGTCCGCTCCGCTCGACACCACAGTCGTGCCCACGTTGAACGAGCAGCTCTTCCGGGGCGACCTCGCTCCTTGGGCGCGCGGGCGAGAATCGGCGACGCAGTGGAACGCGGAACGACGCGCGTACCGGCCGATTCTCGACGTGGACAAAGCGCTTCCCGGCCACGGCTGGCTCCAGACCCGTCTCGACCAGGGTCCCTTTGGCGCCGGTTACCAGCCCTACCTCTCCGGTGTCGTTGCCGGCGTTTCCGTCGCACGAGCACGGCTCACCTACCTGGACGCGCCGCCCGATTCGGTCGATCCCTTCCGGATCACGCCGCTCTTCACCATCCGCTGCCTGGTGGTCGTGGGCGCCGTGCACCGCCGCCGCGTGCTCGCGATGGGGCCCGACGCTCTCGCCAATCTCCTCGAATGCCCCCGGCGCGGGACGGCCCCGTGAACTCGCTACGCACCCGGCTCGTCCTTGGGATCTCGCTCATCGCCGTCGTCCCGCTGGCGGTGGCCATCGTGCTTCTGACCGATCGCATCGAGGGCCTGGTGCGCGCCCAGGCGGCGGAGCGTCTCGCGTCGGCGCTGGGCTCGATCCAATCCCAGCTGGCCCAAGACCAGCGGAGCGCGGTGGAGAAGCTCCGGATTCTCGCGCGCGATCCGGAGCTGAAGCGGCTCTACCTGGTGCGCGCGGGAGAAGGCCGCGAATTGTCCGGCTACCTGGCCGAGCGGCGCCTCCTTTTGGACTACGACTTTCTCCGGATCACCGACCCGCGCGGAGCCGTGGTCGCCGACGCCGCGGAATTGCCGCCTCCGGCCGGAGGCGGGGGCGAGGGGCGCGAGGGGCGGCGCGCGCTCCGACCGGCCGCCGCGCGGGACCCATCGCGCGGAGTCGAGATCCGCGCGCTCCAGGGCGACTCCGGCCTGGCCCTGGTGGTGAGCCAGCCGATCCCCTACCGGAACGAGGAGGTGGGACGACTCGAGGGGGGCTTTGCGCTCGACGCCGAGTTCATCGACCGCCTTCGCGAGCAGAGCGGCCTGAGCCTCGCGCTGCGGGACGCGGAAGGGCGGCTGGCCGTAGCGACGGATCCCGCCGGCCGGGGAGCCGGCGGCTCCGCGACTCTTCCCCGGCACGACAGCTCCGTGTCGCGAATGACGGTCCCCCTCGGTCTGGGCAACCCTCCCTACCCGTCGCTCGCCGGCTTCGCGTCCACCGAGCAGGCCGACCGCGCGGTCGCGGCGCTCCAGGTGGCGTCGGCGGTCCTGGGCCTGGCCGCGCTCGCGATCGCGATCGCCCTGGGGCTCCTCTGGTCCTCACAGGTTTCGAAACCGGTCGAGCACCTGGCCGCCGCGTCGGTTCGGCTGGCGCGCGGCGAGTGGGACGAGCCGGTGGCGCTCCGCGGGGTGCGGGAGCTGGAGACGCTCGGCGCCGCCCTGGACCGGATGCGGCTCGACCTCCGGTCCTATCGCGACCGCCTGGTGACCAGCGAGCGCCAGGCCGCGTGGAGCCAGATGGCGCGGAAAGTCGCGCACGAGGTCAAGAACCCGCTCACGCCGATCGCGATCTCGATCGCCGACCTGAAGCGGAGCTACGATCAAAGCCGCCCCGATTTCCCCGAGATCCTGGACCAGGCGGTCCGCACCATCGGAGACGAGGTGGAGAGCTTGAAGCGCCTGCTTCAAGAATTCGCCGACTTCGCGCGCTTCCCCTCCCCCCGCATCGTGCCGTGCCGATGGTCGGGGCTCAAGGCCGACCTCGAGACGCTTTACGGGCGCGAGACCGCGGACGGTCGCCTGGTCGTGTCGCCGGAAGGGCGCGATCTCGTTTTCCCCGCCGACGCCGGACAGCTTCGCCAAGCGCTCGTAAATCTAGTGCAGAACGGGTTCGACGCCGCGGGCGCCGGGGGCCGCGTCACCTTGTCCTCCGCGGGAAACGCCTCCGAGGTTCTCATCACCGTTCACGATTCCGGCCCCGGTCTCGCCCCGGGCGAGGAGAAAACCCTCTTCGACCCGGGATTCACGACGAAGGCGCACGGGAGCGGCCTAGGACTGACCATCGTCCAGCGCATCGTGATCGAGCACGCGGGCTCGATCGACGTGGACTCGGGCCCCGGCCGGGGCACGACGTTCCGGATCCATCTGCCGCTGACCAGGGAGAGCTAGCGATGCCGAGCGTGCTCGTCGTCGACGACGAATCCAACATCCGCTCCAGTCTCACGGGAGCCCTGGGCCGCGAGGGGTACCAGGTGGAATCGGCGGCCACGGCGGCCGAGGCCACGGCGAAGCTCCGCGACTCGTTCGATTTTCTCCTGGTGGACGTATGGCTGCCGGACGGAAGCGGCCTCGATCTCCTGCGCGGTGCTCTCGCCGGCGATCCCGACGCCGTCGTGATCCTCATGTCCGGACACGCGACCATCGACGTCGCGGTCCAGGCGACGAGGCTGGGCGCGTTCGACTTTCTCGAAAAGCCGATCTCCCTGGAGCGGCTCCTGGTCCTGCTCCGTAACGCCGGCGCGGCGCACGCGCTCCGGGCCGAGAACAAGAGCCTGGCCCGCGCGTGGGCGGTTCCGATCGTGGGCCGCTCCCCCGCGATCCGGGCGCTGCTCCGCGAGGTCGAGCTGGCGGGGGCCAGCGCCGCGCGCGTGCTCATCGAGGGAGAGAACGGGACCGGCAAGGAGCTGGTCGCGCGCGCCCTGCACGCGGCGGGAGAGCGCCGCGACATGCCCTTCGTCGCCGTGAACTGCGCCGCGATCCCCGAGGAGCTGGTCGAATCGGAGCTCTTCGGACACGAGCGGGGAGCCTTCACCGGAGCCAGCCAGGCGCGGCGGGGACGGTTCGAGGACGCCCATCGGGGAACGCTGTTCCTCGACGAGGTCGGCGATCTAAGCGCCCGCGCCCAGACGAAGCTGCTCCGCGTCCTGCAGGAGGGGGAATTCCACCGCGTCGGGGGAAATCGCGCGATCCGGGTCGACGTGCGGGTGATCGCCGCGACGAATCACAACCTCAAGCGATTGGTCGACGACGGACGTTTCCGAGAAGACCTGTACTTCCGGCTCGCCGTGATTCCGGTCCGGGTGCCTCCCCTCCGCGACCGGCCCGAGGACATCCCGCTCCTCGTGGAGAATTTCGCGGCGCGGATCGCGGCGGAAGCCGGCGCGAAGCGAAGGACGTTTGCCGCGGCCGCCCTCGACGCGCTCGCCCGCTATCCGTTCCCGGGAAACGTGCGCGAGCTGCGGAACATCGTCGAGCGCCTGATGATCATGTCCCCCGGCCCGGGGATCGGCGCCGAGCAGGTCCGCGCGATCCTTCCGCCGGCCCAGGGAACGGCGGTGGCGAAAGCGGAGGCAGAGCGCCTCGCCGATCTGGTACGCGAGTTCGAGCGCGGCACCATCGAAGCTGCTCTCGCCGCCGAGGGGGGATCGATGACGAAAGCAGCCGCGCGGCTTGGATTGGAGCGGAGCCACCTGTACAAGAAGATGAAGAAGCTGGGGTGGCGCCCGGAGGCGTTCAGCTAGACGGTACCGGACCGTCCCATCATCGCGAGGAGCCGCTCCCGGACGCCGGGCCACTCGCCGGCGAGAATGCTGTAGTAGATCGTGTCGCGGATGACGCCGCGATCGCTGATCGCGTGGGAGCGAAGGATCCCCTCCTCCACCGCACCGATGCGGAGCATGGCGTCGCGGGACCGGCGATTCAGGACGTTGGTCTTGAGCTCGACCCGGACGCAATCCCAGATCTCGAACGCGTGTCCGAGCATGAGAAGCTTGGCCTCGGTGTTCACGTGCGAGCGCTGGAATTCGCGGCCGACCCAGGTCCATCCGATCTCGACCTTGCGGTTCTTCGGATCCATGTTGCCGAAGCGCGTGCACCCGGCCACCGCTTCGCCGGCGAGATCCACCGTGACGAACGGAAGCGACCGCCCTTCGCGCTGCTCGCGAAGCGCCTCGTCGAGGTAGCGCCGGAGATCGTCGCGCGTCTCTACGACATTGAGGGTCCAGCGCCAGAGATCCGGGTCCAGGCCGATCGCCGCGAGGCCCTCGAAGTGCCGGTCCAGATCCAGCGGCTCCAGCCGGACCCGGCTCCCTTGCAGCAGGACCGGCTCTGCGGATATCGTGGAGGCCATCGCCGGAGTGTACCCCATTGTCCCCATCGTCCGGCGTTCCCGAGCCTCCGCGGCGCGGCGGGAACCCGCTGCGCGCACGGGGGTACCGAGAGGCGGACCAACCGGTTGTCCGGGCGGAGAGCGTACCCAGTGAGACACGTCCCAGCCGTATCCAGCCGCAAGGTACTCGCGCTCGCCGCGCTTCTCCTGATGCCGGCTCTGGCCGGCGCAGCCCCGCATCCGGACGGCAAGCCCATCCCGGCCCCGTCGTTCACGCTGCCCACATCGAACGGTACGGTCTCCCTCGATTCTCTGCGCGGCAAAGTCGTGCTGGTCGATTTTTGGGCTTCCTGGTGCGTCCCCTGCAAAAGCTCCTTCCCATGGATGGGCGCGATGCAGGAGAAGTACGCCCCGAAGGGCCTCACGATCGTCGCCATCAACGTCGACAAGTCCCGCCATTCCGCGGACGAATTCCTCCAGAAGCATCCGGCTCCCTTCGTCGTCGCCTTCGATCCCTCGGGAGCGACGGCAAAGGCGTTCCACGTCTGGGGAATGCCGACCAGCTACCTGATCGGGTCCGACGGAGCCATCGTCTTCTCGCGCGCGGGATTCGATTCCAAGCACGCGAAGGAGGTCGAGTCGATGATCCAGGGGGCGCTGGCACGATGATGGCGCGCGCGAGGCTCTTTCTGGCGGCGGCCCTGCTCCTGACGCTTGCCCTGCTCTCGGGCGGATGCGCCGCGATGAAGGTGCAGCCGTGGGATCGCGATCTCCTGGCGGAGAAAAAGATGTCGCTCACTCCGGCGCCTCTCGAGACCGCCATCGACGAGCACGTCTACTTCAGCAAGGAGGGGTCGACCGGAGGGCAGGGCGTCGGCGGAGGCGGATGCGGATGCAACTAGGCGCGTCCCGCCGGCCGTCCGCGCTCCGCACCCGCCTCGGAGCCGCGGCATGCCTTCTGGTCGCCGCGGGGACCCGGAGCGCGGCCGCCGACACCGTTCCCAAGTGGCAGTTCGACGGCGCCGGCCTTCTCTACGGCGAAAAGGGGCGCGCCAAGGTCTTCGAGCCGCAGGCGCGCATCACCCGGATCTTCCCCGACGGCCAGACGCTCTCCGCCACGCTGGGTCTGGACGTGATCACGGGCGCGTCGCCGACCGGCGCCGTCCCCTCCGGAGCGATCCAGACCACGACCACGCCTTCGGGGAACACTATGAGCCAGGTGGCGGGCGCGATTCCCGTCCACCCGTTCAGCGACACACGGGAGGGTCTGGATCTGGAGTGGGTGAAGCCGATCGGGGGCTGGCTCACGCCGGCCCTGGGCACCCACTTCTCCACCGAGAAGGATTACCGCTCCCTCGGCGCCACGGCCAAGCTCTCGATCGCGACCATGCGGCGGCTGACGACGTTCACGTTCGGCGCCGGACTGAACGACGATCAGGTCGATCCCAGGGGAGGCACCAAGGTGCCCCTCTCCGACGGCAGCGTGATCGCCGGAACCGATCCCAACGCGAAGCGCATCCGGAGCGGGATGGCCGGCGTGTCGCGGGTTCTCACGCGGAGGTGGCTGGTCGGAGTCAACGCCTCGCGCTCCTTCGAGCGCGGCTATCTCACCGATCCCTACAAGGTGATCAGCGTGCTCGACTCCACGGATGGTTCGCCGGTCGGTGAGCTGACCGAGCGCCGGCCTTCCACGCGGGACCGAAGCGACGTGCTCGCCAGCTCCGTCTATCATCTGGCCCGGGACGTGGTCTATGCGTCCTACCGCTACTACTGGGATGACTGGGGCGTGAACTCCCACACCGTCGACGCGCGCTATCGTCTGGAGCTGGCGAACCAGGCTTTCCTCCAGCCTCATATCCGCTACTACTTCCAGACCCGCGCGAACTTCTTCCAATTCGGCCTCCCCCAGAACGCGCCGCTTCCGGCGTACGCGACCAGCGACCCGCGCCTCGGCGATTTGCGGACGCTTACGCTGGGCGGCACCTATGGGTTCCACGTGGCGGGAACGCCGGGCGAGTTCAGCATCCGGCCCGAATACATCCGGCAGTGGGGCCGGTCGTCGGGCGGACACGGCCAGGAGGTCGACGGCGGCTCGGCCGCGGCGACTGGGATCGACTTCTCGCCTCCGGTCGATATCGGGTCCCTGGTCGTCAGCTACTCCGTCCCGTTCTGACCGCGCGTGCGCTCGACTGATTCGCGCCAGGCGGCGCCTTCCGCCAACCCGGTGCTGGAGCGCGTCGCGGACACCTTCATCGGCCGCTTCACCGCGATGGCGAGCCCGTGCGAAGTCCTGGTCGACACCGACGACCGGGACGAGGCGGTCTCGCTCGCTTCGACCGCCGCGGCCGAAGCCCGGCGCATCGAGGAGAAATTCAGCCGCTACCGCGCGGGCACGGTGGTGGACCGGATCAACCGATCGGAGGGCCGCCCGCTCGCGGTCGACTCGGAGACCGCGGGACTCCTCGATTATGCCGCCGCATGCCACGAGGAATCGGCGGGCCTCTTCGACATCACCTCGGGCGCCCTGCGGCGCGTGTGGACCTTCGACGGCGGCGACCGCGTTCCCGACGACCGCGCGGTTCGGGACGTGCTCCGCCACGTCGGGTGGCACCGCGTCCTGTGGGACGGAACGACGCTCCTCCTGCCGGCCGGGATGGAGATCGATCTGGGCGGAATCGGCAAGGAGTACGCGGTGGACCGCGCCGCGGCGCTTCTCGCGGACCAGAGCGACCGCGCCGTCCTGGTGAACTTCGGGGGCGACCTCTTCGCGAGCGGCCCGCGGCGGGGCGGCCGCCCGTGGATCGTCGGAGTGGACGACCCCGAGCGGACGGGCGAGGCGGCACTCTACAAGGTCGAGCTCTCGGGAGGCGCTCTCGCGACCACGGGAGACTCGCGCCGTTTCGTGGTCCACCGCGGACGCCGCCTCGGCCACATCCTGGATCCGCGCACCGGGTGGCCCGTCGCGGATCCCCCGCGCTCCGTCACCGTGGTGGCCGGCACCTGCCTCGAGGCCGGAACCCTCTCCACCCTCGCCTATCTCCACGGTCCCGGCGCGGAGAACTTCCTGCGCGCCCACGGCGTTCAGTACCGGATCGTCCCCCGCCGCGCCGCCGCTTGAACGCCGCTCCCATCCAGGCGTAACCTACGCCTTCTCGAAGTGAGCCCATCGTACGAGGAGGGACCGTGCAGATCGGAACGCCGCTGACCCCTGGCGCCACGAGGGTGATGCTCCTGGGCTCGGGAGAGCTGGGCAAGGAGGTCATCATCGCCCTGCAGCGGCTGGGCGTTGAGGTGATCGCCGTGGACCGCTATGCCCACGCCCCCGGACACCACGTCGCGCATCGCTGGCACGTGATCGACATGACCGATCCCGCCGCGCTCCGCGCGGTGGTCGAGCGGGAGCGCCCGCACTTGGTGGTGCCGGAGATCGAAGCGCTAGCCACCGACGAGCTGGTCCGGATCGAGGCCGACGGACTGGCGGAGGTGATTCCGACCGCGCGCGCCGCGCGCCTGACCATGAACCGGGAAGGGATCCGCCGGCTCGCGGCGGAAGAGCTGGGGCTCCCCGCCTCGCGCTACCGGTTCGCCGAGAGCCCGGGAGAGATTGGCGCCGCGGCCGCCGATCTCGGATTTCCGGTGGTGATCAAGCCGGTCATGTCCTCCTCCGGAAAGGGACAGTCGGTCGTGCGCGACGCCTCAGGGGTCGACGCCGCCTGGGAAACCGCGATGAGCGCCGGGCGCGTGAAGCACGGCCGGGTGATCGTGGAAGAGCTGATCCCGTTCGAGTACGAGATCACCCTGCTGACGGTCCGGTCGCTGGACGAGTCGGGGCGTCCGGTCACGTCCTTCTGCGAGCCGGTCGGGCATGTCCAGGTGAAGGGGGACTACGTGGAGAGCTGGCAGCCGCAGCCGATGTCCGCGTCCGCCCTTGCGCGCGCGCGAGAGATGGCGCGCGCCGTGACCGGCGCGCTGGGCGGGCGCGGCATCTTCGGAGTGGAGCTGTTCGTCCAGGGGGACCAGGTGTGGTTCAGCGAGGTCAGCCCGCGCCCGCACGACACCGGCATGGTGACGATGGTCACGCAGGCGCAGAGCGAGTTCGAGCTGCACGCGCGGGCGATCCTTGGGTTGCCCGTGGACACGTGGCTCCGCTCCCCCGGCGCGAGCGCGGTGATCTATGGGCAACTGGAGGCCGAGGGAATCGCCTTCGAGGGAGTGGACGAGGCGCTCCGCATCCCCGGCACGGAGATCAGGCTGTTCGGAAAGCCGCTGGCTCACGCGAAGCGCCGGATGGGCGTCGCGCTGGCGACAGGCTCCGACGTGGCCGAGGCGCGCGACCGCGCCCGGCGCGCAGCCGGGCGGGTCACGCCTGTGCCGGGACGGGAGCGCGACGCCCGCCTTCTGTTGGACGGGGTAGACCGGGTGGAACGGGCGGCTACCTAGCCGCTCACTCGGTCGCGGCTTCCCGGCGGGCCCGCTGCACCATCTCCTGGCTCGCGTAGATCGCCACCTCGACGCGCCGGTTCTTCTGCCGCCCGCTCTCGTCGTCGTTGCTGGCCACCGGCTCCCGCTCGCCTCGACCCACGGTATCGATGGGCCGGGTGACGCCCCGTGAGCGCAGATACCGCGCGGCCGCGCTGGAGCGGCGCTCGGAGAGGGACATGTTGTAGGCGTCCGTTCCCTTCGTGTCGGTGTGCCCCACGACCAGGAGATTCGTCTCGTCGTACTTCTGGAGATTGGCCGCCAGCACGTCCAGGTTCCGGCGCGCGTCTCCCCGCACCTCGTCCGAGTCGAAGCCGAAGAGCAATCCCGACGGGAACGTGATCTGGATCCCCTCGCCGACCCGCTCGACGATGGCACCCGGGATGTTCTGCTCCAGCTCCCGCGCCTGCTGATCCATCTTCTTCCCGATGACCGCGCCCGTGACCCCTCCCACGACCGCGCCGATGATGGCGCCGCGCGCGGTCGAGCCGGTCGCGTGTCCGACCGCGGCCCCTCCGGCGGCTCCCGCCGCCGCGCCGATGATGGCGCCCTTCTTCTCCTTGCTCATCGAAGAGCACCCGGGCATCCCGCTCAAGAAGAGCGCCATGCAGAGCGCCGAGGTTGCCACCGTATGAATCGAGAGCTTCATGCTTCCTCCTTTTCGTCGAGACGACGCCGGCTTGCCGCCGGTGATCCCGCCCGGAGCCGCGCGTCGCCGCTCATTATTGTCCGTCGGGCGCCGCTGGACCAGGGGCCGGGCGCGGCCTGCCCATGAACGGCAATAGCAGGATTGAGACCAGTCCGAACGCGCCGTCCAACGTCAGCGTCACCGGGTACCCCCAGCGGGTCAGGGCGTGCCCCTGCCAGCTGGACGAATACGAGTAGACCAGGTTACAGAGGGCCATGTAGGCCGTGAATTGCGTTCCTGCCACGGCCGGCGTCGTCACGTCCATGTAGATGGCGGTGCCGACGCCGTACATCAGCCCCTGGAACACCGCGTAGGCCAGCGTGAGGGCCCAGAACAGGGCGACGAGGTCCGCGGGGACCGGGGGCCGGTCAGGGGCGGTCGGGCTGATGGGGAGGATCCACCCAAACCGGTGCATCGCCATCGCCATGCCGAACGTGGGCAGCGTCGTGCCGGCAATGAAGAGCGCCAGCGTCCGCCTCCTCCCGAAGCGGTCGGACAGCCATCCCCCCAGGACGCAGAAGGCGGCCGACAGTGCCGTGCTGCAGATACCGAGCAGCCCGATCTGGCTGTCGCTCAGCCCCAGCTCGACGGCGAGGTTGGATTGGAGCGCGAGCGAGAGCGCGTAGGCCCCCATCGGTAGGAGCGCGAGAAAGATCGCGACGAACGCGGCCCGGCTTCCGACGAACGCCTTCCCCGCGTCGTGAGCGAACCGCGCCATCTCCCTTCCGATGGCTCCAAAGGCCGGGCCCGTCCGGGGCGGTCGCGGCAATCCGGGTGACTCGCGCAGCGGGACAGGGACTAATAGCGTGACGAGCGCGATCGCCCCCGCCACGAAAAAGAAGGTGGAGCGAAATCCGATCACGGGCGTGAGAAGCAGGACGCCCGCCCCGCCGACGGCGACGCCGAGATAGTTGCCGGCGAACATGAGGCCGTTCGCGAGCCCGCGCTCGTCCCCCCGGAGCGTGTTGACGGCCAAGGCGTCGATCGCCACGTCCTGCGTGGCCGCGAAGACGTTCAGGACCAGGATGAGCGCGGTGAACAGCCCCAGGTGGGTCCGGAAGTCGACGGGGGCCGCCGCCAGGAGCATCACCACCATCATCCCCTGCGTGAGCAGGATCCAGCCCCGGCGCCTGCCCCAGCGGTCGCTCGCCAGCACGTCCACCACGGGGCCGAAGGCCCACTTGATGGCCCAGGGGAGATAGAGGGCGCCGATGAAGGTCCCGATCACGGCGGGGCTCAGCCCCTGCCGCCGCATCTGGGTCGCGATCGCGGTGCCGGTGAATCCCGCCGGGATCCCTTCCGTGAAGTAGAGCAGGAAGAATGCGGCCAGCCGCCCCCGGCGGGTCGCGAGGAGATTGGGGAACCTCAAGCGGGGGTCGTCTCCGGCACGCCGCAACCGTGCGCGATCGGGAATTCCGTGGCAATGGAAAGATCGGGGCCGGGGTCTGGTCCGCGGCGCCCCGTTCGGCTAGGCTCGCCGGGAGGAGGGGATCCTATGTCCTTGTGGAAGTTCATCGGTATCGATCGAGGTGCGGCGGAGCCTCGCGGCGCGGGCTTCGCTTCGTCGGCCGAGGCGATGCGCGGACTGGTCGAGCGGCTGGAGCGGCTGGAGCCCGAGCGCGCCCGCTACATCGCGACCTTCGCCTACATCCTGGGCCGCGTGGCCAACGCCGATCTGGAGATCACGGACGCCGAGACCCGGGTCATGGAGCGCGAGATCCGCGCTCTCGGCGGACTGGACGAGGCGGAGGCGGTGCTGGTGGTCGAGATCGCGAAGACACAGCACCGTCTGTTCGGAGCCACGGAGAGCTACTCGATCACGCGCGAATTCGCCCGGACGTCCTCCCGCGAGCAGAAAGTGCAGCTTCTCCACTGTCTCTACGCCGTCTCCGCCGCGGACGACACGGTTTCGGGAACGGAGGAAAGCGAGATCCGGCGCATCGTGAAGGAGCTGGACCTGTCGCACGATGAGTTTCTCGCGGCCCGCGAGAGCTACCGGGACCACATCGCGCTCCTCCGGGACGCGCCGCGCCCGGAAGCCTGACCGTATGCCCCCGGCCGCGCCCCTGCCCGACCTCGACTCGCTGTGGGACTACGACCGTCCCGAAGCCAGCGAGGCGGTGTTTCGGAGCTGGCTCCCGGCGGCGCGCGCCTCCGGCGACCCGGACGGCCTTGCCCAGCTCCTCACCCAGGTGGCCCGCGCCGAGGGTCTTCAGATGAAGTTCGACGACGCGTGGCGGACCCTGGACGAGGCGGAAGCGTCGCTGACCGAGGCGACACCCATCGCGAAGGTCCGTCTCCTCCTAGAACGCGGGCGCGTCCTCAACTCCTCGAAGCGCCGCTTCGCCGTGGACGCGGCCCACATGCTCGCGATCGTGGAGACCGGAGACGCATCCGCCGAATGGAACCGGACCGCGATCGCGCTGGCGGAAGGATCGGAAGATCCCAGGGCCAAGCGGTGGCTGGGCTCCTGTACCATAACCTCGCGTGGGCGCGGCACGACGCGGGTCGGGCGGCCGAAGCGCTGGGTCTCTTCGAGAAGGCGCTCGTCGCGCGCGATGCGCCGGACGGATACGTGCGCGAGGAGATCGCCGAATGTCTTCTCGCGCGGCGCGAAGAGCGCGAGGCGGCGCTGCACTTCGCCGCCGCCTACAGCGCGCTCCGCTCCGACCCGTGGCTGATGCGCGACGAGCCGGAGCGCCTGGAGCGAATGCGGCGCATGGGCGGCGTCCCGGCCGCCGAGGAAACCGGCTCGGAGTCGCGCGCGTGAGCGCTTCCGCCCGCTTCGGAGCGCTCGGGGCGCTCGCCGGGTTTTCCGGGGTGGCCGCGGGCGCGTTCGGAGCCCATGCACTCCGGGGAACGCTTTCCCCCGAGCGATTGCAAGTGTTCGAGACGGGCGCGCGCTATCAACTGGTCCACGCGCTCGCGCTGATCGCCGTCGCGCTCGCCCTGAGGGATACCCGGTCCACGCCGATCTCGGTCGCGGGGTGGTTGTTCGTCGCCGGGCAGCTCCTTTTCCCCGGGAGCCTCTACGCGCTGGCGTTCACCGGAGTCCGCGCCTGGGGGGCGGTGACGCCGGCGGGAGGAGCGTGCTTTCTCGCCGGCTGGGCGGCCCTCGGGGTCGGGCTGGCTCGGGGCCGGGGCAGCGGAGGGTGACTTTCCTGGAGGGAGTAGCCGCCGAGGAAAGGCTCCGACAACTCCTCCGCCGCCCCTGACATCGGGTATCATTTCCACGTCGCCCCGCGGGCGGCGGGACGACGCACGATGCGCGACCGCCCTGACCAACTGGGACCACCAGCTCTTGCCGCCCGGCCTCGGGTGGCTTTTTGGACGGAGGCGGCATCATGTTCCGCAAACAATTCCTGTACGCGATGATGATTGTGTTCCTGGCCGCGGCGCCGCCGACGGCGCGGGCGGATGACAAGGTAAGCGGAGAGGTCGATCGCCTCGACAGGGCGAGGGTCACGTTCCAGCAGATCCGGGATGCCAAGGACGAGAAAATCCCCCGGAAGCTCCTCGACCAGGCCCGCTGCATCGCCGTCTTCCCCGGCGTGGTAAAGGCAGCGCTGGGCGTGGGCGGACGCCATGGCAAGGGCGTCATGAGCTGCCGTGATGCCCAGGGCCACTGGGGACCGCCGGTCTTCCTGACGATGTCGGGAGGGAGCTTCGGCTTCCAGGCGGGCGTGGAGAAGGCCGATGTGGTCCTGTTCTTCATGGACGACAAGAGTGCCCAGGGCATGCTGGAGAGCAAGTACACCTTGGGCGCCAAGGCCGGCCTCGCGGCCGGACCTGTCGGCCGGACGGCCGAGGCGGACACGGACGTGAAGTTGGACGCGGAAATCTACTCCTACGCGCGCTCGAAGGGTCTCTTCGCCGGAATTTCCCTGGAAGGGGCGCGTGTCTCTCCGGATGACAAGTCCACGCGTTCCTTCTACGGGGCGAACGCGGAAGCGGGCGCGATCGTGTTCCACCACCGCACGCCCAGGGTGCCGCCGGCGGCTGCGGCGTTCATGAACGCATTGCCTTAACGCACGCACCGACCCCCGCTCGGACGGAACGGGCGGGGCGGGAAAATAATCCGCCGGGCGATTGGAGCGAAGCGACGTTTCACAGAGCCCGGCGGATTACTTTTCCCGCCCCGCCCCCCCGCATTCAGGGTTTTCCGACGACTCCGCACCCGATTCGAGCGCCCGAATTCCCCGAGGGTTGCGTGACGTAATCGTCCTCGCCCTTGTGGACCAGCACGGAAAGCCCCGTGAGCTGCGCGAAGTTCAGCAGCGAGTCCACGCGGTCGTAGCGCGCGATGCCGTCCGCCCCGGCCTCGAGGTTCCCCAGGTCTCCGGCATGCCTCGCACCGCGCGGCGCGGTCGGCGCTCCGTGGGGCGCCCCGTCGGGGTTCCAGTGCCCGCCGGCCGACGAGGCGTCGGGCGCGCTGCAGTCCCCTTTATCGTGCACGTGGAAGCCGTGCTTTCCCGGAGAGAGGCCGTCGATCTTCGCCACCACCCTCACGCCGCCCTCCACCTTGTAGAAGCGCACCTCTCCATTCGCGTGGTTCCCCTGCGTGGGCAGGACGATCGCACGCAAGTAATCGCCGCCACAGCCGGCCAAGCCACCAACAATGAGCAAAGCGGCCAACACAATCGCGATGTGGGGGAATCGTCCCGGGACCAAGGTGCCTCCTTTGTGATGGGAGCGATCTGCCTAGTCTAGCCGCGTGTGCGGCGGAACACCATGATCCTGGAGGGGCGGGGCGGGAAAATAATCCGCCGGGCGATTGGAGCGAAGCGACGTCTCACAGAGCCCGGCGGATTAGTTTTCCCGCCCCGCCCCCGCGCTCCGTTGTCCCAGCAGCGCCCCCGCGAAGGAGCTGGAACCTGCGGCCGGTTCCACCGGAGCGGCGGCTTCCTCGCGCGCGACCAGGTAGTCCAATACCCCCAGGGAAACCACGTTCAGCGCCAGCCAGGCCACGCCCATGACCTGCGCGTGGTAGAAGACGAAGAACTGAGTGATGAAGACGGTCACGCGCACGGATCGCCGGAGGAGGCGATAGGCGGCCTGTCGCGAGCGGAACAGGCGCACCACGCCCGCGGCCACCAGGAGCGTGCTCACGAAGCTCGAGGCGATTTCGCCCCAGCTGGTGAAGCCGATGTCCAGGTGCGTCGTCGCGGACGCGGTCCGCCCCGCCCACGGAAGACCGCGCGCGGACGCCCAGGCGAATCCGCCGATCGACTGCGCCACGAGGATCGCCGCGAGCACGCGCGGAAAGCGGGGGTTCGCGAGGATCCGCTCGATCCGGGGCGCCAGGCGGTGCCTCATCCGCTCGTAGAGCCCGGGACGGGGCGCGGCCACCGTGGTCAGCCGCTCGAGAAAGCCGCGCGCCACCACCACGCGCGGATCGGTCGGATCGCACCGGTCCAGGAGAGCGGCCGCTTGAGCCTTCTCGTCGGGATCTAGATCCTCCATCGCCATGTCCTTCATCAGCGTGATGGCGTTCGCCAGGCATTCATCCTGGGTGAGGGCGCGCCGCGCGAGGACCGCGCGGAGCGCGAGGAAGAATGCGACGAAGACGAAGTAGATGATCGCGATCGCCGGACGATAGAAGTAATCGCTGTCCCGGGTCAGGAACTTGCCCAGCTCGTCGATGAAGATGCCGAATCCCGCCCCGCCGAGAACGGCGGCGGTGGGGCGCGTGCGCCGGCCGATCGACACCAGGAGGAGGAGGAGCGCCGTGGCCAGGATCAGGCCGCCCCACAGCATGTGCGCGATATGGATGTGGCGTCCGCCGATTTGCGGGTAACCCGTGACGGCGAGGAACGTCCGGATCCCAAGGAGGGTGACGACCGCCGTCACGAAAAAACGCTCGGCGTTCCGCCCAGCCTCGGCATCCCGGACGATCAAGGGGAGGCGCCGGAGTCTCGGTACCTTCTCGTCGGGAGGATTCATCGGGCCCACGTCATGGGGAGGTCTCGGTCGCGCACCGGATCAGGATGCCATTCTTCCGCGCCCCGCCGATAGCCTCGTTCGGGCCCGCGGCTTCACGCGCGGCTCAAGCCGCGCCGCGCGTCCCCGCCGGGAGCAGGTCCATCCGGTCGAGACGAAGAAACGCTGCGCGGAGAACGGCGTCCATGGCGACGAACGCTTCTCCGGAGGGATTCGGCACTGAAATGGTCACGAGCAGGCGCCCGGGGCCTGCCGGCGTCTCGCTCTCCAGACCGAGCTGGAACTGCGGCGCGCGCTCCCGAAGGGCCGCGAGCGCGGCGCGCACGGAGGGATCGGAGACAAACGCCTTGCCGTCGGACGCGTCGCTGGCTTTCACCAGGAAGTTCCGGTCGAAGGTCTCGTCGCCGATGGTGATCGGGTCCGAGCCGATGTATCGGATCCTCTCGAGCAGCGCTTCCCTCCCGGCGGAGGAAACATCGGGAGTGGAGCCGACGCCGCTCGCGCCGCTTCGGCCCGGGACGCCGGCGCGGGACGACGCCGAGGTCCGGATCGCCACCGTGAGGACGGGGACCACGAACGACTTCGAAAAGAGAAACCGCATCGCAGCCCCGCCTGGAACGACCTGGAGTTGGAAGTCGCGCCGGAGGGCGACGTCGGCGACGAGGCGATAGGAATAGGCGGAGCTCTTCCCACGCTCCTGGCCGAGCACGGCCTTGAAGCCCGAGACGCTATAGGAAACCTGGGGTCCTCCCTCCCAGCCCGACGCGGTGGCGCGGGGCGGGCGGTCCTCCGCCTGCCCACCCGTCCTCGCCGCGAACTCGGCGAATGCCGCGCGCAGCGCGGCGTTCCGCCGCCTCTGGCTCGCGACCGCGTTGCCCGCCGCGAAGACGAACAGGGCCACGAACGCACCCACCCGGATCAAGTTGGGATCGCCATGCCATCCGGGGAGCACGCGCCGCAGCACGTCGGGGAAAAAGCTCAGGACCAGGCAAGCGAGGAGGACGAGGGGGGCCAGCGTGCGCGCGAGCGCGGGCAGGCCGCTCGACTCGGCTTCGATGGGCCGGTAGGGTCCGGGCGTCATGGGATCGGACATTGTTCCCGGATATCGGCAGGATCGGGCCGTTCTGGAGCCGAGGAACCGCCGGCGGAGCCGCGGGGTACCCGGGATGACCCCCATGCGCCGTCTTCGCACATGACTCCCGCCTGCCGCACGGCCTGCCGCGGCGCCCTGCTTGCCTGGATCGTGGCCGCATGCGCATTCCCGGCAGACGCCGGCGCGGAAGGGATCGGGTCCACGGTGGCCGGCGACTTGCGCTCCCTCTGGAGCGTCCGATCTCTCGAGATCGTCGGCGCTGGCGCGGCGCTCACCCTGGCCGTCCGTCCCTACGACGATCCCGATGCCGCCGTCCGCCGGCTGGGGCGCGGAGCCGTCGAGGGCTTCGGGGACGTGGGGAATTTCTATGGCGGCTATCTCGTCTTCGCCGCCGCCGCGGGTGCCTGGGGCGCCGGGAACCTCGCGCACGACCCAGGGCTCATCCGGGCCGGGTCGGAGTTGACGCGATCCCTCGTCTATACGAGCGTCGTCGTGACGGGACTCAAGGTCGCGTTCCATCGGACGCGGCCGAACGGGGGCCGCTACTCCTTCCCCTCCGGACACGCCGCCGTCGCGTTCGCGGTCGCGCCCGTGCTGGCGCGCCGTTTCGGTCGGCTCGCGGAGATCTCCTCCTATGCGCTGGCCGCAGGGACGGCGATGGGGCGCATGGAGGACCGGAAGCACTATCTTTCCGATGTCGTATTCGGGGCCGCGGTGGGCGCGTCCATCGGGATCGCGGTGGCGCGGGATCATGGTGAAGCCGCGGCCCCGCACGCGTCCTTGAGCTTCGTCGTACGTCCGGACGCCGTGGGTCTGGCCGCCCGATTCTAGCTGAGGCGGTTACGCCGCCGGTTCCGCAGAGGCGGCCACCTCGTCCGCATGCCCTTCGTGGAATGCGTGATCGGCGGTCAGGCGGCGCAAGATCGCGTCCATCCGATTCACCGTCTCATCCCACGAGGTCAGATCCAGCACGTCCTGGGCGCGCCGGTGCCGCGCCGCGCGCTCGCGTTCGGGCTGGTGGAGCGCCCGCTCGCAGGCCTCGAGGAAGCCATCGGGGCCGTCACCCAGGTGGACGATCTCGCCATAGGGACCCGCGACGTCGGGGATGGAGGTGCTCACGATGGGCCGGTCGGCCGCCATGTACTCGAGCGCCTTCGTCGGGCTGACCCGGCGCGCGGGCTGGTTCAGCTTGTACGGCATGAGACAGACGTCCCAGCCCGCGAGGTAGGCCGGAAGATCGTGGTAGGCCTGCTGTCCCATGTAGCGGAGATTGGCTCCGCACGGCAGGGATGAGCGTTCGATCTTCGAGACCGGCCCGACGAGCACGAACTGCCACTCTTGGCGAGCCGCCGCGGCCCCACGCAGGATGTCGAGGTCCATCCGGTCGTCGATCACGCCGAAGAACCCCAGCCGCGGCCGGGGCAGCCTGGCCTGCTCGCGAGAGTCGGGAATGGAATTGGCCGACGCGAAGTGATTCACGTCCACGCTGCTGGGAAAGCAGTGCACGTACGGATGGAGCCGCTGCTTCGCCCGGTAGAGATCGGGACCTCCGGTGAACACGGCGTCGGCGCAGTCGAACAGCTCCCGCTCGCGCTCGGCCAGCTCCGGCGGCGCGTCCGGGAACTGGGACAGCTCGTCCATGCAGTCGTAGACGATGGCGCCGGGATTCAAGGCACGCGCGAGCGGGACCGCCATGGGCGTGTAGAGCCACGCGGCGAACTGGTCCCATCCCTCGCGGTCCAGGAACCGCAGGAGATGGGATTGGAGGATCCGCTGCTGGCGCGGACCGAACCCCGGCCCGCCGACGGGAAGGTGGGGCTGGATCACGCGGATCCTCGGCGCCACGCGCATCACCTCCAGGCCGGCGATCGCGGTGTTCGTGATCGGCTCCTCGACGAAAAGAACCTCCCGCCGCTCGGCGAGCCGCGTCATGATGTGGTGCGGACGCTGAAAGACGGAGTTCCAGCGGAGGTGAGAGAACGTGAGTACTGGCGCGCATTCCATGGGGACGGTCTCCGGCGATTCGAGTTGGTCGTACGGCCTGCGGGGCCGGCACAGATGGGATCGAGCAAAAGCAGCTTCCATGCCACCTTGGGCCGCGAGATTTCGCCGGATTCGCTGTAGAGGCCGCGTGAAGCCCGGCCCACGACTCCCTCGGATAGAAGCGCTTACAAAGCCGTTGGCGCTCTTTACACTGGGCGCGCCACACCCCATTCTCCTCGGATGAGGCCGCGCGCGCTTCTCGCCCTTCTCGCCGTCGCCGAGGCGGCGCTGTGGGCGGGATGCGCCGCCCGCGGCGCCTCCATGCATGCCGATCCCCTGGCGGCCGACTCGCTCCGGGCCGTCCCCGTACGCCGCTTCGATTTCGAATCCGTGGCCGGGGACGATCCCGGGCTGGTCCCCGAGGAATTGAGCGCGATCGCCTGGCTGGGCGGCGACCGGTACCTCGCCGTCGGCGACGCGCACGCCGCGATCCACCACCTCACGATCCGGGTGGATCCACGGAACGGGGCGATCGTGTCGGCCGTGACCGACAGCGCGATCGCCCTCCGCGACGAGTCCGGATCGCGGATCCCCGAGCCCGCCATGGCCGAGGATCGCGAGGGGATCGCCGCCGATCCCGACCGGGATCTCGTCTGGATCGCCAACGAGCAGACGTTGGCGGACAAGAGCCGTCCCTCACTCGAGCGCTACCGGACGTCCGACGGGCGGAGGACCGGGCTCTTCCGCTGCGATTCGGACTCGGTGATGCGCGTCTACGTCCACATGCGCTCCAACCGGGGCTTCGAGTCCCTGTCGCGTGAGCCGGACGGCTCCGGTTTCTGGACCGGGAACGAGGACGCGCTCACGGTCGACGGGGCGGCGACCGGCGAATCCACGGGCGGCGTCGTGCGCCTTTTGCGGCTTGACCCCGAGATGCGCCCCGGCGCCCAATTCGCCTACCGCCTCGATCCCTGGAGTACGCGTATCCAGAGTCCGGGCTTCCTCGCGGGGCGTGAGATCAACGGCCTGAGCGAGCTCGTCGCTCTGCCCCGAGGCCGCCTCCTGGCTCTGGAGCGCGCCTTCTGCGGCGACAAGGGAGGGAACGCGGGCCTGCGAAGCCGCCTCTACCTGGTGGATCCGGCGGGAGCGACCGACGTGTCACGCGAGCCGTTCCTCGAGGGCCTGACCGGAAAAACCTACACGATCGCGCGGAAGACGCTCCTCTGGCAGGAAAACTGGGGGCTTACGAACTCCAATTTCGAGGGGATGACGCTGGGGCCGACGCTGGCGGACGGGAGCCGGCTTCTCGTCCTCGTCGCCGACAACAACGCGGGAACCAGCCAGTCGCTCTTCACGATCCGGCTGCTTCCCCGCTAGGGCTCCGCTACCGGGGCCCCAGCAGGCGCTCCGCGAGGCGCGCGGCCTGGACCCGGATCTCAGGTACGGCGGTCGTTTCCCAGAGTACGCCGCGAAGCGGCGGCCCCAAGGTCGAGAGAATTTCCGACGGGCGGCCGCTCGAATCGAGAAGCGCCCCCTCCGCGGTCGCGTCCAACCCCAAACCCAGGGACCCGGGCCGCGCCATTCCATCCCGGAAGAGCCGGTCCACGATCGCCATCCCCGCGCGGCGGTAATCCCCCTCGGGTCCGGTCGCGTTCAGAATCCGCTCGACCTCCAGCTGGAGAACCCGCTCCGAGCCCCGCAGGCGGATCTCGGCGGAGGCCGAGGTCGTTTTCTCCTCGAAGCGGACCACGTGCCCGGCGTGGATCCGGAGTCTCCCCGACGCGAGGAGGCGTTCCAGATCTCTGAGATTCGCGGGCACGCCGCGGTGGCGGTGCGTCTCCCAGTACGGGCGCGCATGGCGGAGAAAACGGCCCCGCTCCCCCGGAGGAAGCGCCACCCAGATCTCCTGCGTGCGGGGCCGCAGAGCGTCGATCGCCGCGCGCCACCCGCCCGCTTCCCGCTTCGAGGCTTGCCGGAGCGCCCGCAAGAGCCCGCGCACGACCCGTGGGGTTGGACCGGGCGGCGGCGCGGGAAGACCCGAGGCGGGTAGTGCGTGCTCCCGGGGAAGGAGCCCATGGCGCGAGACCGCGTGAATCGTCCCGCGATGTCCTCGCCGGACCAGCGCGACCACCAAATCGATCATCGTGAGGCTGGTGCCCACGATCAGCACCGCCGCGTCGGCCGAAAGGCCGCGGAGCGCCTCCTCGGACCAGGGATCCGGAATGTAGCGGGAGTCCGGGTGGAACGGCGACGGGTGGTCGGCGGGGTGCCGGGGGGCCGGATTGCCGAGCGCGAGAACGACGTGCTCCGCCGAGAGAGCCTGTCCGTCCGAGAGGAGGACGCGGAGAGCCTCGCTGCCCCGCTCGACGGCTCGCGCTTCAAGGACGGCGACGTCGAGGCTGACGCCCGCGGCCGCGCCCTCGGCCGCCGCCAAGAGGCGGGCCCGCGCGTATTCGGCATAGAGGCCGCGCGGCAGGAACGCCTGGGGGTCGATCGTGGTGCCCCATCGTCGCGCGGCCTCCCGGCCGGGCCCGCGGAGCCATGCGAGCAGGTGGTCGGGATCGCCCGCCACGGCGCTCATCCCCGCCGCGCGCACGTTCAGGAAATGGTCCGGACAGGAGGTCCCGTACGCGACGCCCGCCCCGATCGTGCCGGACCGCTCGACCAGGGTGACGTGGAGCGGAGTCCGCGCGCGGATCAAGAGCTCCGCGGCGGCGAGCGTTCCGCTCAGCCCGCCTCCCACGATGACGATTTCCGGCGCGCGTCCTATGGGCGGCTCGCCGTCACGATTCTCTGCCGGGATTCACGCCGGGCAGTCTACATCGCTTCGGGGTATCTTCCCACCGTGCCCAAGACCAGCGCGGGACTTCTCCTGTTTCGGCGCCGCGGCGCCGCCGTCGAGTTGTTCCTGGTGCACCCCGGCGGTCCGTTCTGGAAGAACAAGGACGCAGGCGCCTGGACGATCCCCAAAGGCGAGATCGCCGAGGGGGAGCCTCCCCTGGACGCGGCGAGGCGCGAGTTCGAAGAGGAGACGGGTTTCGCGCCCGACGGCCTATTTCTCCCGCTCTCCCCTGTCCGTCAGGCCAGCGGGAAGGTCGTCCACGCGTGGGCGCTCGAGGGGGATCTCGATCCGGATCGAATCCGGAGCAACACGTTCGGCCTGGAGTGGCCCCCGGGCTCGGGACGTGTGCGACAGGTCCCCGAGGTGGACCGGGGAGCCTGGTTTCTGCCCGACGAGGCGGGGCGCCGGATCAATCCGGGGCAGGCGCCCCTCATCGCGGAGCTGCTCTCGCTCTTGCCGGGCGAGTAGACCCTACAGCCCACCGGCCGCCGAGCGTACGGTCGGGCTCTTCTGCATCCACTCCCACTGCGGCGCCTTCTGCTCGGCGGCTGGGGCGATGGCGGGCTCACTGGCGGCCACGGTTCCGTTCACGTTGCCGGAAACGATCCATTCGTTCTCATCGTCCGTGGCGTCGTCTCCTGGCCCGACTTCGTCCGACGGAGCGGAGCCGCCCACCAGGTGGAGCCTCCGCTCCAGCGCGGGCGCGAGCATCCGGAGCACTTCCACCGGCAGGACGCTGGTGAAGGTGTACCGATCGGCTTCGGGACCCAGGACGGAAGCGGTGATCACGCCGTAGTAGCGGTCGCCCAGGCAGAAGGCGAACGCCGCGGTGCGGCTCACGGCGCGGGAGGAGAGGACGCGGCGCCCGGAGCCGTACGTCACGAACCGGTTGTCCCCCGTTCCCGTCTTCCCGCCCAGCCAGATCGGCGCTCCGGTCGAATCCACGAACACGCCCCGGAGCCTGGCCGCGGTTCCCCGCTGCACCACTTCGCCCAGCACGCCGCGCGCGGCCTGAGCCACCTCGGGCGGGATGAGGAGTTTGCCGGCGTCGGGCACCGGCGCGTCCAGCGTGGTCTCGTACGGCGTGTCGTCGGCGAAGGAGACCTGCCGGATCAACATCGGAGGGCGACGGACCCCGTCGTTCGAAAGCACTCCCATGAGATCCGCGAGCGCCGACGGCTGATCGGAGGAGCTTCCGATGGCGGTCGCGTAGGAGGGGACGAGATGCGGGAACGGGAAGCCGAGCTGACGCCAGTAAGGCGTCATCCGCTCGAAAGCGTCCCGCTCGATCCGCGCGCGCAGCCGGTTGTCCTGGGCGGCGCGGTTCCGGGTGCGGAAGAGCCATGCCATCTGCGCCGGCGTCCCCTCCTCCCGGGCAACCTCGCGGAGCATGCTCATGCGCTCGGGCGTGTCACCCGGACCCAGCACGGCCTCCACGTCGTAGGGAAGATGCGCTTCGTGGTACAGGACCAGGTCGCGCATGAGGCGGACGAAGACGAGATTGGTCGAATGGACGACCGCCTCACGCACCGAAAGGATCCGGTCGTTGTCTTCCGGCTCGTAGTTCGCGAACGTGAGGAAGCCCCCGCCGGTGAAGAAGACTTCGTAAGGACTGGCCGAGTATTTCCGGGCCAGCGCCCGGGCAAGCAGAGCTTCGAGCGTGATCGACGGATCCTTGGCGACCTCGGAGGCCGCCCACTTCGTCAGCGGATCCCGCGCCGAGGCCGCCTGGCCCGCGGCCTCGCCGGGCGGAAGCGACCGCAGGGAGGCGTGAAGGTCGGCCATGATGTTCAGGTAGTGGACGAGCGTGCGGAGCTTGGCCGTGCTCCCCAGCTCCATCTTCGTCCCCTCGTTCACGTCGAGCGGACCGTCCACGTTGTCGGCCTGGACCCGCACCACGTCTCCCTCGGGAGTCCGCTCGCGCAGGATCATGCTGTAGACGACCTGGCGCGGATCGCCGTCGGCCAGAAGGTGCTCGGCGCGGAGCCCGCTCGAATTCACGAACTCGGAGGAGGATAGAGAATGGAAGAAGCGCGTCACGTCGTGCTCCAGATCGGCGTCGATCGTCGTGCGCACGTTCAGGTGCAGCCGGTCCAGCTCGTACAGATCGCGCAGCGCGAGCATGTTGACGAGGCGTCGGCGCACCAGCACCGTGGCCTTGTCCTTCTGGTCCCGGGCGGGAAGCGATCCCGGCTCGGCAAATTTGAGACGCGTCTCCACCACAGCCGCCGCCAGCTTCGGATCGAGGATTCCGCGGTTTCCCATGAGCCGGGCGTAGCGGTCGGCGCGTTCTTCCAGCGCCTTCCGATCGGCCACCAGGTAGCGCGAAGGGGCGCGGACGGCGCAGACCAGGGCCAGCACTTCCTTCAAGGCACGGGCTTTCGCCCTGGTCAGGCGCGGCTTTTCGAGCGCCCGGTAGACGCGGTCGGGCTCGGTGCCGAACCAGACCCGGATCGCCTCATCGAGACCGAAGACCTCGCCGTAGTCCCGCGTGCCGCCCAGGGGGACGGTATTGACGTAGTCGAGCACGATCTGGTGGCGCTCCTCGGTGGTCTCGGGTCCGCGCCGGTAGACGCGGAGGCTCGCTCCGATCATCTGCCGGAGCTTCTCGACCGCGGAGGAGGTCCGCCCGTTCGGCGAATGCCGGTACTTCTCCATCTGGACCGCCAGCGTGCTCCCGCCCTGGACGGGCGTCGGGAGGCCGAGCCGGCTGGCCATGTAGACGACCATTCCCTGGGCCGACCGGCTCCAGTCGATGGCGGGATTCGAGTAGGGGCTCCCGGTCCGGCTGAGCTCCCGATTCTCGATGAAGAGGAGACACTTCACGAGGTCGGGCGGGATCTGCTCGAATCGCGCGAAGGTCCGGCGCGATCCCATGGCGTCGTACAGCGGCGTATCCCCGGAGCCGTCGATCACCAGTCCGGAGACCGGCGCTTCCTGATAAGGAGGGGGCACGCCCATGCTGGTCACGAACGCCAGGCTCGCGCTGAACCGCGCCTGGGAGCGGTACTGGAAGCCGCGTTCCTCCAGCCGCTGGGTGAACTGTGGGAGCCTCGAGTAGCCGAGGCGGCGGTCGAACGGGCCGCCGTGCGGGAAGTGAATCGTGTCGCTCCGACCGGGCTGGACTGTGTACCCCATCCGGGAGGCCAACGACGCGAACAGGCGGGATTCGAGCGCCGCCGTCGACATCTCCCAGTGCGCGAAGAGCGCCAGACCGATCCCCGCCGCCGCCCACAGTCGGATCGGAAGACGGCGATCGGACACTGGCTCCGCGACGGGGTCCGCGGGGGTTCGAGCTGCGGCCACCGGTTCGGGGAGCCGCGAGGCGCTGCGCAGGAGCTTTCGATCAAAGAAGACGCCGGCCTGGAAGCGGAGGGGCGATCGCAGCCTGTCAAACGGGTTCGATTTCATGGGGTCGTCGTCATTTCTATGGATGCGGAGGCAGCGCCCCCCGGTAAATTCCCTCGAATCAGAGAAGACTCTTCCGCGCTCGATGTAATCCCTTCCCAACCATGCCGCGAGGAACTACGTACTTTTCTGGGAGCGGCATCATCGCGTTGACATCACGAAAGCATTACGTCGAAAGCGGATATCTAGCTGTTCCTGCGCTCTCGCGCCGCGGACGGCCCACGCTTCGCGGACGCGCGGCCGTCGCGGGGTAACGGAACGCAATTAGCGAGCCGGGAGTCTTAGCGGTCGAAGGATTCGCGGCGGGATGCCGCGGAGAGGAGAATCAGGTGCTCCTCGGGCGCGGCGAGCACGCGCTGCCGGGCGGCGGCGAGTGAGGCCTCTCCGGCGTAGCTGACCGCGGAGCGGAGGTGCCCGCGGATCCGGTGGAGCACGTCGCGGACGGCACCGCGGTACGGCACCTGGACTTCCTGCCCCTCGGAAGGAGTATCCAGCGCCTGGGCCAGCTCGCCGGGGTCGGCGTCGTCGTAGAGGGCCTCGAAGACCGCCTGAGGCGAGGTCATGCCGCGGTAGATCTTCATCTTTTCATGAGTAGCGGGATGCTCGATCACGCGCCCGGGCGACTCGTCGGTTCCCGAGAGAAGGCTCCCCAGCATGACGGAGGAAGCGCCGCAGGCCAGGGCCAGGAAGATGTCCTTGTCGTGCCGGATGCCGCCGTCCGCGATGATGGGCACCTGGTCTCCCACCGCGAGCCGGGCCTCGTGGATCGCCTGGAGCTGGGGCACGCCGGCGGCCGTCTCGAGCCGGGTGCGGCAGCCGCGTCCCGGCCCGATTCCCACCTTGATAGCGGATGCGCCCAGGTCGCGCAGGAACAGCGCCCCCTCCGACGTCCCCACGTTGCCGCACACCAGATCGACGTCGCGGAACCGCGCCAGGAGCGCCTTCACGGCCCCTTCCATCACCTCCGAGTGCCCATGCGCGATGTCGACGACCAGGGCATCGGCGCCCGCCTCGAGCATGGCCTCGGCCCGCTCCAGGTAATCTCCCCGCGCCCCGATCGCCGCCGCCACGCGCAGCCGTCCCTTCTGGTCCTTGGTGCTATCCGGCCGCTCGCGCGACAGCCGGATGTCGCTCTTGGTGATGAGGCCGCGGATCTGGCGGGAGCCGTCCACCAGCGGAAGCTTTTCGATGCGGTGCTCGTAGAGCGTTCGCTCGGCTTCCCCCTGGGAGATCTCCGGGGGCCCGGTCACCAGCCGCTCGAACGGGGTCATGAAACGCCCGATCTCGTCGGCTTCGTGCCCCTTGTCCCATGGAATGTCGCGGTTCGAGAGAAGCCCGGCCAGCCGGCGGCTCCCGCGCTCCTCCTCGATCAGGATCCCGGTGATCCCATGCCGCCGGATCACCTCGCGCGCTTCGAGCAGGCTGGCGCTCCGAGGAAGGCAGAGAGGCTCCTCGACCACCCACCCGTGGCTCCGCTTGACGCGCTCCAGCTCGCGCGCCTGGGCTTCGATCGGCATCGCTCGATGGATCACGCCGATCCCCCCCTCCAGCGCGAGCATGCTGGCCATGGGCGCTTCGGTCACGCTGTCCATGTTGGCGGAGACGATCGGTAATTCCAGAGGGACGCTCCGGCAAAACTGTCCCGTCAGCTGAACCGACTGGCGGGAGCCGACGCGGCCCTTGTCGGGACGGTGGAGGAAATCGTCGAAGGTCCGGCCACGGAAAAAGTCGGCCGCCCGGCTGTCACGATTCACGACCACGACCTCCGCGGACTGGGATACCGCCCGAAACCGGATGCCCGTTGAAATAATTCTGCGGCGGGCATGCCAGTTGCTTTCGTCGTCCACGAGTATAGCGCTGGTGGCCCCGTGGAACTGGAGGACCAATGATCCGCTCTCGCGACTTCTACCGCGGCCTCGTGCTGGGGCTGGGAATCATGTACATGATGGACCCCGACCGGGGGCGGACGCGCCGCGCGCGCATTCGAGCCCAGTTGACGCGACTTCGATCCAATCCCGACCATCCCGAGCATCCCGACGTCTCCCTGGCGGAGCGCGTACGCACGACGCTGGCTCGCTGCGTGTCCGATCCGCGCGCCATCAACGTGGACTCGCGCGGCGGATGCATCCTCTTGAGCGGCTCCATCCTTAGGTCCGAGGTCGGAGAGTTGATCCAGGCGGTCTCTTCGGTCGGCGGCGTCACCGAGGTGGTGAACCGGCTCTCCACCGGCGCTTCCCGTGAGTGGGCTCCGTCCCTCCGGAGCGGCCGCTCCCGACGGTATCCGGCGCCGGGATCGTCCGAGTGGGTTCCGGGGATGCAGCTCGCGGCGGGCATTGCGGGCGCCGCCGCACTCGCGCTCGGCGTGACCCGTGTGGCGGCGCGGTACCGGGCGAATCGCCTCGACGAGTTGGAAGCCGAGATGCCCGAATACGCCATGCTCCGCTGATCGCGCCGCGTGTCCAGGTGTCCCGTGCAGAACAATAGCGTGGTAAAAGTGTAGAAGCGCGCAAGCGCGCCGTCCGCGCGAAGGGGGCGGCAGAATCGACTCTTCTCACGTCAGAGTCAAGGGTTCCGGGGTATCCACCCGGCGCGACCCTCGTGGCACACCGGTTGCAATGACCTCCCATTGTTACTCTCACTCGAAAAGCATGCGACGCGCGGGTCGGACCCGACCGCCAATGAATGGAGCCAACGATGAATCCAATGGCAGCCAGAATCGAAGAGCGTGAGGTCTCCGCGACGACGCCATCCGACTCCCGCCCGCGCCATGGGGATCCTCTGGGAGACCTCGCGGGGGCGACGCGAATTCTCCAGGCGGCGAGCTCCGATTCCGGCTGGCAGGTTCGAGAAGTCCGCTCCATCGACATCGTTGGCGAGCGCCCCGAGAAGAGAAGGACGCTCCGGTTTCGCATCGTCGGGAAACGCGGCGGTCTGCAGACCGAGACCTATTGGTACGGGATGCAGTACCGGGGTGGGACGGACGGGGAGCAGCTGCTTCCGACGCTTCGCTTCCTGCGATCGGCGGCGGCTCCGGAAATCCGCATCCCGGCGCTCATCGGTTACTCTCGCGAAACACGGCTCCTGGTCATGAGCGGGATCGAGGGGAGACCGCTCTCGAGCACGCTCGAGGATCCGATCGAGAGCCGCGTGGCCGCAAGCTTGAAGCGCCTGGGCCGCTCGCTCGCCTCCTTTCACGCCATCCGCACACCGGGCCCATCCGCGCGGAGCGCGGATCGCCCGTCCTTCGAGCGATGGGACGCTCAGGCCGAGGCGCAAGAAGTGGGCGGAGTCGAACGCCGGCTGGGAGCGGGCCTTGCCCCCGGCCTTCGTGAAAGCTTCCGCGAGGGGTGCGCATCGCTCCGGGCGGACTTGGCGAGGGACGCGGGAGTCGCTCGCGCGCCATCGGTCATCCATCGCCGGCTCCAGCCGGGGCACGTCATCTTCGGCGCGGACGGGATCGGCTTGGTGGACCTGGATGACGCCTCCTTCGGCGAGCCCGAGCACGACCTGGCCTCGCTCATCGCCCACATCGTCCTTGCCGACCTGAAGCGCGGATCCTCGGCTCGCCTTGCCCCGGCCCGCACCGATGCCTTGCGCGCCGGCTACCTGGGGGGCGGCGTTCTCCGCCCCAACCGGCTTGCTCCCTATACGTCCGCCGCCCTGCTGCGGCTGGCGACGACCGAAGGCACAAAAAACGGCGGAGTCGGTGCGCCCGACTGGACGCGCCTCACCGCCGTCTTGATCGAAGAAGCGTTGCCTGAGTTCGTGAAGCTCTAGGCTACCAGCGCGCCTTGGTGCCGCGGGCGTCCACGTGCACGAACGGCCCGTGCGCCGCGCTGGCGCGATACGGGGAGAGCCCGCCCACCAGGTCCGGGTGCGCGGCTTCGACGCTCTCGGCCACGCGGAAGAGGACCTGCGCGTCGTCATACGAGCTACGGCCGTCGTGGTTCAGATCGTCCATGATGCCGTTTCCGTCCTCGTCCACGAACACGTCCGCCGCGTCGCCGTACATGTGCCGGCTCATCCTGGCGCGACCGCCCCTCGATCCGACGCCCTGCTCGTTATATTGAGGGGTGCGAAAGCCCGACATCACGTGGAGCTTGCTCGGCAGTCCCCGCGCGGCCAGTGCCTCTGTAATCAGCTCCAGCTTGTCGATCAGCCGGGGCTTCAGGACCAGGTACTTGGGCCATACCGAGCCTTGATCGTGTGTCACGAAGTCTTGAAGTTTGAAGTGCGACGACACCGGGGTGCCCTGGTTCTCGGGCGTGACCTCGATGAATCCTGCCGGATGTGCGTAGCGGGCGGCCGCGACGTTCTGCGGCCAGCTTCCCACGAGGTACCCTCGAATCGCGTTCCCTTGCTTCTCCGTATACGGGACAAGGGATACCACGTAGAAGGGATCGCCGTCGGGTGTCACGAGGCCGAGATCGTGCATCCCCGGCGCGGCGGCATCCGCGACGCTGGCCAGTCGAAAATCGACGAGCTGGCGAATGGTCTCGGGAGTCTCGATCACCGCGCGAAGGCGGCCGGAAAGGCCCAGCCACTCCGCCGGCGCCTGATGCGACCCCGCCAACGGGAACACGCCATCCGTGCTCGAGGCCGAGCGAACCGCGCCTGGAGAGGCTTCCTTCAGCACCGACTCGCCGCGCGCCAGATCGGCAACGGCGAACCCCGCCGCGGTGAGCAGAAGGAATAGTCCTAGGGCCTGGATCGGTTTTTCACGCATCCGACCACCTCGCAAAAGGGAGCGGGCTGATGAACTTTCGATTGTTGGGGTTTAGCGCCGCCTTCCGGCACCACAATTGAGACTGTTCCAGACCCCCTGCGGTTCCCTAAATCGCGGGTAAATGCGTAAACGAATTGCACGTCTTATCCCGCCTATTGGCACAACTTTACAAGGCTCCCGGCCCTCCCCCCGAACCCACCTTCTTACAGGGCCGCGACATAGCGCCCTGACCCTTTCCAGGCACGGTGGATGCTGGACTTGCGCTCTTTGAAGCCCACATTGCCGGGAGGCTGAAAGTGACCGAATTTCCGTTGTTCCTCCGCGAGCCCTGCGAAGCACCGACACCGTGATCGTCTACGGTGATCCGGCTCGATTGGAGCCGCTGGACCGATCCGTCGAGATTCTCCGTCTCATGATCGATCAGGCGCTGGACGCCGATCTCCATCCGGGAAGTCTCAGGGGCCTGCTGGAGAGGTTGGGAGAGCTGGAGCAGGCCCTTTTCGACGACCCCGAGGCGCTCGGCCCCGACACCCCAGCACGGGCTCGCGCGCTGGCTGGAATCCGCCACGCGGCTTCCTGCGCCGCCGCGGCCTTCGACCGCTCGTACGATCGCGCGCCCGAAGGGGCCCGTCTTGCCCTCCTCCGGGCACGGCGCGCCCTGAACCCGCTGCGAAGCCTTAGCGGATTCGCGCAGGTCACGGTCCCGGAGGGCTTCGCTTACCACGCGCTCTTCCCGGAGAGCTATCGCGACGCCGCTCTCCGCTGGGCGCGGGATCACGCCGGCTCGATCCCGAGGGACGTGCTTGTCGTCGGAATCCGAACGATCGGCACCACCCTCTCGGCCGTCGCGGCCGCCGCGCTCCGGTCGCACGGCTTCACGGTGCGCCGGCTGACTGTGCGCCCCTCCGGGCATCCGTTCCGCCGCACCCTCCAGGAGATCCGAATTCCCAGGTCGTCGTTCGGTATCGTCGTGGACGAGGGGCCCGGGCTCTCCGGCTCCTCGATGCACGCGGTCATCGACGCCATGTCGCGGGCCGGAGTCGCGGAAGTCTCCCTTCTCTCTGCGCACGAGCGCGGCCCGGGACGCCACGCGTCCGATGCAATCCTGGCGTCCTGGAAGCGGTGTCGCCGTTACGCGGCCAGCGCGAACTCGCTCGAGTTCAACGGCCGCTCCCTCGCCGAGGAGCTGTGGTCGGGGGTCAGCCCGGCGGTGGGGGGCGAGCTGGAGCGCGCCCTCGATCTCTCCGGCGGAGCCTGGCGTCCGCTCCACTACGGCAGCACGAGCGCATGGCCGGCGGTTTGCCGCCCCCTCGAGCGGCCCAAATTCCTGTGCGTGTCCCAGAGGGGGGACCGCGTCCTCTTCAAGTTCGCGGGGATCGCGGCCGCACAGGGTTTCGAACGCTCGCTCGCAAGCGTCACGGCACGCCGCGCCGCCTCGATGGCGGCGCTTGGGTTTTCTCCGCGCATCCTCGGTGAGGCGCACGGCTTCGTCGCCTGGGAATGGATCGACGGCCGGCCCTTGGACCACGAAGACGGTTCGTACCCGTTCCTGAACCGGATGGGCGCCTACATCGCGCGCGCGGCGGGTCCTCCGCTCGACTCGGCGGCGACCGCCGCGGCCCGAGCCCGGATCGACGCGATGCTCCTGACGAACGCGCGCGAGTGTCTCGGAAACGAGGCCCACGACGCGGTCGCGGCCGAGCTCCTCCGAAACCCCGGCCAACCCGGCCTTCCCAGCGCGGGCGACGGGCGCCTGGCCCCGCACGAATGGATCCGCTCGAAAAACGGCGTCGTTCTGAAAGTCGACGTGGGGGGCCACGACGTGGACCACACGTGGACCGGGGCGCAGCCGGTTCCCTGGGACCTCGCGGGAGCGGTCGAGGAGTGGGGGCTGAACGGCAGCCAGGAGGCGGCGATGCTCCGCGGCTACGAAGAGGCGGGCGGGCCGCCGGTCGGCCCGGCCGCGCTGCGCCTTTACCGGCTTGCGTACGCCGCGCATCGCGCGGGCCAGTCATCCGTCTTTTCCCAATCCGAGGACGATCAAGATGAGCGCGCGCGGCTGGCTCGGGAATACGACCGGTGGCGTGACGGCATCGTGCGCTCGCTGGTCCTAGCCTCGGCGCGTTAGCAGCCCCGCCTGGGTCGGGGTGCCGGGCGCCTCCCCATCCTTGATACAATTCCACCATGTCGCTCGCCACGTTCCACCCGGTCGTCGCCCGCTGGTTCGCGGAGCGAGTCGGCTCGCCGTCCCCCGCCCAGGCCGAGGGGTGGCCCCGCATCCAGTCGGGCGGCCACACGCTGATCGCGGCCCCGACCGGCTCCGGAAAGACCCTCGCCGCTTTCCTCTGGGCGATCGACGGACTCCTGCGCCAAGGAGAGGCGCTTCCCGACGAGACGCAGGTCCTCTACGTGTCGCCGCTCAAGGCGCTGAGCAACGACGTGCAAAAGAATCTGCAGGCGCCTCTGGCCGAGCTCTCGCTGCTCGACGCCTCCTTCGCGCCCGTGCGCGTCCTGGTCCGGACCGGCGACACTCCCCCGAGCGAGCGGGCCTCGATGGGCCGCCGCCCGCCGCACGTGCTCGTCACCACCCCCGAGTCGCTGTACCTCCTTCTGACCAGCGCCGGAGGACGGAAGATCCTCCGCACGGTGCGCACCGTGATCGTGGACGAGATCCACGCCGTCGCCGGGTCGAAGCGCGGCGCGCACCTGGCCCTTTCCCTCGAGCGGCTGGAGGCCCTTACCGACCTTCCGCCCCAGCGAATCGGCCTGTCGGCGACCCAGAAGCCGATCACCGACGTGGCCGAGCTTCTCGTCGGGGTCGGCCGGGAGTGCGCCGTGGTGGACGTGGGCCACCGCCGCGCGCTCGACCTCGGGATCGAGATCACCGACTCGCCGCTCGCCACGGTCTGCTCCCACGAGCAGTGGGACGAGATCACCGCGCGCATGGCGGACCTGATTCTGGCGCATCGCACGACTCTCGTCTTCGTGAACACGCGCAAGCTGGCGGAGCGGATCGCCGCGCGGCTGACCGCGGCGCTGGGCGAGGAGCAGGTGACCAGCCACCACGGGAGCCTCTCGCGGGAGCGGCGCCTGGACGCGGAGCGGCGGCTGAAGCAGAGCTCGCTCCGCGCGCTCGTGGCCACGGCTTCGCTCGAGCTGGGGATCGACATCGGCGACGTGGACCTTGTCCTTCAAGTCGGAGTGACGCCGGCCATCGCCGTGTTCCTGCAGCGCGTCGGGAGGAGCGGGCACGGTCTCGACCGCGTGCCCAAGGGTAGAATCTTTCCGCTCACCCAGGACGAGCTGGTCACCGCGGCCGCGCTGCTCGACGCCGTGCGCTCCGGGGAGCTGGACCGGACCCCCATGCCGCGCCGCTCCCTCGACGTCCTGGCGCAGCAGATCGTCGCGTCGTGCGCTCCCGAGACGTGGGAAGAGGCGCGGCTCTACGAGATGATCCGGCGAGCGTGGCCCTACAGGGACCTTTCGCGCGAGGAGTTCGACGACGTCGTGCGCCTCCACACGCAGGGACGCGGGGCGCTCCTCCACAGGGACGGTGTGAACGGGAAGCTCCGCGCCACGCGCCGCGCGGCCATCACCGCGCTCACGTCGGGCGGCGCGATCCCCGACACAGGCCAGTACCGGGTGGTCGTCGAGCCGGAGGGAACGTTCGTCGGCACACTGGACGAGGACTTCGCGGTCGAGTCGAGCGGCGGCGATATCTTCCAGCTCGGGAACGCCTCGTGGCGCGTGCTCAAGGTGGAACCGGGAACGGTGCGGGTGGCGGACGCCCACGGAGCGCCGCCTACGGTTCCCTTCTGGCTGGGCGAGGCGCCCGCGCGGACGCGCGAGCTGGCGGCCGCGGTGGGGCGCGTCCGCCTGGAGGGGAGGAACGCGGAGTGGCTGGCCCGGGACCTCCGCCTCTCCTCCGCAGCGGCGGTGCAGCTGGCCGACTACCTGAACGAGGGAGAGCGGTCGCTGGGCACGATCCCGACGCCGCGCCGCGTGGTCCTCGAGCGATTTTTCGACGAGTCGGGCGGCATGCAGCTCGTCGTCCACGCCCCCTTCGGCGGCCGGATCAACCGCGCCTGGGGGCTCGCGCTCCGGAAGCGCTTCTGCCGCGGGTTCGGATTCGAGCTCCAGGCCGCGGCCAACGAGGAGGCTATCGTCATCTCGCTGGGGCCGCACCACAGCTTCCCGCTCGAGGACGTCTTCCAGTTCCTGCACCCGGCCACGGCGCGCGACCTTCTGGTCCAGGCGCTTCTCGACCAGCCCATGTTCGCCACCCGCTGGCGGTGGAATCTGACGCGGTCGCTCCTTCTCTCGCGGACGCAGAGCGGCGGGAAGCGCGTGCCGACGCCGCTCCTTCGCATGCGCGCCGAGGATGCGCTGGTGCAGGCATTCCCCCAGGTCCTGGCGTGCCCCGAGACGCTTCCCCCCGGCGAGGTCCCGATCCCGTGGGAGCATCCGATGGTGCGCCAGACGATCGAGGACTGCCTGACCGAGGCCATGGACGTCGAGGGTTTCCTCGAGCTTTTGCGCGGCCTTGCCTCAGGCGAGATCGAGCGCGTCGCCGTGGAAACCGCCGAGCCCTCGGCCTTCGCGCGCGGCATCCTGAACGCGGCGCCCTACGCGTTCCTGGACGACGCGCCGCTCGAAGAGCGCCGGACCCAGGCGGTGAGCGCGCGCCGCGTCCTCGACCCCAAGACGGCCGACACGCTGGGAGTCCTCGACGACGCCGCGGTCGCGCGCGTGCGGGAGCAGGCATGGCCCGACGCGGAGAGCGCCGAGGAAGTGCACGAGGCCCTCCTCTGGATGGGCTATGCCACGGAATCCGAGGCCGAGGAATCGGGCTGGACGCCGTGGCTCGAGGAGCTGAAGGCGGCGCGCCGGGTGATCGAAGAGCGACCCGCAGACGAGGAGTGCCGGTGGCGGGCGGTCGAGGCCCCGACCGACCCGGTGGCCATGCTGCGCGGCCGCCTCGAAGCGCTGGGGCCCGTGGTCGTGGGGGGCGCCGCCTCGGTACCGGTGCTGTCCGAGTCCGCGATGCCGCACCTCCTCGCGCTGGAGGTGGAGGGGCGTGTGCTCCGCTGCCGCCTGGAAGGGCGCCAAGCGTGGTGCGACCGGCGCCTCCTCGCCCGCATCCACCGCGAGACGCTCGATCGGCTGCGGCGCGAGATCGAGCCGGTGACCGCCGCGGAATTCTGGCGCTTCCTCGCTTGCTGGCAGCACGCCGCCGACGGCTACCGGCTCGAGGGTCCGCGTGGGGTGGTCCAGGCGGCGCGGCAGCTCGCGGGGTTCGAGATCCCGGCCGCGGCGTGGGAGGCGGACGTGCTTCCATCCCGCATTCAGGGATATCGTGCGGAGTGGCTGGACCAGGTGACTCTGTCGGGAGAGCTGGCGTGGGGGCGGCTCTGGGGCGGCGGCAGGTCGCCGATCCGATCGACCCCCGTGTCGCTCCTCCCGCGCGAGGAGCTCGATGTCTGGCTCTCCCTTGCGCCCCCGTCCGGGGCCGCCGTCGCCGGCGAGGCGCCCGAGGTCTCGACCTATGCCGACCTGGTCCTCTCGATTCTAATGTCGCGGGGCCCGTCGTTCGCGCAGGACATCGCGCGCCACACGGGACTGTTGCCGTCGCACGTAGAAGCGGGCCTCGCCGAGCTGATCGGCCTCGGGCTGACGACGTGCGATTCGTGGAGCGGCCTCCGGCGTCTGATCACTCCGGTGAGCCGCCGGCGCGGCGTGATGAAGCGGGTGCCCTTCGCGCCGCCCGGCCGGTGGACCGGGCTTCGCTCCTTGGCGTGCGGCGGCGCCAGCGGCCCCGGAGATGCGCGGCGCGGCGACGCGGCGTTCGCGCGGGCCGCCGAAGCGGACGCGGAATTCATCGCCCGTCGGCTCCTCGGGCGCTACGGCGTCGTCTTCCGGCGCCTGCTCGACCGCGAGCGCCTGCCGGTCGCGTGGCGGGATCTGGTGCGGGTCTACCGGCTCTGGGAGCTGCGCGGCGACGTGCGCGGCGGCCGCTTCGTGCAGCGATTCGCCGGCGAGCAGTACGCGGTTCCCGAAGCGGTCGATCTGCTCCGGCGGCTTCGCCGCTCCGAGAGCGGCTCCGGAGCGGGCGTCAAGATCTCGGCCGCGGATCCGCTCAACTTGGACGGCATTCTCACCCCCGAGCCGAGGATTTCCTCGCAGACCCGGCGGCGCGTGCTGGTGGCGTGACCCTGCCGTGAACAACCGATGGTATGTGGCCGGGATCGCCGCCCTGATCGCGGGAATCGCGGTCGGATGGTTCCTCCTCCGGCCGCTCCCTCGTCCCGCCACGATCGATCCCGACCCGGGGTATCTGATCGTCGATTCCACCGCCGCGGGAGATGCGGCATCGGCGGCGGCGGGTGCGGCGGGGACGGGGGCGCCCGGGACGGGCTCGGGCACGGGCGAGGCATCGCCGCCCCCGGTCGCGCCGGCGCCGGCGGACGAGTTGGTCCTCGACACACCCAAGTCGAACGCGCTCGTGTCCAGCCCCCTGTGGGTCGTCGGACGCGCGCGCGGCAGCTGGTTCTTCGAGGCCGAGTTCCCGATCCGGCTGTACGACGGAAACGACACCCTGCTCACGTGGGCGAGCGGACGGGCCCAGGGAGACTGGACCACGCACGACTTCGTTCCCTTTTCCGTAGTCCTGAACTTCGCCGAGCCGACGACGGATACCGGAACGCTCGTCCTGGAGCGCGACAACCCTTCCGGCCTCCCCGAGAACGCCGCGGAGGTGCGCGTCCCGGTGCGGTTCCGATGACCCGCGGATCGTTGTGATCGAAGGAACGTGTTGGCCGGGGAGCGGGAAAATCAATCCGTGGGGCTCTGTGAGACGTCGCCTTGCTCGCCGCGCTCGCTTCGGCTCCAATCGCCCCACGGAATGATTTTCCCGCTCCCCTACCTCGTCGCCCCGTCCTCGGCGCAGCCACGGTCTCTACGACGCTGGTGAGACGTTTTCCACGCAGCGGCATCCGACACCCGGTTGCCGCTGCCATGCGTGAAGAGGTGATTCCAGGGATGGGAGAGATCCTGAAAACGCTGCGGCTGTGCGGGGCTTCGTGCGGTTCGGTGACGGCCGATCGTTGTGATCGGGGGACGCGGCGAACGAGGGGGAGCGGGAGAATCAATCCGTGGGGCGATTGGAGCCGAAGCGAGCGCAGCGAGCGAGGCGACGTTTCACAGAGCCCAACGGATTGATTTTCCCGCTCCCCTACCTCGTAGCCCCGTCCCGCAATCCCTCGAACAGATCCGTCTCGACGCGGCGCCCACCGTTCACGACGCTCAACGCGCGATAGAACTCCAGCCGTCCCCACAACGCTTCGTGGTGCGCCGGCTCCAGGTCCCGGAGCTTTTCGTAGCCGCCAATCTGGGAGTCGTGACACGTCACGGCGCGCCAGACCGTGGGCCACTGCTCCCTCGTGTCGATCACCGTGGTGATCATCCACTCCGGCCACGGCTGGGCCTGGCGTTCGACGCCATCCACCATCGAGGTGAGCTTCTTGAACGCCGCCTGGTACGCGTCCCAGCGCTCCCGGGACGAGGCCATGTAGTAGAGCTTCGAGACCGCGTGCGGCGGGAGGGCGGCGCCGGCGCCGTCGTTGTGGGCGGGATCCGCCGCGACGACTAGGGCCGCGGTCGCGAACTGGCTGACCGCCACATGGTCGGGATGTCCGTAGGCTCCGTCGGGCGCGAAGGTGATCACGACGTGGGGCCGGACCCGGCGGATCTCGCCCGCGATCCGCGCGACCGCTTCGCGCGGCTCCGCCTCGTCCACGCGGCCATCTCCGTATCCCAGGATCGTCACGCCGTGAATTCCCAGCACGGCCGCCGCGGCGCGAAGCTCTCCTTCCCGGATCCGGGCCAGCTCGGCTGGACCCGGGTGCCCGGGACCGTCCTTCACGCCGCGGAAGCGGCCGCGGTCGCCGCGGGTCGCGGTCACCAGGTGGGTCTCGACGCCCTCTGCGGAATAGCGCGCGAAGACGCCGCCGGCCCCGAGGGTCTCGTCGTCGGGATGGGCGAGCACGGCCAGGAGACGGAGCGTCATGCGGGGGGCGACGCCTGGAGCCGCACGGGCTTTGAACCCGACTCCGGCACCAGCTCGTTGACCAGGCGCACCAGCTCGCGGAGCTGCACCGGCTTCGAGAGGTGCGCGTGATAGCCCGCGCGCAGCGCCCGGCGCGCGTCCTCGGGGCTGGAGTAGGCCGTGACCGCGATCGCGGGAATGGCGCCGCCCGCCTCGGGCGGGAGGACGCGAATGCGCTCGATCAGGTCGTAGCCGGTCTCTCCGGGCATGGCGATGTCGCTGATGAGAAGATTCGGCCTTCCCCGTCCCAGCAGAATGAGCGCCTCGGCCGCAGAGCTGGCGACGGTCACCTCGGCGCCGCACCCGGACAGGAGGGTGGCCAAGAGCTCGCGGGAATCGGGCTCATCCTCGACGAGGAGGGCCTGGACGCCGGTCAGAGGATGCGCCGAGCGCCCCGCCGGCTCCTCGTCACCGGCCGGCGGCAACTCGGGCGGGGACCGCCGAAGCTCCGGCTGGTCCTTCTCTCCGATCAGGGGAACCTGGGCGGCCTGGGCGATCGGGAGCGTCACCGTGAATACCGCTCCCCGCCCCTCGCTCCGGTTCGCGGCCGTGATCGTCCCGCCGTGATATTCCACGATGTGGCGCGCGATGGCGAGCCCCAGCCCCAGCCCTCCGTGCTTCCTCGAGCTGGATGGGTTCTTCTGCCGGAACCGCTCGAAAACGTGCGGGAGGAAACCGGGATCGATGCCGATTCCTTCGTCCTCGACCTGGATCCGGGCGCTGTCGTCCTGCTCGGCCAGCGAGATCCGCACGTGCGATCCTTTCGGTGTGAACTTGATCGCGTTGGAGAGAAGGTTCCACACTACCTGCTGCAGCCGCTCGGGGCTCCCCAGCACGGCGGCGCCGGCGTCGTCGAGACGGGACTCGAGCAGGATTCCGCTCGCCTGGGCGGCCGGCCCCATGGTCTCGAGCGCCCCCTCGATCACGGAAGCCACGTTGACCATCTGAAGCTTGAAATCGAGCTGGCCCGCGATCATCCCCGAGATGTCCAGGATGTCGGAGATCAGGTGGCTCTGAATCTGCGCGTTACGGCTGATCGTCTCCACCGCGCGCGCCGTGGTGGCGGGATCCAGGCTTCCATCGCGAAGGAGATTGGCCCAGCCGACGATCGCGTTCAGGGGCGTGCGGAGCTCGTGGGAGAGCGTTGCGAGGAATTCGTCCTTGAGCCGGTTGGATTCCTCGGCCTGGCGCCGGGCCTCCCGCTCCAAGAGAAGATGCGAGCGCTCCTCTTCCGCGCGCTTTTCGTCGGTGATGTCCTGCCCGCTCCCCAGCATGCGCACCGTGCGCCCGCTCTCGTCGGTCACCACCCGCCCCCGACCGTGCAGGCAGCCTTGGGAGCCATCCGGCCGGATGATCCGGTGTTCCATGTGGAAGGGCTGCTGGTTCCGGAACGCCGCCTCGACCACCCGCCGAACGTAGGAGCGGTCATCCGGATGAACCCGCTCCATGTATTGCTCGTACGTGGCCGGGGCCGAGCCCGGCGTGAAGCCGTAGATCGCGCACAGCTCGTCGGACCACCAGAGGGTATTGCGCTCCACGTCCCACTCCCAGCTCCCGACACGCGCCACCTGCTGCGCCTCGCGGAGCCGGGCCTCGCTGGCCGCCAGCGCCTGCTGCGCGCGGGCGCGCTCGGCCATCTCGCCACGCAGGTCCGCCACGACGCGCTGGAGTTCCTGGGTGCGCTGGGCCACGCGGCGCTCCAGCTCTTCGTTCATGTTCCGGATCTGCGCCTCGCTCCGCCGCCGTTGCGCCAGCGCCGCGGTCACCGCGAGCACGAGGATGCTGATCACCGCCATGTAGGTTTGGAGGAGCAGCAGCGATTCACCGGGGCCGTTCCGCGCGAAGGGTCCGCCCCCGCGCAGGGTCCCGAGGACGGCGATCCCGGACAGGAGGAGCGTCGCGGTGGCGGCCTCGCGTTGGGAGAAACGGAAGGCGGCCCAGACGAGCACGGGCACGCAGAGGAATTCGACGGGCCTCCCCGTTAGAAACGGCGGAGCCCACCCGAACGCGAGGCCCCCGACCAGGAAAAGGCACGCGAAGAGAAGGGCGGCCTCGACCACCCGCTTCAGGCTCCACGCGACGCTCGGTCTCTGGCTCCAGAGGATCAGAAAGGGAGCGACAACAAGGGCACCGGCGGCATCGCCCAGCCACCAGGTAAGCCAGACCCGGCCGAACTCCGGCCACGGGACGTAGCCGGCAAGGGCGAGCGCGGTGACGCCGATGGCGGGGCTCAACGCGGTGGCGGCCACACCCGCGAGCACGGCGTAGTGGAAGATCCGCTGGGGGACGTCGAACACCCGCGTCCCGCCCGCGAAGCGCCGGACAAGGTACGCGCCCGCCAGGCCTTCCAGCGTGTTCCCGACCGCGATCGCGAGCGCGGTGGACACGTTGCCGGCGGTGGCGGCGTTGACGAGGAAAGCGCCCACGAAGACCGCGGGCCACATCCGGAAACCGAAGACGAGGAGGGCTGCGAACGCGATGCCGGCCGGAGGCCAGACCGCGGTGGCGCTGGCGTTGACGAAGGCCAGACCCAAGCCCGCCTTACCGGCCAGGAAGTACAGGCCGGCGACGGCGGCCGCGCGGGTCAGGTCGCGTGCGAGCGAGCGAGCCATCGTTTCAGGGTATCACGGCGGCACGCGCGCAAAAAAACCGGCCCGCGAAAGGTGCAATTCGGTGTCAGCCGAGCCGTGGCCCATGCCGTCCGACCTACACCTACGCGGTGCCGCCCCCGTTAGGGGGTATTCTGGTTCTCGATTCTGTGAGGCGATCTGGTGCTCAGAGCGTCAGGGCGTGTAGGTCGAGCCCTGAGCCCCGGGCTTACCCGGCGCGGTCCGATTCGCGGCCTGCCCGGGCGTGCTGCCCGCGCCGGCGGTTCCCCGCCGGTCGTGACCGCTCTCGAAACCCTGGCGGGCGTCCTCGAAGCTCTTGCGGCCGCTTTCGAACGCCTGGCGTCCGCTCTCGATGTATCCGCGCGCCTGGTCCTTGCCGTCCTGGATCTTATCCTTGGCGGCGCTGCCGATTTTCTTGGCCGTCTCGCCAAGGCGGCGACGGGTATCTCCGCCCGCGGCGGGTGCGAACAGGAGAGCTACACCGGCACCGACGATGGCGCCGAGAACGAAGCCCGACACTCCCATGGTTCCGCTTCTGGGCACGTCGTTGAGATAGGGATTGTCACTCATCATGAAACCCTCCGTTCGTCGCGGCCCGGCCGCGATGGAACCGGTTGGTGATCCGTTCGAGGAGATGGGCGGTTCCGGCGCGGACCCCGCGCGCGACAGCGACGGCGGTCATGACCGGCCGCTCCACTTCCTGCAGAATTGCATCCGACAGTCGGGCCGTTCGATCGCCGATTGCCTCGAAGCGGTCCACGATGCGCCGCACCGGAGGAACGACTTCCCTCACCGCCACCACGACATCCTCGGCGCCCCGTGTCACCTGCTTCAGCTGACCGACCCACTCGCGCACTTCCTGCGTCAAGAGCTCGATCTGCTCGGTCGTCCTCCCCAGGCGGGACAAGGCGCGGACAATGGCGACGGCGATTGCCACCACTGCAATTGTTACAATTACAAAGCAAATCTCCAGTAGCAGCGGCATCCTTCACCCTCCTCCAGCCACTCGGCCTTGCGGTTGGGACGTATGCGACGTTCTGATCCAGGCCCAACTTCCTCCCTCCCGTGAACGAGCAATATGAAGGCCAATTCAGCGAGAGCCGTTCATGACCTCCGCGAGCAGCTCTTCGAGATCGTGCAGGTCCACCGGCTTCACGAAATGCCGGTCGAAGCCCGCCTCCGCGGACGCCCTCCGATCTCCGTCATTGCCGTAGCCGGTCAGCGCCACGAGTAACGCCTGGTGGCTTTCCCGCCGCAGCGCCCGGGCCACCTCATAGCCGTCAATGTCGGGGAGTCCGATGTCGAGGAGCACGACCGAGGGAAGCTCGCGCCGGAAGATCTGGATCGCCTGGGCGCCGTCGTACGCGATGCAGACACGATGGCTCCAGTGCTCCAGGATGAGCGCCAGACTGTCGGCCGAATCAGGATCGTTGTCGACCACGAGGATCGAGAGCGGTCCGGGGCGTCGAGCTACCACGAGAGAGCTCCTCCGATGCGGTGTCGCACGAGATGCCGGAGGGCCATTCCGCAAGCCCCGTGCCGCCAGGGACATCGAGCTCATGCGCCGGCCAGAAGAATCCGAATCAAGGCCTGGTACGCCACAGCCAGCGCGGCTCCGGCGGTGCTCCCGATGATCACGTCGCTGGGGTAGTGGACGCCGAGGTAGATGCGCGAGAAGCCCACCGCCGCCGCGAAGACGTAGAACAGCGGAGCCCAGCCGGGCAGGTGGCTGGCGAGCAGGACCGCTCCGGCGAACCCGGCCGCGGCGTGCCCCGACGGGAAGGAGAAGTCCAGGGGACGCGGCCCGATCACCCGCGCCTTCACGAAGGCGATGAACGGGCGGCGGCGGCGGAACAGGGGTTTCAAGAGTAGGTTGACCGTGAGCATCGTCGCCCACAGGGCGGGAAGGGTCTCCGCCGCGATCCGGACGCCGCGCCGGGGGTCCGCCACGGCGATCAGCAGGACGACCGCGGCCCACCCCTCCCCGTAGTGGATGAACCGCGAGATCAACTCGAAGGCGCGGTCCACGGCGGTTCCCGGCACCATCGCATTGATCTTGAGAAAGACCGCGGCGTCGAACGCCTCGAGCGCGGCGATGGGATGGCGCAGAGGTCCCTCGAGCGCCCAGGTCCGCGACTTGAGCGCGAACATGCGGAGCGTCTCCTCGCCGATGGAGCGCACCACGCCGCGCGGCGGGACCGGGGCGGCCGGACCCGCCGCGGGACCGCCCGAGCCGTTCGCTTTGGGCGCGGCTTCCGCCGCGGGAAGGGCTTCCGCGGGAAGCGTCCCCTCCACCGCGCGCGCCACCAGCACGCGAAGGAGCGCGGGAGCCGCGCGAAGCGTCATCGGCGTGCGGCCGATAATCTCCCCGTCCCCCTGCGCCAGCACTGGGCGCTTCGAGTCCACGACCACCTGGTCGCGTATGCGGTAGAAACGCGTGTTCCGGTCCTGACGGTGCCGATTGGTCAGGGCGCGCCAGAATACCGTTCCAATGCCGCGAATCCCCTGCACGTCCACGATGCAAAGATCCAGCACACCATCGGTGGGATCGATGCGCGGTCCCCACGTGAACGGTGGAGCGCCCACGCTCCCCACGTTCGCTACCATGATCTGCAGGGCGCGCTCGTGGACGACCTTGCCGTCGATCTCGAGAGTAAATCGCCTGCGGCGGAAGCGAAGCACGCTCCGCAGGAACGAGATCATGTAGGCGAGCCGGCCCATCCTTTTCCGGCTCTCCGGCGCCGTGTCGCGGATCATGAGCGCGTCGGGCCCGATGCCGACCTGCGTGAAGAAGCAGCGCCGGCCCACCCGGATCGCATCCAGCTCCACCGCGCGCGCCGCCTCGGCAACGACGGCGAACGCCCGGTCCAGGTCCAGGGGAATGCCCAGCTCGCGCGCGAGAAGGTTCGTGGTTCCCGCGGGGATGATCCCGAGAGAGAGGGGAGGCGACAGGTCGCCGCGGCGCGCCATGCTCTGGGCGACCAGCCCGACGGTGCCGTCCCCGCCGACGGCGACGATGCGCCGGCACCCCTCGCGAATCGCGCGCGCCACCTGCCGCCGGACGAACCCCTCGAGATCTCGCGATCCGCGCACGACGGCCAGCCGATGGGTCAACCCCTTCGCGCCCAGCGCGAGGTCGGCGGCGGAGCGCACCGCCTCCGCCGAGAAGCGGGGCGACGCCGGATTGTGGACGATCAGCAGGTCGGGTGCGGGGCGCGACACGCGTCCGGCGCGGGGCTGGAACAGGGCCAGCGGTCCGGCGTCGGAGGTGCCGGCGCGGACCGTCATCGAAGCAGCTCGATCAGGGCGCGCTCGCTCCGCTCCACCAGGCCGACGTCGCCGTTGACGAGCGCCGCCGGGTCGTCGAAGTACGCGGCGATGACGCGCCCCTTCTCGAAGCCGCGGAGGACCGCCGGGAACACGTACGAGGAGCGGCAGACCGCCGGCGTGTTCCCGAGATGGTCGGCCACTTCGCGCAGCGCTTCCGCGATCCGCTTCCGGCGTTCGTGCTTCGTCCGGGCCGGGGAGCCCGCGCCGCGCGCGAGCGCACAGGCACAGAGGAGCGTTCCGGCCCACGTGCGAAAGTCCTTCGCGCTGAACTGCTCGCCCATCACTCTCTTGATGTAGGCGTTGATGTGCCCGGTATGAACGTCCACCACGTCGCCCGAGTCCGCGCGGAACTTGAAGACCTCGCCGGGATAGCGCTTGAGCGTGCGCACCAGTCGCGCGATTCGGGGATCATCCAGCTCCCGCCTCTGGCGCTTCCCCGACTTGCCGGCGAAGTCGAACGCGACGCGGTCACCCCGAACCGAGACATGCTGGCGGCGGAGCGTGGCAAGACCGTAGCTTCCGTTTCGCTCCGTGTAGACCTTGCCCCCGGGGCGGAGAAAGCACGTGCACAGGATCTGGAGAATGCCGGCCAGGACCTTGTCCTGCGGCATTCCCCTCCGCGCCAGGTCGCGCGCGATCGCGAGGCGCATGTGCGGCAGCGCGGCGATGAAGCGAACCAGGCGTTTCTGCTTGTGCCGTTCGCGCCGCCCCGCGTGCGCACCGTGGTAGATGTACTGCCAGCGACCCGCCGCGTCCTTCCCCACCGCCTGAACCGCGGTGGCCCGCGAAGGGCTCACCGCCACATCGCGCCAGGCGGGTGGAATCCTCAATGCGTCGATCCGGCCACGCTCCTCCCTGGAGACGCGCCCGGCGCGCCCTCGATAGCGGAAGCCCCGCGCGGGCGACCCGGTCCTTCGAATTCCATTTTGCCGCAATCGCTCGATGATCGTCATTGTTGTGATCGCCCTCGTAGAAGACGATTTGCCCAAGGCATCAGCCGTGCCACGGCGTAGTCGCGCGTGGTATCGCGCACCGACGAGGCGAGGCTGCTGGATTCCGAGGTCATTTGTAGAAACGCGCAGGAGCGGACGGGAGGCGCCGCGCGCCGCGAGGCAATGAAGCGCTGCTCGGCGTCCGTAACGCTCGCCGGCGCACCAGATCGGAATCCGCGGTATTCCATGGGACGAATTGGCACCGATCTCGCAAGGACATGGATAACGACCGCCAAGGGATTGGCGGTCCCGACCGGGCCCGTTTACATAGAGAGAAGCGTTTTTGGGCGGAGCAGAGCGCTCGTGCGATCACGAGTACCGTGACCTTCGAAGATCACGAAAGTGAACCCTTCGACGATCACAAGTGAGTGAATCGCAAACGAGCGCACTGCCCGCCCGTTTCTCTTTCCCCGCAGAACCGCTCGCTCCTGTGTCCAGCCTGCCGGCCCCGCGCACGCCGTCCCCTACATTCCCGCTGTGGACAAGTGGATAAGTTCTGAGTTCGGGTTACTCAGAGTCCGTGCTTCGACCATTAGTGTGAGCGATTACTAACGGGGAGAGCGAACTTGGCAGCATGCGGGGTTATGAAGCGGGGGCCCTTCCATCTATGGGAATGGGTTGGGTGGGGAACCGCCCGATTCCCGTGGGAAGGCCAGTGGAGGAGGAGGGCCCCCTGCTTGGGCTTTACACGAGGTTATTTGTGATGCGGTCCTATGGGCGTGACACCTCCAGCATATCGGTCCACTCCCGAACTTGACGCTCGGCTTCATCCCGAGCCACTCCGTAATGCTCCTGGAGCTTGCCGACGAGCTTGTCGCGACGGCCGGCGATGACATCGACATCATCGTTGGTGAGCCGGCCCCACTGCTCGCGGACGCGCCCCCTGAATTGCTTCCAATCCCCTTCGATAGTGTCCCAGTTCATGAGATCAGCTCTCCGAACCATCCGTGAACGGAGCCGCTTGAGCATTCCCGCGTACGTCTCCGTAGGGGCAAAGCAGCTTGCGTGCCGATCCGTGATCCCCGTAAGTGCTTGAAAAACATGAGTCGAGGCGGGGGCGGGCCGCCAATTTCCTTTGTAAGTCTTTCCTGCGATGTACCGACTACAAAGTCCGGATACAACGGCCCCCGAGGTCCGACTCCGCCCCCTCTCCTCGTATCAGGGGTATCAGGCGCGACCAACCTTCTCCGCGCCGGCCGACTCCAGGACCTCGCGGGCGATCTTCGCGCGATCGTCGTGCGCGTAGACTCCGATGAGGATTCCGCCCTTCGTGATCTCCTGGTCATAGAACTTCGCTTCGTGTTCCGGGATGCCCAACCCGATGAGGGCGCCGGTCAACCCGCCCGCCGCCGCGCCGGCTCCCAGGCCGGCGACGGCCGCGACCAGCGGTCCCGCCGCGACCAGGGAAAGGCCAGGCACCACCAGCGTACCGACAGCCGCGAGCCCGGCGGCCACGGCACCCAGAACGCCGCCGACGGTCATTCCCGCTGCGGCAGCCTCCGGGACCTTGGTGGTCTTCTTCACCGCGAACTCGCGCCCTCGCGTCGACTCGGACATCAACAGGCTGATGTCGTCGCGGGAAAAGCCTGCCTTGGTCAGCTCATCCACGGCCATTTCGGCCTGGGAGCGAGAATTGAAAATGGCGGTCACAAGCTTGGACACGGACAACCTCCTTTCGGAATTGTTGCGCGATGATTCCTTGCCCCGCGCGGCGCGGCGGTCGCAGCATTCGTGCCATTTCGAGCGACCAGGGCCGCGTCGATTCACAGTGAAACGGGTGGCGTGGGCTTGATGGGATTGAGGCGAAGGAAGACGGTGCTGCGGTTCGAAAATGAAGCGGGAGGATCGGCGCGCGATGACGCCAGCCCTCCCGCCTCGATCAGCTACTGTACCGTGGCTGCATAGTTGTTCAGACGATTGTACATCGTCTTCAAGCTGATCCCGAGTACCTCGGCGGCCTTGCGCTTGTCTCCGCCGTACTGCTCCAGCGTCGCAAGGATGAAAAAGCGCTCGATGTCCGAGAGGGACATTCCGACCCGGATCCCGTCGGGCGCGCCCGGCTCCGCGCCGGCGGCCGGCGTGACCGCGACGCTGGTCGGCAGCGCGTCCATCTCGATCGTGTCGTCCGCGAGAATGTACGCGCGCTGGATCAGGTTCTTCAGTTCCCGGACGTTTCCCGGCCATGCGTACGCGGCCATCCGGCGGCGGGCCGCGGCGCTGAAGCGTTTGCCGGTTCCCTCGTCCCGGTTCATCAGACCCAGGAAGTGGTCGGCGAGGAGATCGATGTCGCCATTCCGCTCGCGCAGGGGCGGGAGCACGATGGGAAACACGTTCAGGCGGTAGAGAAGGTCCTCGCGGAACTTCCCTTCCTTCACGGCTGTTTCCGGAGAGCGATTGCTCGCGGCGATCACGCGCACATCCACCTCGATCTGCGAGTCGCCACCCACGCGCATGATGGTGCCGGTTTCGAGAACGCGGAGCAGCTTGACCTGGAGGTCCAGCGGCATCTCCGTGATCTCATCGAGGAACAAGGTTCCCCCCGAGGCGCGCTCGAAATAGCCGCGGTGGAGCTGAGCCGCGCCGGTGAAGCTTCCCCGCTCGTGCCCGAAAAGCTCGCTTTCCATGAGATTCGGAGGCACCGCGCCGCAGTTCAGCGGATGGAACGGCTGCTTGCGGCGCCGCCCCAGCTCGTGGACCGTCGCGGCGACCACCTCCTTGCCGGTCCCGCTCAGTCCCACGAGGAGGACGGTGGCGTCGGTGGGGGAGACCTTCACCACCAGGTCGTACACGCGCTGCATCGCCGTCGAGTTCCCGATCAGACGGCCGAACCGCCCCAGTTGACGCAGCTCCTCGCGCAGGGTGCCGATCTCCTCTTTCAAGGCGAGGGTGCGCGAGACGTTCCCCAGTACCGTCTTCAGGCGGCGGAGATCGACCGGCTTGGTCAGGTAATCGAGGACGCCGATGCGGAGTGCGGCGACGGCGGAATCCACCGTCGCGTTGCCCGTGATCAGGATGACTTCGGCCCGGTGCGTGGGATCCAGCTCGGGAAGGATGTCGAGGCCGCTCCCGTCGGGGAGCATCAGGTCCACCAGCACCACGTCGGGCGGTGTCTGCGCCAGGCGCGCTCTCGCGTCGGCGAGCGTGCCGGCCGTGACCGTGGCGAATCCTTCATTTTCGACCAGCTCCGCGAGAGCGGAAAGACTGTTCAGTTCGTCGTCGACTACCAGGGCGACCGGCATATATGTCTAACTCTCCTTCGAGCGTGCGAGCGGGGCGAGCGGAAGCTCGATATCGAGACGCGCGGATTCGCGCGACCCGGACGAGATCACAAGACGTGCGGCAGGGTTGGATTTCAGGGTTTCGCGGGCCGCCGCGAGGGCGCCGGCGGCGGGCTCGCGCGTCCAGAAGACGATCGGGTCGGGCTCGACGGGCGAATCCGCCGGGGCGGCCGGCGCGCCGGAAAGACTGAGCGTCGCGGTCCCCCGGTCGGCCCGCAGGGCCAGGGAAAGAAGCGCTCCATTCGGGAGCGCGTCGACGGACCCCGTCAGAAGCGATGTGAGGAGATGGTTCACGGCGTCGCGATCTCCCAGCACGGTCACTGGCACCTCCGGAAGGGTCGCCCGGATGCGGATATGGCGTTCCCGAGCCAGGGACTCGAAGACGATCGCCAGGTCTTCGACCAGGTACCGCAAGTCGAAGTGCCCCGAGGAGGGCACGGTCAGACTCATCTGCCCCATGACGGCCCTGAGTCTCCGTTCCAGCCCCTGGAGCTCCGACGCGATCCGGGAGGCGTACCCGGGTGCCTTGCCGTCATCCTCCCCGGTCCCGGCCGCTGCCGTCCGCTGGAGGAGCTCGAGGTTCAGGACCATCGAATTCAGGTGGGCGCGGAGGTCGTGGGAGAGCACCGAGCACAGGCGCCCGAGGTCGCGCCGATGCTGCGCGAGACGCGCCGAAGTGGCATCGAGGCCCGTTTCATCCACGTGGATCTCGGTGCTCTGCCCCCCTGTGACACGCAACGTCAAACTGCCCCCTGAACGCGTGGTCCGGCCGCGATCGCCGGAAGACGGCCTATGAGTTTGTGGCCTCCACGGATCCGGTTCAAGACCCGTTTAGCGCCGTTCGGGGTGGCCTCGTCCTTGCTCGATTCCACCTCCATACGGGTGCAAAGGCGGGAAGGCCGAAGGACGCACCAACCCGGTCCCTGTAATTGTAACAATGGCGACCCCAAATCCCTAGGCCGCAGTTCCCCGTCCTCGCTCCCGGCTCCTATACCGCCTGGGGGTTCGACAATGAGACGGCTCGAGGAAACGTGGGCACCGGAGCAAAGGACGCGATCGGGGTAGCCCGGCAAACCATCAACCGGCGGATCCCCGCGGGATAGCGCCCGCCCGCCGCAGCAAGGAGACGCATCATGCAAGTGGACTCGCTGGAGAAGCTTTATGTGGACCAGCTCCGAGACATCTACGACGCCGAGAATCAGCTTGTTCGCGCCCTCCCTCAAATGGTCAAGGCCGCCTCTTCATCGAAGCTTCGGAAGGCCTTCGAGGACCACCTGGAACAAACGCGCGGGCACGTACGCCGACTGGACGAAATCTTCCGCGGCCTGGGGCATCCTTCCAAGGGGAAGTCGTGCAAGGCCATGGTCGCCCTCATCGAGGAGGGCGACGAGATGGTGAAGAGCGATTCCGAGTCCAGCGTGCGCGACGCGGGGCTGGTCGCGGCGGCGCAGAAGGTCGAGCACTACGAAATAGCGGCCTATGGAACCTTGCGAACGTTCGCCGAATTCCGGGGCGACCGGTCGGCGGCCCAGGCGCTGCAGGAGACGCTGGACGAGGAGTACGAAGCGGACAAGACGCTGACCCAGGTTGCCGAATCATCGATCAATCTGCAAGCGGCCGAGCGTGGAGCGGGTAGGAGCTAGGGCGGGAATCACACGGACCGAGAAAGGAGCAACGCCATGCGTCAAGGAACGAAGTTTCAGTGCACCAACGAAGAGTGTGGCTGCGAGATCACGGTGAGCCAGGCTTCCCAGGCGGAGAACGCGGACGAGCAGGCATTCATCTGCGTTTGCGGCGAGGAAATGGAGCCATCGGAGTCCGCGGCGCCCAGCGCGTCCGGCCGAAGCGGAGGACGGAGCGGCTCGCGCCCGTAATAGCGCCGGGGCGGGCGCCGAAATCGAATCGGTCACACGACGGGCGGCCTGCGAAGCATCGCGGGCCGCCTGTTTAAGCGGAACGCGGGGCCACGCGTGATCAGCGCGGCCCCGCGGGATGTATCGCGCTCAGACGGGGCGTCGTCCCTGAATGATCCGGATGAGCATGGTGACGACCGCGATCAACAGCAACAGGTGGATCAGTCCACCCATCGTGTAGTTCGACACCATCCCGATGAGCCACAGCACGAACAGAAGAATCGTGATCGTCCACAGCATGTTCGGAACCTCCTTAGCGTCCTGGCCACGAAGGCCCACCTGGACCGCGCCCGACCGGACGCGAGTGATGGAGCAGATGCGGCCCGGCCGGCCACTCACCGCAGCTTCCGTGCCAGGATTCGAATCGCCCTAACTCCCGGTCACTCTGCTGATAACAGGGGAGTTTTCGAGGAAAAACGGACCGATTCCATGTAAGCGTTGCCCCCGCGCCTTGTACCCCATACAACCTACTCAGGGCTGGAGGGCGCGGCGAACCATCGATGGAGTAAGAGTCTGGCGGACCGAGCCGATCCCTTTCCACGCGTCGGCGCGGATCCCCCCGCGCTCACGGAGGAGGCTCGCCATGCTGAACGCGTCGGGGCGCATTCGTGGAGTCAGCTCCTCCCAGGAGATCGGCATCGAGACGGGCGCGCCGGTCCGGGCGCGCGGCGAATACGGCGCGACCCACGTGGAGCCGCGGCGATTGCGAAGGGTGTCGATGAAGATGCGTCTTCCCCGCCGGGCCTTGGAGAGGTGCGTCGTGAAGCGGTCGGGGCTCTCCCGCACCAGGGCCGCCGCAACGGCGGCGGAGAAGTCCTTCACGTCATCCCACCCCGGGCCGCGCCTCGTGGGCACGACCACGTGGATGCCGTGTCCTCCGGTCGTCTTGACGAAGCTCTTCAGGCCCAGCCCGTCCAGTCGCTCGCGGACCCAGACCGCCCCCCGGACGACGTCCTTCCAGGTCGTCGCGTCGGGCGCATCGAAGTCGAAGACGACGCGGTCCGGGTACTCCAGGTCGTCGGCGCGCGACCCCCAGATGTGGATTTCCAGCACGCCCATCTGCGCCAGCGTGACGAGGCTCGCCTGGTCCCGCAGCACCAGATACGTTCCCGTCCCATCCTTCTCGCGGATCCGCACCGACCCGAGCGAGGAGGGCACCTCTCCCGAGGGATGCTTCTGGAAAAAACAGCGGGTCCGCCCGGCCGGACAGCGCGCCAGCATGAGCGGCCGCCCGGCCGCATGGGCGAGGAGAAACGGGGCGACTCCGAGGAAGTAGCGGGCCAGGTCCGCCTTCGTCAGCCCCAGCTCGGGATAGAGGACCCGCCCGGGGTTCGTCAGCGCCTGTCCCCCGGCCGCGACGGTCGCAGCCAGCGCCGCCTGGTCCACCGGCTCCCGAATCGGACGCTTGCGCGGCTTGCTCGGCGGCTCCTCGACCGCGGGCTTGGGGTTCGGATCCCGCACCGCGGGCCGGCGGCGGGGCGGCGTGTCGGGCGGACGGCGGCGCGCGGGCGGCACCCGCTTCCGGGCACCGGCACCACCGCCGGCGGCGCGCGCCGGCACCGGCGTCTCGCGGACGACATCGCGCGGCGATTTGTCGTCGCGCAGCCCGGCGAACGAGGGGTGGCGCAGCTTGCCGTCGTCGGTCCAGGAGGTGAACGAGACCTCGGCCACCAGCTTGGGCCGTACCCAGTGGGCGCCCGGCGCCCGCGGCGACGGCGAGAACGGAGACGCCTTCGTTTCCAGGCGCGCCAGCTTCTTCTGCAAATCGCGCAGCGTCTCGTGGGTGAACCCGGTGCCCACGCGACCCCGGTAGCGGAGCCCGCGCCCGTTCTCATGCGTGCCGAGGAGAAGAGCCCCGAGCCCGGCGCGGGAGCTCTGGGGCTCGGTGTATCCCCCGATCACGAATTCCTGCCGCGAAGCGCATTTGGCCTTGAGCCATAGACCGGAGCGCCCGGGCACATACATGGAGTCACTTCGCTTGGACACGATCCCCTCCAGTCCGCGCCGGCACGCCTCGGCGTGAAAGCGCTCGCCTTTCCCCTCGACGTGGTCGCTGTACCGGATGATCCCCCCGGCCGGGGCGCCGGACACCAGCCGCTCCAGGGTTTCTTTCCTCAGTCGAAGCGGCACCCGCTTCAGGTCGTATCCCTCGAGATACAGAAGATCGAAGACGAAATAGGCGAGCGTGGAGCCCTTCCCGAGACGAAGCTGATTCTGGAGCGCCTGGAAGCTGGTCGAGCCGTCGGAGAGCACGACGGCGGCTTCCCCGTCCAGGATCGCGCTCCCGGCTCCGAGGGCAGCCACGGCTTCGGCGATCCCCTCGAATCGCTCCGTCCAATTCTTTCCGCCGCGCGTGATCATCGTGGCGCGGCCCCGATCCACGCGGCCGAGAACGCGGTATCCGTCGAACTTGATCTCATGGAGCCACTCCTCTCCCGCCGGCGCCTGCTTGACCAGCGTGGCCAGCTGGGGGGTGACCCGCGCCGGCATCGCGGCCCGGCGCGCGCCCGGCAGCGAAGCGGGGTCCAGTGCGCCTTTCGTGCGGGCCGTGGCCCGGCTCGAGCGCGGCGGCACGCGACGCGCGGGCGCGGCGGGCGCCGCCTGCGCCCGGTCCGAGTTCCACACCTTCTTCCGGCTCGCCGCGATCTCCTCGATCCCCTTCCCCGTCGCGACGCTCTCGGGTCTCTCCTCGAGGATCCCACCGCCGCGCTCCGGCCGGGCCTGGGCGTCGCGCCGCTTCACGAGGAGCCAGTTCTTCTTGGCTCCTCCGTCTCCTCGCATCCGGATCAGCGAGAAGCCGCCCCGGAGCTTTTCGCCGTGGAGCTCGAAATCCAGCCGTCCTTTCCGCAGCCCCTCGTGGGGATCGCCGGTCGGGGTCCACGTCCCGCGATCCCAGAGGAGAACCGTACCCCCGCCGTACTGGCCGGCCGGGATGACTCCCTCGAACCCGCCGTATTCGAGGGGGTGGTCTTCGACCTCCACCGCAAGCCGCTTCTGGGCCGGGTCCAGGCTGGGTCCCTTCGGGACGGCCCAACTCTTCAGCGCGCCGTCCAGCTCCAACCGGAAATCGTAGTGGAGGCGGGTCGCGGCGTGCTTCTGGATGACGTAGCGGAGGGCGCCCCGGCTGGCCCGCGCCACGCCCCGGGGCTCCGGGGTGCGCCGGAAATCGCGCTTCTTCCGGTAGGCAAGAAGCGGCATGGGCTACGCGCTCTTCTTGGAACGGGGGGAACGGGCGGAACGTGGGGAGCGCTGGGGCTTGAGCCGGCGCTCTCCGCGGGCCGGGCTTGCCGCGGGGCGGGCCGGGGAGCGCGACGCGCGGCGCGCGCCATGGAATTTGTGGCGCCTTTCGAGACTTTCCTTCAACAGCGGCATCAGGTCCACCACGTCGCGACGCGGCGCCGGCGACTCCTCCCCCGGCTCCGGCTCGAGGATCGTGTGGGTCTGGTTCAAGCGGACTTTCTTCCGGACCAGCGCCATCACGTCGTCGCGGTACTCGTCCTTGAATTCGGCGGGATCCCACTTCGCCGTCATCCCCTCGATCAGCTGCTGCGCCATCTGCACCTCACGCGGCGACGCTCCCGACTTCGCCCCGCTCTTTGCGGGGACGTCCAGGTCCGCGATGGGGCGGAGCTCGTGGGAGTAGCGGAGGACGTTCAGGACGAGCGCCTTGCTGCGCACCAGGAGCGCGGCCACGTGCTGTCGCGTGCGAAGGACCACGCGCGCGATTCCCACCCTGCCGCTCTTCTCGAGCGCGTCGCGCAGCAGGGAGTAGGCCTTGCTGCCTTTCTTCTGCGGCTCCACGTAGTACGGGGTGTCGAAGAACAGGGGATCAATCTCGTTCGCGTCGACGAATTCCACGATCTCGACCGTCTGGGTCGCCTTCGCGTTCGCCCGCCGGAGCTCGTCGTCCGTCAGCACGACGTACTCGTCGGGCCGGTACTCGTAGCCCCGCACGATCTCACTGTAGGGGACCTCGCGGCCGGTGCTCTTGTCGTAGCGCTTGTAGCCCACCGGAGCGAAATCCTTCCGGTTGAGCAGCGTGAAACTCAATTCCTTCGTCTCGAGGGCGGGCCGCAAGGTCACCGGAATCTCCACCAAGCCGAAGGACAGACTTCCCTTCCAGAATGCGCGAGCCATCGGTTCACTCTCCGGGACTGTTCAGCGTAGATGCCGCTACGTGGGAAGCAAGAGGACGCGCCTGAAGCAGAGGGCGCGCCAGCGTGCCGTGCGGCGCGCCTCCGCCCGCAGGGCCGCACGCGTAAGGCCGTGAAGCCCTTGCTGGAGCCGCGACTGCGCTGCCGATCCGCGAGGCCGGGGATCGCCCGGGAGGTCGCGCGGAAGCCAGCCGCGGAGGCTCCTCTTACAACATCCCGCCCCTTTCTTCATTTGCTCGGGCGGCGCCACCGGCGTTGCGTGACTCCGCACGTGCGGTACAGCCCCACCTTACGTCCCATCGCCGCGTGTGGCCACTCCGTGGCATGGGAAATGTTACGGACAGAGACGATGAACACGCGCCGCCGAAATACACCCGCCGCACGCTACGGATTCGCGTTGCTTTCGGTCGCGATTCTAGCCTGGTTCGAGCTCGCCACGTGGCCCCTGTTTCGGGTCACGCCGTTCCTTCCGCTCGCCGCCGGAGTCGTCATCGCCGCGATCCTGGCGGGACCGGGCCCCGGACTGTTCGCAACGGCGCTGGGAACGGCGGCCACGCGGCTCCTCCTGCATCCCGTGCAGCCCGCCAGCGGCCCGGAGTCCGTGGCCCCGCTGATCGCGTTCGTGGGAATCGGGATCGCGGTGAGCGTGCTCAGCATGGAGCGGCATTCCGGCAGGTCGCGCATCCGGCGCATCCTGGGTGGGGTCTCGGACGGCTGCGCCTTCTTCGGTCCCGACTGGAAATGCGTGTACGTGAACGGCGTCGCCGCCTCGCAGACGGGACGATCGCCGGAACAGCTGGTGGGAAGCGGAATCTCCGACGTGTTTCCGCACGCGGCGGGCCCATCGATCCTCCGGGGCGTTCGCCTCGCCATCGACGAGGGGATCCCCGGCCGGTACGAGACTTTCGATTCCCATTTCGAGCGCTGGTTCGAGACGAATCTCTACCCGGCGCCCGAGGGCGTCACGATCATCGTGCGCGACGTGACCGTGCGCCGTCAGGCCGAAGACGCCCTGCGCCAGAGCGAGCGCCGTCTGCGCGCGATCTTCGACCAAGCGATCGCCGGGATTGCGCAGACCGACCGCGAGGGCCGCTTCCTCATGGTGAACGAGCGCTATTGCGAGATCGTCGGACGCGCCGCGTCGGATCTGCTGACCCTGCGCATGGGCGACATCACGCACCCCGAAGACCTTCCGCGGAACGCCGCCCTGTTCGAGGGGCTGATGGGCGATGGCGGGAATTTCGTCGTGGAGGAGCGCTACGTGCGGCCGGACGGGTCCCTGGTCTGGGTCCGGAAGCAGGTCTCGGCCGTGCGCGAGGCGGACGGAACGCCGCTCTCCGGGTTCTCGATCGTCGAGGAGATCACCGAGCGCAAGCAAGCCGAGGCCGAGAAGGACGAGGCGCTGCGGCGCGAGCGGGGAGCCCGCGCCGAAGCGGAAGCGGCGAACCGTTCCAAGGACGAATTCCTCGCCGTGGTCTCCCACGAGCTCCGGACGCCGCTCACGGCCATGCTGGGATGGCTGCGGCTCATGAAGCTGGGGGCCGTCGAGGCCTCCGGCACGTCGCGAGCGCTGGAGACGGTGGAGCGGAACGCCGACGCCCTGGTCCGCCTGGTCGAGGACCTTCTCGACGTGTCCCGCATTTCCGCCGGGAAGCTGGAGCTGGACGTGCGGCCCGTGGAGCTGTCGGCCGTGGCCCGCGCCGCGATGGACACGATCCGGCCGGGGGCGAGAGCCAAGCGCATCGCGCTCCGGTCGCGGATCGCGAGCGACTCCTGCACGGTCCTGGGCGATCCCGCGCGCCTCCAGCAGGCGGTCTGGAACCTCCTGGCGAACGCGGTCAAGTTCACTCCGGCCGGAGGGCAGGTCGATGTCGCCCTCGAGCGCCGGAACGGTACGGTCCTTGTCTCGATCTCCGACACCGGAATCGGAATCGCTTCCGAGTTCCTCCCCAGAGTGTTCGATCGATTCCTGCAAGCCGACGGCACGCAGTCCCGGAAACACTCCGGGCTGGGCCTGGGCCTTTCCATCGTGCGCCACGTGGTCGAGATGCACGGGGGCACTGTCCGGGCCGAAAGCGCCGGGATGGGTCGCGGCACCACCGTCACCGTCACGCTCCCGGCTCATCACGCGGCGGCAACGCGCCCCGCTTTAGTCTCCGGGGCCGGCATCGCGGAGGCCGAGCGCGCCGTTCCGCTCCCTTCCCTGGCCGGGGTGCGCGTGCTCCTCGTGGAAGACGAGCCCGACTCGCGCGTGCTCCTGTCCCGGGTCCTCTCATGGAGAGGCGCCGAGGTGCGGGCCGTTTCCTCGGCCGTCGAGGCGCGGGCGAGCCTCGCGGAATGGAACCCCGGCGTGCTGCTCTCGGACGTCGCAATGCCGGGAGAATCGGGGTATGTCCTGATCGAGGGAATCCGCGACGCGGAGAGAAACAGCGCGAAGCGGCTCCCCGCCGTCGCGCTCACGGCCTACGCGCAGGACGCACACCGCGCCAAGGCCCTGGCCTCAGGCTACGACGCGCACATCCCGAAGCCGGTCGAGCCGGCGCTGTTGATCCAGACGGTGGCGGCACTCCTGCGCGAACCCAGGGACGCGCGTCTCGCCCCCGTCGCCGGGGGTGCGTAGCGCGGATCCATGTCAGGAACGCGACCGGGCCGGACCCGCCGGCGGCGGAGGCGGCTGCGCGGAAATCCCGCCGGCATCGGGAGTGGCAGGTGCGATCGGCTCTGGCCCTACGACGGGATCGAGGCCGGGGCCCATTTCGGCAGGAACCGCGGGCACCAGGGGAGCCGCGACGTCGGTTTCGGGATCCGCCTTTCCGGCCGCGGCCGCGGCCAGGGCCGCGCCGGGCGTCGCGGGCGCCTGGCTCCCGGCCGCGCTCCCCGCGGACGAGGCGCTCGGGGCCGCCGCGGCGCCCGTGCCCGCCGCCGCTTCCCGCGCCGCCTCGGCGCTCTCGCGCGTCGCCTCGGCCTCGGTGGTCGCCTCCGTCTTGTCGATTCCCTCTCCCTCGACCCGGGCTTCTTCCTGGGGTGCCGCCGCCGCCAGCTCGCGGAGCCGCTTGGCCAGCACGCGAACCAGCTCTTTCAGGATGGTCAGGTCGGCGGCGGCCACTTCGTAGAAGTCCTCGCGCGCGAGCGCCAGGGCCGCGCCGTCCTCGATGCACTCGGCCCGATGCCCGCGAGCCGAGTCGTCCACCAAGGACCACGTGCCGAACGCCTCGCCCGGCCCCACCTCGGACGTGACGCGATCCTCGGTGAGCAGCCGGACCCGTCCGTCCACCACCATGTAGAGCGCGTCCGCCGCGTCCGTCTCCAGATAGATCGTGTCGCCCCGGTACATGGGGATTTCGCGGGCGACGTTCGCTAGCCCGAGCAGGTGGCGCGGGCCGACCCCGCGAAGCAGATCCGCCCCCTTCATGATCAGCACCCGTTCGACCGCGGTCAGCATGGCCCCTCCCGCGGCGCCGCGGCTTGCCCGGACAAGGCGAACGTGCCGATACCGGGAAAGCGCGCCGCCAGCTCGGCCTCGACGATCGGGCTGGGCGGCCCTCCCACGAACCAGTCGGGAGCCACCTCGGGGACGAGACGCGACGCCCGGACCGCGCACGCCCGGAGCCAGGCGTCGCCGGATTCCCAGGCGACGCGGATCGTCTCGATGATGGGAATCGGCGGAGGTCCGTCGGCTTCTTCGTCCTGCGCGTCCGTGAGACGCGACTGGAACAGCTCGCCCACGGGCCGAAACATGTTCGCGGGCAGGATATGCGACAGATATTCCAGCGCGGGCGACGCGTCTTCCATTCGGGTCGACTTCAGACGGTCGAACGCGCCCGAGAGCGGCTTCGGGTCATACCAGCAAGCCAGCGCGCGCATACCGCGCTCGAGCGCGGCCTCGGCGAATTCGGCGTAGCTCTCCGCCAGGAGCCGCACCTCCGGGTCCGGAGAGCCATCCAGCCGGCGCGCGGGAACGATCCAGGTGCGATAGCCGCGCAGCTCGCGCAAGAACAGCTTGTGGGCGAGCCCGCGCGGCAGGACGGGACGTCCGGTCTGAACGCGGACGTGGCTCAAGCCGCGAAGGCCCAGGACCCGGAGCCCGGGCTCTCCGCTCCGGACCAGCGCCATCAAGGCGTCCACGGCCCGCGGACTCGCGATCTCCGCCAGGGTTCGCGCGGTGAGCGCCTGGGCCCGGGCGCTGTGCTCGCCGCTCAGGAACTTGGCCAGGTCCGGAATGGACGCGTCCCCCATGGCGGCCACCGCCGCGCGCGCCTCTGTGCCCAGCTCCGCCGCGAAGAGAAGCGGGAGCACCGAGTCGAGGAGCTGTCCCGCGGGACGCCGCGCCGCCGACTGGAGCGCGGCGCGCTTGACCTCCACGTCGGGATCGGTGAGGAGCGTCTTCAGCCGCGCCCGGGCCGTGCTCCCCGGCATGGCCCCCAGCGCCCGCGCGGCCAGGACGAGATCGTCGGTGGAGCCGGACGCGATCAGCGAGTCCACCCAGTCCAGGGTCAACGCGCCCGGCGCGGCGTCCGGCCGCTCGAACAGCGCCTCGACGGCGCGACGCCGAAGCGCCGGATCGTCTCCCTGCAGCAGGCGGCGCAGGAACGTCGTCGGATTCGGGCTCATGGTGATCAGGTAGCGGAGGGCGGCTGCCGAGAGGGCCTCGTCGGGCTCGTTCAGGTATTGCTCGATGTTCCGGCCCGTGTCGCGCAGGCGGAGCGACTCCATCGTCTGCACCGCCGCCGCGCGCACCGCGGACGACGGATGAGCCAACGTCTCCCGGACCGCCCGGGCGACGCTCCGGTTCTTCACCTCGGCCGCCAGGCCCAGCGCGAGCACGACGCGCCGGTCGTCGTCGGATTTGAGCGAGAGGATCAGCGCCTTCTGGGCGGCCGCGGTCCGCAGCGACTCGGCAGCGCTCCCGGGCTCGATCCATCTCTGGCTCAGCGCCGCCTGGAACGCGCGGCCGTATTCGCGGTTCAGGAGGAACAGCACGGCCAGCCAGACGGCCGCGAAGCCGATCGTCACGACCATCAGCGTGCGGAGCCCGATGCCGACGGCGTGAAGCAGCACGATCAGGAGCACCCCGACGAGCGCGTCCGACCACCGCTCGACGAGCGTGTCGATCGCGGGCTTGATCCTTCTCCGCTCGGGCGGGGGAACGGCCATGTAATAGATCTCCGCGGTCGACTTCCCCAGCGTCTGGAGCACGGCGCCCTGAACCCACCGCATCGCGAGCACGGCCCACCAGCCGCCCGTGGCCGCGACCCAGATGCCTGACACCATGACCGATGCGGGCTGGACCTGGCTCGAGGCGGACAGGCCGAGACGATGGAGCAGCCACCCTACCACGCCGAACTGCAGCACCAGGGCAAAGAGACTCATGGCCACCTGGAACTTTCCGAGGAACTGGGTGAGCTGGTGCGGGTCGGAGTAGGCGCGCTGGATGAAGAGCTTGAACTGGAAGTCGATCATCGTTCCGATCATCACGGATAGGGCGAGCGTGACGGCCAGGAGTTTGAGATAGCCGGAGCGCCTCAAGATGTCCCACCGAGACAGGGACGTCGCGAACTCGAGGGGGCTCATGCGGCACTTGCGGCGCCTCTCGACGATGCGCGTGAGCAGGTGGGCCACGACGAAGAGCGTCGCGACGATCCAGATGAGGCCGACCCGCTTGACCAGGGGCGTGAGCCACCCGGCGATCCCGCCCCCCGCGAGCGCCCCCACCAAGCCGCATCCGCTCAGGACCGGAAAGAGCCGGCGAGCCCGGTGCGGATCCCACACGTCCAGGGCGAGTACCCAGAAATGGGGAATGAGGAGCATGGCCTGGCTCCCGGTCCAGAGATAGAACGCGGCCGTCGTAAGATTTCGGGAGAACGGGTAGAAGAGCGCGGCGGCCAGGCCGAACGTGACCGCCAGGAGCTGATTGAACCGGGCCAGATTCATCCGAGTGAAGCGCCGCGAGATCAGCGACTCCAGCCACACGAAGCCGACGGAGGCGAGCGCGACCGCGACATACGCGTAGGGAAGCGACATCGCTCCGAAGTTGGCGAGGAAGAGCGCGTCGCGGACCACCTTGGCAAGGGTGTACGCGCAGAGGAGGGTCGCCACCAACAGGCCCATGAGCACCAGGGTGGACTGTTCCTCGGGTTCCAGGCCGAGCCTGCGGGTCAGTGTCGCCTTCAGGCGAGATGCGATCGGAATCTCCTCGGTGGTCGACCGCGGCGGTCAGGGAGGGAGCGGACTGCGTGAGCTGCTCGTCCCCTCAGGCCTAGCATGCGGCGGACCATTCACGCGCGAGCCCCCTGGTACCCCAGCCCCCCGCGTACCATCGCCCGGCGGCGCCCCCACCGCCAGTGTTCCGTTGTAAAACAGTATTAGCCGCGCGGGTCCTGGTAAAAGTAACAACCCGAAGGGACGGAGAGGGTGCTAACCTGTTGCCGAATCTCCGCAACCTGCTGGGCACGCCGCTTGATAAAGCCTGGGAGGGCCAGGGGCGTAAGACCGCGCCGCGGTCCCTCTCCAAAGGAACCGGAGGCCCACTGTGCATCGAACGGCACTGTACGCCCTACCTGTGGCCGCGATGTTGGCGGCCCTTTCACTTGCGACAGCCGCACCCGCTTATGCCGAGGGGAATGAGCCCCGGTTTGGCGACTCGACCTGGGTCGCCCCCAACGTCCCGCCGGCCGGGAATCCGACCGAGGACGGTCCCCGGGTCGCCAAGCCCGATCACGAGCGCACCTGGGAAACCGTTCTACGCACGCCGTTCCGCGTGGCCTTTCTCCCCTTCCGCCTGCTCGCGCGCGGGATCGAGGGGGGTGCCAACTTCGCCGAGACGCATTTCCCTCTTCAAGATCTCGGAAAGCCCAAGGGACCTCCGACCAGCGTCAGCGTGTCCCCGGAATTCGCCTTCGCCGGGAACGAGGGATTCGGCGCGGGCGCGGCGGTGAAGGGTCCGCTGTTCAATCCGCACAACCAGTTCAAAGGTGACGCGCTCTGGACCATGAACGACAACCGGCGGGTCCGGCTGCGCACGCTGTTCGGTCAGGGCTCGCTGCTCGGGGTGGGAGCCGAGGGCGTCTACGACTACCGGCCCAACCGCTCCTTCTATGGCATGGGGAACGACGCGGGGACCCGCCGCACCATCTTCCTCGAGCGCGAGAACCGCGCCGACGGGTGGGTCTCGTTCGGCAGCGACTCCACGCGACGCCTCCGCGCCATCGTCGGACTGTCCGACGTCGATATCGCGCCGGGCTACATCAGCCGCCCCCGCGCGGTGGACGTTTTCAGCCCGTCCCAGGTTCCCTTCCTGACCCAAGGCTCGCGGGTCAAATCGTACGGCCTCGGGGGGCAATTCGCGGCGCTCCAGAAGGGAGGCGAGCCCTACGCGGGAATGCGTCTGATCGGCGAAGCCAGGCATGTGAGCAGCATGGGCGGCGGCACGAACCTTCGCTACGAGTCGTGGCGGACCGAGGCCCGCGGATACGTCCCCGTTTTCTCTACGCGGCGCGTCATCGCGCTTCGGGGCGTTTACCAGGGCGTCGACCCGGACGCGGGCACCGACCCGATCCCGTTCTACCGGCTTCCGGTTTCGGTGAAGCAGAACCGGTTTGATGCGTATTCCGGAGAGCGTTTCCGCGACAAGCGGCTTCTCCTCTTGCAAGCCGAGTATCGCTGGCTCATCTGGTCCTCGCGGCTGTGGGCGTTCGCGCTGGCCCAGCGCGGCGAAGTCGCGCCCTCGACGGCCGCCATTCGCTATGCCGGCATGCACGAGTCGTACGGCGGCGGACTTCGCTTCCATTTGAGCGACGCCCACGCCGCGCGGCTCGAGGTCGCGAAAGGATCCGGCGGCGTGAACATCGACCTCGAGTTGGACACGTGGTTCTGATGCGCCCGCGCCGCGCCGTCTGGGTGCCGATACTCGCCATCACGCTGGCCATGGTGGCGCCGCGCGCCGGACGGTGTAGCGATGCGGAAGAGCGCCTGGAGCACCAGTCCGTTGCCCCTTCCACCTGGGTCGACCACGACGGCCGGCCCGTTCCGAAGCCCAAGGATCGGGAGCCGGGGCACCTGGGACACCTGACCCGCGAGTCCTTGATCGAGCCGATCAACCGCGCGTTCGACATCCCCGACAAGCTCTTGTGGCTGACCGAGCCTCTCGGCGTCCGGAAAGTCCCGGGGGCCGCGAACGTCAACGATTTCGATGAGGTTCCGAATTCCACCTGGTTCACGAACCGGAACCACGTGCGCTCGCTGTCGCCCCGCGAGGTTTTCGTGGGGCCGCAGGGTGATTTCCGTCCTACGGCGCCGTACACGATCAAGAGCGTGAAGAAACACGGCTTCAACCCCGGGTTCAACGTCAAGGACGGGGCCGGCAGGCGCTGGGTGGTGAAGCTGGACGCGCCGGGCTATCCCCAGACGGGCTCCGGCGCCGGCGTGGTGGCCAGCCGGCTCATCTGGGCGGCGGGCTACAACGTGTCGCACGACGAGTCGTTCAGGTTCCGGCGCGACGAGCTGAAGCTGGACGAGGACTTGGTCAAGGGGAAGGATGGCGAGAAACCCTTCGGCGAGGCGGACCTGAATCGTCTGCTCGAGCGCGGGGCGCGCGCGGACGACGGCAGCTACTACGCCAGCGCCAGCCTCTTCCTCTCCGGCTCGCCGGTCGGGCCGCTCAGCTTCCGCGGCAAGCGGAAGGACGATCCCAACGACCGCATCTGGCACAAGAACCGGCGCGAGCTGCGCGGTCTGTACGTGGCCTATTCGTGGCTCAACAACTGGGACGTGAAGGATCACCAGTCCCTCGACACCTACGGCCCCGACAGTGCCACCGGCTACGTCACGCACTACCTGCTCGACATGAACGGTTCCCTGGGCGCCGCCGCGGAAGGCGCCAAGCCGCTCTTCTACGGCTACGAGCAGCGGATCGACCCCGCGTGGATCCTGCGGCGCTTCGTGACCCTGGGCTTTGTCGTCGAGCCGTGGCGGAAGGCGCGCCAGAAGACGGGCATTCCCTCCGTGGGAAACCTGGAGGCCGAGTATTTCCACCCCGGGGACTGGGCGCCGCTCCAGTACGTGGAGTCGTTCCGCCGGATAACCCTCCCCGACGCGTACTGGGGCGCGAAGCTGGTCGCGTCCTTCACGGACGATCAGATCACGGCCGCCGTGGACGCCGCGCACTACGAGGATCCGCGCGCGCGCGCCTTCATCCGGGACATCCTGATCCGGCGTCGGGACAAGGTGGCGAGCTACTGGTTCGACCGGGTGGCGCCGCTCGATTTCTTCCACGTCGAGGAGGGCGTGCTGCGCTTCCACGATCTGGCGGTGGACCTGGGCCTGACGCGCGAGCGGGCCTACCGGATCCACGCCGAGCGCGACGGCGGGAGGGATCAATCGCTCGAGGCGTCGTCGGCCAACCCCCAGATCAGGCTTCCGGCGGACGCTCCGGAGGGATCGCGGGCCTCGTTCAGGTTCTCCATCGTCGGAAGCCGGGCCAAGCCCGCGGACGTCGACCTCGAGAGGCACGGCGGCGGGTGGGTGGTGACGCGAGTCCGCCACGGATGAGGATGCGAGCCCGCCCGCGGCCGGGCGACCTGGGTATCCGATTCGCCGCGATCGCCACCGTCCTCGGTGTCGTCGCGGCCGGATGCGCTTCTCCCGGGCGGCTCAGCGGCGTGATCCAGACAGTGTCGCCGCCGTCGGGCGAGGACAGCCTGCCCCGCTCGCTGGTGCGGACCGAGAACGAGGTGGGATCCCGGGACAAGCAGTCGCTCCCGCTCTGGTCCCTCTTCACAAGCGACACTCTGATCGGGTTCATCCCCGGGACCGGCGACTCCACACGCCGGTATCTGGGGCGGCTGGTCCGCGGGTACACGGCCGACACGCTCAATATTCTCCTCTGCGGCGACAACCGCCCCGCCTATCGCACCACGCGGCTCAAGGTGGACATTCTCAAAGTGGAGCACATCATCTCGCTCAACCCGATCCACATCGCGCGCGGACTCCTGGCGATCCCCGTGATCCTGGCCAAGGGGCTCTATCCGGATCTTGCGCTGATCCGCGACATTCCGGACGTCATCCGGAAGCACCCGGTCTGGGGGCTGGAGAAGCAGGTCAACGCGGCGATCGGGGCGAAGCTGGATTCCCTGGAGGCGGGACGCCAACAGGTCGCGGCCATCATCAACACCGGAGACCTGGTCAAGGACGGGCGGATCCCGGCGCAATGGACTCGGTTCCTGCGCCTGATCCGGCCGCTCTCCGCGCGGGTCCCCTACTTCCCCGTCGCCGGGAACCACGAAAGGACCGACACGCCCGAGGGCGTCGAGAACTGGCGGGCCGCGACCGGGCTGCCCGCGACCGGCGACCGCCTCTACTATTGCTTCGATTCGGCCGACGGATGGGTGCGCTTTCTCGCGCTCGATTCGAATCCGATGACCGACCCCGCGAACCACTGGCCGCGCGACGTCGAGATCAAGTACTCCGACGAGGAGATCGATTGGCTGGTCGCGCGCATCAAGGAGCACCGGGGCCCGGCGTTCGTGTTCATGCACCACCCGCCGTTCTCCAGCGGATTCCACCGCGTGGAGTGGCAGAGCGACGCCGTTCTTCAAGAAAGGCGCGAGCGCATGGTGCGGGCTCTCAAAGAGCAGGGAATCGGAATCCTGGCCTCCGGACACGAGCACGACTACGAGCGGGCGCTGATGACCTGGCCGGACGCGGTGCTCATCAACATCGTGACGGGCGGGGCCGGCTCGCCGCTCCACGACATCCCGCCACCCGCCGAGAGCGCGAGACTCTTCGCCGAGTACAGGGTGGCCGGCGGCGTCTTCAAGCCCGAGAACGTCTCCACCGGGCAGTTCTTCCACTTCATCCACCTCCGGCTGTGGTTCGGCGGAGGCGAGTTCACCACGTACGAGGTGGAGCCGAAGGGAGGCGTGCGGCTGGCCGATCACGTGCAGGTGGACCTGAAGCGATACGGCGTGCCGAAGATCGACCAGCACAAGATTCCGCTTCCACCCGAGGCCCTGAAACAGCCGCCGCCGATGGAAGAGAACAAGGCGGCGAAGAAGATCTCCTCACAGGCCGGCATCGATTCCGTCTCATCGGCCGCGAAGACCCTGAAGTCCACGCAGGCACCGAGCCGCGCGAAGACTCAGGTCCGCCCGAAGCGGCCGGGCACCAGTCGCTGACCCCGGCGCCGCGGGCGGGCGCCCCATGGAGGAACGTATGAGCGGCACCGCGGCCTATCCGGCCGGACGGGCAGCAACCCGCGGCCAGGAGGGCAGGGGAATCCTGGATCGCATCCTCGGCATTTTCGCCGACGTCCAGAACGGCGAGGGCGTCACCGCAATCTTGCTGATGCTGAATATCTTTCTTCTTCTCGCCTCGTACTACCTGCTCAAGACGATCCGCGAGCCGCTCATCCTGACCCAGAAGGGCGGCGCGGAGGTGAAGAGCTACGCAGCCGCGGCGATCGCGGGAGTGTTGATCGTCCTGGTCCCCGTCTACAGCGCTCTCGCCTCTCGCGTCTCGCGCGTCAAGCTGATCAACGGAGTGACGATGTTCTTCATCGGGTGCCTGGTCGCGTTCTTCCTGGCCGACAAGGCCGGCTACGCGGTCGGCACGGCGTTCTTCATCTGGGTGGGAATCTTCAACATGATGGTCATCGCCCAGTTGTGGGCCTTCGCCAACGACGTCTACACCGTGGAGCAGGGGAAGCGTCTCTTCGCCATCGTAGGCTTCGGCGCCTCCCTCGGAGCGATCGCCGGCTCGTTCGTTACGGGTCACCTGGTCGAGCGCTTCGGCCCGTACCCCTTCATGCTGGCCGCCGCCGGCCTCCTCGGCCTTTGCATGATCCTGACCAACATCGTGAACCTGCGCGAGCGGAAGCGCGCCCGGGAGCGCCCCGAAACGCCGCCCGAGGCGTCCCAGACTCCAGGCGCCCGCGCGGCCGAGGCAAAAGCTCCGGCCGCCTCCTCCGAAGACAAGGGGATCAAAGGCAAGAGCGGCTTCTCGCTGGTCCTGTCGAACAAGTACCTGCTCCTGATCGCCTGCCTCATGGTGCTGGCCAACCTAGTCAACACCACCGGCGAGTACATCCTGAGCAAGACCGTGGTGGGCGCGATGGCCCATGGCGCCGCCGCCGTGGACGAGAAGAAGATCATCGGAGCGTTCTACGGCAACTATTTCACCATCGTGAACATCGTGTCGGCGCTGATCCAGGCCTTCGTGGTCTCGCGCGTGATCAAGTGGTTCGGCGTGCGGACAGCGCTCATGGTGCTGCCGTTCGTGGCGCTGGTGGGTTATGCCTCGATGGCGTTCGTCCCGGTGCTCGCCTTCATCCGCACCGCCAAGATCGCCGAGAACTCGCTGGACTATTCGCTGCAGAACACGACGCGGAACGCCCTGTACCTTCCGACCAGCCGGGAGGCGAAGTACAAGGCGAAGCAGGCCAACGACACGTTCTTCGTGCGCCTGGGAGATGTTCTCTCGGCCGGGCTGGTCCTCGCGGGCACGACGTGGCTGGCCTTCGGCCCCCGGCAGTTCGCGCTGGTGAGCCTGGTGCTGATCCTCGTGTGGCTCGTGATCGCGTTCACCCTGGGGAAGAAGTTCCAGAGCCTGGCCCAGAGCAATTGACGAGCGACTAGCTGGGGTCCATCTCGGGGACGCCGGTGTCCACCCCGCGCTCATGGAGCATCCGGCGGGCCGACTCCGCCAGGTCGGCGTAGGTGGCGCGGATGCGGTCGAGGTCCTTGTCGTCCAGATCCTCGAGGTCGAGGAGCGCGTTGTGCGCGCCCTCCAGCGCCCGGATCAGCTCGTCCAGCTTCAGGTGGACCGCCTCGGAGTCCCGGTTCTGGGTGTTCTGGATGAGGAAGACCATGAGGAAGGTGATGATGGTGGTGCCGGTGTTGATCACCAGCTGCCACGTATCGCTGAAGTGAAACAGGGGGCCGGTCACGGCCCAGACCAGGATGATGCCGATCGCGACCGCGAAAGCGGCGGGGCGGCCGGCGGCGCGGGAAGTCGACTTGGCGAAGCGGGTGAACCACGACTTCCGCTCGGGCCGGAGCGAGGATCGGGGCACGCGTCCTCCTTTCAGCTCAGGGCCAGGACCGCCTGGGCCAGCCGTTCCACGTCGCTTGGGTCGTTGTACACCTGAGCCGAGACGCGCGTCCAGATCCGTCCCCTCCACGCGTGCACCTGCACTTCGATGCGATGCTCAAACAAGAGCCGGTCCCGGACGGACGCCGCCGCTTCGGGCGTGCCGCCCAGCCGCTCGGGCATGGGGAGCGTGACCATGACGCCGACCATCGCCTCCCCGGCCGGGAGCTGCGTCCCCCATTCCCTCGCAAGCATCGTACCGGCCCGCCACGCCAGCGCGTGGTTGTACGCCCGGGTCGCGTCGAATCCCAGCTCTTCCAGGTAGTCGAGCCCGGCGGGAGCCGCCAGGTGGGCCGAAGGGTCGCGCGTCCCCACCCAATCGAACTCCGCCTTGAACCCCCGCCCCAGCCCCCAGGAGATGACCGGAGGGTGGAGCCCACCCTGCCGCGCCGGGGCGGCCCACAGGATGCCGCTGCTGCGCGGGGCGTACGCCCACTTGTGGAGATTCCCCGTGTACCAGTCGGCCCCGATCGAGGGAATGTCCAGCGGCACGGCTCCGGGCGCGTGCGCGCCGTCGATCAGCACCGGGACGCCGCGGCGGCGGCACCGCTCCGCGATCGCTTCCACGGGGAGGAGGAGTGCTGTGTCGGAGGTCACGTGGTCCACGATGGCGAGCCGCGTCCTGGAAGAGAGCGCCGCCTCGAAGGCAGTGAGGATCCGGTCGGCGTCGAACGGGGGGCCGGGGATCTCCGCGGTGCGAACCGCAGCGCCCGTCTCGCCGGCCCGGTGCATCGCGGCGTTCCGGATCGCGCCGTAGGCGTGCTCGGTGACCACGATCTCGTCTCCGGCGCGGAACGGCGTGGAGCGGAGCACCGCGCTGACACCCGTCGTCGCGTTGTCGACGAAGACGAGGTCGTCTCCCCGGGCGCCGAGGAAGCGCGCGACGCGCTCCGCCGCGGACCGCATGCGGGGAGGCTCCGCGCGCGGTCCGCCCACCGCGATCTCGGACAACTCCCGCAGCAAGAAACGCGCGGGCTCCAGTTCGATCTCCCGGCGGATGGCGTCCTGCGCCTCCAGAGCGCGGCGCGGCGGGGCGCCGACCGTGCCGTGATTCAGGTAGATGATGTTCGGATCCAGGGTCCAGTGGGCGAGCATCCCGCGGCCGAATCCCCGCTCCTGAGAACGCGTAGCCGCGCCGCTCACGAATACCGTTCCGGGCGGAGCAGGGAGAGGTCGATCGAGGGCGTCTCCCCCGAGATCAGCTCGGCGATCAGCTTTCCCGTGACCGGCCCCAGGCTCAATCCGAGCATCGCGTGGCCCGTCGCCACGAGAAGATTTTCCCGGCGGCGGGCGCGCCCCAGGTATGGAAGCCCGTCCGGCGTGCACGGACGAAGTCCGCTCCACGGCGTGACCCCTTCGAAGACCGGCGCCGGAAAGGCGGGCAGGTAGCGGACCAGCGAGCGCAGGATGCCGCGGACGCGCGGCGGACTGACTCCGGAAGTCCGCGTGCCCAGCTCCATCGTGCCGCCGACCCTGAGGGCGCTCCCCATCGGCGTGATCGCGACGCGCGCCTCCTGGAGGAGGATCGAGCGGCGCGGCATCTCCGGAGGGGACGGGACGGTCAGGCTGTAGCCCTTCCCCGGCTCGAGGGAGAGGCGGACCCCGAGTTTCCGGAGCAAAGTCCCCGACCACGCCCCCGCCGCCACGACGAACTCGTCCCCCGTGATCTCCCCCGCCTCCGTCCGCGCCGCGTCCACGCGGCGCCCGGTCTCTCGCCATCCGGTCACCGCCGCGTTCCAGACGATCCGGCCCCCGCGCTCGCGGACCAGACGGGTCAGGGACGCGCAGAAGCGCTGCGGCGTCACATGCGCGTCGAGCGGGTAGTGCACGCCGCCGATCACGTCCAGCGTGAGATCGGGCTCGAGGGCCGCGACTCCTTCCCGGTCCAGGATGGAGGCCGGCATTCCCAGCGCCTGCGCGCGCGCGGCGTGCCTGGCCTCCACCTCGAGCGCCTCGCGCGATCGAAAGAGCAGGAGCAGGCCCTCGCGCGTCAGCCCGAATTCATTCGAGGTGTCGCCGGCCAGCTCCTCGAAGAGCGCCCGGCTGGCCAGGCTCAGATCGCGCAGCAAGGGCCCCGCCCGGTGCGCGCGCGCGGGCCGCGATGCGATCCAGAATCGGAGCGCCCAGGCGATGAACTCCGGGTCCAGGCGCGGCCGCACGTAAAAGGGGCTCTCGGGATCGCCGAGCCAGCGGATCGCCTGTGCGATCACGCCCGGCGCCGCGAGGGGAATGAAATGGCTGGGGGAGATGAACCCGGCGTTTCCCAACGAGCAGCAGTCATGGTCGGGAGGGCCGGCTTCGAGGAGGGTGACCGCGTGCCCTTTTTCCAGCGCGTAGTAGGCGGTGGCCAGACCGGAGACGCCGCCCCCCACGATGACCACGTTTTTCTGACCCAGCCCGCCCTCCGATCGGTCCGCGCCGCGCCCGCGCCGAATCTAGCACAGCCGCAAAACCTCTTGGCAGCCGTGCCGGGCTCCGGGTACGGTTCCGCGGTGGCGGACTGCATCTTCTGTCGCATCGCAAGCGGTGAGATCCCCTCCCGCAAGGTCGCCGAGTCGAAGGAGGTGCTCGCCTTCCGGGACCTGAGCCCCCAGGCCCCCGTCCATGTCCTTCTCGTTCCCAAGCGCCACATCGCGGCCTCCGCCGCGGAGCTGTCTTCCGCCCATGCGGCTCTCCTCGGCGAGATCTTCGCGCTCGCGGCGCGTGTCGCCGCCGAGGAGGGGCTGGCTTCGGGGTGGCGCGTGGTGACCAACGTGGGGCCCGACGCCGGTCAATCGGTCTTCCACCTGCACTTCCACCTGGTCGGAGGCGCCCCCCTGGGGCGGTTCGGAACATGAGACGCCGTCGATTCGTGAAGCTGATGGCCGCGAGCGCGGCCGCGATCCTCGCCCAACCCATCCAGGAGAGTCTCGCCGCTCCCGCGAAGCGCGCCGCCGCTGGCGCCACCGCGGCGCATGCCCTTCCCCCCGCTCTCCGGAAGGAGATCGCCAACCAGAAGAAGTCGGTTGCGGACACGCTGCGGGCCATCCGCGCGTACGAGCTTCCCCCCGGCAGCCGGCCCGCGTTCGTCTTCCGCGCCGAGCGGAGGAGGACGGCCCGTGGCTGATTCCGGCGGCGATCTTTGCTATCTCCCGATCGGAGAGCTGGGGGAACGCATCCGCAGGCGGAAGCTCTCGCCCGTCGAGCTGACGCAGGCCTACCTCGACCGGATCCACCGCTACACCGGCGCGCTCAACGCGTTCGCGACCGTCACCGACGACCTGGCGCTCGCCGAAGCCCGCGCGGCGGAGAAGGAAATCACGCAGGGCCGCTACCGCGGTCCCCTGCACGGAATCCCCTACGGAGCGAAGGACCTGCTCGCCACCGCGGGGATCCCCACCACCTGGGGCGCGGCGCCCACGCGGAACCAGATGTTCGACAAGGACGCCACGGTGATCCGGAAGCTCCGCGAGTCGGGAGCGGTGCTCCTCGGCAAGCTGGCGATGGTGGAATTCGCCGGGTGCCTGGGCTACCGCTACGCCGATGCCTCCCTGACCGGGCCCGGGCGGAACCCCTGGGACCCCGAGCGGTGGACCGGCGGCTCGTCGTCGGGCGCCGGAGCGGCCGTCGCGGCCGGGCTCGTTGGATTCGCCATCGGCACGGAGACGTGGGGATCGATCCTCTGCCCGTCGGCATTCTGCGGCGTGACGGGGCTTAGACCCACCTACGGACGCGTGAGCCGCGCGGGCGGCATGGTGGGATCGTTCACGCTCGACAAGATCGGGCCGATCACGAGGAGCGCCGGCGACTGTCGGCTGGTGCTAGGCGCCATCGCGGGCCCGGACCCCGACGATCCGAGCGCGGCCGACGAGCCCGTTCGCCTGGAGCGACGGCGCCTCGACATTCGCCGGCTGCGCGGGGCGCTCGTGCGGCTCGACTTCGCGAAGACCGCCGGCGCCGAGCCCGAGGTCGGGGCGGCGTTCGAGCGGGCGGTCGCGGAGCTTCACGACGCGGGACTAAATCTGGAGGATGCCTCGCTCCCCGAATTCCCCGCCGCCGAGGTGGCCACGACGGTGCTCTACGCGGAGGCGATGTCCACGTTCGAGGATTTCTTCAAGAGCGGAGAGGTCCGGAAGCTGAAAGACGCATATGCCCCCTATCAGCGGGAGGTCACGGCGGCGCTCCTGGGCGAGGACTACGTCAAGGCATGCCGCATGCGGGCGGTGCTGCAGGAGAAGATGAACGAGTTCTATTCCAGGTACGACGTGATCGTGACGCCCAACTTCCTCTCGGTCTCGCCGCTCGTTTCGGAGGATCTGGTGAAGGCGCTGCCCTACTCCGATCCGGTGGGCGCTGTCGGAAACGCGTGCGGCCTGCCGGCGATCGCGCTGCCCTGCGGCTTCGGCCGCCACCACATGCCGGCCGGATTCCAGATCATGGGAGCGGCGTTCGAGGAGGCGCTATTGCTCGACCTGGGCGAGGCGTACCAGTCGCGCACCCGCTTCCACGAGGAGCGCCCGCCCCGGTTCGCGTAGATCAGCCCCGGACGGACCCCAGGAAGCGCATGAATTCGCGGCGCAGCCATTCGGGGGGGAAGGCGGCGATGAGGGCCAGGGCGCCGAGCGTGAGGAGCACCAGGGTGACGCCCGTCATTCCGCGGCTCCGGGCTTTCTTCTTGGCGTCCAGCTCGTGGAACCGCCACAGGAGCTCGGCCTTCTCCTCCGGTGTGAGGTTCCGTCCCAGGAGCAGCTTCTGGACGACCTTGGGGAGGTGTTTCTTGTCGCCGCGGTAGCTGCCATTCCAGTGCGGCAGGGGAAGATCCAGCCTCCCCTCCTCGACTTCCCATCCCCGCTCGTGCTTGTCCATGGCTCCCCCGACGCCGGAATCGACGGCCGATCCCGGATCGATCCAATCGATCGGCAAAAGGGCCGAAATCTTGAGCGCGGGGGTCAGGCCAGGTAGCGCTCCCGGAGCACGTTCTGGTGATGGATCTCGTGGCCGGCGATCACGAACGCCAGCGCGCGGACGCTCATCCGGACGTTGTTCGCCGAGCCCGCGCGATGCCACGCCGCCTCATCGAGGTTGGCGAACAGGGCGAGCGAGGCGTCGCGCACCGCCCGGAGCTCCTCCCGAAAACTCTGGAGCGTGCGGCCGGCCGTGGAGGTCACCGCGGTCCATTGGTCCTGGTCGAACCCGGGGAGCGGCGTCTCGTCGTTGCGCGCGAAGCGGAGGGCACGGTAGGCGAAGACGCGCTCGGTATCCGCCACGTGGCCGAGCACGTCCTTCACGGTCCACTTTCCCTCTGCGTAGCGCGAGTCGCCGCGGCTCTCGGAGAGGGGTTCGAGGAGCTGGCGGGTCCCCTCGGCGCCGTCCCGGAGCGCGCGGAGCAGATCCTCGCCGGGGACCAGGTCGATGTAGCGGCTGAAGTACGGGGCGAACTCCCCGGCGGCGGGGCGATGAATCAGCAGCATACGCGGAAGCTCCTTTCGTTGTATGGTCTTCGGATGCCATTCGCCTCGTTGGGCCTGTCCCCCGCGGTTCTGAAGGGGGTGCGAGCCGCCGGATACACGGAACCGACGCCCGTCCAGCGTCGCGCGATCCCCCTGGTGCTCACGGGCCAGGATCTGATCGCCGCGGCGCAGACCGGCACCGGAAAGACCGCCGCGTTCGTGCTGCCGATCCTCACGCGGCTCCTCGACGGACCCAAGCGCCTGCGCGCCCTGGTGCTCACCCCGACCCGCGAGCTGGCGGCCCAGGTGGAGACGAATGCCCGCGATTATGCCCGGTTCACCGACATCAGGGTGGGCGTCGTGTACGGCGGCGTGCCGCTGCCGCCCCAGGAGCGGATGCTGAAACTGGGGCTCGATTTCCTGGTCGCCACGCCGGGTCGCCTCCTCGACCTCCACGACAGGCTGGCGCTGCGCCTGGACTTCATCGAAATCCTGGTACTGGACGAAGCCGACCGCATGGTCGACATGGGATTCGCGCCCGACCTGCGCCGCATCCTGCGCCATCTCCCGACCGAGCGCCAGACGATGCTCTTCTCGGCCACGATGCCGCCGGATCTGAACTCCGTGGCCAAGGAAGCCCTCAAGAACCCGGCGCGCGTCGACCTGGCCCCGCCGTCGCGCCCCGCCGCGGGGATCACCCAGGCCGTTTACCCCGTGAGCCGGGACCGGAAGACCGACCTGCTCGACGCCATGCTCTCGCGCGACGAGGTCTCCAGCGTCATCGTCTTCGCGCGCACCAAGCACGGCGCCGACCGCCTCTCGAAGCTCCTCCTCCGGCGCGGCCACTCGGTCGCCACCCTCCACGGGAACCGGAGCCAGAGCCAGCGGGAGCGCGCGCTCGGCGATCTCCGCCGGGGGCGGGTGCAGGTCCTGGTCGCGACCGACATCGCTTCCCGCGGCATCGACGTCGAGGGAATCACGCACATCATCAACTACGACGTCCCGCACACCCCCGAGGACTATGTGCACCGCATCGGGCGCACGGGGCGCATGGACGCGGTCGGCGACGCCTTCACCCTGATGTCCCCCGAAGAGGGGAAGCAGATGACCGCCGTCGAGAAGTTCCTGGGCCGAGCGATCCCGCGCGTGACCCTCCCCGACTTCGACTACAAGGCGCGCCCCACGGACGACCGCCGGCACGAGGATCGCGCCGATACGGGCGGCGGCGGACGCCGTCCGGGCCGGGGCCACGCGCCCGCCCGGGATGGCGCGCGCGGCGGAGCGTCGCGGCACGGAGGCGGCCCGCGGCACGGCGGCGGCTCCGGACGCCAGGGCGGCGGCGCCTCGCGCCAGGGCGGCGGCGGGTCGCGCCAGGGCAACAATGCCCCCTACGAATCCCGGCGGGAGCCCCGCCCGGGCGACTCCCCACCCGCCTCACAGTCCGATCAACCGAGCGGACGCAGGCCGCGCAAAGTGACGCCGGCGGAACGCATGCGGCGAGGCCGCCACTAGCCGTTCGCATGGGCTTCACCCCCGACCAACCCTTCACTCCTCGAACGATCGAGATCATCGGGGCGCCCGTCGACCTGGGCGCTGGGCGCCGCGGCGTGGACATGGGACCCTCGGCGATCCGGATCGCGGACCTCGAGCCGCGCCTGGAAGCCCTGGGGCACCGCGTCACCGACTCCGGGGACATCGACGTCATGATCCCCGAGACGCTCCCCGTGGAGGCGGATAGCCTTCGCTACAAGACGGCCATCCTGGCCGCGTGCGACGCGCTCCGCGTCCAGGTCGAGCGGATCCACGGCCAGGGGCACACGCCTCTCGTGCTGGGAGGGGACCACTCGATCGCGATCGGGTCGGTGGCCGCGTCCTCGAATCACTTCGCCCGGAAATCCCGGCCCGTGGGCCTCATCTGGTTCGACGCCCACGGCGACAGCAACACGCCCGAGACCACGCCCTCGGGCAACATCCACGGGATGTCGCTGGCCGTGTCGCTCGGCCTGGGGGATGCGGAGCTGGTCCGCCTGGGCGGCCGCGCGCCCAAGGTGAAGGCGAAGAACACCGCCCTCATCGGAGTCCGGGATCTGGACATCGGGGAGCGCCGGATGCTCAAGGAGAGCGGCGTGGCGGTCTTCACCATCCGCGAGGTCGACGAGCGGGGGATGCGCGACATCGTGGGAGAAGCGATCCGCATCGCCTCGGACGGAACGGCCGGGATCCATCTCTCCTTCGACATGGACGTGCTCGATCCCGAGGACGCTCCCGGCATCGGCACCCCGGTCCCCGGCGGCATCAACTACCGCGAGGCCCACCTCGCGATGGAGCTGCTCTACGAGAGCGGGGGCGTGGTCGCCGTCGATTTCGTGGAGGTGAACCCGGTCCTGGACACGCGCAATTCCACGGGAGCCCTCGCGGTCGAGCTGGCGCTGAGTCTATTTGGCAAGCGGATTCTCTGAGCCCGGCGCGGCCGCGCGAGACGATCGCGCCCGAGGGGCGGGGCAACGGCGCCCCGCCCCCCGGCGCTTCCATCAGCGGAGCACGACCCCCCGGCGGGTTGCCGTCACCCCGTCGGGCAGCCGGAAGCGGAAGAAGTAGACGCCGGACGGCGCGCGCCGCCCGCTCGCGGCGAGGCCGCTCCAGCGAAGCGTCTGATTCCCCGCGGCCCGCTCCTCCCTCATCGTGGCCACGAGCTGCCCCGCCACGTTGAATACCCGCATCTCCACAGGGCCTCCGCGGGCCAGCGCCATCGTGAACTCACCCGCGTGCCCGGCGTTCACCGAGGTGGCCGCGGGGTTGGCGCTCCCCGGGGCCGGCAACGCGGCGGCCAGAGGTGGAACCGTCCCCGAAGTGCGGGTGGTGACGATCGACGTGAGCTGGTAGCTGGCCGCCGCCGCGCTCTGATTCACCAGCTCCAGCCGGTAGGCTCCCGCGGCGGTCGGCGTCCAGCGCAGGACGCCGGTGGGCGTGGACGGGCTGGATTGCGCCACCGTCACGCCTCGCAGGTCCTTGAGCTTCGCGACGAGCTCGGTGGCCTCGCCGACCCCTTCCTTGTCGGCCACGACCTCGAACAGCGCGGTCGCGTCCGAGAGCTGGAAGTTCTGGATGAACACGGGAAGGTAGGGCTGGGCCGATCCGATGGTGACCTTCGGCAGCTCGGTCGGGTTGCCCGGGTCGCCTTCGGGTCCGCCGCCGGTGATGACATACTCGTCCACGTAGACCATGTCCCGCGGCGGTCCGCCCGCCGCCACCGCGTTGTTCCGCACCTCCAGGCGCAAGGTGTGGCTGCCGGCGGGCGTGCTGAACCGGACGAACTGCCCGAACGTCAGGTCGTTCTTCCCCGAGTAATCCGGATGCGCCGCGTCGGTCGGAACGCGGTAGCAGTCGACGATTCCCTTCGAGGCGCCGTCGATGAAGACCTCCGCGTTTCCGCCGCGGGGTCCGCGCGCGATCCGGACATCCAGGTCGGTTCCGTTGTAGCGGAACTGCTGGTAGGCATCCCCCTTCCCCTTTCCCGCGCCCACGTTCCGGCAGTAATGCCCGTTCGTGGCCCGGTCATCGTCGACCGAGTGCCAGCCGCCGTAGCTCGATACCAGCGGATTGTCGCAGTCGAGGTGGGTCTGCGTGATCCCGCCGCCGACGGGTCGATGCGTGGACTTGGTGAAGAAGCAGATTGCGCTGGTTGACGGAGGGTCCACGCCGTTGATGAGCGTCCCGCTGTAGATGATGTTCGGGAACCCTTCCGGATCGATGGCGAACGAGGAGTACTCGGCCAGCTCGCGCGTGCCGCCCGGACAGGCGAGGCCCCGGAGACAGATCTGCCCCTTGTGGATGATGCCATCGTCCCCCTGCTTGCTCGCGACGTCGAGCAGGACGCTGGGCTGGTCCGCGAGCGCGTTGTCCACCTGCGCGTAGATGACCCGCCAGGGCGCGCCCTGCTCTTCGAAGGCCGGGGTGTCGGGATCCCCCAAGACCGGTGAGCCGTACCACATGGCCGCGACCGTCCCTGAGGCACCCCCGCGGATCCAGGGGAGCACCGAGGTCGTTGTGAACTCGAGCCCGGCGACGCGGGGCGCGTTCAGCGGCACCGGCTTGGTCCAGTTGGAGGCGACCGTCGGGTTCTTCCCCGCGGCGCAGCTGATCAGGTAGACGTTGTGCCGGTCGCTGAAGGCGATGTGGACATTGTCGCCCTGGTCGACCGCCATGATCGGAAACTTGTTCGCGATCGTCAGGGTCCCGACACCGTGGAAGATCTTCCCGGTTTCGAAGGCGTCGGGCACGAACAGCGGCACGTCGGTGGGTCCCAGCGGAAGCTCGGCCGGAGGGGTCCCGCCCGACTTGGGATTCTTCCAGAGGTAGAGGTCCCGCATGTCGGCGCTGACGAACGTGCCCAGAAGGGTCCCGTCGTGCAGGAGCACCGAATTGCCGGTCAGGTTGTCCGGCACGCCGGTCTCGGGATCCATCACGTAGGACCCCTTCGTGAAGGTGAGCCCGTCATCCGACTGCACGACGAAGACATCGTGCTTTCCCTGCTCCGCCTGGCTCAGCTTCCGGAGGCTCATGTAGAGCGTCTTCTCGCCGCGGGCCACGTTCCATTGGCGGTCGTGCTGTGCGGTCGTGAAGGGGACCGGAACCCAGTTGTCCCCGCGGTCGGGCGAAACCGAGAGCGTGGACGAACCCAACCACAGACTGGTCACGTAGACGCGGCCGCTGCTCTGGATGCCGGGGTTTCCCCCCGCGGGAGGGACGACGGTGAACGGATCGCCCAGCGCGACGTCGACGTCGCCGCCGCCGGCTCCGCCCTCCGGTGAGACCACCGGGTTTGGATTCTGGGTTCCGTCCGGCTGGCCCAGGTAGACGAAGGAGCCTCCCTTGTCATCCGACCTCCAGAAGTCCACGCCGCCCGGCACGCCGCGGATCGCGCCGACATAGATGGTTCCGAAACGGTCCACCTCCACCTCGGGCTCGGTGTCCTGGTCGATGAAGACCAGGCTCCGCTCCTGCTCGGGCAGCTTCACCTCGGGTTTGAAGCCGAAGTCGAAGCGCTGGTACGTGGCCGTCCGGAATTCGTTCGGCGGCTCGGGCGTGGCGCCCGTCGCCGCGACCGACGCCGTTCCGGTGTACGACTCGTTCACAGCGCGGTAGATCAGCGTCTGCACGGTGTAGACGCCGGGCGCGGCGGGAAATGTCACCTGTTCGTCCGTGGACACCGACTGGCCCGATACCATGACCTCGGAACCGGTGGCCGCATCCACGACGTGCAGGTCGAGATCGTTGGTGGGGGAAAGCCACTGGATCCGGACGGTCACTTCGTGTGCGACCGGGTCCGTTCCCGAAACTGTGAGCGTGAAGAGGTCGCAGTCGCTGTTCTCGCACGACGCCGCGATGGGATCCGACGTGGTGCTGGTGAAGGGGCCGCCGCCCCAGGTGACCGGGGCGCTCCCGGGAGCGACGGATCCCGATGACGGAGTGGCGGCGGACGAGGGATGTGCGAAGACCACGAGGCAGGCCGCAAGCACGACGGGGAGAAGACGAGAGGCGGGGGCCATGGTGACACACCTCCTGGGTAGGAAGGCCGATCCCGACAGCGTCGCGGGCGCGCGGACGCGGGCCCGGCGCCCGCCAACAGGCGCCCGGCAACGGTAGCGGTGCCGCGGAGGAAGGCCTATCCGCTCGCGGACGATTTTTACGTGGGAAGAATGCGGCGGGAGCTGTCGGCGTCCGTCCTACGTGCCCTACTCGATGAGGCTGTTCCGCACGGCGTAGACGGTCAGGTCAGCGTTGGTCCTCATGCCCATTTTCTCGAGGAGGCGCGCCCGGTAGGTGCTGATGGTCTTGACGCTGAGGTGGAGGGCCTCGGCGGCCTGGGACGCCGTCTTCCCCGAGGCCAGCATGCGGAACACCTCGAACTCCCGGTCCGAAAGCGCCTCGTGCGGCGGGTCCTCGCCGGCCCGCGCGATCTGCTGCGCCAGCCGCTCGGCGAGCGACGGGCCGATGTAGCGCCCGCCCATCACGGCCTTCCGGATCGCGCCCAGCAATTCCTCGGGAGCGCTCTCCTTGGTCAGGTACCCGGCGGCGCCGGCGCGGAGCGCGCGCATCGCGTACAGGTCCTCGGAGCAGATGGTCAGCACCAGCACGGGCAGGCGGGGCCGCTCCCTCTTCACGGCACGGAGCACGTCCAGTCCGTTCTGGTCCGGCAGGTTGATGTCCAGCACCACCACGTCCCAATCGGCGCGGCGCACCTGATCGAGAACTTCGCGGCCGGTGGCCGCCTCGCCGATCACGGAGACCTCCTGCGAATCGGTGAGCAATTCTTTGAGTCCCCTCCGCACCACGGCGTGGTCGTCCGCGATCAGGGCCCGGATCACGCCACCGCTCCCTGGCGGGCCCGGCGGCGCGTGGGACGCGAGGCGCGCGGAACGGAGACGGAGACGACGGTTCCACCCTTCCTCGCCCCGCGGATCGACGCCTCCCCTCCCAGGAGCGCGGCGCGCTCCTGGATGCCGCGGAGGCCCAGCGAAGCCGGGCTCTGCGCCGCATCGTCGGGGATCCCGGCGCCGTCGTCGCGCACTTCCAGAACCAGGCTTTCCCGGCCGCGGTGAAGCCGGATCTCGACCGATCGCGCTCCCGAATGGCGGGCCACGTTCGTCAGGCATTCCTGGACGGTGCGGAAGAGGCCGGTGCTCACCGCGCGGGACAGGCGCATCTCGGCCGCGCGCACACGGCAGCGGATGCCGGTGCGGATCTCGAATTCACCGGCCTGCCATTGGATGGCGGGCACCAGCCCCAGCTGGTCCAGGAGCTGCGGGCGGAGCTCCGCCGAGATTCGCCGGACGCGATCGATCGTGGACTCGACCATCTCCGCCATGGCGGACAGGCGGGCCACGACCGGGCCGTGGGCGGGCCCGCCGTCGGCGAGGCGCTTCTTGACCCAGGCGATGTCGATGCAGAGGGCCGTCAGGGCCCCGCCCAGCTCGTCGTGCACCTCCCGGGCAATGGCGGTTCGTTCAATCTCCTGGACCTCGGCCAGCCGGGTGGAGAGCGACCGGAGCTGCCGGAGCGACCGGCGGAGCGTCTCCTCGGCCTTTCTTCTCAGGGAGACGTCGCGGATCACACCGCCGAAATGGACCCCATGTCCGGTATCCCAGGCTCCGATCGCGAGCTCGATGGGGAATTCGGATCCGTCCCGGCGCATGCCGTTCAGCTCGAGCGTGCTCCCGATCACGCGGCTCTCTCCGTGCCGGCGGAGCCGCTCGATCCCCTCCTGGTGGCGCTCCCGGTAGCGTTCGGGCATGAGCACCGCGAGCGGCCTCCCGACGATCTCGCCGGCGGAGTAGCCGAACATGGCCTCGGCGGCGCGATTCCAGGACACGATCGTCCCCGTCTGGTCAGCGAGCACGATCCCGTCGCTCGCTGACTCGAAAACGGACCGGAAGCGCGCCTCGGACTCCCGGAGCGCCGCCTCCGTCCTCCGGCGCTCCCGCGCCATCTCGGCGCGATCGAGCGCGGCGCGGATCGTCCCCGAGAGAAGCGCGAACGACTCGGGCGGCTCCGACTCCGGACCCGCGCGGCGCATGGCTTCCAGGTCGCGCGACAGCTCGTCGCCGCCGCTGACGGAGAAGACCACCACCGGGCATTCCGGCCAACGCTCCTTCACCGCGGTCACAACCGCGGGACCGTCCGCCCAGGTCAGCTGGTAATCGGTGATGACGACGTCGTAGCCGCCCTGGTCGAGCGAACGGGCGAGGGCGCCGGCGTCGTTGACACCGGAGGCCTCCAGGCCGGAAAAAGTCCGGCCCAGCGCTTCCACGACCCCATCGAGGAGGGAGGGATCGTTGCTGATGAAGAGCAGGCGGAGGGGGGCGCCCATGGAAAAAGGCTAGGACGGTCGCGGGGCCCGGTCAAGAGCTCACGCTATTAAAAAAAGCCCCGCCGCAAGGAGCGGCGGGGCGCGATTCAGGCGCCTTCGGGTGAACGACGTTTACTTGAGATGCTTCGAGACGAGTTTGGTCATCTCGAACATGCTGACCTGCCTCTTGCCTCCGAAGATCGCGCGGAGCTTGTCGTCCGCGTTGATCATGGTCCGCTTCTTCGCGTCCTGAAGCTTGTTCTTCTTGATGTACGCCCAGAGCTTCTTGGTCACCTCGGTGCGCGGTAGCGCCCTCGACCCCACGACCTCGGAGAGTGTGTCCGAAGGCTGCATCGGCTTCATGAACGCGGCACTCGGCTTCCGCTTCGAGGCGGTCTTCTTCTTGGGTTTTGCGGCGCGCTTCTTAGCTGGCATGCACCTCTCCTTTCGTGAACGTCGTGCCGATCGATCGTCGGCGCCGAGGTGAAGTACTAGCACGAGACGCGGGAAGGGGCAAGCGTACAGGGAAAAATGCGGCCCGCGCGGCGGGCAAAAAAAATGGAGCGGAAGACGGGATTTGAACCCGCGACAACCACCTTGGCAAGGTGGGGCTCTACCGGGCTGAGCTACTTCCGCTCTGTCGAACTCTTGTCGGTACGGCGGGAGGGATTCTAAACCCCGCCTTTTCCCCTCGTCAAGGGAGGCTCGGGCGAGGGAGGACCCGTAGTACCGCTCTCTGGGTCCAGGGAGTCCAGCCAGCGGTTGAAACCCGAGCCCATGCGGCGCGTGGCGTTCACCTGGCGGTAGAGCCGGACGTAATTCCGCGCCGACGCCTCCCAGGAGAAATCGCGCGCCATCCCGTTCCGCCGGGCGCGCGCCAGGGAGGCGGGCTCGGCGAAGAGCGTAAGCGCCTGCTCCACGGCGCGGACCAGGGCGTCGGGGGAATACTCCGAGAATACGATTCCGGTGCCCTCGGCGGCACCCGGCGACAGCGGGATCACCGTATCGGCCAGCCCCCCCGTGGCGCGGACCACCGGCACGGTGCCGTAGCGCATGCTCATCATCTGGTTCAGTCCGCACGGCTCGTAGCGCGAGGGCATGAGGAAGAAATCGGCGCCGGCCTCGATCTGGTGCGCCAACGGCTCGTCGAGCCCGCGGCGATACGCGAGGCGGTCGGAACGCCGGCGCGCTGACGATTCCAGGAATTCCTCGATCTCCTTGTCCCCGCTCCCCAGCACCACCCACCGGAGCGGCAGGGCGAAGAGCCGGTCCGCGGCGGCGCGGACCAGGTCGAAGCCCTTCTGCTCCGCCAGCCGCGAGATCATGCCGACCACGGCGTGGCGCGGCTCGACGGGAAAGCCCATCTCCTGGAGCAGCGCGGCGGTGCAGAGCTCCTTTCCCTCGAGATTCTGCGCGTCGTAGCGCGCCGGGATGAAGCGGTCCGTCCGGGGATTCCACGTCTTCGTGTCGATCCCGTTCAGGATTCCCACCAGGTCCGCCCGGCGCGCGTTCAGCACGCCCTGCAGCCCGCACCCGAACTCCTCCCCCGACTGGATCTCCTCGGCGTAGCGCTCGCTCACGGTCACGAGCACGTCGGCGAAGTGAATCCCCGCCTTCAGAAAGTTCATCTTCCCCCAGAATTCGAACGGGGAGAGCGGATAGAGGTATCCGTCGGGGAAGCCGGCCAGTCTCATCGTCTCCGGCGGGTAGACGCCCTGATAGCCGAGGTTGTGGATGCCGAGGAGCGTCGCGGTCATCTGGAAGAAGGGATCGTCGGCGTAGACCGTCTTCAGATAAGCGGGGGCGAGCGCCGTCTGGTGATCGTTGGCGTGGATCACGTCGGGGGCGTAGGCCACGGCGCGCAGGGCTTCCAGCGCCGCCCGCGTGAAAAAGACGGAGCGCGAGGCGTTGTCGGCGAACGGAGCGCCGGTCACGGGGTCGGCGTAGATCCCGTTCCGGCCGAACCAGGTCTCGTTCGCGATGAAGAAGTGGTGGAGGTGCGCCGGCAGTCCGGCGTCCCGCAGCCGGTAGATCAGCCCGGGCTCGTCCCTGCCGCCGACGGGCACCTCGACCTGCCCGACCAGCTCCAGCGAGCCCTCCGGAACCGCGAGGTCGCCGTAGCGCGGCAGGATCACCGCGACCGAGCAGCCCAGGTCGGCGACGGCGCGGCTCAAGGCGCCTGTCACGTCCCCCAGGCCCCCTACCTTCGCGAACGGGGCGCACTCGGCGCTCAGCATCGCGACGCGGAAACGCTGGGCCATCAGCCGGGCCCGATCCGGATGCGGAACGCCCCCGCGAAGCCGGCGCGGACCGCCCTATCGCGGAGAGCTTGCGCCTCCTGCTCGGTCGCGAAGCGCCCCACCCGGACCTTGTGGAGCGGCGGCTCGGACGTGACGAAGGCTTCGCTCCGGAGCGCCGCCGCGGCCCGCCGGGCGACGGTCTCGGCCTCCTTCAGGTCCTCGGAAGCGTAGATCTGCACGCTCCAGACCGTCTCCGAGGGCGCGGGAGCGTGTCCCTCGCCTCCGGCAGGGCCATCCCCCTTCCCGCCCGCCGCCGTGCTCTCAGGGGGCGCCTCAAGCGGCGCGGTGGTCGTGTCCCTGGAGGAGGAGCCCGGCCCGCCGGGTCCCCCGGTGGATCCCCCCGGTCCCCCGGATCCGGCGACCGGGTCGGGAATCGTCGCCAGCTCCGCGGGCGTGATCTCCTCGGACGGGTCGAGCCTCGCCGGAGCGCCCGTGGGCGGGGCCGTGGGTGCCGGGCGGGCCGCGTCCGGCGCGGGGGTGCCGGCCGGCGGGACGTCCGCGGGCGCCGCCGTGGCCGCCGGGCGAGGTTCGGCGGCCGCGGCCGGCTGGGACGCGGGACCGCTCCGGGGCGCGTGGGCGCACCCCAGGACCAAGAGCAGGGCGGCGCCGAGCGCGGCGGCGGCGGCGCGGGCCGCCCTAGAGGAACTCATCGCCCCCCGGGTCGGCCTTGAGACGCGCGACCAGCTCCCGGACCTCCTGGACGCGCTCCCGGGGGCAGACCAGGGTCGCGTCGGGCGTGTGAACGATCACGAGGTCGCGCGCGCCCAATGCCGCGATCATCCCCTCCTCGGCGACGGCGACCACCCCCTTCGAATCGATGAGGAGCGAGCGGCCCCGCGTCACGTTCCCGGCCGCGTCCGCGTTCCCCGAGCCGGCCAGCGCGGCCCACGACCCGAGGTCGTCCCACGCGAAGCCCGCGCGGGCGACGAGCGCCTTCCGGCTCCGCTCCATCACCGCGACGTCGATGGAGACCGAGGGAGCCTCGCGGTAGTAGCGCTCGAGCGCCGCCTCGTCCTGGGTCGCCCGCGGCGGCAGCAGGGCCAGGAGCCGCGCGATCTCGGGCGCGTGGGTCCGGATCTCCTCCAGCATCACCCGGGGCGGAAAGAGGAACATTCCCGCGTTCCAGAGATGCTTCCCGTCGGCCGCGTACCGGGCGGCGGTCGCCGCGTCGGGTTTCTCGCGGAAGGCCCGAACGGCGTGAAACGGCGAACCACGCTCGACCGGCTCCCCCGCCTCGATGTAGCCGTAGCCCGTCTCGGGCCGCGTGGGCGGCACCCCGAAAATCACGATCGTGCCGCGCGTCAGGGCCGCCTCCCCGGCGGCGCGAAGCTCGTCCCGAAAGCGCGGCGCGGGCTCCACGCGCTGATCCGACGGGAGCACGGCGATCACCGCGTCCTCCCCCGCGTTCTGAAGCCACCACGCCGCGAGGGCCACCGCGGGCGCGGTGTTCTTCCCCACCGGCTCCCCGACGATGTGGTGGTGGGGCACCTCGGGAGCCGCCAGGCGGACCGGGCCCACCAGGTCCCGCCCGGTCAGGATGAAGGTGTCCGCCGGCCGCGCCACTCCTTCCAGCCGCGCCAGCGTGTCCGAGAGCATGGGGCGGTCGGAGAGGAGCGGCAAGAGCTGCTTCGGCCGGTCGCGGCGGGAGAGGGGCCAGAACCGCTCGCCGCGCCCTCCCGCCAGGATCACCGGATGCAGACGCATGGGGGGAGCGGTATCACACCGCGCCGGGACGGGCAACGGAAGAGCGGCGCCGCGCGATGCGGAACGTCGGGGCCACCCTAGTACGCCCCGCGCCCGGAGAGCACCGCCGGGATCGTGAGCACGAGGATCGCCGCGTCCAATCCCAGCGAATAGCGGTCCACGTACTCGAGATCGAGCCGCATCCACTCGTCGAAGGAGAGGTCGCTCCGGCCGCGGATCTGCCAGAGACAGGTAAGGCCCGGCCGCACCGCCAGCCGGCGGAGCATCCAGGGCTCGTAGCGCTCCACTTCCTCGGGAAACGGCGGACGCGGCCCGACCAGGCTCATGTCCCCCCGCACCACGTGGAAGAGCTGCGGCAGCTCGTCGAGGGACGTCTTTCGAAGGATGCGCCCCACGCGGGTCACGCGCGGGTCGTTGGTCAGCTTGAAGGCGGGCCCCTGCGCCTCATTCAGGTGAAGGAGAAGTCCGCGAAGCTCCTCGGCGTCCCGCTGCATGGAGCGGAGCTTCAGGAACGTGAACTTCCGCCCGCCGCGGCCGACGCGGACGGCCCGGTGGAAGACGGGCCCCGGGGAGTCGAGTTTCACCAGGACCGCCGCCGCCGCGATGAACGGGAGTGCAAGGACCAGCGCGAGGGAGCCGAGCACGACGTCCAGCGCGCGCTTCCCGAAGCGTCGGTAGGCCCCCATCCGCGGAATCTACCAAAAAAGGAAGGGGCCGCGGCGTACGGCCGCGGCCCCGGTCCCCTGCTGCCGACCCTCGACTACTTGAGGATCGTCACTCGCTGCACCAAGTCTCCGTCGTGCTCGGACCAGATCTTCACGAAGTAGACGCCCGAGGCGAGCTTGGAGCCCGTCGAGGAGCGGCCATCGATCGTGTAGTCGTGGTAACCGGCCTGAGCGGAGGTCTCGTCCGCGATCGTCTTCACCAGACGGCCCTGCGGGTCGAACATCTGGACCCGGACGGCGCCCGGCTTCGTCGTCGAGAACGTCAGCTTGGCCTGAGGATTCAGCGGATTCGGCGCAATGCTCGCCGAGAGGAACGTACCGTTGCTCTTCACAACCATGGTCAACGTGGCACTGAAGTCGCCGCCGGTGACCAGGTTGCCCTTGATCTGGACCGTGACCGTGTTGTTTCCGGCCGGCAGCCCAGTGAAGAGCACGCGGAGATTGGCCTTCGTGAAGCAGGCCGCGATCTCGTTGATTCCGTTCCCATCCTTGTCGCCGTCGATCGCAGACTTCGCCGCATCGGCGAAGATCTGGTTCGTCGAGCCCGCCGGATAGATCATCCGGATGGTCGAGATGACGACGTCGGAGTTGTTGTAGTCGCCGCCGACCGGCTCGATCTGGACGCACGTGTACGGCTTGCCCGCTCCCAGCGATGTGCGGCCATTGCCACCCACCGTGAAGGCGCGTGCCGGGAACGTGTCCGAAATCGTGGCCGTCGTCGTTGCCGTACCCGTCTGTGCCGGCGAGCCGGAGCTCACCGTCAGCGTCACGACGTAGGGACTGCCTGCCGGCGAAGCCGCGGTGTACGTGTGCAACGGATTCACCCCGGTGCCCGTGCCGCCGTCGCCGAAGTCCCACGCGTAACTGAGCGCATCGCCGTCCGGATCCGAAGAACCGGAACCGTCGAATTGCACCGGGACGTTTGTGATGCCGGTATACGGGCCGCCCGCGTTGGCGATCGGCGCGCGATCCACGTTGTTGACCGTGATCGCCGTCGTCGCGTTCCCGATGCCGCCGTTACCGTCGTTGCCACGGAAGGTCACGCTGTAGCTGCCCGACTGGCTGAAGCTCGGGGTCCAGCTGAACGTGCCCGTGTTGTCACCATTGTCAACGAAGCTCGAACCTGTCGGAGCGCCGATCGCCGTCAACGTCACGTGATCGCCGTCCGGATCCGTCGCCGACACGCCGAAGGTGATGAGGGTTCCCTCATTGCCCGAAGCGGAAGCCGGTGCCGTGACCGTCGGATTCTGGTTGGAATTGGTGACCGTGATCGCCGTCGTCGCCGAACCCGACAGGGCATTCGTCGCCGTGAACGTCACGCTGTAGCTGCCCGACTGCGACAGGGTGGGCGTCCAGCTGAAGGTCCCCGAGGTATTGGAGGCGTTCGCCGTGAACGAGCCACCGGCCGTGATGGCCGTGCCTGAAGCCGTCAAGGAAGTAATTGCGTCTCCGTCAGGATCGGACGCGCTCACCGTGAAGGTGATGAGCGTGCCTTCCGCGCCGGAGGCCGTCGCCGGGGCCGTAACCACCGGAGCCCGATCGACGTTGGTCACCGTGATCGCTGTCGTCGCCGAACCCGAGAGGGCGTTCGTCGCCGTGAACGTCACGCTGTAGGAGCCCGACTGGCTGAAGCTCGGCGTCCAGCTGAACGTGCCCGAGGTATTGGACGCGTTCGCCGTGAACGTCGCACCCGCCGGAAGCGGAGCGCCTGAGAGACTGGTGATGGCGTCACCGTCCGGATCGGATGCGCTCACCGTAAAGGTGATGAGCGTGTTCTCCGCGCCGGAAGCCGTCGCCGGCGCCGTAACCACCGGAGCGCGATCGACGTTGGTGACCGTGATCGTCGTCGTCGCCGTACCCGTGAGGGCGTTCGACGCCGTCGTCGTCACGTTGTAGGTGCCCGACTGCGTGAAGCTCGGCGTCCAGCTGAACGTGCCCGAGGTATGGGCCGCATTCGACGTGAACGTCGCACCTGCCGGAAGCGGAGCCGCCGTCAGAGACGTGATGGCGTCGCCGTCCGGGTCAGCAGCCGAAACCGTGTAGGTGATCAGCGTGTTCTCGGCGCCCGAAGCGCTCGCCGGAGCCGTGACCACCGGAGCCCGGTCGCCGTTCGTGACCGTGATCGCCGTCGTCGCCGAACCCGAAAGGGCGTTCGTCGCCGTGAACGTCACGTTGAACGTGCCAGTCTGCGCGTTGGTCGGCGTCCAGCTGAA
>Ga0209488_10000013_pt1 | contig 135102 bp, 117 predicted proteins | sample Rivendell_Oct201_8_FD_188349 | JGI IMG/M metagenome (GOLD analysis project Ga0209488, IMG submission 188349) | Vadose zone soil microbial communities from the Eel River Critical Zone Observatory, Northern California, USA -... | ecosystem: Environmental > Terrestrial > Soil > Vadose zone >...
GCTCGCCGCCCGAGCCCTTCAACCGGAGATGATCTGCGTCATCAGGTGGCGCGCCTGGGTGAACTCAGGCGCGAGCAGCAGCGCGTGCTCGAGCGCGTCACGCGCCGCCACCGCTTCGCCGTGGTCGAGCAGGTCGCGGGCCAGGAGCAGGTAGGCCTCGGCAGCGCCCCAGCCCGGCAGGCGCTCGGTGCCGGCCCGCTCGAGTTCGAATGCCGCTACCGCGGCGCGCAGCTTGACCAGCGCGCGCTCCTTGTTGCCCCCCAGCTCCGGCGCAAGCTGATAATCGCTCATGGCATCCAGCAGCAGCACGCGCGGATTTCGCCCTGCCAGCTGCAGTGCCCTGCCGATGTCCCGGCGTGCCCGGTGAGCGGCGAGCGATGACTGCAAGGCGTTCGCATCACGAGGCGTCGCCCGGCACGCGGCCCGCAACGCCAGTGCTTCAGCAAAATCCTCCTGCACCGCGAGCGCCGTATCCACCTCGCTCACGCAGCGCTGCGCCAGTTGCGCCGCGGAGGCGCCCGGCGCGGCGGCCGGGCGCTGTGCGGCGAGCTGCGCCAGTCGCCAGGCGAGCAGAGCCGCATAGTAGCCGTGCAGCTTGTCGTGCGACTCATCCGCCGCCACCGCCTCCTCGAGGCTCCCGAGCGCACGCGCATCCTCAGTGTAATAACCGTACTGGATGCGGGCCTCGATATCGCGCCACGAGGTCTCGACGTGCGCCGCCCCCAGGCACACGGTCACGAGCGCACAAGCGGTGAGAGCACAGCGCCGGCAGCGCGAGCGCCGTGCGCGATAGGGCCAAGGGCTGGTGTCAGGGCTGCTGCGCTGCAAGGGTCCGCCGTTCAGTAGAATGTGCGCGCGCATGCGAAACCATAGCACAGCCTCGCCGGCATCCTCCGCCTCGCCGGCGCCGGCGGCGCTGATCGATATCGGCGTCAATCTCGCGCACGACAGCTACGACGCCGACCGCGACGCGGTGATCGCTCGCGCGCAGGCAGCGGGCGTGGTGCAGATGCTGATCACCGGCTCGAGCCTCGCGAGTACGCAGCGAGCGCTGGCGCTCGCGCGCCTTCACCCGCTGCGGCTGTTTGCCACCGCCGGGGTTCACCCGCATCATGCGCTCGAGCTCACCGCACAGCGCGCGGCCGAGCTCGAGGACCTCGCCCGGCAACCCGAGGTGGTGGCGGTCGGTGAATGTGGGCTCGACTACTTCAGGGACTTCTCGCCGCGCGATGCGCAGCGGCAGGCCTTTCACCGGCAACTCGAGCTGGCGGCCAGAGTGGGCAAACCCGTGTTCCTTCACCAGCGCGACGCACACGCCGATTTCGCAGCGATCCTGCGCGAGCACGGCGCGCACTGGCGCGGCGTGGCGCACTGCTTCACCGGCTCCGGGGAGGAGCTGACGTGCTACCTGCAGCTGGGATTGGCGATCGGCATTACCGGCTGGATCTGCGATGAACGCCGCGGCGCGCACCTGGCAGCCCTCATGCCGCACATTCCAGCCGAGCGGTTGCTGCTCGAGACCGACGCGCCCTATCTGCTGCCGCGCGATCTCAAACCCAGACCCGCCTCGCGCCGCAATGAGCCGGCGTATCTGCGCCAGGTTGCCGCCGCGGTGGCGCGCGCCCGCGGCGAGTCACTCGAGACGCTCGCGCGCTCGAGCAGCGCCGCGGCGCGTACCCTGTTCGGGCTGCCGGGGCCTCGAGGCGGAGCTGCCTGAGAATCGACACGCAGATCTTGCAGTAAGTCTTTGTTATTTAAACGTATGAGGCCGGACATGGATCTGAAGGGGCTGAGCGGCTCGATCGCAAGAACCTGGGAGAGCTCCATCGTCGAGCGGCTGGTCGCATATGTGCGCATTCCCAACAAGTCGCCCATGTTCGATCCGCAATGGGAGCGCAACGGACACATGGAGACGGCGGTACAGCTCATGGCGCAATGGTGCCGCGGGCAGCCGCTGACCGGGATGCGCGTGGAGGTGCGGCGCCTGCCCGGCAGGACGCCGCTGCTGCTGATCGAGGTGCCGGGCGAGCTGCCGGGGAGCGTGTTGCTCTATGGGCATCTGGACAAGCAGCCGGAGTTCACCGGCTGGCTGCCGGGTCTGGGACCCTGGGAGCCGGTGATCCGCGAGGGCAAGCTCTACGGCCGCGGCGCCGCCGACGACGGCTACGCGGTGTTCAGCTCGCTCACGGCGATCGCCGCGCTCAAGGAACAGAAGGTGCGCCTGCCGCGCTGCCTGGTGCTGATCGAGGCCTGCGAGGAAAGCGGCAGCGACGATCTGCCGGCGCACCTCGAGTCCCTCGGCGCAACCCTCGGGGACCCCTCGCTCGTGGTGTGCCTGGATGCGGAATGCGGCAACTACGAGCAGGTGTGGTGCACGACTTCGCTGCGCGGCAACCTGGTCGGCACGCTGCGGGTGCGCGTGCTCACCGAGGGCGTGCACTCCGGAATGGCTACCGGCATCGCGCCGACCCCGTTTCGCATCCTCGAGCAGCTCCTGGCCCGTATCGAGAATCCGCTCACCGGCGATCTGCTGCTCGATGAGCTGCACGCGAGCATGCCGCGTGACCGGCGCGCGCAGGCGGCCGCCGCCGCGCAGGTGCTGGGGGACGCGGTGGCCGGCAGGCTCCCCTGGGCGCAGGGCGTGCAGGCGGTGTCGAATGATCCCATCGAGCTCATCATCAACAGCACCTGGCGCGGCACACTGGCGGTTACCGGCGCGGAGGGCTTGCCTGCGCTCGGCTCGGCGGGCAACGTGTTGCTGCCCGAGCTCGCAGTCAAGCTGTCACTGCGGCTACCGCCGACGTGCGATGCGGCCCGCGCGACTGCCGCGGTGCGCGAGGCTCTGGTGCGTGACCCGCCCTATGGCGCGCAGGTCAGCTTCGATGCGGGCTCGGCTACCGGGGGCTGGAATGCGCCCGCGCTCGCACCCTGGCTCGAAGGTTCCATCAGCGGCGCCTCACGCGCGGTCTTCGGCCGGGATGCGGTGCACACCGGCTGTGGCGGGACGATCCCGTTCATGGGGATGCTGGGCGAGCGCTTCCCGCGCACTCAGTTCTTCATAACTGGCGTACTCGGGCCACATGCCAACGCGCATGGTCCGAACGAGTTCCTGCACATCGGCTACGCCACCCAGCTCACGACGTGCGTGTCGCTGGTGCTCGCGGATCACGCGCGCACGCTCGGGTGAAGTCTCGGCCCCACGCGTTGGGGTCAGCGGATGTCGGCCAGGGAGCTGGGCTTGACGGCGTCCTTGATGCGCTGCCATGCCTCGCGGAAGCGCGCATCGCTCTCGGGCGGCGCCGTGAACTCGGTGGTGGGGAACTCGGCACGCAGCCCATCGAGCATCAGCGTCCACTTCGGCAGACCCTTGGGGAAGCGGCCGCGGCGCGTGAACACGATGCGTCCCTCGACCGGCACGTCTCCGGCGACCGCCTTGACGGCTGCGATCCGGTCGTACAGTGCGCCCTGCGGATTGGTGAAGGTGAAGCGGTGCGGGCCGTCCATGACCGTCCACTGCGCCATCTGATCGCCGCCGAAGATGTTGCCTCTGACGTCGCGCAGGTCGATCACCACCACGCCGCGCGCGGTGAGCAGCAGGAAGTCGACGTGGAAGCCGCCGCCCATGCCGTCGGGCACCAGCACGCCGACCATATGATCCGCGGCCCCGCCGGTCACCGCGACCCGCAACGCCTTGCGGGCGCGATACTGGCGGTACCAGCGCCAGGCCAACGCCGCGCCGAAGCCGAGCGCGGCGGCGCTCGCGATCAGCACCCACGCGGTCGGCGGCAACTGGCTCAGATCATTCACTCGCTCAACTCCCCCTGCAGAGCGGTTCGCAGCGCGCTCAGCTCAGCGTCGATTTCAACACACTGCGTGGGACGCGCGAGGAGTTTCGCGAGCGCTTGCGGCACCGGCACCGCCCGGCCGATGAGCGGTTCGACGATCTCGCGGAACTTGGCCGGGTGCGCGGTCGACACCAGCACCCAGCGGCCCCGCTCGCGCGCCTGCTGCGGCAGCCGCTCCCAGGCGTGCGCCGCGGTGGCGGTGTGCGGACACCAGATCTGGCCGAATTGCCGATAGCCGGCGCGGATACTCGCACGGATCTCCTCATCCGTCACCGAGCAGGCACTGACCACCGTCCGCAGCTCCTCGAGGCGCGGAAACAGGGCGCGCAGGCGCTCCATGTTGCTCGGGTCGCCGACGTCCATGGCCGAGGCCAGCGTGGCGATGCTCGGGCGCGGCTGCCATGCGCCGCTCGTCAGGAAGTCCGGCACGGTGCGGTTGGCGTTGTGCGCCAGCACCACCTCCCCGATCGGCAGGCCAATCTCGCGCGCCCACAGGCAGGCGAGCGCATTGCCGAGATTGCCGCTCGGCACGATGAACGAGGCGCGCTCGCCGTGCGCTCGCCAGACGCTCAAGCTCACCGCCGCGTAATACACGCACTGCGGCAGCAGGCGTCCGAGGTTGATGCTGTTGGCCGAAGACAGCAGCGAGCGCGCGTTCAGCTGCTCATCGAGGAAGGCCTGTTTCACCAGGCGCTGGCAGTCATCGAAGGTGCCGCGAACCGCCAGCGACCTGACATTGCCGCCCCAGCAGGTGAGCTGGCGCTCCTGCGTGGGGGACACCAGCCCCTTGGGAAACAGCACCGCGACCTCGACCCCCGGGCGCTCATGGAAGGCCGCCGCCACCGCGCCGCCGGTGTCTCCGGAAGTCGCGACCAGAATGGTGAGCGCACGCTCGCCGCCCCCGCGCAGACCCGCGAAGCAGGCCGCGAGGAAGCGGGCGCCGAAATCCTTGAACGCCGCGGTCGGACCGTGGAACAGCTCGAGCACCGAGACTCTGCCCTGCCCCGGCAGAGCCACCAGCGGAGCTGGAAAGTCGAACGCTTCGGCGGCGATCGAGCCCAACAGCGGCGCCAGCGGATCGCCGGCCACGAAGGGTGCCAGGAGGCGCACGGCGACGCTCGCCAGGTCGTTCGCCTCGAAGTCCGATGGTGCGAGCCGCGGCCAGCTGACGGGCAGGTACAGTCCGCCGTCGGGCGCCAGGCCCTGAAGAACCGCGGCACTGAAGCCGGCGGCGGGAGCCTCGCCCCGCGAGCTGACAAACAGCGTTCTGTCCGTCATGGCGCGCTCATCCGATCAGCCGCGCCCCCGCCGATCGCACCTCGACGACCCAGGCATCGGTCGCGAGCGCGTGCCGCCCGAACGCGCCACGCATCGCCCCCAGCACCGCCGGGGCCGCCGCCTCGCGAGCCCAGGCGAACATCGAGGGGCCGGCGCCCGAGATCGAGCAGCCCAGCGCCCCAGCCTCCATGGCGCCGCGGCGCACGTCCTGGAAGCCGGGAATGAGCGCCTGGCGCTGCGGCTCGATCACCACGTCCTCGAGGGAAGCGCGGATCATGTCCAGATCGTCGGTGTAGCAGCCGGAGATGAACCCGGCGAGGTTGGCCGTCTGCCACACGAAGTCCGACATCTGCACGCTGCCCCTGAGGATGGCGCGCGCCTGGCTGGTGGACAGGAACATATGCGGATGGACGATCACGGCGCGGATCGCGGCCGGCACTGGGATCTGCTTCACGCGCGGATGATCGATGCCGACAGTGAGCACCAGCCCGCCGTACAGCGACGGGGCGATGTTGTCCACGTGACGCGCGCCACTCGCCACCGCTTCGCCTGCCATGGCGAACCCCAGCAGCTCGAGCAGGCTGCACGCTTGCGGCAGCAGCGCATTCGCCGCCACCACGGCAGCGACCGCCGAGGCCGCGGAGCCCCCCAGTCCCGAGCCGAGCGGGATCCCCTTGTCGATCTCCAGCGTGAAGCCAAACCCCAGGCGCCGCGCCTGCTGCATCGCCAGCAGCGCGCGCCCGGCGGTGTTGTCGCGCGGCTCCTGCGGCAGCTCCCCGGCGATGCCGCGCACCGCGCTGATGGTCACACCCGGCTCGGCACGCCGCGTCACCGTCACGCGATCCCCGAGCGCCTCGACCGCAAATCCCAGGATGTCGAAGCCGATGGCGACGTTGCCCACCGAGGCCGGTGCGAACGCCGTCGCGCGCTCGAGCGCCGCCGGATTCACAGCCGCGCCCCCAGATAGGCGGCCAGTCGCAGCAGGTCGGCGAACACCCCGCCGGCGGTGACCTCCGGTCCCGCCCCGGGGCCCTGCACGATGAGCGGGTTGTCGCAGTAACGCCGCGTCGCGAAACGCACCACGTTATCGGTGAGCGCGATGTTGGCAAACGCGTGGCGCGCGTCGAGCTCCTTGAGTCCCACGGTCGCCTCGCCCGAGGCACTCAGAGTGCCGGTGTAACGCAGCACCTTGCCGCGCGCGCGCGCCGCCTCCAGGCGAGCGGCAATGGCGGTGTCGTAACGGGGCAGCTGCGCCATGAACTCCTCGATCGAGCCTCCCGCGAGCTCCGCGGGCACCAGGCTCTCCACCTGCACGTCCTGCAGCTCCAGCGTCAGGCCCATCTCGCGCCCCAGGATGATGAGCTTGCGCGCCACGTCCATGCCCGACAGGTCATCGCGCGGATCCGGCTCGGTGAAGCCGCGCCGGCGCGCGTCCTGCACGATCTCGGAGAAGGCCACCCGGCCGTCGTAGACGTTGAAGAGATAAGCGAGCGTGCCCGAGAAGATACCCTCGATGCTGGTGATCTCATCACCGGTCTCGCGCAGGTCCCTGAGCGTATGCACCACCGGCAGCCCCGCGCCGACGGTGGCCTCGTAGAGGTAGTGCGACGCGCCCGCGCGCCGCGCCTCCTGCAGGCGATGGTAGTAGGCGAGATCCGCGCTGTTGGCCTTCTTGTTCGGCGTCACGATGTGAATACCGGCCGCGAGCCACTCGGCGTAGCGGCCGGCGATCGCCGCGCTCGCCGTGCAGTCGATCAGCACCGTGTGCGGCAGGTAGTCGACGCGCACGTGCTCGACGAAGCGCGTCAGCTCGCCGGCCGTGCCGTTGTCCCGGTAGCGCGCACGCCACTCGCCCAGCGCCAACCCCGGGTCCGCGAGCAGCATGCGCTGCGAGCCGAGCACGCCGCGCACGCGCAGATCGAGCTGGCACTGCCGGCGCAGCCGCTCGCTCTGGGAGGCGAGCTGATCGAGCAGCACGCGGCCCACGGTTCCCGGACCGATCACGCCGATCGAGAGGGTGTGCGGCGACAGATACAGACCCGCATGCACCGCACGCAGCGCGCGCGTGGCGCTGCGTCCCTCGACCACCACGGAGATGTTGCGCTCGGAGGCGCCCTGGGCGATGGCGCGCACGTTGACGCCGGAGGTGCCCAGCGCGGTGAACACCTTGGCGGCTATTCCCGGTGTGCCGGCCATGCCGTCGCCGACCACCGCGAGAATCGCCAGATCCGGATCCACGTCGACGCTCTGGATCTGACCTTCCTGCAGCTCGTGCTCGAAGGCGCGAAGCACCGCGGTGACGGCGCGCTCCGCCTGCTCCTCGGGGATCGCACAGCAGATGGAGTGCTCGGAGCTGCCTTGCGAGATGAGGATGACCGAAATGCCCGCCTCGCGCAGCGCGCCGAACAGGCGGTGGGCGGTGCCGGGTACGCCGATCATCCCGGTGCCTTCCAGATTGACGAGCGCGACGCGCTCGATGCTGGTGATGCCCTTGACGGGCAGCGCCGAGGAGGGCCGGGCACAGATCAGGGTGCCCACCCCCGCGGGCGCGAAGGTGTTGCGGATCCAGATGGGGATGCCGTCCTTGACCGCCGGCGCCATGGTCTGCGGGTGCAGCACCTTGGCGCCGAAGTACGCCAGCTCCATCGCCTCGCTGTAGGAGAGCGAGTCGATGACCGTGGCGTCGGGTACGCGGCGTGGGTCGGCGGACAGCACCCCATCGACATCGGTCCAGATGTGGATCTCGGACGCGCCCAGCAGCGCGCCGAAGATGGAGGCGGAGAAATCGCTGCCGTTGCGTCCGAGGGTCGTCGGGACCCCGCGCTGGTTGGAGGCGATGAACCCGGTGATGATCAGGGTGCCGGTGAACTCGGACGGCACCAGCGCCTGGAGGTTGGCGCGTGATTCGGCCCACTGGATGCCCGGACCCAACGGCCCCCATTGCGCCACCACCACGCGCCGCGCGTCGAGCCACTGCACGGCGCCGGGGCGGCGCGCGCGCTCCTCGAAAAAGCGCTGGAACAGCAGCGTCGACCAGATCTCGCCGTAGCCTGCCACGACATCCCTGACGTTGTGGGCGGCGGCGCGGGTCAGCTTGACCGAATTCAGGACTCCCAGAAGATCGTGGCAGTCGCGCTTCAGGGCCGCGAGGTACAACTGCGCGGCGGCCGGCGTCAGCAGTTCCTCGGCAATCCCCGCGTGCCGCGTACGCAGCTGCGCGACCTCGCCGTGGTAGCCCTCATCCTGGCGCTCGGCGAGCGCCACCAGGCGCAGCAACGCATCGGTCACGCCGCGGCATGCAGACAGCACCACCCCCAGGCGGGCAGCCGGAGCCGAGTCGAGAATGGCCGCGACCTTGCGGAAGCAGTCGGCGTCGGCGACGCTCGACCCCCCGAACTTGTGCACGACCCAGGGAGTGGGGTTGAGCATACGCCCGTGCGACTCTACTGACGCGCCCGCGCCTGCGCAACGACGGCGTGCAGGCGCGGCGCCTCAGGGCGGCCGGCCACCGGCGGCAACACCGCACGCGAGCAGCGCCTGGGTGTGGCGCGGGAACCGCCGCCCGCCGCGGGCACAATGGCGCCGCCGGCAGGAGCGTCGGCTTGGCACACGGCGCGCACTCGCCGCGCTGGCATAATCGTGCGCACGTGGAAACATCCCTGGGTCCGCTGCTACCTCTGTTCGAGCGCGAGCGCGCCGCCGGCCGTGCGCTGGCGCTCGGCCTGCTGGTGCACACCGCCGGCTCGACCTACCGCAAGCCCGGCGCGCTCATGTTGATCGCGGCCAACGGTGAGTACGCCGGGCTCCTCTCGGGGGGCTGCCTCGAGAGTGATCTGCGCGAGCACGCCCGCACGGTCATCGTGAGCGGCCAGCCGCGCGCCGTGCATTACGACCTGCGCACACCCGACGAGCTGCTGTGGGGCCTGGGGCTGGGCTGTGAAGGCGCCATGCACATACTGCTGCTGCGCGCAGGTCCGGAGAATGACTGGCAACCCCTCGCCCATCTTGCCGGCGCGCTCGGCGCGCACGCCGCCACCGCCATCGGCGTGGTGACGGAGTCCGCGCGCGCGGATCTGCCGGTCGGAGCCCTGGCGCTGCCGAGCGGTGCAGCGTGGCGCAGCGCAACGCCTGCGCTCGAGACACCGGCCGTGCACGCCGCGCTGGCGCAGTGCGCCCGCGACGGGCAGGTCGGTTGGCTCGAAGGACACTCCCCGTCCTGGAGGCTGTTCGTCGCACCGTTGTCGCTGCCGCCGCGGATTCTGGTACTCGGCGCCGGCCCGGACGCAGCACCGCTGGTGGATTTCGCGGCCCGCCTCGACTGGAAAGTCACACTCGTCGACCATCGCCCGGCGTACGCCGTCGCCGCACACTTCCCGTCCGCGGAGCATGTCGTCCAAGCCCGTCCCGACGCCCTGCGCGAGGTGCTCGATCTCGCACGCTTCTCCGCCGCCGTCGTCATGAGTCATCACCTGCCTTCCGACCTCGCCTACCTGCGCAGCCTCGCCGAGACGAGCATTCCGTACGTGGGATTGCTGGGGCCGGCCGTGCGTCGCGAGAAGCTGCTCGCGGATCTGGGTGCCGCCGCGCACCGGCTACGCCCCCGGCTGCATGCGCCCGTCGGCTTAGCTCTGGGTGGGCGCACGCCCGAGTCGATCGCGCTCGCGATCGTCGCCGAGTTGCACGCGTTCGTGCATCGCTCTGTGATTTGTTCGTAAAGTCAATTCGTTATGCGCTACACTTCCTGTCACATCTCGTAGATCCCCGTGACTCGTGAACGAGATTCAGCACATCCGCGGGCAGCTCACCGCTGAGCGGCAGCACGCCAGCGCCGTGGCCAACGCCTGCGCCACGGCATTTGCGCGTCGCAACGCGGTCGCGTTGAGCAGCGGCTCATCGGTGGAGGAATTCCGGCAGGCCTGCGTGGACTATCTGGTGTGCGTGCTCGCGTGGTTCGAAGAGCGCGACCAGCGCCTCACCGACCTGCGGGACGTACGCCCGACACCCGCGGATGAGGGGCAGCGCACACTCGAAGCGGCGTTGGCGAGTCCGGGCCGCAGCCGCGAGGCGCTCGAGAAGCTCGAAGCGGCCCTGGCGCGCACGCCCGCACCTTCGGCGGACAGCCGCACGCAGGAGAGCTGGCGCGAGTTTGCGCAGTTCTTCAACAGTGTGTGGAGCGCGCGCCGCGACGCCATCGAAGCCTGGCTCGCGGCGAACCCCAGAACCACCGACTGGCGCGTCATCGCCGGAATCGATGCGGACTCGATCCTCGAGGAGCGCCATCGCTACGCGCGCGTGCGCGCGGCCCTGCCCGCGGGCGCCTCGCTCACCTTCCCGCGGCTGCGAGGCTCGTAGCCCTTGTTGGCATCCGCGGGCAGCGGGCGTGTGGGGGATGGGTTGTACGCAGTGGTGCTGGCGGCCGGAGCCTCCACTCGCTTCGGATCGGCCAAGCAACTGGTGCGGGTCGCGGGTCGGCCCCTGCTGCACACGGCAGTGACCCGAGCCGCCGAGGTCACGGGGAATGCTCTCATCGTCGTGCTCGGTGCGGGGGCGGCCGAGCTGGCCCCACTGTTGAAGCACTCTCCCGGTTCGCTGGTCGTGAATCACGAGTGGCGCGAAGGCCTCGCCAGCTCGATCCGCGCCGGCATCGCGCGGCTGCCGGCGAGCTGCACCGGGGTCATGCTGCTGCTCGCTGATCAGCCGGCCGTCACCGCGGATGATCTGAAGCGCCTCGCTGGCACCTGGCGCAAGCAACCCCAGTACATTGCGGCCGCGCTGTACGCGGGAACCAGCGGCGTGCCGGCCATCTTCCCGCGCAGCGCGTTCCGCGATCTCGCCGAGCTGCGCGGTGACGTCGGCGCGCGAGCGCTGTTACGGCGCGGTGCCGACCGGGTGGTGCGGGTACCCATGCCCAGCGCAGCGCTCGACGTGGATACCCCCGAAGACCTGCTGGCGCTGGAGGCGCCCAAGTAAAGTCGGTGCGCGGATCCGCGTGCCAGTACGACGGCGCGCTCTGCCGGTCTTGTCTCAGGTGCGTTGCCTGGAGCGCTGCGCCGCCGCAAGGATGCGCTCTGCCTGGATGAGATGGGGACGATCGATCATGGCGCCATCGAGGCTTGCGACCCCGACACCGGGCGCGGCAGCGAACGCCGCCACCACGCGTCGCGCGTGCTCCGCTTCCGCCGCGGTGGGCGTAAACGCGGCATTGATGGCGGCGATCTGCTCCGGGTGGATGGCGAGCTTGCCGCTGAAGCCGTCGCGGCGGGCACTTCCGAGCTCACGCTGCAACCCGGCCGCGTCACGAAAATCGGTGTGCACGCCATCGATGGCCTGGACACCGAGCGCCGCGGCGGTGAGGAGGCACGTGGTGCGCGCGAGTTGGAACGTGAACGTCAGGGCTCCGCCACCGTCGCGCTTGGCTAGAGCGCCCAGCGCCGCGCTCAGGTCCTCCGCGCCCCAGGTAAGCCCCAGCAGCCGCGCCGCAGCGGCCCGCGCGGCGTGCAGCACGGCCGGATACTGCGGCAGTGCCAACAGTCCCTGCGGTGTCTCAGTGGCTACGACCAGCAGTCGTGTTACGCCGCTGGCCACACCCCGCCGGGTCTCGAGCGCCGTGACATGAGCCGCCGCCTCGACGATCTCCGCGGGGGCGGAGATCTTGGGCAGCACGATGCCCACGGGGAGCCGCTCGGCGCACACACCCTCGAGGTCTTCGCGCAGCAGGCCGCTCGCCGGTGAGTTGACCCGCACCCACAGCTGCGGCCCGGAGCCGCCGGCGTGCGAGCGCAACAGCTCACCCACCCGTGCACGCGCGGCCGGCAGGTTCGCCGCGTCCACCGAATCCTCGAGATCGAGGATCAAGGCGTCCGCCTCGGTGGCGAGCGCCTTTTCCTGCTTGCGTGCGCTGTCACCGGGAACGAACAGCAGCGAGCGCAGCGGCGCCATCTGCCGCTCTGCGCTCACGCCGCCGGCCTTTTCATCATCAGCGCCGCGCGCCGGCAGGAGGCGACCTCCTCATCGCGCTGGTTCCAGGCGCGCTGCTCGAACACCACGACGCCTGAATCCTGGCGCGACTGGCTCTCGCGCTTGGATACCACCGTGGTGGTGACGTGCAGCGTGTCGCCGATCAGCACGGGGCGCGGGAAACGCACCTCTTCCCAGCCGAGATTCCCCAGGGTCGTACCGTAGGTCGTGTCGTAGACCGACAGCCCCACCATGAGGCCGAGCGTGAATACGCTGTTCACGATCCGCTCCCCAAAGGGGGTGCTCTTGGAGTACTCGGCGTCCAGGTGCAGGGCGGCCGGGTTCATGGTGAGGGCGCTGAACAGGAGGTTATCGGTCTCGGTCACGGTGCGCCGCACCAGGTGCTCGAAGCGCTGCCCTACGGCGAATTCCTCGAAATAAAGTCCCGCCACGTTCGCCTCCGGATAGCTGCGGCTCTAGTGTTGCATAGGCTCATAACCCCAGAAAGAGGTTCACCCAACCACACGGTATTTAGAGGCCTGGAACGGCACGCCTATAGTCGGTTTGCATGTACGAGTACGACCAGCTGGACCAGGCGTTTGTCGATCAACGGGTCGCGGAATTCCGCGATCAGACGCGCCGCTATGTCGCGGGACAACTGTCCGAGGATGAGTTCCGCCCGCTGCGGCTGCGCAACGGGCTGTACCTCCAGCGGCACGCTCCCATGCTGCGCATCGCCATCCCGTACGGGCTGCTCGCCTCGCGCCAGCTCGCCAAGCTCGCCGACATCGCGCGCCGCTACGACCGCGGGTTTGGTCACTTCACCACGCGGCAGAACCTGCAGCTGAACTGGCCGAATCTCACCGACGTCCCGGACATCCTGGCCGAGCTCGCGACCGTGCAGATGCACGCCATCCAGACCAGCGGCAACTGTGTGCGCAACGTCACCGCCGATCACCTGGCGGGCATCGCCCGCGACGAGATCGACGATCCGCGGCCCTACTGCGAGATCATCCGCCAGTGGGCCACTCTGCACCCGGAATTCACCTACCTGCCGCGCAAGTTCAAGATCGCCGTGACCGGCTCACCGCAGGACCGCGCGGCCTCCGAAGTGCACGACATCGGGCTGCACATGGCGCGCGACGCACAGGGCAGCATCGGCTTCACGGTGCTGGTGGGCGGGGGCCTGGGGCGAGCTCCCATGATCGGGCAGGTGATCCGCGATTTCCTGCCGCTGGCCGACCTGCTGTCCTACCTGGAAGCGATCCTGCGGGTCTATAACCGCCATGGCCGGCGCGACAACCTCAACAAGGCGCGCATCAAGATACTGGTCAAGACCTTGGGTATCGAGCGCTTCCGCGAGCAGGTGGAGGCCGAGTGGCAGCTCGGGCGCGCCAGCGCGGCGCGCCTGCCGGCCGAGGAAGTCGCGCGGGTGCGCAGCTTCTTCAGACCCCAGCCCTACCTGGCACTCGAGGACTTCGACGCCAGCGCCGGGCGCGAGCCCGCCTTCCAGGCCTGGTATCGCTACAACACCCGTCCGCACCGCATGAGCGGGTATCGCGCGGTGTTCGTGTCGCTCAAGGCCCACGGACAGAACCCGGGGGACATGAGCTCTGAGCAGATGGAGGCGGTCGCGGCGCTCGCCGAGCGCGTGAGCTTCGGCCTCATCCGCACCACCCACAATCAGAACCTGTTGCTCGCGGACGTGCGCCAGAGCGAGCTGTACGAGGTGTGGCTCGAGCTCGCGCGCCACCAGCTGGCCATGCCGAACATCGGCACCCTCACGGACATGATCGCCTGCCCCGGCTTGGATTTCTGCTCGCTCGCCAACGCCGGCACGCTCGGGGTGGCGAAGCAGATCCAGGAGCGCTTCGACAATCTCGACTACCTGTACGACCTGGGCGATATCGAGATCAAGATGTCCGGGTGCATGAACGCCTGCGGGCATCACCACGTCGGCCACATCGGCATCCTCGGCGTCGACAAGCACGGCGAGGAGTGGTACCAGATCACCCTCGGCGGCTCAGCCAACGGCTTCACGGCGCTCGGCGAAGTCATCGGTCCCTCAGTGCCGAAGACCCAGGTGGCGGCAACCATCGAGCGAATCGTCGAGGCGTATCGCACTCTGCGCGCCGAGGGCGAGCGCTTCATCGACACGTTCCGCCGCGTGGGCCTTGCGCCCTTCAGGGAGAGCGCCTATGCGACGCATTCTGCGGCGGCGTGAGATGGTCGCGGACGACTGGATTCACCTCGGCGAAGAGGCCGCCGACGGCGCGGCGCTGATCGTGCCGCTCGCGGAGCTGCGCAAGGACGCGGGGCGCTGGTGGCAGTGGTCGGGACGACTCGGCGTGCGCATCACCCCCATCGATCGCGTGGAGGAGATCGCCGAGGAGCTACCGCGGCTGGACCTGGTGGCGGTGGAGTTTCCCAGCCCCAGCGAGGGCCGCGGCTACTCGCAGGGGCGACTGCTGCGCGAGCGCTTAGGGTTCAGGGGCGAGCTGCGCGCCGTGGGCGCCGGCGTGCGCCAGGACCAGGTGTTCCTGCTCGCGCGCTGCGGCTTTGATGCCCTGGAGCTGCCCGAGGGTGAGGATGCGGACGGCGCGTGCCGCGCGCTGCAGCGCTATGACGTCGCCTATCAGCCCGGATCGCCCCAAACGGCCATCCGCAGACAGCGCTTCTTCACCTAGGCCTGCGACGTACGCCGCGGCGCTAGCGCTGGGGCAGCGAAGTATCCGCAAACAACTGGTTCACCTCCTCGGCCGAGGCAGCGCGATGCGCCCGGTCCACCAGGCGCCGGTCCAGGTGCGGCGCCAGCAGCTGCGCAAACTCATACATGTACTTGCGTAACAGCGTGCCGCGGCGAAAACCGATCCAGCTGGTGTGCGCCGCAAACATATGCGAGGCGTCGATCGCCGTGAGGTCAGGGTCGCGCTCATCGACCGCCATGTGCGCCACGATGCCGACCCCCAGCCCGAGGCGCACGTAGGTCTGGATCACGTCCGCGTCGCGCGCGGTAATGGCGATGTTGGGCGTCAGCGCCGCCCTGGCAAAGGCCTCATGCAGGGACGAGGGCCCGGTGAAGCTGAACGTATACGTGATCAGCGGGTACGCGGCCAGCGCCTTGAAGCTCAGCCGTCCGCCGTTGGCGAGCGGATGGCCCTTCGGCACGATGACCGTGCGATACCAGCGGTAACAGGGCAGCAGCGTCAGATCGGAGAACAGGGCTTCCGAGCCGGTGGCGATGGCGCAGTCGATACGATCGCTCGCCACCATCTCCGCGATCTGCTCGGAGGTGCCCTGATGCAGGTTGAGACGCACCTGCGGGTAGCGGGCGCGGAATTCCCGGATCACGTCCGGCAGCACGTAGCGCGCCTGCGTATGAGTGGTGCCGATCGACAGGCTCCCCTTGCCCTCATCGCGCAGCTCCGTCGACAGGTGGCGGATGCTCTGCGCTTCCTGCAGGATCCGCAGCGCCCGATCGATCACCTGCTGCCCTGCCGGGGTGATGCGGGTGAGATTGCGTCCCTCGCGCACGAAGATCTGAAACCCCAGCTCGTCCTCGAGGAGCTTGATCTGCTTGCTCACGCCCGGCTGCGAGGTATGCAGCTTGTGCGCCGCCGCCGTGATGTTGAGCCCGTTCTGGGCGACGGCGGCGAGATAACGCAACTGGTGCAGCTTCATTGGCCCAAGCCTAACCCAACCGGCACCGTCCTGTTACCGGTCCATAACCGCCGCGCAGCCCCTCAGAAGCAATCCTTCCTTCTGTGAGACGCGGGGGCGTCGTTATAGTCCCAAACACCATGGGAGACCTGGCGGCGCTCGAACTGGAACACAAGGCGGCGGCGGTGCGCACGCAGCTGGCCGACGCCCTGGGCCAGCACGGGCGGCTCGCGTACTCGAACAGCCTGGGCGCGGAAGCCATGGTACTCACCGACATCATCTGGTCGCACCTGCCGCAGATCGACGTCTTCAGCATCGATACCGGCCGCCTGTACGAGGAGACCCATGAGCTCCTCGAGAAACTGCAACGCCGCTACCAGCGCACCGTCCGGGTCATCTACCCGGACGCCCAGGCGCTCGAGCGGCTGGTGGCGCAGCAGGGTGTGAACGGCTTCTATCACAGCCTCGAGGCGCGCCTCGAGTGCTGCCGCGTCCGCAAGGTGGAGCCCTTCAAGCGCGCCATCGCGGGCTTCTCGGCCTGGATCACCGGCGTGCGCCGCGAGCAGTCACCAGCCCGTGCCCGCGGCCAGGCGCTGGAGTGGGACACGGAGCACGGACTGTACAAGATCAGTCCGCTCCTCGACTGGACGGAAGCCGAGGTATGGCAGTACATCCGCGCCCGCCGGCTGCCGTACAATCGCCTGCACGATCGCCAGTTTCCGAGCATCGGCTGTTCCCCGTGCACCCGCGCGATTCAGCCCGGTGAGAGCCGCCGTGCCGGCCGCTGGTGGTGGGAGCAAGCGGAGTCCCGCGAATGTGGCCTGCATCCGAGAGCGCCTCCCGCGGCCGTGCCGGCCTGAGCCGGGAGGCGGGCATGGACTATCTGCCGGTGTTTCTGCGCCTGCGCGCCCAGCCGGTCGTGGTGGTGGGCGGCGGTCAGGTGGCGCTGCGCAAGGCGCTGTGGCTGCGCAGGGCGGGCGCGCACGTGACAGTGGTGGCCCCGCACCTGCACCCCGAGCTCGGGCAGCGGGTCGTGCGCGGGGAGCTCACGCACGTCGCCGCGGAATTTTCCTCCGCACAGCTCGTGCACGCGGTCGCGGTCGTCGCCGCGACCGATGATCGCGCGGCCAACGCCGCGGTCGCCGCCGCCGCACGCGAGCGGCGCGTGCCGGTCAACGTAGTGGATGATGCGGAGCTGTCGAGCTTCATCTTTCCCGCCATCATCGATCGTTCCCCGATCGTGGTCGCGGTGAGCTCCGCGGGTCACTCTCCGGTGCTGGCGCGGCGCGTGCGCGAGCAGCTCGAGGCGCTGCTGCCCGAGCGTCTCGGCGCGCTCGCGCGCTTCATGGGTGCGCGGCGCGAAGCGCTGCGACGCGCGCTGGCACCGCGAGCCCGCCGCGCGCTCTGGGAGCGGGTCGCCTCCGGTCCCGTCGCCACGCACGTGCTGGCCGGGGATGAGCCGCGGGCCGATCGCGCCCTGGCGCGCGAGCTGCTCGTCTCCCGGCTCGGCGCATCGCAGGCTGCAGTCGGCGAGTCGCTCGGCGAGGTGTACCTCATCGGCGCCGGCCCCGGCGATCCGGATCTGCTCACGCTGCGGGCGCTGCAGCTGCTGCAGCGCGCCGACGTGATTCTCTATGACCGGCTGGTGAGCGAGGCAGTGTTGGAGCGCGCACGCCGCGATGCGGAGCGCATCTGCGTCGGCAAGACGTACGGCGATCACGGCCAACAGGAGCACATCCACGAGTTGCTGGTGCGCCTCGCCGGCGAGGGCAAGCGCGTCGCACGCCTCAAGGGCGGTGACCCGTTCGTGTTCGGGCGCGGGGGCGAGGAGATCGAGCTGCTGGCCGCGCACGGCATCCCCTACACCGTGGTCCCGGGCATCACCGCCGCGCTCGGCGCCGCCGCGGCCGCCGAGCTGCCCCTCACCCACCGCCGCCTCGCGAGCAGTGTCACCCTCGTGAACGGACACGCGGGGGATGCCGGCCTGTCCGACTGGCGCTTCTTCGCGAACCCGCGCCACACGGTCGTCGTCTACATGGGTGTGGCACAGCTGCCGGGCATCATCGCCAGACTGCGCGCCGCCGGAGCGGCCCCCGGACACCCGGTGGCCATCATCGAGCGCGCGACGCTGCCCGAACAGCGGATCCTGCGCGGCACGCTGGCCGACATCACGGCGCTGGCCGCAGCGCAGCAGGTCGAACCGCCGGCGCTCCTGATCGTGGGCGACGTGGCGGCTTTTACCGCGACGGATACGGGCGCCTCCCTCACCGAGCCCGCAGCGGCCGCGGGACTGCCGGCGTGAGCCTCGCGAGCGGCTTCGTCGGCGCGGTCGGCAACACGCCGCTCATCCGGCTCAGGGGCGTGAGCGAGGAGACGGGCTGCGAAATCCTCGGCAAGGCCGAGTTCATGAATCCCGGCGGCTCGGTCAAGGACCGGGCGGCGAGCGCCATCGTGCTGGAGGCCGAGCGCCGCGGCGAGCTCCCCCCGGGAGGCACGGTCGTCGAGGGCACGGCCGGCAACACCGGCATCGGGCTGGCGCACGTGTGCAACGCGCGCGGCTACCGCTGCGTGATCGTCATGCCCGATAACCAGTCCCCGGAAAAGTACCGGCTGCTGGAAATGCTGGGCGCTGAAGTTCACCAGGTGCCGGTCGTACCCTACAGCAACCCCAACCAGTACCAGAAAGTCGCGCAGCGCCTCGCGGCATCGCTGCCGAACGCCGTCTGGTCCAACCAGTTCGACAACACCGCCAACCGCGACACCCATGCGCGCACCACGGGCCCGGAGATCTGGGCCCAGACCAACGGCCACATCGATGCCTTCGTCGCGGCCACGGGCACCGGCGGCACGTTCGCAGGCGTGGCGCAGTACCTCAAGTCGCGCCGCTCCGCGGTTCGCTGCGTGCTCGCCGACCCTCCGGGCAGCAGCCTGTACCATTACGTGCGCACTGGAACGCTCAAAGCCACCGGCAGCGGATCGATCACCGAGGGCATCGGCATCGGGCGAATCACCGCGAACCTCGAGGGCGCTCCGATCGATGACGCCGTATACATCGAGGATGCCGACACCGTGCGCCATGTCTACCGCCTTCTGCACGAGGAGGGACTGTTTCTCGGCAGCACCTCCGGCATCAACGTCGCCGCGGCGGTGCGGGTGGCGCAGGGGCTCGGGCCGGGACACACCATCGTCACCGTGCTGTGCGACGGCGGAGCGAAGTATCAGTCACGCCTGTTCAACCGCGAGTGGCTCCAGCACAAGGGCCTCGCCGCCTATGCACCCCGGCCGCCCGCCCCTGCCCCCATTGCGCTGCAGGCTGCGTTGGTGGCATGAGCCTGGCCCCCGAGGTTCCCTGGCTGATCGGCGGAGCCGCCGCGGCACCGATAGCCGCGTGGGTTACGAGCCATGTGCCGCAGCGCGCGGCCGCCACCGCCGTCGGTGTGGTGGTGTTCGTGCTCGGCGCCACCGGATTGTTCACGACACTCACCTGAAGCTGCGGTGCGCAGGCGCAGCACCCCATGAACGACGTGCCCAGCCCCGCCGAGCTCGATGCCTTGCGCCTGAGTCTCGAGGTGGCCGTGCGCAGCGTCGGCTTCAGCCTGCCGCTGGCGGTGCTGGTCGCCTGGATCCTGACACGCGCGCGCTTCCCGGGCCGGATGCTGTTCGATGCGTTCGTGCATCTGCCGCTGGTGTTACCACCGGTGGCCGTGGGCTACGTTCTGCTGGTGCTGTTTGGCGCGCGCGGTCCCATCGGCGCCTGGCTGCGCAGCCACTTCGGCATCGAGCTGGCGTTCACGACCGCCGGCGCCGCGCTCGCCACCGCGGTCATGACCTTTCCGCTGATGGTGCGCGCGATACGCTTATCCCTCGAGAATGTCGACCGCGGGCTGGAAGAGGCAGCACGCACGCTGGGCGCAGCCCCCCTCGATCGGTTCGTCTCGATCACCCTGCCGCTGATGCTCCCGGGGATCCTCGCCGGGGCCGTCACGGCCCTGGCCGCCGGCCTGGGCGAGTTCGGCGCGGTCATCACCTTCGCCTCTAACATTCCCGGCGCGACCCGCACGCTGCCGCTCGCGCTCTACACCGCGATGCAGTCACCCAGCGGGGATGCGCTGGCGCTGCGGCTCGCGTTGCTGTCGTTTGCACTCGGCCTGCTGGGACTGCTGGCCTCCGAGCTGCTGGTGCGGCGCGTGCGCCGCCTGCTCGGCCGCTAGCATGTTGCAGGTCTCGGTGCTGAGAACGCGCCCCGGATTCTCCCTGGAGGCGAGCTTCGCCGCACCCACCCCCGGCATCATCGCGCTGTTCGGCCGCTCCGGCAGCGGCAAGACCACCCTCATCAACGTCATCTCGGGGCTCTCGGTAGCGGATGCGGGCGACATCCGGCTCGATGGAGAGGTGCTCACCGACACACGCGCGGGAGTCGCCGTGCCGGTCGAGCGCCGGCGCATCGGTTATGTGTTCCAGGACGCGCGGCTGTTCCCGCACCTGAACGTGACCGGCAACCTGCGCTACGGCGAGAAGCGCTCGCGCGCCGCACCACAGATCATCGGCTTCGAGGAGGTCGTGGCGCTCCTCGGGCTCGCGCAGCTCCTGCAGCGGCGGCCCCGTGAGCTCTCGGGGGGCGAGCGCCAGCGCGTCGCGTTGGGACGCGCGCTGCTCGCGCAGCCGCGCCTGCTGCTGCTCGATGAGCCGCTCGCCTCGATCGACGTCGCGCGCCGCGAGGAGGTTCTGCCTTATCTCGAGGCGCTGCGTGATCAGCTCGCGATCCCCATGGTTTACGTGAGCCACCAGTTCGAGGAGGTCCTGCGCCTGGCCACCCACGTGGTGCTGCTGGAGGCAGGCAAGGTGCTGGCGCAGGGACCAGTGAACGAGCTGAGTCTAAGGCCCGAGCTGCAGAGCATCATCGGACCGGATCTGGTGGGCGCGGTGCTCGAGGGCGTCGTCACGCGCCTCGATCCCGACAGCGGCAGCGCCGATCTGGCCGTCGGCACAGGCACACTGCAGGTCAGTCTGCGCGACGTCCCGGTTGGCTCACGCGTGCGTCTGCAGCTGCTGGCGCGCGACGTGATCCTCGCCACTCAACCGGTGCAGGGCCTCTCCGTGCGCAACGCGCTCGCGAGCACCGTCACCGCGCTCTCGAACGACGACTACGGGGCGGTGCTGGTGAGGCTCGACGTGGGCGGGGAGACGGTGCTCGCTCGCATCACGCAAAACGCCCTGCGGGCGCTCAACCTGCGCCCGGGCGATGCCGTGTGGACGCTGGTGAAGGCGGTGTCGACACGCGGACATGCGTTTCGGCTAGCATCGGGGCCCTAAGCCGCCGTGCCAGCACCTCATCCACCACTGGGCGCGTACTACCGGACCGAAGGCGAGCGCAGCGCCTGGGTGCGCGGAATCTTCGATCGAGCGGCCGCCGACTACGATCGCCTCGAGCGCATTGTCGGACTGGGGACCGGCTCCTGGTACCGCAGGCGAGCCCTCAGGGAGGCGGGCCTGAAGCCGGGAATGAGTGTTCTCGACGTCGGAACCGGCACGGGGCTGCTCGCCTGCGCCGCCGCTCGCATTGTCGGTGATCCCGCGCGCGTCACCGGCGTGGATCCGAGTCCGGGCATGATCGAGCACGCCCGGGTGCCCGCGGGCGTGCGGCTCCTGAGCGGCAGCGCCGAAGCGATTCCCGCCCCGGACTGCAGCGCCGACTTCCTCAGCATGGGCTACGCCCTTCGCCACGTCAGCGACCTGTCCGCGGCGTTCGCTGAATTCTACCGGGTCATCCAACCGGGCGGCCGCTTGTGCGTGCTCGAGTTCACGCAGCCGGCAGGCGCCCTGCCACGTGTGATCGTGAAAGCCTGGCTCAACGGTTTCGTGCCCGTGGTCGCGGCACTCATCGCCCGTCGCGACGCGCCTTTACTCATGCGCTACTGCTGGGACACCGTCGCGGCCTGTGTGCCACCCGAGACGATCGTGCGAGCCGTCCGCGAAGCCGGCTTCGTGGAGGTCGAGCGGCACGTCGAGCTCGCCGTCTTCTCAGCGTACCGCGCGCGCAAACCCGCCTAGATTCCGGGCGTCGGCCGGGCGCTCGTCAGCTCGGCCCGAAAGTACTGATCCAATTGGGCCATGAACTCATGCACATCGTTCGGCGCTTCCAGTCGCCGCCCGAGTCGCATCCGATAGCTGACCGGCATGGAGGGGCGCTCGAACAGTGACCATCCCTTGCTCAGAAACGGGGAATCGGTCTCGATGATGAGAGTCTGGACGGGCACGCCGGCCTGCTTGGCGATCAGGCCGACGCCGGCTTGAAGCGCGTTGAGGGGCGAGTGCGTCGTTCGGGTCCCCTCCGGGAACAGCAGCACGATCCCCCCGCGGCGCAGCTGTGCAACGGCCTCGTGAATCATCCGCCGCGGCGGATCGTGGCGAATGTAGCGGGCGAGGCGTGCGCCTGCGCCCAGGAACACGTTGTTCATCAGCGAGGACTTCATCACGCAGGTCACCCGCGGCTCGTGCGCGATGATCAGCAGGGCGTCGATCAGGCTCGGGTGATTCGCGGCGAGGACCGATGGCGGACCCCCGCGCAGCGCCTGCAGCGCCCGCAGATCCAGTCGATAGATGCCCATCAGGCGCAGCGACCAGACATACAGGCGAAATCCCGCCAGGATCCCGAGTCGCCCGCACCGCTGCGCGGGCCCGGACGGCAATACCCACAGCAAGGGAAGCGCGACCACGGTCCATACCAGACAGATCGCACCCAGGATCGTCAGCGAGGCATACAGCCTCAGAGCCTCGGTGAGGTGGCGCAGGCGCAAGAGGTCGCGCACTACGCGTCGGGCACCAGTTTCTCGCTCACCATGGTGAGGACGTCGTAGTTCGCGACCGCCTCGCCGCTCTGATTGGTGATCGCGGTGTCCCAGCGCACCTCACCGTAGCCGGCGCCCGCGCGCAGGGATTTCTCCTTGCAGGTGAGGCGCACCTTGATGCGATCGCCGGGCTTCACCGGCTTGGTGAAGCGCAGGCCGTCGACCCCAAAATTCGCCAGCACCGGGCCGTAGGGCGGATCGACGAACAACCCGGCGGCCGCCGACACCAGGAAGTAGCCGTGCGCGACGCGACCGCCAAAGAGCGGATTGCGGGCGGCCGCAGCCTCGTCCATGTGCGCGTAGAACCGATCGCCCGACAGTTCGGCGAAGCGCTCGATGTCCTCGACCGTGACCTCGCGTTCCGCGGAGTTGAAGGTATCGCCGATCGCGAGCTGCGCGAAGGGTTTGCGGAACGGGTGCGTGCCGGGGTCCAGCTCGCGCGCGCCCTTCACCCACCGCCCGGTGACCGCCGTCACGACATCGGGCGTGCCCTGCACGGCGGTGCGCTGCAGGTAGTGCATCACGCCGCGGATGCCGCCCATCTCCTCGCCGCCGCCGGCACGCCCCGGACCTCCGTGCACCAGGTGCGGCAGTGGCGAGCCGTGGCCCGTGGACTCCTTGGCGCAGTGCCGGTTCACGACCACGACGCGGCCGTGATACGGCGCAAGTCCCAGGACCAGCTGCGCCGCGACCCCATCGTCGGCGCTGAAGATCGAGCCGGCGAGACTGCCGCCGCCGCGCCGGGCGAGCGCGATGGCCTCTGCCACCGAGTCATAGGGGATGAGGGTGCACACCGGGCCAAAGGCCTCGACGGAGTGGATCGCGCGGGCACTGCCCGCATCGCGGCAGTACAACAGGGTGGGAGACACGAAGGCGCCCCGATCGGCATCCGCACCCACGGGCTGCGCCTTGCCGGCATCCCCGTACACGACTTGCGCCTCACGCTTGAGCTTGCCCAGCTGCTCGAGGACCTCGCGGCGCTGGCTCAAGGAAGCCACCGGGCCCATGCGGACGCTCTCCAGCCGCGGATCACCGACGACGATCTTGCCGAGCGCGGTTCGCAGCGCTTCGATGACCTCCGTGACGCGCCCGGCGGGCACGATCGCCTTTCTGATGGCGGTGCATTTCTGGCCGGCTTTCACCGTCATCTCACGCACCACCTCGCGTACGAACAGCTCCAGCTCCGGCGTGCCGGCCCCGGCATCGGGACCCAGCACCGAGGAGTTGAGCGAATCGGTCTCCGAGGTGAAGCGCACCGAGTTGGCGCTCACCACCGGATGGTGGCGAAGCTTGAGCGCCGTGGCCGCAGAGCCGGTGAACGACACCACGTCCTGGCAGGTGAGATGCTCGAACAGATCCCCCACGCCCCCGCAGATGAGCTGCACGGCGCCTTCCGGCAGGATCTCAGACTCCACCATCCGCCTGAACACGCGCTCGGTGAGGTAACAGGTCTGCGAGCCGGGCTTCACGATCGCCGGCACGCCGGCGAGCAGCGTCGGCGCCAGCTTCTCCAGCATGCCCCAGACCGGGAAGTTGAACGCGTTGATGTGCACCGCGGCACCCTCGAGCGGTACGCACACGTGCTGCCCCACGAACGTCCCGGTCTTGGAGAGCGCTTCCACGCCGCCATCGACGTACACGCGGCTGTCGGGTAGCTCACGCATGCCCTTGCTCGCGTACACGAACAGCGTGCTGATGCCACCGTCGATGTCGATCCAGGAGTCACCTCGCGTGGCACCGGTCGCGTAGGACAGTGTGTAGAACTCCTCCTTGTGCTCGGTGAGGAACCGGGCCAGCGTCTTGAGGAGTGCGGCGCGCTCGTGGAACGTGAGCTTGCGCAGGTTGCGTCCGCCGACCTCACGCGCGTGCTCGAGCATCGCGCCTGAGTCGAGCCCGTCCGCGGTGGCGTTGGCGATGACCTCACCGGTGGTGGCATCGCGCAGGGCGAGGCCGGCGCCCAGGCCCGCCCACCATTTACCGGCGATAAAACTCTGAAGCTGCATGGTGTCTATTCCCCGCTTACCACCTGGCCGTCGATGCGGTAGGAGCGCCCGCGAAACAGCGCAATGCGCTCGCCGCGCTGGTTGGAAACGCTGATCTCATAGATGCCGTTGCGCCGGGTGCGCCACAGCTCGCTCGCCTCGGCCATGAGCTCATCGCCCGCCCGCGCCGCCGCCAGGAAATCGATCGTGGCCGCGGCAGCCACGGTGCTCTCGTTGTGCGAGTTGCAGGCAAACGCAAAGGCACTGTCGGCGAGCGCGAAGACGATACCACCATGACAGACGCCATGGCCGTTGAGCATGTCCGCGCGTACCGTCATGACAACCCGCGCCCACCCGGGGCGCACGCCGGTAATGCGCATGCCGAGCGCCTGTGAGGCGCGATCGAGCTCGAACAGCCGCGCCGCCGCGCGCTCCGCCCGCCGCTGCCCGGCGTCGACCGCTTGCGGTGGAACACCCATGGCGCGCTCAGCGACCCGTGAAGCGCGGCGTGCGCTTCTCGGCGAAGGCTGCGACCCCTTCCGCGTAATCCATGCTGTGACCGAGCTCGCCCTGGTAGTCGCGCTCGACATCCAGCTGCTGCGCCAGCGTGCGGCTCAAACCCTCGTAGATCGCCTGCTTGGTGCGCGCCAGAGCGCGGGTCGGTGCGGCGGCGAGCTGCCGCGCCAGACCCTCGACCACCGCAGCGAGCTCGCCGTCTTCGACGCAACGCCAGATCAGCCCCCAGGCGGCGGCCTGCTCGGCGCTGAGTTTGTCGCCGAGGAGCGTGAGCCCGAGCGCGCGCGCCGTGCCGATGAGGCGCGGCAGAGTCCACGTGCCCCCCGAATCCGGCACGAGGCCCAGCTTCGAGAATGCCTGCACGAAGCTCGCCGAGCGTGCGGCGATCACCAGATCACAGGCGAGCGCAATGTTGGCGCCGGCCCCGGCCGCCACGCCGTTGACCGCTGCAATCACCGGCAGCGGCAGGGAACGCAACGCGAGCACCAGGGGCTTGTAGTGCTTCTCGATCGATGCGGCCAGGTCAGGCGGCGCACTCCCCGGCACGACCGCCCGATCGTTGAGGTCCTGACCGGCGCAGAAGCCCCGCCCCGCTCCGGTAATCACCAGCACCCGGGCGGCGCAGTCCTTGAGAGATGCCAGTGCAGCGCGCACCTCGGCATGCATCTCGGCGTTGAGGCTGTTCAGGCGCTCGGGCCGATTCAGGGTGAGGCGGGCAACCCCGTCGGCCGTCTCGAAGAGAATGTTCTGATAGCTCACGTGGAACTCCGCTGACCCGTGCTGCGGCGTGCAGCGCCGCGGTCACTTCTCGTCGTAATCCAGCTCGAGCGACGGGGTCATGACGCGCGACTGACACGCCAGCACGTACCCGTGCTCGAGCTCCCAATCCTCCAGAGCATAGTTCTGCGCCATCGCCACTTCACCGCGAATCACCTTGGTGCGGCAGGTGGAACACACGCCCGCGCGGCAGGAAAACGGCAGCTCGATGCCGGCGTGTGCGGCGGCCTCCAGCACCGTCTGGTCGTCCATTTTCATGCTGAAAGTGCGGCGCCGGCCGTCCATGAGAATCGTGACCTCGGCTGCGCCGAGAACCGGGCCCGCTGCCGGGGCGGCACCCGGCGCCGGCGCCTGAACACGGTGGTGGGCGGCGTCGCCTGCGGTGGTCGCGACCGTGAAATGCTCCGCGTGCACACGGGCGCTGTCCACACCGAGCTCGCGCAGCGTGGCGCTGACCTGCTCGATCATGTCGCCGGGCCCGCAGACGAAATACTCACCGACCTCCCTGGGTAGGAACAGCGTGGCTGCGAACTGCCGCACCCGTGCGGCGTCGAGCCGCCCGTTGTACAGCTCGACTTCCTGCGGCTCGCGACTCATCACGAAATGCAGCGTCAACCGCTCGAGGTAGCGGTCCTTGAGCCCCAGCAGCTCCTCCAGGCACATCGCGCGGCCGACGCCGCTGTTGCCGTAGAAGAGAATGACCCGCTGCGCGCCGCGCGCGAGCAGCGCGCGCAGCACGGAAAGCACCGGCGTGATGCCACAGCCGGCCGCAAACGCCACGTAGGTCCCGGCCGCGGCGCCAGGCTCGCGCGGTGTGAAGCTGCCGTTTGGCGGCAGAACCTCCAGAGTGTCCCCGGGGCGCAGTTGCTCGGCCAGGTGGCGCGACATTCTCCCCATGGCATGCACGCGCGGCACGATGCGCAGCGGCCATTCCCCGGGCGCATTCACCAGCGAGTAGGTGCGGCGGACTTCCTCGCCCTCGATCGCAACACGAACCACCACGTGCTGCCCGGCGCTGCCGCGGTACTCATCGCGCAGCTGCGCCGGGACCTCCAGCGCGATCGCCACCGCGTCCTCCGCATCGGGAACGACCTGCGCGACCTTGAGCGGATGAAATTTCAGCATCTCAGAGGCACTTGAAGTAGTCGAAAGGCTCCTGGCAGGCGCTGCAGCGGTAGTGCGCCTTGCAGGGCGTCGAGCCGAACTCGCTCACGCGCTCGGTCGCGCGGCTGGCGCAGCGCGGACAGGTGACGAGCGGCGCGTGCCACAGGCGGCGCGGACTCGAGACCGGCTCCTCCGGCGGAGCAATGCCGAAGGCCCTGAGCTTGGCATGCGCCGCGCTGGTCAGCCACTGACTGCTCCAGGGCGGCGACAGCACCTCCTCGAGCACCGCGTCCACGTGACCTCCCGCATCGAGCGCCGCCCGCACGGCGACGCGGATGACCTCGGTGGCGGGGCAACCCGAGTAGGTGGGCGTGATTCCCACGTGCAGCCGCCCATCGCTCTCGAATCGCACGTGCCGCACGACACCCAAGTCCACGATGCTCAGCACCGGGATCTCGGGATCGGCCACCTCGGCGAGCAGCGCCCGGATGGCCTGCACGCGAGCGGCGGCGGCTCTCACCACCGCACGCCCGGATAGGTGCGCTGCAGGTGCTGCATTTCCGCGAGCATGTGACCCAGGTGCTCGGTGTGCACGCCGCGCCGGCCATGCCAGGGGTAAGGTTGCGCCGCCGGCCTCGTGAGGGTCGCGGCAGCCAGATCCTCATCGATGCGCGCCGACCAGCGTGGTGCGAGTTCCGCGAGCGCGGGCGCGATGGCGGCGGCCTGCATGCGCTCATCGACCTCATCGGCGCAGAACAGCTCGGCGCTGAAGCGCCACAGGCAGTCGAGCGCCGCCTGAACACGGTCGTGACTTTCCCGGGTGCCGTCGCCGAGGCGGATGAGCCAACCGCTGCTGAAGCGATGGTGGTAACGGGTTTCCTTGAGCGCCTTGGCGGCGATCGCGCCGAGACGGCTGTCCGCGGACCCCAGCAGCCCCTGGTAGATCTCGAGCTGCCAGGCATCGATGAGCCACTGGCGCACGATCGTATGGCCAAAGTCGCCGTTCGGCTGCTCGGCCAGTGTCAGGTTGACGAACTCCGGCGCATCACGCAGAAAAGCCAGCGCGTCCTCATCACGCCCCCGGCCCTCGAGCTCCCCGGCATAGGTGAGCAGCAGCCGCGCCTGCCCGATCAGATCGAGCGCAAGGTTGGCGAGCCCCAGGTCCTCCTCCAGGGCCGGCGCGTGACCGACCCACTCGCCCAGGCGCTGTCCCAGCACGAGGCTCGTGTCAGCGAGGCGCAGCACGTGGCGGAAGTGCGCCGCCTGCTGCGCCGGATCGCGCTCGCTCGGCGCGTGGGCTCGTGCGCTCACAGATTCTTGACCTCCTCCGGGATGGCATAGAAGGTCGGATGGCGGTACACCTTGTCCCGCGCCGGCTCGAACAGCGCGTCGGCCTCTTCGGGGTCCGAGGCGATGATATCCGCCGAGCGCACCACCCAGAGGCTGACGCCCTCCTGGCGGCGCGTATACACATCGCGAGCATGCTCGATCGCCATGCGTGCATCCGCAGCATGCACACTGCCGACGTGCTTGTGCTCGAGCCCCGAGCGTGAGCGGATGAAGACTTCGTACAGCGGCCAATCCTCACTCATGGCGCCTCCGGGTGTCATGCGGCCTGCGGCGTGCGGCCGTGTTGCTTGCGGGCGTGCGCGGCCGCCGCCTCGCGCACCCAGCGCCCGGCCTCATCGGCGGCGCGCCGCGCCTCGAGCCGCTCGCGGTTGCAGGGCCCGTGCCCTGCGAGCACCGCATGAAACTCGTTCCAGTCGATCGCGCCGATCAGATAGTGCTGCGTGCCGGGATCCCAGCGCAGCTCGCGGTCGGGAATCGCGAGGCCGAGAAATTGGGCCTGCGGCACCGTGATGTCGACGAATTTCTGGCGCAGCTCGTCGTTGCTGAAGCGCTTGATCTTCCAGCGCATCGACTGGGCGGTATGTTTGGAGTCGGCATCACTCGGGCCGAACATCATGATCGAGGGCCACCACCAGCGGTTCAGCGCGTCCTGTGCCATCGCCCGCTGCGCGACGCTCCCCTGCGCCAGCGTCAGCATGATCTCGAACCCCTGGCGCTGGTGAAAGCTCTCCTCCTTGCAAATGCGCACCATGGCGCGTGCGTACGGGCCATAGGAGCAGCGGCAGATGGGGATCTGGTTCATGATCGCCGCGCCATCGACCAGCCAGCCGATCGCGCCCACGTCCGCCCAGGTGAGGGTCGGGTAGTTGAATATGCTCGAGTACTTGGCGGCGCCGGACAGCAGCTGCTCGAGCATCTGCACCCGTGAGATGCCGAGCGTCTCCGCGGCGCTGTACAGGTACATGCCGTGGCCGCCCTCGTCCTGCACCTTGGCGATCAGCACTGCCTTGCGCCGCAGGCTCGGCGCGCGCGTGATCCAGTTGCCCTCCGGAAGCATGCCGACGATTTCCGAGTGGGCGTGCTGGGAAATCTGCCGGATCAGGGTCCGGCGATAAGCATCGGGCATCCAGTCCTTGGGCTCGATCTTGTCTTCGGCATCGACGCGCGCCTGAAAGCGCTGCGCGTGCGCCGCGGACTCGCCGCTGGCGGCGGGCACCGGCTCCTTCCCGTGGGTATCGAGCGCCTGGGTGTACATGGGGCTTTCCAGCTTCGCGCGACTGGCCGCAATGTGACACAAGACTAGCACATGGGAGCGGATTCTTGTGTCACAATTTCGGTCCCATGAAACCCGAGGCGAGCGCGCCCCTGCCGGCACCGGTGCGGGGGCTGCTGCGGCACTTCCGCGCCCAGCGCCCGCTGCGCGGCGGCTCGCTCCTCATCACCGTGTTCGGCGATTCCATCGCGCCGCGCGGCGGCGCGGTCACCCTCGGCAGTCTGATCCGCCTGGCGGCGCCCTTCGGCCTCACCGAGCGTCTGGTGCGCACCTCCGTCGCACGGCTGGCGCGCGACGGCTGGCTCGCGGCGAAGCGCTCCGGCCGGCGCAGCGAGTACCGCCTCACGCGCACCGGAGCGGAGCGCTTTGCGGACGCGACCCGGCGCATCTACGGGGAAAGCCCCAGGGACTGGGACGGACGCTGGACGCTGCTGGTGCTGCCGTCATCGCGGCAGCGGCGGGCGCAGCTGCGCGAGAGTCTGAAATGGCTCGGCTTCGGGCAGCTCAGCCCCTCATTGCTCGCGCATCCGGGATGCAGTCCCGGGCAAGCGCGCCGCTGGCTGCGCAACCTCGACGGCGCCGCCGATGCGCTGCTGCTGCGCAGCCGCGGCGGCGACCTCGCCGCCGACCGCCGCCTCGCAGCGCAAGGCTGGGATCTCGATGAGCTCGCGCGGCGCTACCGGCGCTTCCTCGCGCGCTTTGCACCGGTGGAGTCCGCCGTCGGTGGCCGCGGCACGCCGCCGCAGACCGCATTCCTGGTGCGCACGCTCCTGATCCACGAGTACCGCAAGATCCATTTGCAGGATCCTCTGCTGCCGCCCGCGCTGCTGCCCCGCGACTGGGTCGGGGCGGCAGCTTATGCGCTGTGCCGTCGGCTGTATGCGCGCGTGTTTGCGGACGCGGAAGCCCATCTCTCGGCTACCGCGCATCGGCTGCATCGGCGGCTGCCTGCCGCGAACGCGGCGGCCCACGCGCGCTTCGGCGGCATCGCGCCGCGCTGAGGCGCCGTGGCGGCGGCGGGCACCCCGGGGCTCCGACGTGGGCCCTCGACCGTTGGTCGGCGGGGAGATCGGCTATGTGTCGGTCTCCCAGCCGCCGCCCGAAGTTCGGGCTAGTGGCCCGAGCGGCAATCTACTCGACGGCAGATACCGCCGGTTGCTTTCTTCTGCCGCGTGAAGTACGTGACAGACGTACCCGCATGGTTATCCGCGTAGGCAATGTTGATGAGATGGTTCGTCGGGTCAATCGCGATCTGGAAGAAGTCGGCAAGGCTGCGGTCGGAGCTGCCAGTGAGACCGCCGGTTGAGATCGACCCCGTGTGGTTGACGTGGTCGGTAGCCTGGCTCAGCGTGAAAACCGGCGCGCTAGCGTGGCCGTTGACGGTCTCCGTAACGTAGACGTTCCAGTTTGCTGAAATCGTGTTCGAATTGCCGACTAGATCGGCACCATACCACGCGATGGCCACGTGGCCGTTCGCGTCGGCGGCCACCCAGGGGAACACGTTCGACTTTCCAGCTTGGGACGTGTTCTGCGTCACCATGATGGCCGGAGACCAGCTCGTCCCATGAGTCGTCGAGTACGAGTAATAGATGTCCCTGTTGTCCGACCAGACGGCGTACACGTAGCCGAAGTCGTCTACCGCGAGCGCGGGGAACAGATTGCCGAGGCCGGCCCCACTAGGACAGGTCGAACCGGCACCGCAACTGAAGATCTTGTAGACAGTGAACGATAGCGTGTGACTCGTGAGATTCACGCCCGAAGCCACGCCAACATAGACGGCGTTGAGGAAGTTGGCGCTGTTGTTCGCGTTGTCCGCAGGGTTGTCGGGGCCCACAAAGATCTGGTACAGGTTGCCGTGGCTTGCAGTACTGCTGCGGTCCACCTTGATCTGGCCGGCGATGTTGCCGGTAGGAGGACCGACGCTCAGCGCTGTCGTGGCGTCAACAACGGCTGTCTCCGGGACGACGTCCGTATAGGTCAGGCCTCCATCGTTCGAGCGTTGCACAAAGATTTGGGAGGTTGTTCCAAAATCGTGATATTCCATGTAGACGTGATTCGGATCGTCCAAGGCGTCGATCCACATGCGATCGTCGAAGGGAACCCCGGCCGCGGCCACGTCCGGAGTACTGAAGGTATCGGCGCGGTTGGTGGAATGGCTGCCTGTAACTTCCGCTGCGGTGAGGCTGACCACGGCTAGATTTGGAACGTTGTTTAATGGGTTCGCAGCGTTCACGGCGACGTCCCCATCGCCTCCTCCCGGCGCCAACCCGCTCGTCGTGCAAAAAGTGGTTACGAAGATGCCGCAATCAGGCTGACCTTCGTACTTGAACCGCAGAGTTCCGTTAGCGTTCGGTCCTCCGTCCGCAGTCTTATTCCAGCGCCATAGGTCGAGGCCCCCGGGAACTCCGCGGATGGATTCGACGTAGATCGTTCCCTGCGAGTCCACGGTCATGCTGGGCTCGACCGCCTGGCCTGCCCCCGCGGGCAGACACAGACTCTCATTGGGAGTGTAATTCGCGCTTCCCGGACCAACGTATGCCGGGACGGCCTGACCACTCGGGCAGTTGTGCTGACCGGTGGGGTTGCTGGGGGGAGCAGCGTTAGCAACATTGATGCGAATCGGGAAATTGGAGGCCCCGGTCGTCGCGTTGAAGCCGACGGTATTCCTCAGAAAGTCCCCGTTCGCCGTGGATATGGTGAATACCGGGATGGTCGATGGGGCGGTGACTGCACTGTCACGTATGAGCAGGAGGGCGACGCCTCTTGCGCCCTGACAGTTTGTGGCGATTACGGCGAACAGGGTAGTCCCGCTAAGATCACGGGTATCGGCCAGGCAGATTTGCCCGCTCGTTCCACTCGGAAAGTCCGTAGGCGAAGCCCCGCCGTTGGAGTCGAAGACGAAGTTCTTCGCAATCGCCACGGTAATGTCCGCGCCCCCATTCGAGGTCGTGGACCACGTCGCCGGAATACAATTTGGGTTCCCCGGGGGGGAGACACAGCCGATCGTGTTCGCCGGTTGTGGCCCGCCGCCAAGGACATCAACACTGTTCTGGGCGGCCAGCGGAGCGGCGCCAAGCAGCAACGTACCTCCCAACAACAACATCCGTAGGTTCTTCATGAATTGTTGCTCCCTGACTGGGAATTCGGACGTGCCTTGCCTCGCCCGGATGCGCGGCTTCAACCCATAACAGTAGCGGTGCTATCTTTATTGGGGACGAATGTTAGTCAGGAGGAAGGACGCTTGTGAATAGGCGCTTGCCCATCTGCCTGTCGGAACAATCCTATATCGGTAGGGAGACTCACCGACCAGGGAGAACTTGCCGTCCATCTGCAGGCACTGCGTTCAGCACTGCCTGAGCGGGAAAGTTGCCAGCCAGAGCTCTCGACATTCTGGCTAACGCGCGGGCCGCTTGTCGATCACGCGCCGCGCCTTGCCCGCCGAGCGCTCGATCGAGCCCGGATCACACACCACGACCTGCGTCGAGATGCCGATCATCGCCTTGATGCTGCCCTGCAGGTCGCACTGCAGGCGCGAGCGCGCCGGGCCATCTGCGGCGATACTCTCCAGACACTCCACCTTCACGGCCAGCTGATCCAGGTGTGCCTCGCGCGTGAGCTCGAGCTGGTAGTGGGGCGCGACGCCCGGGACCTTCAGCAGCAGCTCCTCGATCTGACTCGGGAACACATTCACGCCCCGGATGATCAGCATGTCGTCCGAACGCCCGGTGATTCTCGCCAAACGGCGCATCGAGCGCGCGGTCGGCGGCAGGAGTGAGGTCAGATCGTGGGTGCGGTAGCGGATCACCGGCAGGGCTTCCTTGGTGAGCGAGGTGAGCACCAGTTCGCCCGGCGCGCCGCCGGGCAGCACCTCCCCGGTCGCCGGGTCGACGATCTCCGGGTAGAAATGATCCTCCCAGACGACCGGCCCATCCTTGCTCTCGATGCACTCGCTCGCCACCCCGGGCCCCATCACCTCCGACAGGCCGTAGATGTCCAGGGCCTGAAGTCCCGCGCGGCTCTCGAGCTGCGCGCGCAGCGCTTCGGTCCAGGGCTCGGCGCCGAAGATACCGGTACGGAGCGAGCTCGCCGCCGGATCGAGCCCCTGGCGCACGAACTCCTCGACGATGGACAGCATGTAGGACGGCGTGACCATGATGATGTCGGGCCGGAAGTCGCAGATGAGCTGCACCTGGCGCTGCGTCTGTCCCCCCGACACCGGCACCACCGTGCAACCCAGGAGCTCCGCGCCGTAGTGTGCGCCGAGACCCCCGGTGAACAGTCCGTAACCATAGGCAATGTGCACCATATCGCCGCGGCGCCCGCCCGCGGCACGGATGGAACGCGCCACCAGCGCCGCCCAGGTGTCGATGTCGCGGCGGGTGTAGCCCACCACGGTCGGCTTGCCGGTGGTGCCGCTCGAGGCGTGGATGCGGACCACCTGCTCGCGCGGCACGGCGAACAGGCCGAACGGATAGCCCGCGCGCAGATCGTCCTTTTGCATGAAGGGGAAACGCTCAAGATCCGCGAGCGTCCTGAGGTCGTGCGGGTGGACCCCGGCCCCCTGGCACTTGTCCCGGTAGAGGGACACGTTCTCGTAGACGTGACGGAGCGACCACCTGAGGCGCTGCAGTTGCAGGGCGCGCAGCTCGTCCTGGCTGGCGCGCTCGATCGCTTCAAGCTCGCCCGTCATCCCTCATGCCGGCCAGTCGGTGAGGGTCTGCACGAACACCTGCAGGAAGTGATTGGCCTGGTGGCCGTCCATCACGCGGTGATCCAGGGTCAGCGTGACGTAACAGCGCGGCCGCACCACGATCTTCTGCTCATCGCCCTCCTCCAGGACCACCGGGCGCTTCTCGAGTTTGCCTACTCCCAGAATCGCCGCCTGCGGCTGGTGGATGATGATCGGTGCCGCCAGCAGGCTGCCGCTGACGCCGTGGTTCGAGATGGTGAACGTGCCACCGCGCACGTCGGCCGGTGACAGGTTGCCCGCACGGGCACGCCTCACCAGCTCATCCAGCGCGCGTGCGGTGTCGAACAGATCGCGCGCCTGCGCATCGTGCAGCACCGGCACGACCAGACCCACGCCTTCCACCGCGGTCGCCACGCCGATATGGATCGACTCGTAGATCTCGAGCGCCGTGTCGGTCCAGCGGCTGTTCGCTTCCGGCACGGCACGGATCGCGGCCACGGCGGCCTGCACGAAGTAGGCGGTGAGCGTGAGCGGCGCCCCGCGGTGTGCGAACTCGTCGCGCTGGCGCGCGCGATCGGCGAGCACCGCGCTCATGTCCGCCTCGAATACCGTCGTCACGTGCGGCGCGCTATGCAGCAGGCTCTGCACCATGTGATCTGCAATACGCTTGCGAACCGCAGTGTGCGGCACGCGACGGCTGGCGCCGACCCCTTCGGCAGGCGCGCCGGTCGCTGACCCCGCTGCGCCCGCGGGTGCGGCGCGCGCGGCGGCTGCATCCCGCCGGCGGTCCGACGCGCTTCCGGGGACTGCCCGCAATACGTCCTCGACCGTGATGCGGCCCGCCGGCCCGGTGCCGGGAACCGCGGACGGATCGAGCCCGCGCTCGCTCAGCAGGCGGCGCACCGCCGGACTCAACCCGCCGGCGGGAGCGCGAGCGGGGGTGAGGCCGTGCACGGCGGTGGGACTGGCGCTCGCCGCAGCCGCGGCAGGGGGCCGGGGCGCCGGCGCGGGCTCGGCGGCTGTCGTGACCGCGTCAATGCGGCCGAGCAGCTCCCCGGGGGCGATCTCCTCCTGCTCGTGTTTGATGATCTCGCGCAGCACGCCCGTGCCGGGGGAGGCGACTTCGACCGTGACCTTGTCGGTCTCGATCTCGATGAGCGGCTCGTTCTCGACGACCGGCTCGCCGACCTGCTTGAGCCAGCGCAGGATCTGGGAGCGCGTGCCTTCGGTCTGCTCCGCGGGAGCCCTGATCTCGACGCCGCCGCTCACGGGAGGCTCACAGGCTCGCCAGCCGCTGAATGGACTGCGTGATGCGCCCGACATCCGGCACCGCCGCATCGAGCAGCACGGGGCTGTGGGGACTTGGGATGTCAGGCATGGCGAGCCGCTCGATCGGTGCCTCCAGGCTGAAGAAGCTTTCCTGCGCCAGGGTCGCGGCAATTTCCGCCCCGAAGCCTGCGGTCAGGTTGTCCTCGTGCACGATCAGGCAGCGGTGGGTCTTCTCTACCGAGGCGCGCACGGCCGCCTTGTCCCAGGGCGACAGGGTGCGCAGATCGAGCAGCTCCACGTCGACCTGCGAGCGTGCGCCGGCGAGCTCGCAACGCTCGACCATGGCCCCCCAGCTGACCACGGTCACCTCGGTGCCGGCGCGCAGCAGCCGTGCCTCGCCAAAGGGCACCACGAACTCGTCGCCCGGATAAGGGCGCCGCGCCCAGGCGCCATCGAGCATCGCCCGGTGCTCGAAGAAGATCACCGGATCGTTGCCACGCAACGCCCGCCGCAGCAGGCCCACCGCGTCCTCAGCGTTCGAGGGCATCGCCACCTGCCAGCCCACGCCGTGCACCCACGCGACCTCGTTGGTCTGGCTGTGCCAGGGGTCGCCGCACTTGGAGAAGCCGCCCGGCATGCGCACCACCATCGGGGCGGCAAAGCGACCGTGCGTGCGCCAGCGCAGCGTCCCGCAGTCGTTCAACTGCTCGGCCGCAGGATCCGCGTACTTGCGGAACTGGATCTCCGCCACTGGCAGGAGCCCCGCGAGCGCCATGCCGACCGCCCGTCCGATGATCCCCTCCTCCGACAGGCTGGTGTCGAATACGCGCTCCACCCCGTACTTGTCCTGCAGGCCGAGCGTCGCCCCGTGCACGCCGCCCTTGGGGCCGACGTCCTCGCCGAACACCAGCATGCGCGGATTGGCGGCGAGCTCGACGTCGAGCGTGCGGCGGATCGCGGTGAGCATGTTGATGCGCGTGGCTTGCGGCTGCGCCCGCAGGCTCGAAGGGGCGAACACGTGCCTCTCGGGAGCGAGCCCGCCCTGCAGCTGCAGGGAGTGCGCGCCGTCGGGGCCTTGCGAGAAAACATGGCGCGTGAGCTGCTGCGGATCGGGCGGCGGTCGCGCCAGCGCGCGCTCAATCGCCCGCTCGACCTCATGCCGCGCCTCGCTCGCCAGGCGAGTCCATTCCGACTCCGCCATCACCGCCGGAACCAGAAACTCATACAGGTGCCTCAGCGGATCGCGGGCGCGCTCATCCTTGAGGATCTGCGCCGACTTGTAAGCCTGCGTGTCCTGGCCGGAATGACCGGACAGGCGCGGAACCGTCAGACGCAGCAGCAGCGGTGAGCGCTCCTCACGCACGCGCGCGACCGCGCGTCGCGTCAGCTCGGCAGCCGCGGGCGGATCGGTCCCGTCTCCCTCGAGGATGGTCAGGCCGGCAAACGAGCGCAGGTTCGCCGCGATGTTGCCGCCCGGTGTCTGCAGATGCGAGCTTACCGAGATGCCAAAGCCGTTGTCCTCGATGTAGAACAGCATGGGGAGCCTGAGCGTGGTCGCAATGTTGAGCGCCGACCAGAAGCCATTGGTGGCGCAGGAGGCGTCCCCGCCCAGCACCACGGCAATACTGCTCGCGTAAGAGGCATCCCGCAGCATCTCCTGCCGGTAACGAATCGCCTGTGCCCAGCCGGCGCTTGGGGTGTACTGCGTGCCGACGCCGCCGCACGCGGGCAGCACGCTCGGGCCGGCGTCGCCCGGGCGATTGAACACCACTCCGATATCGCGGCCGCCGCTGAAGGAGCCGCTGCGTGCGAGCGGGCCGGCGGCCGCATCTTCCAGGCTCACTCCGAGCGCGAGCATCAGCGGGCGCGAGCGGTAGTAAACCGATACCCCGTCGTGCGCGTCGGTGAGCTGCAGCCCGAGCAGGATCTGCGCCAGATCATGACCGCGCGCCGAGAACTGGTAGAGCACCTTGCGCTCGGGCACCAGGCGGGTCTCCTCGATGTCGTCGAGCGCCCGCGAGGCGTGCACGAGCGAGACCACGCGAGCCCAGTCGCTCAGCAGCACCGAGGTCACGCTGGCGCGTGAGGCGTCGGGTATCGCGGCAGGCCGTGCAGACATGGCCGGTGAGCTTATGCTCTAAGGTGTGCAATTACCTTGCTTCGATTGCCCCCTGGGACACACTTCTGGCAATATTATTGCTGTGACCCGAATCCTCGATCGCCTCGACCGGCGGATCCTCGAAGAGCTGCAGTCGGATGCGCGCATCTCCAACCAGGAGCTGGCGAAGCGCGTCGGCCTGTCGCCCGCGCCCTGCTGGCGGCGCCTGCGGCGGCTGGAGGAGGCCGGATTCATCGCAGGCTACGCGACGCTGTTGCGGGCGCCGGCCATCGGCCTGCCGATTCTCGCCTACGCCGTCGTCTCGCTCGAGAACCATCACCCCGAATCGGTGCGGCAATTCGATCAGCTGGTGAAGGAGCGCCCCGAGGTGCTCGAATGCCACTCCATGAGCGGCGCGAACGACTACCTGCTGCGCATCGTCGCCGCCAGCATGGAGGCCTACGAGCACTTCCTCTCGACGCAGCTGCTGCAGCTGGGCGCGGTGCGCTCGGTCAACACCAGCTTCGTGCTGCGTACCAAGAAGTTCACGACCCGGCTACCGCTCACCTGAGCTGATGCTGGCAGGCGCACTCGCTGCTGTCGGCGCCGGCGAACCAGAGGGCGGACCCCGGCGGCCGCAGGTCGGCGTGCCGCCACGCGCCATGCAACTCGTGTCTCGCGTGGGCGGCATCTGCGGCTCTGCCCTGCGCGGTGAGCGCCGCGGCAAGTCCCTGCAGCGCCCAGCCGTTGCCGGGGTTGTGCCGCAGATCCTGCCGATAGACCTGCTCCGCCCGCGTGGCCTGCCCGGCGAGCAGCAGCTGCGCGCCGAGAAGATGGCGCGCCGGAAAGAACCAGTCCGCGGGCTCGTTGTAGGAGAGCCGGTCTTCGGCGGCAACCGCCTGCTCGAGGAGCGAGATCGCGTCCGCGGCGCGCTCCTCGGATGCGGCGATGCGCGCCGCCACGATCGGCTGTGCCACACTCAGCACGTCCCGCAGCGTGTTGATTCCCGCCGCGGCATCCGCCGGAACCGTACCGCCCAGCTGTTGCAACGCGGCCAGCGCGCCCTTCGCCTCATCGAGCCGGCCACGCGCGGCGAGCGCCACGCCGCGGCCATAGAGATAACCGGCCGTGAGGCCGCTGGCCCGCGGATCCGGCGCCAGCTGCGCGATCATCTCGTCCCATAGTCCGAAGCGCACCAGCGCGGCGTACTGCTGTGTGAGACTCCAGCCCGAGTCGCCCATGGCGAGCATCATGTCGAGAGGGATGGTCTGCAGCACGCTCTGCACCGCGGCGAGTGTCTCCGCCTTGCGTCCCTCCATGGCCGCCGAGAACGCGAGAAACGCGTAGTTGTGAGCGAGATACATGCGGTAGTAGTCCGGCGCCGAGGTGGTGCGGAAGTACGCCTCATCGGCCGCCACGCCGCGGCGGTTTGCCTCGGCCGCATCCTCGTAACGCCCGACGCGCTGCATGATGTGAGCGGGCATGTGCTCCAGATGCCCCGCCGCCGGCATCATGCCGCGCAGCCGTTCGGCGGACGCCAGCGCCTTGCCGGGATCGGGCGAGGCCTCCATGACATGAATGTAGTAGTGATTCGCGCCCGGGTGGCCGGGACCGCGCTGCAACACCGACTCGAGCCGCTTTTCGATCTGCAGCGTCCCCGCGACCGGCTGACCGTCGGCGGTCCACAGCTTCCAGGCATGCACGTTCATCTCGCTCTCGGCGCACAGGGTCTGCACGTCGAGATCATCCGGGAAGCGCTCGGCTACGTTGCGCATGGCCGCGGCGTAGGCGCTGAGGAGGGCGTCGGAGTCCGCGGCTCCCGGGGGCTGCGGCGCCGGATAGCGCGCCGCGAGCGCGCCGATGAGCGCGCGCTCCACGGGGGAAGCCGGCGCCGCGTTCTCCTGTGCCTCGTGCAGCGCCTCCCGGGCGACGCGTGCGCGCGTCTCCGCCATCGCCGGAAGGTTGTAGTTGGGTCCCACGGTGAGCGCCACGCCCCAGTAGCAGGCGGCGCACGCCGGATCGAGCTCGGCGGCCCGGGCAAAGGAGCGGGTCGACTCATCGTGATTGAACGCCCACAAGAGGCGCATGCCCTGGTCGAAGTACTGCTGTGCGAGCGGCACGGAGGTCGTCACCGCGCGGTGAAAATCACCCAGTCCCTGAAACAGGGACGCCCCGTGAGCCCACTGCGCAACGCTTGCGGGCACGCCGGGCGCGCCGTGGTGGTTGTCCGCCGGCGCGTCCGCGTGCGCGGCACTCACCAGCACCATGGCCGTGATCAGCGCGACCGTGACTGCGCGTGACATGACTCCCCAACCCTTGCCGGAGGCCGCCAGGCGCTCCAGCAGCGGTGCCGGACGCCAGCGCGCACCATGCGTCGGCGCCAGGCGGCGCATGGTGTGCACCACCCGCGCGAGCCCCGCCTGCTGCGCCCAGTACATCGGGCCACCCTTGTAGCCGGGGAACCCGTAGCCGTTCACATACACGACGTCCACGTCGCTGGCGCGAATGGCGATGCCCTCCTCGACGATGCGCGCGCCTTCGTTCACCAGCGGGTGCAGCAGCCGATCGAGAATCTCCTCATCGGGGATCTGACGGCGCTGAACGCCAAGATCGCGCGACACTGCCTCGATGAGCGCCAGTACCTGCGGGTCCGGGATACGCGTGCGTCCCTCGTAGCGGTAGAAGCCCTTGCCCGCCTTCTGACCCAGCCGCCCCTCGCCCACCAGGCGCTCCAGGATCGGCGAGCAGCGCTCATCGGGTGGGAGCCTGCGGCCCTTGCGGATAGCCAAGCCCACATCGTTCCCGGCCAGGTCCCGCACCGCCAGCGGACCCATCGCGAAACCGAACCCCTCGATGACGCGATCGATCTGCTCCGGCGTCGCCCCTTCTTCGAGCAGGAATTCGGCCTCCGCCCCGTAGAACATCAGCATGCGATTGCCGATGAAGCCGTCGCAGTTGCCCGCCAGCACGGCGATCTTGCCGAGGGTCCGGGCAAGCGTCATCACGGTCGCGATGGTCTGCGCGGAGGTGTGTGTGCCGCGTACGTTCTCCAGCAGCTTCATGACGTTCGCGGGACTGAAGAAATGAGTGCCCACCACCTGCTGCGGCCGCGAGGTGCTGGCGGCGATCATGTCGATGTCCAGGGTCGAGGTGTTGGTGGCGAGAATGGCGTGCCGGGGGGCCACCTGCTCGAGCCTGGCGAACACCTGCTGCTTCACCTTCAAGTCCTCGAACACCGCCTCGATGATGATGTCCGCTGTGCCGAGCGCCTGGTAGTCGCTGACGCCGCGAATCAGCGCGAGCGCCTGGTCCGCGCGCTCGCGTGTCAGGCTGCCGCGCGCCACCGAGCCCTCGTAGCTCTTGGCGATGAGGCCCAAGCCCCGCTCGAGCGCCTCGCCCGACAGCTCCAGCACCGACACCGGGATGCCGGCGTTGGCGAACGTCATGGCGATGCCGGTACCCATGGTGCCGGCGCCGACCACCGCGGCGCGCCGGATCGGCAGCGCCGTCACCTGTGCGTCGAGGGCCGGTATCCTGCGCGCCTCGCGCTCGGCGAAAAAGACGTGCACCAGCGCCTGGCGCTGCGGGCTATCGCGGCACTCGATGAAATACTCGCGTTCGCGTGCGAACGCCGCCTCTTTCGGCAGCGTGCAGGCGGCTTCGATGCTGTCGACGATTCTCCAGGGTGCGAGTTGCCCGCGGGCCTTCGGCTCGAGCTTGCGGCGAAACGCGGCGAACAGGTCCGGACTCACCAGGCGGATGCGCTCGCTCAGCTCGCTGGTGATCCGCAGCGGGCGTTTTTCTGCAACGGCCTGCCCGGCGAGAGCGAGCGCCCCGGCGAGCGCCGGATCGGCGAGCGCGTCCACCAGTCCCAGCTCGAGCGCGCGCGCCGCCGGGATCTGTGCGCCGGCGGTGATCGACTCGAGCGCGGCTTCGGGCCCGGTGAGGCGCGTGAAGCGCTGCGTGCCGCCCGCACCGGGGATCAGGCCGAGCTTCACCTCCGGCAGCCCGACCCTTGCGCCCCGGGCCGCGACGCGCCAGTGGCAGGCGAGCGCGAGCTCAAAGCCTCCGCCCAGAGCCACGCCCTCGATCGCGGCCACGATCGGCTTCGATGCCGCCTCCATCTGCGCCTGCACGTCGCGCGTGATGGGCGACTTCAGCACCAGGCCCGAGGCCACCTCGTTGAGGTCCGCGCCGGCGCAGAACGTGCCATCGGCCCCCGTCACCACGATGGCCTGCACTCCCGCCTCCTGCTCGGCCCGTTGTAGCCCCTGCAGCAGAGCTTCGCGCACCGCGAGGCTCAGGGCATTCACCGGCGGATTGGCGATCGTCAGCACGGCGACCTCGCCGTCCAGGCGATAATTGACGGCAGGCACTGATCTCTCCTGTCGGCGACAGCGGCGCGACTGCGCGCATTGTACGACCCGGCGCACGCCGCGCGGGCGCTGTGACACCGCCCCGAGGCGGCTGAGGCTACACTGGCCCGCGAATGGATAGCGCGGATGCGGTCGTGGTCGGAGCGGGCGTGGTCGGGCTCGCGGTGGCGCGGGAACTCGCGCTGCAGGGCCGCGAGGTACTGATTCTCGAGGCGGCCGAGCGCTTCGGCACCGGCGCCAGCTCTCGCAACAGCGAGGTGATCCACGCCGGCATCTACTACCCGCGCGGCTCGCTCAAGGCACGCCTGTGCGTCGCGGGCCGTGAGCGCCTGTACGAGTTCTGTCGCGAGCGCGGCATCGCCCATCGGCGCTGCGGCAAGCTCATCGTCGCCGCCACCGCAGGCCAGCTTCCCGAGCTGACCCGGATTGGCGCCGCGGCGCGCGCCAACGGTGTGGAGCTGGCGCTGCTGGAACGTCCCGAGGCTCTGGCGCTCGAGCCACGACTCTCCTGTGCCGCAGCGCTGCACTCACCTCTCACCGGCATCGTCGATGCGCAGGGTCTGATGCTGGCGCTCCTCGGGGAGGCGGAGCACCACGGCGCCACTCTGGTGTGCGCCAGCGCCGTCACGCGCGTGGTGCTCGAGGAGCGCGCGGTGCGGATCGGCGTAAACGGCGCCGAGCCTGCGCTGCGTGCCCGCACGCTCGTCAACTGCGCGGGGCTGCAGGCACCGGCGCTGGCCCGCCTGATGGAGGGCTTTCCGCCCGAGCACATTCCGGTGGCGTACTTTGCCAAGGGCAACTACTTCACGCTCAACACCGCAGCGCCTTTTCAGCGACTGATCTACCCGCTGCCCGAAGCGGGCGGACTCGGTATACACCTCACCCTGGACCTCGCGGGGCGGGCGCGCTTCGGACCGGACGTGCAGTGGATCGAGGCGTGCGAATACACAGTGGACGAGCGACGCGCCGCGGTGTTCTACGCGGCCATCCGCCACTACTGGGCAGGCCTCGCAGATGGCGCGCTGCAGCCGGCTTACGCGGGCGTGCGGCCGAAGATCTCCGGCCCCGGCGAGCCGGCCGCGGATTTTCGCATCGACGACGCGCGCACCCACGGTGTGTCGCCGGTGGTCAACCTGTTTGGAATCGAGTCCCCGGGCCTCACGGCCTCGCTCGCCATCGCCAGCGAGGTCGCATCCCGGATCAGCTGAGGGACGAGCGCGCGGGCGGCTTCAGCTGCCGCGCACCCCTTCCACCTGGATCGCGAGCTTCACATCCATCTTGAAGCCGTACTTGTCGCCGTAGCTGATGCCGTAATCGGCGCGGTTGAAGGTCGCCGAAGCGTCGGCGCCGCAGTGCTCCTTCTTGTCCATCGGGTAGGTCATGCACTTGAACTGATTGATGGTCAGCTTCAGCGGATGGGTCACGCCATGCAGCGTGAACTGCCCGTCAACTGCGGTCGGCACCCCGTTCTTGAAGCCGGTGAGCGTGCCCTTGTAGGTCGCGGTGGGGTACTTGGCAACGTCGAGCATCTCGGCGGACTTGGTGTGCTCATTGAGTTTGGGGTGGCCGAAGTCGATCGAGGAGGCGTCTACGGTGATATCCACCGTCCCGGTCCCCTTCTCCTTGTCGAGCACGATGGTCCCGGAGGTCTTGTCGAACTTGCCGCGCCACACCGACATCCCACCGAAGTGATCCGTCTCGAAGCTCGGATAGGTATGGTCCGGGTCGATCTGGTAGGTCACGGGCTCGGCGAGCACGGCACCTGCCGCGAGCGTCAGCATGGCGGCCGACAGCGCAGTCTTGATCACGGGGAGCCTCCGAAGGTGTAAGCAACGGCCGCGTAGCGTAGCGGCACCCGGCGCACGGGGCCACCTCCCTTTGTAGGGAGCCGCGCCACGGCGGGGCAACTTGTGCGCTAGCGGGTGCCCGGACGCGCCTTCAGGCCCAGCGCCTTCGCGACCACCTCGTGCGTGATCTCCCCCGCGTGCACGTTCAGACCCGCGGCCAGTCCCGGGTCGCGCCTCAGGGCCGCCTGCCAGCCCAGGTCCGCCAGCGCGCGCACGTAGGGGAGCGTCGCGTTGGTGAGCGCGAGCGTCGAGGTGCGGGGAACCGCGCCGGGCATGTTGGCGACACAGTAGTGGATGACACCATCCACCACGAAGGTCGGCTCCGCGTGGGTCGTGGGGCGGCTGGTCTCGAAGCAGCCGCCCTGGTCGATGGAGATGTCGACCAGCACCGCGCCGGGTTTCATGGTCGCGATCATGGCGCGCGTCACGAGTCTGGGCGCGGTGGCTCCGGCGACCAGCACCGCCCCGACGACCAGGTCGGCATCGCGCACCAGCCGCTCGATGGTAGCGGTGGTCGAATACTCCGTGCGCAGCGCCGATCCAAACATGGACGACAGCTCGCGCAGGCGATCGACCGAGCGGTCCACTACCGTGACGTCGGCGCGCAGGCCGACGGCCATCTCCGCTGCATGGGTACCCGCCACGCCGCCGCCGAGAATCACGACTTTCGCCGGCGGCACGCCGGGCACTCCGCCGAGCAGGATGCCGAAGCCCCCATTGGCCTTCTGCAGGCTCGCCGCTCCCACCTGGATCGACATCCGGCCCGCCACTTCGCTCATGGGCGTGAGCAGCGGCAGCGAGCCGTTGGGCGCCGTGACCGTCTCGTAAGCGATGGCGGTGACGCCGGATTTCATCAGACCCCGTGCCTGCACCGGGTCGGCGGCCAGGTGCAGGTAAGTGAACAGCACCTGGCCCTGGCGCAGCATCTCGCACTCGGCCGGTTGCGGCTCCTTGACCTTGACCACCATGTCGGCGCGCTCGAAGACTTCGCTGGCGCGCGCGGCGATCGCAGCCCCGGCGGCCCGGAATTGGGCGTCGTCGACCCCGATGCCGTTGCCGGCGCCGCTCTCGACGAGCACTTCGTGTCCGGCCGCCACCAGCTCGCGCACTCCCGCCGGCATCAGGCCGACGCGGTATTCATGAACCTTGATTTCCCGCGGAACCCCGACGCGCATCGCTGTCTCCCCTTCTTGATTGACAGCCAGATTAGGTTTCAGCGTGCGGTGAGTCTTGCTAAATCCAAGGTCCGAGCCCGCGGCTGTGGCAGAATCTGCGGTTTATCGGCCTTTCTGTGAAGGAATTTTGCGCCTATGGAGCTTGACCGCTACGATCGCGCCATTCTGCGCCTGCTGCAGCAGGACGCCCGCATCACCAACACGCTGCTCGCGGGGAAGGTCAATCTGTCCGAATCGGCCTGCCTGCGGCGCGTGCGCGCACTCGAGGAATCCGGACTCATCGAGGGCTACACCGCGCTGATCGACCAGCACAAGGCCGGCTTCCCGGTGAATGTGTTCGTGAACATCACGCTCGATCGGCAGAGCCAGGCGGGACTCGAGGCCTTCGAGAGCGCCGTGCGCAGGGTGCCGGAGGTCATGGAGTGCTATCTCATGACCGGGGAACATGACTACCTGCTGCGGCTGGTGGTCGCGGACCTGGCGGACTTCGAGCGCATTCACAACCAGCATCTCACGCGCCTGCCGAGCGTCGCCCGCGTTCACTCGAGCTTCGCCATGCGCACCGTGACGCGCGCGACGAGTCTTCCGGACAGGTAGCCCTCGATGGGGCGCGCTTACCGCTAGCCGCGTACGTAGGCCGGCAGGCCCTGCGCGAAGTCGCGCAGCGCGCGGATGCCGCTGCTCTCGGCGCGGCTGCACCACTCACGCAGCTGCGCCACGGCGCGGGCCGGATTCGCGGAGCCGTTCCACAGAGCTTGCAGGCTGTCGCGGTACTCGACCACCCGGCGCAACACTTCGTGCCGCTCGAGCAGCTCGCGCAGCTTGCGGCGCGCCTCATCGGCCAGCAGCGTCGGATGCCGCACCAGCAGCTTCGGCGCGATCACCGGCAGCGAGCCGTGAGGCTCACGCCGCGCCAGCTCACGGCACACGGGCAGCACCACGCGGCGCGCGTAGTCGCGCAGCACGTGCATGCGATTGGTGAACAGCGCGTTCACGGTGTCGGCGTCCAGGTCGCGCCGCCGCCGCTGGAATTGCGGGCGTGGAGCGACCCAGCGCACGCGCGCCAGCCCCAGGGCACTGAACAGCCGTATCCACAGCCAACCGACGTCGATCTCCCAGCGCTGCACCGCGAAACGCGCCGAGCGCGGGAACGCGTGGTGATTGTTGTGCAGCTCCTCGCCGCCGAGCAGCAGCGCCCAGGGCACGAGGTTGGTCGCGGTGGATGGCATCTCGAAGCTGCGGTAACCGACCGCGTGGCCGAGCCCGTTGATGACGCCGCCGGCAAAGAACGGCTGCGCCACCAGGTGCACGGCGATCATCACGATGCCCGGAACGCCGAACAGCAACAGGTGCGCGGCGACGAACACCACGATGCCGAAGTGCGGGTACGCGCTGTAGAGACGCCGTTCGAGCCAGTCCTGCGGCGTGCCGCGCCCGTAGTTCTTCAGAGTTTCCGCATCGTGTGCCGCGACGCCGTACAGCTCATATCCCTCGAACAACACGCGCCGCAAGCCAAACACCACCGGGCTGTGGGGGTCGCCCGGCTGATCGGCGTGCGCATGGTGGCGGCGGTGCACCGCGACCCATTCCTTGGTGACCGCCCCGGAGCTGAACCACAGCCAGAAGCGGAACACGTGCCGCAGCCCCGGGTGCAGGATGAGGCCGCCGTGGGATTGATCACGGTGCAGGTACAGCGTCACCCCGAGAAACATCGTCTGGATGGTGGCGAAGGTCACCAGCGCATACCCCCAGACGGGCAGTTCGACCAGGCCGTAGGGCGAGAGACTCATGCAGACGCTCTCCTTGGATCGTTATGCGAGTCTGGCGCCAAAGGCTACGGCAATTCCGTGACGTTATGGCGAATTCCTGCTGCGCCGCCGCCGCAGTTCACACTTTGCGGCCACCGGCGCGGGCCAGGGCACCTGGTGCCCGGCGGCGTTACCCGCACGGCTCCCCTCATACGACCAGGACGATCTTGCCGATGTGCAGGTCGGATTCCATCAGCTCGTGGGCGAGCGCCGCATCGGCGAGCGGGAAACGCGAGTGGATGACGGGCTTGAGCCCGCGGGAGGCGAACAGCGGCCACACGTTCTCCAGCAGCGCCTTCGCGAGGCGGCCCTTGTTCTGCACCGGCTGCGAGCGCAGCGTCGAGGCGCTGACCGTCAGGCGTTTCGCCATGAGCGGCCGCAGATCGAGCTCCGACTTGGTGCCGCCCTGCGTGGCGATGAGCGCGATCCGTCCCTCGAGGGCGGCGGCGGCGACATTGCGGGGCAAGTAGTCCCCGCCCACCATGTCGAGAATGACATCCGCCCCCCTGCCCTCGGTCGCGCGCAGCGTCGCCTCGACGAAGTCAGTTTCGCGGTAGTTGATGGCCACATCCGCTCCCAGGTCGCGGCACGCGGCGCATTTCTGCGCGCTGCGCGCCGTGACCATCACGCGCGCCTCGAAAGCCTTGCCGAGCAGGATCGCGGTGGTCCCGATGCCGCTCGCGCCGCCGTGCACCAGCAGGGTCTCGCCGCGCTGCAGGCGTGCCCGCTCGAATACGTTCAGCCACACGGTAAAGAAGGTTTCCGGCAACACCGCGGCTTCCTCGAGACTCAGCTGTGCGGGTGCCGGCAGGCACTGCACCGCCGGCGCGGCGACGTACTGGGCATAGCCGCCGCCGGCCACCAGCGCGCAGACCCGGGCGCCCTGCTGCGGCTCACGCACCCCGGAACCCAGGCGCACGACCTCGCCGGCAACCTCCAGCCCCGGAATGTCGGTGGTGCCGGGAGGTGGCGGGTAAAGGCCCTTGCGTTGCAGCACGTCCGGCCGGTTCACGCCCGCCGCGACGACGCGAATCAACACCTCCCCGGCGAGCGGTTGCGGCACGGGTCGCTGCACCGCGTGCAGCACCTCGGGTGGCCCGGGTTCGCGAATCTCGACCGCGGTCATGGTGGGTGGAATCACGGTGCGCGGCATGTTGAGAGGCGCGGCGCCCGTCGTCAAATCCGCGCGCGGCGGGTCATGAGGTCGGCGGCACTGTCGTGCCTTGCGCCGGGTCCAGGCGCCGGCCACAGCGATGCTGGAACCTCTGCCGCAACCGCTCGCGCTCCTCCGGCGTCATGTTCGCCCAGCGCTCACGCCACATGCGCTGGCGCCAGTGACCATGCCACCCACCCCGTGCGCGCAAACCCCCGAACAGAACCCGCGCGAGCAGCAACAGGCCCACGGCCTGCCAGTACTGCACCGCCGGACCGTGAAACAGACTCGGGACGAGCCAGTTCCACAGACTCATCACCACCAGGCTCAGGAGCGCCATGGCGGCGATCGCCAGCCCGAGGAACCCGATCCCCTTCACTACCCAACGAGCTCGACCTCTCACATCGTTCTCCTCATGTCAGTAACCAATGGTCCCAGGCCGCCCGCAGCCGCTGCTGCAAGTGCAGCAACGCGTAGCGCTTGCGCGAGAGCAGCGTGTTGACACTCACCCCCGAGCGTGCCGACAGCTCCTTGAAGGACACCCCGTCGATCTCGTGCGCCACGAACACCTCGCGCTGCTCGCGCGGCAGCTCCTCGAGCGCGGTCTGGATCTCCTCGAGCAGCAACTCGCGCATGAAGGCCGCCTCCGGTCCGCTGTCCGGCGCGGGCAGCAGATCCTCGAACGTGCTGTCGTCGAGCTCCTCGCCCGCCGCCGCCGGCGAAACCGCGCGCGGCTCCCGGCTCCTGCTGCGAAACCGGTCGATGATGCGGTTGCGCGCCACCCGTGTGAGCCAGGCGCGCGCCTGTTCCACCGGCTGCATCATGCGGTAGGCCAGCACCAGCTCGTACAGCGCATCCTGCAGGACATCCTCGGCTTCAGCCGCATCGGCAATGCGCCGGCGGATGAACGCCAGCAGTCGCCCACGCTCGCGCTGCACGGTGGCGGCGATCTCGCGGTCCTGCGCGGCAGCGGTCAGTGGGTGCTTGAGCGCGGCAGACATCTGCCTGTTAAGACGACTGACGGCGGGGAATATTGTGGCCGGGAACGGCCGCGGGCGTCTAAAGCGCGCCGCCGGCGTCCGCGCGCCCGAGCGGTCCGAACCGCCAGATCAGGATCGGCAGCACGACGAGCGTCATGAGCGTGGAGGTGGCGAGGCCCCCCAGGATTACGCTCGCCATCGGCCCCTGCACCTCACGTCCTGCCTCGCCGCTCCCCAGCGCGAGCGGCAGCAGCCCCAGCGCCGTCACCAGAGCGGTCATGAGAATCGGCACCAGCCGCTCGCGCGTGCTGCGCAGCACCGTCGGCAGGGACCACTGCGCACCCTCGACCGCCATCAGATGCCCGAGGTGGGCAATCAGCAGGATGGCATTGCGCGCGACGATGCCGAACAGTGTGACGAAGCCGACCAGCGAGCCGATCGAGAGCGTCGCCCCGGTGAGGGCCACCGCGAGCACTCCGCCGACGAGGGCAAACGGCGCGGTGGCGAGGATGAGCAGCACGCTGCGCACGTCGCGAAACGCCAGCGACAACAGCAGCATGATTCCCAGCGCCGCGAGCGCCGAGTGCACCAGCAGCTCATGGCGCGCCTGGCGCTCGCCGCTCGCGGCGCCGGCGAATTCCAGGTACACCGTGGGTGGCAGCTTCACGCGCCGCGCGATCGCCTTCTGCAGCTGCGCCACGAAACCGCCGATGTCAGAGGTCGTGGGGTTGAGGGTCACCACCTGCCGGCGCCGCGCCCCTTCGTGCATGATGCTGGTGCGCCCTTCGGTGAGCGACAGCGTGGCGAGGTCCTTCAGCGGCACGGTGACGCCGCTCGCGGTGCGCACCAGCAGCTGCCCGATCGCCTCCGGATCGACACGCTCGGCCGGCGGCAGCCGCACGGTGAGATCGATGACCTTGTTCGCGTCGTACACCTGCGCCGCGGTCGTACCCTGGTAAGCGGTCTCGACCGTATCGAGCACGTCGGCGGCGGTGAAGCCGTACTGGCCAAGCTGCTCAGGTCTAAGGTCCACGCGCAGGAACGGTGCCCCCGAGGGCGCCTGCACCTGCACGTCGCTCGCTCCCGGCACCGTGCGCGCGACGGCCGCAATCTCATCCGCCACCCGGTCGAGCTCGTCCAGATCCGCGCCAAACACGTTGACGGTCACGGGCGCGGCTTCACCGGAGAGCGACTCACTCAGGCGGTCGCCGAGAAAGGTCAGTACCTCGGTGCGCAGGCTCGGATAGTGCTGCAGCACGGCACGGATGGCGGCCTGGGTCGTTCCTTCCGCGCGGCCCGACACGCGCCTGAGCTCGACGTGAAACTCACTGCGGTTCGGCTCCCAGGTGTCCTCGCCGGATTCCGCGCGACCCATGGTCTGCTCGACCGTCACGATGCCGGGGATCGCCAGTAGCTCGCGCGCCACGCGCGCGCCCAGGATCCTCATGGCGGCGAGCGAGGTGCCGGGGGTAGCGTAGGCCTGCACGACGAAATGACCCTCGCGAAACGGTGGCATGAGCTCGCTCCCAAACAGCGGCAACGCCGCCGCGGCGAGCAGCGTCACGAGTGCGGAGCCGATGATCACGCGGCGCGGGAAGGCGCTCCAGCGGCGCAGCAGCGCCTCATGACGGTCTTTGAGCCGCGTGAGCCACGCGGCTTCCGCATGCGGCCCGGTGCGCATCAGCAGCAGCCAGGCGGCGGCGGGTGTGACGGTGAGCGCCACGATGAGCGATGCCAGGGTCGCCAGCGAAAAGGACGCGGCGAGCGGCGCGAAGAAACTGCCCTGCAGCCCGGACAGCAGCAGCATCGGCGCCAGCACCAGCACCACGACGAAGGTGGCATACACGACCGGCGCGCGCACCTCGACCGTTGCGTTGTGAATGACGTCCCGGGCCTCGAGGCCGTGGGCATGCGTGCCACGCAGGCGCCGCACGATGTTCTCCACGCCGATAATGGCATCGTCGACCACCACGCCGAGCGCCACCGCCAGCCCCCCGAGGGTCATGGTGTTGATGGTCCAGCCGACGGCGTCCACGACGATCACGGCGGCGAACAGCGCGAGCGGAATGGAGACGAACGTCACCGCAACGCTGCGCAGGTCGCGCAGGAACAGGAACAGCACCAGCGTGATCAGCACCGCACCCAGCAGCACGTCCAGGCGGATGCCCGCGAGTGCATTCTCGATGAAGTTCGCCGGTCGGTGCAGCCCCGCGTACAGCGTCACGTCACGCGCGCGCAGGGCCGGGGCGAGCTCCGCGAGAGCCGCCTCCAACGCCCGCGTCACGATGAGCGTGTTGGCGCCGTACTGGCTGGAGAGGTTCAGCAGCACGCCCGGTCTGCCCATGATGAGGGTATCGCCGAACTTCGGCGCCACCCCGTCCGTGACGGTCGCAAAGTCACGCAGCCGCAGGGGCGTCGCAGCTGCGGCAGGGGCCGGGGTAGCGGGTGCCACCGCCGCAGCGGGCACCGCCGAGGCAGCGGGCACCACGGCGGCCGCCAGCGCCGCTACATCGAGCGTCTGGCCGCGGCTCTCGATGAGTACGCGTTGGTTGGGAGTCTCGATGAAACCCCCGCCACGCACCCCGGTAGCGGACCGCACCGCCGCCACGACATCGCCGAAAGCCAGGTCGCGTGCGTTCAGCTCACGCGGCTCAACCTGCACCTGCAGCTGCCGCTCGTCGCCCCCGTAGAGCGTCGCCCGGGCGACTCCCGGAACCGCGAGCAGCCGCGGGCGGATGGTCCACTGCACCAGATCACGCAACTGCATCGGCGACAGAGCTTCGCTCACGAAGCCGAGCTTCAACAGGTCCATGGTCGAGGACGTCAGCGGCTCGAGCTTGGGCGGCTTCACGCCCAGCGGCAGCCTCGCGCTGACCTGACCCAGCGCCTCGGCGACGATCTGCCGCGCGCGGTACGGATCGATGTTCTCCTGGAACACCACGATCACCACCGACAGCCCGGAGATCGTTTCCGAGCGCACCGCCTGCACCCCGCTCGCGCCGCTGATCGCCTGCTCGATCGGCAGCGTCACCAGCAACTCCACCTGCTCGGCGACCAGCCCCGGCGCCTCGGTCTGCACCGCCGCCTGCGGCGGCACGAACTCCGGGAACACGTCGTACCTGGCGCGCGCCAGCACCAGCACGCCGTACAGGACGAGCATCCCCGCCAGCACGCACACGACCGCCGGAAAGCGCAGTGACCAGCGGACGATCGCGGCGAGCACGTCAGTCCCCGCCGCCGGCGGGAGCTTCCACCCCCAGGAGCGCAGCGGCGCCTGCGGTGACCACGCGCTCGCCCGGCGCAAAACCGCCCGAGACGAACCACCCTTCGGTCACCGGCTGGAAGCCCGTCACCTCGCGGCGCACGAAAGTGGCCGGGCCCGTCTGCACGTACGCCCACACCTGCGAGGCCTTGCGCAGCAGTGCGCCACGCGGCACGACGACTCCCGCCGCTGACGCGGCGGCGGGAAGGTGCGCGCTGAGCATCTGCCCGACCGCGAGCTGCGCCTGCGAGCCGCTGAGCTCGGCCAGCACCCCGCGCGTCTGCAGGCGCGGGTCCGCAACCGGCAACATGCCCAGCACCTTCGCCTGCATCGGGGTCGCTGCGGCGCTGCTCTGCAGGCGCACGACGGCGCCCGCCGGCGGCACCGGCACCTCCGGGGGCAGCTCGATGCGCACCAGCTCCGAGCGCACGTGCGCCAGGTCATTCAGCAGCGCGGCGCGGCGCCGGGCCGGCAGGCGCGCCACAGCGTCGCCCCACTCGAGCAACAGGCGCCGCTGCGCGCCGTTCACGCGCTGCAGGTCGGCCTGCGCCTGTGCCTCGGCCATCTCCAGTGCACGCGCCGAAGCGGTGCGGTCCTGCGCGTACAGCTGGCGCGTGCGGCTGGCCTCGGCGCGCGAGGCCGCGAGACTTGCGGACGCCGCCGCCAGATCGGCATCGAGCTGGATCAGCGGTCCCGGGTCGAGCACCCGTGCGGTCATCGCGAGACCCTGTGGCGCGGGCGCCGCGATGAGGATCTGCGTCTGTACTCCAAGCCGCGCCTGCTCGGCGGCAGTGAGCGTGATCGGCTGCGGCGGGGCGTCGCCCCCTTGCGTGTAACCCGCGCCGCCCGCACCGACGCCCAGCGCCAGCAGCACACCGAAGCTGCACCGCACGCGCGCGTACCTCGTCATCTGGTGACTCCGTCGTTGGACACCGGCGGGGACGCCAGGGTTGCGGTGAGCGTGAGCTCCGGTCCCTCGAGCGGGCGGCGCAGCGCATCCTCGAGGGCTGCGAGCGCCTCCTGGGCGGTGCGCAGCGAGTCCAGCACCTGCAGCTCGGCGAGCGTCTGCGCCACGCGCGCGGCAACCAGCTCGGTGCGGTCGTTGGCGCCGGCTTCGAAGCCGCGCACAGTCTGGGCGTAGATGTGCCGCGCGGCGTCGTAGACGGGCCCGCGCGCCTCGGTGAGCCGCGCGCGCGCCAGCTCCCACTGGCGGATCGCCTCATCGATTTCCTGCCAGGCGAGCGCGACCGTGGCCTCCAGATGCGCGCCGGCCTCCTCGCGCCGCGCCTCCGCCTCGCCGATCGCGCCGGCGTTGCGGTTCAGAACCGGCAGCGTGAGACCGAGGTTGAACTGATAGCGCCTGATGCCGTGATCCCAGGTATAGGCGGGCCCCAGGTGCACGTCCGGGTACTGTCTGGCGACCTCCAGGCGCAACGCCTGCTCGGCCATGCTGTAAGCGGCCACCGCGCCGTGCACGTCGGCGCGCGCGAGCAAGGCGTCATCGCGAGCGCGCTCGAGCAGCAGCGCATCGAACGCCGGGGGATCATCGAGCTGCTCCCAGCCGAGCTTCAGGCTCTCCAGCGCCTTCACCGGCACACCGACCGTCACCGCCAGCGCACTGCGCGCCAGACTCGCACGCCGTCTGGCGTCGTGCAGCTGCTGCTCGTCCTGCAATGCATCGCGCACCAGGCGGTCCAGATCGCCGCGGGCGGCGGCGCCCGCCTCGAGGCGCCGGCGAGACATGTCGAGCTGGGCCTGGCGGTCGGTGTTGACTGTTTCACGCAGGGCAATCTCCCGCTCGGTGATCAGCAGGTCCACGGCCGCGCGCCGCAGCGCACTGCGCTGCTTCCAGGTGAGCTCGGCAAGATCGTAACCGGCCCGTTGCGCGCTCAGGTCGGCGAGCGAGATGCGCGCGCCGCGCTTGGCTCCCGCGTCCAGCAGCCAATCGGTGACGACGGCCCACAGCCACAGGGGCGAACCGTCGTGCTGGTTCGCATACTCGGACATGAGCGTCACGGTCGGATTGGGGTGCTCACGCGCGGTGCGGGTGCCGGCGCTCGCGACCCGCGCGCCGGCGCGCCCGGCGGCGAGGCCGTCATTGAAATACAACATGGCAACCAGCAGATCCGCGCGGTCCCATTGCGATCGCGGCCAGGCGCGTGCGGGCAGCTGCCGATCGAGCCGGGCGCGCAGCTGCGGATCGCTCAAGGTGCGCTGGGTAAAGTCGACGGCGACGCGCGCAGCGGGGCGCGGGTGCGGCGTGTAGTGGGCGCAGGCACCGAGCAGCGCCGCGATGAGTCCCAGGGCGCCGCCGGGGAACCGAAGCCTCTTCACTTCTTCCATTGCGACTGCAACGCCAGCGTGCCCGAGCGCCCCTCGACCGTGCCGGCCACGATGCCGCAGCGCGGGAGGCGGCTGAAATCCAGTTCCCCGGCGTAAGTCGCCAGGTCCGTCAGGCGCGTACCGCGCTGCTGCCAGGCGCGCAGCAGCCGCTCGAACGAAGGCAGATACGCGCCGCCCTCGAGCTCGGCGTGCAGTGTGAACACGTGATCGCGCGCGGGCACGGCGGCCGTGACGGCCAGCACATGATCGACCGGATCCACGCCGCGCAGCTCGGCGCGGCCGATGAGCTCATCGAGCGTCGGCAGGGTAGTCGGCAGCTGCGGAACCGCGGCGGCGCCGTGGTCGAGCAGCGGCACAAACGGCCCGGTACCGCGCGTGTCGGAGGCGTAGTGGAAGCCGAGCTCGCGTTGCAGGGCCGGCACGTAGCGGTTGGTCTGCCATCCGGCCGCGCCGTGCACCAGCGGTGCCTGGCCGAAGATTTCCACGAACTGATCACAGGCGAGGGTGAGCTCGCGGCGCGTCCACGGCTCGCTCGCCCGGGCGACGCGGTCCTGCCAGCTCACGTGATCCCAGGTGTGCACGCCGACCTCGAACCCGCGCCGTGCAATGTCCTCCAGCTGCGCGGCGCAGCGCCGGCCGATGTGCGGGCCCGGAAGGAGCACTCCGTAGAGCAGCGTCTTCAGGCCGTAGTGCTTGAGCACGGAAGTGCGTCTCACCTTGCCGAGGAAGCCGTGGCGGAAGGCGCGTTTGATCGCACGGCCGGTGTGATCGGGGCCGAGGCTGAAGAGAAAGGTCGCCGGCACGCCCAGGCGCTGCAGCAGATCCGCAAGCCGCGGCGCGCCCTCGCGCGTGCCGCGATAGGTGTCGACGTCGATCTTGAGGGCAACGAGCGGCACGGTCAGGAGAGCGGCACGGGGCGGCCCGTCAGGGCACGCGCGGTTGTCGCCAGGTCGATGGCCCCGTGTTCGTCCGCCGCGTCCAGCAGCCGCAGCACGCCGCCGTCGCCACAGGCCGCGTAAAGCCCCCCATCGCGGCCGAACAGCGCCGCCTCGCCCGCGGGCGTAGGCGCGGGTGTCGGCACGCTCAGGCGGGTGCGGCGGATCTGCCAGCGCAGCCCGCCGACGTCCGCGAACGCGCCGGGGAACGGCGGCGCCACCGCCCGCACCAGGTTGTGGATCTCCAGCGCGGGCCGGCTCCAGTCGATGCGTCCATCCTCGGGACGGCGTCGGCCGAAGTACTGACCCGGCTCGATCACCTGGGGCCGGCGCGGCGCGGTACCGGCGATCAGAGCCGGGAGCGAGCGCGCCAGGATGGTCTCGGCGGCGACCGTGACCTTGGCGAACACTTCGCGGGCGTCGTCATCCTGCAGGATGGGGACGGCGAGCTGATCGACGATGTCGCCGGCATCGGCGCGCTCGAGCATGTAGTGCAGAGTCGCGCCCGTTTCGCGCTCGCCCTTGAGGATCGCCCAGTTCACCGGCGCGCGCCCCCGGAACTTCGGCAGCAGCGAGCCGTGCATATTGAGGGCACCGCGGCGGGCGGCGGCGAGCAGCGGCGCAGCCAGCAGCGAGCGGTAGTAGAAGGAAAAGATGAAGTCCGGCTGCAGCTCGCCAAGCGTGCGCTCGAGTTGCGACTCGTTCGCCTCCGCGGGTGCGATCACCGTGAGTCCATGCTCGCCCGCGGTCGCCGCGACGCTCGCGTACCACTGCGTCTCGCGCGGATCGTCGCGCACGGTGACCACCAGGGGAATCTCGACGCCCGCGGAAATGAGGGCCTTGAGACACCGGACTCCGACATCGTGATGGGCGAAGACGACGGCTCGCGCCCGGCTCACTCCGAGGCTCCCCGCACGCGCACCGCCGGCGTCAGCGGCGCAGGCAGCTGCGCGGCACCGGGCGGTGCGAGCCGCTCGGTTGCGCCGTGCTCGGCCTGCTCGAGGACTGCCGCCACCATGTAGCGTGGGCGCTGGCGCACCTGCTCGTAGATACGCCCCACATACTCGCCGACCACGCCCAGGCCGATGAGCGCCACGCCGATGAGGAAGAAGGCAATCGCGAACAGGGTAAACAGACCCTCGGCCTCGGGACCGACGATCAGGCGGCGGATCACGAGGTAGACGACCAGGATCAGGGAACTCAGCGCGATCACCCCGCCGGCCATGGAGAAGAACTGCAGCGGCGCCACCGAGAATCCGGTCATGAGATCGAAGTTGAGTCGGATGAGCCGATACAGGGAGTACTTGGTCTGTCCGACCGCGCGCTCCGCATGCACCACCTCGATCTCCACCGGGTGGCGCGCGAAGGTGAAGGCGAGCGCGGGCACGTAGGTGCTCATCTCGGTGCAGTGATTGAGCGCATCGACCACGCTGCGATGGTAGCCGCGCAACATGCAGCCCTGATCGGTGATGCGGATCGAGGTGGTTCTCTCGCGCACTCGATTCATGAGCCGCGAGGCCGCCTTGCGCCACAGCACGTCCTGGCGGGTCTTGCGGATGGTGCCGACGTAATCCGCGCCGGCGTCCATGGCGGCGATCAGTCGCGCGATCTCCTCGGGCGGGTTCTGCAGGTCGGCATCGAGGGTGATCATGTAAGTGCCGCGCGCCTGCGCAAAGGCGGCGAGAATGGCCAGGTGCTGGCCGGCATTGCGCGCCAGCAGCACGACCCGCGTCACGTCCGGCCGCCGCTGGAACTGCTCGCGCAGCTCCGCGACGGAGGCGTCCGAGCTGCCATCATCGACGAACACCACCTCGTAAGAGCGTCCCAGGGCATCGAGCGCCGGGTAGAGGCGCTCGAACAGCAGCGGCAGCCCCTCTTCCTCGTTGAACACCGGGATGACGACCGAAACCTGCGGGTTCATGCGCTACGCTCCCCGCACGATGGCGTTCACCGCCTGCACCACACGCTCGACCTCGTGCAGCTCCATCGCCGGAAACAGCGGCAGTGTCACGGTCTCGCGGCCGATGCGCTCGGCGTTGGGAAACTGCCCCTCGCGATAGCCGAGCGCCCGGTAGGCGCTGAACAGGTGGATCGCCGGGTAGTGGACCCCGACACCGATACCGCGCTCCTTCATGGACTCGATGAACTCGCGCCGCGAGATGCGCAGCTGCGCCAGCGGCAGGAGCGGGGTAAACACGTGCCAGCTGTGGCCCGCGTCCCCGCGCTCCGGCAGGCGCAGCGGCGGATCCGCAGCCCACAGCTCGAAGTAGCGCGCCACCAGCGCACGGCGCCGGGCGTTGAACTCCTCGAGCCGCTTGAGCTGTCCCAGGCCCACCGCGGCCGCGACGTCCGAGAGGTTGTACTTGCCGCCGGCCAGCAGTGTGTCGAACCCGTCGGGGCCGGACTTCACCTGACCGTGCCAGCGGTGCAACTCGATCGCCCTGAGTTCCTCGGGCGAGCCGCCCGAGATCGCGCCACCCTCGATGGTGGTGATGTTCTTGTTGGGGTGAAAGCTGAAAACCACCAGGTCCCCGAAGCTGCCGATTCGCCGCCCGCGCCAGGCGGAGCCGATGGCATGCGCGGCGTCCTCGATGACGCGCAACCGGTGCCGGCCCGCGACGGCGTACAGCTGCTGCATGTCCAGCGGCAGGCCGGCAAAATGCACCGGCAGGATGGCGCGGGTGCGCGGTGTGATCGCCGCCGCTACCTGCTCGAGATCGATGTTGCGCGAGTCGAGGCCCACGTCCACGAACACCGGGCGGGCACCCACGCGCACGATGACGTTGGCGGTGGCCACGAAGCTCAGCGCCGGCGTGATGACCTCATCCCCCTGGCCGATGCCACAGGCGAGCAGCGCCATCTCCAGGCCCGCGGTGGCGGAGGTCTGGGTGCGCACCGGCCGTCCGCCGCAGTAGTTCGACAGCTCCTGCTCGAGTTGCGCGACCTTCGGCCCGCTCGCCAGCCACCCCGAGCGCAACACCTCGGCGACCGCGGCGATGGTGTCCTCGTCGATCGAGGGGCGCGTAAAGGGCAACATCCGGTTCACCTGCCTGGTCGAATCATTCATGAGCGGGCCACCAGTACCACACCCAGGATGATGATGCCGATTCCGGCCACGCGCTGGGCGTTGGGTATCTCGCCCAGCAGCCACCAGGCGAGGCCGACATTGATGACATAGCCGAGCGACAGCAGCGGATACGCCTGGCTCACCGGCACCCGTGACAGGCCCACCAGCCATACGACGACGCTCAGGCCGTAGGCGCACAGCGCATACCATAGCGAGGGCACGACCAGCAGGTCGAGCCCCTTCTGCCAGACGCCGGCGTCGCCGGCAACCAGCGGGCCGCTCACGCGGGTTGCAGCTTTGAGCCCCAGCTGCGCCAGGGCGTTCAGCAGCACGCCACATGACAGGATGGCAAAATCGGCAAGCTTCAAAGGCGACTCACAGCGACGGTGTAGTTGTCGGCGGCGATCACGCGCCCGGGGAGCCCCTGCCGCCGCCATTCATCCCACACTCCGGGATCGAAGAATGCCACGGCATCGCCCCCCGCGCTCCAGCGGGCGGCGAATTCCGCCAGTGTCATACGCCTGTCCGGCTGCTCCTGCAGCCCGAACTTCAGCTCTCCCTCGAAGCCCACCGGCTGCAGCGTGCGCCCCAAGTACGGTGACACCGTCTCGCGATACTGACCGACACTGTAGAGCGGCGTGCGCGCACCGATGAAGGGGCGCGCGGTGCTCACCAGATCGCGTGCCGAGCGGGCCGGCGGGATGAGGGTGTATTCGCACAACAGGCACTGCCACGCGAGGATCGCGCTCGCGGCGGTCACGATCGAGGCAGGCAGCTGCGTTGGTTGCCTGCTGAAGCTGACCGCCACGGCCACCAGCGCCGCCAGCGCGCCCGCCAGGGCCCACCACAGCGCCTGATGCGGCACGTAGCTGTTGCGCCGGGCGCTATAGACAAGGAGTCCCGCCGCGACGAACAGCACCAGCCCCGCGCCGATGCGCGCCGCCTGGCGCGCGAACTCGCCCCCCGCGCCACTGCGTGCGCCGGTGACGGCCGCCAGTACCGGCAGCATGGGCAGGATGTAGGGCGCGAGCTTGGATCCGGAAGCCGAGAAGAACACCAGCGTGACCGCGGCGAAGATCAGCAGGAACTTGAGGGGTTTGAACTGCGGCAGCCCGCCGCCTGCGGCGCCGGCCGCCGCCGCGTCGGGGGCAGCGGCTCCAGCCCAGGCGCGACGGCAGGCCCGCGCCAGCGGCGCGATCCACGGCAGCACTCCCAGCAGCAGCAGCGGCAGGAAGTACCACCACGGCTCCACGCGCTGGTGTACGGTGGTGAGGAAGCGCGTGAAATGCTCGTGTACGAAGAAGAATCCGGGGAAGCTGGGATTGCGCAGCGATACCACGACAAACCACGGGGCGGCGAGCGCTGTGAACAGCGCCAGGCCCGCCCCCGGGTGCAGCCGCCGCCAGGTGTGCGTGTCACGCTCGCTGAGCGTGTAGAGGATCAGCGCCGCGCCCGCGAGCACCCCGACGACGATCCCCTTGGACAACACCGCCAGGGCGGCCGCCCCCCAGGCGCCCAGCATCCAGCCCCGCTCGGCCGCGGATGCCGGCGGGGTGATCTGCGCCAGGGTGAAAGCCAACACCGCGGCCGTGAGCCAGAAGGTGAAGGCGCCGTCCAGCAGATTGAGATGGCCGACGATGACGAAGAATGGACTGACGGCGAGCGCGGTCAGGGTGAGGAGCGCCCTGTCGCGCCCGTACAGGCGCCCCACCCATGCAAACACCAGCGGCAGGCATGCGAACGCCAGTCCCACGTCCCACAGCCGCGAGCTCCATTGCTCGAGGCCGAATGCCCGGTACGCCACGGCCGTCGCCCAGTACTGCAGCGGCGGCTTCTCGAAGTACTTCAGGTCATCGAACCGCGGCGTGATCCAGTCACCGCTCGCGAGCATCTCGCGCGGGATCTCGGCGTAACGGCCCTCGTCGGGATCGAGCAGCGGCCGCACCTGCAGGGTCGCGAACCAGGCGGCGCCGAGGATGACCCACGCCCGCCAGCCGAGCCGGCCGGCGCGCCGCCCCTCCCCCATGTCACTGACCATGCCGCGGCGGTCGCGCTGCTAGATGCCCGCCGCCATCGCCGCCGCGCGCGTGCCGAAGCCTTCCTGCTTCACGTAGAACTCGATGGTGCGCCGGATTGCGGTATCCATGTCGGTGCTCGGCTGCCAGCCGAGATCGCGCCGGGCGGCTTCGACGTTGGGTACCCGCACCTGGATGTCCTGGTAATACTTGCCGTAGTACTCCCCGGCGGAGACATCGACGATCTCCGTGGCCCGGGCGTTGTCGCGCAGCACCGGGAACTCCTGCGCAATCCTGATGGTGCGCTGCGCGAGATCGCGGATCGAGATGCAGTTGTTCGGATTACCGATGTTGAAAATGCGCCGGCTGGCGCAGCCATCCTTGTTCTCGAGGATCGTGAGCAGGGCCTCGATGGCATCGTCGATGTAGGTGAACGAGCGCTTCTGGCTGCCGCCGTCGACCAGCTTGATGGGCCGCTTGTACAGCACGTTGGAGAGAAACTGGGTGAACACCCGCGAGCTGCCTTCCTTGGGCTCCTCGACATTATCGAGATTCGGACCGATGAAATTGAACGGCCGGAACAGGGTGTAGTCGAGGTGGTCGCGCACCCCGTAGGCGTAGATGACGCGGTCGAGCAACTGCTTGGAGGCGGCGTAGATCCAGCGCTGCTTGTTGATCGGGCCATACACCAGCGGGCTATTCTCCTCATCCAGCAGCGCATCGGGCGACATGCCGTAGATCTCGGAGGTCGAGGGGAAGATGAGACGCTTGCCGTACTTGACGCAGTAGCGCACGACGTCGAGGTTGGCCTCGAAGTCGAGCTCGAACACCCGCAGCGGGTGGGTCACGTACTGCGCCGGGTTGGCGATCGCCACCAGCGGCACCACCGCGTCGCACTTCTTGACGTGGTACTCGACCCACTCCTTGTTGATGGTGATATCGCCTTCGACGAAGTGGAAGCGCGGGGTTTTGGGCAGATCGCCCAGCTTGTTGTCCGCCAGGTCGATCCCGTATACCTCCCAGGGCCGGGTGCGCAGGATCGCATTGGTGAGGGCGCTGCCGATGAAGCCGTTTGCCCCAAGAATCATTATTTTCAGTGCCATACTCGTCCTTCCACGCACTTGCGCGCCGCCGGCGAGCGTCCGACAACGCCCCAAGGTGAAGCGTGTAATGCTAGCATTTTCCGGCACTTTCGGCCGGCACTGGCCCGGCGCGCGCAACCGCAGAGCGCGCGAGCGCCGGCCGCCCTTGGCGGGATGAGGAGATGAGTACATGCGCTCGGTTGGCCGCGATGCCCTGTTCAGCCTGGCGGCGCTCTTGGTGAGCGTGATCCTCGTGCAGTCGCTCTACGCCACCGTCATCCGCCCGCGCGCCGAGGCGATCCTCGCCGAGCCCGCGATCCCGCAGGACCAGCTGAAGCCCGGACAGCCGGTGCCCCACAACCTGCGCTCCCCGTTCGTGATCCTGAAAGACTACGAGCAGGAGGCGGCGCTGATCCTGGCGACCTGGGCGCTGTCGTTGATCTTGTACCAGGCGCTTGCTGTGGCCCGTAACCGGCGCCTGCTGGAGAAGCCCTACATCGAGCTCGGCGAAGGGCACGTGGTGCTGCCCGATGACGCGCGCGCCTACGGCCGACCGATCGAAAGCCTGCCGCGCGAGGAGCAGGAGATGTTGTTGCCGCGCGCGCTGATGGTGGCGCTGAATCGCTTCGGAGCGACCCGCAGCGTGCAGGACGCCGCGGAGGCGGTGCGCGCCGAGTGCGAAAACGAGCTCGACCGCCTGGACGCGCAGCTGTCCATGGTGCGCTTCACCGCGTGGGCGATCCCGGCCGTCGGCTTCGTCGGCACGGTACGCGGCATCGGCCGCGCCCTGCAGGAGGCCCAGGGTGCGCTGCGCGGGGACATCTCCGGTGTCACGCTCGGGCTGGGTATCACCTTCAATGCCACCCTTACCGCGCTGATCGCCTGCATCCTGGTCATGTTCTGCCTGCACCAGCTGCAGCAGGCCCAGGATCGCCTGGTGCTGGACGCACGGCTGTACATCGACCGGCGCCTGATCCGCAACATGCGGGTGAGCTAACAGCAGCGGCTCACACCACTCCACTTGCGCCGCTGCGTGTCCTCGTAGAACGCGCGCCGGCTCAAGGGCGGCTCGCCCGCGTGCCGCGCGGCCTGGTGCGCGCGATAGCGCTCATAGGCGTCATCGCCGCAAGCCCAGCGCAACCCGCCCCAGACACAGGCGGCGCGGCGCCTCAGCCACTGTGCCGCGCGCCTCATGGACGCGCCTGCGCCGCCGCGCCCTGCAGGCGGCTCGACTGATACGGCGCTTCCGAGCTCGAGCGCAGCGGCCGGCCCCGCAGGCGCCGCACGCACACCCGCGCCATGTCGAGAATCACGAACCACAGGATCGCCAGCAGCAGCATGGTCAGCCAGCCATCGAGGCGCTGATTGAATATGAGTTGCGGGGCGACGGCGGCGCGCTCCGGCGGCAGCGCCCCCAGGGCCAGCTTGCGTGCCAGGTCATCGGCCGCGGCGAACAGCCCGATGCGGGCATCGCTGCTGGTGATCTTCTGCCAGGCCGCGCTCGTGGTGACCAGCGCCAGCCATGCCAGCGGCGCCAGCGTCACGAGCGCATAGCGCAGCTTGCCTGATTTGATGATGATCCCGGTCGCCACCGACAGCGCGATGCCGGCCAGCATCTGGTTGGAAATGCCGAACAGCGGCCACAGGATGTTGACACCGCCGTTCGGGTCGATCACGCCGATGTACAGGAAGTAACCCCAGGCGCCGACCATGAGCGCACTGGCCAGCAGCACCGACGGATACCACGAGGTACGCCCCAGCGGCTGCCACAGGTGCCCGAGCAGATCCTGCAGCATGAAGCGGCCGACGCGGGTGCCGGCATCGAGCACCGCCATGATGAACACCGCCTCGAACATGATGGCAAAGTGATACCACAGCGCCAGGAGTCCCTTGCCGAAGGTGTTGCCGAAGATGCTCGCCATCCCCACCGCCAGAGACGGCGCCCCACCGCTGCGCGCGAACAGGGTGCGCTCGCCCATGGCGCTGGCGAGCGCCTGCATCTGCTCCACCGTGACCGGAAACCCCCAGCTGCTGATGGTCTGCACCGCCGCCGCCGGGGTCGCGCCCACGACGCCGGCGCCGGCGTTGATGGCGAAGTACACCCCCGGATCGAGCAGCGTCGCGGCGATCAGCGCCATGATCGCGACGAAAGACTCGAGCGCCATGCTGCCGTAACCGACCAGACGCACGTCCGCCTCGTTGGTGATGAGCTTGGGAGTCGTGCCGCTCGCCACCAGTGCGTGAAACCCCGACACCGCACCGCAGGCGATGGTGATGAACACGAACGGAAACACCTTGCCGCCGAACAGGGGACCGGTGCCGTCGGTGAACGCCGTCACCGCCGGCATCTTGATCTGCGGGTGCGTCAGCACGATGGCCACCGCCAGCAACGCCACCGTGCCGAGCTTCAGGAACGTCGACAGATAGTCGCGCGGCGCGAGCAGCAGCCACACCGGCAGGATCGCGGCGCAGAAGCCGTAAACGATCACGAAGCCCGCGAGCGCGATGGCCGCATAGTCGAACAGCGGGCGCAGCACGGGCTGATGATCGATCCAGCCGCCGGCGAGCAGCGCCAGCACCATCAGCATCACGCCGAGGAGCGATCCTTCCAGTACCCGCCCCGGACGCCACAGCCGCAGGTACAGACCGACGATCAGCGCCGCGGGGATGGTGGCGAACACCGTGGAGGTGGCCCAGGGGCTGTGCTTCATGACATTGACGATCACGAGCCCCAGCACCGCGCTCAGGATGATCATGATGATGAGCGTGCCAATGAGCGCGGCAAAGCCGCCGAGGGGGCCGAGCTCATCGCGCGCCATCTGGCCGAGACTGCGTCCGTCACGGCGCGTGGACAGCAGCAGGATGATCATGTCCTGCACGCATCCGCCCAGCACCGCCCCCACCAGGATCCATAGCGTGCCCGGCAGATAGCCGAACTGTGCCGCGAGCGTCGGGCCCACCAGCGGTCCCGGGCCGGCGATGGCCGCGAAATGATGACCGAACACGATCGCGCGGTGCGTCGGCACGAAGTCGCGTCCGTTGTTGAGCCGCTCGGCCGGAGTGGCGCGCGAGGCATCGACGCTGAGCACGCGGGCCGCGATCCAGGCGGCGTAGAAGCGGTACCCCAGCAGATAGACGCACACCGCCGCGGTCAGGATCCACAGAGCATTGATCGGCTCGTGCCTCTGCAGCGCCACCCCGCCGATGGCGATGGCGCCGACGATGGCCAGCAGGGCGGCGGAGATTTTCCTCATCATGGCGTGGTCTCGGAGGCGCGCAGCCGCTGCAGTGCGCGGGCGTAGCGTGCCAGGATCGCGTCACGGTTGTGATGCCGCCCGTTACTCACGACCTTGACGCCGGCGCGCCACACGCAGTCGATGACGCCGCGGCCACCGGCAAAGATCCAGCTGTCCAGGATCTCATCGTCGCGCCGCTCGAGAAGTGCCGGATGAGCGCTCGCGAGGCTCACCACATCCAGCAGTGCTCCCGCGACCAGTCCCGCCGGACGCCCCGGCCCGGGGGTGCCGGCCTGCAGGACCTGGCGGCCACCGGCGAGCGCTGCATCGAACAGGCAGCGTCCGGTCGAAGCGCCGGCGCCCGAGGCGAGGATGTTGCGCGCGCGTTGCTGCAGGCGCTGGGAGTACTCGAGGCTGCGCAGCTCCTCGGCGGCATCCAGCAGGATGTTGGAATCGCTGCCGATGCCGATGCGGCCGAGCTGCGCGAGGAAAGCCGCTGCCGGGAATATCCCATCGCCGAGACTCGCTTCGGTCAGCGGACACAGGCCGACCACGGCGCGCCGCGACGCAACCCCGGCGAGCTCGGCAGGTGTGGCGTGCGTCGCGTGCACCAGGCACCAGCGTTCATCGACCGCCTGGGCATCGAGCAGCCATTCAACGGGCCGGCGGCCGCTCCAGGCCACGCACTCCTCGACCTCGCGGGACTGTTCCGCGATATGGATGTGGATTAGGCCGCCGTGCGCGAGCTGCACCACGGCGCGCAGCTCCTCGGGAGTCACCGCGCGCAGGCTGTGGGGCGCCACGCCCACGCCCGCCCCGGCGAGCGTGCGCACCGCCTTGCGGCTGGCCTCGACGATGCGCGCGAAGCGCTCCGGATCGTTGATGAAGCGGCGCTGCCTGAGGGTGGGAGCGGTGCCGCCAAAGCCGCTGTGCGCGTAGAAGGTCGGCAGCAGCGTCAGTCCGATGCCCGTGTGGCTTGCCGCCGCGACGAGGCGTCCGGCGAGCTCGCCGGGGTCCGCGAACGGCACCCCGCCGCGATCGTGGTGCAGGTAGTGAAACTCTCCGACGTGCGTGAAGCCCCCCTCGAGCATCTCCGCGAACGCGAGCGCGCTGATCGCCTCGAACTCGTCCGGATCGATGTTCTCGACGAAGCGGTACATGAGCTCACGCCAGCTCCAGAAGCTGTCGTCCCCGGGTCCGCGGCGCTCGGTAAGCCCCGCAAGACCCCGCTGGAAAGCGTGGCTGTGCAGGTTGGGGAGTCCGGGCAGCGCGATCGCATGGCGCTCATCGGTCGGCGCCGGCGCCGCGTTCTCGGTAACGCGCTCGATGTATGCGCCGGTGGCACTGAAGCGCACGCCCCGCGCCCAACCCTGCGGCAGCAGCGCCGATTCAAACCACAGGCTTGCCATGGCGTACATTATTGATGATTGGCCGTCACCACGCAGCTGAAGGAGGTTCGGCCCGATGATCGAGGAGTCCGGAGCCGAGTGGCTCACGGTGCAGCGCGGCTCTGCGCCCCTGCTGCTGTGCATGCCGCACACCGGCACCCACATACCGGCGGCGGTGGAAGCGGCCCTCGCCTCCCCGTGGCTGGCGCGCAAGGATACCGACTGGTGGATCGAGCGGCTGTATGGGTTTGCGCAGGGTCTCGGCGCGAGCATCGTGCGCACCGGCATCTCGCGCACCGTCATCGATCCGAATCGTGACCCGTCGGGCGCCTCGCTCTACCCCGGCCAGGCCAGCACCGAGCTGTGTCCCACGACTACCTTCGACGGCGAGCCCCTGTACCGCGCCGGCTGCGCCCCCTCCCCCGCGGAGGTCGCCGCACGCCGGCGCGAGTACTTCGAGCCGTATCACCGCGCCATAGAAGAGGAGATCGCGCGGCTGCGCAGCCTGCACCCGGCGCTGGTCGTGTACGACTGCCACTCGATCCGCTCGGCCGTCCCACGCCTGTTCACAGGCACCCTGCCTCACTTCAACCTCGGCAGTTTCTCCGGCGCGAGCTGCGCTGCCTCACTCACGAGACGCCTCGAGCGGCTGTGTGACGTGACTGGGTTGTCCCGCGTCACCGACGGTCGTTTCAAGGGCGGCTACACGACCCGGCACTACGGGCGCCCGCACGAGGGCGCGCATGCCGTGCAGATGGAGCTCGCGTGCCGCGGCTACCTGCGGGAACCACCCGGCGAGGTCACTGCGTCCAACTGGCCGTGCGCGTGGGATGAGGGATTCGCCGCCCCGATGCGCGCCGTGCTGGAGCGAGTCCTCACGGCGTGCATCGGGTTTGCGTCCGAGGCGCGCTCGTAGAAGGGCGTTCTTAGAAGCGGAAGCCGAAGCGGATGGGAATGTACTCGGTCGGCTCCTGGGTCTCGATGCGCTCGTAGCGCGCCTCGATGAACCAGGACTGGCCGGCCGGCAGCGCGAAGTCCATACCCAGGCCCGCGTTCCATGCGAAGCGCGTCGTGTCCTCGCTCGCCACCGTGTTGGACACGAAGCCCGGCCCACAGAAGAACGGGTCGCACAGGAAGCCGTTCTGGGTGAGATCGATGCGGCGGTAGCCCAGCCCCACCCCGGCGGTCACGTAGAAGCGCGTCCAGGGGCTGGTCGGTGCCTCCAGCACCCCGTTCACAAATGCCGTGACCGTCTGGCCGTAACCATTGTCGACCGGCGTCTGGTTCACCGCCTGACCGAGTGCGATGAGCTGGTTGGTCGCGCTGAAGCGGCTGTAATTGAGATCCGCCCGCAGCATGAACGGCTGCCCGGGAACCGGCCGCAGGGTAAATCCGGTACCGATGCTCCAGCCGCTGTCGAGAAAGTCCGCGGTGCGTCCTTCCGTTACGCTCGCGCCGCCATCGATGAACCACTGCAGCGGGCGTACCGGCGCGTACCGATACACCTGCGCGAATGCCGGCGCACCACAACCCAACAGTGCCAGGGGCGCGAGTATGCGAATGTAAGACTTCATGTGCTGCATCATCCGGTCCTGCGGCTGAATTGGGACTGAATTGAGACTACGCCGTGTGCGCCCCGGTTCCCGGCGTGTGCCTCAGCCCGCGGCGGCGCAAGCCTCACGCCACGCGATGCAGCCTCCGACGCATGGCGCGCACAATCTCGTGGACTTCGCCGATCCCGAGGGCGCTGGCACACAGGAAGAACGCACCACCGCCACCGCCGATGACAAGGAGCAGGCTCACGCACTTCGGCCAGAAGCGCTGCACCGCCCAGTCGGCGAGCAGGAAGTGGGCTCCCGCCCAGCAGATCCCCAGCAGTACCGCCGAGGCCAGCGCCACCCTCCACAGCAGCGCGAGCATCGCCCGCGATTCCAGGCGCCCGAGGTGCGAGCGCATGAGTAAATAAAGAATGAGGAAGTTGCTGGTGGCAACGCAGGCGGTGGACAACGCCAGCCCGCGATGACCCCAGCCCAAATGCAGGGTGAGCATCCAGTTCAACAGCAGGTTGAGGCCCACGGCGAGGAAGCTGACCACCATCGGTGTCTTGCGCCGATCGAGCGCGTAGAAGGCGTTCACCAGCACCTTGAGCGCGGCGTAGCCGCAAAGGCCGATGGCGTAGAAGCGCAGCGCCGCCGCGGATTCCGCCGTCTCGTGGGCTCCGAAACGGCCGTGCTGGTAGAGCACCGAGATGATGGGCTCGGCGAGCACCATGAGACCGACGCTCGCCGGAATGGTCATGAGAAACGCGAGCCGCATGCCGCGCGCCAGCTCGCTGCGAAAGGCCTCGGTGTTGCCGCTCGCCGCCATGCGCGTCAGCAGCGGCAGCGCCACGGTGCCGAGCGCGACGCCGAAGACTCCCAGCGGCAGCTGCATGAGGCGAAAGGCCACCGTCAGCCAGAATGTCGGGCCGTCGCCGAGCTGCGAGGCGAACACCGAGTTGACCAGTACGTTCACCTGGGTGGTGCTCGCGGCGATCACCGACGGCCCCATCAGGGTGAGGATCGCGCGCACCCCCGGGTCGCGCCAGCGAAAATCCACTTGGAACGCGTAGCCCCCGCGGCCCAGCGCCGGCAGCTGCACCAGAAGCTGCAGTGCCCCGCCGATCAGGGTGCCGATGGCGAGTCCCAGAATCGCACGCGGCCCGAAGTGCGGGTCGAGCCAGTACCCGAGTGCCACGCCAGCGACGATCGACCCGAGGTTGAAAAAGCTCGAGGCCATCGCCGGGATGCCGAACACGTTGCGCGCGTTCAGCATGCCCATGACCAGCGCCGCCAGCGACACCAGCAGGATGAACGGGTACATGACCCTCGTGAGGGTTACGGTGAGCGCCGCCTTGCCGGGATCGAAGCCGGGCGCGAGCGCGGCCACCAGCCAGGGCGCCGTGATGATTCCCAGCACGGTGATCGCGCTCAGGCAGACCGCGGTAAGGGTTGCGACCTTGTTGGCGAGCCGCCAGGCCGCGGCGTCGCCCTCCAGCGCCGCGGTGCGGGTGAACACCGTGACGAACGCCGTGGACAGCGCGCCTTCCCCGAACAGGTCGCGCAGCAGGTTCGGTATGCGAAAGGCGATGGTGAACGCGTCCATGACGCGCCCGCCGCCAAACAGCGCCGCGAAGATCTGCTCGCGTGCCAGTCCCAGCACCCGGCTGCAGAGCACGGCGAGCCCGACGACGCCCGCGGCCCGGGTGTTCAGCCGCTCGGCGCGGCTGTCAGGTGCGGGCGGTGCCGCTGTTTCGCCTGAGGGCATGAGGGCCCTCAAGCTACCATCGGCCGGTGCCCGGCGCGAGTCAGCGCCCGTGCCAGATCAGATTCAGCCCCATGGTACGCGGCCGGAAGGTGTATGTGTTCTGCTGCGGCGTATAGGTACCATCGATCTGACCGAGGATGTAGTTGGTCGTGGTATGCGAGTCGAACAGGTTGTCGCAGTAGGCCGTGAGCTGAACATTCCCGAAGTTCATGCCGGCGCGCAGCGAGGTGTAGGAATTGGTGGGATACGCATACGAGTACCCGTAAAAGTACTGCGCGCCGGCGGCCGGGTCCTGCACGTTGGCAAGCCACGGACTCTGGCTCTCGTACCGCCAGTCCACGCGCACGAACGCATCGCGTTGCGTCAACTTGAAGTTGTATTGGGCGCCTACGGCCGCGGTCCAAGGCGGCATGGTGCCCGGAGCGTAGTTGATGCCCTCCTGACCGGAGACGGCGTCGCCGGTGACGGCCAGACACGGTACGCCGACCCCCGTGGACCCGGGCGTGCAGTCGGCCGGGGCGTTCTGGGTGTAGCGCGCGCTCGTGTAGCCGGTGGCCAGCTCAATGGTGAGCGGCCCGAACGCCATGTCTGCCTGCAGGTCGAAGCCCTTGGCGACCGCGGTGGCGAGGTTGTCGGTGAACTGCAGGCCGCAGTTCCCGGAGATATAGAGGTTCTGCTGAATGTTGTGCCATTGGATGTAGTAGACACTGGTGGCCAGCCTGAGCCAGCTGCCCACCGCGTTCTTCGCGCCGACCTCATAGTTCTGCGTGAAGTCTGACTTGTAGGTGGGCGGCGCGCCATTGGGGTAGCCGGCGGCGGCCAGGTCGGCGTCGCAGTACGGAGGCAGGGGCGCGTTACCGCCACCGACGCGGAAACCCTTGCCGTAGCTCAGGTAGTAGAGGTTGCGGGGATCGACCTGGAACGACAGGACCGCCTTGGGCGTGTTGGGCGTCTCGCTCTGGCTCGCCGAGGCTGGCCCCGGCCCATAGTTCTCATAGCCGTCCGCATAATGCTCCAGCGCGAAGGTGGAGTGCGCGATGCGCTCGCCCACGGTCAGGCGTATCCGGTCGGTGAACGCGTAGCTCACCTCACCGAAGCCGGCGATCTGGCGGTCGGTGGTGGTGTTGTTATTGTAGTAGATGTCGCAGGCCGGAATAACAGGATAGGCCGCATTGGTCGGACAGGAGTAGAAGGAGGCGGGGGTAACCCCGTCGGGGGAATAGAAGTCCGACGGAGCCAGGCCATACAGGTAGTTGAACACCTGGGCGATGTTGGTCGACTTCAGCTCCTCGATGCTGCCCTCCTTCGCCTGCTGCCAGAAGACACCCGCGGTCCAGGTCCAGCGCGAGCTCGCGTCGGTTGACTGCCAGCGCAGCTCCGCGGTGTAGCTTTTCTGAGAGTTCGTCATGATGTTGGGCGTCTGCGTGCCACGCAGCGCCGCGGGCAGATGGATGCCGGTGGCGTTGATCAGCGGAAACCAGGAGCAGCTGGTCGCATCATCGGGGGCCGTGCACTTGGGCGGCAGCGCGAACCCGAGCGATACCAGGTTGCTCGGGATCGTGCTCCAGTAGCTCAGGTCGTACACCGTGCCCTGGTAGCCGGTGAGCTGACTGCGGTTGAAGTAAGAAACGTCACCGATCAGCTGGCTCTTGGCGAGGCTCCAGTCCACCCTGAGCGCCGGCAGGTAGTAGGTATCCGGACCACCTACCCGCTCCGGAGTCGCGGTGTTGAATTGCCCCTGACTCAGGCTCGAATACGCCGGCCAGTAGGTAGCCTCGTCGTGCTTGTCCTGCTTCTGGTAAAGCATGCTGGGCGTAACGGTGAGGCTCGCGCTCGGTTGCCACGTGGCCGCCAGGCGCGCCATGTAGGAGTGCGAATAGTTGATGTTGTGGTTGATGATCTCGCCGGTGCCAGGATCGACGCGGTTCATCCAGCCGCCGTCATAGCGGTACCAGATGCTCCCGCGAAGGCCGAACACGCCCTCGACGACCGGGTGGCCTACAGCGATACCGAACTCGGCATTGGGCTGGCCGTACTGCGTATAGGAAAGGTCGCTGCGCACGTAGGTGTCGGCCGCCGTGGTGCTGGCGGGGGTCATGATGTAGCGCACCGCGCCGCCCTCGGCGCCGGCGCCGAAGAGTGTGCCCTGCGGACCGCGCAGGACTTCGATGCGCTGCAGGTCGAAGGCCTTGGGCAAGGTGTCGTCGGGATTGAAGCCGACCGAGCGCATCTGGATCGGGGTGTCGTCGATGTAGATCCCGGTCGTGCCGGCGCCGCCCGAGGAAGAGATGCCGCGGATCGAGATGGCATTGGTGCCGGAGTCATCGATCGTCACCCCGGGGGTGAAGCGCACCATGTCCCTGATGTCCTTGATGCCCTTCTGATCGAGCGCTTCCTGGGTGAGCGCCGTCACGCTGATCGGCACCCTGCTCAGGGCTTCCTCGCGACGGGTCGCCGTCACGACGATTTCCTGCAGCCCGCCGCGCGCAGTGCTGCTCTCCCCCGCCGGTGCGCTGGGCTGCTCCTGGGCGCGCGCCGTGTGCATGGTGGCGGCGAGAGTTGCCATTGCCACCAGTGGCAAGCAGATGACCGAACGGATGGTGCGAGTTGAATTCTTCATATGCTTATCCCCCCCCTCGAGCCCGCCAGCGTAGTCTACAACTGCAGCAGCACCGCTGCATCTGCACTCCAGCTCACGAACACTTCATCGCTCCAGTCGATGGCGGCTTGCGAAGTGCGGCGCTCGTTCTGGGCGAAGACCGTAACCAACTTGCCGCTCGTGGTCCTGATCCGATACGTCGAGCGGTTACCGAGGTAACCGAGCTCCCGGACCGTGCCACGCAGCTGATTGACGCGGGGGGCGTCCGTGGGCTGCTTGCCCAGGCGCACCTTTTCGGGGCGCAACGCCACCCACACGCGCTGTCCGACCGTGAACGTCCCGCTGTCATCCACCATGAGCTCCCCGCCGGTCTCGGCGCATTGCACGCGGATCAGGCCAGGCTCGCAGGAGCTCACCGTGCCCTCGAACAGGTTGGTGGTGCCGACGAAATCCGCCACGAAGCGGCTGCGCGGAAATTCATAGATCTCCGCCGCGGTGCCCACTTGCACGACACGGCCGCGGTCCATGACCGCGATGCGGGTGGCGAGGGCCATCGCCTCATCCTGGTCGTGCGTCACCACGATGAAGGTGATGCCGAGCTTGCATTGCAGGTCCATCAGCTCGAACTGCGTCTGCTCGCGCAGTTTCTTGTCCAGCGCCGACAGCGGCTCATCGAGCAGCAGCACCTTGGGGCGCCGGATCAGGGCCCGGGCGAGCGCCACGCGCTGTCGCTGGCCCCCGGAGAGCTGGTGCGGCTTGCGTTGCGCGAGGCCGCCGAGCTGCACCATGTCGAGGGCTTCCTGGATGCGCTGTTTGCGGGTGGCGTTGTCGAGCGGCAGGCGCCGCAGTCCGTAGCCGACGTTGCCCTCCACCGTCATGTGAGGAAAGAGCGCGTAGGACTGGAACATCATGTTGACCGGACGCTCGTGGGGCGGGACCGCTCCCATCTCCACGCCGTCGATGAAGATCCGCCCGCTGCCCGGATGGGCGAAACCGGCCAGCATGCGCAGCAGCGTCGTCTTGCCGCAGCCCGAGGCGCCGACCAGCGCGAACATCTCGCCCTTGTAGATGCTCAGGCTGACATCATCGACCGCGGTATGGGTGCCGTAGGTCTTGCTGACGCTGTCGATGAAGATCTGCGCGGTGGCGCCCGGATCGAGCCACGGCCGGTCGGCGAGAGGTTTTGACTGCGTTGCGATCATCTGGCCGCTGCCTGTCTGGCCTTCAGAAATCCGCCGGCGGCGTGGCGCGCCGGCGCTGTGGCGCATAGAAGGGCCGTTCCACCACGCGCGCGCGCACCATGCGCCGCTGCCATACGAGCTCGCGGCTCAGATAGATCTCCGCCCACACCGTGGAGCCGAGTGCAATGTACGGCGCGTCGAGCATCGCGAGCGCGAGGTTGCGTTTGCAGGTCGGCGACCATGCCGCCGACGTCACGCTGCCCGCTTCCTTCCTTCCCGAGCGCTCCGAATATAACAGGGCGTTGTGGGCGGGTTTGTTGCCCTCGACATCCAGCCCGACCAGCTGCCGGCGCGGCCCGCGCCGCTGCTCCGCGAGGAGCGAGCGCCGGCCGGTGAAGTGTCCCTTGTTGAAATCCACCAGCCACGCCAGCCCCAGCTCCAGCGGCGAGCGCTCGGTACCCGGATGCAGGGTATGCGCCGCCGACACGAAGTCCAGGTTCGGCAACAGGAACCCCGCCTCGATCCGGGCGATGTTGAGCGCCCGCGATCCGATCGGCCGCAGCGCGCGCGTGCTGCCCACCGCCATCAGCGCATCCCAGACCCCTTCGGCATCGCCCGGCTGCATCCACAGCTCGTAGCCCAGATCACCGGTGAAACCGGTGCGCGACACCAGCAGCGCGATCTGCGCCGGCCCGCTCGGCGCCCGTGGCATCGTGAACGCAGCGTGCTCGAAGGGTTTGAGGCGCTCGACGCCCGCCAGACCCACCGCCCGCAGCACTCTGCAGGAAGTCGGGCCCTGCACCGCGAGCGCCGCGATCTCCTCGGTGACCTCGCGGATCTCGACGTCAAAGCCGATCGCTGAGGCCGTGAACCAGTCGAGCTGTCGCTCCGCGGTGCACACACGGTACTCGTCGTGGGCCATGCAGAAGACGGTGCCGTCATCGATCAGATGGCCCTCGTCGTTGCACCACACCGCGTACGCGACCCTCCCCGGCCCCGTCTTGCTCAGGTCGCGGGTCACCAGGCGGTTGAGGAAGCGCAGGGCATCCGCTCCGGCGATGCGGTACTTGACCATCGGAGTCAGGTCGTAGAGCGAGCTCGCGTTACGGATCGCGAAATACTCCTGCTCGACGCTGGTGAATACGTCGACGGTCGTGTAGCCGCTCCATGGCACGAAGCTGTCGAGCTGGCTCGCCGCGCGGGCGCGCTCGTGGAACGGTGTCTTCAGCAGCGGCTGGCGGTAGTGCGGCTCGCTCACGGTGAGCATTTCAGGCCGCCTCGCGCATGACTTGCCGCGCAGCATTGCGCCCGGCCAGTCCCATCACGCCCCCGCCGGGGTGGCAACCGGCACCGCACAGGAACAGCCCCGGCACCGGCGCCTGGTACTGGGCGGCACCGGGCACCGGCCGCAGCATGAAAAACTGATCGAGCGCGAGCTCGGCGTGATGCCAGTGACCCCCGGTGATATGGAATTCGCGCTCGATGTCCGGCGGGGTCAGCAGCTCGCTCGCGCCGATGCAACCGCGCAACCCGGGCGCATAGCGGCTCAGTGTATCAATCACGACATCGGTGAAGGCTTGCCGCAGCGCCTCCCAGCCCCCCGCGAGGGCGTAGGGTGCGTACTGCACGATCACCGACATCACGTGCTTACCCGCCGGCGCGAGTCCGGGATCCGCGAGCGTCGGAATGCTCACCTCGAGCATCGGCGCACTCGAGAACTCCTCATACTTCGCATGGTTGTACGCGCGCTCGATGTAGTCGGCGGACGGCGCCACCAGCAGCCGGCCGCGCAACGAGTCGGCGGCAACGCCAGGAAACTGCGGCAGGCGCTCGAGCGCGAGATGCAGTTTCGCGGTGAGTCCCCGCGAGCGCACCTGCGCCACGCGCCGCACGAAGCCCGCATCGAGATGCTCACTCCCCAGAAGCTTGAGGAAGGTGGCCTTGGGATCCGCACTCGACACGACGCTCGTGGCGCAGATCTCCTCGCCCGAGGCCAGCTGCACCCCCGCGGCCCGGTCCTCGCGCACCAGGATGCGCGCCACCGGCGCGGCGGTGCGGATCTGCGCACCGGCGGCGGTGGCCGCACGCGCCAGCGCCTCGGAAAGCGCCCCGAGACCGCCTTGCGGCTGCGCGAGCGCCTCCACGCCCTGTGAAGCGGCGGCGCGGTACAGGAGCGCGAGGACGGTGCCGGGCGAGCGCGGGCCGTAGTTCGTGCCGAGCACGGCATCGAACGCCAGCGCACCCTTGAGCAGCGCCAGGCCGAAGCGGTCCTCGAGCAGATCGTGCACGCACATGCCGCCGATCCGCAGTAGTTCGCGCAGGTCGCGCCGCCCGAGGCGGCGCAGGCGCCAGCCCAGGCCCAGGAGCGAGGCACGGTCGCGCCAGGCGTCGCTCCCGAGGCGCGGCGGCGCGGCGGCGAGCAGCGGGTGCAAGGCACCGGAGAGTCGCCTGAGGAGCGCGCGCCACTCGGCGTAAGCCGCGGCATCCGCACTCGAGTGCTCGGTCAGGCCGCCGACATTTCCCGCCCCAAACACGAGGTGCCCGCCGTCGGGCGACAACGCCACGGTCGGCAGCCCATCGGCCGCGAGCTTCAACCCCTGGCTCTCGAGACCCAGATCCCGCATGAGCGCTCGCGGCATGAGGTGCAACAGGTGCGCGCAGGCGGACACCCTGAAGCCGGGAGCGAATTCGCGCGTGACGGCAGCGCCGCCCACGCGCTCGGCAGCCTCGAGCACCAGGACCGAGCGGCCGCCGCGCGCCAGGTAAGCCGCGCAAATGAGTCCGTTGTGCCCGCCGCCGACCACGATGCTGTCGTAACGGGCACGCGGCGCTGAGCTCATGACGCGCGCCCCAGATCACGCAGGATCGCCTGAGCCGCATTGGCTCCCGGGGCGCCCATGACACCCCCGCCCGGATGGGTGCTGGAACCGCACATGTACAGGCCGCGCAGCGGCGAGCGGTATTGCGCGTAGCCGGGGATCGGTCGGTTGAAGAGCAGCTGATCGAAAGTGAGCTCGCCCTGAAAGATATTGCCCTCGGTGAGGCCCACTTCGTTCTCGATGTCGCGCGGGGTGCGGATTTCCGCGTGCAGTATCAGATCCTTGAAGTTCGGGCTGTGGCGCGCGATCGTGTCGATGACCGTGGCACCAAAGGCCTGGCGCTTCTCGGGGGTCCAGTCCCCATCGGCCAGCTGGTAGGGACAGTACTGCACGAACACCGACATGTAGTGCTTGCCATCCGGAGCCATGGTGGGATCGATCTGCGTCGGGATCAGCATGTCGACGTAAGGAGCGCGCGACCAGCGGCCCTCCTTCCAGTCATCGTAAGCGCGCTCGACCATCTCCAGCGTGTCGGTCACGTGCATGTCCCCGCGCGTGCACGGCGAGCCCTGCGGGATCGCCGGAAAGTGCGGCAGACCATCGAGTGCGATGTTGAGCTTGCCGGAAGAGCCGCGGATCTTGAAGCGGCGCACCTGGGCGAGGAATTCCGGCGGCAGGTGCTGCGGCGCCACGGTCTGGAGGAAAGTGCGGCGCACGTCCAGATTCGATACCACGAGGCGCGCTGCGATCTCCTCCCCGCCCGCCAGTACCACACCGGTGGCGCGCCCGTTGCGCACCAGCACCTGCTCCACCGGCGCGCTGGCGCGCACCGTGCCCCCGCTCGCCTGCAGCGATGCCGCGAGCGCCTGCGTGATCGCGCCCATGCCGCCGCGGGCGAAACCCCAGGCGCCCACCGCGCCGTCGATGCTGCCCATGTAATGGTGCAGCAGCACGTAGGCTGAACCCGGTGAGCGCGGCCCGAGTGCGGTGCCGATGATCGAGCTGCCGGCGAGATGCGCCTTGACGATCTCACTCTCGAAGTACTCCTCCAGCATGTCCGCGCAGCTCATGGTGAAGAAGCGCAGCGTGTCGTACATGCGCGCCTCACCGAGCTTGTGGAAGTGTCGGCCGAGGAACATGAGCTCGCTCAGGTCGTGTGGCTTGAACGAGGTCGGGTCCGGCGGCTCGCGCAACAGCAGCGGCTTGATGAAGCGGCAGTGGCGCAGCATGTCGCGCACGTAGCGGTCATAGGCCTCGGCGTCGTGGCGCGAATGGCGGGCGATCTCGCGGCGCAGGGCGTCGTGGTTGTCGTAGATCGCCAGATGCTCGCCGCTGCGCATCAGGGTGCAGCCACCCTCGTAGGGGATGATCTGCAGTCCGTGCGCCGGCAGATCGAGCGCGCGGATGATCTCGGTGCGCAGCAGGCTGCACACGTACGAGCAGTTCGAGTACGTGAAGCCGTCGTAGAGCCTGCGGCTCACCGCCGCGCCGCCAATGTAGGAATTGCGCTCGAGCACCAGCACCTTGAGCCCCGCACGGGCGAGGTAACAGGCGCTAACCAGCCCGTTGTGGCCCGCGCCCACGACGATGGCGTCATAGTTCGCCGTGCGCGTACTCATGCCGAAGCCGTGTGCCCGCCGCCGATCAGGCGGGCATCCGTCGCGTGGTGCCGAGGGAGTCGAGCGTGCGATCGATCGCCGTTTCAAAGGCCGTGAGCGTGTCCTTGAGACACGAGTCATCGTGCGCGGCAGACATGAACCAGGGCTCGCGCGAGTCCGGCTCGCACAGGATGCACTCATCGTGCAGCACCCGGGCGACCGCATCGTAGAAGCTGTAGTCGCTGCGCTTCCAGTCGCGATAGGTACGCGGCGGGTCGTGCGCGAAATACAGGCCGCTCATCGACGGGTGCCCGACGAAGCTGTGCGCGATGCCGCGCGCCTTGAGGATGACGCTCTTGCCGCTGCGCAGGCGCGTGCCGAAAGCCGCTACGCGCTCGAGCGCGTCGGTCTCGGCGAGAATCTCCAGGGTCTTCTCCGCTGCCGCCAGTGACACCGGGTGCGCGGTGTAGGTGCCACCGTGCGCCACGCCCTTGCCGAGCTTGCGCATGATCTCCTCGCGCCCCGCGAGGACCGAAATCGGGTAGCCGTTGGCGAGCGCTTTGGCGAAGGTGCACAGGTCGGCGCGCACGCCATAGAGCTCCTGCACCCCGCCGCGCGCCACGCGAAAGCCGGTCTTCACCTCATCGATGATCATCACGACGCCATGGCGGTCGCATAGCTCGCGGGCGGCGCGCACATAGCCGGGCTCGGCGGCGATGCCGAGGCAGTTGCCCATGATCGGCTCGATCAGCAGGCAGGCGATCGAGTGCCCGTGGCGCTTGAGGACGTCCTCCAGTTGGTTGGCATCGTTCGCCTGCACGAAGTGCGCGAAGGCGCGGGTCGCCAGCGGCACGCCCTCGCTGTAGGGCATCACCACCGGGTCGCCGACCTGCGACCACTTCTCCATAGGTGTGTACCACATGGCCGCATCGAACAGCCCGTGATAGCTGCCTTCGAGAATGACGTAGTTGTCCTTGCCGGTGTAGGCACGCGCCAGGCGCAGGGCGGCCATGACCGCCTCGGTGCCGGAGTTCGAGAAGCGCACCAGTTCCGCCGCCGGCACCATCTGCGCGATGCGCTCGGCGACGCGGTACTCGCGCTCGGTCGACAGCGCGAACACGCCACCCACTTCCATGCCGGCGCGGGCGGCCGCATCCACCCGCGGATCGGCGTAGCCGAGGATTGCCGGCCCGTAGCCCATGCGGTAGTCGACGTAGACATTGCCGTCGAGGTCGGTGACGCGCGCCCCCCGCCCCTGCTTCACATAAATGGTGCGATCCTCGCCCCAGAAGCGAAAGTTGGAAGCGACGCCCAGCGGCAGACGCGTGAGTGCCCGCCGGAAGTGGTCATGGTTTCTGGTCAGGGTTCTGGCCATGGCTGCACTCGCTAAGTACCGGGATTTCAACGCGTATGTGCGACCGTAGCACCCGTGACGCGTGGCGTCTATATGATCATATAGTTTTCTACGGTAGAATTATATGCTCGTATACCCAATCGCCCCCTTGCCGGAAATCCCGTCATGAACTCGACCGCCGCCCGCCCGCTCGAGCCCCTTGCCGCGCCCCTGGCGCGCGCGCTGCCGGCCTGGGTCTACGATCATCCGGAGATGGCGCGACTGGAGTACGAGCGGCTGCTCAAGCCCAGCTGGCAGATCGTGTGCCACGTCAGCTCCCTCGAGCGCTCCGGGGACTTCGTCACGCTCGATGTCGGCGCCGACAGCGTCGTCGCGGTGCGCACCTCGCAGGGCGAGATTCAGGTATTCCACAACGTCTGCCGCCATCGCGGCGCGCGCATCCTCGAGGGCGCGGGCAACTGCCCGGGCGCCATCACCTGTCCTTATCACGGCTGGTCGTACAAGCTCAGCGGCGAGCTGCTCGGCATGACGGCGCGCGAAACCTTCCCGCCCCTGGACCGTACGCAGCTCGCATTGAAGCCGGTGCGCTCGCAGGTGCTGTTCGGCTTCGTGTTCATGTGTCTCGCCGGCACTGCGCGGCCGCTGGAAGAGATCTGGGCGGGCGTCGCCGCCGAGTTCGCCCCGCATCGCTTCGCAGACATGCGCCCGTTCGGGAGCATGTACATCGAGCACTGGGACTGCGACTGGAAGGTCGCCATGGACAACTACCTCGAGTCCTACCATGTGCCGGTCGGACACCCGGGGCTGAATCGCATGTTCACGCCCGACTATGAGGACCAGCTCAATCTTCCCGGGGTGGCGCGTGGCATCGGCTGGCTGCGGGAGCGTCCTTCGTCGCGCTGGAGCGAGCGTATGTATCAGAAGCTCATCGGCGGGGTGTCGGCGGATCTTCCCGAGCCACATCGCCGGCGCTGGAGCTTCTACAGCATGCTCCCCAACCTCGGCATCGACGTGTTCCCGGATCAGATGGACTTCTTCCAGGTGCTGCCGCGCGGCCCGGGCAAGTGCACGATCCGCGGCGCCTCTTTCGCGCATCCCGACGAGCGGCGCGAAATGCGCGTCGTGCGCTACCTGTCGACGCGCATCAACCGGCAGGTGCAGCGCGAGGACGAGTTCCTGTGCCGCCGCGTGCAGCGGGGTCTGGCTTCCGGCAGCTACGAGCCCGGTCCCCTGTCGCGGCTGGAGAACTGCATGCTGGAGTTCCACGACCTGCTGCGCGAGCGCATTCCCGAAGCGCGCCAGCCGAGCCCGCCGCTGCGCTTTTCCTAGGCCGCACCGCTGTCAGCTCGCGGGCGGCGCCTGCAGCAATGCGGCTATGCGGGCACGGAACTGCGCGAGCGCGGGTGTGACGGGTCCGGTTTCCACCGCCTCCCCCGCCGCACCGACGAGCCCGGCCTGAGTCGATTCCGCCAGCTCGATCTGTCCCTTGAGCCACGCGTCGGCCTGCCGTTGCCGGGGATCGCGCGCCATGCGTCCCGTGCGCGGCTGCCCCGCACCCGCGGCCGCGAAATCGAAGCGCCGGATGCGGCTGCGGCCCGGCGCGGTCGGCGCCACCTGCAGGATCAGCGCCCCCTCCCGGCGGATCTCCAGCAGCTGATTCGGCGCGGCGAAATGCTGATGCGGCTGAGGACTCTCGAGCCACTGCTCGACCACCACTTTCCAGTCGGCGGCCACCTCCAGGTCGGTCACGTCTCGCGGCGTGAGCGCCGCGAACGCATCCCACGGCGCGTGCTCGCCGGATACGCCCTCATCAGGCGCCGCGGCGGCGCGCACCAGGATGAGACGCCCCTGACGCCTCATCTCGAGCACGCTCAGATCCCCGGGCGTGCTGCCTTCGACCAGGTGCCCGTCGAAGGTGTACGTGAGGGCGTGTGTGGCGCAGTGAATGGCGCTCTTCAGGTGTCCCTTGCGCGCCGTCAGCAGCGCATGCGGGCGCCGGCGGCAGGTGTTGCGAAAGGCGTGCAATCGGCCGCGCTCGGCGCGCACCACCAGCGCGCGCTCCCCGGCCACCTCGCCGCTGAGATAATCCCCCGCGAGCCGCAACTCCGCCTCGTGTCCGAGCGCCTGCCAGGCCGGCCGCAGCAGCTGCTCGCGCTCGGCGCCGAGCAGCCCCTCGTCCGCATAGGCCCGCGCCGGCAGGCGTGCGCCGCAGGCCGCCGCGCCGCCTTCACTCGCGGGGCCGCTCCTCGCGACCTCACCGAACTCGCCGGGGAAGACCGAGCGCAGATAGCTGAGCGAGCGCGCCACGGCCGCAGCGCGGTCGATGCTCGCCTCGCTTTGAAAGGCGAAACCCTGCCACAACACCTCGAGCACGCCGATGAGTCCCAGCGCCACGCCGTCGGCATCGAGGTGGCGGGCGCCGCTCAGGGCGATCATGCGTTCGATGAGCTCGCGCACCAGGGCGGCGAACTCCTCGTCCTTCTGGCCGCAGATGTCCTGGTACTCCTGGCGGGCACTCGCCTCGCCCCAGAACGCGTACCACACCGACACCTTGCGCGGGCTGGCGATATCGGCATCCAGGTACAGCTCCACCAGCAGGCGCAGCGCCTGCACCGGCGAATCCTTGAGCCGCGCGACCGGCTGCAGCACCCGCTCCTCGAATTCCGCCGCCAGATACGTCAGCGACGCGACCAGCATCGCCGCCTTGGACTCGAAGTAGAAGCGCACGATCCCGGGGGACAGGTCGGCGAGCGCGACCACCTTTTCGACCGTAGTGCGCGAGGGACCGTAGATGTGCAGCGCGGAGATACAGGCGTCGATGAGGCGCTGGCGTTGGCGCTGGCGGATGCGCGATCCGCCGCCGCTGGCGGCAGTCTCGGTGACTGTGGTGGAGGCTCGTTCGCTCGACACGTGGCTTACCGCACCGAAGGCCTCAGCGCCCGCGCGCCGCGGGCGGTGGCTGTACTGCGCGCAAGTTTATCCCGCACAATAGCCCGCGGGCACAGGCAAAAACACGCATCATGAAACCGACCTGGCGACCGGGCCGCTGGCTGATCATTCTGCCACCGCTCATTTTCCTGTTCGTATTCTTCCTCATTCCGTTCGCCTTCGCCTTCAAAATCAGCTTCGCCGAGGCCGCGCCGCGCGTGCCACCCTTCACGGACATGATCTCCTTCACCCGCGATCACCATCTGCAGCTGTCCTTGACCCTCGGCAACTACCGCTACCTGCTGACGGATGAAGTCTACGGCGTCGCCTACCTCTACTCCCTGCGCACCGCCTTTTTCTCCACCCTGATCTGCCTGCTGCTCGGCTATCCGATGGCCTACGCCATCGCGCGCAGTCCGCGCTCGACCCAGGGGCTGCTGCTGCTCATCATCATGCTGCCGTTCTGGACCTCCTTCCTGCTGCGTGTCTATGCCCTGGAGGGAATCATCCGCGACAACGGCTTCCTCAACACCGCGCTCCTGCACCTGGGCCTCATCAGTCATCCGCTGCGCATAATGCGCACCAGTCTCGCCGTATATCTCGGCATCATCTATTCCTACCTGCCCTTCATGGTGCTGCCGCTGTTCGCCACGCTGGAGAAACTCGACCCGACGCTGCTGGAAGCCGCCGCGGACCTCGGCAGCACCCCGCGGCGCGCGTTCCTGGACATCACGCTGCCGCTGTCGCTCCCCGGGGTCATCGCCGGCTCGATGCTGGTGTTCATCCCGGCGGTCGGGGAGTTCGTGATCCCGTCGCTCCTCGGCGGCCCGAACCAACTCATGATTGGCCGCGTGCTGTGGGATGAGTTCTTCGGCAATCACGACTGGCCGGTGGCCTCGGCGGTTGCGATCGCGTTCCTGCTGCTGCTCGTCGGGCCGATCGCCATCTACCAGTACTACAACGTGCGGCAGCTGGAGGCCTGAAGCGCGGCATGGAACGGGGCTCCTCTGCGGCTCTCTTCACCGTGCTGTTCTTCGGCATCGCGCTCCTGTACCTGCCGATCCTGGTGCTCATCGGTTACTCGTTCAACGCCTCGCCGCTGGTGAACGTCTGGGGTGGATTCTCCACCGCCTGGTACGCCCAGCTGCTGCACAACCGCCCGTTGCTGGAGGCCGCGCTGCTGTCGCTGGAGGTGGCGGTCTTCGCCTCCAGCTGTGCCGTCGTGCTCGGTACCCTGGCGGCGGTTGCGCTGGTGCGGTTCGCGCGCTTTCCCGGGCGGCTGCTGCTCACCGGGATGGTGAATGCACCGCTCGTCATGCCGGAGATCATCACCGGCATCACGCAGCTGCTGTTGTTCGTCTCCATGGTACGGCTGCTCTCCTGGCCGCATCGCGGCTTCACCACCATCGTGCTGTCGCACATCACCTTCTGCACCGCCTACGTCACCATCACGGTGCAGTCGCGCCTGGCTGCGGCCGACCGCACACTGGAGGAAGCCGCCCAGGACCTCGGCGCGAGTCCGGCGCGCGCTTTCCTCGAGATCACGCTGCCGATCATCGCGCCGGCGATCATTTCCAGCTGGCTGCTGTGCTTCACGCTGTCGCTCGACGACCTGGTGATCTCCAGCTTCGTCGCCGGCCCGGGCGCGAGCACCCTGCCGATGGTGATCTACTCCAAGGTGAAGCTCGGCGTGAGTCCCGACATCAACGCGCTCGCGAGTCTCATCGTCTGCGCGGTCGGAGTGTGCATCATCGCCGCCGGCTGGCTCGTGACCCGCAGCGACCGGCGCCGCGCCCTCGAGACGCGGCACGCGGCCGCTGAGCACGCCGCGGGGCACGCACCCCGCTCACTCACAGCGCCGTCTTGATACGCGTCCAGGTGCGCGTGCGCAACCGCTCCAGCGCCGGTCCGGCCTCCCTGGACTGGTACAGGCGGGCTTCCATCGCCGGGGTGGGATAGACGGCCGGATCGTTGAGGATCTGCGGATCCACGTAGGCGTTGGCTGCCAGGTTGTCGTTGGCGTAATGGATGTGGTTGGTGATGGCGGCGATCACCCGCGGCTCGAGGATGTAGTTGAGGAACTTGTGAGCCGCCAGTGGATGCGGCGCATCCGCCGGGATGAGCCACGCGTCGAACGAGGCGTTGGAGCCCTCCTTCGGCGCGCTGAAGGCCAGGTGCACGTCGACCCCGGCGGTCGTGGCGCGGGCGCGTGAGGTCGCGTAGTCCCCGGACCAGGACATGGAAATGCAGAACTCGCCGTTGGCGAGCCCGTTCATGTACTCCGAGGAGTCGAAGGCGCGAATATATGGGCGCACCGCGAGCAGCAGTCGCTCGGCCTGCCGGTAGTCCTCCACCCGCGTGGTGTTCGGATCGAGGTGCAGGTAGTTGAGGGCGAGCTGCAGCACGTCCTCCGCCTGGTCGAGGAAGGTCACGCCGCAATCGGCGAAGCGCCGGACGATCTCGGGCTTGAAGATCATGTCGAGACTGTCCAGCGGCGCATCGGGCATGCGCGCGCGGATCAGGTCGACGTTATAGGCGAAGCCGTTGACGTGCTTCAGATACGGCATGGCGTGGCGGTTACCCGGATCCGCCTGCGCTTCGATGGCGAGCACGTGCGGATCCAGGTTGTTCCAATTCGGCAGCAGCGAGCGATCGAGCGGGCGGTAGATGCCCGCCTTGATCTGCCGGCTGAAGTAGTCGGTGGAGGTGGTCACCACGTCGTAGCCTGAGTCCCCCGCCATCATCTTCGCTTCGAGCGTCTCATCGGCGTCATAGGTGTCGTAGATGACCTTGATGCCGGTGGCAGCCTCGAAGTTGGCGAGGGTGTCCTTGCCGATGTAGTCGGCCCAGTTGTAGACGCGCAGTTCCTTGTCGGCATCCGCCGCGGCGCGCGGACCCTGGGCGCGCGCGCCGCACGCGCCCAGCAGCGCGGCCGCAGCCAGCGCCGCCGCCACCGCGCCCGCCCGGGCGGCGCGCACCGCGATGTGGAGGGGCTCTATAGCTTCACCATGACGTGCCGCACCACCGCCTCGGCCTCGAGCGCCTCCGCGATGCGCGTCAGCAGCGCCCCTCGGTCCTTCGGCGCGGTGCGTGACCAGCCGGCCCCCGATCAGCAACTGCGCCTGCATGGCCGTCTCCTTCGTTTGCACCCCGCGCCGCGCCATGTGCCACGCGGCTTGCTGCACCGCGCCCGCGCGTTATATTATTGTCGCCATAATATTACCACGCCGCGCGTGCCTCAAGGCGAGGATCCCATGAACTCCGACGTCATCATCACCTGCGCCATCACCGGCGATGACACCAAGGTTACCAAGAGCCCGCACTGCCCCATCACCCCCGAGCAGATCGCGAATTCCGCGATCGAGGCGGCAAGCGCCGGAGCCGCCATCGTGCACATCCACGTGCGCGACCCGGAAACCGGCGAGTTCAGCATGGCGACGCGCCACTACCGCGAGGTGGTGAAGCGCATCCGCGAGAGCAAGGTCGACGTGCTCGTCAACCTGACCTGCGGCATGGGCGGCTACATCTGCGTAGGCGGCCACGGCCTCAAGGACACCCCGGCCGCCGGCACCGACTTCGTGAGTCAGGAAGATCGCATGCGGCACGTGATCGATCTTTGCGGCGAGGGCCTGTATCGCCCGGACATCGCCACGCTCGACTGCGGTACGCTCAACTTCGGCGACGGCAATCGCGCCTACATTTCCACGCCCGACTATTGCCGCCAGGGTGCCGGGATCCTGCGCGACCTGAACGTGAAGGTGGAGCTGGAAGTGTTCGATACCGGTAACCTCTGGTTCGTGAAAGCTATGATCAAGGAGGGCCTGATCCCGGCACCGGCGATGATCCAGCTGTGCACCGGCATCCCCTATGGCGTGCCCGCGGATGTCGGCCACCTGCTCGCCATGGTGAACTACCTGCCCGCGGATTGCCTGTGGACCTCATTCGCCGTGAGCCGCATGCAGATGCCGTGGGTGGCGCAGTCGGTACTGCTCGGCGGCAACGTGCGCGTGGGGCTGGAAGACAACCTGTATCTCAGCCGCGGGGTCTATGCGAGCAACGCGCAGCTCGTCGAGAAAGCCCGCACCATCATCGAGGCCATGGGCGCGCGCGTGCTCGCCCCGCCACAAGCGCGCGAGCGCCTGAAGCTTCACTGACGTGGCCGGCATCCCGATCTACGAGACCCCGATCCTGCCGGAGTGGATCGACTACAACGGTCACCTGCGGGATGCCTTCTATGTCCTCATCGTCAGCCAGGCAACCGATGCGCTCATGGATCGCATCGGCTTGGATGAGGCCTACCGGCGGCGCACTCAGTGCACCTTGTACACCGTCGAGTTGCATATCCAGTATCTTCAGGAGATGAAGCAGACCGACACCGCCCTCGTGACGATGCGCGTCCTCGGCGCCGACCCGAAGCGCATCCACGCCGCCTTTGAGCTCGCCAGCGCCGGATCCACACGGGTAGCGGCGGTGGCGGAAGTTATGCTGCTGCACGTGTGCCAGCAGCCGCAGGCCGTGACCACCACGCCCTTCCCGCCGGAAGTGAGCGCCGCGATCGCGCAGTTGCAGGCGGCGGGCGCGGGCCTGGCGCCGGCCACGCCCGGATCGCGGCGGCTCGCGTTGCGCGGTAGCGGCCGCGCTCCATGAACGCGCGTGCCATGCAGCGCCTGCTGGCGCCGCGCAGTATCGCGCTCGTCGGCGGCGCCTGGGCGGATGCGGCGCTCGCCGCGAGCGCAGTTGTCGGCTACACGGGCGAGGTGTGGCGCGTGCATCCGAGCCGCGCGTCTTCCACCGCGCAGCGCTACTTCCGCTCGATCGATGAGCTGCCGCACGCGCCCGATGCGACCTTCATCGCGGCCCCCAACCGCGAGGTCCCGGCGATCGCGGCCGCGCTCGCGCGACGCGGCGCGGGCGGCTTCGTGTGCTTCGCGGCCGGATTCTCCGAAACCGCAACGGTCGAGGGTGAGCGCCTCACCCATGAGCTGCTCGCCGGCGCGGGCGAGCTGCCGTTCTTCGGTCCCAACTGCTATGGCTTCATCAACTTCTTCGACGCTGTGGCGCTCTGGCCCGACCAGGTGATCGGCGGCCGCTGCGAGCGCGGGGTCGCCCTGATCTGCCAGAGCGGCACGATCGCCCTCGACCTGTCGTTCAACGATCGCTCGTTGCCGATCGGTTATGTGCTCACGGTCGGAAACCAGACGCGCCTGGCCGCCGAGGACCTCATCGAGCTGCTGGTAGAGGATGCGCGCGTCACGGCGTTCGGCCTGTACCTGGAGGGCGTGCGCGATGCGGCGCGCTTTGCCCGTGCGGCCGAGCGGGCACGCGCCGCCGGCAAGCCCATCGCCCTCATCAAGGCGGGACGCACCGAGGCGGCCAGCCTGACGGTGCGTACCCATACCGGTGCGCTCGCGGGGGCGGATGCGGCCTTCGGGGCCTTGTGCGCACAGGCGGGCATCGCCCGCTGCGAATCGCTCGCCACACTGTGCGAGACGCTGAAGATCTTTCACAGCGGCGGGCCGCTGCGCGGCCGGCGCGTGCTCACCATGGGTGCTTCGGGCGGTGACATGGCGATGACCGCCGACGCCGCGCGCCATCTGGGACTTGACTTCGCACCAATCCCCGCCGCCGCTGCCGCCAGCCTGCGCGAGATTCTCTCGGATCGCGTTCACATCTCCAACCCGTTCGATTTTCACACCCACGTGTGGTTCGACCGTCCGCGGCAGCACGCCATGTTCAGCGCGGTGCAGCGCGCCGGCTACGATGTCGTCGCCTTTCTGGTCGACTGCCCGCCCGAGGGCGCGGCCGATACTTCCGCCTACGTCAACGTGATCGAGCAGTTTGCAGCCGCGTTCTCCGGCACGACGACCCGTGGGGCGGTGATTGCCGCGCTCCCCGAATCGCTGTCGCGCGCCACGCGGGAGAAGTGTCTGGCGGCCGGCATCGTGCCCCTGCAGGGCCAGCGCGAAGCGCTCGAGGCGCTCGATCTCGCCGGCGCGGTCGGCGAGACCTGGGCACGCGGTGCGGCGGTGCAGCTGCACCTGCCGCGCGCCGCAGCAAGCTCCGCGCGCACGCTGACGGAGCACGAGGGCAAACGCGCCCTCGCTGCCTTCGGCGTAGCGGTGCCGCGCTCGCGGCTGGTCAGCGCCGCGGATGCGGGCGAGGCGGCCGCGGCGCTCGGATTTCCGGTGGTGATCAAGGCCGTAGGCAGCCAGCTGGAACACAAATCCGAGCTCGGCGCAGTGGTGCTCGACGTGCGCACCGCTGCCGAAGCCGCCGCCGCCGCGCAACGCCTGTCCGCGCTGTCCGCGACGCTGCTCGTCGAGGAGATGGTGAGCGACGGAGTCGCGGAGGTGCTGGTCGGTGTGAGCGTCGATCCGCAGTTCGGACAGCTGCTGGTGCTGGGCGCCGGTGGCGTGCTGACCGAGCTGCTGCGCGACAGCGTGAGCCTGCTGCCACCGTTCACCGCCGCCGCCATCGAGGCGGCGTTCGGCAGACTCAAACTCGCCAGGCTCCTCGCCGGTTATCGCGGCCGCCCGCCTGCGGACGTCGCTGCGCTGGTGCAGACTGCTCTCGCCTGCACCCGCTACGCCGCCGCCAACCTCGAGCGCCTGGTGGAACTTGACCTCAATCCCGTCATCGTGCGCCCGCAGGGCTCAGGCGCCGTGGCAGTCGACGCATTGATCCGCCTGGAGGAACACTGACATGTCCGACGGCATCAACACCGCCACCCACGGTGCGGTTTTCGAGGTGACCATCGACCGTCCGAAGGCGAACGCCATCGACCTCGCGGCCAGCCGCCGCCTGAACGAGGTGTTCACGCAGTTCCGCGACGACCCGGCGCTGCGCGTGGCCATCGTCACCGGCGCGGGCGAGCGCTTTTTCTCTCCCGGCTGGGACCTGAAAGGCGCAGCGAGTGGCGAGGAATCCGACGAGGACTGGGGTGCGGGCGGATTCGGCGGCCTGAACTACCCGCGCAACCTGGACAAGCCCCTCATCGCCGCGGTCAACGGCATCGCCTGCGGTGGGGGCTTCGAGATCGTGCTGGGGACCGACATCATCGTGATGGAGGAGCACGCGAAGTTCGCGCTGCCCGAAATCAACGTCGGCGTGCTCGCGGACGCCGGTACCATCAAACTGCGGCGGCGCATCCCCTACCACGTTGCCGTCGAGTTCCTGATGACGGGCCGCTGGATGGACGCCGGGGAAGCCAAGCACTGGGGCCTGGCCAACCATGTCGTCCCCAAGGGCCAGTGTCTCGCCAAGGCACGCGAGATCGCGCAGCAGCTCGCCGACGGCCCGCCGCTGCTGTTCCCGGCCATCAAGCAGCTGCTGCGCCACACCGAAATGGTGGCCGAGCACGCGGCCTTCGAATTGCACGACAGCCTGGATGCCGTGCAGAAGGTCATCGGCTCCCAGGATCTGAAGGAAGGCACGCGCGCCTTCGCCGAGAAGCGCAAGCCGGTGTGGAAGGGGAAATGAGCGCCACCAACCGGGTGCGGCCGTCTCAGCCGCCCAGCGGCCGCAGCAGCGCGCGCGAGATGATGTGCCGCTGCACCTCGCTGGTGCCCTCCCAGATGCGCTCGATGCGAGCATCGCGCCAGATACGCTCCAGCGGCAGATCGCTCATGAGCCCCATGCCGCCGTGGATCTGCAGCGCCTCGTCGGCGACCATCGCCAGCATCTCGGTGGCCTTGAGCTTCGCGATCGCCATGTCCATATCGGTCGCGAGCTTCTGATCCAGCTTCCACGCCGCTTCCAGGGTGAGCAGCTCCGCGGCGCGCAGCTCGAGCGCCATGTCCGCAAGCTTGAAGGACACGCCCTGGAATTTGCCGATCTGCTGTCCGAACTGCACCCGATCGACCGCCCACTGCTTGGCGCACTCGAGCGCCCGCTCGGCGCGCCCGAGGCAGTTGGCCGCTACCTGCAGGCGCGTCGCCCCGAGCCAGGTGTTGGCAACCTCGAATCCCCGGTGCAGCTCCCCGAGCACTGCCGATTGCGGCAGCCGGCAGTCGCTGAACTGCAGAATGCTGTTGGTGTAGCCACGGTGCGAGACGTTCTGATACCCGGGCCGGATCTCGAAACCGGGTGTGCCGGTGTCGATAAGGAACGCGGTGATGAGCTTGCGCTTGCCGCGCGCCGAATCCTCCTCGCCGGTGGCGGCAAACAGGATCACGAAGTCCGCATGGTCGGCGTGACTGATGAAGTGCTTGCTGCCGTTGAGGATGAAGTCCCCGCCGCGCGCCACTGCCGTGGTCTTCATGCCGCGCAGGTCCGAGCCCGCCTGCGGCTCGCTCATCGCCAGACACTCGGTACGCTCGCCGCGCACCGCCGGCAGCAGGTAGCGCTCGCGCTGTGCTCCCTGGCAGGCGAGCAGGATGTTCGAGGGACGCGCCACGCAGGCGTAGTGCAGCACGTAACCCGTGTAGCCGAGCTCCTTCTCGTACAGCATCCAGGTCACTGCATCGAGTCCCGCGCCACCGACCTCGGTGGGCATGTTGGCGGCGTACAGGCCGGCGGCAATCGCCCGCGCCTTGAGTTCCTGGCGCAGCTCCTCGCGCAGCCGGCCGCTCTCTTCGACCTCGCGCTCGTGGGGCACGAGCTCGCGGCGGACGAAGTCACGCGTGGTTGTGATGATCAGCTGCTGCTCTTCGCTAAGCGCAAAGTCCATCGGATTCTCCTCACCTCGCGCGCGCGGCGCTCATCGCCCAGGCGTGCAGCAGCCGCAGTTGCAGCCGCAGCTGCGCGATCTGGCCGGCGGCGGGCCACTCGTTGCGGCTCGCCACGGTGCTCGCGGTCACACCGTTGATGAAGGTCACCACCGAGCGCAGCACCTGCTCCTGGGTCGCCGCCGGCCACCGTTGCCACTGCCGCCAGCCGCGCGCCAGGCAGCGCTCGAACAGCCGCAGATACTCGCGATGCAACCCGGCGTTGATGCGTTTCAGGCGCCTGTCGGCCGGCACCTGCCCCCAGAACGCGATCCAGAATGCGCATTCGATGTAGCGCGTCTCATCGAGCGGCAGCGCCTCGGTCAACAGCCTCAGCAGATCCGGCTGCCCGCCGGCGCCGCTGCGAGTGAGGCGCTCCTCGACCCGGCGCAGGATCAGCCGCAGGGCGGCGATGATGATCTCCTGCTTGGTGTCGAAGTAGTGCGCCACCATGCCGGTGGTGTAGCCCGCCGCGCGCGCGATGCGCGCGATGGTCGCCTGCTCGAAACCGTACTCCGCCACCACCCGGCAGGCGACCAGCGCGATCTCATCGCGGCGCTGCTCATGATCGACGATCTTGGGCATGGTCTCTAGCCGTGCGCGGCCTGCAGGTCCGCAAGCCGCGCGCGCACCCCCGCCTCCATCGGCGAGGCCTTTCCGGGCGGTGTATTCACGTGCAGGTACAGCTGCTCCGCGGTGGCCACCAGCGCCGCATCGCGCCGGCGATGCAGGCTGTGGAACAGCCGCACGCGCTTGTCATCGACCTTGAGCACCCGGGTTGTCACGTACAGCGGCTCGAGCGCGCGCGCCTCCGCCTTGTGGCTGACGTGCGTTTCAACCGTGTACATGGCGCGTCCGGATCTGCGGTACCCCTCATCGACGCCGGCGTACCTGAAGAGCGCGTCGGTCGCATCGCCGAACACCTGCAGGTAGCGCGAATCGGTCATGTGACCGTTGTAGTCGATCCACTCGGGCCGCACGTAGGTCTCCACCAGCCGCAGCGGCTCCCCGGAGTCGGCAGCGGCTCCCGGGGCCGCTGCATTCTGGATGCGCTCGCGGGCACCGGCAGCCGCGGCCTCGTACAGACGCTCCTCGAGGGCGCGCAAGGTAGCGCCGGCGCCGATGTTGTATTGCTTCAGCACCTGCTGGATCGCGACCAGGTAGTCGTCGCGCAATCGCTCCAGCTCGCGGATCGAGCGGCCCGCAGCCTGCGCCTGCGTGCCCGCAACCATCTTGTCGATCAGTGCCTCGGTCAGCTCCGGGGCCTCGAGTTTCGTCCACGGCCATTTCAGGCACGGGCCGAACTGTGTGAGCATGTGGCGCATGCCGGTTTCACCGCCGGCGAGGTGATAGATCAGGTTGGTGCCCATGGCCGCCCAGCGCAGACCCGGGCCGTATACGATGGAGTCGTCGAGCTCCCCGGTCGTGGCCAGGTCCTCATTCACCATGTGCAGGATCTCGCGCCACAACGCTTCCTGCAGCCGGTCGGTGAGATGCCCCGGCACCTCACGGCGCACCCTGAGCGCATGCATGCCGATATAGGTGAAGAAAGTGCGGGCGGCGTCCAGGGCTGCGGTCGAGGTCTGTCGGCCGCCCACCAGCTCCACCAGTGGCAGCAGGTACACGGGGTTGAAGGGATGCGCGACCAGGAAGCGCTCCGGCGCCACCATGTCGCGCTGCAGATCCGATGGCATGAGGCCGGAGGTGCTGGAGGCGATCACGACATCGGCCGGCGCATGATGGCTGACCTCGGCGAGCACCCGCTGCTTCAGCTCGAGCTGCTCGGGGATGTTCTCCTGGATGAAATCCGCCTGCCGCGCCATCGCCTGCAGGTCGGTGGTGAATGACAGCCTGCCCTTCGGCGGCAGCGGCGCCAGCGTGAGCCGCGCCAGCGCTGCCTCGGCGTTGGCGACCGCGCCGCGGATCCACTCCTCCATTTCAGGCTTGAGGTCTGCGGCCAGCACGTCGATGCCGAAGTGCAGCGCGCGGGCGGCCCAGCCACCGCCGATCACTCCGGTACCCAGCAGACCCAGCATCCTGACCTGTCTCATGATCGCGCCCGCACCTTCAGGCCGGTTTTAATGTCGCCGTAATAATATAATAAAGGGGCGCGCCGCGCACGACCAGCCTGCCTAGCCGGCAGCGCTCCCAGCTGCGCGGCGCGACAGCTCCTCGCAGAAGCGCCGCAGGCGGGTGCAGGCTGCGTCGAGCGTCGCCTCGTCGGTGGCGAAGCACACGCGCACACAGTGCTCGCTCGAGCGCCCGAACGCCGCGCCATCCATCACCGAGACGCGCTGCGACGCGTACAGGCGGCGCATGAATTCCGCGCCCGAAAGCCCCGTGCCGCGCACATCGATCAGCATGAACATGCCCGCCTCGGGCGCCATCGCCCGCAACAGCGGCAGGTCGCTGATGCCGGCAGCAAAGCGCTCCTGGCGCGCCGTGCACAACCCGCGGATGCGCTCCTCGGCCTCGGGAGCGAGGGTGAGCGCCGTGAGCGCCGCCTCCTGGATGAAACCCGGCAGGCCGAACAGCATGCACATCGCCAGCTGCTCGGCATGCACCGCCAGTTCCCGCGGCCCCACCAGCCACCCGGCGCGCCAGCCGGTCATGGAGTGCGACTTCGACAGACTTCCGACGGTCACGACGCGCTCGGGCAGGCGGGCCGCGAGACTCGGCACGTGTCCACCGGGGGCGAGTCCCGCATACACCTCGTCCGAGACGAGCCACAGGTCGTGGCGGCGCGCCAGCTCCGCAATCATGGCCAACTCCGCCTCGTTCAACACCACGCCGCTCGGATTGTTCGGTGTCGCCCAGAAGATCGCGCGGGTGCGGGTCGTGATGAGCGCGGCGAGCGCGGCCAGGTCCGGACGCCAGCCGGCCGCGGCGGGCACCCGCACCAGACGCGCCCCCGACACCTCGATGGTAGCGGGGTAAGTCGGGTACAGCGGCTCGAAGGTCACAACCTCGTCCCCGGGTCCCGCGAGGCACAGGGAAGCCACGAACAGCGCGTTCTGTGCGCCGGCGAAGTACACCACGTTGTCCGCACCGACCGGCTGACCGCAGCGCGCCGCGTGTGCGCGGGCGATTGCCTGGCGCAGGGCCGGCCGCCCGGCCGCGGGCACGTAGTGCGTGTCGCCGCCGCGCAGCTGCCCGACCGTACGCTCGACGACGGCCGCGGGCGTGTCGAGATCCGGATCGCCCACGCTCAGCACGATCACGTCCTCGCCGCGCTCGCGCGCCGCCACCGCCTGGTAGTGCGTGAGCCACGCATCGGCGCCAGCGCCGCTGATGCGCTGCACGAGTGCCGAGAATTTCACGTTCGTACTGTGCGTGTGCGGTGTTAACATTTCAAGCGCATGAGCGCCACTGCCTGGACCGTCGGACGGTACGTCGTCGAGACGCTGGCGGCCAACGGCATCGACACCGTGTTTGGCATTCCGGGCGTGCACAATATCGAGCTGTACCGCGGCCTGGAATCCGCGCGCCTGCGCCACGTGCTGGTGCGCCACGAGCAGAACGCCGGCTTTGCCGCCGACGGCTACGCGCGGGTGAGCGGATGCGCGGCGGCGGCGTTCGTGATCTCCGGTCCCGGCGTGACCAACGCGCTCACCGCCGTCGCGCAGGCGTATTCGGACTCGGTGCCGCTGCTGGTCATCGCGAGCAGCCCGGTGCGCGCCTCGCTCGGCAAGGGCTGGGGGGTGTTGCACGAGCTCGGCGATCAGCGCGCCGTGGCTGCCGGGGTTGCCGGACTCGCCCGCGCCGCCCACGGCGCGCAGGACGTGCGCGATCATCTGCGGGCGGCATTCGCGACGCTGTACGCCCCGCGTGCGCGGCCGGCGTACCTGGAAATCCCGCTCGATCTGCTGCCCGAGCCCACCATCTTGCGCCCGGAGCGCTTTGCGCGCAGCGGCGCCGCGTCACCGCCCGCGCCCGCGGCGCTCGCGGCGGCACAGGCACTGCTTGCCGAAGCGCAACGGCCGCTGATCATCGCCGGCGGCGGCGCGCGCCGCGCCGGCGGTGCGCTGCGCAAGCTGGTGGAGGCGCTCGACGGCTATCTCATTACCACCGTGGCCGGCAAGGGCGCGGTGGCGGAGAGTCACCCGGCCAGCCTCGGCGCGAGTCTGCCGTATGCCCCGACCCAGGAGCTGGTGGCAGCCGCCGACGTGGTGGTGGCAGCTGGCACGGAGTTGTCTGAAACCGACGTTTACACCACCAGGCGCCTGGCGATGAGCGGGCGCCTGGTGCGCCTGGACGTCGACGAGCAGAAACTTTCTGATCAGTTTGCGGCCGAGGTGCTGGTCAGGGGCGATGCGGGCGCGAGCCTCGAGCTGCTGGCCGGCGCGAGCCGCGTGCGCACGGGCTGGCGCACCGCGGCCGGCGCGGCGGCGGCCTACCGCGCGCGCATCGATGCGCAGTTTGACTCCGAGGCACGCGCGCGCCTCGCGGCGGTGCGCGCCTTGCGTGAGGCCGTTCCCAGCGACGGCGTGCTGTTCACCGACATGACCCAGATCGCCTACTTGGGGAACTACGCCTTCGCCGCCGAGCGTCCCGGGCTGTGGTTTCACCCGTCAGGCTACGGGGCGCTCGGCTACGCGCTGCCCGCGGCCATCGGCGCCAAGATCGCGCAGCCGGCGCGGGCCGTGGTGGCGCTCGCCGGAGACTTTGGCGTTCAGTTCACGTTGCAGGAACTGATGACGGCGGTGGAACTCGATCTCAGCCTGCCGCTGGTCGTGTGGAACAACGGCGCCCTCGGGCAGATCCGCGACGACATGCGTGCCGCGGGAATCGCCCCCATCGGCGTGGTGGCGCGCAATCCGGACTTCGTGGCCGTCGCCGGCGCCTGTGGGGCCACGGGCGTACGGGTGCACGAAGCGGCGGCTCTGGCCGAGGCGCTGCGCGCGGCCCTGGCGCGGCCGGGCCCGACGCTGGTGGAAGCCGTGGCCGGGGACTTTCACGCACCGTGAGCACTCACTTCCGCCCCGACACCAGCATCAGGGCCGCCGCGTACATGACCACGATCACCACCAGCCACCGCAGCCACCCGAGGGGCAGTGATCTCACGATGAAGGCGGCGCACAGTACCCCGGGAATGCCGCCGAGCGTCAGTCCGAGCGCGGCGCCGGGATTGTAGCGCCGCGTGCGCACAAAGCGCGCACCACCGACGGGCATCAGCAGCGCGCACGAACCCATCATGATCGGAAAGGCCACCAGTGGACTCATGCCGAGCAGGCTCACGAGGATGAGGCACGGTGCATACAGGCCCACACCCAGCATCATCAGCGCGCCGAGCAAACAGTTCGCGCACACCGCAAACACGAGGGTCGGCCCGTGAAGTCCCAGCGCCTCACCTCCGGGCGGCAGCCAGGCGAGATTCTTCGCCAGCATGAGAGCCGCCGCGACCAGCAGTGCCACGCCCATACCGAGCTGGATGAATCGCCGCGGGGCGCGCGCCACCATGCCCGCGCCCAACCAGGCGCCGACCACTGCCGCGACGATCATGGCGATGAGCGTCGTGGCTTCCCGGTGCGTCAGTTGAAACGGCGTAGATCAAATGGTGTCACGTCGTGGACGGGCTCGCGCCCCGAGACCAGCGCGACCATCAGATCGGCCGTCACCGGTGCGAGGGTCAGGCCCAGGTGCTGGTGGCCGATGGCGTAGAAAAGCCTCGCGGCACCGGGCGCCCGGCCGATCCCCGGCAGGTAGTCCGGAAGAACCGGACGCGGGCCGACCCAGCCCGAACTCCCGCCCTCGCAGCGGTAGCCGAGACGCCGCAAGTTCGCCCGCAAACGGGCCGGCTTTCTCGGATCAGGCGCCGCCTCGAGTCGCGAGAACTCCATGTAGCTCGAGGCCCGCAGCCGCGCCGCCATCGGCGTGACCACGATACTGCGGTCCATGTAGACGAGCGGCGCATCGACGAGCGCCGCGTGTCCTGGCAGCTCGACGTGATAACCGCGTACGGCCTCCAGCGGAGCGCGCAATCCGAACGGAGCGAGGAGCGGCGCCGACCACGCGCCGGCGCACACGATCACGGTGGCTGCGGTGAGGGCCCCCGCATCGCTGAGCACTTCGATCTGATCACCGCGAGGGGCGAGTGAGCGCACCCGGGCGCGCTGCAGAGTCGTGCCGCGCTCGACCGCGGCCCGCGCCAGCACCTCGCACACGGCGCGGGGGTCCAGTACATGAGCGCTGTCGGGGAACCTGAGGCCGGCAATGGTTTCATCGCCCGCGGCACCAGCCACGGCGCGCAGCAGCTCGGGAGCCGCGGGGGCCGTGGATACGCCGAGCTGAGTCATCCTGTACGCCTCGGCGCGCGCCCGCCTGCCGGCTGCCGCGCCGAGCCAGACCTGATAGTGGCCGTTGCGGCGCAGGAGCTCCGGAGTGCCGAGCTCGCGCAGCAACCGCTCCCACGCTGCGCTCGCTGGTCTGACCAGCGGCGCGAGATGCTGCGTGTTGGCACGGCGACGGAGCGCCGCGGCCGCGAAACGCCGCGCCCACAGCGCAACGTGCGGGAGCCGGTGCCACGGAATGTCGACCGGCCCCCCGAGCGCGAACAGCTCACGCCACAAGCCGAACAGGAGTGCCACCGAGGGCAAGGGCTCGATCAGCTCCGCCGCAATGTGTCCCACGTTGCCGAAGCTCGCACCGCCGACGCCCGGTTCTTCGGGGTCTGCGAGCAGCACGCGCCAGCCCGCGCGGGCCAGAGCGCAGGCGATCGCGCAGCCGATGACGCCCGCGCCGATCACCGCGACCCTGTCTTGCTCCCCCATGCAGCGAGCGTATACGATCGATGCTCCCACTTGTATCACCGGCCGCAGGGGAGTACGCGCCTGATCACGCCCCTCAAATGCTCCTGGTCCGGAGTCTTTCCCGCGGCTACCACCCAGTTCCGCACCGATCTCGCGGTCGATCTGCCAGCGACCTGCGCAGTACTGTCGGCCCTGGTGCGCGACGGCGTTCACGGCCTGGTGCTGTTGGGCACCGTGGGGGAAAACAACTCCCTCACCGCGGAGGAGAAGCGCGCGGTTCTCAAGGCGGCCGTCGGTGCAGTCGGGGGCAAGGTGCCGCTCATTGCGGGTGTCTCGGAGCTGACGACCACCAGCGCCGTGGCATACGCGCGTGATGCCGAGCGCATCGGCGTCAACGGCCTGATGGTGCTCCCGGCGATGGTCTACGTGCCAACGCGCGCCGAGCTCGAGTACCACCTGCTCACCGTGGCGCAGGCGACCTCGCTCCCCGTCATGCTCTACAACAATCCGCCGGCCTACCGGGTGAACATCGGGATCGAGAGTCTCGTTCATCTGGCGGAGCAGGCGAACGTCGTGGCGCTCAAGGAGTCCTCACCCGACCCGCGGCGCTTCACGGATGTGTTCAATGCCCTGGGCGATCGCTACCTGCTGTTCGCGGGGCTGGATGATTTCGTCTTCGAGGGCCTGACACTCGGAGCGCGGGGCTGGGTGTCGGGGCTCACCAACGCCTTCCCCATGGAGTCGCTGGCACTTTATGAGGCCATCCGCACCGGGCAGCTGGAGCGTGCCCGCAGCATCTATCGCTGGTTCATGCCGCTCCTGCACCTGGACTCCGAGCCCGATCTGGTGCAGTCCATCAAGCTCGCGGAGGCCGTGATGGGACGGGGCAGCGAGCGCGTGCGCTCACCGCGGCTGCCGCTCGCCGGCCAGCGGCGCGCTGAAGTAATGGAGCGGGTCGAGCGCGCACGCGCCGCACGCCCCGCGTGAGGGCTCACGTCAAGACGATCCAGGTCATCGACTCCCACACCGCCGGTGAGCCGACCCGGCTGGTGACCGACGGGGGCCCGGATCTGGGCACTGGCCCGCTGGCGCAGCGCGTCGAGCGCTTTCGTCAGCACTTCGATGCGTATCGCTCCGCCATAGTGAACGAGCCGCGCGGCTGCGACACGCTGGTCGGAGCCCTGCTGTGCAAGCCGCATCGTTCCGACTGCAACTGGGGCGTGATCTTCTTCAACAACGTGGGCTATCTCGGTATGTGCGGTCACGGCACGCTCGGCCTGATCGCCTCCCTGGCCCACGCGGGTAGATGCGCAGCGGGGAGTTTCCGTATCGACACCCCGGTCGGGGTGGTGAATGCGCAGCTGCATCCCGACGGCCGCATCGACCTCCAGAACGTCACCAGCTACCGCAAGGCGCGCCAGATTGCCGTCGCGGTGGCCGGTGTTGGCAGCATCCGGGGCGATGTGGCCTGGGGCGGCAACTGGTTCTTTCTGGCCGACGGGCACGATCTCGAGATCAAACCGCAGAACCTCGAGGCCCTGACTGAGTATGCCTGGCGCGTACGGCAGGCCGTGAATGCACAGGGCTACCCTGAAGTGGATCACGTCGAGCTCTTTGCGCCCTCGACCCGCTCCGGCATACACAGCCGTAACTTCGTCCTGTGTCCGGGCAGAGCCTACGACCGCTCCCCGTGCGGCACGGGCACCAGCGCCAAGCTCGCATGTCTCGCCGCCGACCAGGGCCTCCGGGAAGGCGAGCCGTGGATTCAGGAGAGTCTGATCGGCAGCACGTTCAGCGCGCGCTACCAGTGGCACGCCCGCGACAAGGGTGAGATCACCCCCATCATCACCGGCACCGCACACGTCACCGGCGAAGCCCGCTTACGACTCGATCCGGCCGACCCCTACTGCTGGGGCATTCGTCCGTGACCGCCCCGGACGAGCCGCTGGCGCGCACCGGCAGCCGGCCGGCCCTCTCATAGCTCGCGGTCCAACGGCAGCAGCGACAGCAGGCGCACCTTGAGTCTCTGCCAGGCGCTGCGAGCCGGTTCCACGGACTGACCGGGCGCCCGGCGTCCGCGGTGCTCCAGGTGTTGAGCCAGATCGAGCGCTGGTCGAAATTCATCGAGCCGACATACACGCTGCTGCGGTCGAATACCAACAGCTTGGCATGCAAGGCATAGTTACCGTAGCGCGAAATCTTCCTCGACTGGCCGCTGCCGCGCACGCTGTCCAGCCGCGCGCGCACCTCGAAGAGCTCGGCACCCTGCCTCAGGAGCGGCACCCGATAGTGCGTATAGCCTGCCTGCGCCGCCAGATCCGGCGCCGACTCGAGCGAATTGGTCAGAATCCGCACGCGACGATGTTGAATCAGTCGATCCTCGAGCAGCTTCAGCTCACCGGCGGTCGGAACCAGATAGGGTGTGACCAGCGTCAGTTCCGATTGAGTCTGACCGATGGCGTTCGCAACCGGCTCGTACATCAGACTGCCGAGGCGAATTGCTTCGGCGACGCGCCGCTTGTCCGGACTGTCGCAAGCCACTTCCGCGTGCGCCCACACGAGTGCGGCGGCGCCCGAGAGGATCCCCGCCAGGGGTTCACCGGCATGCAGCTTGTCGGTGAAGTTGGCGCCCGCCGCCTCGGCCTTCTCCGGCAGCGTGTGCCACGTACCCGGCACCTGCAGGCGCAGCGCGTGGCGGGCATGCGCCAGCGCCTGTGCGGGTACGGCAAGCTCGCTGTTCCAATAGCGATCGAAAGTGCGCGCCAGTTCATCGACGGCCGCTCCGATGGCGAACACATCCTCGTCGGCAAATTGCGATTCCGGATCGACCTGAAAGTATTGATCACCGATGTTGCGGCCACCGAAAACCGCAATGGCCCCATCGACGACGAACAGCTTGTTGTGCATGCGGTAGTCGAGCCGCTTGCGGCCCGCCCGGGCGGGTAGGAAACGCAACCGCCCAGATCAATGATCAAACCCGTGACAGTCGCAGCGGCGGTGCATCGCCGGCTGGTGATCGCGGCTGACGCTGAACGCGGCATCAAACATACAGTAGCAGGCCGGTCGGCAGCGACTGTCTCACCCACGCCATGGCAACTGTAGGATCAGTCGTACGAATCCCGCGCGAACCCCACACGCGTCAAACGAGCCGCAGGGATCGCCGCACGATGAGCTGAGCGACGTAGGTTCGCGCCGACAGAGGCTGGACCGATCATCCGGCTGCCGTGGAGGAGACGAGCTGCGCAGAGTATTGCGGTCTTCATCACGGTGGAGATCTTATGAATCGCAACTCGCTTGTGTTGACAGGAGCCGTTGCCGCCATCGCTGTTGCGTTCAGCGCACTGGCTTTGGCCGCGAGTACCCCCGAGATAAATGCGGGCGTCGAAGCCGCGCTCAACCGCTTCTACGCGCAGGACCCCAACCATCGCGAACTCGCGCACAAGGCGTCCGCGATACTGGTGTTCCCGAGCGTTACCAAGGCCGGCGCAGGTGTCGGCGGTGAGTATGGCGAGGGAGCCCTGGAGGTGCACGGCAAGACGGTCGCCTATTACAAGGTGACCGGAGCATCCGCGGGCGCGACCCTGGGTGTCGCACGCCGCAGCGAGGTCATTCTGTTCATGACGGACGCCGCGCGCGACCAGTTCATGAACAGCAAGGACTGGACGATCGGAGTTGACGCCGGTGTCGCGATCGTCAGGGGCGCGGGCGCGCAATACAACAGCGAGACGCTGCGCAAACCGGTCGTCGCGTTCGTGTTCGGTGAAAAAGGGCTGATCGCCGACGTGTCCCTCGAGGGCGCGAAGGTGACGAAGCTGACGCAGTAACGCGCAACAGCGTGTTCGCCGGCCCTGAGCGCCAGTGCGCCAGGGTCGGCGATCCTTGCAACCTGCCCGCTTGCGCACCCGCCGCGCGTAGTCACCCCGTTCAGTCCTGGACTTTCGGTGAACCGCCGGGTCTTCGTTCTTGGGCTAGAGCTGGGCCATGCGATTGGACTAGGGTCCGTAGGAATTTGTAAGATTTCGCCTACAGACGATCAAGGGGCAGGCGTATGGTGAAGCTTTCAGGTTAGCCGATACTGTAGACGGCCAGGGACGGCCGGGATTCGCCTCTGGCAGCCAAGCCAAAGGATGCTGAGTGCCAAGCGTACTGATTGCGGACGATCACGCGATGATGCGGACCGGGCTCCGGCATTACCTGGAGCAGGACCGTTCGATCGACCCGATCGCCGAGACGGGCAGCGGCGAGGAGACGCTGCAACAGTTGCGCAACGGTCAGTGGGACCTCGTCATCCTCGACATCAATATGCCTGATCGCAGTGGCATCGATATCCTGCGACATATCCGCGCCGGCCACCCCAATACGCGGGTTCTCGTGATGAGTGGCTTCTCCGAGAAACAGTATGCCATCAATGTGTTACGCGCCGGCGCGTTCGGCTATCTCGCCAAGGACCAGGCGCCGGAGGAATTCATGCGGGCTGTCCACACCGTGCTCGCGGGGCGGCGCTTCGTGAGTGCCACCCTGAGCGAGATGCTCGTGAGCGCCCTCGATGAGCCGACCGACCAGCCCTTGCACGCGGGGCTCTCACAGCGCGAGTTCCAGATCCTGTGCAAGCTTGCCGTGGGACGCAGCGTATCGGAGATAGCCCAGGAGCTTTTCATCAGCGTCAAAACCGTCAGCACCTACCGGGCGCGGGTCCTCGAGAAAATGAATCTCGACACCAACGCCGACCTGACGGCGTACGCGCTGCGCAACGGCTTGGTCCAGTAGCGGTCCCGTGGGGGGACACTGACACACTTCAAAGGTGGGCACCGGCAGCCGGCAGCGCGCGCGCTGCTTAGGCTTCGCGTCGTGTGTGGAACCCCCAGCGCCCCCCTGGCTCACGCTGGATTGCTCCTGTCGCCTTGATTATGCCGAATAGCCCCTCTTTGCGGGTCCTGCTTGCCGAGGACTCGTCGTTACTCGCCGCGCGGCTGTCAGAGCTGATTCGGCGCCTGCCGGATGTGGATCTGATCGAGACCGTCGATACGGAGGCCGATGCGCTCGGAAGCATCGCGGGCTCGCGGCCCGACGTCGTGATACTCGATCTGCACTTGCGCACGGGTTCCGGATTCGGCGTGTTGCGCAAGCTCGCCCGCGGCGGCCATCGACCGAAAGTGGTGATTCTGACCAACTTCGGCCTGCCCGAATATCGACACGAGGCCGAGTCATTCGGGGTCGAGGCGTTTCTGGACAAGTCCCGCGACTACTTCCGCCTGCCATCGCTCCTGCGTGGCTTCGCCAGAGAGCGCGCAGCCGGGGACCACTAACCCGCCGCCGCGGTCGTTCCCTGTACTGGATTCATGTCCGAATGCGTCGCGAGGATTTTGTCCAGCGGCAAGCGGACCTCGATCTCGGTGCCGCCACCTGTCATGCGAAGCAAGTGCCACTGACCTCCGAGCCCTACAGCACGATGCCGCATCGCCGCCAGGCCGTGCGATCGCAGCGGCTGACGCGGCTCGAGCGGCAGTCCGACACCATCGTCCCGGACGCGCACGATCAGCGCTTGATGCCACGACTCGATGGAAACCTCGACGTTGCGCGCGCGTGCGTGCTTGAGGATGTTGGTCAGGGCCTCCTGCACGATTCGAAATATGGCAATCGACGCCTCCGGAGTCAGGTCTAACTCCTCCGGGGGATATCGCTCGGTGCAATGCAGTCCCGCGCGCCCGCAGATATCCGCTATCTGCCAGCGTAAGGCTGGAAAGAGCCCGAGGTTGTCGAGCAGGGTCGGGCGCAGATTCTCGACGACTCGACGCTTGACCTCGACCCCGGCCTGCAGGGCCTCATGCACGCGCTTGAAATGCGCCTGCACCTCCGCATCGCTGGTGGCCACGCGATCCTCGAGCCAGGAGACGTCCATCCGGGCGGCGACCAGCAGCCCGCCGAGCTCATCGTGCAGTTCGCGTGACAGAGCCGAGCGTTCCCGCTCGGCCAGCGACTGCAGATGAGTCGAGAGCTGCGACAGTTCGTCGGTGCGCCGCTTCACCAGCAGCTCCAGCTCGGTGCTGCGCTCGGCGAGATCCTCGGTTTCGCGCTCTTTGGAGCGAACGTAACTGATGACCAGACGGCACAGCAGCAGCACCAGGAACATGCTGGCTGCGAGCGCGGTACTGGTAATGGCAAGATTTGTCCAGCGATCGATTCGCCACGAACGGCTCGCGGCCAGGATGTTGCCCGTTTCCTGCGCCTGGATCTTCCGCACCCGTTGGGCGAGCTGCGACATGGTCCACTTGCCGATGTCGGTACGAATCAGGTCGAGGGCCGCACCGGGCCCGTGTTGGCGGTAGAGATTCAGCGTCTCTGCCATCTCCACCAGCTTGGCGTTGCTCAGCCGCTCGACCTGCTCGAGGTCCGTGCGTACCGGCCCGTCGGCGCTCGCAAACGCCTGCTCGAGCCGACGCAGCGACTGCGGGATTTTGTCGACCGCTTCCTGGTAGGGCTCGAGGTATGCGGCATCGCCCAGCAGTATGGAGCCGCGTTGGCTGCTTTCGGCCTGGCTCAGCAGCTGCAGGACTTCTGCCAGCGCCTGCTCACGCTGCGCACCCCTCTCGACCTGTCGCCTCACCTCTTCCAGCTTGCGGTGCCCCAGCTCGGCTGCGACGAACAGACCAACCACTGTCGCCAGCAGTAGCGCCACCAGCGTCATCTGGCGAGCAGCGGCGGAATTCATGGTCGATGACCGAGGCACGTCCCTGAAACTCAATGCAAATCGGTGTCGCGACACGAAGTCGCGGGCGAGCTTCCACCCCGAATACATCATACCGCGATCACTTCCCCGGGCGCCTCGACGCGGGCGTGTCGTCATTCAGGGCGCAGCAGCGCCCTCGCCTTCCCAGCGCTCAGCGACGGCCGAGCAGGAAGCCAACGGCGACTCCGGCTAACGCGGCAATGCCGAGCGCTTCCCACGGCTGATCACGCACGTAACGATCCGCCGCCGCGAGCGCTTCCTCGGCCTGACGCTGCGCCTGTTCCGCACCGTCTGAGACCGCCTTCTTGGTGGTAGCGATCGTGCTTTCGACCTTGGAGCGCAGGCGAGCCAGCTCGGGGTCTGCGGCGTCGCCTACACGCCGAATCAGATCCTCGACGTCCGCAATCAGTTTGCGCACTTCCTGATTCACCGCCAGGCGCGCCTGGCGGGGCGCGCCACGCGCAGCGCCGCGGATGGCCTGAGGGGGATGGGCCTCGCGGTCCAGATCATTCGCCGTATTTTCCACGGGATGGTGCCTCCTTGAGCGCCGCTGCCTGCGCCCACGGCTTTGCCCTGCGGGTGGACTCGCGCCGCCTAGCTGCCGCGACCAAAGCAGGCGTTTGACAGCGCAGCCCGACTATCCACCGAGCAGGGATAGCCGTCGGTCGGCGGGCGACTGAATGAATGTAGGATTTAGGCTACACAACTCTGGGGTAATGGCGCACACACGGGTGTGCGATTCCGCGCTCGCGCCGCGCTGTTGAAAGTTGCCATGTGCTCGGTGTACCGGCTCGCCGGCCCTTGCAACGACTGTTAGGGGAAGCGGGCCTTTGTTGGTCATGCCGGACCGGCAGTGCCCTCGAGTGATGTCGTGGCGTGCGGAGAAGTAGGGCGGATGTAGGAGGTGCCCTACTCGACAATCCGTCAGGAGCCGACGCCGAAGCGGGATCGCTGCCTTCACACCGCCCCATACGCAGCCATTATGCTTGCGCCTCAGGTTGTGCAGCCGCTGTTGAGGAACACCTCCGATGATGGATGCTGTGTCGGTACCGCGGTCCGCCGAACAGGGCGCACTACGCGCACGCAATGCAGAACTCGCGAGCCAGCTGCGTGCCGCCGCCCTGCAAGGTGACGATGCGCGTATCAGACGCCTGTTGTCGGAGCTGCTGCGCTTTCAGGGACTGAGCAAGGGACAGCGAGTCTCGCTGCAGATGAAGGCGTTACTGAACGTGGTGCAGGCCCTGCGCTGCGTGGCGCTGGCCGATGAACTCACCGGATTGTGCAACTGGCGTGGCTTCATGCAGATGGGTACGCGGCTGCTGGACGTCGCGGCCCGCGATGGGCACTCCGCTCACCTGATCTACTTCGAGGTGAACGATCTGGAGCGGATCACGCAGAGCATCGGCCGTTCCGCGGGTGATGTCCTGATCCGGCAGATGGGCAACTTCATGCGCGATCTGTTCCCCAGCTATGGAGTCTACGAGGTCATCGGCCGGCTGAGCGGCGCGGAGTTCGCCGCCCTGACGACGAGCTCTGAGTACGCCTCGCGCAGCGCGATCCTGCTGCGAGCCCGCAGGCCCCAGACGCGGAGCTCCGATCTCCCGGGGCTGTCATTGACCGTAGGAGTCGCGCACTTCAATTCACGGCGTCCCGTAGGCATCGACGAGTTGCTCACGGGCGCCAGGCAGGCAATGCACGAGCACAAACGGGTATCCCAACTCGCGTCGTCCGAGATGACCCCCCACACGGTCTGACGCGTCTTTAACGGCCTCGAGGCGGAGGACGAGAGGTGATCTGAAGGTTCTGAGTGTGTCGGCGCTGCCGGGACGGCAGTGCGATCAAGGATGAAGGCAATGCCAGGATGGCAACCGCCTCCATGGACGGTACGTATCAGACTCCGCTCAGAATCCAGCAATCATCGCCCCCGCCTCCGAGGCCGCTCCTTTTTTCCGACTTCTCCGCCCGCAACGCGCGACCCGCAACGCGCTTGAACCGTCGTGGCAGCCCTTCTCTGCGCGCGTTCGTCGATTTCATCAGGTCCTCGGCTGAGCACCTGTGACACCCGTCCCATAGCGCCGATGGCTAGGACACGCGACGAACCCGGGCCGGGGTGCCCAAGTCGCACTCCAAGGCCGCCCGATCCCACTTGCCAGTCGCGGCGGCTGCCTCATAGGTCATTGCCAGGAACTCGAGCAATGCACCTTGCGGGTCGGCGGACGTACGGACCTTGTCGTAGGGCAGGATGAATTCTCCGAGGGTTGCGTCGTAGTACGCGCCCGCCGTGAGCGGAGCGTTTCGGAACCCCTCCGGTTCCGGGTAGGCATACGAGTAGAACGCAGCCATCGGGAAAGTCGCACTGCCCGGCCAGAATCCGGCGCTGCTGACCTCGTGAGAATAGGCCTCACGCGTTACCGCATCCGGCAACCCCGGTACACCGCCGGGATGCAACGGAGCCCTGCGCCCGGAAAAGCGCGTGACTACGAGGTCGAAGCTACCCCAAAAGAAATGTACCGGGCTCACCTTGCCGAGAAAGCCGCTTCGGAACAACTTCAAGACACGATCGATCTGCACGAGGGCGCGCCAGTGGCGGTGGGCAGCGTCTGCGTCGTACGCGCCGTGTACGTAGTCATCCGGAAAGCGCAGCGGCTCCGGCAGCTCGCATGGCAGATCGTTAATGAGGACCGGGACACCGACCTGGCTTAGCAGCTCGATTACACGTGAATAGAAGTCGGCCACCGGCTGCGGCTCGAGCGGTAACGTTCGTTCATCACCCCGGCTGGTGCGAGCGAGCAGGCGATGACCGATGAAGTCGAACTCGATCTCCACAACCTCGGTGCCGAAGGGAATGGGAGATGTGCCCAGGCCGCGCGCGGTGACATACAGCGGCACCTGCCAGCTGTGGTTAACCCAGGGCGTCAGAGACAATCTGACCTTACCGACGATCTGGGTCCACAGATGCAAGGTGGCGGCTGTCTCGCGCCAGCTCAAATACGGCAGGTCGGGCCATACAGCCGGCTCAGCGCCCATCTCTGTTCTCCGCGGCAATCAAGGTCTGATTTGTGAGCATACTCGGTCCGCGCACCAGTACGCGCCCCACGCTCGTGGCTTCTGACATCCCAGCCGTGACCCAACTGGGGCGTGACGGAATCGAACGGTGCAGCCAACTTGTTGAGCGCACCGGCTTTTGATTCGCCGCGAGCGAACAGTTACCCGTACAGTTACCCACACTATCGTTGACCACCGGTGATACCTCGTGATCTCCGACGATCAGAAGTTCGGAAGGTAAGGATCGCAGCTTTGAATCCTGCCCCATTTGCCGCTTTGCCCAGCCTGCACGAACGTCGACAATTGACCCCTTTGCGACGGTCGCGACCGGCCGCTTTGCGGTGTCATCTTTACGATCAAGCCATGAGGTTAGGGTGTGTAGCTGGAGTAACCCGCCCGGTCTTGTCGTAAACATTGAAGAACTCGTCCGGCATGATGGTGGTGATGCCGGTCGGTCTTAGCCGAGTTCTTCGAGGTGATTCTCGCAAGGGTACTGCCCGAGCGGTCGGGCCGCGATGCCCGCACGATTAAGCCGCCCGGCACAGGTTTGTGTGCCCGAGGCGCCGATTCCGTGCAAACTGCCCCCAAGAGAGTTCTTTGCCGGTGGAGCCTTCAGATGTCGGACAATATGCCGAGCCTGATGACGCTGAGCACCCCCCATTCGCCCAACCCCATCGATCTGCGCCGCGTGGGCGCGCATCCGGATTACTGGTATCCGGTCGCCTGGTGCGATGAACTGAAGGTGGGAAAAACCTTGGCGCGCCGTTTCGCCGGTGAACCGATCGTCCTCTACCGCGGCGCGAGCGGCAAAGTCTTCGCACTGGAAGATCGTTGTGCGCATCGGCAGGTACCGCTGCACCTCGGCGTGGTCAATGGGGATGAACTGAAGTGCCATTACCACGGTTGGACCTATAGCTGCACCGGCAAGTGCGTGTCGGTCCCTTATATGTTGCCGGATCGACTGCTCGGCGGCGTCAGGGCTTACCCGGCCCGCGAGATCGACGGCCTCATCTTCGTTTTCCCCGGCGATCCTGCGCTGGCCCAGAGCCGTCTGCCCGGCAGCCTGGGCTCATCGCAGCGCAAGGACTACAAGACGCGGCGGCTGAATCGCGAGGTGGCCTGCCACTATACCTTCATGCACGAGAATCTCTTCGACATGAACCACCAATTCATGCATCGCAAGCAGATGGGCTCCATCCGGGCGCGGTGCCTCAGCTGCAACCACGGTGAGAACTGGGCAGAGGTCGAATACAGCTTCAGCCGCGCCGCGGGCAAGCCCTCCCTCGCCGAGCACGTGATCGTGGATCTGATGCGCAAGCGTCGCGTTGCGAAGAAGAATTTCTCCGATCACATGCGTATCCGTACCGACTACCCGAATCAGAACCTCAAGGTCTGGGTCGGGCGGGACATTCAGCAATCCAGCGACCCGGTACTGGATGTGTGGCTCGGCTACACGCCCCTGGATGCCGAGCAGCGCACCAATCGCACCTACGGCTATCTATCCGTCAAGAAGCCGCGGATCCCGGGGCTCATCCACGCGGTGTGGCCATTCGTAACCTGGTTTACGGAGAACATCTTTCGCGAGGACAAAGACATCGTTGAGCACGAGCAGCGCGCGCATGACTCGCAGGGCGCGGACTGGAACAACGAGGTGTTTCCGCCGCTGCGGGCTCTGCGCGCGGTGCTCGCACGCTGCGGTGTGCCGATGAAAGACTCTGACTCAGGCATCGCCGGCTTGGGCTTGGTATCGCTCGGACGATAACGTCGGCGTACAGCGCCCCTGCCTTACATCACGCAGAGCGATCCAGCACATCAAACCGTGACGTTCCACGGCCTCCACGAGGGTTTCGCGATGGCGACGTTCCTCAGAGCCATAGCTGATGAAGACGTGGCTGGAAGCGTATGCGTTCGGGACGTGCACTGCCGACACCGGGTCAATCGGCTGGCCGCTCCCAATTCGGGTCTTTCTCCCAACACTCCCTGCCCGCATACGATATTGCTTCTTGCCAGCCGGCATCTCGCGCGCAACGCAGGGCCTGCGCGCCGCCACCTGTCATGCGACTCCGGGCTGTTTAGCCGAAGCGGCATCGCAGGAATGGACGCTTAGCGGCAATCAATTCACTTGGCTCGGTGACCGGTGTTGGCCGGACTCGGCCAAATCGTGCTGCGGCGAGCGACGAGAGAAACGGGGCTGAGGCGACGAGCCCTTGGCAGGTACGCCGATCAGCTCAGATCCGGCCGTGTTAAGGGCTGGATGGCGCGCTCAACCTTCTTGCCGATCCTTTTGCTGGCGATTTCCAAGTCGTACTGCGTCTGCAGGTTCTGCCAGAGTTGCGCACTCGTTCCGAAGTACCGCGACAACCGCAGTGCCATCTCCGCCGTAATCGCCCGTCGCCGTCGCACTATTTCATTGACCGTGGGCGCGGCCACACCGAGTTCCTTCGCCACCTTGTAAGAGCTCAATTTCAGAGGCCGCATGAAATCGCGGAGCAAGATATCCCCGGGATGTACGGGCCGTAGTCTCTTAGCTGCCATGGTATCTACTCGCTCCTGAAGTGCGCTCAATGATAATCAACGATCTCGACATCGAACGCGTCTCCGTCCCTCCACTTGAAGCATACGCGCCATTGCTTATTAATCCGGATACTGTGCTGGCCTTGGCGGTCGCCTTTCAACGCTTCCAACTGATTCGATGGTGGAATCATGAGATCGCGCAGATCAATGGCGCTATCCAGATACTTCAGCTTCTCACGCGCCCGCTGCTGTATCCGCCGATCAAGTCCCTTCACGAACTCACCGCTGAACACCGCCTGCGTGTCCTTGTTCCTGAAGGTCCGGATCACCTGATAACCGTAACGCTATGCGTTATTAACGTCAAGCGTTAAGACTGGGGCGTGACGGAATCAAAGTAGACTTCCAACGCGCTGATCGGCTGGACATTTCCCTCGGTGCGTCTACCCAGTTACCCTCAGAGTTACCCGCATTTGGATCCGATAGCTGGTGATGCAGCTTGAGGCCTGTTGTCCGCCCCTTGTCTGAGCCTCTACCGCGTGCCGAACCAGCGCTCCCTCAAAAAGCCAGAGGTGCCTACAGGTTCAAATCCTGAGCGTGATTCGGAATTATAGGCGATTGAAAATTCGGGACATCTATTTTGATTGAGGAGTCGCAACAACGCATCTCTGAGTAATCCGACCGACCCAGACGCGCTGCGCCTGCGAACCGAGGTGACCCAATCACGCCTAACGCTGACCACCCGTCCCGACACGGCGACGCGCGCGGGCGCATCCTCGGGCACTCCGCGCTGTCCTGCTGACTGCTCGAGCGCTGCGCCGAACCCCGGATGCCGTGTCCGTGAAGCAGGTGGAGGACGGGGGATGTTCGAATTGAGTGGCGCATGCGGCCCGTCGGTCGCGCGACAATTTTCGAATCCCGGCACTGACCGACCCGCCCTCGAGCCTGAACTGGATCAGCGCGACCCTGGAACACGACCCCGACGTCGTCGGCGAATTCGGGCTGAAGCTCGCATCGGCCATCGGTCTCACAGAACGCCGCGCGGGAATAAAAAAGGCGCGCCGAGAGTCTCTCTGATCAAGCACGGCGACTTCGACGGCGCGCGGATCGGCGAATCTACAGTCTCGTGCACAAAGGACGCGAGTTTGGATGTTCAACTACTACTGTCTGGAGTTCTGAAACCATGTATCAAGAAGTAAGCATGCAATGGTCGAACCGCATTCGTCGCTTGGCGATAACGCTTGTAGCAAGCGCCGCTATTGGGACTCAAGGCGCCCGCGCTGGATCGTCCAACAACATCGTACTAGTACCACCAGCGGGTCTACCCGAATTGGTGCGAAAAGCGGGGGAGGCGATGTTTCTCCGCGAAGCGCACGATGGCCGAACGGTTCTGTATATTGAGCAAGACCAGGGTACGGCACTAGCTATCCTCGACGTGACTGACCCACGTCATGTCAAGAGCGACGGATCGGTGAGACTTGATGTTCCCGGGGTATTTGACTTTATTTCCGATCTGGGAAGCCGCGCAGCACTCATCCGGTTTCGCCAAGGACAAGGAAGCGCGGTGCTTGACTTTCACAATGACAAGCGTCCAAGTCTCAAGATAATTCAAGGCATACCTATGCAGGGCTCGCTCGTGCGTTTGGGTAACGATGGATTCACCCTCACCGGCCCGGCAGAGGCGACTCCGGCGCTAAGCGATTCATTTGTCGATACGTCGGTGATCGATATAGCGAATCTACCGGACCGCGTTCGCGCCTTCGACGTAAAACGGGTCCGCGAGGAAATTACCAATGAGGAGACGGGCACGACATTCCTGCTCGCCGACGATGGGCTATATCTGGTCCGACGGCCGTCCGTCGAGCGAGATAAGGAGAGCCGTGAACGGCTCAGGACTGATTTCTAAGGACAGGACAGGAAATGACGACCGATTACGTGCATGTCGATGTCTTCAGCTCTCTGCCCTACAGCGGCAATAGCCTCGCTGTCTTTCCGGATGCGCGTGGTTTGACCGCAATGCAGATGCTGCGAATCACCCAGGAGCCGCGCCATTTTGAAACGGTATTCTTCGAGCCGGCTCCTCAATCTCATACGGTCCGGGCCCGGGTATTCGACCTGTTTGAGGAATTGCCCTTCGCCGGTCACCCGGTGATCGGCGGGGCCGCCGTGCTTCAGTTGGAAAGCTGTGCGCCGACGCGCCTAACGACGCGTATGAAGCCACAGTCTGAAATAGGGGTGCTCTCGCTGGCTTAGATCCGGCGATCTAAGCCATTGGCCCTGAAAATGGTAGCGCGGGCAGGATTTGAGCCTGCAGTCCACTCCGCTTCCCAATGTAGCAGACAGTGGATCAGGAGGAGGCGTCGCGGTCGCGTAAGTCCCGTCGGACCAGCGGCTCAATGGCGCGCTCAACTTTCTTACCGATCCTCCTGCTCGCGATTTCCAGATCGTACTGCGTCTGCAGGTTCTGCCAGAGTTGCGCGCTTGTACCGAAGTAACGCGACAACCGAAGTGCCATCTCAGCCGTAATCGCCCGACGCCGCCGCACTATTTCATTAACCGTCGGTGCGGTCACGCCGAGTTCCTTAGCGACTCTGTAGGAACTCAGTTTTAGAGGCTGCATGAAGTCATGCAGCAAAATATCGCCCGGATGCACCGGACGAAGCTTCTTCGTTGCCATGCTCTAATACCCTCTCCAGGCACCTCAGTGGTGATCCACAATCTCGACGTCGAAAGAGTCCCCGTCCTTCCACTTGAAACAGACCCGCCACTGATTGCTGATACGTATGCTGTGTTGTCCCTGCCGATCGCCCTTTTAGCGGTTCGAGCTGATTCGACGGTGGAGTCAGCAGGTCGAGCCCCTTCACGAACTCACCGCTGAACACCGCCTGCGTGTCCTTCTGAAGTCCGGATCGCCTGATAACCATAACGCTATGCGTTATTAACGTCAAGCGTTAATACTGGGGCGTGACGGAATCGAACCGTCGACCAGCGGATTAAAAGTCCGATGCTCTACCGACTGAGCTAACGCCCCACCGATGTTGGGCCGACGGCTCGGTGAGCCCTGGCTTCGGGCTGGCCGTGCGGGGGCCGCATGATACTACAGCGGCGGGTCTCGAGTACCCGCGTTGACGACGGGCTCGGGCGCAGCCTACCTTGGGATGATGCAATCCGAAGCGCAGACGGTCCTGCATGCCACACAGGCGATTCGCAGCGAAACCCCACCATGAGTTTCAAGCTCACCTACTCGACGATGTTCGATCCGCCGGCGCAGCTGCACGCCAACTTCGATGCCGCCGTAGCGCGCGCGCTGGCGAAGCTCGGTGGCCAGCATGCCCTGCACGTTGCCGGTGAGGAGCGCGGGGCGGCGCAGTACTTTGTGAAGACCAATCCCGCCGACTGCGAGCAGGTGCTCGGCGAGTTCCCCGCCGCCAGCGCTGTGCAGGCCGCCGACGCGGTGGGCGCGGCCGCGGCCGCCTGGCCCGGCTGGAAACGCACCAGCCCCGCGCGGCGCGCGCAGCTGTTGCGGCGCGTGGCCGGCCTGATCGAGGAGCGCGTCTACGACATTGCCGCGGCGCTGACACTGGAGGTCGGCAAGAACCGCATGGAGGCGCTGGGCGAGGCGCAGGAGACCGCGGATTTCTTCAGCCTGTACGCCGAGCAGTTCGAGCGCCACGGCGGCTTCGATCGGCCACTGCCGGATGATCCGCTGAGCACGCACGTTTCGCACAATCGCAGTGTGCTGAAACCCTACGGCCCCTGGGTCGTGATCGCGCCGTTCAATTTCCCCCTGGCGCTGGCGGGCGGGCCGGTGGCCGCCGCGCTCGTGACCGGCAATACCGTCATCGTGAAGGGGGCGACGGCCACACCGTGGGCAGGCAGGCTGCTCGCCGACTGCGTTCGCGATGCCGGCCTGCCGCCCGGAGTGTTCAACTATCTGAGTGGTCAGGGGGAGGTGGTCGGCGCTGCGCTGATCGCGGATCCGGCCGTGGCCGGCGTGACCTTCACCGGCTCGCATGAGGTCGGAATGCGCATCGCACGCGCCTTGCAGGGGTCGCCGTTCCTACGCCCCTGCATCGCCGAGATGGGCGGCAAGAATGCCTGTATCGTCACCACTGCGGCGGATCTTGAGCGCGCCGCGACCGGCATCGTGCGTTCGGCCTTCGGCATGGGAGGCCAGAAGTGCTCGGCCCTCTCGCGTCTGTACGTCCACGAGCAGGTCGCCGACGCCCTGCTGGCCAAGCTGCTGCAGCAGACCGAGTCCATCCGCATCGGCGACCCGGCGCGCCGCGAACACTGGCTGGGACCGCTTACCACCCAGAGCGCGTACGACAATTACGATCGTTATGCGTCGCTGCTGCGCGGCGGCGGCGGCGCGCGCCTGTTGACCGGAGGCGAGCGGTTGCGCGAGGGGCTCCTGGGCCGGGGATGGTTCGTGCGTCCCACCATCGCCGAGGCGCCACCCGGGCACGCGCTATGGAACGAGGAGATGTTCCTGCCGATCCTGATGATGCAGCGCGTCGCATCGAACGAGGCTGCCATGGAATTGGCGAACCACTCCCCGCTGGGACTTACGGCCGGCTTCTACGGCGGCGCGCACGAGGTCGGCTGGTTCCATGAGCACATCGAGGCGGGCGTTACCTACGCCAACCGCCCGCAGGGCGCGACCACCGGCGCCTGGCCGGGCTACCAGGCCTTCGGAGGCTGGAAAGGCTCGGGCAGTACCGGCAAGGCAATCGGCTCTTTCTATTATCTGCCGCAGTACATGCGCGAGCAGTCGCAGACCGTGGTCGAGTAACCCCCAATGCCGCTGATCACCCTTGCCGATGCGATCGCGCAGCACGTGCACGACGGTCAGAGCGTGGCGCTCGAGGGCTTCACGCATCTGATCCCGTTTGCCGCCGGACACGAGATCATTCGCCAGGGCCGCCGCCGCCTGCATCTGATCCGCATGACCCCGGATCTGATCTGCGACCAGATGATCGGCATGGGATGTGCCGAGCGCCTGACCTTCTCCTGGGGCGGTAATCCCGGGGTCGGCTCCCTGCATCGCCTGCGCGATGCGATCGAGCGGGATTGGCCGCAGCCGCTGACCATCATCGAGCGCACCCACGCGGAAATGGGTGTGGCGTATCAGGCGGGCGCCAGCGGTCTGCCTTGCGGACTGATGCGCCACTACGCCGACACCGGCCTCGATCGGGTTGGCGGCTCACACCCCAGGACGCTCACCTGCCCCTTCAGCGGCGATTCGCTCCTCGCCGTGGCGGCGATCAATCCGGATGTCACGATCCTGCACGCTCAGCAGGCAGACCAGCAGGGGAACGTTCTGATCCGTGGCATCACCGGCGCGTCGCGCGAGGCGGCACTGGCGGCGCGTTGTCTGCTGGTGACGGTCGAAGCGCAGGTGGAGCGCCTCGATGCGCCGCTCAATGCGATCGTGCTGCCTCACTGGCTGATCAGCGCGCTCAGCATCGTGCCCGGTGGGGCTCACCCCTCGTACGCCGCCGGCTGCTACCCGCGTGACAATCGCTTCTACGGCGAGTGGGATGCGATTGCGCGCCAGCGCGAGCCCTTTCAGCAGTGGATGCAGCAGTACGTGCTCGCCAGCCGCAACCACGCTGAACTGCTGCGGCATCTGGGGGTGGCCTCGTGAGCGCCGGCCCCTACACTGCCGATGAGATGATGACCGTGACCGCGGCCCGGCAACTGGCGGACGGCGCGGTATGCTTCGTCGGCATCGGACTGCCCAGTGCCGCGTGCAATCTGGCGCGGCGCACGCACGCCCCTGAGCTGGTCCTGATCTACGAGTCCGGCACGGTGGGCGCCCGTCCGCAGGTCCTGCCGCTGTCGATCGGGGACGGTGAGCTCGCCGAGACCGCCGCCTGCGTCGTTTCCCTCCCGGAGGTGTTCGCGCACTATCTGCAACGTGGCAGGGTGGACGTGGGCTTCCTGAGCGCCGCGCAGATCGACCGCCATGGCAATCTCAACACCACGGTGATCGGTAGCTACGCGCGGCCGTCGGTGCGGCTGCCCGGCTCCGGCGGCGCTCCCGAGATCGCGGCGCACGCCCGCGAGGTGCTGGTGATCATGAAACAATCGCCGCGTAGTTTTGTGCCGCGTCTGGACTTTCTGACGAGCTGCGGGTACCTCGGCGGCGCCGGCGAGCGCAGCCGCGCGGGCTTCCCGGGAGGCGGCCCGCGGGCCGTGATCACCGACTTCGGCATCCTGCGCCCGCACCCGCAGACCGAGGAGCTGCAGCTGCGCGCGATCTATCCCGGCGTTACGCTGGACGCCGTGCGCGCCGCCACCGGCTGGCCGCTGCGCGTGGCGCACGATCTGCAGGTCTTGCCGGCGCCGCAGCCGGCTGATCTCGACACGCTGCGCGCGCTGCACGCAGCCACCCGCCAGGCGCACGCCGCTGCCGTGCGCATCAACCTGAGGACTGCCGATGCCCCCGCCTCACATCCGCACTGAGCTGCCGGGACCCAAGGCCCGGGCACTGATGGCACGCGATCGTGCCGTGAGTTCTCCCTCCTACCCTCGCGACTATCCGTTCGTCATGGCCAGGGGACGCGGCGCGGAGGTCTGGGATGTCGACGGCAATCGATTTCTGGATTTCGCCGCCGGCATCGCGGTGTGCAGCACCGGTCATGCTCACCCGGCGGTGGTGCAGGCGATCAAGAGCGCCGCCGACGATTTTCTGCACATCTCGAGCGATTACTGGCACGAGCGCATGACACGTCTGGCGGAACGCATCAATGAGCTCGATCCGATGCGCCAGGCGGTGCAGGTATTCATGTGCCAGAGCGGCACCGAGTCGGTCGAGGGCGCCCTGAAGCTGGCGCGCTACGTCACCGGCCGGCCGCGCTTCATCGCCTTTCTGGGCGGCTTTCACGGCCGTTCCATGGGATCCCTCGCGCTCACTGCCAGCAAGTACACGCAGCAGGCGGGCTTCTTTCCGACCATGCCGGGCGTGACTCACGTACCGTACCCCAATGTGTACCGTCCACTGTTCGCCGGATCCGATCAGGGCCGCGCCACACTCGACTACATCGAGAACGTCCTGTTCCAGAGCAACCTGCCGGCTGCGGAAGTCGCGGCGATCGTGGTCGAACCCATCCAGGGTGAGGGCGGGTATCTGGTGCCGCCGGACGGATTCCTGCAGGGCCTGCGTGCGCTGTGCGATCGCCACGGGATCCTGCTGGTCTTCGACGAAGTGCAGAGCGGGGTCGGACGCACCGGCAAGATGTTCGCCAGCGAGCATTGGGGCGTGTCGCCCGACATCATGACGCTCGCGAAGGGCCTGGGCTCGGGGTTGCCGATCGGACTGGTGATCGCGAGAAAGGCGCACATGGAGAAATGGAAGCGTGGTGCGCACGGCAACACCTTCGGCGGTAACCCCATCTGCTGCGCCGCGGCGCTGGCCACGCTCGATCTGGTGCAGGCTCAATATGCAGCCAATGCCGCCCAGGTCGGCGATCACTTCCTCGCACGTCTGCGCGAGCTACAGCAACGTTTCGACTGCATCGGCGACGTGCGCGGCAAGGGACTCATGATCGGCGCGGAACTGGTCACCGACCGCAGCAGCCGCAAACCCGCCGGCGCCCTGTGTCAGAAGGTCCTGACGCGCGCCTTCCACAACGGTCTGCTGCTGCTGTCCTGCGGCGTCAGCACGCTGCGGTTCATCCCACCGCTCATGGTCGACCGTGCGCAGGTGGATGAGGCGCTGTCGCTCCTGCAGGTGGCGCTCACCGAAGCACTGGCGCAGCCGTGAGGCGCACCGCCGACGCCGCAGCCGCAGAGGGGAAGCGTAGTCTCGGTTTCTGGATGTGTACGGCGCTGGTCGTCGGCAACATCATCGGGGTCGGGATCTTCGCCATGCCTGCGACGCTGGCCCCTTACGGCCTCAATGCGATCAGCGGCTGGCTGGTTACGGTAATCGGCTGTGCGTTCCTGGCGATCTCCTTCGCGGGTCTGAGCCGCGCCTTTCCCGAAGACGACGGTCCCTCCGCCTACACCGAGCGCGCCTTCGGCAAGGGGGCCGCGTTCATCGTGATGTGGTGCTACTGGGTCTCGATTTGGGTGGCGAACGCCGCGATCGCCATCGCACTGGTGGGCTATCTCACGATCTTCTTCCCCGGGCTCACTCACACTGCCGGGCTGCCGGGCCTGGTCGCACTATCGCTGCTGTGGATGTTTGTCGGCATCAATTTGCTCGGCGCACGCACGGCGGGCTGGGTTCAGGTCCTCACCACGGTGCTGAAGCTCGTGCCACAAGTCGGGGTAATCGTTCTCGGTCTGTGGCTGCTCCTCGCCCATCCGGCAGTCTACGCCGCGCACGTGCCACCCAACCCGCCCTCGTGGCGGGAAATCAGCAGTGTCTCGAGCCTCGCTCTGTTCGCCATGCTCGGCATCGAATGCGCGATGATCCCGGCGAGCCGCGTGCGCGACCCGGAGCGCACCATTCCTCGTGCCACGCTCACCGGCTCCCTCGTGGCCGCGGCAATCTACATCGCCATTTCGGCCGTGCCCATGTTCGTGATACCGCAGGCGGAGCTGGCGGTCTCCAATTCCCCGTATGCGGATCTCTTTGCCCGCGTGCTGGGCGGGCACTATGGCCAGGCGGTGGCCGCCTTTGTGCTCGTGAGCGGCCTCGGAGTCTTGAACGGCTGGACGTTACTCAGCGGCGAGGTCGTGCAGTGCATGAGCCGGCACGGCGGCTTTCCGGCGGCGTTCATGCACGAGAACAGCCGCGGCGCACCGGCGCGTGCCTTGCTCCTCAGCGGAGTCGTGGCCAGCGTCATGCTGCTCACCAACTTCACGGACTCGATCAGCAAGGTCTTTTCCCTGCTCATCGTGATAGCGACCGGAGCGACCCTGCCTTTGTATCTGGCGAGTGCGCTCGGGCTCATCGTGCTGCGCCGGCGGGGCCAGCTGCCGGCGCGGGCGCGCCGGCCGCAGTGGTTGCAGGCGGCGGCGCTCGCGGCCGTGATCTACTGCGCGTGGGTTTCGATCGGCATGGGCACCGAGCCGCTGTTGTGGACGATCGCCCTCGGGGGCGCCGGGGTGCCGCTGTATCTGTGGTGGCTGCACGCGCAGCGCCGCGCCGCGCCTGCCGTCGTCAGCGAGGCGAGCTGAGCTCAGGGGCGTTGATAGCGGGTCGGATCCGGCAGTCCGGCCGCAGCGAACCCGGCGCGCCGCAGCCGGCACGCGTCACAGCGAGCGCAGGCCCGTCCTTGCGCGTCCGCCTGATAGCACGACACCGTCTGGCTGTAATCGACACCAAGTCGGGTACCTTCGCGTACGATCTCACCCTTGGTGAGGGTGATCAGCGGGGTGTGCACGCGGCACGGGCTGCCTTCGACGCCCGCCCGCGTGGCGAGCGCCGCTAGCGCGCCGAAGGCGGCGATGAATTCGGGCCGGCAGTCCGGATAGCCGCTCGAATCCAGGACGTTGACGCCGATGAACACATCGCGCGCCCCGAGCACCTCGGCCCAGGCGAGCGCCAGCGACAGCATGATGGTGTTGCGCGCCGGAACATAGGTGATCGGTATGCCGGTCGTGGGTGTTTCCGGAACCGTAAGACGTGAGTCGGTGAGCGCCGAGCCGCCGATGCCGGCGAGATCGACGCCCATGACCCGGTGCTCGCGGGCGCCGCCGGCGCGCGCCACGCGCCGCGCCGCGTCCAGCTCGGCGGCATGGCGCTGCCCGTAATCGACCGACAGCGCGTGACAGATGAATCCCTGTTCGCGCGCAATCGCCAGCGCCGTGGCCGAGTCGAGGCCCCCGGACAACAGCACCACGGCCCGAGATCCGTCCACTACTTCCCCGGCACGTTGCCCCAGAGGTATTTGTGCAGCTGGATCTGCAGGCGCACCGGCAGCCGGTCCTCGAGTATCCAGTCGGCGAGCTCGCGCGCCGCGAGCTGCTCATGACTCGGCGAAAACAACACCGTGCAGCCGGCCGGGAGGGTAAGGTCGCGCAGCTTGGCGCGACTCCATTCGTAGTCGCTGCGGCCGCAGATCACGAACTTCACCAGGTCCCGCGAACACAGCCGCGCCAGCTCCTCATAGCGGTTGCGGCGCTCCTCGCCGGAACCGGGCGTCTTGACGTCGACGACTTTGGACACACGCGCATCGACGCCTGCGAGCGGCATCGCGCCGCTGGTTTCCAGTGACACCCGCAGGCCGGCATCGCACAGCATGGTCAGCAGCGCCGTGCAGCCCTTCTGCGCCAGAGGCTCGCCTCCGGTCACGCATGTGTACGGGGTGCTGAACTCGCGTACCCGCGCGACGATCGCGTCCGCTTCCCACCACTCCCCGCCGTGGAAGGCATAGGCAGTGTCGCAATACTGGCAGCGCAGCGGGCAGCCCGTGAGGCGCACGAACACAGTTGGCCAGCCTGCGGTGTCCGCCTCGCCCTGCAGGGAGTGGAAGATCTCGGTGATCTTGAGGCGCGTCACTGCATGCGCCCTGGCCGCGCGGGATGCCTTACTGGGAGGGTGAGGTGGAAACGCGGCGCAGCCGGTCGGCCGCGAGCTTGGCGGACTCGCTCCCCGGGTATTTCTGCATGACCTCGTTCAGCGTGGCCCGGGCAGCGGAATATTGCTTCAGGGCATACTGCGTGTAACCGAGCTTCAGCAGCGCATCGGGCGCCTTGCGTGAGTCCGGCCATTTCTTGAGCACCGCGCGGAACGCTGCGGCCGCCGCCTCGTAATCGTGGTTCACGTAGTAGGCTTCTCCCAGCCAGTACTGGGCATTGTCCGCCAGCGCACTGGCGGGATAGGTGCCCAGGAAGTCCTTGAAGCCCGTGATCGCAACCGAGTAACTGCCGGCCTTGAGGGCATCAAACGCCTGGGTATACACCGCCTGCTCGACCGAGGAGGGTGCGTTGCCCGCAGCGGCCCCGGGCGCCGCGCCCGGGCTCGTGGCCCCGCCCGGCGCGGCAGTCTCCCCGATGGCGCTGCCGCTCGCGGCCCCGCCCGCCGCCACCCCAGCGCCCGCCGCTCCGCTCGCTGCCGCCAGGCGCTTGTCCAGATCGGCGTATAGATCGCGCTGCTGCTTGGCCAACGCCTCATTGCCGTGCTCGAGCTCCTCCAGCCGGCCGCGCAGCTGGCGCACGGCGCCCTGCACTTCGTCAAGGCGCTGGGCGACTTCGACCTGGTTCGCAACGATGCGCTCGATGCGCGTGATACGCGCATCGAGGTCGTTCAATTTCAGCTGCACCGGGTCCGCCTCCGGCGGGGTGCTGGCACACCCGACAGCGAGCACCGCAACCGACAAGGCAGACAGGGTCAGGCGCATGGAATGCTCCTTGCGATACTCACTCACTTGGGCGGCAGTGGCTGCGTCAGGTACACGATCTCGACGCGCCGGTTCTTCGCCCAGGCTGCCTCATCGTGTCCGGGTGCCGCGGGGCGTTCCTCGCCGTAACTCACCGTGGAGATCTGCGCGTCCGCGGCGCCCTGCAGCAGCAGCGCGCGGCGCACCGACTGCGCGCGGCGTTCGCCGAGCCCGATGTTGTACTCGCGCGAGCCGCGCTCGTCGGTATGTCCCTCGAGCCGTACGCGCGTGCCCGGATGGCCGGCGAGATACTTCGCGTGTGCCGCCACCACGTCGGTGCCGGTGCCCTTGATCTCGCTGTTGTCGAAGTCGAAGTACACCACCTTCGTCGCGAGCAGCCCCGCCTGCGGTCCCGCCGCCTCCTCGTCCGCAGCCGCGGCGGCGTTGGCGCTGGTGGCCCCGGATCCCTGCACACCCTCGTTGGCGCTGGGCGCGGCGGGCGCTTCGGCTTTCGGCCGCTTGGCAGCGCAGGCGCCGAGCGCCACCGATGCCGCAACCAGCAGTACTACCATCACTCGATGCATAGACACTTTCTCCGTCATTCCTCTTCTCCCGAATCTCAAAACAACCGCGCAGGCTCAGGGGCTGAACGGTCCCCACGCAGGCTCACGGACCTCGCCCTGAGGAGCCTTGAGGCGCAGGCCCGTCAGCCCATCGGTCGACACCGTCGCCAGCGCCCCGCGCTCACCGTCACGCTCCGAATAGATAAGTGTAGCCCCATTGGGCGCGAAACTCGGCGATTCGTCCAGCCGCCCGTGCGACAGCACGCGCAGCGTCCCGCTGGCGAGATCCTGGACCGCAATCCGGTACGCGCCGTTGTCGAGCGTTACCATCGCCAACTGCGAGCCGTCCGGCGATACGCGCGGGCGGGCGTTGTAACTGCCGCCGAAGGTGATGCGCTTGGGATGTGCGCCCGGCTGCGCGGCGATCTGGTAGATCTGCGCCGAGCCGGCGCGGTCGGACGTGAAGTACAGCGAGTGTCCATCCGGTGCCCACACCGGCTCGGTGTCGATCGCCGGATCGTCGGTGACGCGTGTCAGGTCCTGGGAGCTGAGATCGAGGATGTAGATGTCAGGATTGCCAGAGCTCCCTCCCAGGGTGAGCGCCAGCTTGCGGCCGTCCGGCGACCACTCGGGGGCGCCGTTGACACCGGCGCGCGCCGACACCTGCCGGCGCTCGCCGCTGCGCACCAGCTGCACGTACACCCCGGAGTGCTTGGTCTCGAACGACACATACGCGAGCCATTGCCCGTCCGGCGACCACGAGGGCGACATGAGGGGAAAGCGCGACTCCAGAACCAGGTGCTGGTTCACCCCGTCGGCATCAGCGACGATGAGTTGGTAGCGCTGCGCCGGCGGGCTGCCGTCGACCGCCACGTAGGCGATGCGGGTTGCGAACGCACCGCGCACGCCGAGGATCTTCTGGTAGATGACGTCGCTCACCCTGTGGGCAGCGTTGCGCAGCGCACTCGGCGCCCCCACGAAGCGCTGCGCGGCGAGCCGCGCTCCCGTCAGCGAGTTCACCAGGTCAAAGTCGATCGCCAGCTGGCCGTTCTCCACGGGGGTCACACGGCCGACCACCACGTAGTCGCTGCCGGTGCCCTTCCAGAGAGCCGCCGCGATCTCATCAGCGCGCGTTGGCGTGGCCGGCATGCGCTCGCGCGGCAGTGCCCGAAAGCGCCCGCTGCCTTCCAGGTCGTGCTGCACGACCTCGGCCACATCCAGGCCGCCGTCCGCAGGTACGGCACGCGCGAACGGCACGATCGCGATCGGCACCGGATCGCGTACCCCGGAGGTGATCTCGATCTGGAGTGCGGCGCGGGCGTTGTGCGTGGCGCACAGGCCGACGAGGATCAGCGCGGGCGCTGCTGCGATGCCCAGCGGCCCTAACATGAGTAGCTTGGCCGGTATCGGTCGCATGCGCATCAGTCCGGCTTGAAGTTGATCTTGAGGTTGCGGTCGAAGAGTGCTGGATCGGGCGGCGGGGGCAAGGGCGATGCGCGGTACACCGCGGCTTCAATCGATTCACGCACCGCCTGATCCCCGTTGCATTCGCCGATACTTACCTGCGTCACTTCCCCTCCCGGGACCTGGGTCACATTCAACACGCATTGTATCCCCGGCCGCGCCGTCGGCGGTCGCAGCCACGCGCGCGTGATCTTCGCGGCGATCTGCGACTCCCAGCTGGCCAGTGCCGCGCCCGAGCGTGCCACCTTGGCACGCTCCTCGGCCGCGAGACTGCGCTGCAGTTCCGCCACGCTATCACTGCTCTCCTGAGCGTCCGCCTGTCTCTGCCGCTCCGCCGCGGCGCGTTTCTGCGCCGCGGCGCGCTCTTCGGCCTTACGCTGCTCCTCGGCCTTGCGCTCCTCGGCCTTGCGCTGCTCCTCGGCCTGCTTCGCCTGCGCGGCCTGCAGTTCCGCCGCCCTCTGCTCGGCGGCGCGGCGCTCTTCGGCCGCCGCCGCTTCTGCCTGTTGCCGCTCCTGCTCGCGGTGCGCCCGTTCCTCGGGCGTCGGTGGCGGTGGTCCGACCGGCTCCTGCGGCTGCTCGGTCGGCGCTGGGGCCGCGGGCGGTGCGGGTTGCGGCGGCGGCTGCACCGCGCCTTTCACGGCGCGCGCCTCGACCACGGTGGCCTCGATCGCCAGCGTCGGCGCCGGCCGCGGCGGCTGGCGGAACATCAACCATCCGTACACCAGCGCGGCCAACAGCGCTCCGTGCAGCAGCACCGACAGCGCAATCGAAACCCATCGATCACTCTCTCGCTGCATGTCTCAGGCGCATCAGCTCCCGCGCCGGGCACGTTCCGGCAGCGGCTCGGTGATGAAGCCGAGCTTGCGCGCCCCGGCGTGCTGCAGGATGACCATCGCCTGTACCACCCGGCCGTAGGCCACCGCGCTGTCGGCCTTCACCAGCACCTGCACGTCCGGGTTGCGGCGCAGCGCCGCGGTGGCGCGCGCCGCCACCGTGTCCTCATCGACAGCCACCTGCGGATTGCCGCCGATGTTGAGATACAGGCGTCCGTCACGATCCACCGACAACACCAGCGGTTGGAGCCGTTGCGCCTCCAGAGGTTCCGCGCCGGCCTTGGGCAGGTCCACCTTCACGCCCTGTGTGAGCAGCGGCGCGGTGATCATGAAAATGATCAACAGCACCAACATCACGTCGATGTACGGCACGACGTTGATCTCGCCCATCAGCCGCCGCCCGCGCGAGGTTTGTGCCATGACTAGCGCTCCTGACCCGGGGGCGGGCCCGTGACGCGTGACGCGTGCCGCTGCAGAATGGTGGAGAACTCCTCGATGAAGGCATCGAAGCGCATTTCCAGGCGCGTCACCTGGTCGGCGAAGCGGTTGTAGGCCACCACCGCGGGGATCGCCGCGAACAGCCCGATGGCGGTTGCCACCAGGGCTTCGGAAATTCCCGGCGCCACCATGGCGAGGGTGGCCTGCTGGACGTTACCGAGCGATGAGAACGCACTCATGATTCCCCACACCGTGCCGAACAGCCCGACGTACGGACTGGTGCTGCCGACGGTGGCGAGCGTGGCGAGGCTCTGTTCGAGCCGGTCGATCTCCTTGAGCTGCGCGACGCGCATCGCGCGCCGCGAGCCCTCGAGCAGCTGGTCCCCGCCGGTGGCGCTCTGACGCTGGCGCGCAAACTCGCGGAAGCCGAACTCGAAAATACCCGCCATGCCGGTCGCGCCGCCGCCCGACTCGATCGCCCGGTACAGCTGCGCCAGGTCATCGCCCGACCAGAAGCGGCCCTCGAAACGGTCGGCTTCGCGGCGTGCGCGCCCGATGACCCGGCGTTTGCGGAAAATGATCGCCCAGGAGCCGAGCGACGCCAGCAGCAATATGCCAATGACGATCTGCACCGGCACGCTCGCCTGGGCGATGAGGCGCAGGATCGACAGCTGCTCACCCACTGCCGGGGGCCTCCGCGGCCAAGGCACCCGCCAGGAACCCCGGCAGGCGCTGCGGCCGCATGGTGCGCACATCGACGCACGCCACTCGCACGCTCGCTTCGAGCAGCAGCTGCGGCGCGCGCCCGGCGGCGGGTGTGCGATAGATGCGCTGCGCGAAGCGCAGCGACGCCGCCCCATCGGAGCGCGGCTCACAGGTGATCTGCAGCTCGTCATCCAGCCGCGCCGGGGCCCGATAGTCCACCGACAGACTCACGACCGTGAACACGATGCCCGGATCACGGGCGAGCTGCAGCTGCGAGTGTCCCCGTGCACGCAGCCACTCGGTGCGTGCGCGCTCGAGGAAGCGCAGGTAGTTGGCGTAGTAGACGATGCCGCCGCCGTCGGTGTCCTCCCAGTACACGCGCGCCGGCCAGCGAAACACGCTCATCGCGGATCCTCGAACAGCTGCAGCGTGGCGGCGCCACGCTCGGGCGGCTTGAGACCGAAATGCAGGTAGGAAGCGCGCGTGACCATGCGCCCGCGCGCGGTGCGCACCAGGAATCCCTGCTGGATCAGGAACGGCTCGGTGACGTCCTCGAGCGTGCCGCGCTCCTCGCCGAGCGCCGCCGCAAGACTATCGATACCGACCGGACCGCCGTCGAAGCGCTCGATGATCGCCGTGAGGAGCTTGCGGTCCAGGGTGTCGAATCCCAGCCGGTCCACCTCGAGCATGTCGAGCGCGGCGTCGGCGACCGCCTCATCGATGCGCCCGTCGGCGCGCACCTGCGCATAATCGCGCACCCGCCGCAGCAAGCGGTTGGTGATGCGCGGCGTGCCGCGCGAGCGCTGCGCGATGCGCCGGGCGCCGCCCTCATCGATGGCTACACCCAGGATGGCGGCGGAGCGCTTCACGATGCGCTCCAGGTCCGCGACCTCGTAGAACTCGAGCCGCTGCACGATGCCGAAGCGGTCGCGCAGCGGCGAGGTGAGCAGCCCCGCGCGCGTGGTCGCTCCCACCAGCGTGAACGGCGGAACGTTCAGCTTGATGGAGCGCGCCGCCGGCCCCTCGCCGATCATGATGTCGAGCTGGTAGTCCTCCATCGCCGGATAGAGCACCTCCTCGACCACCGGGGTGAGGCGGTGGATCTCATCGACGAACAGCACGTCGCGGGCCTGCAGGTTGGTCAGCAGCGCGGCGAGATCTCCCGGGCGCTCCAGCACCGGGCCGGAGGTCTGGCGCAGATTCACGCCGAGCTCGGCCGCGATGATGTGCGCCAGCGTCGTCTTGCCGAGGCCGGGGGGGCCGAAAATCAGCACGTGATCGAGCGCCTCACCGCGCTGCCCGGCGGCGCGGATGAAGATCTCGAGCTGTGTTTTCACCGGCAACTGGCCGACGTACTCCTCGAGCCGGCGCGGCCGGATGGCCCGCTCGACCGCCTCCTCCTCGGCGGCCGCCGTGCCACTGATGATGCGTTCGGCTGTCACGGGTACGAGATCTACTCCCGCGCCGCGCCCTGCAGGGCGCGGCGGATCAGTTCCTCAGTCGAATGTGTACCGGGACCGACCGCTTTGAGCAAGCGCGCCGCCTCCGCGGGACGGTAGCCGAGCGCCACCAGGGCGCCGTACGCCTCCCCCGCCGCGCTCGCGCTCGCCGCCAGCGGTGCGCCGGGTGTCTCCTGGGGCGGCGCCAGGCGATCGCGCATTTCCACGATCAACCGCTCGGCGGTCTTGCGACCTACCCCCGGCACACGCGTCAGCGTACTGATGTCCTCATCGAGCACGCACTGGGCAAAGGCGCTGACGCTGATTCCCGACAGCAGCGCGAGCGCGATCTTAGGCCCCACGCCCGACACCTTGATCAGGCTGCGGAACAGGCGCCGCTCGTCCTCGGTGGCAAACCCGTACAGCACGTGCGCGTCCTCGCGCACGACCAGGTGCGTAAGCAGACGCACTTCCTCACCCACCGCCGGCAGGTGGAAGAACGTCGACATGGGCGCCTCCAGCTCGTATCCGAGCCCGCCGACGTCGACCGTGAGTTGTGGGGGTGTCTTGGAGGCGATTGTGCCACGCAGCGAGCCGATCATCGCCCGGCGTGCCTCAGGCGCGCGCCGCCCTGCTGTGCCAGCGTGCCGAGCCGGCGCGCGTGCGCGTGGCACACGGCCACCGCGAGCGCATCCGCCGCGTCTGCGCCCGGGCGTGCGGCGAGACCGAGCAGCGTGCGGATCATGTGCGCCACCTGGAACTTTTCCGCGGCTCCTGAGCCCACCACCGCCAGTTTGATGGCGCGGGGTGCATATTCAAACACCGGCACGCCCTCGGGGATGGCGCACAGCGCCGCGCCGCGTGCCTGCCCGAGCTTCAAGGCGCTGTCGACGTTGCGGCTGACGAACACGCGCTCCACCGCCACCTCCGCCGGTTGGTGTTGGGACAGCAGTGCCCGCAGACCCTCGAAGATCATGCGCAGGCGCGCCGCGGGCGCCGCGGCGGTGAGGTTGAGACACCCGTGTGCGACCGCAATGAGCTCACTGCCGCGGCACTCGATCACGCCAAAGCCAGTGCGCCGCGAACCGGGGTCGAGCCCCAGCACCCGTACAGTGAGCGCCGCGCTGAACTGCGCGGCGGCGGGCTCAAATGCGCGCCAGGACCTCGTCCGATATCTCGACATTCGAGTACACGTCCCGTACTTCGTCCAGCTCTTCGAGCGCTTCCAGCAGGTGCACCATCAACACCGCGGTCTCGCCCGACAGCTCCAGGGAGGTCGCGGCGCGCTGCGTGACTTCCGCGGTCGCGGGCGCGAAGCCGTGATGCTTGAGCACGGCGCACACGGTGTCGAACTCCAGGGGATCGGCCAGTACCTCGACGGAACTGTCGGCGTTGGGTACGACGTCTTCTGCGCCGGCTTCCAGCGCCACCTGCATCAGCCGCTCCTCGTCCGTCCCCGGCGGGTAGGTCATGAGGCCCACGGTGTTGAACAGGTAGCTCACCGAGCCGTCGGCCCCGAGTCTGCCCCCGTGTTGCACGAATGCGCGGCGTACCTTCGCGCCCACCAGGCCGCGATCGTCGGTGACGCAATCGACCATGACCGCAGCGCCGCCGGGGCCGTAACCCTCGTAGCGCACGGTCTCCCAGCCTTCCGGCGCAGCACGTGCGAGGCGCTTGTCACGCCGCAGTACCTGGGCGCTCCCGCGGCGCCGGATGTTAGCCCACTTGCTGTGCCCCGCCATAGGTAACGCCGCCCGACGCGGCACCGCCGAAGCGCACCGCTGGAAAAACAGTCGCGTATGATAGCCGGTAAACCTCGCGGACGACACGCTGGCGCGTTTTGCCCTCGCCGCTCGCTCAAGAACCGTTATCCGTGGAAACCAGTCAACTGTGCCCGCCCCAGCTCCGCGAGGCCATCAACGCCGCACGCGCGGCGCTCGAGCAGGCCAACGCACGCGCACCGGCCGATCTGGCGTACGCCGCGGAAGCTGCCGAGATCATGGGGCGCCTCACCGAAAGCACCGAGCTCGCGCACGCGCTGCTCGCGCGACCGCTGCTCGCACGGTCAGCCCTCACGCCCGATGAGACCGCCGGCATCGTCGGCCGCCCAGCGACCGAGATCGCCGCGGCACTGCTGCGCCTGGGAACCCTCGGACTGCCCCGTGACTGGTCGCCGGCGCTCGGCCTGAACACGCGTCAGGCCGAAACGCTGCGCAAGATGCTGCTCGCGGTCGTCAGCGACCCGCGCCTGGTGCTGGCGCGGCTCGCCGAGGAGCTGGTCGCGCTGCGCCACGCGCGCGAGCTGCCGGGCCCGGAGCGCGAGCGGCGCGCGCTGGAGGCGCGCGCCATCTACGCGCCCCTCGCCAACCGCCTGGGCGTGTGGCAGTTGAAATGGGAGCTCGAGGATCTCGCCTTCCGCTACCTCGAGCCGCACGAGTACCGCCGCGTCGCCGCCGCGCTCAACGAGCGGCGCGCCGACCGCGAGCGCTACATTGAGACCTTGTGCGCGGAGCTGCGCGCGCGCCTGCGCGCCTCCGGCATCGAGGCCGAGGTCTACGGGCGTCCGAAGCACATCTACAGCATCTACCGCAAGATGCAGCACAAGCAGCTGGCCTTCGAGCAGCTGTTCGACGTGCGCGCCGTGCGCGTGGTGGTCGGCTCGGTTCCCGAGTGCTACGGCGCGCTCGGTATCGTCCACGGTCAGTGGCCGTATATTCCAGGTGAGTTCGATGACTACATCGCCACCCCCAAGGGCAACGGCTACCGCTCCATCCACACCGCCGTGATCGGGCCGCAGGGGCGCAGCCTCGAGGTGCAGATCCGCACGCCGCAGATGCACGAGCACGCCGAGCTCGGCGTAGCGGCACACTGGACCTACAAGGAAGGTGGTGCGCGTGATGCGCACTACCAGCGCAAGATCGAATGGGTGCGGCGCCTGCTGGAGCCACACGACGGTACCGCGGGCGGCGCCGAGTCGGACCGCGACCTGCTCGAGGGGATGCGTACCGAGCTGTTCGCGGACCGAGTCTACGTGCTCACGCCCAAGGGCGAGGTGATCGACGTGCCGCGCGGCGCGACACCGCTCGATTTCGCCTACAGCGTCCACACCTCCCTCGGGCACCGCTGCCGCGGCGCCAAGGTGAACGGGCGCATCGTGCCGCTCACACACGCGCTCGCCAACGGCGAGGTGGTCGAGATCATCACCGGCAGGCACGACGCACCGAGTCGCGACTGGCTCGCTCCCGAGCAGGGCTACCTCATTTCGGCCCGCAACCGCGCCAAGGTGCGCGCCTGGTTCCGCAAGCAGGACGTGGGCGACAACCGCAGCGCCGGCTTACGCATCGCCGAACGCGAGCTGGCGCGCATCGGCGTGCGCCCCGAGCAGCTCAGCGCCCTGGTGCAGGAGCTCAAGGCCCACGACACCGATCACCTGCATCAGCTGCTCGGGGAGGGCGAGGTCACCGTTACGCAGCTGCTGCAGGCTGCGACCCGGCTGTTCGAGCCGCCTCGGCCGGTGGCGCGAGCGCCGCGTCCCGGCGCCCCGCGGCGCCGGGCTGCGCCGATCGAAATCGAGGGCGTGGGCGATCTGCCGACCACGCTGGCGCGCTGCTGTGCGCCGCTGCGTCCGCAACCGATCACCGGTTATGTCACCCTGGGCCGGGGCGTCACGGTCCATCGCAGCGACTGTGCGAGCCTGCGGCGCATGAACGCGCTCAAGCCCGAGCGCGTGCTGAAGGTCGAATGGAGCAGCGCCGACGGCGGGGCGCTCAACGTGGAGCTGTCCATCAGCGCCTATGATCGCCGCGGGCTGCTGCGTGATCTGACCGACGTGCTGGCTCTCGAGCGCCTGAGCATCGACGCCGTGACTTCCAGCACCGATCACGACTCCGGCATTGCGTATTTCGCCGTGAGCGTCGCGGTCAATGACCTCGAGCAGTTCGCCCGCGTGCTGCGGCGGCTCGCGAGCGTGCCGAATGTCATCGAGGCGCGACGGCGGCTGTAGGGCCGGCGGGGCCGTCAGCGGTTGAGTCCGTCGATGGAGCGCTTGTCGGCGGCCAGGGCCGCCTCGTGCAGCGCCTCGGCGAGCGTCGGATGGGCGTGGATGGTGCGCTGCAGATCCTCGCTGCTGGCCGAGTACTCCATCGCCAGCACCGCCTCTGCGATCAACTCACCGGCCATGGGACCCACGATGTGCACGCCCAGGATCTCATCGTCATCGCGCGCGGCCACGACCTTCGCGAAGCCGGCGGTCTGCTCCAGGGCGCGCGCACGGCCGCTGGCGAGGAACGGGAACACCCCGGTCTTGTATTCGCGGCCGCTCGCCTTGACCTGCTCCTCGGTGAGGCCGACCCAGGCGATCTCCGGCGCGGTGTAGATGACCGCCGGAATCACCTTGTAGTTGACCTCGCCGAAGCGGCCGGCGATCAGGTCCGCGACCATCGCGCCCTCCTCCTTGCCCTTGTGCGCCAGCATCGGGCCCCGTACGCAGTCCCCGATCGCCCATACGCCCTCCACGCCCGTGCGGCAGGCGTGATCGACGCTGATGAAGCCGCGCTCGTCCAGCTGCACGCCGGTATCCGCGCCGAGCAGATCCCGGGTATAGGGGCGGCGACCGATCGCCACCACCAGCCGCTCGACGGACAGGCGCTGTGCGCCCTTCGCATCCTCGTAGGTGACATCGACCGCCGCGCCCGACACCGCAGCGCCGGTGACCTTGGCGCCCAGGCGAATGTCGAGGCCGAGTTTCTTGAGGTGCCGCAGCGCTTCCCTGGCGAGCTGCTGGTCGGCGAATGCCAGGAAATCCGGCAGCGCCTCCAGCACCACCACCTCGGCGCCGAGGCGCCGCCACACGCTGCCCAACTCCAGTCCGATCACACCCGCGCCGATGACGCCGAGGCGCTTCGGCACGGCATCAAAGTCGAGCGCCCCCCAGGAATCCACGATGTGCGGCGCCGTGAACGGCGCGGAGCGCAACTCGATCGGGGTGGACCCCGAAGCGAGCACCACGTGCCGGGCGGAGAGTTCGCGGCGGCTGCCGTCATGTGCGGTGAATTCGATCCGGCGCCCGGCGAGCAGTCTCCCGTGCCCCTGGAGCGGGGTGACGCCGGCAGCCTTGAACAGCGTGAGGATCCCCTGGGTCATACCGCGCACGATGCCGCCCTTGCGTTTCTGCATCTGCGCCAGATCGAGCGTCGCGCCCGACACCTTGATGCCGTGCACGGCAAACTCCTCGTGCACGCGATGGTAGAGCTCGGTGGACTCCAGCAGCGCCTTGGACGGGATGCAGCCTGCGTTCAGGCAGGTGCCGCCGAACGCGGCGCTGCCGTCGCGATTCTTCCATTCATCTATACAGGCGACGCTGAGCTTGTTCTGCGCGGCGCGGATCGCGGCCGGATAGCCCGCCGGGCCGCCGCCAATGACCACCACGTCGAAGGCATCGGTTTGCATCAGATCCCCAGCAGCATCCGTCCCGGATCTTCCAGTGCTTCCTTGATCGCGACCAGGAACTGCACCGCTTCGCGGCCGTCGATGATACGGTGATCGTAGGTCACCGCCAGATACATCATCGGCCGCGCGGCGATCTGCCCGCCGACCACCATCGGCCGCTCCTGGATCTTGTGCATGCCGAGGATCGCGCTCTGCGGCGCGTTGACGATCGGCGTCGACATGAGTGAGCCGAACACCCCGCCGTTGGTGATCGTGAACGTGCCGCCGGTGAGATCCTCGATTGTGAGTGAGCCGTCGCGCGCCTTGCGGGCGTAATCGGCCACCTCTTTCTCGATCACCGCGAAGCTCTTGGCGTCGGCGTCGCGCACGATCGGCACGATCAACCCCCGCTCGGTGGAGACGGCGACGCCGATGTCGTAGTACTCGTGATAGATGATGTCGCTGCCGTCGACGGAGGCGTTCACCACCGGGAACTTCTTCAGCGCCTCGATCGAGGCCTTCAAGAAAAACGACATGAAGCCCAGCTTCACGCCGTGCTCCTTCTCGAAGCGCTCCTTGTAGCGCGCGCGCAGTTCCTGCGTGGCGCTCAGGTCCACCTCGTTGAACGTGGTCAGCAGCGCCTGGGTGGATTGCGCCTCGATGAGACGCTGTGCGATGCGGGCACGCAGGCGCGTCATGGGGACGCGCTGCTCGGCGCGCGCACCGGCCGCCACCGGGGTCCTTGCAGTGGGTGCACGGGCCGCCGGTGCCGGGGCGGCGGCAGCGGGCGCCGCTGCGCCCGCGCTCCCCGGCGGCGCTTGCGCCGGCTGTTTGCCCAGAAAACCCACCACATCGGACTTGGTCAGCCTGCCGTCGCGTCCCGAGGCCGGGATCGCCGACGGGTCGAGGTGGTTCTCCTCGACCAGCCGCCGCACCGAGGGACTCAACTTGCCGGCATCCTTGCCGCCGTCGCCGTCGGCAGCCGGCGCGGGCTTGGCAGCCGCGGCCGCTCCCGCAGCGCCGGCCGGCTTCGGCGCCGTGGCCGTTCCTGCAGTGCTGGCCGGCTTGGGCACGGCGGCCGCCGCGGCGCCCTCCTCGATGAGCGCGAGAACCTGTCCGCTGGTCACCACCGTGCCGCTCGGCACACGCAGCTCGCGCACCACGCCGTTGGCCGGCGCGGGAACTTCCAGCACCACCTTGTCGGTCTCGAGATCGGCGAGATTCTCGTCGCGGCGGATGGCATCCCCGGGTTGCTTGTGCCAGGTCACGAGCGTGGCGTCGGCGATGGACTCGGGCAGCTGTGGAACCCGGATTTCGGTGGTCATGAACGCCTTCTCATGGGGGTCGCCGGCACGGGCGCCGCAGGCGGCGCAGGCGCCGCGGTCGGTGCGGGCACCGCGGGAGCGGCCGTCAGACGCGTGGTCTCGCGCGCGGACTCCTCGGTGGTGGTCGAGCGCAGCGCGGCCGCCACCAGGGTCTGCTGCTCGATTTCGTGGATCTTGGCGATACCGGTCGCCGGCGCCGCGGCCGGCCTGCGGCCGGCATATAACACCGGTCGGCGTCCCACCAGCTCCTGCAGCCGATGACGGATCTGGTACCAGGCGCCCTGATTCTGCGGTTCCTCCTGGCACCAGACGATCTCGTTCGCGTTGGGGTAGCGGTTGAGCGTCGCCTGGTACTCCTCGCTCGGGAAGGGATAGAGCTGCTCGATGCGCACCAGGGCCACTTCGCGCAGGGCCTGCTTGCGGCGCTCCTTCAGCAGATCGAAATACACCTTGCCGCTGCAAAACACGATCCGCTGCACCTGCTGCGCGGGCACATCGTCGACCTCACCGATCACGCGCGCGAAGCCGCCACGGCTGAGATCCTCCAGCGACGACACCGACAGTTCGTGCCGCAGCAGACTCTTGGGCGTCATCACGATGAGCGGCTTGCGGAAGGACTGGCGCATCTGCCGCCGCAGCATGTGGAACATCTGTGCGGGCGTCGACGGCACGCACACCTGCATGTTGTTTTCCGCGCACAGTTGCAGGAAACGCTCGAGGCGCGCCGAGGAGTGTTCCGGCCCCGCCCCTTCGTAGCCATGCGGCAGCAGCAACACCAGTCCGCAGAAGCGCTCCCACTTGGCCTCGCCGGAGCTGATGAACTGATCGATGATCACCTGGGCACCGTTGGCGAAGTCGCCGTACTGCGCCTCCCACAGCACCAGTGAGTTCGGCTCGGTGGTGGCATAGCCGTACTCGAAGCCCATCGCCGCCTCTTCGGACAGCACCGAATCGATCACCTGCACGCGCGGCTGCCGCTCGGCGATGTGCTGCAGCGGAATCCACGTGGCGTCGGTGTTCTGATCGTGCAGCACCGCGTGCCGATGGAAGAAGGTGCCCCGCCCGCTATCCTGCCCGGTGAGGCGCACGCCGAAGCCGTCCTCGACCAGCGTCGCGTAGGCGAGGCTCTCAGCGCACCCCCAGTCGAGCGGCTGCTCGCCCTGCAGCATCTTCCTGCGGTTGGCGATCAGCTGAGCGACGCGCGGATGCAGGCTGAAGCCCTGCGGATAGCTGGTGATGCGCTCACCGAGTGCACGCAGCCGCGCCAGCTCCACCGCCGTAGCCACCCGCTCGGTCCAGTCGACCTGCCCGTAGGCGCTCCAGTCCACCGTGTACTTGTTGCCGATCATGCCGAGCGAAGCACGCGCCTGCGGGCGCCCCTGGTCGAGTCCGTCGCGGTACTGCTCCAGCATCGCCTGCGCGTCGGCGTCCGTGAGCACTCCCGCGGCGATGAGCTGGTCGGCGTACAGGCGGCGCGCGGTGGGATGCTGGCGGATCACGTGGTACATGCCTGGTTGCGTGGCCGCCGGCTCGTCGGCCTCGTTATGGCCGTGCCGCCGGTAGCACACCAGATCGATCACCACGTCCTTGCGGAAGCGCATGCGGTACTTGAGCGCCAGGCGCCCCACGAACACCACTGCTTCCGGGTCGTCGGCGTTGACGTGGAAGATCGGCACTTCCAGCATCTTGGCCACGTCGCTGCAGTACATGGTGGAGCGCAGATCGGCGGGCTCGGAAGTCGTGAAGCCCACCTGGTTGTTGATGATCACGTGCGTGGTGCCGCCGGTGAAAAA
>Ga0209488_10000014_pt1 | contig 133407 bp, 117 predicted proteins | sample Rivendell_Oct201_8_FD_188349 | JGI IMG/M metagenome (GOLD analysis project Ga0209488, IMG submission 188349) | Vadose zone soil microbial communities from the Eel River Critical Zone Observatory, Northern California, USA -... | ecosystem: Environmental > Terrestrial > Soil > Vadose zone >...
GTGATCGCCGCCGTCAACGTCGTCTTCCCGTGATCCACGTGCCCAATCGTCCCCACGTTCACGTGCGGCTTCGTCCGCTCGTACTTCTGCTTCGCCATCCGATCAGACCCTCCGCGAGAGCGAGGACTTCACTTGCCGTGGAACGCGGCCTTGTGCCGCGGAACCGAAGAGAACCGTTTCAGCGCAATGCGCCCGATGGCAGCGCAGTTGATGGAGCCCACGAGCGGAATCGAACCGCTGACCTTTTGCTTACCATGCAAATGCTCTACCGACTGAGCTACGTGGGCGGTGATGCGGCGCGCAGAACTGCCAGACGCGTGAGAAAGCCAGCCTCCCCCGAAGAGCGCCAGCCTTTTCGGCGCCGGATAGTCTTGTATGCAAGGCAAAAAAACCCGATCGGCCTTCCGCTCGATGTAAGAAGGTCGTCGGCGAGTACGAATCGTGTACGGTAAGCGACGCCGAAGATGCGGTCAACAGGAAATTTGCGCCCGATTTCCGCGTCTACGAAAACCTACGAATCCTTTGATTACGGACCCCGCCGAACCGATTCAGCCGCCCGCGACTCTCTCTTTTACCCCGATCGGCCGCCCCGGGGTCGAAATCGTGGGAAGTATTTGTGTTTCGGCAACCTGGCGGGTGTGGACAAGTGTGGATAGCCGCATGCCGCGGGGCGCCGCGAAGAGAAACTGGAGCGGGAAACGGGATTCGAACCCGCGACCCTCAGCTTGGAAGGCTGACGCTCTAGCCACTGAGCTATTCCCGCCCCATAGAATCAATTAGACCCGCTCGCGCCGCCGCCCTATTCTGGGGCTCCAGAAAGTGGAGGGGGAAGGATTCGAACCTTCGAAGGCTAAGCCGGCAGATTTACAGTCTGCTCCCTTTGACCGCTCGGGAACCCCTCCGGCACGGCACGATCACGATGACGTCTGGAGCTGGCGAAGGGACTCGAACCCCCAACCGCCTCATTACAAATGAGATGCTCTACCATTGAGCTACGCCAGCGACGTGGGGCCGGCATCGTGTTCGAGCCAAGTCCCGGGCCGCAGTGTACGGGGCGCGCGGGGCAGCGTCAACTCGCGGCAGGCTTTGAGCTAGTGCCGCGGGGGCGAGGTGGGCTCGGAGCGGAGGGAGGAGAGCAGCGAGGCGACCGAGATCTGCGCGTCCGTGCGCTCGCCGATCGGCGTGTCGAGGACGCGCGCCAGCGTGAAGTGGAAGCGGCTCCCCTGCCCGGGGATGCTCTCGGCCCAGAGGCGGCCGCGATGCGCTTCGATGATGCCCCGGCAGATGGCCAGGCCCAGCCCGGTGCCGCCCTGCTCGCGCGTCGCCGCGTCCTCGACCTGGAAGAATTTCCCGAAGATCCTCTCGAGGTCCTCGGGAGCGATCCCCTTTCCCTGGTCGGCGACCACGACCTCGTACTCGTGCTCGCGCGCCTGCAGCTCGATCGTGACGCGTCCGCCGGGCTTCGAGAACTTGAGCGCGTTCGAGATGAGGTTCTCCAATACCTGTTGGATTCTGCTGGGGTCGGCGAAGACCATGGCCGGCTCCTTCGGCAGCATGGCGTCCACCTCGATCCCCTGCCCCCCGGGGAGCTGCGGCACCCAGAAGAGGCACTTCTCGATCAGCTCGTTGAGCGAGGTCGGCAGAAACTGCACGGAGAGGACGCCCGCCTCGATCTTCGAGACGTCGAGGATGTCCTTCACCAGCCGGATCAGGCGCTCCACCGATTCCTGGCAGAAGGCGATGAGCTGGCGCTGGTCGCCCGATTCGTCGAAGTGGGAGCTGGAAACCAGGAGATCGAGGGACGACTTCATCACGGTGAGCGGCGTGCGCACTTCGTGCGAGGCGATCGAGAGGAACTCGCTCTTCGAGCGGTCCAGCTCCTTCACCTGCTCGAAGAGTCGCGCGTTTCCGACCGCCGCGGCCACCTGCGCCGCGAACAGCGAGGCTAAGGAGACCGCGTCCGCGTGGAACTGCTCGGCCTCGCCGAACGCGACCATGGCGCCCACGATCTCGTCGTTCACGCGAAGCGCCGAGGTGAGGGCGTAGCTCCCCGGGATCGGCGCGAGCGGGCTGAATCCAGCGGTCGAGAGCTCGGCGCGGGAGAGAAGCCGCGTCTCCGAGCCGAGGAGCTTGGCCAAGGGCTCCAGCGGCACCTCCCAGGCGGACGACGGCACGACCGGAGTCCCGGTCACCGCCCAGACCCGGATGGCGCGGTCGCGGCGGCCGGCGGCTCCGACCACCACCGCGTCGCCGCCGCAGATGGAGCGGAGCCCCAGCGCGGCCACCTCCAGCATGCGGGGCAGATCGAGGGTGGCCGCCGCCTGGGAGCCCAGCTGGTGCAGGTCGCGGAGCCGCGCCTGCTGGGCGCTGTTCAACGCCTGCGAGGCTTCGAGACTCTGCGCCATCTGGTTCACAGCTTCGCCCAGGGCCCCCAGCTCGTTCTGGGCGTTCACCTGAATGCGGGTCTCCAGACGGCCGCGGGCGATCTGCTCGACCCCGCGCAAGAGCTCGTCGATGGGACGCGTCACCCAGCGCGAGACCGCGTTCGACGCGACCACGCTCGCGGCCAGACCGACCACGAAGATCCCCAGGGTGACGTACCAGAGCAGGTGCGCCTCGGCGATCAGGCCGGCGGCGCTCAACTCCACCACCACCAGGCCGACCGATTCGCCGGATTCCGTCCGGATGGGCGAGACGGCGACCACGCGCGCCAGGTCGGGGCGGGTGAGATCGAGCACTTCGCAGGACGTTCCCGACATGGCGGATCGCAGGAGCTCGGGCGGTACGGTCGCGGGCGGCGGCGAGCCGATCGGCATGCGGCCGCCGCGGAGGTTGCTCTCCTCGCGGATCGGCTGGGTCCCGCCCATGTCGACGATCACGCCCCACGCGCCCAGGCGTCCCACGGGCGCGAGCGTGAAGAGGTGGTAGATCGCCGGGTTCGCGCGCCTGAGGGCGCTCAGATACTGGACGATGGTGCGGAAGCCGGGGGTGTTCATGTCCTGGGGCGTGCGGATCTGGCGGTGGTCTTCGGCGCTGATCAGCGCGGCGGCGGTTTCGGCGGCGGTGGTCGCGGTGCTCGCGAGCTGCCTGCGGAGCGCCGCCTGGCCATTCTGGTAGAGGAGGATCGTGGCGAGCACGAGGAACCCGCTCCCCACGGCGAGGAAGAGGATCTGGAGTTCGCCCTTCAGCGAGCGAGGGCGTTGGAGAAACCGCATGATCCGGCTCGTTCCCCCGGGGGAAACTAGGATTGGCGCCGGACCTTCGTCCCCTCCTTCCCATCCTCGAGGACGTAGCCCAGCGCGGCGATCTCGTCCCTGAGTTGATCGGCACGCCCCCACTGCATCTGCACGCGTGCCTCATCTCGTTTTCGCACAAGGGCTTCCACTTCCGGCGAGGGGGGCTCCTCCGCGGCCTTGCCCCCCCAGAAAAGCCCGATCGTCTCCCCCAGCTCCCTGAGGTGCCGTCCGGCGGCCGGAAGGGCCGCCCGCTCCACGGACGAGCCGTCGGCCTGGTCCGCCACGCGGTTGATCGCCTTCGCGATCTCGAAGAGGTGTCCCTGCGCGCGCGCGGTGTTGAAGTCGTCGTCCATCGCCTCCGCGAACTGGCTGCGAAGCTCGGCCACTTCGTCGAGGAGGCGCGCCTGGCCCAGCTCCTTGGGGAGCGTGACGGGGAGCGTGACCGGACCGCTTCCGTCCGCCGCCCTACCCTCGGCGCGGGCGAGGGCCTCGCGCAGGCGGTCGTAGCCGACGCGCGCCTCGTCCACGCGCTCCTCGCTCCACTCGATCGGACTCCGGTAGTGAGTCGACTGCAGGTAGAAACGCACCACCTGGGGCTCGACCCGCGCGACCACGTCCTCGATCGAGAAGAAATGCTTGGTCGACTTCGACATCTTCGCGCCTTCCAGGTTCACCAGCCCGTTCTCGATCCAGTAGCGCGCGAAGGTGCGCCCGGTCGCGGCCTCGGATTGCGCGATCTCGTTCTCATGATGCGGAAAGATCAGGTCCTGCCCGCCGCCGTGGAAATCGAACTCCTCGCCCAGGTATTTCATCGCCATGGCCGAGCACTCGATGTGCCAGCCCGGGCGCCCGCGCCCCCAGGGGCTGTCCCAGGCGGGCTCGCCCGGCTTCGCACCCTTCCACAGCGTGAAGTCGAGCGGGTCGCGCTTGGCTTCCCCCACCTCGATCCGCGCGCCGCTCTTGAGCTCGTCCACGTTCCGCCCCGAGAGCTCGCCGTAGCGCTTCCAGCGGCGCACCTCGAAGTAGACGTCGCCTCCCGAGGCGTACGCGTACTTGAGATCTACGAGGCGGCGGATCAGGTCGACGATCTCGGGGATGTGGCGGGTCGCCCGCGGGTAGTGCGTCGCGGGCATCAGATTGAGCACGTCGGAGTAGTGGAGGAACGCCTGGATGTTCCGCTCCGATACCTCCTCGTGCGAGATCCCCTCCTCGTTCGCGCGAGCGATGATTCGGTCGTCGATATCGGTGAAGTTGGTCACGTAGTTGACGGCGATCCCCTTCGATTCCAGGTAGCGGCGGATGGCGTCGGTCGAAACCGCGTAGCGCATGTGGCCGACGTGCGGCCGGTCCTGGACGGTCATGCCGCAGACGTACATGCCGGCCCGCCCCGGCGCGACCGGATCGAACGGCACCTTGGTCCGCCGCCGCGCGTCGTAGACGCGAATCCCGGACGCGGTCACGCGCCCTCCTCATCGCCCTGGTGAAGCCGCGAGTCGCGCTCGCGCCCGGACGCGCCCGACGCCCGCGGCACTCCCGCCATGTCGGGCAGGGGCGAGTGGATCGCGAACCCCTCGGAGCGAAGGCGCGACACCGCGCCCGCGCGGATCGCGCGCGACACCTGGAGCCGGTGCTCGGGGAGCGTCTTGGCCTGGAGCATCATCGTGTACTGCCCCACCGAAACGTCCTCCATCCCCAGCACGCGCGGCCGGTCGCGCAGGAGCGGCTTCAACGCGGGGTCCTCGGCGGCCAGGGCCAGGTAGCGCTCCAGCGCCGCCGTGACCTTCTCCGGGTCTTCGGTGAGGCTGACCGGAATGCGGACGACCGGGGTGGACCAGGACTTGGTGAGATTGGTGACCACCTTGATCTCGCCGTTGGGAACGAAGTGGAGCGCCCCTTCGCCGTCGCGGACCTCGGTGTGCCGCAGCGTGAGGGTCTCGACCGTTCCCGCCACGCCGGCCACCTGCACCACGTCGCCGACCATGTACTCGTTGTCGTAGATGATGAAGAAGCCGACGATCCAGTCGCGGACCACCGACTGGGCGCCGAGGCCCGCGGCCACGCCGAAACCGCCGGCCGCCGCGAGCGCGGGCGTGATATCCAGCCCCAGCTCGCGCACCGCCATCATCACCGCCACAACCGCGACCACGACCCGGGTGAGGCCGCGCACCACGCCCCCCAGCGTGCGGGCGCGCTTCTCGCGCGAGACCTCCTCCTCCCCCCGGCGGCGCACGGTGCCCTCGAGGCGGCCGACCAGGATGGACGCGAGACGGACCAGGATCATCGCGCCCAGCACGATCAGCCCGATCTTGATGGCCATCGTGGCGAAGGTGGCGGCGCCGATGGTGCCGGGAGCGTAGAGCGGTTTCATGCGCTGGCCGTGCGGCGCGGCGTGCGGATCATGCGGGGGAGCGCGCGGGCTTGACCGGCGCCGACTCCACGATGGCCTGGACCAGGTCCTTGTAGGAGAGCCCGGCGGCCGCGGCCGACTTCGGGACCAGGCTGGTCTCGGTCATCCCGGGCACCGTGTTGACCTCCAGGCAGTAGGGCGTTCCGTCGCGCGCCAGGCGGAAGTCGACGCGCGCGATCCCGCTGCACCGGAGCGCGCGGTACGATTCCCGGCTCAGCCGGAGAATGCGCTCCGCCGCCTCGGGCGGGAGCTTTGCCGGCATTTCGTAGCGGCTCGCGCCGGCGGTGTACTTGTGCTCGTAGTCGTAGAAGCCCCCCTCGGGGATGATCTCGACGATCGGAAACGTCCGGTCGTCCAGGACCGCGACCGTCACCTCGCGCCCCTCGATGAACGACTCGATCAGGATCAGCCGCCCGTAGCGGCGCGCCTCCTCGATGGCCGGCAGAAGGTCGTCGGCGCGGCGCACCACCGAGATCCCGACGCTCGACCCCTGGTCGTTCGGCTTCACGATGACCGGATAGCCGCCCAGGGCGCGGATCTCGGCCTCGCCGGCCGGAGGATGCCACGGCTGGGCCGGATCGGCGGGCGCCTGGAGCTCGATCCACTCGGGCGTGGGGATGCCGAGGTCGCGGAAGATCCGCTTCGAGAGCGATTTGTCCATGGAGACCGCCGACGCGAGCACGCCCGAGCCGGTGTAGGGGATCCGGGCCAGGTCGAGCACGGCCTGGAGCACGCCGTTTTCGCCGTCGCCGCCGTGGAGCGCGATGAAGACCAGGTCGGCCGAGCGGGGGATCGCCTTGACGTAGTTGTCGAGATTGCCGGAGCCCGCTCCCGGCACCGGGAGGTGTCCGGCGTCGTCGCCGCCCGGGAGCGCCGCGGGGCGCCCCGAGCCCAAAGCCTGCGCCGTGTCGGGGTCGGGGAGGATGCGCCCCGTTCCCGTGTCGAGCAGGGTGACCTGGTGCCCCAGCTCGATCAGCGCGCGGCCGATCCCGGCGCCGCTCCGCAGCGAGACTTCGCGCTCGGGAGTGTTTCCCCCCAGGAGCACGACCAACCTCATGGGACCTCGATCAGCACGACCGCCATCGCCGCGATCCCCTCTCCGCGCCCGAGCGCGCCCAGCCCTTCGTTGGTGGTGGCCTTGACGGAGACGCGATCGGAGGCGATCGCCAGCGCGCGGCCGAGGTTGTCGCGCATCGCGGGGACATGGGGAGCGATCTTCGGCGCCTCCGCGATGACGGTGGCATCCACGTTCAGGATCCGCGCCCCGCGCGCGCCGGCGAGGTCCCGGATCCGCTCGAGGAGGAGGAGGCTGGACACTCCGCGCCACCGGGAGTCGGAATCGGGAAAATGACTGCCGAGATCGCCCAGCCCGAGCGCGCCCAAGATGGCGTCGCCGATCGCGTGCGCCAGCGCGTCCCCGTCGGAGTGGGCCCGGAGGCCCTTCTCGTAGGGGAGCGCCACGCCGCCGAGCACCAGCGGTACGCCGCGCTCCAGGCGATGGACGTCGTAGCCATTCCCGACCCGAAGCTCCCGGTCCACGTCAGTTCTCCCCGCCCAAACCGGACTGGATGAGCGCGCGGGCCACGATCAGATCGGATGGTTCCGTGATCTTGAGATTGGACGACTCGCCCGCCACCACAAAAACCGCGAATCCCAGCGCCTCGACCAGTGCGGCGTCGTCGGTGGCGTCTGGGGATTCCCCAGCTTGGGTGTGGGCGCGGAGCAGTATAGCACGCGAAAAAATCTGCGGGGTTTGCGCTCCGCGGAGCCGCTCCCGGGGTAGGGAGCGGATGATCCGCTCCGCGTCCACCTCCTTCACGCTGTCGCGAATGGGGAGCGCGGGGATCGCGGCGCCGTGCGTTCGGGCCGCCGCCAGCACCCGGTCGATGAGCGCCGTCGTGACCAGCGGGCGCGCGACGTCGTGCACCGCGACGTAGGCCGCGCCCGGCGCGATGGCCTCCAGGCCCAGCCGCACCGATTCGCGCCGGGTCGCGCCGCCGGCCACCGCGCGCGCGCCCAGCACCCGCTCGCGGGGCACGCGGGCGAGCGCCTCGCGGGCCGGGCCGACGAGCGCCTCGGGCACCACGGCCACGATCTCGCCGACGGAGCGATGCCGCAGAAAAGGCAGAGCGGCGCGCTGGAGGAAGGACTTCCCCTCGAGGTCCAGGAGGAGCTTGGGGCCCTGCCCTTCCATGCGTCGCCCCTCTCCGGCGCCCGCGAGGATGACCGCCAGGTCCATGCGCTCAGCCCGCCAGCGTGCGCTCGATCGCCTCGGCCAGCGTGCCGCAGGCCACGAGCGTGACCGCACCGCCGTGCTCCGCCTCGAGCGAACGCTTCGGCACCACGGCCGAGGTGAATCCCAGCCGCGCGGCTTCGGCGAGGCGTCGCGCCAGATGGGGCACGGGGCGGAGCTCCCCGCCCAGGCCCACTTCCCCGAGCGCGACCCGGTCGGGAGGAAGCGGCCGGTCGCGGAACGAGGAGGCCAGCGCCAGGGCCAGGGCAAGGTCCGCGGCCGGCTCCTCCAGCCGGATGCCGCCCGCCACGTTCACGAAAACGTCGGCCCCCGCGAGAGAGAGGCGCGCCCGCTTCTCCAGCACGGCGATGACCACGGCGAGGCGCTTCGGATCGACCCCCTGCGCCACGCGCTGCGGATTGGCGAAGTGGGTCGGCGCGACCAGCGCCTGGAGCTCGACCAAGAGCGGTCGCGTCCCCTCGATCGAGGCCACCACCGCCGACCCGGGCACCGGCTCGCCGCGCTCGCGGAGGAGGCGCTCGGAGGGATTCGTGACCTCGGCCAAGCCGTCGCCCCGCATCTCGAAGATGCCGATCTCGTGGGTCGAGCCGAAACGGTTCTTCGCGGCGCTCAGGATTCGGTAGCCGTGGTGCGGATCGCCCTCGAGATACAGCACCGCGTCCACCAGGTGCTCCAGCGTGCGCGGGCCCGCGACCGACCCCTCCTTGGTCACGTGGCCGATCAGGAGCACGGGGAGGCCGCGCTCCTTGGCGAGGCGGAGGAGACGGAGCCCGCATTCGCGCACCTGGGAGACGCTCCCCGGAGCCGCGTCGAGCCCGGCCCAGGAGAGGGTCTGGATGGAGTCGACGACGAGGAGCGCCGGGGAGAGGCGCTCCACCTCCGCCTCGATCGCCTCCAGGTCCACTTCCGAGTGGACCCAGAGATTTTCGGCGCGGCCCAGGAGCGCGATCCGCTCGGCGCGCATCCGCGTCTGGCGCGGCGACTCCTCTCCCGATACGTAGAGCACCGAGCGCCCCGCCGCTCCCAGTGCGGCCGCCATCTCGAGAGCGAGGGTGGATTTGCCGATGCCGGGATCCCCCCCGATCAGCACCAGGGACCCGGGGACCAATCCGCCGCCCAGCACGCGATCCAGCTCCTGGATGCCGGTGCGCCACCGGTCCTCGGTGCCCGACTCGATCTCGCGGAGCCGGACGGGGGAGGGGCTGGCGCCCGTTGTACCCGGGCCGCCCGCGTATCCGGCGCGCGGAGCCGCGGCGCGCCGAGCGCCGGAGCCGCGCCCCGCGACGCGCCCGGCGGTGCGCTGGGCCGGGGCCCCGGCCGCGGTGTTCCAGGCGCCGCAGTGAGGGCAGCGCCCGAACCACTTGGGGCTCTCGTTGCCGCAGTCGGTGCAGAAGAACGGTCCGGCGGATTCGCGCGCCGCTTCCTTGCGGGCCATCTAGAAGAGTCCGATCTTGAGATACCGCTTCGGATTCTTCCGGATGTCCTTCACCAGGTCGTTCGTGTTCCGGATGGTCTCGCGCATCTCGGTGTAGAGGGTCGTGTCGGCGATGGCCCGCCCCAGCGAGCCCTGGCTGGACTCGACCCGCGCCACCACGCGCTGCAGGGACGACGCCGTCGTGGAGAGCTGGTCGGCCAGGCTCGAGAGCTTTCGCGAAGCGTTGTCGAAGCTCTGGAGCGAGGTGGTCACCTGTTCCTTGTTCGCTCCGGCGATCGCGCGGAAGTCCTTCGCCGCCGCCTTGAAGTCGAGGATGGCGGTGCGCAGGTCGTCGCGGTTGTCCCCCAGCGCCGCCGACAGGGAATGCGACGCGCGCTCCATGTTCTTGGAGGTCCGCTCGACCGTCGAGGGATCCAGCGCGTCCAGCATCACGTTCAACCGCGAGGAGAGCTCGGTCGCCTCGACCACGAGGTCGCCGGCGCCCGAGATCACCTCGGGGACGCCCGACTGGAAGCGGCCGGGAAGCGGCTTCTTGCGGTCGTACGCGCCCGGAGAGCGGCCCGGATCGAGGGCGAGGAACTTCTCGCCCATGAATCCGATGTTCCCGACGCGGAGGACGGCGTCGGGGTGCAGCGTCACGTCCCGGTCCATCTCGAATTCCACGAGGACGCCCTGATCCTCCAGCTTCACCGCGGTGACCGCCCCCTTCCGCACGCCCCGCACGCTGACAGGATCGCCCATGGCCAGGTTTCCCACTTCCTGGAAATGGGCTGTGTAGGGGGCCCTCTTCTGCCCGACCCGGTACTCCTTCACCCAGACCACGCCGCCCAGGAGGAGCGCCAGGGCGAGGAGCCCCATGATGCCGACCTGGACCGCGGATCGTCGCGACGTGTGGTTCATCCGTCCCCCATTTACGTGGGCAGGAGGGGGCCTTCGGCGCTCCCCTCGATGAACTGGCGCACGGCCGGATCGGTGGTCGCCTGGATTTCTTCGGGCGTGCCCACCGCGTGGATCCGGCCTTCGTGCAGCATGGCGATCCGGTCGCCGATATGATAGGCGCTTCGCATGTCATGCGTCACCGCGATCGACGTCATGCCGAGGCGCTGCTGCAGGCGGCGGATCAGGCGATTGATCAGGTCCGAGGTGATCGGGTCGAGCCCGGTCGTCGGCTCGTCGTAGAGCATGATCTTCGGATTCAAGACCAGGGACCGGGCCAGGGCGGCGCGCTTCTTCATCCCCCCGCTCAGGCTGGACGGGCGCATCCCCTCGGATCCCTCCAGCCCCACCAGGGAAAGCTTCTCGCCCACCACGATATCGATCTGCGGCTCGGGCATGGACGTGTGCTCGCGGAGCGGCAGTCCCACGTTCTCCCCCACGGTCATGGAATCGAAGAGCGCTCCTCCCTGGAACAGCACCCCCATCCCCCGCCGCAGCTCGAGCAGCTCCTTTTCGCCCAGCGTCTCCACCTCCATCCCGTTCACCCGGACCTCTCCCTGGTCCGGCCGCAACAGCCCTACCACGTGCTTCAAGAGCACCGATTTGCCGGTGCCGCTCCGCCCGATGATGACCAGGCACTCGCCCCGCGTGACGGCCAGGTCCACGCCCCGGAGCACCTCGATGCGCCCCATCCGCTTTTTGACCCCGCGGAAACCGATCGTCGTCTCAGGCAAAGATCACCCGGAAGAGGAAGGACGCCAGCAGGTAGTCGACGATCAGGATCAAGAGGCACGAGGCGACCACGGCGTGCGTGGTGGCGATGCCGACCCCCTCCGCTCCTCCCTCGCTCTTCAGGCCGTAATAGCACCCCATCGTCGCGATGATGCCGCCGAAGAAGAACGCCTTGACCAGCCCCGAGATCACGTCCTGCGTCTTGAAGTACAGCTTCAGCCCGCTCACGAAGGTGTGCGCGGAGACGTCGAGAGTCAGCGTGGACACCAGGAGCCCCCCCAGGACCGCGACCACGTCCGCGAAGATGGTGAGCGCCGGGAGCATCGTGATCGCCGCGAGGAAGCGCGGGACGACCAGGAAGCGCACCGGACTGATGCCCATGGATTCCATGGCGTCCACCTGCTCGGTGACGCGCATCGTGCCCAGCTCGGCGGCGATCGAGGCGCCCACGCGCCCACCAACGACCAGGGCCGTCAGCACCGGCCCCAGCTCGATCACGACCGATTTCCCGACCAGCGTGCCCAGGTAGAGCATCGGCACGTAGTCGCGCATCTGGTATGCGGCCTGTACCGCGGCCACCGCCCCGGTGAAGAGCGCGACGATCACGGTGAGCGGCATGGAGCCGACACCGATGTGCGCCATCTGGGTAACGATGAGCCCGGGGCGCCCGAGCGCCGCCGGAATGCCGCGAATGACCTGGCCGAGGAGGAGGAACACCTCGCCGACGTCGCCCAGCCAGCCCAGGAAGAACCGCTCGGGCCAGGCGGGCCCCTCGGTCCCGGATGTGGAGTCGCTCACCGCGGGCTACGCACGCGGCTCCGGAATGTCGCGCAAGGACTCGAAGCGGGTGCACTCGCTCAGGAAGGCCAGATCGACGCTTCCGGTGGGTCCGTTCCGCTGTTTCGCGACGATGATCTCGGCGCGGCCGTCCCGCTTCTCGGGATCGGTCTCGTACACCTCGGGGCGGTACACGAACAGGACCACGTCCGCGTCCTGCTCGATGGCGCCCGATTCGCGCAGGTCCGAGAGCATGGGCCGCTTGGTCCCGCCGCGCGTCTCCACGGCGCGCGACAGCTGGGAGAGCGCGACGACGGGCACGTTCAGCTCCTTGGCCATCATCTTCATGGCGCGGGAGATGGCCGAGATCTCCTGCTGGCGGTTCTCCGAGGTCTCGGGGCCGCGCACCATCTGGATGTAATCCACGAAGATGATCCCCAGCTTGCCGTCCACGGCCAGCCGGCGCGCCTTGGCCTTCATCTCGAGGATGCCCAGCGACGCGCTGTCGTCGATGTAGATGGGAGCCTCGTGGAGCTGGGCGGCCGCGTTCTGCAGCCGCTTGTATTCCTCGTTGCTCGCGTAGCCGCGGCGGATCTTGTGGATGTCCACCTTGGCCAGAGAGCAGAGGAGCCGCTGCACCAGGGCGTCCTTCGACATTTCGAGGCTGAAGATCCCGACGCCCGGCTTGTCCTTGCTGCGGGAGGTCACCGCGACGTTCTCGGCGATGTTCAGGGCGAAGCTGGTCTTTCCCATGGACGGGCGCCCCGCGATCACCACGAAATCGGACTTCTGGAATCCCGCGGTCATCTCGTCCAGGTCGGCGTAGCCGCTGGGAACGCCGGTCACGTGGACCTTCCGCTGGCGGTACTCCTCGATCTCGGAGTAGGCGTGGAGCACCAGCTTGCGCATGGGGACAAAGCCGCTCCGGAGCTGCTCGTTCGCGATGGCGAAAATCCGCTGCTCGGAGCGGTCCAGGAGGTCTGCGACCTGCTCCATCTGGTCGAAGGCCTCGTCCACGATGGTGCGCCCCGCCTCGATCATCCGCCGGAGGGTGCGTTTTTCGAGCACAGCGTTGCAGTAGTGGTCGATGTTGCGCGGCGTGGAGACGAACTGGTCCAGCGAGACCAGGTAGGGGGTGCCGCCCACCCCTTCCAGCTGGCTGGCCCGGCGCAGCTCCTCGGAGACGGTCACCAGGTCGATCGGATCGTTCCGCTCGTAGAGCGCCATCATGGCCGTCCAGATCTTGCCGTGCTTCGGGTCGTAGAAGGCGTCGGCCTCGCGCAGGATCTCGATCGCCTGCCCCACCGCCTCGCGCGAGAGGAGCATGGCGCCCAGGATCGCCTTTTCCACCTCGGTGGCGTGGGGGAGGATCCGTCCCACTTCCGCGCTGAGCGCGGGGGCGGATTCCCTCCCGGTCGTGCCGATGACGCGGCGCGGGCTCCGGTTCATGGGCGCGCCCTCACGCGGCCGTCCGCTCGCGGAGCAGGTCGCGCACGCGCTGGAGGTCCGTCCATGCGTCGCGCTTCAGCCCCGGGTTCCGGAGGAGCGCGGCCGGATGATAGGTCGGGATCAAGGGAATGCCCCGGTACGTGAACGTCTTTCCTCGCAGGGACGACATGGACGCCTTGGTCTGCAAGAGCGCCTGCGCCGCCGACAGGCCCAGCGCGCAGACCAAGGCCGGCTTCACCAGGGCGATCTGCTGCTCCAGGTAGGGGCGGCAGCTCTCGACCTCGTCGGGCGCCGGAACGCGGTTGTCGGGAGGGCGGCACTTGAGCACGTTGCAGATATAGACCTCTTCGCGCTTCAAGTCGATCGCCGCGATCATCTTGTTCAAGAGCTGCCCGGCGCGCCCCACGAAGGGAAGCCCCTGCGCGTCCTCGTCGCGCCCAGGCGCCTCCCCCACGAACAGGAGCCGCGCCGTGGGACTGCCGTCGGCAAAGACGGTCTGCGTGCGAGTAGAGCAAAGCGAGCAAAGCCGGCAAGCCGAGACCCTGGCGGCCAAGTCGGGAAGCAAGAGCGGCAAGTCATCGCGAGGCCCGAGCGGGATCGGGGCCGGCAGGGAAACGGGAGTCGCAGCAAGAGCGGGGGCGGTGGAAGCAAACGCCTCGAACCCAGGAAGCGCCAAAGTCTCGACCGGCCACCCGCCCGTGGGTGTAGGCGCAGTGGGAGCGGGCGGGGACGATGCACATGCAGCTCCAGCGGCCGGCGCGACGAGATCGCGGCCACGGGCGCGTTCGCGGTCGATCAAGACCCGCGCCTCCCGGACGATCTGCAAGAACTCCCCCCGCGCCTCCTCCTCCACCGCTCCTCCCTCAGCGCTTCAGCGAAGCCGCCACGCGCGCCAGGATCGCGCGCGCCACCTCCCGTTTGGGACGAAGCCCCAGAGCCTCCGGCAGGCCGTCGGCCCCGATCAACGTCACGTCGTTCTGATCCGAGCCGAAGGCCGATCCCGGCGCGAGCGGATTGTTGATCGCGACCAGATCCAGCCCCTTCTTCTTCATCTTCTCCCGCCCGCGGGCCATCTCGTTCTGGGTCTCGAGCGCGAACCCGACCAGGTGCATCTTCGGGAATCGCTCGCGCACCTGCGCCAGGATGTCCTCGGTCGGGCGAAGCTCCAGGGTGATCGCGCCGTTGCCCCTCGGGATCTTCTCCTCGCGCGGGGCCGCGGGAGCGAAGTCGGTCACGGCCGCCGCCATGATCAGGGCGTCGGCGTCGGGCATGGCGGCGAGCACCGCATCGCGCATCGCTGCCGCCGTGCGCGCCTCCACGCGCTCCACGCCGGCCGGCGCCGTCTCGGTGGTGCGCGCGAGGATCAGCCGCACCCGCGCGCCCAGGCGATGGGCCTCCTCGGCCAGCGCCATCCCCATCTTTCCGCTCGAGCGGTTGGAGATTACGCGCACCGGATCGATCGGCTCCTCGGTGCCTCCTGCGGTTATCACGATCGTCTTCCCGCCGAGCGGGCCGCCGTTTCTCGAGGCGCCCGCGTGCCCCAGCGCGGCCGCGCACGCGTCCACGATCACGTCCAGCGCGGCCATGCGCCCCATGCCGTGCTCGCCGTCCGCCAACTCGCCGCTCTCGGGCCCCACGAAGCGGACGCCGCGGGCGGTCAGGGTGCGCACGTTCGCCTCCACGGCGGGATGCTCCCACATCGCCACGTTCATCGCGGGCGCCATCAGGAGCGGCGCGCGCGTGGCCAGGAGGGCAGTGGAAAGGAGGTCGTCGGCCAGCCCGTGGGCCAGCTTCCCGATCGCGTTGGCGGTGGCGGGGGCCACGAGAAATAGATCGGCCTCGCGCGCGAGGCCGATGTGCGCCATGCCCAGGGGCGACGGCGGCGCTCCCTCGAACCAAGGCCCCGGTCCCAGAGCTTCCTTTTCGAACAGGCCGCTCAGGACCGGCCCGCGCGTGACCGCCTTCAACGCGTCGACGGTGACGAAACGGCGGGCGGTGCGGGTCAGGAGGACGGAAACGCGGGCCCCGCGCGCGGTCAGCGCCCGCACCAGCTCGGGCGTCTTGTACGCGGCGATCCCCCCGGTCACGCCGAGGAGCACGCGCGCGTTGGTCAGGACCGGCCGGAACTCCATCACATCATCCTCCTCACCGGTCAGCCTCCCGCGTCACTCCTCGGAGGTCGCCGCCGTCTCTTCCTTGGGCTCGTCGTCCGAGACGTCCGTGTAGCGGTAGAGGACGTTCCCCTTGAGGGCTTCCTCCAGGGCGACGTTGGTCACCTTCCCGCCCACGTTCAGTCCGGTCTGACGCGACAGCTCGTTCAGCCGGCGCGCCTCGCGGGACGCGACGATGATGAGCTCGTACTTGTTGGGGATGTTGCTGGATCGAATCACGTCTGCGAGGTCAACCATGCGATTCCTCCTGGATCAGATGATAACGCGGTCCGGGCCCGCCTAGGAGCCCGCCGCGATCGGTTCCCGACGCTCCGTCCGCGACCGCTCGGCCCAGACGATCGCGACCGCCCTGCGTGATGCCTCCTCGAAATCGTCGTTCACGATGGAGTACCCGTATTCCCGCACCATCGGGATCTCCCGCCGCGCGTTCTCCAGCCTGAGCCGGATGCGCTCGTCCGGATCGGTGGCGCGATGTCGCAGCCGCGCCTCCAGCGCCTCCATCGAGGGGGGGAGAATGAAGATGAACACGCCGCCCGGATAGACGCGCCGGACCGCCTTCCCTCCCTGCACGTCGATGTCCAGGAGCACGTTCTTCCCGCGCGCCAGGGCCCCGTCGATCTGGGAGCGGAGGGTTCCGTACCACTCCCCGTGCACCCTGGCGTGCTCCACGAAATCGCCCGCCTCCACCCGCCGCTGGAACTCCTCCTGAGTGAGGAAGAAGTAGTCCCGGCCCTCGGTCTCGTGCGGACGGCGCGGCCGGGTCGTGGCCGACACCGAGTATTCGAAATCCGGTCCCTTCCCGAGCAGCGTCTTCACGAAGGAACTCTTCCCCGCGCCCGACGGGCCGGAGACCACGACGACGAATCGCTGGTACACGTCGGTCAGATAGGACTCCGGATCACTCAATGTTCTGGACCTGCTCCCGGATCCGCTCCAGCTCTTCCTTGACCTCGACCACCTGCTCCACGATCGCCACGTCGTTGGACTTGGAGCCGATGGTGTTGATCTCGCGGTTCATTTCTTGAAGAAGGAAGTTGAGCTTGCGCCCCGGCGCCGACTCTTCGTCCAGGTACTTGAGAAAGTGATCGCAGTGCGCCTCCAGCCGCACGCACTCCTCGGTGCAGTCGAGGCGGTCGGAGAGGAGCGCGATCTCCATGAGGAGCCGGTCCTCGGGGATCTCGGCCTCCCCGATCAGAATCCGCACCCGGTCCTTCATCTTCTCGTGGGTCTCGCGCACGCGCTCCGGCGCGCGCTCGCGGATCCTCGCCACGCGCTTCCGGACCAGGGAGACGCGGGCGGCGAGGTCCTTCTTCAGCGCCTCCCCCTCCGTCTCCTTCATTTTGATCAGCTCGCGGGTCGCCTTCTCGACCACCTCGCGCAGGAGCCCGAGATAGAACTCGCCGGATCGGCCCGGCTCTTCCCAAGAAAACAGGTTGGGGAGCGACGCGAACGTCCGGAGATCGACCTCGCCGGAGAGGCCGTACTTGGCCTGCACCCGGCGGAGAAGCTCCATGTAGCGGTCCGCCGCGCGCTCGTCCAGGGTGAGCGTGCCGCCCGGCTCGCCGGCGCCGTCCTCTCCGTCCGCGCCCCAGGTCACCACCAAGCTCAACTTGCCCCGCGAGACCTGGTCCTGCACGATCTTCCGGGCGTCCCCCTCGAAGGCCGAGAAGGCACGCGGGAGACGCGCCGAAACCTCGCAGAATCTATGGTTTACGGAACGGATTTCGGCCGCGATACGGAGGCCGTCGGTGAGGGCCTCTCCCCGGCCGTAACCGGTCATGCTTCGGACCATCGTGGGATTCCGTTCTCCTCTGGTAGCGGGCTACTGTACCGCCCGGCGGCCCTCTCCGTCAACGAACGCGGCGCACTTTCACATTGACCGTCGGGAGAGCGCGTCCCTAACGTGCGGCCATGCCGGAGCGAGCGCAACCGAAGAAGCGACAAGGTGCTCCGCGCTCCGTACTCCGAACGGCCGCGCTGGCGGCGTTGGTCTTGGCCGCGGCGGTCGTCCCCTACGCCCGGACCCTGGACTACGGCTTCGTCTGGGACGATCACTACACCGTGGGTCCCTACCTCGAAACCCACGGGGCGTCGGACGTGGCGCGCCTCTGGAGCATCCCGTTCGACTCGCTCTTGAACGACGTCTCGCTCAAGCGCACCTATTTCCGGCCGGCCACCATCTACAGCTTCGCGATCGACTGGGCGGGCTCTCCCGGAAACCCACGCGCGTTCCACCGCACCAACGTCCTCCTGTATGGAGCGGCGTGCCTGTTCCTGTGGCTCTTCACATGGGAGCTGTCGGGCCGGCCGGTGGCGGCCGCCGCGGGCGCGGCGCTCTACGCGTTCCACCCCGCGCACCCGGAGAGCGTGGCGTTCATCTCCGGGCGGACCGACGTGCTGAGCGGGGTCTTCCTCTTCGCGTCTCTCTGGGCGGCGATCCGCTTTGGGCCGCGGATCCGCTCGCCCTGGTTGAAGCTCCTGCCGGCCGCGCTCCTCTACCTCCCGGGCCTCTACGCGAAAGAGGTCGCGCTCTTCGCGGCGCCGCTCGTGCCGGCGGCGCTCTGGGTGCGGGAGCGCGGCCTTCGGCGGCGGGACCTCCTGCGCGCCGCGGCGCCGGTGGCCGCCGCCGCGGCCGTCTACCTCGCTTCGCGAGCCGCCGTGCTCCAGTCGGCTCCGTTGCCCGTGGTCACGCCGGTCGAGGGCACGATCCCCCAGATCCTGACTAGCGTGGCGGTGGTCGCGCGCTACGTCGCGCTCTTCCTGGTCCCGACCTCGCTCTCGGCAAGGCACGAAATCGTGGAGACGCACCGGCCCGACCTGGTCTTCGCCGCGGGGCTCCTGGTGCTCGCGGCGCTCGCCCTTGGCATCGCGGCCGCGGCGCGGCGGCGCTCCACCTGGCTCCTCCCGCTCGGCCTCTACGCCGCGACGCTCCTGCCGCTCTGCTACGTGCGGCTCCTCTCGGGCGCCATCGTGGCGGAGCGCTTCCTCTTCATCCCCAGCGCCTCGATCGCGCTGGCGGTGGCGCTCCTCCCCGGCGTGATCGCTCGCGACGGGCGCGGAGGCGCTCGCGACGGGCGCGGACGAGCGCCCGAAGGCGGCCGAGGCGTGCGCGACGCCGGCGCGGGATTTGTCCTCACCGCGGCCGCCGTCGCCCTCGGCTTCCTGATCCTCCTCGTTCCGCGCGTCCCGCTCTGGAAGAGCGACGGGACCCTCTTCCTGTCCATGCTCCGCGATTCGCCCGAGTCCCCGCACGTGCACGCCATCCTGGGCGGCTATTACTACGGGACTCGCGACCTCCCGCGGGCGGCCTACCACTACCGGCGCGCGTTCGCGCTGCACCCCCAGTCGACGGAGCTCTTGCTGAACCTGGGCGCCGCCGAGGACGAGATGGGCCAGAGCGACTCGGCGTTCACGCACATCCGGCTCTTGAACCGGCTAGCGCCGGACTACGGGCCGGGACTGTACGCGCTGGGAAATCTCTACGTGCGGATCGACCAACCCGACTCGGCCGCGGCCGCCTATCGCGCGGCGCTCGCCCGGATGCCTCGCTTTCAGCAGGCGGAGAACAACCTGGGCGCGGTGCTCGAGCGACAGGGGCGATTCGACGAAGCTCGGCAGCACTATCGTCGCGCCCTCGACATCGATCCCACGTACAGGGAGGCGCGGAACAACCTCACGCGGCTCACGGCGGAACGGGCGGGGCGCCGATGAAAGCGCTTCCCGAGGCGCTTCGCGGACGCCGGGTCACCGGCGTCGTTCCGCTGGGGCCGCGCTCGCTCGCCCTCGCGCTGGGCCCGTCGCCCCGCCTCTATCTCTGGGTACACCTGGACCGGAAAGAGGCGGCTCTCGCGCTGGCCTCCGAGCTTCCGATCGCGGCCGACCCGCGCGGCTCGAGGTTCGGGGGCCTGGAAACGCCCGTGCGCGGCCTGGCGGTGGCGGACGCCGTGCGCGAGGCGGACGGGGCGCTTCGCCTGACGCTGGCCCCGGGGTCGCCCGAGTCCGGGGAGCCGGCGACGGCCGAGCTGGTGATGGAAGCGTCAGGGCGGCGGGCCAATCTGATCCTCCGCTCGCGTCCGGAGGGGACGGTGCTCTGGGCGCTTCACCGCGACGAGACGGAACCGCCGGCGTCGCCCCCGCCTCCCGGATTTCATCCGGCGCGCGTCTGGGTGGCCGAGAGCGAGGAGGAGCGCGCGCTCTTGCGCGAGCGGATCGCGGGCTCGTTCCGGGAGGAGTTCGAGCGGGAGGTGCGACATCGCCTCGATGCCGCCGAGCGCGTGCTGGCCCGGCGGATCGAGGCTTTGGAGGGGGACCGCGTCCGTTCGCGCGAGAGAATCCTGGATCGCCGAAAGGCCGAGGTGCTGCTCGCGCATTTGAACGAGGTACCGAGGGGGGCGAGCCGCGTAGGACTCCCCGATCCATACGCGGACTCGCCGGGCTCCCGGATCGAGATCGAGCTCGATCCTTCGCTTTCCCCTCACGAAAACGCAGCCAAGCTGTTTCGGGGCGCGAAACGCGGCGAGCGCGGGGGAGAGCGGATCGAATCCCGGCTCCTCGCCGCGAGCCGGCTGCACGCCCGGCTGGCCGACCTTCGCCGCTACGTCACGGAGCGCCCGCCGAAGGAGGCTCTCGCGCTCCTCGAAACGTTTTCTCGCGACGCTGGAATTCCGATAACTAGTGCACGGGGCGACCAACGGGAGATCCGTCTGGGTCGACAGACCACCGCGGCGCCCCGTGCGGGACGTCCCGTGCACCGACCGTCAGGGGCGCGCCATCCGATCGGGCCTAGGACGTTTGCCACTTCCGACGGGTGGGAGGTCTGGGTGGGGCGCAACAACACCCAGAACGACCAGATCACCCACCGCCTATCGAACCCCCACGACTATTGGTTCCACGTCGTGGGGGTGCCGGGTTCCCACGTGATCCTCCGCCGGCCGTCGCGCAACGCGATACCCAAGCGTCGAACGCTCGAGGAGGCCGCCTCGATCGCGGCCTACTTCAGCAAGGCGAGGAAGCTGACGCGAGTTCCCGTGATCTACACCGAGCGAAAATTCGTGTCCAAGCCGCGCCGCGGCAAGCCTGGTCTGGCTCTGTGCACGCGTGAGCGGGAGATCCTGGTCCGTCCCAAGTTGCCCGAGGGCGGTTCCGGCACGAACGGAGAACGAGAGGTGTCGAGCTAGATGCGGAGCAATGGACGGGGGGGACCCGTACTAGTAGAAAACAACCTGGGCCGCGGACGGACGGGGCACCCAGATAGTGTCAATCTAGCTAGGAGCCTTTATGTCCATGTGGACTCGGAGAAATGATGGGTTTGCCCTGGCCATGGCAATCTCCTGAGAGCTCCCCATCCTCCGCGACCCGTACTCACGATCTCAGTCGCCGGGCCTTCTGCGATCGGCCTCGACCCGGCGTCCGTATCAAAAAGCATCGCGCGTGCCCCGAGTGCGGAGTCCCGATTCTTTTCCTGCACGGGTCCTCAATCCCAAGTCCACCTTCGCATTGCAAGGGCGCCTCGGGATTCCCGAGAGGGGCATCGCGGGCGTTCATGGTCGCCGGGTGTGACATGAATGTCACCGTTTGACATCGGAGAAATCAGGAAAGCCCATGTGCTCCAACGGAGTCCAGCGATGTCACAGGTAGGGGCTCTGAGGGACACGCATGTCACAGCTGAAGCCGCTACAGGCGGGTCAGTAGATCTGCTTGAGCAGGCGAATCAGATGGCGGCGGGTAATCCCCAACTCGAGGGCGGCCCGGCTACGATTGCCGCCGTTCCGGGAGAGGGCGGCGAGGATCTCCTCGCGCTTCAGGAGATCCACCTTGTTCTTGAGTCCGCGGGTCGAGTGCGTCTCGGCCGCCGTCGTGCCGCCCGGGTGAAGGAGCTTCACCAGCATCCCGCGGTCGACCAACTCCTGCCGGCCGGCGCAGAGGAAGATCGATTCGATCTTGTGCTTCAATTCGCGGATGTTCCCCAGCCACGGCAGGGAGATCAGATATTCGAGGGCGTCCTCGGAGAGCACCACCTGCCGGCCCTCCCTCACCGAAAGCTCGTCCAGGAAGGCGCGGATCAATAGCGCGATGTCCTCCCGGCGCTCGCGGAGAGGAGGCAAAGACAGCGAGACCTGCCCGAGACGGTAGTAGAGATCCGCCCGGAACCATCCCGCCTTCACCGCGGCGTCCAGATCCTTGTTGGTGGCCGATATGAGTCGCACGTTCAGGCGCCGCGGGCGCACCTCGCCCAGCCGACGGTAGGTGCCGTCGTCCAGTACTTGCAGAAGCTTGACCTGGGTCCGCTCGGTCAGCTCGCCGATCTCGTTCAAGAAGATCGTTCCACCGTCCGCTTCCTCGAAGATGCCGCGCTTGGTGACGGCGGCGCCCGTGAATGCGCCGCGCACGTAGCCGAACAGCTCGCTCTCCACCAGGTCGCCGGGGAGGCTGGTGCAGTTCACCTCGACGAAGGGCCGTCCCCGCTCGATCTCGAAGGAGCGGAACATGTAGGCGAAGAGGTTCTTCCCCGCGCCGGTTTCTCCCTGGATGAGCACGCGGGCCGGCGTGGAGAGGAGCTCCGAGGCTTTCCGGACCAGCTCCAGCATCCGGGCGTTCTGCGTGACGACGCCGTGCGTGCGCGCGACGTCCTGCGCGTGCGAGGCGCCCGAGGGGACGTCGCGGCGCGCCGTGCGCGGCGTGGTCAGCCACGCGGGGGCGTTCAGCTCGCGGAGCAGCGACTCGGCGGCCCGCATGGAGTCGTCGATGCCGAGCTGCTCGAAGAGGTACATCGCCTTGAACGCGTAGTTCTGGGCTTCGCGCACGCGCTCGGCGCCGGCGCGCACCGGCATGCGCCGCGCCTGGTCCAGGTAGGCCCGGGCCAGCTCGAAGCGCTCGTGGATCCCTTCCAGGATCCGGATCGACTCCCGGGCTTCCGAGTCGGCGTCGGCCGGCCGCCCCGCCTGGGTCCGGATCGCGGCGAGCACGCGCCGCGCCGCGCCCTCTTCCAGGAGATCCTTGAGCTTGGCGGACCGCTCGCACGCGTCCTCGGCCGTCTGTTCGGCCCCGGCCAGATCGCCCCGGAGCGCCAGCAACTCGGCGCGGCGGCGCTGCAGCTCGTGCACCATGTCGCCTTCGGGAGCGATCTCCCGGGCCATCGCGAGCGCGCGATCGTACAGGCGGAGCGCTTCCTCGGTCTCGCCCATCTCGTGCTTCAGCTCGCCGTTCGAGAAGAGGCAAAGGATCTGCTCGCGCGAGGCGCCCAGCCGGGTGGTGATCTGCTCGGCGGCTTCGATGTGCGCCGCCGCGGCCGCGAAGTCGTGGCGGAAGGTATCGATGGCGGCAAGGCCGATCCTCGTGCGCGCCACGCCCGATTCGCGTCCGATTTGAACGTAGGAGGTGAGCGCGCGGTCGAAATGAGTGCGGGCTTCGTCCCACGAACCGGCCTTCAGGTAGACGATCCCGAGATTGGCGCAGGAGACGGCGATGTAGGCGAAGTTGCCGAGACGGGTCGCGATTTCCATGGAGCGGAGAAGATGCCAGCTGGCCTGGCGCCAGTCGGAGAGGTGGCGGTAGAGGATGCCCAGGTTGTTGTGGGCGCGAAGAACGCCCTCGTCGTCGTTCAAGTCCCAGCGGAACAGGTGGAGGGCGGCCTCGTAGAACTCCTTCGCCTGGTCCAGATCGCCCAGCCGGAAATGGATCCGGCCGAAGCAATTGTACGAGTGGGCCAGCGGCGCTAGGAGCGCGCGCTCCTTGAAATAGCCGTGAGCCTGCTCGCAGGCGCGGAGCGCCTCCTCGTACTGGGAGCGCTCGATCAGAGCCCGCGCGCCCTGAAGGGCGAGGCGCGCGACCAGCTCGGGGTGCAAGGGAGCCGTGATCCTGGCGCGCGCGCTGGCCAGATACTCGAGCGCGGCCGGCGAGTCCCCCTTCTCGATCAGCGCCTGCGCCGCCTTCATCTCGAGCGTGGCGATGCGCGAGGGGTCCAGACCCAGCCTCTCGGCGGAGCGGATGCACTCTTCCAGGTTCTGCAGCGCGGGAAGGTAGCTGTCGGCGCGGAGGAAAATCTCGGCGAGATCTTCGAGCGACTGGAGGTGCCGCTCGGGATCATGCGTGAGGCGCGCGTTCGAAACCGCCTCTTCTCTCTCGCGAATCAGCTCAGCCGTGGTCCTGTCCACGTCTCGCCTCTGCGTCGGTCCGGAATGCCCGGGAAGCTAGACCCGGTGCGCGAAAAGCCGGAATACGCGGTAGTAGATCTCCCAGCGTTCGAGAGCCGTTAGCTTCGAGCTTTGGACAGGCGCTCCGACTTGCGTCGCGCCCAGGCGCATCGCCGCAGCTTTCTTCGTCGGGACCGGGGGCGGATTCAGGGTCTCGTCAGGAGAACCCCCGGACGCGTACGCGAGAGTCGGTGAGAGCGCGCTCCCCCGGATCCGATGCGTTCGGAGCGTGGGGAGCGAGATCAGCGTGAGGACGACGGCGACACCGACAGCGGGTCTGACAACGCGCGGTAGGAGGCCCATGGTTACGTTACCTTCCGGTGAGGCCATTGAGGGAGGCCGCCTCCACCAGGGGCGGCCCCGCGCGAAACCGCGGCAGAGACAGGAAGGGCCCCGCTCTGCCAATACATCAAGGATATCAGAGGAGATCGCCTTCCGGCAACGGCGAGGCGACTAATTCTTGAACTTTGGTCCGGGAAGACGCTCGTCCCCCTCCCGGCGCGTCAGTCCGATCCGGTCAAGGTGCTCCAGGAGCGGAACGGCATATTTACGCGACACCTGTAAAATGGACTTGAAATCCGCCAGGGCCAGGGTAGTGCTCTTTCGGAAGTGGGCGCGAATCCTGTTCTCGATCTCCTCCCACTGGCTTCGCGTATAAAGCAATTCGGAAGTTACCCTTACGACACGGTCCGACTCGATCAGGTAGCGGACCAGCTCTTGCGGCCGCGCCTCGCGCGGCATGTCGGCCAGAATCGCGGGCAGGTCGGGAGGCTGGAACCCCTGGCTTGCCAGTCGGAGCTCCATCCGCTCGACGGTCCGCCGCTGCTCCTCGGTGAGGGCAGGGGCCGCGCCGGGCGGAAGAATGCGGTCCCCCTGCACGGTAACCGCGCCCTCGGCGACGAGACTGCCCAGCGCCTCATCGAAAACCGGCCCGTCCATCTCTCGCGCGAGGAGGCTCTTCAACTCTCCTTTGGGGAGACCCGCCCGGAGCCGGTGCGCCTCGGCGTAGCGCCTGACCTCGCCCTCCACGCGTTTCAGCGCGGCCTCCCATACCGCGCGCGCCAGGAGGCGGCCATCCCTGAGCCGCGTTACGCCGGGAGCATCGGAGACGGCCGCCGCGACCTCCTCCGGCTCGGCGCCGATCCGAAGGGCTATCTCCTCGTCGCGGATTCCCGCGAAGCCCTCCACCCCGGCGAGCCACGCGGCCTTCTCGGGCAACGTCCCCGACTCGAGCACGCGGAGCCGGTCCCGATCCGCGTCCAGGAGCCGGGCGCGGCGCGGGGGAGCCGGATCGATCACGACCGCGCCGGCGACGGTCGCGGCCGGCGAATAGGAGCGGAGCACCAGACGGTCCCCCGGCACCGCGACCAGCGGCTCCTCCAGCCTGAGCTGCGCCAGGCCGGAGGCTCCTGGAGCGAGCGCGTCCCCCTCGAGAAGCACCGCGCGCGCGAGGACCTCGCTGGCCCCCAGGTGGACGCGGACCCGCGCGCGCGTGGCCAGGGCGCGGTCGGCTCCGGCGAGATGGGTGAGGCGGACGTCGAGGAGATCCGCCGCCCGAAACCGCCCCGCGGCGACCAGCCAGTCCCCGCGCGCCAGATCGTCGCGCTCCACGCCGTGCAGCGCGACGGCCGAGCGCTGGCCCGCCACCGCGGCCGGCACCTCGGCATCGTGCACCTCCACCCGGCGGACACGGACCGCCCGCTTCGAGGGCAGGATCTCGAGCGCGTCGCCCGCGCGGATCGTCCCGCCCCAGAGCGTGCCCGTCACCACCGTACCGATTCCCTCGATGGAGAAGACGCGGTCGATCGGAAGCCGCGCCGGACGGCCCGCCTCGCGCGCTCCCGACCGGGCGGCCGCAGCGGCCGCGCGGTCGAGGGCGGCCAGGAGCTCGGGGACGCCCTGTCCGGTGACCGCGGACACGGGGAGGATCGGGGAATCCTCGAGGAGGGTCCCGGCCAGGAGCTCCCGAACCTCCATCCGCGAGCGTTCCACCCGCTCGGGCGGCGCCAGGTCGGCCTTGGTCAGGGCCACGACGCCGCGCCCGATCGCGAGGAGGTCGACGATGGCGAGATGCTCGCGCGTCTGGGGCATGACCCCCTCGTCGGCCGCGACCACCAGGAGCACCACGTCGATCCCCGTCGCTCCGGCCAGCATGTTCTTCACGAAGCGCTCGTGGCCGGGAACGTCGACGATGCCGACCCGGGCGCCGGAAGGAAGCGTGAGGTGGGCGAAGCCGAGGTCGATCGAGATGCCGCGCTCTTTCTCCTCCTTCAGCCGGTCGGTGTCGATGCCGGTGAGGCGGCGGACGAGCGCGGTTTTTCCGTGATCGATGTGCCCCGCGGTGCCGAGGATGATCGGGCGCACGGGGGTCGTGCCGTCGGGCGGGTCAGGCCCGCGCGCGGCGGATATCGGCGCCGAGCGCGGAGAGTTTCTCCTCGAGGCGCTCGTAGCCGCGGTCCAGGTGGTAGACGCGCGACACCCGCGTCTCGCCGCCCGCGACCAGCCCGGCCAGGATCAGGGCCGCGGAGGCGCGCAGGTCGGTGGCCATGACCGGAGCGCCGCTCAAGGAGGAAACGCCGTGCACCAGGGCGCGGTTTCCGTCGACGCGGATGTCGGCGCCCAGGCGCTGCAGCTCGGCCACATGGGTGAACCGGTCCTTGTAGACGGTATCGACCAGCGTGCTCACCCCGTTGCCGACCGAGAGAAGCGCCATGAACTGCGCCTGCATGTCGGTCGGAAATCCCGGAAACGGCGCCGTGGTCACGGCCAGCGCTTCGGGGCGCTCGGGCGCACGCACGCGCACGCTCGTGTCTCCCCGCTCCACGGAGCAGCCTGCCGCCTCGAACTTGGAGAGAGTCGAGCCCAGGTGCGCGGGATCGACGCCCGTCACTTCCACGTCGCCGCCGGTGATCGCGGCCGCGGCGAGAAGGGTTCCCGCCTCGATCCGGTCCGGGATCATGGCGGTGTCCGCGGCGTGGAGCTCGGGGACGCCCTGGATCACCAGCCGCGGGGAGTTGAGTCCCTCGATGCGCGCGCCCATCCGGATAAGGTACTCGGCGAGTGCCGTGATCTCGGGCTCGCATGCGGCGTTTTCAATGACGGTCTCGCCGGCCGCGGTCGCGGCCGCCATGAGAATGTTCCCCGTCGCCCCCACGCTCGAGATGTCGAAGGAGATGTGGGCCCCGCGGAGACCGCTCGCGCGGGCGACGATGTAGCCGTGATCGATCGTGATCTCGGCTCCCAGCGCTTCCATGCCGCGGATGTGAAGGTCCACGGGCCTCGGACCCCACGCGCATCCGCCCGGCAGGGAGACGCGGGCCTCACCGTAGCGCGCGAGCAGCGGCCCCAGCACGTAAATGGACGCCCGCATGGTCTTGACCAGGTCGTAGGGCGCTTCCGCGTTCTCCTGCCCGCGCGTGTCGACCTCGACCGCGTCCGGGGAGACGCGGCGGCTCTTTACTCCGAATCGGGCGATCATGTCCAGCATGGTCGCCACGTCCTTCAGGGCGGGAACGTTGGTAAAGCGGTAGGTCCCCGGAGCGAGCAGCGCGGCGGCGAGCACGGGGAGCGTGGCGTTCTTGGATCCGCTGGCCCGCACGGAGCCCGATAGGCGCTTTCCGCCCCGAACCCTGATCTCATCCATGCCCGTCACCGTCCCCTTCGACGCGGTCGTCTTCGATTCCATGCCCTACCTCCGGCGCGATCCCATGAGTATGCGCGGCCTTCCCGCGAGGTCCGGCAGGATCCGCGCGTTATCCAGGAAGGGCCGCATGATCCCCAGGGATTCATCGGCTTGATCGGCTCCGATCTCCACCGCGACCAGCCCTTCAGGGCGGAGCCAGAGCGGAATTCCGACCGCCAGATCGCGGACCGCGTCCAGGCCGTCCGGTCCCCCATCGAGGGCATCGTGCGGATCGTGATCCTTCACCTCGGGCATCAGGCGGGGGATGTCCGCCGAGCGGACGTACGGCGGGTTGGAGACGACCATGTCATAGGGAGGGGCCGCCAGCCGGAGCGCCTCGGGCCGGCGGAAATCACCCTCGTCCACCTGAAGGCGGTCGGTCAGCCCGTTCCGGGCCGCGTTCCGCCGGGCCAGGCGGACCGCCTGCTCCGAGCGGTCCACCGCGGCGCCGGTCCATTCGGGGAGGGCGTGAAGGATCGCGATCGCGATCGCGCCGGTCCCGGTGCCCAGCTCGAGGAGGCTGCCCTGCTCAGCGTGGACCGAGCGCAGGACGGCCTCCACCAGGCATTCGGTCTCCGGGCGGGGCAGGAAAACGCCGGGCTCCAGGTCGAGCGTGGCCGAGCAGAACGGGGTCGTCCCGAGGAGGAGCTGGAGCGGCTCCCGCGAGCTTCTCCGCTCCGCCAGCCCGGTGAGATCCAGGGCTTCCTCGGGGGAGAGGAGGGCGGTGGGCGTGGCCCACAGGTCGGCCCGCGACACGTGGAGCGCGCGCAAGAGGAGCGCTTCCGCGTCGTGCTCGGCCGACTCGATGCCCGCGCGCTCGAAGCGCCGCGTCAGCGAAGCGAGCGCCTCGGCCCGGGTCTGGGAGGGGCCGTTTACGGCACGCCGCCCGCCCGCCGCGCGGCTCGCGCGCACGGCCCTCACGCGCCGGCTCCCGCGCGGTCGGTGTGCGGCTCGGCCGCGCTGGCCGAGGCCAGCCGCTCCGCCTGCTCGGCCGCGAAGAGGGCGGCGGTCAGCTCGTCCAGGTCCCCCTCCATCACCTCGGCCAGCCGGTAGAGCGTGAGGCCGATCCGGTGATCGGTGACGCGTCCCTGCGGGAAGTTGTACGTGCGGATCTTGGCGCTCCGGTCGCCCGACGAAACCTGGGACTTCCGGGTCTGAGCCAGCTTCCGCTCCCGCTCCTGGATCTCCATGTCGAGCAGACGGGCGCGGAGCACCTTCAGCGCCTTCGCCTTGTTCTTCAACTGGGACCGCTCGTCCTGACACTGGACGACGATGCCGGTCGGAAGATGGCGGATGCGCACCGCCGAGTCGGCGGTGTTCACGCTCTGGCCGCCGGGCCCAGACGAGCGGAAGACGTCGATCTGGAGGTCGGACGGTTTCAGCTCCACGTCCACCTCTTCGGCCTCGGGGAGCACCGCCACGGTCACCGCGGAGGTGTGGATGCGGCCGCTCGCCTCGGTCTCCGGCACGCGCTGCACCCGGTGGACGCCGCTCTCGTACTTGAATCGCCGGTAAACGCCGTCGCCGGCGATGGAGAGGGAGACTTCCTTGATCGCGCCCAGGCCGCCCGACGCGCTGGTGCTCAGGACCTCCACCTTCCAGCCGTGCCGCTCGGCGTACTTGGTGTACATGCGCCACACCTCGGCCGCGAAGAGGCCGGCCTCGTCCCCGCCCGTCCCGGCGCGGATCTCGACGATGACGTTCTTCTGGCCCAAGGGATCTGGAGGAAGGAGGAGGCCCGGCAGCTCCGCCTCCAACCGGTCCCGTTCCACGGACAACTCCTCGATCTCCGCCTTGGCCATCGCCAAAAGCTCCGGATCACGGTCCGACTTGAGCAGGGCCGAGTCCTCGTGGATCCGCTCCAGCACCTGGTCGTAGCGCCGCACGGCTTGGATCAGGGGCTCCAGCGCGCTCCGCTCCTTGCTGACCCGCTTCAGCTCGGCCTGGTTCGAATGGACGGCGGGATCTTCGAGGAGGCGGGTCAGCTCGTCAAATCGGGTCTTCGCCCGTTCCAAGGCTTCACGCATCGGGAGCCTCGGGTTAGAGAACCGCGCGCAGCGCGGCGATCGCGACTTCCAGCATGTCGCGCGACGGCTCGCGCGTGGTCAGGCGCTGGAGGCGCAGTCCCGGCTCGCTCACCCACCGGACCCACCCCCTGTCGCTGTGGGCCCCGGCGAACCGGATGATCTCGAACGAGACTCCGGCGATTACCGGTATCAAGGCGAAGCGGAGGAGCCGGTCGGCGATGGAGTCGGGCCTGCCGAGGAAGGCGAAGACGACGAAGGAGACGAGCACGACCAGGAAGAGGAACGAGGTGCCGCACCGCGGATGGAAACGGCTCTGCAGGGAGGCGTTCTCGGGCGACAGCTCCAGGCCGGATTCGAGGTTGTGGATGGTCTTATGCTCGGCGCCGTGGTACTGGAAGATGCGCTGCATCTCGCCCCAGAACCCGATTCCCACGATGTAGGCCAGGAAGAACAGGAGCCGGAGCGCGCCGTCGATGAGGTTGAAGGCGAACGGGTCCCTGACGCCGGTCCGCTCGGTGAGGAAGAGCGGGAGCCAGAAGAAGACGCCGAATCCGATCACGAAGGAGATCGCGACCGTGAATCCCATTCCCAGGCCCAGGGTGCCGAAGCGACGCTCCGACCTGGCTATCGGCTTCGGGGTCTCGTCCTCCTTCACCGCGGCTTCGGCGGAGAAGGCCAGGGCCTCGACCCCGATCCGGAGCGACTCGACGAGCACGACCGCGCCGCGAAGGATGGGAAGGCTGAGCAGGGGCACGCGCCGCGAGAGGGAGCGATATTCCCGCGTCTTCACCTCGACGGTGCCGTCGGGAAGGCGCACGGCGGTGGCCACCCTCTTGGGGGACCGCATCATGACGCCTTCGATGACGGCCTGACCGCCGATGGGCGCGTAGCGATCGGGCATGGGTGCCGGCTCGGGCGGAATGCGGCCCTTACGACGCGGCGCCCGCCTGATCGGTCTTGATCCCGTACTTCCGGCGGAAGCGCTCGATCCGGCCCGCGGTGTCCACGAGCTTCTGCTTCCCCGTGAAGAACGGATGGCAATTCGAGCAGATTTCGACGTGGACGACCTCTTTCACGGTGGCGCGCGTCTCGATCACGTTGCCGCACACGCAAACGATGGTCGTGTTGTAGTAGCCGGGATGGACGTTCTTCTTCATGGCCGCTTCACTCCTCTTCTCTCGACATCGAGAACGACTACGTGTTCATCATCGACAGGAACTTCTTGTTCGTCTTGGTCTGGTTCATCTTGCCGATCAGGAATTCCATCGCTTCCATCGGATTCAGCTCGTTCAGGAACTTGCGCAGGATCCAGACCTTGTTCAGCTCTTCCTGTGTCATGAGCAGCTCTTCTTTCCGCGTCCCGGAGCGGTTGATGTCGATGGCCGGGAAGACCCGCTTGTCGGCGAGCTTGCGGTCCAGGATCACTTCCATGTTACCGGTGCCCTTGAACTCCTCGAAGATGACGTCGTCCATGCGGCTTCCGGTCTCGATCAGCGCGGTGGCCATGATGGTGAGGCTCCCGCCGTTTTCGATGTTGCGCGCCGCGCCGAAGAACCGCTTCGGCTTCTGGAGCGCGTTCGCGTCGACGCCGCCCGAGAGGATCTTGCCCGAGTGCGGCACGACGGTGTTGTGCGCGCGGGCCAGCCGCGTGATGGAATCGAGCAGGATCACGACGTCCCGGTTGTGCTCCACAAGGCGCTTCGCCTTCTCGATCACCATATCGGCCACCTGCACGTGCCGCTCGGCGGGCTCGTCGAAGGTGGAGGAAACGACCTCCCCCTTGACCGAGCGCTCCATGTCCGTGACTTCCTCCGGCCGTTCGTCGATCAGGAGCACGATGAGCATGACCTCGGGGTGATTCTCCGTGATCGAGTTCGCGATCTTCTGGAGAAGCACCGTCTTTCCGGCGCGCGGCGGCGACACGATCAGTCCGCGCTGCCCTTTCCCGACCGGGGTCAAGAGATCCATGATCCGCGTCGGCATGTCGTCCGACTTCGCCTCCAGCCGCAGCTTTTCCTGCGGATAGAGCGGCGTCAGGTTGTCGAAGAGGATCTTGTCTTTCGCCACCTCCGGTGGCTCGAAGTTGACCGCCTCGACGCGGAGCAGCGCGAAGTAGCGCTCCCCGTCCTTCGGCGGGCGCACCTGGCCCGACACCGTGTCGCCCGTGCGCAGATCGAAGCGCTTGATCTGGGACGGCGAGACGTAGATGTCGTCCGGACCCGGCAGGTAGTTGTAGTCCGGGGAACGGAGGAATCCGTATCCCTCGGAGAGGATCTCCAAGACCCCTTCCGCGAAGATCAGGCCATTTTTCTCGGTCTGGCCTTCCAGAATCTTGAAGATCAGCTCCTGCTTCCGGAGCCCGCTGGTTCCTTGGATGCCGAGAGAGTGCGCTAGTTCCATCAGCTCGGCGATGGTCCGGCCCTTCAATTGAAGGATGTCGAGCCCCTTCGGGGAGGCCTGAGGGCCGTTCCCGGAAGTCGCTGCGGGGGGTGGTGTTTCGATCTGCTGTTCCATTTGGGCGCGAGGCTCCTCGGTAGTGGGTGGTTCTTCGGCAGGCGGCTCTGGGCCGCGACGTCTAACGGATGTGGTTGGGCGGGACATGGCGTTTCATGGACGGTAGGCCCTCAACAGTGGCCTGAAGCATCAGATGAGATGTCACAGAGGGTTCGTTCGATTCCAGTGTGTGGATTGGCGCGGGATCGACGTGCGATCCGATTCGGGGGGGACAGGCGATGGGCTGACTGAAATCCCGTCCCGGACAAGCCCCGGGGTGGTTCTACGCCAATGACTCTATCGAACTTGCGTCGGCACTGTCAAGGGTCATGATTTCGTCGGCGGGAACGTTGCCTGGGAAAGCACCTGGCCATCCATGAAGGTGATCACCTTTCCCTTGCTCCAGTAGAACCAGCTCTCCAGACTCTTCTCGCCGTCGTGGAAGGTCCGCACCTCTTCAGGGTACCCGTCCGCCGCCAGCGTCTTTTTGAGCTGGTGACCCGGGCCAAGACGATTATCGGCAGCGTCCACCCATTTCTTGAGGTCCGGGCCGACCCGCTGGGTGCCGTCGCTAAGCGCCTTGTAGATCGAATACTCCGCGACCGATTCGTTCTGCCTGCTCATCTTGTTGAGACACAGGAACAGGAACTGGTGATTGGTCGCGTCCTTCGGATCGACGGCGACCGCCCGCTTTAAAATCGCGACGGCCCCGGCATAATCCCCCGCGCTGTACTTGGTCTGCCCAGCCATGGAAAGGAGGTCCTTGCTGTTGGGGAATTCCTCCACGGCCTCGTCCAGCACCTCGGACGCTTCCTTGTACTTGCTCATGTTCGAGTAGATCACCGCCCGGTTGAAGTAGGCGTTCTCGCGGATGGCCAGCGAATCCTTGGGTGCCTCCTTCAGCAGATCCTTGTACGCGATCGCCGCGCTGTCCAGAATGGCCGGCCGCTCCGGCGCCTTCGGATCCAGGCTTTGCGCCCACTGGTAGTACGCGCTGGCGATCTGCGACTCGTAGAGAAGACCGCTCGCCGGGTCGTTGTCGCGGGCGCTCCGGTACGCGGGAATCGACTCGGAGAACTTTCCGGCCTTGAAGAAGCGATTCGCCCGGCCCACGGCGGCGGCCCGCAGATTCCGCGCGAGCTTCTCGTCCTTCGGCGCGAGCGTCAGACCGATCCGCGCCGCCATCATCGCGTCGTCCGTCCGGCCCAGGAGGTCGTACAGATAGGAGAGGTTCCGGTAGGCGTCCACCGAGGTCGGATCGATCATGGCGGCCAAGCGGAAATAGTAGGCGGCCTCTTCCAGGTGGGAATTGCCTTCGTACTTCGCGTAAACCGTGGTGTCGGTGATGGCCGTTGCCGGCGGCACCACCCCCGTGAACAGCGGCAGGGGACCCGAATTCTCCTCGGTTTGCACCACCTCGGTCGGGACGTTCGCCACCAGGGACATGGCCTTGACGCCGCTGTTGTAGAGCCGCGACATGTAGAACATCTGGTTGTTCTTCAGCTCGGAGGCTTTCTTCTCGTCGTTTTTCTTCTTCGCTCCCTCGATCCCCAACTGGAATGCGGCTCCCGACGACGCGTATTGATTCAGCTCGGCGCGCGCGCTTCCGAGGAGAAGATAGGCCTGGAGGTTTTCGGGCTCCAGCTTGCGCGCGCACTCCAGATTCGCGGCCGCTTTCTCCCACACCTTCTGCTGGACGTAGACCTTCCCGCTCGTGAAGCAGATGCTGGCGCTCGCGGGAACCGCCGCGGCGGCCACCAGCCAGAAGGCGAGAACCGCGCCGAAAACGCGACGCGCGACGATTCGAACCATCGATTCCTCCAGTGAGACGGACGGCCCAGGGAGCGGCAGCTATTCCTATAGTACGTAGTACCCGGAGATGGCACTACCCGTTCCGGCGGCAAGGGGATTGAACCCGGAGCGGGCCCGTCTGTCAAGCCCCGTTCGGACTCCCATCGGGCCTCGGGTCCGGCCGCAACTCATTACCCCTGAATAGTTAAAGCAACTGATGGGGGTCCACGTCGACCCCCAGACGAAGCCCCGGCAGCCGAAGCTCCCGGAGGGCCGGCAAGGCCGCCTGGAGCAGCGCGCGAATCGCCGGGCGCGACGGGGAGCGCACGACCAGGTGCCAACGGGCCTTCCCCTTCAAACGCGCGAGCGCCTTGGGGGCGGGGCCGAGGATCTCGATCCCCGGGCCCGCGACCTTCGCGAGCGCCTGCTTCACGAGGACGCCTCCCCTGTAGACGCGCTCCTCCCCCGTCCCGGTGATCTCGATTTCCACGAGGTACCCGAAGGGCGGATAGGACAGCTCTCTCCGGTCCCGCGCCTCACGGGCATAGAAGGCGGCGAAGTCCTGGGCGGAGGCGGCCTGGAGCGCCGGGTGGTCGGGGTCGAAGGACTGCATGATCACCTCGCCCGGCTGGTCCCCGCGGCCGGCCCGTCCCGCGACCTGGGTCAGAAGCTGGAAGGTCCTCTCTGCGGCGCGGAAGTCGGGCAGATAGAGCTGGAGGTCGGCGACGATCACACCGACCAGCGTGACCCCGGGGAAATCGAACCCCTTCGTGACCATCTGCGTGCCCAGGAGGAAGTCGATCCGGCGCTCCCGGAACGAGCGCAGGATGGAGGCGGCCGATCCGCGGCGCCGAACCGCGTCCAGGTCCAGCCGAGCCACCCGCGCCTCGGGGAAGAGCCGCGCCACTTCGCGCTCGACCTTCTGGATCCCGACGCCGCCGAACCAGAGCTCGGACGCGCCGCAGGCCGCGCAGGTCTCGCTGAGCTTCCGGGCGGCGTTGCAGTAGTGGCAGCGGAGCACGCCTTCCTCGGCGTGGACCGTCAGCGCCACGTCGCAGGAGTCGCACCGGGCCACCCCGCCGCAGCCGCGGCACTGCAGATAGGTCGAGTGGCCGCGTCGGTTCAGGAAGAGGATCCCCTGCTCGCGCCGCTCCAGCGTGCGCGCCATCGCCTCGAGAAGAGGCGGCGTCAGGTGCTTGGAGGGATTCCGCTCGGAGGTGCGCCCGCGGCGCCTCAGGTCGGCCAGCCTCACCCGCGCGAGCGGGCGCCGGTCCACGCGGTGCGAGAGGCGGAGGAGCGCGTAGTCGCCCCGCTCCGCGCGGGCATAGCTCTCGAGGCTGGGCGTGGCCGAGGAGAGCACGGCGGTGATGCCCAGGCGCTGGGCGCGCACCAGGGCGACGTCGCGGGCGTGGTAGCGAGGCGCCTCGTCCTGCTTGTAGGCGCCGTCCTGCTCCTCGTCGATCACGATCAGCCTAAGCGCCGGGAAGGGAAGGAAGACGGCGGAGCGAGTTCCCACCACCACGTCCACCTCGCCCGCCTGGACGCGGCGCCAGACGTCCACGCGCTCGCGCGGGCGGAGTTCGCTGTGATAGAGCGCCACCCTGCCGGCCCCGGCCTGGCGGAAGGCGTCGGCCGCCTGCGGCGCGAGGGCGATCTCGGGGACCAGAACCAGCGCCTGACCCCCCGCGGCCAGCACGCGGAGCGCGGCGTGAAGGTAGACGGCCGTCTTCCCGCTCCCGGTGATGCCGTAGAGGAGAAACGCGCGAAAGCCGCCGGCCAGGATCGAGGACTCGAGGGCGGCGAGCGCCTCGGCCTGCTCCCCGCTCAGGGCCTCGCGAGCCGGGGGCGCGGCGGCGTGCCAGGGATCGTCGGGATCGGCGGCCGCGCGCGGCGCGCGGCGGTGGAGCGCGGTGACCGCGGGCGCGGCCGCGGCCAGCGTTTCCCCCAGGCCCGCCGCGTAGTAGTCGGCGATCCAGCGGCATAGGGAGACCACGTCCGGCGGAAGCGTGAGGCGCGGCTCCGGAATGCCGGCGATCGAGCGAACGGCGACGCCGCGCGGCGCCTCGGAGGCCTCTTCGAGCACGGTGCCCCAGAGGCGCCGGCGGCCCAGCGGCACGAGCACGCGCAAGCCCGCCTGGGGCGTTTCCCCGTCAGGGAGCGAGTAGACGTAGCTGTCGTTCTTGGGAATGGGGACGGCGACCCGCACGAGAACCATCGCGCGGGGATGGTACCACTCGCGCCCGAAAGGGGCGGGGAGCCCGTGCTAGGCGGAGGAAGCGGGGCGCTCCGTGACGGCCTGGCCGAGGAGCTGATTGATTCGCTCCACCAGCTTCCGGGGACTGAACGGCTTCGTGATGTAGTCGTCCGCGCCCACGTCGAATCCCATTTTCTGGTCGACGTTCCGCCCCTTTGCGGAGAGGAGGATGACCGGAATCTGCTTCGTGCCCGGATCCGATTTGATGGTCTTGCAGACCTCGTAGCCGTCCAGCTTCGGCATCATGATGTCGAGAACGATCAGGTCCGGCTTTTCGGTCTTCACCTTCTCCAGAGCCTGTTCCCCGTCCAGCGCCGTGACCACGTCGTACCCTTCCATCCCGAGGCTGAAGTCCAGGATGTGGACGATGTAGATCTCGTCGTCGACCACCAGAATCTTGCCCTTCGACATCCGACTCACCTCCCTGAAAGCTGGCCTAGGGTGTCTATCGGCGGCTCACGCGGCTTCTGGAGCCTGAATCGCTTTTCTATCCTCTTGGACCCCAGAAGTTTGCACGAATGCCTCCACGATCTTGGGGTCGAACTGCGATCCCGCGCACCGCCGGAGCTCGGCCACGGCCTCGTCGTGCGACATGGACTGCCGGTAGGGACGCCCCAGGGTCATGGACTCGTAGGCGTCCAGCACGGCGATGATCCGCGCCCCGATCGGGATCTGCTCTCCCTTGAGCCCGCGGGGGTATCCGCGGCCGTCCAGCCGCTCATGGTGCGCCATGATCAATTCGGCCACATGGCTCTCGAACTCGATCGGCTTCACGATCTCGAGGGTGCGGGCGGGGTGCTGCGTCACCTGCGCCCACGTCTCCTCGTCCAAGGACCCCGGCTCGTGCAGGACCGGCCATCCGACCTGCGCCATTCCGACGTCGTGGATGCTGGCCACGTAGGCCAGCGCGCGCAGGTCGTCTTCGGACAGCCCCAGCCGCCGGCCCATCGCCGCCGCCCGCGTGGCCATGGAGCCGGCCGTCAGCTTCAACCGGGCACGGCGCGCGTTGTCGATGATGGCCGAAAGGGCGCGCGCCGCCCCCTCCGCCCGCTCCGACGAGTCGTCGACGGCTTCCGAGTGCGCCCAGGCCCGGGCGGCGCGGTCCGCCAGGGACGAGAGGAGCGCCTGGTCGTCCTCGGTGAACGGCGTGCAGGAGATCTTGTTGTTGATGTTGATCACGCCCACCACGCGCCCGTCCGACTTGATCGGCACCGAGAGGAGGGACTTGGTCTCGTACTGGTGTCCGTTTCGCCGGCCGAAGCGGGGATCCTCCTCCACGTCGGTCACGAGGAGCGGGACGCCGTGCTTCGCGACCCAGCCCGCGATCGAATCCCCCATCTTGATCCGCGTGCCCGACACGACCTCCTCGCGCAGGCCCCGCGCCGCTTTGATGTACAGCTCCTCCCTCTCCTCGTCGACCAGCATGAGGGAGGCGATCCGCGCGTGCATGACCTCGGCGATCATCTCCACGGTCAGCCGCGTCAGGTGGTCCGAAACCGAGTGAGGCGAGCCCCACGCTGCGTGCGTGATCACGCCCGCGTCCCCCGCGGTCGCAGGGAGCGTCACGGTGAACCGCGAGCCGTGCCCCGGCTCGCTGTCGGCGTGGATCTCGCCCCCGTGCCATTCGACGATGCTCCGCGCGATGGAGAGCCCCAGCCCCACGCCCGGGTACTCGCGCGAGAGGGAGCCGTCGATCTGGTAGAACTTGTCGAAGATCTTGGCCAGCTCCTGGCGCGGGATGCCGATCCCCGAATCCTCCACTTCCAGCCGCGCGGTGCGCGCCTCGCGCGCCACCTTCAAGGAGACCGTGCCGCCCCGCTCGGTGAACTTGATCGCGTTCTGCCCCAGGTTCAGGAGCGCGCGGCGCACGAGGCTGCGGTCGGCCTCGACCACCACCTCGCCGGGCTCGGCGTCGACGTCGATCTCGATCCCCTTCTCCTGCGCCATCGGGTGGAGCAGTCCCGCCACTTCCTCCACGACCTCGGTCACGTTGATCGGCTCCCGGTTCATGCGGAACCGGCCGGCCTCCAGCTCGGAGATGTCCAGGATCGACGCGATGAGCCGCTCCAGCTTCCGGCTCTGCTCGTCGATCACGGTGAGGAACTCCCGCTGCATCTCCAGATTCGGGGCGCCCACGTTTTCCAGGAGCGGCTCGACGAAGGAGCGGATGTGCGTGAGCGGCGTCCGGAGCTCGTGGCTCACGATGGACACGAACGAGCTCTTCAGGTCGTTCAGCTCGTCGCCGCGCTCGGTCGCCTCCTCCAGCTGCCGCATGCTCTCGTGCAGCCGCTCGTACAGCTCGGAGTTCTGCAGGGCGACCACGGCGTGCGTCGCCAGGATCTCGAGCGTCTCGACCGCCTCGCGGTTGGGACGCCGGCGGTCGACGGGGTCGTCCACCGACAGGTAGCCGATGACGGCGCCCTCCTTGGTCACGAGCGGCACGAAGAGGACGTCCTCGGCGTGCCACTCGCCCGCCTTCCGCTCGCCGAGGTCCGGGGTGAACCCGTCTTCGTCGTGCTCGCCCCAGAACTTCGCCTCGTGACCGATGAAGTAGGAACGCCCGATCCGGAACTTCTCCTGGAGCCAACCGTCGAACTCGGCCCGCGGCACGGGCCGCTGTTCCAGCTTGTCGACCGCCCCGCGGTCCAGCCCGGCGAACGCGCGAGCCTCGAAGCACCCGCTGCGCGGATTCAGGACGCGGAGCAACACGATGCGGAACCCCGCCGCGTCGGCCACGGCGTGGACGACTTCGTGGAGCACCTTGTCCAGCGCCAGGTTCGAGTTGATGCTGGTCGCGATCTCCAGAACCTTCTTCAGCCTCGCCGCGCGCTTCCGGCTGGAGAGGAGCTCGTTCCGGTAGAGCGTCGCCATCTCGTCGGCCGCGTGCGTCAGCTGCTCGTTCCGCGCGACGGCCGACTCGTAGGATCCGCGCATCGAGCGCAGCTCCTTCCGGAGCGCGCCCCGGCGGCGGAGCGCTTCGATCAGGAGGAGCGAGGCGGCGGCGAGCGCCCAGATCAGCTCAACGGACGGCATCGGGCCTCCACTCGCGGACCTCGTCTCCGGCGCCGGGAATCTGCTCCGCGGCCTCCGTGGCGGACGCCGGGTCCTCGGCGAGCATCCGGCAGAACTCCTCGACGATCGTGGGATCGAACTGCGTTCCCGCGCAGCGGCGGAGCTCGGCCACCGCATCGACCTCGTCGTACGGCTCCCGGTAGGGGCGCCCCGCGGTCATGGCCTCGTACGCGTCCACCACCGACAGCACGCGCGCGGGGAGCGGGATCTGGTCGTGGGACAGCCCGCGCGGGTAACCGCGCCCATCCCAGTGCTCGTGGTGCCCCAGGATGATCTCGTTGACCTTGGACGCGAACTCGAGCGACCGGAGCATCTGGACCCCCGCGAGGGGGTGCGACTGGACGTCGCGCCGCTCTTCCGGCGACCACGTCCGGGCTGCCTGGAGAAGATCGTCGTCCACCGAGAGCATGCCCACGTCGTGGACGCGGGCGACGTACCCCAGGACATCGACGTCCTCCGCGTCCAGCCCCAGACGGCGGCCCAGCGTCACGGCGAGCTTGAAGGCGCGCCGGGTGGAGGGAAGGAGGTGGTTCCGCCGCGCACGCACGATCGCCCGGATGGCGCCCACCGTGGATTCCACGGAAGCCGGCGACGCATCGCCGCGGACGCGCTCCAGCGCCATGCCGATGCGCTTCATGACCGCGACCACCAGCCCCAGGTCGTCGGCGTCGAACTCGAGCGCGTTCCGTTTGTTGTTCACGTTGACCACGCCCACCGTCTCGCCGGCGATCCGGAGCGGAACGCAGAGGAGCGATTTGGTCTCGTACTGGGGGTGGTTCATCTTCCGAAATCGCCTGTCGGATTCGATGTCCTTGACGAGCAGGTTCTCGGACGTCTGCGCCACCCAGCCGGCGATCGAATCGCCCGCGCGCACCCGGGTGCGGGCGACCATGTCGGCGTCGAGGCCATGGGCGGCCTGGATCACCAGCTCGGTCGCGTCCTCGGTGAAAAACATGAACGACACGATGCCGGCGTCCATCACCTCGGCGATCATCTCGACGGAGACCTGCAGCAGGGCGCGCAGCTCCGGCTGTTCGAAGAAGGGGGCGAGCGAATGGATGAGCGACCGGAAGCCGTGCTGCTCGCGCGGCAGGTCCACCACGAAGCGGCTTCCCGCTCCCATCTCGCTCTCGACCTGGACGGTCCCGCCGTGCAGCTCGACCACGCCCTTGACGATGGCAAGGCCCAGTCCGGTCCCTCCGATGCGCTCCACGCCTTCGGATTCGACGCGATAGAAGCGGTCGAACACGCGGGGGAGCTGGTCCTGGGGGATCCCCATGCCCTGGTCTTCCACGGCGATCCGGATCCGATCGTGCGTCGCCGTCCCGATCACCGACACCTCGCGGTCCTGGGGAGAGAACTTGGCCGCGTTGTGGATCAGGTTCACGAGCACCTGCTTCAACAGATCCGGATCGGCCTCGATCGAAGGCAGCTCGGGGTCCAGGCGCACCCGGAGGGACAGGCGCCGTTCCCGGAGCCCGGGCTCGACGGTCGGGACCACTTCCTCGACCAGCCGGGCGAGGGAGAGATGCACGGCGTTCAGACGGCGCCGCCCCGAGTCCATCCGGCTCAGGTCCAGCACGTCGTTCACCATGCGGGAGAGCCGGTCACATTCCTCGTCGATGATCACGAGGAACTTCTTGTGGAGCGGGAACGACGAGCTGTCCGAATTGTCGAGCAGGGTCTCGGTGTAGGCCTTGATCGCGGTCAGCGGCGTGCGGAGCTCGTGACTGACCACGGAGATCAGGTCCGACTTGGCCTCCTCGATCCGGTGGAGCGAAGTGCGCGCCTCTTCCAGCTGGCGCGTCTTCGCCTCGATCTCGGCGCGCGCGCGGAGCCGCTCGACTGCGAGCCCGATCTGGTCCGCCAGGTAGAGAAGCGCCCGCCGGCGCCGCGCCGTCAGCGTGACCGCGCGGCGGTAACCGAGCACGGCCACGCCCAGGAGGGACGTGCCGACCACGATGGGGACGCCGATCACGGTCTCGAACGAGGCGTCGCGCCACGGGATCCCCTCGCCGGAAGCGGCGGCCGCGGAGGCGTCCACAATCAAGGTCTCGCGGCGGAGAACCCGCTCGAGAAATCCGTTCGACCGCGGCGCGTAGCGGGCGCGCCCCACCGAGCCGCGGGCTCCCCGTTCGAACGCATCGCCGTCCAGCTCCCCCGTCTCGTAGTCGACCAGGAAGAGCGCGAAGCCGTCCGCGCGCGCGATCTCGAGAACGTGCTGTGCCAGGGCGGTGACGAGCCCGCGCGTGTCGAAGGCGGACTGGACGGCGAAGGAGAGGCTCGCGAGGCTGCCGAGGAGTTTCGACCCGGCGTGGTCTCCGCCGGAGGCGGAGGCGCCGTTCACGGCTTCCGCTCGCGGCGGCGGTCCACTCGGGGACCCGGGGTGGGAGGAGTCGCCACGGTGCCGTCCGTGCGGCGGTCGGGAACGACGACGCTTCCCGGGGTCGCCTTGCCGATTTTCTTCAGCTCCTTAGCGATGTCGCTGACCTGCGCGCTGTGCTGGATGTCGCGCTCCAGATTCGTGACGATCAGGATCGTGATGGAGAGGATCGGAAAGTCGTTCCAACCGCCCTGGCGGCTGGACAGCACCGTGATGTACCCGCGCTCTTTGTCCTCGGGGTCGTACTGGGCTCCGATCCGGGCGTCGAACTCGGTCTTCACGGCCTCCGCAACGGCGGCGGCGCGGGGGGGAACGGTCACGATCACGAAGTCGTCGCCGCCGATGTGCCCGACGAAATCGCCGTCCCCGCCGTGCTTCTGGATCTGCTCGTGGAGGAGCGCGGCCGTGAACCGGATCAGGGCGTCGCCGCGGGCGTAGCCGTAGTGGTCGTTGAAGGCCTTGAACTGGTCGAGGTCGAGATGGAGGAAGGCGAACTTCTCGCCGGCTCCGATGCGGCGCGTGATCTCGGTCTCGATGAGGACGTTCCCGGGAAGGCCGGTCAGAGCGTTCGAGAAGAGCTGCGCGCGGCGCGTCTTGAGCTGGTTCCGCACGCGGAACAAAAGCTCTTGCTGCTCCCACGGCTTCGTCAGGTAGTCGTCCGCGTACAGCTCCAGGCCGCGAAGCCGATCGTCCACCGTGGACTTGGCGGTGAGGAAGATGACGGGAATGCGGCTGGTCAGCGGATTGGACTTGATGCGGCGGCAGACTTCGAAGCCGTCCATGCCGGGCATCATCACGTCGAGGAGGATCAGCTCGGGCGGATCGCGAAATACCTCGGCCAGCCCCTTGATCCCGTCTTCGGCGGTGCGGACCTCATAGTGGGCGTCCTTCGCCTCCCGGAGCTGCCGTTCCAGGATGAAGCGAAGCCGCGGCTCGTCTTCGATGACCAGGATCCGACCGGTTTCGACCGGTACCGGCTGGGTCACGTAGATCTCCTGTTCTCGTGGTCGGTGAAAGGGCGGAACTCGGCGTCCGTCTTGGAATTAATCGGTGCGGGGCGGGAATATCTTGAGCCGGATTCGGATTCGGGCGAAGGGAGTGGGGGCGGCGGCGGAGACGCGTGAGGCGCTGCCGCGCCGGGAGTTACGGGGGTAGGAGGGAGCTATCCGGCGTCAGGCGGCGGAGATCGCGTCGAGGTTCGGGATGGCGCTGGCGGTGAGTTGGCTTAAGTGGCCGCCGGAAAGGCGGACCCAGCCGGCGTAGGCGATCATGGCGCCGTTGTCCCGGCAGAGAGGCGGCGAAGGAAACAGCGCGGGGATCCCCCGCGAGGCGGCGAGCCGTGTGGCCTCGCTCCGGAGCAGCGTGTTGCAGGCGCATCCGCCCGCCAGGAGCAGGGCGCGCGCCGGGTGCCGGTCCAGCGCCAGTGTGAGCCGCTCGACGAGCGCCGTGACCACGGCGCGCTCCGCGGAGGCCGCGATGTCGCGGACGCGCCGGGGCGGGATCGGCGACGGCTCCTTTTCGACGAGAAGCTTCACCGCGGTCTTGAGCCCGCTCATGCTGACGTCCAGCGTGTCGGGGCCCAGACGCGCGACCGGAAATGCGATCGCGTCGGGATTTCCCTCGCGCGCCAGGCGGTCCACTTCGGGGCCGCCCGGGTACGGAAGCCCCAGGAGCTTGCCCACCTTGTCGAACGCTTCCCCCGCCGCGTCGTCGCGCGTCGAGCCCAGGCGCACGAAGCGCCCCGTTTCGGGAACGTGATAGATCTCCGTGTGGCCGCCCGAAGCCACCATGCCGACGGCGGGCAAGGGCACCTCATGCTCCAGAGCTGGAGAGAGCAGGTGGGCCTCGACGTGGTTCACAGCCGCGAAGGGGATCCCCCGCGCCATCGCGAGACCCTTCGCGAACTCCAGCCCCACCAGGAGCGAGCCGACCAGGCCAGGCCCCATGGTGGCCGCGACGGCGTCGATGTCGCCGAGGGTCAGGCCGGCATTGGCGAGGACCTCGTCGACGACCTTGGGGAGTAGCGTGATGTGCGCCCGCGAGGCCAGCTCGGGGACTACGCCTCCGTACTCCACGTGGATATCTTGCGATCGGACCACGTGGGCGAGTAGGCGGCCGTTTTCCACGATGCCGGCGCCGGTGTCGTCGCAGGAGGTTTCCATGCCCAGGACTCGCATGCGGGTCATTCTAGCGCAGGTGGGACGTAGAACGAGGACGGCGATGGGCCGAGGGACGGGGGGCGATGCGTCCGTTCGCTCAGACATCGTACCGGACGATGAGACTGTCCGGTCCGAAACTCGCTCTGCGGACGATCGCCCCCCGTCCCTCTACCTTGGCGCACCTCGTTCGACCTTGGCCATCTTGCTTCGCTCGATGGCCCTCATCCACTAGCCATCTCGTTTCACACGATGGCCCGCTCACGGGATCTTGGTGCCGCTGGTCAAGATGGCTCCCAGGAGGAACGCCATGCTCACGGCTACCACGGAACCGGCGACGACTCTTGACATAACCCGATCGTTCTGGCGGATGGCTCCGGACTCGACCGTGTTCAGAGGGATAGCATTGGTGATTTTTCCGCTCGGAGTCTCAGTGACGCCGCACAGGGTGTCGGCGTGGAGGGTTGGGTGGCGCAGCTCCACGACCTTATCGGGTTGGGTCAGGCGGATCCGGGTGGGGCGTTGCTCCGTGAGGGTGGGGGCGATTTGAGCTTTGGTCAGGGGTTTCCAGGTGGAACATCCTGCCAACGACATCGCGACGAGGATAGCTAGAGCACTCCGAGCCGCCATTGTGAACCACCTTCGGTTCCGGCGATGGGCCGCGTCGTTCTCGATTCACCGCGGCCCGGGCCCATAGTGTAGGGGGCGGGCCCGACGCTGGGGCGGAAATTGAAGAGGGGACGGGCGTCGCGCGCCCGTCCCTCTACGTTACTGCAACGATAACCCGCGACCGCTTACCAGCCCGCCTTGCCTCCGGATTCGACCCGATAGGTCGAGAAGTGCCAGAGAGGGGCGGAGACCGTGAGGGAGAGGAGACTGACCTGCGAGCCGCCAACCCGTTCCCAGGCGCCGGTCGCCGGGTTGTAGTAACCCATGTACGCGACCGAGAGGAGCGACGGAGACATCACCTTGGCGTCGGCGACCAGGAGCACCGGCAAGAGGAATTTGTTCGCGCTGGGCGGCGAGATGCTCAGGTTCACGACCGGATGCGACCGGTCGGGCTGCGACACGGTGATCGTGGCGGTCGAAAGGAGGGCGCCGGGCGGGACGATGACGGAGAAATTCCCCGCTGAGACGGTGCCGCCCAGGAGCCCGATCGTGCGCGTCGAGGTCGTTGGGGTAGCGGTGGAGCCGGAGCCGTCGAACAGGCCCAGAATCTGGGACGAGCCGGCGTCCGAATTGGCTGACACTCCGGGGGTGAGGCCGGTCGGTTGCGTCGGCAGGTTGGAGCATCCCGCGGCGCTCAGGAGCACCGCGAGGCCGGCGGCAAGAAGAAGCGTGGAGAAACGACGCATGACGGAACCTCCTCTGGAATTCGGTCGCCGGGACGCCCGGGAGGGGCGTCGCTGACGGGTCATCGCTGACCTCACAGCTACGCATCCGTTGTGCCCGGACCCGCGTTGCATCGCGCACGGGGCCTCGCGGGGCGCGCGTCGATTTTTCAGGGGCTTACGGCTCGGGAGGGGCGAGGTCCCGCCGATGTGCAGGACGCATGGGGAGTGGGAGTGAAAGCTGCGGAGCGCCACCCATCCCGGTGGCTGGAGCCAGCCGGGGATTCAACGCCGGAAGCTACCTACGCGATCGGGTCCGCGGAGTCCGCCAGCACGGAAGCGACGTTGTCCGACACCTCGAGGAATCCGCCCGTCACCGCGTACGCCGTCACGCCGCCACTGGGGTGCCGCATCTCCAGCCTTCCGGGCTTCAGCGTGGTGATCAGCGGCGCATGATGCGCGAGAACGCCGAGGTAGCCCTCGGAGCCGGGCACCTGGATCGAGACCACCTGGCCCTCGAAGACGATGCGTTGCGGCGTGACGAGCCGGAAGGTGAATTCGGTCATTGGAGGAGGGGGAGGCCCGGGCGAGGCACGGGGGAGGCGCGGGGGAGGCTACGCCCCCGTGGCCACTCCCATCTGCTCGGCCTTCGCGAACACGTCCTCGATGGTGCCGACCATGTAGAAGGCCTGCTCCGGGATGTGGTCGCACTCTCCGCCGACGATCCGCGTGAAGGACCGGATGGTGTCCTCCAGCTTCACGTACTTCCCGGGCGTACCGGTGAACGGCTCGGCGACGAAGAAGGGCTGCGAGAGGAACCGCTGGATCTTCCGCGCCCGAGAGACGATCAGCTTGTCGTCGTCGGAGAGCTCGTCGATCCCCAGAATCGCGATGATGTCCTGGAGGTCCTTGTACCGCTGGAGAATCTTCTGCACCGCGCGCGCCAGCGCGTAGTGCTCCTCGCCCACGATGTTGGGGTCCAGGATGCGCGACGTGGAGTCCAGGGGATCCACGGCGGGATAAATGCCCAGCTCGGAAATGCGCCGCGAGAGCACCGTCGTCGCGTCGAGGTGGGTGAAGGTGGTCGCCGGCGCGGGATCGGTGAGGTCGTCGGCGGGCACGTAGATCGCCTGCACCGATGTGATCGAGCCGCGTTTGGTCGAGGTGATGCGCTCTTGAAGCGCGCCCATCTCGGTCGACAGCGTGGGCTGGTAGCCCACCGCGCTCGGCATGCGGCCGAGGAGCGCCGACACCTCCGAGCCTGCCTGCGTGAATCGGAAGATGTTGTCCACGAAGAAGAGGACGTCCTGGTTCTCCTGGTCGCGGAAATACTCCGCCATCGTCACGCCGGTCAGCGCGACGCGAAGGCGGGCGCCGGGCGGCTCGTTCATCTGCCCGAACACCATCACGGTCTTGTCGATGACTCCCGATTCCTTCATCTCCAGCCAGAGGTCGTTCCCCTCGCGCGTCCGCTCGCCGACGCCCGAGAAGACCGAGAAGCCGCCGTGCTCGGTGGCGATGTTCCGGATCAGCTCTTGAAGGATGACCGTCTTCCCGAGGCCCGCGCCGCCGAAGAGCCCGATCTTCCCGCCCTTCGCGTAGGGAGCCAGTAGGTCGACGACCTTGATTCCGGTTTCGAAGATGCGCGCCACGGTCTCCTGCTCGTCGAACGCCGGAGGGGCGCGGTGGATCGGCAGCCGCTTGTCGGGCTCCTTGACCGGGGCTCCCTCATCGATGGGGTTCCCGAGCAGGTTGAAGATGCGACCCAGGGTCTGGCGCCCGACCGGCACCGTGATCGGGCCGCCCGTGTCGCGGACCGACATGCCGCGCGTGACGCCGTCCGTGGACGACATGGCCACGCAGCGCACGACTTCGTCGCCGATGTGGAGCGCCACCTCGACGGTGAGATCGATGCCGCTCTTCTCGTCCTGGATCAGGAGCGCGTTCAGGATCTTCGGGAGCCGCTCGGGTTCGAAGCGGACGTCCACCGTGGGCCCGATGACCTGGATGATGTGACCGACGTTGCCGCCGCCTTCTCTTTTGATTTTCTCGCCGTTTCTGCTCGCCATCGTCCTTCCTTACTTCAGCGCCTCGGCCCCCCCGACGATCTCGACGATCTCGCGGGTGATCGTGGCCTGGCGGGTGCGATTCATGTGCAGCGTGAGGTTCTGGATCATCTCGTTGGCATTCTTGGTGGCCGAGCCCATCGCGATCATCCGCGCGCCGTACTCGGAGGCGGCGGACTCGGCGATCGCGGTGAAGAGGCGCATCGCGAGAAAGTACGGCACGATCCGCTCGAGGATCTCCTCGGGGCCCGGCTCGAAAATGTAGTCGCGCTTGGGCGAGCCGGCACGCGGCTTCGCCCCGAGCGGCAGGAGCGTCTCCACCACGATCTCCCTTGAGAGCGCGCTCTTGAAGTGCGTGACGACCAGGTCGATCTCGTCAATCTCCCCCGACAGGAAGCGGGCGAGGAGATCCCGGCTCAACTCCTCCGCGTACTTCCAGTCCGGCACTCCCGCCAGGTCCGTCCGGAACGCGATCACGTCGGCGTTCCGGCGCCGGAAGTAGTCATAGCCCTTCTTCCCGAGAAGGACGAGGCGCGTCGGAGCCGGGATCTCGCGCATGCGGATCTCGGTCGTGCGGATCAGGTTCGCGTTGAACGCCCCCGCCAGGCCCCGGTCCGAGGTCACCATGAGAATGACGCGCTGCTTCACCTCGCGCCGCACGAAGGCAGGGTGGAGCGCCTCGCCCGAGGCCTGCGCCAGGTTCTCGAGCACTTCGGCCAGGAGCGTCGCGTAGGGGCGCGCCGACTCGACGGCGGCCTGCGCTCGGCGGAGCTTGGACGCCGAGACCATCTCCATGGTCTTGGTGATCTGCGCCGTGTTCCGCACCGAGCGGATTCGGGTGCGGATCTCGCGGAGGGTCGCCACGCTACCGGGGTCCGTTCACTTCTTGGGGGCCTTCCGGTGCACGAACTCGGCCTTGAACCCCTCGATCGCCTTCTTCAGCCGCGCCTCGATGGCGTCGGTCAGCTCGTACTTGGCTCGGAGATCGTGGAGCACGTCCGCGTACTGCTTCTCGAGGAAGTCGTAGAGGCCCGTCTCGAAGTCGCGCACCGACGCGGCAGGCAGGTCGTCCAGGTAGCCGGTCGTCCCGGCATAGATGATCGCCACCTGCTTCTCCACCGGGACCGGCTGGTACTGGCCCTGCTTCAACAGCTCGACCATGCGCTCGCCGCGCGTCAGCTGCGCCTGCGTCGTCTTGTCCAGGTCCGAGCCGAACTGCGAGAACGCCGCCAGCTCGCGGTACTGCGCCAGCGCCAGCCGCAGGCCACCGGCGATCTTCTTCATCGCCTTGGTCTGGGCCTTCCCGCCGACGCGCGACACCGAGATGCCGACGTTGATCGCCGGGCGGATGCCCGCGAAGAAGAGATCGTTCTCCAGGAAGATCTGCCCGTCCGTGATCGAGATGACGTTGGTCGGGATGTAGGCAGAGACGTCTCCGGCCTGGGTCTCGATGATCGGGAGCGCGGTGAGGCTGCCGGCGCCCAGCTTGTCGTTCAGCTTGGCCGCTCTCTCCAATAGCCGCGAATGGAGATAGAAGACGTCCCCGGGATAGGCTTCGCGGCCCGGCGGACGGCGGAGCAACAGCGACAGCTGGCGGTAGGCCGCCGCGTGCTTCGAGAGGTCGTCGTAGATCACCAGCGCGTGCTTCCCCTTGTCGCGGAAGTACTCGCCGATGGCGCAGCCGGTGTAGGGCGCGATGTACTGGAGCGGGGCAGTTTCGCTGGCGCCGGCGCTGACGACCGTCGTGTACGCCATGGCGCCGTGGTCCTCGAGGATTTTCACCACCTTCGCCACGGTGAAGTCCTTCTGCCCCACGGCGACGTAGATGCAGTGAAGGTCGCCGCCCTTCTGGTTCAGGATGGTGTCGATCGCGACGGCCGTCTTCCCCGTCTGCCGGTCGCCGATGATCAGCTCGCGCTGGCCGCGGCCGATCGGAATCATCGAGTCGATGGCTTTCAGCCCCGTCTGCACCGGCTGGTTCACCGGCTGCCGCTCCACGACGCCGGGGGCGCGCCCCTCGAGGGCACGGGTCTCGGTGGTGGCGATGGGGCCCTTGCCGTCGATCGGAATGCCGATCGCGTTCACGACGCGTCCGACCATGGCGTCCCCGACCGGGATCGAGGCCAGCTTCCCGGTGCGGCGCACCGTGTCGCCCTGCTTGATCGCCTCCTCGGAGCCGAAGAGCGCGGCGCCGACGTTGTCCTCCTCGAGATTCAGCACCAGCCCGGTCACGTCGCCGGGGAAGAGGATCAGCTCTCCCGACATCGCGTCGTCCAATCCCCAGATGCGGGCGATCCCGTCCCCCACCTGGAGCACCGTCCCGACGCTCTCCATCTGGAGCCGGGACTCGTACTTCTCGAGCTCCTGCTCGAGCACCGCGCTGACTTCTTCAGGCTTGAACGCCATGCGTCAACCTCTGCCGTGGACCCGCGAGGCAAGGAGGCTGCGGCGAATCCGCCACAGCTCCGTCGCGAGCGTGCCGTCGATGGTTTGGTGGTCCAGCGAGACGACCGCGCCGCCGATCAGCGCGGGCATGACCTCGCGGGTGAGCAGAATCTTCCGGCCGGTGCGGGTGGAGAGCGTGCGCGACAGCGTCCCGGCCTGGCCTTCGGACATCGGAACGGCCGTGCGCACCACGACCCGGGTGATCCCCTGCGCCTCCTCGGCCAGCTTCTGGAACTCGTCCGCGATCGCGATCAGGTGGTCCAGCCGGCGTCGCCGGAGGAGCACGACCAGGAGACCGTAGACCGGACGCGAGAGTCGCGGCTTCCACTGCTTCTCGAGGAACGCGATCTTCTCGGTGCGCGGGATGCCGGGCGACTCGAAGTAACGGCGGACTCGCGGATCGCGGCGCGCCAGGACCGCGATTTCCTGAAGCTCCGCCAGCGCCGGGTCGAGCGCCTTCTGGTTAAGCGACAGGTTCAGAAGGGCGCGCGCGTAGCGGCGCGCGAGCGTGACCGAGATCACCGCGCCTCTCCGACCTCCGCCAGGAACTCGTCCACAAGCTTCTTGTGGCGGGCGGGCGACAGCTCTTCATGGAGCACCTTGCCGGCAATGTCCATCGCCAGCTCGACGACCTCGTTCTTGAGCTGGACCTGTGCCTTGTCGCGCTCGAGGACGATTTCCTCGCGCGCGCGCGTCAGCGTTTCCTGCGCCTCCTTGCGCGCGATCTCGCGAATTTCCCCTCCCACGCGCTGCCCTTCGGCGACGGCCTGCTGGATGCGCTCGCGGCTCTCGGCCTCGATGCGCTTCAGATGCCCCTCGTATTCCGCCTTCAGGGCCAGGGCGGCCGCCTTCTCCTGCTCGATTCGCGCGAACTCCGCCTGGATGCGCTCCCGGCGTTCCCGCATCGGCGGGAGGATGATGGCCGCGAACGCCCCGCGCACCAAAAAGAGGAACACAAGGAAGCTCAGCGCGTGCGCCAGCAGCAGTTTCAGATGGACGAATTGATCCATGGCCGGGTTACTGAATCTTCCCCTGGAGGAAGAACATCGTGACGAACGCATAGATCGTGAGCGCTTCGGCAAACCCGAATCCGATGATCATGGCGACCTGGATCTTGGGCAGCACCTCCGGCTGGCGTCCCATGGCGTTCATGGCGCCCTGACCGAGAAAGCCGATCCCGATTCCCGATCCGATGGCCGCGAGGCCGATTCCGATCGGAAGTCCCAGCCCCAGCGTGGCGGCGAAATTCATCAACGCACCTCCTGTCGACGTGGTCAGGCGTGAGCCCGCGTTTCGTCCCCGTGCGCGTGCTCCTCGTGCGGCAGCATCATGTACAGGTAGACGGTCGCGAGCAGCGAAAAGATCAAGGCTTGCACGATGCTCGTCAGGGCCTGGAGCAGCATGAAGAGGGCCGAGATTCCGAGCATCGGCGGAACGGCAAGGGCGACGAGGCTGGCCTTGAGGCAGAGCGCCGTCGCGCCGACGAAGACAACGATCAGCGTGTCCTCGCCGAAGATGTTCCCGAAGAGCCGGCAGGAGAGGCTGACCGGCTTCGCCAGCTCGCCCAGCACGTGCACCGGGACCATGACCGGGAGCATCAGGAAGCCCACGACGTCGCGCGGCGACCCCGCCATGTGGTCGAGGTAGCCGAGAATGCCGAGATTTCGGATCCCGGTGAATTGCACATAGAGGAAGGTGATCAGGGCCAGCGCCAGCGTCACGTCGAGCGTGGATGTCGACGACTTGAAGCCAGGGATGATTCCGATCAGGTTCATCGTGAGAACGTAGAAGAAGATGGCCATGATGAACGGGAAGTAGCGATCGGTGTACTTCCCCAACATCCCGCCCACGACTCCTTCCATGCTCTCGACCATCCACTCGATCCCGTTCTGGACCCAACCCGGGACGGTGGTGTCGCGCCGCATGGCGAGGAAGATGATCGCGAAGAAAACGAGCGCGGCGAGCCAGGCGAAGACGAGGAATTCGTTCTCGTGCATCCAGTGGACGACCGGATTCTTGGGGAACCAATCGTCCAGGATGGTGAGCCAGTTCGGCAGGTGCTGCTCCCCGCCGCCGTGCTCCGCGGCCGCCTCGACGTGAGCCGGGGTGCCGCCGTGCGCGGCGGGAGTCTGGGCCATCGCCGCGCCCGCCGTGCCCCCCATGCCCCCCATGCCAAAGAGGAGGACACCGGCGACGATTGCGGGGAGAATGGGACGCGCCTCTCGCCCGGTCGCGCCGGGACGCGCGCCGGCGGGCGAAACTCCGCGCATGATCGCGAGCATCGCCGCCTTCAAGACCAGCGCGGCAAGCGGAAGCGAAAATCCCAGGAGGACCGGGCCCAGCTCGAGGCGGTTCCAGCGCGTCAGCGCGAACGCCCCGCCGTAGACGAGCGCGATCTTCAGAGCGCCGATCCCGAGCGAGGAAGCGCGGGCGGAAGCCGCTTCGCCGGGGACGGGTGTGAGCGCCGCGTGTGTGAAGAGTTTCACAAACTTTTCGAGAAAGAAGAAGTTGACCGCCGCCAGGATCTGCCCGGCGGCAACGGAGAGCGCGGCATAGGGATGGGATGGCGCGAGAAGCCCGACGATGGCCAGAGCCAAAAGCCACGAAGCCCGGAGCGATCGGTCGAGGATCGACCGGTTCTGAGCCTTCTTCGAGAACAGCTTCTAGTCCTCCCTCTGGGAGAGCCGGATGATGCTGACCGTTTCGCGCACGCCCGCGACAAACCCGAGCCCCATTAGAATCACGCTCACCCAGGGGCGCGTGTGGAACCGCTTGTCGAGATATTGCCCGAGCAAGAAACCGACGATGGGCGCCAGTGCGAGGATGAACGGGATCGTCGACAGGAGCCCGACCTGCCGCCAAGCGGTGACCTTCTTCTGGTCCTTCTCGGTCACTGCGGGGCCTCCGCGAGACGGCGCGCCGCGTAAGCCCTGCGGCGAACCGCGTCTGCAGCGACATCGCGACGGCGACTACGAGCGCGTCAGATTAGTGGAGGGTGTTGGAGCGGTCAAGGGAAAAGGGGGCGCGCGAGGCGGTTGCCGGGCGCCCGATGGCGCCGCGCGGCATCCGTCCGCGCTTCCCCCAAACTCTAGGCGGGACGCCTCTTCGCCTCCTCGGCTTCACCGCACCACGGCCCCGACTCCGCAGTGCTCTCCCCCAATCAGAGGACGCCCCGCCATACTCTTCCTCTATATGTGCGGCCCACCAGGTCTGTGGCCCGCTGAGTCTCCGTGACCACTGGGTTCGGAACCGATCCTCTCGGCTCCAGGGCCCATCGGCCAACGCCATCGTCCCATCGCACCCTTCGTGCCCGGCGCTCGCCTGTCCGCGACGACGCGGGCAATCGCCTGCCGGCGACTCACATGCAGATTCCCAGCGTCCCGCGATCCGCCCCCTGTTCCGCGGCAGCGTTGCTCCCGAGGGTTGACGCTCCAGGCGGCGGTTGCGCCGGCTCGATCCGGAACCCGTTCGCGGGCTCCCTCTTGGAAGTCGCGTCAACGCTTTGCTCCCGGGTGAACCGCCGTTGCCGCGCCCGCGGTGCAGAACGCATCCGATCCTGCCGATATCGAGCGCGGAGTTTCCTTCTTCGCCCGGAACGTGCCGGCGCCGCGGGGAAACCCTTCGGAGGGTCTTGTGGAGTCAAGGATGTCGCCTCTGCTGTGGATGAACGAGAGCAGGGAAGACGAGCTGGTTCGAGCGACGCAGTCCGGCGACTGGGAGGCCTACCGGGAGCTGGTGCGTCATTACGAGCGTCCGGTTTACCGGCTTGCCTACGCCCTGACCCGGCGCCACGAAGACGCCGCGGAACTCGCGGTGGAGACGTTCACCCGCGGGCACGCCGAGATCGGCCGGCTGGCTGACGGGAAGCGCTTCTTCCCATGGCTCCTCCGGTTCGCCCGAAACCTCTCGGTCACCCGCGCCCGCCGCCGTGCCGAGGCCGCGGCGACGGAAGGGCCGAAGCGCCCGCCGCGGACCGGACCTCCGTCGGCCGGCGTCGAGCTGGAGCAGCGGATCCTGGACGCCCTGGTCGAGCTTCGTCCCGACGAGCAGATGGCGCTGGCGCTCCGCATCTGCGAGCGGCTTTCCTACTCCGATATCGCGGTCATCCTGGACCACGCGGCGGGGGTGACCCTGTCGCGCCTCTCGTCGTCTCGCGGCCTCCTGCTCGCGCGGACGCGCGACGGGGCGGGAGATGCCTCGTGATCCATCTCACCATGAATCAGATCTCGGCCTACATCGACGGGGAGCTGCCGGCGGCTTCCGTGGAGTTGGTGCGACTTCATCTCTCCTCGTGCCTGGAATGCACGGAGCGCTTCGGGCACGTCGAGGAGCAGGAGGACGCGCTCTCGAGGCTCCTCGTCAACGATCCCGGCGAACCGTTCTTCGCGGGATTCGCCGAACGGGTGCTGGGCCCTGTCCCCACCCCGGAGGAGAAGAAGAAGGCGCGTGCCGAAGCGGCCGCGCCGGCGCACGTGGAGCAGGCCCCGCCGACGCACGTGGCCGCGCCGACGCATGCGGTCGTGCCGGCGCATGCGCCTGTGCCCCCGCGAGCGAGCGCCCCGATCGAGGAGCCGGCTCCCCGGGCCGCCATCGCGAAGACGCCGGCCGCCGAGACTCGCACCCCGGCCCGCGGGCGGCGACCGGATAAAGCGCGGATCGCGATCCTCGCCTCGGCCCTTGTCCTCGTGACCTCCGCCATCGGCATCGTCTCCCTGCGGGGCCGAACCCTGGACTCTCCCACCGCCTCCTGGATCGTCGAGCACCTGGATCCAACGTCGTGGTTTCGGGGTCCGTCGAGCCGGTCACCGCAGCAGGACGTCGTGGACCGGCGACCGGAGCCCGCATCCACCGATTCGTCCTCGTCGGTCCCCACCGTGGTCGACTCGGGCGCGCTCGACCGGGCGGCGGCCCGGAGCGCCATGGCGGAGAGCGTGCGGTCGCCCGAGGCCTACGACGACGCGGCGGACGCCTGGACCGACGCGCTCCCCCTCCTCGAGAACGACCCAGAAGAGCTGGCCTCGGGGCGTCGGGAGGTCGCCTCGGCGCGCTACGTGGCCTGGAGTCTCATGCCCACGCCGAACCGCCGGAACGCCGCGCTGGACGCCGTGCGGGCCTACCTCCTTGTCGCGCCGCCGAGCCCCGAGCGCGACCTGGCCTGGAAGTGGCTGGCGCACCTGAAACGCTAGCCGATCCCCACCTGGTCGTCGTGGCCGCTTTCCCCGTAACTTCCCCGTTTTCCTCAAGGTGACCCCCTCGGAAGCCGATGTTTCGATTCATGGCGGAGCCTGCCCGGCCCGCCCGTGGTCGAGACGACCGAGGGGAACATGGACGAGGGAATCCTTCGCGAATTCCTGGCCGAGAGCTTCGAGAGCCTGGCCCAGGTCGAACACGATCTCGTGGTGCTGGAGCGCGACCCGGCGGACCGGAAACGGCTCGCGGGGATCTTTCGCGCGGTGCATACGATCAAGGGGACCTGCGGCTTCTTTGGCCTGACCAAGCTGGACACGCTGGCGCACGCGGGTGAGAACCTCCTGAGCCGGCTCCGCTCGGGCGAGATCCGTTTCACCCCCCCGATCGCCGACGCGCTCCTCAAGCTGGTCGATGCGCTCAGATCGATCTTGATGAGGATCGAATCGTCGGGAAACGAAGGCCCCGAGGAGTTCGCCGGACTGCTCGACACCCTGGTGCGCCTGGATCGGGACGCGGTCGTGATTGAGGCCGCGGACGCGCTGGCGGCGCAGCAGCAGCGGCTGGGCGAGGCGGCGCCGCCGCCCCCGGGTGAAACCTCGATCCGCGTGGACGTCCAGCTGCTCGACCTCCTGATGAACCAGGTCGGCGAGCTGGTGCTCGCGCGGAACCAGCTTCTCCAGAAGGTCGCCTCCTCGAACCTGGCGGGCCTCCCTGCGGCGACGCAGCATCTCAGCCTGATCACGACCCAGCTGCAGGAGGGGATCATGAAGACCCGAATGCAGCCGATCGCGAGCCTCTGCAACAAGCTTCCCCGGCTGGTGCGGGACGTCGCGATAGCCTGCGGGAAACAAGTGCGGCTGGAGCTCGTGGGCGTCGCCGCGGAGCTGGACCGCACCATCATCGAGGCCATCCGCGATCCCCTGACCCATCTCATCCGGAACGCCATCGATCACGGCATCGAAACGCCGGAGGCGAGGCTGGCCGCCGAAAAGAGCGCCGAAGGGCGGATCGAGGTCCGGGCCTTCCACGAAGGAGGGAAGGTTCACCTGGAGGTGGCGGACGACGGCGCGGGACTGCCGGTGGCCAAGATCCGCGAGAAGGGACTCGCGGCGGGGCTGATCACGGCCGAGCGGGCCGCGCGGATGGTCGACCGCGACTGGGCGCAGCTCATCTTCCAGCCCGGGTTCTCCACGGCCGCGGCGGTCACCAACGTGTCGGGCCGCGGCGTCGGCATGGACGTGGTGAAAACGAACGTGGAGCGGATCGGCGGCGTGATCGAGGTGGACTCGATCCCGGGCAGGGGCACGAAGGTGCGGATACGGATCCCGCTCACCCTTGCCATCGTCCCCGCGCTGATCGTATCCGCCGGAGACGAGCGCTACGCGATCCCGCAGATCAACCTGATCGAGCTGATCCGGCTGGACGGCGAGGTTGCCTCCACTTCGGTCACGACCGCGGTCGGAGCGGTGCTCCTTCGCTACCGCGGCGGATTGCTGCCGGTGGTGGACCTGCGCCAGGCGCTCCATGTTCCCCTGGACGAGGAAGCGCCGGCTCCGGCCGGACCGCGCCCCATCGCGGTGGTGCAAGCGGAGGGCGCGACCTTCGGCCTGATCGTGGACTCGGTCGAGGCATCGCAGGAGATCGTGGTCAAGTCGCTCGGCGACCCGCTTCGCCAGATCCCGGTGTTCGCGGGCGCGACGATCCTGGGAGACGGGCGCGTGGCGCTGATCCTGGACGTGCCCGGACTCGCGCGGCATTCGGGGATCAGCGTCCGGGGCCACGGCGCGGACGAGGCGGAGACCCCGCCGGAAGCTCCGGTTCCGGCGGTCCCGCACGAGATGCTGATCCTCTGCCGCGCCCACGGGTGCCCGGTGGCGATTCCGCAGGCGGACATCGCGAGGCTCGAGGAATTTCCGGAGGGCAAAGTCGAGCGCCTGGGCGAGCGGCGCGTGGTCCAGTACCGGGGCGGCCTCCTGCCGCTCCTCAAGCTCGGCTCTCTTCTCGGCCTGGAGACCCCGAGCGCGGAGGCGCGCGACACCATCCGCGTCGTGGTCGTCGAGCGGGAGGGGCGCTCGGTCGGACTGGTCGTGGACGAATTGCTGGAGATCGTCGAGGAGCCGATCGGAAGCAGCCAGTCTCCGCGACCCGGCGTCCGCGCCTCGACGGTCATCCGCGGCCAGGCGGCCGACGTCCTCGACGTGGACGCGCTCCTCGCGTTGCCGGGGACGCCGGCGGTCGGGGCGGGGGCCTGACATGGCGGACCGGCGGCTCCTCTGCACGTTCACCGTCGCGGAGCTTCTCCTGGGCCTGGACATCGGCTCCGTGCAGGAGGTGCTCCGGGGACAGGAAGTCACCCGGCTTCCCCTCGCGGCCGATGCGGTGCGGGGGATCATCAACCTGCGCGGGCGGATCATTCCCGCGCTCGACCTGCGGCGGTGCCTCGGCTTGGCGCCGGCGCCGGACGGGTCCGGGAGCGCCACGATCGTGGTGCGGGCATCCGATGCGCCGGTGAGCTTCCTGGTCGACGAGGTGGGAGACGTGGTCCCCGTCGACGACGAATCAGTGGAGCGCCCTCCCGACACGATACGTCCGGGAGCGCGGGAGCTGATGCACGGTGTGGTCCAGCTTCACGACCGGCTGCTGCTCGAGCTGGACCTGGGACGGGTTCTCAGGGCGGCCTACGCGTAACGAGAGGGACCGGCGGCAGGCCGGACGCCACGGAAGGAGCACACGGTCATGATCTTCACGGTTCGACGCCAGCTCGTGGGGAGCGCGCTGCTCGCCCTTGCCGGATTCCTCGTTTTTGGCGTGGTCGCATTCGTCACGGTGAGCGACCTCAAGATCAACGGAAAGCGCTACCACCGCATCACGCAGGGGAAGGACCTGGTGGCCGACGTCGTCCCGCCGCAGGAGTACCTGGTCGAGTCCTACCTGGCCGTGCACCAGATGCTGGGCGAAACGGACCGGCGCCGGCTGGATGACCTGATCCAGCAGGGGCAGGATCTGCGGGCGGCGTTCGAAGCCCGCCACGAGCACTGGGAGAGGACCCTTCCGGAAGGGCCGCTCCGGGAGGCGCTCTTGAAGTCCGCGTACGAGCCGGGCGTCGAGTTCCTTCGCGCGCGCGACGACGCGTTCGTCCCGGCCATCCGCCGCGGCGACCAGGACGCGGCGCGCCAGATCGCGGAGACCGTGCTGAAGCCTCTGTACGAGCAGCATCGGAAGGCGGTGCTGGAAGTGGTGCAGCTGGCGCGCCAGTCCACCGGGAAGGAAGAGCGGGAGGCCTTGGCCATCGCCCAGCAGCGGGTCGCCCTCCTCCCCGAGGTGGGCGCGATCCTCGCCGGCATCACGGTGACGGTCGGGCTTCTTCTCTCGCGGCGGCTGGTCCGCGGCATCGAGCAGGCGCGCCAGGTGGCGGAGAAGACCGCCGGCGGCGACCTCACCTCGCGCGTGGCGTACCGGTCGCGCGACGAGCTGGGCCAGCTGGCCGACGCCACGAACCAGATGGTCGAGTCCCTTCGGTCGATCCTCTCCCACATCGGCGACCGCGCGGTCACACTGGCGACCGCCTCGGAAGAGCTGTCGTCGGTGTCCACCCAGATGATCTCGAGCGCCGAGGAGACGTCGCAGCAGGCGAGCATGGTCTCGTCGGGCTCCGAGCAGATCAGCCGGAACGTGGAGAGCGTGTCCGTGTCGGTGGAGCAGATGATCGCGAGCATCCAGGAGATCTCGAAGAACACCAGCGAGGCCGCCCGGGTCGCCTCGCTCGCCGCCGGAGAGGCCGACATCACGAACGTCGCCGTAAAGAAGCTGGGCGCATCCAGCGACGAGATCGGCAAGGTGGTCCAGGTCATCAACACCATCGCCCAGCAGACGAACCTGCTCGCATTGAACGCGACCATCGAGGCCGCGCGCGCGGGCGATGCCGGACGGGGGTTCGCGGTCGTGGCGAACGAGGTGAAGGAGCTGGCGAACGAAACGGCGTCGGCCACCAAGGACATCAGTCAGAAGATCGAGGCGATCCAGGCCGACACCACCGACGCCATCCATGCGATCGCCAAGATCAGCGAGACGATCCAGCAGATCAAGGACATCTCCAACTCGATCGCCACGGCGATCGAGGAGCAGCTGGCGACGTCGGGCGAGATCGGGCGGAACCTGACCGAGGCCGCGCGGGGCAGCGGCGAGATCAGCGCCGGCATCGTCAAGGTGGCCGAGATCGCGAGCGACACCGCGGGAAGCTCGGAGAACACGCAGAAGGCGGCCGAGGAGCTGGCGCGCCTGGCCGCGGAGCTCCGCGGAATGACGCAGCGCTTCCGCTACTCCGATGACCCGGCGGGAGGGATGAACGCGATCCAGCAGGTCGCTGCGGCGGCGCCGGCGACGATGCTGGCGATGACGGCGGCCCGGCGCGGGCGCCGGGCGACCGACGCACCGGTGGTGGAAGCCCGACGCGAGCGGAAGGCATCGTGACCATCCATGAACGCGCGGACGATCCGAACAGGAGGCGGTTGATGACGGCTCTGGTGGTCGACGACTCGCGATCGATGCGAGCCATCCTTTCGAAGCAGCTCCGCGAGCTGGGCTTCGTGGTCGAAGAGGCCCAGAGCGGTCAGGAGGCTCTGGCGCGGCTCCACGTCAACGGGGCAATCGATCTCGTCCTCCTGGATTGGAACATGCCAGAGATGGACGGCTGCGAAGTGCTCAGCCTGATCCGTTCGGAGCCCAAGTACAAGCAGGTGCGGGTCATGATGGTGACCACGGAGAGTGAGATGTCCCACGTCGCGGTGGCGCTGGAGGCGGGCGCGAACGAATACCTCATGAAGCCGTTCGACCGGGAGTCCCTGCTCGAGAAGCTGGTGCTTCTGGGCATGGACCCGGCGGGGCGCTGAGCCGGTGCGCCGGATCCGCGTCATGGTCGTGGACGACGTTGCGATCGTGAGGCGCCTGGTCATCGATGCCCTGAGCGTCGATCCCGAGATCCAGGTGGTCGGGATGGCCGCGAACGGACTCGAGGCTCTCGCCAAGATCCCCTCCCTCAGCCCCGATCTCGTGATCCTCGACTACGAGATGCCCGAGATGGACGGGCTGGAGACCCTGCGCGAGCTGAAGAAAGCGTACCCCAAGATCCGGGTGGTGCTCTTCAGCACCTACACCCGGCACGGCGCGAAGGTGACGCTGGACGCCCTGTGGCTGGGCGCCGACGACTACGCCACCAAGGTGACCGCGAGCGACCTGGTCGCGGCAACGCGCTGCGTGCAGATCGAGCTGATCCCCAAGATCAAGGCCCTCTGCCCGCCCGACGAGGAGCGCGAGATGCGGGCGGGTGCGGCGGCCATGGCCGCGGCAGCGCCTGCCGGGGCGGCTGCCATGGCGCGCGAAGGGGCGGGGCGCGCTCCGCGGCGCGGCGCCTCCCCCGCGCGGACCGAGATCGTGGCCATCGGAGCCTCGACCGGCGGGCCGCGTGCCCTCGCTGCCATTCTCGAGCGGCTCCCGCGGGACTTCGCCGCGCCGATCGTCATCGTCCAGCACATGCCTCCACTGTTCACCAAATCCCTCGCCGAGCGTCTCGACGGCTGCTCCGAGCTTCGCTGCTCCGAGGGAGAGGATGGCGCGGTCCTCGGCCCGGGCACCGTGTGGATTGCTCCGGGCAACTGGCACATGAAGGTGAGCCGTGTAGGGAACACGGCCTCGCTCCGGCTTTCGGGCGAGCCGCCCGAGAGCTCCTGCCGCCCGGCGGCCGATCCCCTCTTCCGCTCGGTGGCCGACGCGTACGGGCCCGCCGCTCTGGGAGTCGTTCTCACCGGCATGGGACAGGACGGCCTCAAGGGATCGGAGCGGATCCGGGAGCGCGGCGGCGCCGTTATCGCCCAGGACGAAGCCACCAGCGTGGTCTGGGGAATGCCCGGGGCGGTGACGCGCGCAGGGCTCGCGGACCGGGTCCTGCCCGCCCGTGAGATCGCGGCCGAGATCGCGCGCCGGGTCGCGGCGGGTCGACGGCGGACGCCGGTCGCCTGACGTGGCCCTCCCCGCCCGTGCCCCTGCCGCCGAGACTCCGCTGACGCCGGCCTCCTACGGCTACCTCCAGCGGACCATGGCCGGTCGCACCGGGACGGTGCTGGAGCGCGGCAAGGAATACCTGGTCGAGGCGCGCCTCTTCGAGGTGGCCAAGAGCGAGGGCTTCGCATCGGTGGAGGGGCTTCTCGAGGGACTCCAGACCGAGACCGAGTCGGGAGGCCTCCATCGGATGGTGGTGGAGGCGATGCTCAACGGAGAGACCTCGTTCTTCCGCGACCACTACCCGTTCGAAATGATGCGGCAGTCGGTGATCCCCGAGCTTCTCGAGAAGCGCGCCGCGACACGCACCCTGCATATCTGGTGCGCGGCGGCGGCCAGCGGCCAGGAGGCCTACAGCGTGGCGATGCTTCTCCGCGAGCATTTCCCGGAGACCGCCGAGTGGAGCGTCCGCATCCTCGCGACCGACGTCTCGGACACGATGCTCGCCCGCGCGCGCGCCGGCCGGTTCCGCCAGCTGGAGGTAAACCGGGGGCTCCCCGCCGCTCTCCTCGTGCGGTACTTCGACCGCATCGGGAGCGACTGGCAGATCCGGGAGCCGGTCCGGAAGATGGTCGAATTCAGCCACCTGAACCTGGCGGCCTCCTGGCCGCCCCTTCCGCTCGTGGACCTGCTCCTCCTGCGCAACGTCCTGCTCTACTTCAGTTCGGACGTCCGGCGGACGATCTTGCAGAACGTGAGGAGAACTCTGCACCAGGACGGCTTTTTGTTCGTGGGGGGCGGCGAGACGAGCCTGGTGTTGGACCCGACCTTCGAGCCGGTGCGCGCCGGGAAGACGGTCTACTATCGCCTGGGGGCAGCGTCATGAGCGTCGCCACGATCGAGCTCAAGGAGTGGCTCGAGGCATTGACGGAGGTGATGCGGGACTATGCGGGCCGCTCGCTCAAGTTCGACGGCCCGCCCCTCGTCGAGGCGCGCGACTTGAGCGAGCCGCGCCCCGCGGCCTACGTGGCGATCCTGGGAGAGCGGTGCAGCCTGCATCTGGGCCTCTCGTCCAGCATGGGCGGCTGTCGGGCTCTGGTCCGGGCGCTCCTGGGCATGCGGCAGCGCGACCCGATCACCGACGCCGAGGTGGTCGACGGCATGAGCGAGATCCTGAACATCGCGGCCGGCAAGGTGAAGTCCCGGATGGTCGTCCGGGACGGCTCGCTCAAGCTGGGGCTCCCGATGTTCGTGCAAGGCCAGGTCGGCTACGGCGAGAGCACCGAGCGGGCCTCGGGCGACGTCATGATCGGCCCCGTCCCCTGCCAGCTTCTGGTCTACCGGAGATCGCGGTCATGACCGCGCGGGGCGCGGCGCGCGCCGCCCGGCACCGCGCGGGGCGAATCGGCTCCGCCCTGGCGGCAGCGACCGCGGCGACGCTTCTCCTCCCCACCGGCGCGGAGACGCCGGTCGCCGAAGCGGCAGCCCGCGCGGCGTTCTTCCTTTCGGGCGGAGTTCCCGGAGAGTCGTTCGGCTGTTCGGTGGCGGGGGCCGGCGACGTGAACGGAGACGGTTACGGCGACGTGATCGTCGGCGCCTACCAAAGCGGACCCGTGGGGCAGCCGGTCGGCCGCGCCTACATCTACTTCGGCGGGCTGCGCCCCCAGAACCGGCCCGACGTGATCCTGAGCGGCGAGGCGGTGGGAGACGCCTTCGGCGTCTGCGTCGCCCCGGCGGGCGACATGAACAAGGACGGCTACGCCGACGTGATCGTCGGCGCCTACCAGAACGACGCGCGCGGAGCCAATGCCGGAAGGGCCTACGTTTTCTTCGGCGGCCCGCGGCCCCACGAGCGGCCGGATCTGATCCTGAACGGCGAGGCCGCGGGAGACGCCTTCGGCTACGTGGTCTCCTCCGCGGGGGACGTGAACCAGGACGGCTACGCCGACGTGATCGTGGGGGCCTACGAGAACAGCGCGCGCGGCGCGGGAGCCGGGCGCGCCTATGTCTACTTCGGCGGGCCGCGGCCCGACGCGATTCCGGACATGATCCTCTCGGGCGAGGCCGCCGGGGACCGCTTCGGGATCTCGGTCGCCGCCGCGGGGGACGTGAACCGTGACGGCTACGGGGACGTGATGGTGGGGGCCTATCAGAACGACGCCGGCGGTAAGGACGCCGGACGCGCGTACGTGTTCTTCGGCGGAGCCAGACCCGACGACCGGCCCGACCTGGCCCTGACCGGCGCCTCCGCGGGCGACGCGTTCGGGTTCGCCGTGTCCGGCGCCGGCGACATGAACAAGGACGGCTACGCCGACGTGATCGTCGGCGCCTACCACAACGGCGCCGGGGGCAAGGACGCCGGGCGCGCGTACGTCTACTACGGCGGCGCCGCTCCTTCCGAGCGGCCGGCGTTGGTCCTGACAGGCGAAGCGGCCGGCGACGCGTTCGGCTACTCGGTGTCCGGCGCCGGGGACGTGAACGGCGACGGTTTCGGCGACGTCGCCGTGGGGGCCTACGGGAACGACGCCGGCGGCTCGGCCGCGGGGCGCGCGTACCTGTTCTTCGGGGGCGGGGCCGACGTCGTGCCGGACTTCATCCAGACCGGCGAAGCGACTCTGGACAATCTGGGCTTCGCGGTTTCAGGCGCGGGGGACGTGGACGGAGACGGCACGGCCGACCTGGTGGTCGGAGCCCCCTATAGCGACGGCGAAGCGGGGCGCGCCTACCTCTCGCGCGCGATCGCCAAGGCCAGGCGGATCGTTCAGCGCTGAGGGGGTGCGGCTCCCTCACCGACCGGCGGACGCGGCGGCGCCCAGGGCGCCGTGTTCTTGATGAGCAGGATGTTCCCTGTGTTCAGCCCCTGCACCATCACCTCAACGATCTCCGCCGCGAACTGGGTCCCCGCCTTCTGGGTCAGCTCCTTGACGGCCGCCTCCACGGTGAGCCCCGCGCGGTACGGGCGGTCCGTCGTCATGGCGTCGAACGCGTCTGCCACGTTCACGATCTTCGCAGCCACCGAGATCTCGTCGCCCTTCAAGCCGTCGGGATAGCCCTTGCCGTCCACCCGTTCGTGGTGGTGGCGGATCATGTCGACGACCCGCTCCAGGAAGCGGACCCCTTTCACCATCTCGGCCCCGCGGAGCGGGTGCATCTTCACCAGGCGCCACTCATCCTCGGTCAGGGCGCCGGGCTTGTGCAGCACGTGGTCCTCGGTGTGGATCTTGCCGATGTCGTGGAGGAAGGCGCCGAATTGGATCCGCTGCACTTCCTCGGGCGTGAACCCCATCTCCTTCGCGATCCCCACCGAGTAGGCCGTGACGCGCTCCGTGTGCCCGTGCGTGTACGGATCCTTCTCCTCGATTCGGGAGACCAGGAGGCGGACGGTGGAGATGTACGAATCTTGCAGATCCTTGAACAGCCGCGCGTTCTCGATCGCCATGCAGGCCGACTCGGAGAGAACGCGAAGCATCTCCAGATCGTGCGACCCGAACTCCTGCCCGCTCACCTTTTCGCCCACGGCCAGGATGGCCGCGAGGCGCTGCTTCATGACCACCGGGCAGACGATCGTGAGCCCCGCCGAGAACAGGGACCCGACGTCGCTCTCCACGTCGGGGTCGTGTTCCAGCTGCCCCAGCCGGAGCGGCTGGATCTCCTCGCCGTCCAGAGGCAAAAGCGCGCGCACGAAGGGCCCGTCGTACTGGAAGGTGATCCCGCGGGCTTGCTCCTCCTTCATCCCCTTGAAGGTCCAGGCCACGAGCCGCGTCGGATCCTCGCGCTGGTCGGTGAGAAAGAGGCATGCGGAGTTCACCCGAAGCTGCCCGACCACGCTCAGGATCAGCGTGTTCAGCGTGACGTCCAGGTCCAAGGACGAATTGAGCTGGTGGGTCAGCTCCATCAGCGTCTCCAGGCTGTAGACCTGGAAGCGGAGCTCCTTGTTGCGGACCAGAAGGTCTTCGCGGTTCCGCGCCACCTCCGTCTCGAGCTCCTTGTTCTTGCTGGAGAGAAGCTCGGTCTTCTCGATCCGCTCGAAGATGCGCCGGACCTTGATCAAGAGCTCCTTCGGTGAGAAGGGCTTGGTCAGGTAGTCGTCGGCGCCGTGCATCAGCCCCTGGAGCCGGGCGTCAACCTCGGCGCTGGCCGAGACCATGACGATCGGGATGTGCGCCGTGTCCTTGCTGCTCTTCAGGGCGGCGCAAACCTCGAAGCCCGTCTTCTTCGGCAGGCGGAGATCCAGGATGATCAGGTCGGGTGTCTCGCGGCGCACCGCCTCCAGCCCCTCTTCCCCCGTGAGGGCGGTGTTCACCTTGTACCCGTTCTGCGTCAGCGAGATCTGGAGCAGGTCCACGACGCGGCGGTCGTCGTCCACGACGAGAATCGTCCGCTTGGCGCGCGTGGACAACGGGTCGGCGGGTGGTCGCAGGCTCTCGATGGTCACCGGGTGGTCTCCGTGGGAGTGGGGTTGGACTGGCGCTCACCGGGACCGCCTGTGGGAATGACGGCGCCGGAGCTCAGCGGGTCCAGCTGCGCCGGCTCGGCGGCGGCTTCGGCTCCGGTGCGGACGGCCCGGGAACGCGACTCCAGCTTGTCGAGGACGCCCAGGAACACCTCGACCAGGTGGGGATCGAACGGCGTCCCCCAGTTCTCGGCGATCACCTGCCGGGCCTTCTCGTGAGGGAGAGCGCGCCGGTAAGGGCGGTCGCTGGTCATGGCGACGTACGCGTCGATGAGCGACACGATGCGTGCGCCCAGCGGGATCTCCTGCCCCCGGAGCCCGTTGGGGTACCCCTCGCCGCCCCAGCGCTCGTGATGATTCCGCACCACGTCGAGCACCTCGTTCGGGAAGGTCATCTCCTCGAGAATCTGCGCTCCGTGGGTCGGATGCTGCTTGATGAGCGCCCATTCTTCCTGGGACAGGTGCGCCGGGTTCTTCAAGATCAGGCCGCTCACGGGAATGGTGCCGATGTCCCGCAGCACGGCGCCGTAGATCAGCGACTTCACCTGGTCGCGCGGGTACTGGAGAACCCGCGCCATCGCGGTGACGTAGCGAACCACGCGCTCCGTCCCGCCGCGCGCGAACGGGTCGCGGCTCTCGAGCAGGGCCATCATCCCGCGCACCAGTCCCAGGGTCCTGTCCTCCTGCGAGCGGTGGTAGCGGGCGTTGGCGATCGCGACAGCCCCCTGGAGGGCGAGCGTGGTGAGCAGGTCCCGCTCGTCCTCCTCGAAGCGGTTCCGGCCGCTGCGGAAGCCGATCAGGAGAGCGCCGATCAGCTCTCCCCGTACGCGTAGCGCCAGCCCCCACTCTAGGCCCATCCGGAGCAGTTCGACCAGCGGCACGGCGGCCTCGTCGCCTCCCACCTCGAGGGTGAAGAAGGTCTCCTCGCCCGCGACGCGCTCGACCGCTTCGGGCAGGATCTGGCGGTCGTTCAGCTGGCCCCGGGGAAAGCCGCGTACCTGCCGCGGGACCAGGACGCCTCCTCGGTCGGGATCGTTCAGGAAGATGGCCAATCGCTCCACGCCGAACTGGCCCATGACGCTGAGCCCGAGGAGGTTCAGCACCTCGTCCAGATCGAGCGCGAGATTCAGGGCGCGCGTGATCTCGAAGAGGTTCCGAAACTCGATGATCTTCCGGCGAAGCTTCGTCTGGAGCGCGGGGAGATCCGAGCCGGAGGTCACCGCGGCGGCGGTCTCCACGGCCGCGACGTCGGTGCGCGCCTCCAGCGCCGGCGCGTTTTCCTCGAAGAGGAGGGCCCCGCCTCCTTCGACCGCTGCCCTGGCCTCGCCCCGAAGCCCGCGCGCGACGATGGAGCGCTCGGTCTCCTGGTAGACGCGAGCCTGGCGGACGAGCACGGCGGTGCCCAGGAGACAGAGGCGGTTCACGTCGGTGAAGTCCAACTCGACGCGCTTAGCGCCCCTCGCCTGGCACTCGAACAGCACCCTGTCGAGCGAGCGAGCGCCGGCTTCGTCCACTTCACCGTGCAGCGCGAAGCGGAATTCTTCCCGAGAACCCAGCCGTTCGATCTTCAGGGCTTTCACGACTCCTGGTGTCTCCCGTTCTCGAGGTCAAGGAAGCGGCGCAGGATGCCCGCGGGATTCAGGACCAGGGTGACGCTGTTATCGGGGGCGACGATTCCGCCCAGGATCTCCTTCACGGGACAGAGCCGGGGGGGAAGGGGCGTCAGGCGAGCGTTCTCGCGCCAGACGATCCGATCGAAGCCGACCACCGCCGAATCGCCGCCGGAGCGGATCACCGCGACGGGGCAGCCCTCTTTCGCGGCGGCCGCGGCCGCGCCGCGGCGCGAGTCGCTCGGGGCCAGGGCAGGCCAGGCATCAGCGGGCTCCTCCGGAGAGACGCCGTCGAAGAGCGCCGCAAGGGAGTGAACCGGGCGCTTCTCCGCACCCTCCAACACCAGATCCTCAGGCGAGGCGTGGATGCGCTCGACGGCGCTCCACGGCAGGGCGATGCGCTGCCCGGCGGCCTCGACGATGAGGAAGGACCGGAGCGAGCGCGCCATCGGAAACTGGAGATGGATCGACGTGCTGGAGGGACCGGGGCGCTCGATGGTCACGAAGCCGCCCAGGTCGGCGAGCGCCCGCTCCAGCGCGCGCTCGGCCCCCTCGTCGAAGCGGTACGCCCCCTCCAGCGCGATGCGGGCTTCCAGTCCCTCGCGGGCGGCGCTCAGGCGGATCTCCTGCGTATCGCCCGGCACTCCGCTCGGCTGGGCGCTCTCGAGCAGCTTCACGAGGAGGGGAAGCAGGATCGAACCGATCTCGGGCTCGAAGCCGACGCCTCCGGTCTGGAGCGTGAGCACGGTGCGCCGGCTGCCGCCGTCGTTCCTGGATGCCGCCGCGTACAGCTCGTCCACGAAGCGGTCCAGCGGATCGAGAAACTCCCAGAGAAGGCTCTCGTCCAGCTCGCGGGCCCGGCGTTCGAGCATGTACTGGAGGCTCATGAGCTGCCCCAGCTCGTGGCTGATCGCGCGGAGGCCCGACATGGTCTCCTGGAGCTCCTGGTGGAGCACGAGGGCCTTCCCTTCCAGGGGGTCCTCCCCTTTCCCGCCGAACTGGATGCGCCGCCGCTCCACCTTCTTCACGACCGACTCCCACTCGCTCAGCACCGTCTGCGCGGAGTGAAGCGTATCACCCACGGTATCGCTCATCGATGCGATGCGGTCGTTCTGGTGGATGAGCGCGTTCTTGATCTCGAAAGTGAGGGCCAGCATGTTCTCGCTCGGGCCGACTTCGGGGGTCCCTTCGTCGATGACCCCGCGGGACGCGGAGAGCGCCTGGGCCTTCGCGACCGAGAGCCCAGTGCGGAGCTGCTCGACGGCATCGCTGACCACGCCGGCATGCTGCACCAGTGCCCCGAACCCTTCGGCGCGAAGCTTCTCGGCCAGGCGAGCCTCGGTGCTAAGGGCCACGCGGCAGTGGGCGACCATCTCGCTCCGGTGGTCGGGCCGGAGCTGCCCCAGCTGGAAGAGCGTCTCGCGCAGCTCCAGGGCCAGGCTCGCCAGCTCGGTGACCCCCAGCCACTCGGCGCTCCGCTCGACCAGGCGGACGGCCAGCTCGACCATGCCGGACATCCCGCTCGACTCGAAGTCGGGATCTTCGGAGGCGAGCATCTTCTCGACGGCGTCGATCTGCTCCTTGATGAGGGCGCTGAACGTGGCGGCGAGCCGGGCCATCACCTGGGCCGAGCTCAAGTGCTCGGAGGCCGAGGTCCTCATGCCGCCTCGGCGACGAGGCGACGCTTCAGGTCCCGGGCGCGGCGAAGCAGGCGCTCGACCGCGGCCGTCGGAAGCGGCCGGGCCGTGGCGGAGCCGCCGGAGGCCTGGAACGAGGCGACCGCGGATTTGGCGTCCTCGCTGGTGGCGTGGATCGCGGTGATGGTCTCCCCGACCTTGTATTCGATCTCGCTCGAAAGACGGGAGATGGTGTCCGTGGCTTCACGCGCGAACTCGGCGAGGCGCCGCGTCTCCTCGGCGATGGCCGCGAACGCCTCGCTCCCGGAGCGCGTTGCCTCCAGCGCGGCGTTCAGCGCGAGGAGCGTCGCTTTGTTGGTGACCCGCTCGGCCACGCCCGCGAGCTCGTTCGCGCGCATGAGCCCGGCCGCCAGGTCCTCGATGCCGTCCGCCGCCGTGTGCACCACCGCGTCCACCAGCTGGGCCGGCGTGCGCCCGCCGCCCGCGACCGCCTCGGTGAGCGGCGCGTTGAATCCCGCGACCAGCTCATCCAGCCCATCGACCAGGGCGTCCAGCTCGCGCACCACGTCGGCGCGCGCCTCGATTCCCCCCGGCAGAGCCGACACGACGGCGTCCTCGTCGAGCACCGGCGGCTGGTCCCGCCGTTCCTTCGAGACCGGAGGCGCCTGGAACGGACCCTTCGCGGCGGAGGACGGGGGTTCGTCGGCGCCGGCGGGCCACGGAATGGGGAGCGGCTCGCCGTCGGCCGCGACCAGCTCCTCCTCGCTCATCGTGAGGCGGCTCATCACCGGCATCGTCACGCCGACCCGGGCCGCTTCCAACAGCTCGCGCAACGGTCCCACGCGGAGCTCGGGGACTTCGGTCAGCGGATCCTTTCCATCGCGGAACTGGAGGCTCGCGAGCTCCGCGTGGCGTTTTGTCTTCTCCAGCTGCTCGGCCGCGCGCGCGGCCTTGTCCCGCTCGCGCGCGAGCTCGTCGGGCGCAGCCGACGTCGTCGTTCGCACCGGCATCGCCTTGGGCCGGACCGCGAAACCCGCGACGACCGCCGCGAGGACCGCGATGACGCCCGCCGCCGCGAGCCCGTAGGGACCATGGATCAGGTTCCCGGCGGCGCCGGCGGCCGCGGCGCCCACGAACACGGCTACGGAGATTCGCGATAGCCCCGTGGCGGGGCGTGAGGCGGGCCGGCGGTCTCTCGCCTCAGCTGGCATGGCTGGTTCTCCTGGGGGTACCCGCGGCGGAAACGGGCGGCATGACGGAATCGAAGATCGTCCAGTAACGAAGGCAATGAACCATCTCGGCCCTTGCCTTGTAGACGGTCCCTACGAGGGCGGTCAGCTCGGCGTCCGCGATGGCGACCTCGGTCTCCTTCAGCTCCCTGCCCGGCACCAGCCGGGGGAGCGATGGAATGAGCAGCGCGAAGCGCTCGACGCCGCGCGACAGGACGATCCCGTAGCGAATGTCCGCGGGCCCGGGGCCGGGAATGTCCAGATACGTGCAGAGATCGAGAGCGGGGATCATCGAGCCCCGAAACGCCAGCACGCCGACCGCGGGGCCGTTCTGGCCCGGCAGTGGCGCGATGTGGTCCCCTTCGATCAGACCGACGACTTCCTCGACCGGAGCGCCGAAGAGGATCTCGCCGACCGGAAAGACGAGGACGCCGCGCGTGCCCAGGGCCGTCCCTGATTCGCGTCGCACCCAATTCCTCCTTGAGTTTTCGCCCGTGTGGTACGCGCACCGAAAAGGCAAAGAGCGTGCCGCGACCTCCCCACACCGCGCGAGCGCAACCCTTGCTCCTGTCACGCGACGAAAGGCGTCCTGATCGAGTCCTGCACCGCGGTGCGGCCAGATCCCGCGCGCTTTCTCCGTGCGCGACGCAATTCCGACCGCGATTCGCAACGCCGGCTGTCCGGACTCCGCGGGTGGTTCCACCCGACCCTTCGGCTGGAAGACACCACATCTGGAGTCAAAACATCTCTCCGCACCGAGGTGTCAGCTTTCCTTACGATCACTCAACTTATTGCCGCGCCATTGCTTATGTGACCGGGCCTGGTGGCGATTGTGTCCGGCACGGAGGGTGCATCTTGCGATGGTGGAATCGCGCGGCGAGTGCCGCGTGCGCAGAACGGATCAAAGGAGTGGGGTGGGTCCGGAGAGGGAGGCGAGCCATGACGGCAGCCCGGAAGTTCTTAGCCAGCAAGACGAATCCTCGGAAGGTCAGGCCGACCGCGTACGTGGTGATGAATTGTCTCCTCCTCACGAAAGCGGAGGGGACGCCCCAGAACGGCGACCCGCTGCCTCAAGAGGACGTCGACGGGTATCTTGCCGCCCTGAAAGACCAACTCGAAGCCCAGGTGCCGTTGCCGCCGGAGCGCAGCCGGCTCCTCTCGCGTTATGACGTGGCGGCGTGGAGACGGCTGGCGAGCGCGCATCGCGGATCGCTCCGTTACTTGATCTATCGGACGCCCGAGGACCTGCTCCTGATCTCGGTTGGCTCGTTCGAGCAGAACGGTCCGTACATTCCGAACCGGCGCGAAGGGCTGTTGCCGGGCGAAGAGGCGGACGTGGGCCGGAGTCCGAACTGGTACCACTTCTCCTATACGTACGGAGAGCTTCTCGAGAATCCGAGCGTGACGCTGAGCACGGTCCTCGAGAAGCTGACGGTGAGCCTGGACCGCTACAACAAGATGCTCTCGCACATGCGCGGAGAGCACTGGAGCCTCGCGAAGCGCTTCAAGAAGGCGCACGTGATGCGGCTCTCGCGGACGGTGGACGAGGACGCGCGCGACGAATCGCTGCGCGCGATGCAGGATCAGCTCCTCGACGCCTACGGCGAGTGGAAGCGGACCGGCGAGCGGCGGCACCTGGACGAGATCCGGGGCCTCACGCTCGAGATCCGGCTCATCGCGCCCGACTTTCAGTTTTCGCTCCCGAGCGGCGGAGGCGCCTAGCGCCCCGCCCCGGAAGCGCACGATCCCCCGCGCGCCCTTCGGTCCCCCGACCTCTACACTCCGGAGGGCGCGCACCCCCTGACGCACGAGGCCCGTCTCTTGGCGGGCCTTCTGCTTTGGTCGTGAATAGCAGCCGGGCGCTACGCGGAAAGATAAGGGGAAAAATCAATCCGTGGGACTCCGACTACGACGACCATTCGCCCCACGGATTGATTTTTCCCCTCCCGGACCACCCACGGTCCACACGACAACGACCGGTACCGTTTGTGTGTTTCGTACATCAGCCCCATCGGTGAATCTTCTCGACCTGGAGGGGTATTTTCGATCGACTGGTGGAGTAGGAAGCACGCGGGATGTTGGAGGAGCGGGAAAACAATCCGTGGGGCGAATGGTCGTCGTAGTCGGAGTCCCACGGATTGTTTTCCCGCTCCCCATCCTCGCGTAGCGCCCGGCTGCTATCAGCACAACAGACACCGGGGTGTTACCGAATCTCGTAGTTGGGAGCTTCCTTGGTGATGGTCAGATCGTGCGGATGGCTCTCGCGGAGCCCTGCAGCGGTGATGCGGACAAAGCGGGTCTGGGCGCGGAGGTCCTCGATCGTCGCGACGCCGCAGTAGCCCATGCCGGCGCGGAGGCCCCCGATCATCTGGTAGATGACGTTGGACACGGGGCCCTTGTAGGGAACCCGGGCCTCGATCCCTTCGGCGACCAGCTTCTTCAAATCCTTCACGCCTTCCTGGAAGTAGCGGTCGCCGCGCCCGGAGGACATGGCCGAGAGCGATCCCATCCCGCGGTAGACCTTGTAGGTGCGCCCTTCCAGGAGGAGCGTCTCGCCGGGGCTCTCCTCGGTGCCCGCGAGCAGGTTCCCGAGCATGACCGAGTGCGCTCCCGCCGCGAGCGCCTTCACCATGTCGCCCGAATACTTGATCCCGCCGTCTGCCATGATCGGGACGCCCGATTTGGCCGCTTCGTTCGCGCACTCGAGAACCGCACTGATCTGCGGCACGCCGACGCCCGCAACCACGCGCGTGGTGCAGGCGGAGCCGGGGCCCATGCCCACCTTGACGCAGTCGGCGCCCGCGCGAATCAGATCGCGCGTCCCCTCGGCAGTGGCCACGTTTCCCACGATCAGCTGAAGGGTCGGGTGCGCCGACTTGACCGCCCGCGTCGTCTCGACCACGGCTTTCGAGTGGCCGTGCGCGCTGTCGATCACGACCACGTCCACGCCCGCCCGCACCAGCTCGGCCACGCGCTCGTTCGCGTCCGGTCCGACGCCGATGGCGGCCCCGGCGCGGAGGCGCCCCAGGTGGTCCTTGCACGATCGGGGGTACGTGATCCGCTTCTGGATGTCCTTCACCGTGATCAGCCCGCGCAGGTTTCCGTGCTCGTCCACCACGGGGAGTTTCTCGATCTTGTGCCGGTGCAGGATGCGCTCGGCTTCCTCGAGCGTGGTCCCGACGGGGGCGATGACCAGGTTGTCCTTGGTCATGACCTCCTTGACGCGGAGGTCGGGGCTCTTCACGAAGCGGAGATCGCGGTTGGTGAGGATGCCCACCAGCCGTTTCCCCTCGGTGATCGGGACGCCCGAGATGCGAAACTTCTCCATCAGCTCGAGGGCGCGGGCGATCGGGACGTCGGGCGGGAGCGTGATCGGATTCACGATCATGCCGCTTTCCGACCGCTTCACCTTGTCCACCTCTTCAACCTGCTCCAGGACCGAGAGGTTCTTGTGGATGATCCCGATCCCCCCCTCACGAGCGATCGCGATGGCCAGCGCGCTCTGCGTGACCGTGTCCATGGCGGCGCTGACGACGGGAGTGTTGAGGGAGATTTCGCGGGTGAGGAGAGTGGTGGTGTCGACGTCGCGCGGATGCACTTCGGAGTAGCCGGGGACGAGAAGGACGTCGTCGAACGTGAGCGCGTACTCCGATGGGATGCGCTCGCGCACGGTCTCCGGCCGCTCGCTTGTTGCGAACTTCTCGCCGGGGGCCGCGAATGTCCTCATGTGCTACTCCGGAAGTCCAGTGTCGATGCGCTCGCTGAGCGTGAAGTAGAAGGTCACGCCCAGGCGAACCTGCGCGTACCCCTTGTTTCCATTATACCCGCTCGGGAAGTCCTTCGGGTTCGAGGCGAATATGTAGTGGTACACCCCCTCGGCGGTCATGGCGATGTGCTTGGATGTCTGCCGCTGGACCCCCACCATGCCGTAGATGCCGGGGTCGGCCCTCCGGAGCCGCTCGAACGTGACCGGATCCTTGGCGGCCCCCAGGTCCTTCGTCTGGATGGACCAGACGTACATGCCGCCGCCGCCGCCGAGGTAGGGGCGCATCTTCTTGCCGTCGCGCACCAGGTAGCGGAACCCGAGCGTCACGGGGACGCTGGTCGCCAGCCAGTAGCGGTCGTCGTTCTTGTCGAGGCGATTCCACGCGTAGCCCACCGTCAGGTCCATCCACAGGTGATCGCTGGTGACGTAGGAGAAGACGAGGTCCCCGGAGAACCGCGGCTTCGCGTCCTCGGCGGTGATGCGGTCCTGGATGAACTTGATCATGCCACCGCGAAAGCCGATCCCTCCGAATCCGACGAGATCGGACGCGAAAGCGGAGATAGGTAGAGTCATAGCCAGGAGGGCCAGAAACCCTCCCACGACACGTCGTGACATCAAGATTGGAATTCTCCCTGGGTGGCGGGCGGGGTTTTCCCGGCCAGCCGGCATGTGGTCGTGGTGGCCGCAGTTTAGTGGGTTACGGCGGCACGTGTCAATCAGCGCGCGGGCCGACGCCGGGCCGGCGGAGGGGCGCGGCTCCTTGACAGAACCGACGCCGCCGCATAGTGTTCTCGGGCTCGGGTGGCGGTGTAGCTCAGTGGTAGAGCAGGGGAATCATAATCCCTTGGTCCGGGGTTCGAATCCCTGCGCCGCCACCAGTTTACGTCACTCGCAACCCCTCCGACCCGGACGTGGCCATGACCATTCCCCCGACATCCGGTATCCGGTCCGCGCGCCGGAAATCCACCCCCCGGCTGAACCCCCGCGACGCCACGCTGGAGCGCATCGCCGCGCGCGGGATCGAGGCGGAGCGGCTGCTTTCGGCGCACTCGGCGGTGCTCGTCGCGGTGTCCGGAGGGCCGGATTCGGTCGCGCTGCTCCATTTCCTGGCAGCGGAGCGGTCGCGGTCGGGCCGGCCGGAAGCGCTCGCGGTCGGGCACGTGAACCACGGGCTCCGCGGCGCGGCCTCGGACGAGGACGCGGCGTTCGTGAAGCGGTTGGCGGAGAGCCTGGGCATGCCCCACTTCGAGGCCACGCTGCCCGAGGGATCGCTGCGTGCGACCGGCGCCGCCTCGCCCCGGCCCCCGCGGCCCGACGCGCTGGCTCCGGAGGCCCAGGCCCGCCGCCTCCGGTACGGCGCGCTTCGCGAGCTGGCCTCGAGCGCCGGAGCGCGGGTGGTGGCGGTGGCCCATACGGCGGACGACCAGGCCGAGACGGTGCTCTTCCGCATGGCGCGCGGAGCCGGCCTGCGCGGCCTCTCCGGGATGGCCCCGCGAGCGCGGGTCGAAGGGGTGTGGCTGATCCGGCCCTTCCTCGACGTCACGCGCGAGCAGGTCCTCGCGTATCTCGGGCGCCAGGGCGACATCTACCGGGAGGACGCATCCAACGCCAGCCTGGGCGCGGCACGGAACTTTCTTCGCCACGAGGTCCTCCCGAGGCTCCGCGATCGCGTCAATCCGGCCGTCCGCGAGGCGTTGCTCCGGGAGAGCGACCTGTTCCGCGAGGCGGACGCCTACCTTGAAGGCGAGGCCCGCCGCTTGCTCCGGGAGGTGGTCGTGGGAGCGGAACCGGGCAAGATCGTGCTTGATGCGCCGCGCCTCTGTCGGTACCCTAAGCTGTTACGTTCCTATATTTTCCGCTGTGCGCTGCACGACTTGGACGGGGTTTTTCGAGAGCTTTCGTCGACCCATGTAGACGTACTCCATTCCCTGGCCACACAAAGCGGCGGCCGTGCGGCCGATTTCCCGATGGGGATCCATGCCAGGAGGGAGCGGAGGAGTATCATTTTGACCCGGCGGAATCGGGAACCGTCGGGCGACAAAGTCCATCAAACAGTGGAGACATCCGGCATTTCTGCCGATTCCAGGAAAGGAAGTCCATCCGAGTGAATCCCAACCCGGAGCAGCCCAGTCCGATGAGCCCGCGGAAACGCGACGACCAAGGCCTCGTCGCCCATAAGCAGCCGGAACGGCGCGAGCGCAAGCGCCCGCCCGCTCCGCCACGCCCACCGCAGCGAAAGCCGACGCCGTTTGGCCCGGCGCGGCCGCTGCGGACGGCGCTCCTGTGGGTGATCCTGGTTCTCGCGGTCCTCGTGTTCGTGCAGGTGTACGGCGAGATCAAGGCCAAGACCCACGAGATCCCCTACTCCGAATTCCTGGGGCAGATCGACACCGCCAACCTCAAGTCGGTCACGATCGTCGATCGCGAGGTGGCGGGCGAGCTGAAGCAGAGCGCGCTCACCCACGTGGACGGCCGTCCCGTCTCCTACGTCTACTTCAAGGCCTACCTCCCCGCGGAAGACAAGGACCTGGGCCGCGCGATCCTGGCCAAGGACCCCGCCGTGACGATCACGTCCAAGCCGGCGGGGATGAACTGGTGGGCACTGGTCATCTCCTACATCCCGATCCTCGCGATGGTCGTCCTCTGGATGATCATGATCCGCCAGATCCAGGCGGGCGGCGCGAGCGCCATGAAGTTCGGGAAGAGCCGCCCCAAGGTCGCCCTGGAATCCAGCCCCAAAGTCACGTTCAAGGACGTGGCGGGCGCGGACGAGGCGAAGCAGGAGCTGGAAGAGATCATCGAGTTCCTTCGTGACCCGAAGAAATTCCAGCGGCTGGGCGGGCGCATCCCGAAGGGCGCACTCTTGCTCGGTCCTCCGGGCACCGGGAAGACGCTCCTCGCGAAGGCGGTGGCCGGCGAGGCGGGCGTTCCCTTCTTCTCGCTCTCCGGATCGGACTTTGTCGAGATGTTCGTGGGCGTGGGCGCGTCGCGCGTGCGCGACCTCTTCGATCAAGGGAAGCGGAACGCGCCCTGCATCATTTTCATCGACGAGATCGACGCGGTGGGCCGCCATCGCGGCGCCGGACTGGGCGGGGGCCACGACGAGCGGGAGCAGACCCTGAACCAGCTCCTCGTCGAGATGGACGGCTTCGAGTCGAACGACGGCGTGATCCTGATCGCCGCGACCAACCGCCCGGACGTGCTCGATCCCGCGCTTCTCCGCCCGGGCCGCTTCGACCGCCAGATCGTGGTCGACGTGCCCGACGTGCGCGGCCGCGAGGGGATCCTCCGCGTCCACACCCGGAACATCCCGGTGTCGGAAGAGGTCAACTTGACCACGCTCGCGCGCGGTACGCCGGGCATGGTGGGCGCCGACCTGGCCAATCTCGTGAACGAGGCGGCCCTCCTGGCCGCGCGCCGGAACCACAAGAAGGTCGGCACCGTCGACTTCGAGGACGCCAAGGACAAGGTGATGATGGGCGCCGAGCGGCGGAGCCTGGTGATCTCGGACGAAGAGAAGAAGAGCACCTCATACCACGAGGCGGGACACGCGCTGGTGGCGTGGCTGCAGCCGGGGAGCGATCGCGTGCACAAGGTCACGATCATCCCCCGCGGGCGCGCGCTCGGACTCACCGCCTACATCCCCGAGGAAGAGCGGCACTCCTTCTCGCGCGAGTACTGGCTGCGCCTGCTGACCCATCTCATGGGCGGCCGCGCCGCCGAGCAGCTGGTGCTGAACCATTTCACGACGGGCGCCTCGGACGACATCCGCCGCGCCACGATGATCGCGCGCCGCATGGTTTGCGAGTGGGGGATGAGCGAGAGGCTCGGCCCGCTGACCTTTGGCACTCGCGAGGAGTTCGTCTTCCTGGGTAAGGAGATCTCCCAGCAGCGCGACTACAGCGAGAAGACCGCGATCATGATCGACGAGGAAGTGCGGAACCTGGTCGAGGGCGCCTACAATAAGGCCCGCCAACTCCTCTCGGACAACATGGAGAAACTGCACGTCATCTCGATCGCGCTCCTGGAGCGCGAGGTGCTCGACGGCGACCAGCTGGAACGGCTCCTGGCCGGCGAGAAGCTCGAGCCGCTCTCGCGCCGGGGCAGCGGTGACGGCACCGCCCCTCTCCCGAGCAGCGTTGAAGAAGAGAAGCCGCCGCGCCCCGCGCGCACTCCCGCGGCCGGGCTCCGCCCCAGCGAGAGCCCCGGGCCGGCCTGATGACGTGCGGCCAGACCTGGCCGGACTGATCCTCGTTTACCGGACCGGCTCGTGGAACCTGAGCGAGCGGGTCCGCGTAGTAGGAATCCTCAACCTCACATCCGATTCGTTCTACGACGGCGGCCGCTACCGCGAGCCCGCCCGCGCTCTGTCGCGCGCCGAGGCGATGGCGGCCGAGGGTGCCGACGCCGTGGACGTCGGGGCCCAATCGACGCGCCCCGGAGCCGGCGCGCCGGTCGGCGTGGAGGAGGAGTGGGAGCGCCTTCGCGCGGTCGTCCCTGACTTGGTCCGCATGGGGCTCACGGTATCCGTGGACACGTACCGCGCCGAGGTGGCCCGCCGCGCACTCGACGCCGGGGCCGCGATGGTGAACGACGTGACCGGGCTCACCGCCGAGCCGGAGCTTGCGAGCCATGTCGCGCGGAGCGGCGCGGCCCTGGTGCTGATGCACGCGCTGGGCGCTCCGGACCACATGCACGATCAAGTCACGTACGAGGACGCCGCCGGGTCGGTGCGGAGCTTTCTCGAGCGCCAGATGCGGGTCGCGGTCGCGGCGGGCGTGGCCGAGGAGCGGATCGCCCTCGACCCGGGAATCGGGTTCTCGAAGCGCGCCGCGCAGAGCCTGGAGGTGCTTCGCGGACTTCCGCGCTTGACCTCGCTCGGGCGACCCCTGTACATCGGAGTATCGCGGAAGTCGTTCCTGGCCCACGCGACCGGACGCCCCGTCGAGGAGCGCCTGGCCGCCGGGCTTGGCGCCACGATCGCCGCCGTCGCCCTGGGCGCCCGGATCGTCCGGACGCATGACGTGCGCGAGACCGTGGACGCCGTTCGGATCGCCGAAGCCGTGTGGAATCCATCTCCGCTGGGGGGCGGCCCGATGCCCGCCCCGGTCGCCAAGGCGGCATCGGCCGAGGCCCGGACATGATCGATATCAAGCCCCAGTTCCTGGTCGACGCCGCCGACATCCTGATCGTCGCGTTCCTGTTCTACCGCCTCTTCATCATGATCAAGGGAACGCGCGCGTCGCAGATGTTCGTGGGGCTGGTCATCATCGTCTTCGCGTCGATCCTCGCGCAGTGGTTCCGCCTGAACGCGCTCAACTGGATCGTGACCAGCTTGAAGACGGTGTGGGTGATCCTTTTCGTGATTCTCTTCCAGCCCGAGCTCCGCGCGCTGCTGACCCACATCGGCCAGAATCGGCTGGTTCGCGCCCTGATCCGGGTCGAGGAATACGGCGTCGTGGCGGAGAGCATCAAGGCGGTCGAGGAGATGGCGAAGGACCGCCGCGGCGCGATCATCGTCTTCGAGCGGGACATGGGGCTGCGCGACTACGTGGAGACCGGCACGAAGATCGACGCCGCCGTGAGCGCGGAGTTACTGGAGACGATCTTCACGCCGCACTCGCCGCTGCACGACGGAGCGGTCGTGATCCGCGGGGACGCGATCGTCGCTGCCGGCTGCATCCTGCCGTTGAGCCAGACGCGCGGGCTGTCACCGCTTCTGGGCACCCGGCACCGCGCCGCTCTCGGCTTGGCCGAGGAAACCGACGCGGCCGTGATCGTGGTCAGCGAGGAGACCGGCGCGATCTCGATCGCCCACAAGAGCGAGCTCAAGTGGAACCTGGACGAGGGCCAGCTCCGAGGCGAGCTGGCCGCCATCTTCAATCCGCGACCCGACGAGACCCCCGAGCCCGAGGAAGTCACCACGCAGGAGGCATAGGCCTCCCTTCAGCTCATGTGTCGTCGCCCGGCCCTTCGAAGTGGAAGAGGTGAAGGACGCGGTGAATCACCGGTGCGAGCAGCACGCCCGCCACGATCAGGAAGATGAGCCCGGAGTAGAGCGCGTAGAGCCCCTCGAAGATCCTGCCCGGGTTCGTCGTCGGCGGGTCCACTGGCCCCATCCCGCCCAGGAGCATGGCCGCGTTCACGAACGCTTGCTGCCAGGACAGGTGCTCGTAGTGCTCGTACCCGACCATGCCCAGGGCGAGCGAGGCGAACACCAGAAGGGCCGAAATGGAGAGGTTGAACAGGAAGCGCCTTATGAACGCGGCGCGGGACATGGGCATGTGGCGGTGTTCGTACACGAGATCCTCCCCGCGCTTGCGCGTCACGACGCCGGCTTCATCGCTTTCCGGCTCCGGTGCCCAGCGTCCCCCGTGCGTATCCCCAGAGATACGCGGCATCGTACGCCACCTTGAGCGCCGGGACCGCAAGAAGCGCGACTCCCGCGCCGACGCGGCCCCGGCCGCGGCGCGCCTGGCTCAACGCGAAGAGCAGGGTGCCCGCCAAAAGCGCCGACCACGCCGGACGGAACCAAAATCCGGCGATGAAGAGGGCGAGGGCGAGCGCGTACTTGGCCGCGATCGTGGCGTAGAACCAACCCTGCACCCGGGATTCGCCGTCGCCGTAGCCGAAGCGCCGGTGCTGCCGCCAGAAGGAGCGCAAGTCACCCCGGGGGTGCCAGCGCACGACGGCGTCGGGGGCGAACGCGAAGCGGAAGCCGGCCTTCTTCAGCGCCAGCGCGAACGGGGTGTCCTCGTTGTGGTCCCAGCGCTCGTCGAATCCGCCGACCTTTTCCCAGGCCGAGCGGCGGAACGCGATGGAGCGGGTCGAGGGAAGAAAGCGGCCCAGGTTGACCTCCGAGAGCCGGGGCGCGGAGATGACGCCGGCCGCACGCTCAAACCAGGTCGTCCCCACGGGGCGGTAGAAACCGGCGACGACGTCGACGCCCGGATCGGCGAACGGCGCGGTGATCCGCTCCAGCCATTCGGGTTCGACCTGGACGCCGGCGTCGGTGCAGGCGATGAGCGCCGAGCGCGCGGCGCGCGCGGCGGCATTCCGGCCGACGGAGCGGTTCCCCGGCGCGGACAGCCAGCGCACGCGAGGGTCGGCGGCCGCGCGGGCCCGCAGGCGTGCCGGCGTCGCGTCCGCCGAGCCGCCCTCCGCCACCACGATTTCATCGGGAGCCCGCGATCCGGCCAGAAGCGAATCGAGGAGCGCGTCGATCGACGCCTCCTCGTTTCGAACGGTGACGATCAGGGTGACGGGATCGCGTGCTACCGGCGACCGCCCGGCACCGGGGGCCGCTTCGCGCGCCGCGTCCCCCACGCCGGCTACCAGCCGCCGGGGCGGGTTTCCGCGATCGCGTACGGCTGCTTGTCCCAATCCCCCTGCTGGAAGTAGTGCTTGCCGACGCGCATGAGATCGTCGGGAGCAACCGCTTCCATCTTCGATGGGAGCGTGAGCAGATAGTCGGCCGGAAGCCCGAACAGATCGGCCCGCGCCCACTGGAAGGCGCGCGAGGTATTCGACGAGAACAGGCTGTAGAAGGTGCCCACGGCGTGGGTCTTGGCGGCCCGGAACAGCGGATCCAGCTCGGGGCCGACCAGCTCCAACCCCGCCACCTTCTTGAACTGGCGGAAGAGAAGCTTGACCATGGCCTCCTCCTGCAGGGTCCCGCTGATCGTGAGGGTCGCGACGATGGGAGATTCGTCGACCCCCTGCGCCACGATTGAACTCGCCTGTTGGGTGATGGCCTCGGCCTCGATGTACCTCGCGAACCACCCGTACGGCCCGGAGAGGAGGGAGTTGATCACGTAGAACTCCGGCATCTCCATGCCCGCGGCCGGCGGCCCGTTGAATGCGAGCTGCACGGTCGAGTTGACTCCGGCGCCCAGCTCCCACTTCTCGCGGAACCCGGGGAACGGCAGGTCGCGCGGCACGGGGCCCGGATGAAACGGCGCCGCGCTCACCTCGCGGAAGGCTTCCGTCGCCGCCGGCGCCACCTCGGCCGGGTTCACGTCTCCGAACACCGCCACCACCAGGTTCTCCTTTACGACGAATTTCCGGTGGTACTCCGCGACGGCCGATGCGGGGATCGAGATGAGATTGACCTTGGTCCCCAGTCCGGGCAGGCGGTATCCGCTCACGGTGTATTTGGTCGGGAAAATGAGCCGCTGGCGCTGGGCGGTGTCGTCGTCCAGCCACTTGTCGAGCGCGTTCAGGAGCACGATCCGGGACGCGTCCACGGTGACCGAGTCCAGGTCAGGGTGCGCGAGCATCGAGCCGATCCGATTCAGCGCCTCCTTCCACTCCGTCGCGGGGACCGACAGCGACACGCCCCACATATCGCGGTCCTGGTAGGGAACCAGGGACCCCATCAGCTCGAGCGACTGCCGGTACGTGCGCCCATTCCTCTTCGGATCGTTCGAGTTGAACATGCTCTCGCGCGTTAGGGACGTGATCCCGTTGTTCTTGTCGGTCTCGAACCGCACGCCTCCGTTCAAGTACGCGGCGACGGTCACCATCGGCGCCGAGTGATCCACGCCGGTGAGCAGCCGAAGCCCGCCGGGAAGCGCGGCGCGCTCCACGCGGCCGCGGCCCGACTGGAGCGGCGTCGATGGGATGGACGCGAGCGGCTGGTCGATGCGAGCGCGGCGCGCCTCGTCGGTGCTCGCGGTCGCCTGCGGTCCGGTCCGATACGTTCCCTGGTACAGCTCCAGCTTCTCCCGGAAACGCTTCTCGAAATCCCTCTTCAAGCCAAGGCTGTCCGCCGTCCGGTCGGGCATCATCTCGATGACGGCGGCGTTCTTCCAATCGAGGTACTTGCGCGCCACTCCGGTCAGATCCTCCGACCGGACGGCCGCGATGCGCTGCGCGTTGACCTCGTCGGCCCCGGTGTGGCCCTGGAAATAAGCGACCGCCGTGCTCCGTCCCAGCCCCCACATCTCCGACTGCGACTGCGTCTCCCGCACCAGGACCGCCCGGATGCCGGCGGCGGTCTCGTCGGCCGTGACCGGCTGGGAGCGGATCTTCTCGATCTCCTGAACCAAAACCCCCTCGGCTTCCGGCATGTGGGACGGGTCGGCGGCCAGGGTCAGCGACACGGAGCCCCCGTCGGCGACCATGGAGCGGTGCGCCGCCGCGGCTCCGAACTCGCCCGCGCCCTCGCGCCCGCGGCGGTCGAAGCGCGAGCCGGGCGCGTCAACGAGGACCGCCATGAGCACGTCGAGAGCGACTGCGTCCGCCGTGCCCCACGGGGGAGCCCGGAAGCCGGCGGTCACGACGGAGCCCTCGGCGTCCGGCGGATTCGCCTGCGAGCGCACGATCGGCCCGGGGATCGCGGTCACGGTAGTCCGCGCCTTCGCGCGCGGCTTGCCGGTCGGCAGGCCCTGGAAGGCGGAGGCGATCTGGTCGGCCACGACGTCCGACTCGACGTCGCCGTCCACGACGACGGTGACGTTCTCGGCCACGAAGTTCTCGCCGTAGAAACGCTCGAGGATGGATTGCTTCAGCGCGGCCACTTCCAGCTCCGGAGCGTGGATCGGCGCCCCGAGCGGGGTGTCGCCGTAGAGTGCCGCCCGCACGGAGTTGATCGCAACGCCTCCCGCCGCGCTCAGCGCCCCCCGCGAATCGCGCCGCGCCTTGGCCAGGGCCTGGTCCACCGTGTACTGGTTGAAGGCGGGGTGGATCACGGCGTCGCTCAGGATGTCGAGCCCCTGCACGACGAAGCGCGAGGGCACGGTCATGTTGTAGATGATGTTCGAGTAGCCGGACTCACTTCCGAAGGCCGCGCCGAAGGACGCCGCCTCCTTCGGCATCTCGCCCCGATGCCGGCGCGCCGTCTCCTCGAACGGCAGGTACGCGAGGGCGGCGGCCGCCCCCCGCTCGCTCCGGCTCTCGTCGCGGCTGCCGGCGTTGATCCAAACCTGGATCGAAGCCAGGGGCCGGCTCTGGTTCTCCCGGACGATCACGGTCATCTTGTTGGGAAGCGTGCGGACCAGGTTCGGGGCGGCGCCGGCGGGGACCGCGGTGCCCAGGGCGCCCAGGACCAGGGCAGCGAACGTCAGGATGGAGATGGGGCGGATGGAGATGGGGTGCATCCCGAAACTCTACCGCATTCGCCCGAAAAAACGAACCCCGGCGGATGATCGCCGGGGCGTGATCTCGCCGGCCGGTGCAGGCCGGCGGCGTGTGCCGCGTCGCGTCAGTGCCGGACGCGTACCACGTTCGTGGCTTGTTTCCCGCTTGGATCCTCTACGGGCTCGAACTCGACGACCTCTCCCTCGTTCAGGGTGCGAAAACCGTCGGATTGGATCGAGGCGTGATGGACGAAAAACTCTTCTCCCGAATCCTCGCGAATGAACCCGTACCCCTTGGACTCGTTGAACCATTTGACCGAGCCGCGGTGTCTCAAGTGCGGGGTCCCTCCTTTCGACATGCTACGTTCGGGATCGAGGGCGCTCTGGCGATCGGCTCTAGGCGTTGACCCCCCGGGCGCGGACGCTCTGGAAGCAGTCCCGACAGTATACCGGTTTTCCGGGTGTGGGGCGGAACGGCACCTGGGTCATCTGCCCGCAGGACGAACAGACGGCTTCGTGAAATTCCCGGGGCGCGCCGCTTGAGATTGGCGTGGGAGACGGCTGGCCGCCCGCTTGCCTCTTTTTCTCGTCGCGGCAGCGGCGGCAGCGCGTCGGCTCGTGCTGAAAGCCGCGGTCCTTGTAGAAATTCTGCTCCCCCACCGTGAATACAAATTCCTCACCGCAGTCCCGACATTTGATTACCTTGTCCACGTCAGCCATGAAGCCTCCGAAGCGCACTCACCGGACAAAACGAAAATTCCCCCCGACGGGTGAGTATCGTGGGGGTCCTCCTGGACACGGGTTACCCGGGAGCGGACGGAAGCGGAACGGGAGATGGGGGAGAGGTGACTGCATTCCACTCAATGCTGCGCGATACTCCGCCGTTACACGGAACCGAATGAGCCCTGCCAAGGTGTAACTATAGTGCGCGATGGGACTTGTGTCAAGACAAATGGTGCGGGGTGACATGGCCAAAACATGGCGTCGATATGCGATTTCCGGGATTCTCGCCTCCGGGCTCATCCTGGCGCTCGCGTGCCTCTGGATCCTCCCGTCGCCGGCGGTCGCGAGCACGCCGCTCGCCGGCCTCGATTCGCTGGTCATCCTGCACACGAACGACCTGCACTCGCACCTCCTCCCCTTTCGCCGCGCCGACACGCTGCTTGTCGGAGGAGCCGCGGCCCGCGCGGCCCTGATCGCCCGCGAGCGGAGCCGCACGCCCAATCTCCTTCTTCTCGACGCGGGCGACGTGGTCCAGGGAACGCCGGCGTACAACCTGTTCCGGGGGGTTCCCGACACGCGCGCCCTGTCGCTCTCGCGCTACGACGCGGTGGCGCTGGGCAATCACGATCTCGACGACGGCCCGGCGGCGTTTCTCCGTCTCCGCCGGTACGCGAGCTTCCCGGTGGTGAGCGCGAACGTCTTCGTGGCCTCCGACAGCTCGTGGGCCACGACGTTCGAAGAGGGCGTTCCCACGGAAGCCCGCGCCGGAGCGCGGTGGGTGGGCGGGGTACCCGTGGCGGAGTCAGCCCGGCTCCGCTACCTCACGGCCCCGTACGTGATCCTCCCGTGGCGCGGGCTCAAGGTCGCCGTCTTCGGACTCACGACGGCGAACATCGTGAACATCGTGCGCATCAGCGCGAACCGCGGGGTCGCCGTGGCCGACCCGATCGCGGTAGCGCGCCTCCTGGTGCCGCGTCTGCGCAGCCAGGCGGATCTTGTGATCGCGCTGACGCACATCGGCGTGGACCAGGATCGCGAGCTGGCGCGTAGGGTCCCGGGCATCGACCTGATCGTGGGAGGCCACAGCCACACGCGGCTCAAAGAGCCGGAGTACGCGGGAGGGGACGGGACGCCCGGCTCGGGCGGAACCCCCATCGTGCAGACCGGCGCGTGGGGCGACATGCTGGGGCGGGGCGTATTCTCGCTGAAGAACGGGCGCCCGGCGGGATTCTCGTACCGGCTCCTTCCGGTGCGTCCCTCCGACGGCGAGGATCCCGCGATCACCGCGCTCCTCTTGCCGGTGGCCGATTCGGTGGATGCGGCCATGGGGGCCTCCATCTACCTCGCGGCCGAGCGCGTCCCCACGCCGCGGCGCGAGGACGTCGAGACGCCCATCGGCAACTTCGCCGCGGACGTCCTGCGCGACGCCGCCGGGGCCGACGTGGGCGTGATGAACACGGGCGGCATCCGCGCCCCGATCCCCCGCGGGCCGGTCACGGTGGCCGACATCTACTCGACGTTCCCGTTCGACAACACGATCGTCGTGGTCCCGATGAGCGGAAACGACCTGCGCGGCCTTCTCGACTTCGTGGCGAGCCGGCTGGGGAAGAGCGACTTCGCGCAGGTGAGCGGCGTCGCGTTCGAGATCACGGGGGACCGGGCTTCCAATATCCGGGTGGGCGGCCGGCCCCTCGAGAGCGACCGCGTCTACCGCATCGCCACCATCGACTTCCTCTACGAGGGGGGTGCCGGGTACACGCGTTTCCGCGAGGCCGGCCCCGCCGATCCGACCGGGCTCTTCCAGAACGAGGCGGCGGTCTCGTTCCTGCGACGCTACCCGGACTACCGCTTCCGGACCGACGGCCGCATTGCCTGGGAGGGCTCGACCCCGGCGCTTCGCACGCTCCAGACGCGGTAGCCAGTCCGGAAATTTCGGCAGCCGGGGCGGAAATTTCGGTTTGACAGCCCCGGAGCGCGGAGATACCGTCCCTCGCGTCTTCTGGCCGGTGACGGCGGCCGTCGCGAAAACGCTTTGGAATCCTGCACTGGTGTTGCCTCGCACTCGAAATTCACGGCTTCAGCGCTGGCACTCCGCACGATTCAAAGCACGACCCGGTGCACGTACGCTGAAACAACTTCCGAACCGGAATCACCCATGAGTTCGGAGGGAGGTGAACTCGATGCGCAAGCGTGGAACGGTGAAGTGGTTCAACGAGGCGAAGGGCTTCGGCTTCATCCAGCAGGCAGGCGGCGAGGACGTATTCGTCCACTACTCCGCGATCCAGGGTGAGGGCTTCAAGACCCTCTCCGAGGGCCAGGTCGTGGAGTTCGAGATCGTCGAGGGTCCCAAAGGCAAGCAGGCGGCGAACGTAACCCCGGTCTAGGCTCGCGCCCAACCGGCCGCCCCGACGCCCCCGCGCCGGGGCGGTTTTGTTTTGCCCCGCGCGGGTATATGATTCGCCGCTTAACTATGCCCGAACAGCGCGACGAGGAAGAACCCAGCCCAGAGCATCCCCTTCCCCCCCTTCCGCCGGAGCCGACGCCCGGCGAGGTGACGGAATCGGGTGTCTTCCGATTCGCGAAGCGCGTCCTGGAGACCGTGGTCGGTCCGGCGCGCGCGATCACCGACCCGAACCTCTTTCACAAACTCTCCCTCGCGGCGTTTCTGGCCTGGGTCGGCCTGGGCGCGGACGGTCTGTCCTCCTCCGCGTACGGCCCCGAAGCCGCGTTCCTGGCGCTCGAGGGAAACGACTTCCTCGCGATCCCGCTCGCCATTCTGACCGCGGTCACCGTCATCATCATCGCCGCCAGTTACATGCGGATCATCGAGCGCTTCCCGGCCGGCGGCGGCGGCTACGTCGTCGCGACCAAGCTGCTCGGCCCGGGCGCGGGGCTGGTCTCCGGCAGCGCCCTCCTCGTCGACTATGTCCTCACCGTCGCGATCTCGCTCGCGAGCTGCACCGACCAGCTCTTCAGCGTGCTCCCGGCCCATTACCAGCTGGTGAAGCTGCCGTTCACTTTCCTGCTCCTGGGGATCTTGACCCTGCTGAATCTGCGGGGCGTTCGCGAATCGGTCGCGATCATTTCCCCCATTTTCCTCCTCTTCATCCTGACCCACGCCGCCGGTCTGATCACGGGGATCGCGGCGAGCGGAAGCAAGATCCCGATCGAGGTGGAGCACTTGCGCGCGCAGTCTACCGTCGCGGCGCAGCAGATCGGATGGGTCGGGCTCCTGATGATCCTCTTCCGCGCCTTCACGCTGGGAGGCGGCACGTACACCGGGATCGAGGCGGTGTCGAATGGCGTGCCGATGCTGCGCGAGCCCAAGGTGGAAACCGCGAAGATCACGATGCGCTACATGGCGGCTTCGCTGGCCCTGATCGCGGGCGGGATCCTGTTCGGGTACCTGCTCTACCAGGTCGGACCGGTGCCAGGAAAGACCCTGAACGCGGTGCTCTTCTCCGCGATCGCGGGGACCGTCTTCCCCCCCGGGTCCAGCCTGGGTCACGCGCTGGTGGTGATCACCCTGATTTCATCCGGCACGCTCCTGTTCGTGGCGGCCCAGACCGGATTCCTCGGCGGCCCGCGCGTGCTGGTCTACATGGCCTTCGACCGGTGGGTGCCATCGCGGTTCTCGAGCCTCTCCGAACGGCTGGTCACGTCGAACGGCGTTCTCTTCATGGCCATCTCCGCCCTGGCGGTGCTGATGGCCACGCAGGGGAAGGTCCACATCCTGGTCGTGCTCTATTCGATCAACGTATTCCTCACGTTCACACTGGCCCAGCTGGGGATGTGCCGGGACGCGTTGAATCTCCGCCGGGAGGGGCAGCCCTGGAAGCGGGCGTTCTCCATCAGCTCCCTGGGATTCATCGTGACCGGCGCGGTCCTCGTGGGAACGATCTCGTTCAAGTTCACCGAGGGCGGATGGGCAACGCTCCTCACGACCGCGCTCCTCTGCATGGCCTGCGTGATGATCCGCCGGCACTACGTGCATACCAGCATGAGCCTCCACCGCCTGGACCAGGCTCTCACCACCGTGCCGCTCCCGAGCGGCGAGCCGACACAGGCGCCGCTAAAGAAGAACGCGAACACGGCGATCCTGACGGTGACTTCGTTCGGCGGTCTCGGAATCCACACGCTCCTGAACCTGTTCCGCGTCTTCCCCGGGCAGTTCAAGCAGGTGGTATTCATCTCCGTGGGCGCGATCGACTCGGGTCGGTTCAAGGGAGCGGAGGAAATCGAGGCGTTGAAGTCCAGCACCGAGGCCGAGCTGAAGAAATATGAGGCGTTTGCGCGGAAGCTGGGGATCCCAGCCGATTCCCGCTACGCCATCGGCACCGACATCGTGGACGAGCTGGAGCGCCTGTGTATCGCGGTCCAGGAGCAGTATCCGCGCAGCGTCACCGTCGCGGGGCAGCTCGTCTTCCAGAAGGAGGGGAGCATCGTCCGGTGGCTCCACAACCAGACGTGCGTAGCGCTGCAGCGGCGGCTGGCCTTCCACGGCCTTCCGATGGTGATCCTTCCGGTGCGGGTGTACTGATCACGGCGGGGCACCGGCTATAGGCTGGTGGAGGTGGGACCGGACCCCGCGCGTGCGCTTCCCCGCGCGGACTTCATCGGCGCACGACGGCCGGGGCAAACCCATTCCGGAGACTCCGTCCCTCGGCGGAGTTCCGGGAGCGGCCCGCCGGTGCTCAGCCGCGAGCCGCCTTCCCCCCAATCCGCAGCCGTTGCCGCCGTTCCGGCGGATCGCGTCGGCCGTGCGCGCAAGCAGGGGCGCGTGCAGCAGCGACGCACGGGGGGCTCATGCACGGAGTGGGCCGAGAGTCGCGTTGCGGGATGGGATCGAGGGGGCCGCGGCTAAGCCCCGTGTTTGTCCGCGTTTGGCATGGGAATTTCGCCCGTGTCGGCGCCGCAGGTGCAGCGCGGCGGGACCGAGATATCGAGTCGAACGTTCGACATCGTCGGCCCCGATCGTCGGCCCCGCCGAACCACATGGGTCCCTTGCCGGACCTCGGGATGAAGCTAGGATAGGTCTGTGATCTCCACGATCCAGCTGGAAACCAAACGCCTCCGACTGATCGCCGGCCACGAGGCGATCGTGCGCGCCGAGATCGACGATCGCGCGGAGATGGCACGCCTCCTGGGCGTGGCGGTTCCGGGAACATGGCCTCCCCCGCTCAACGACGAGGCATCCATTCGCTATTTCCTGCGCTTCACGCTGGAGCACCCCGGCGCGGTCGGCTACGGCTGCTGGTACTGGATGCTCAAGCCGACCAAGAGGAGCGGGGCCGCGCTGTTGATCGGAAACGGCGGGTTCAAGGGACTGCCGTCCGAAGACGGCACCATCGAGGTGGGCTACTCGGTGCTCGAGGGGTACCAGGGGAAGGGCTACGCCACCGAGGGCGTGCGAGCCCTGATCGAGTGGGCGTTTCGGGACTCGCGCGTCCGCCGCGTGATCGCCGAGACGATGACGGACGGGGCCGCGTCGCAGCGTGTGCTGCGGAAGAACGGGTTCGCGCCGGCTGAAGAGGCGGCCGCCGAGGCCGGCGCGGTGCGTTTCGCGCTCTCCCGCGAGACCTGGATCCAGCGCGGCGGCGCCTCGGAATTCGCCCCCGAGGGAGCCTAGTAGGCCACCACCTCCGGATCGAAGATCACCGGCGTCAGCTCCACCATCGCGACCACGTCGAGCAGGTTGTGGTGGAACACGGGGAGCAGCCGATGCGCCTCGCCGCGCTTCACGTAGTCGTGGTAGAGGCCGGGGATCTCCGACCCGCCCACGTCTCCAGCGCGACGCCTCCTGAGAATTCGCCACTCGATCGTCTTGAGCCGGCAATCGGGAAGGTGCTCCTTCCAGCGCCGTCTCGCCATCCAGAGCAGGTCCAAGTGTGGAAGGTTCACCGGAGCCTCCAGCCGATGGTGGGTGGCCCGGTCGCGCAGGAAGGGCACGTCGAACGACTTTCCGTTGAAGGTGACGAGAAAGTCGTGCTCGCGAGCGATCCGCCCCAGCTCGGTGAGAAGCGCGCGCTCCTCCGCGTAGTCGCGCGCGAAGAGCTGGCGCAGGACGAGGTTTCGGTCTCCTACCATGCAGAGCCCGACCAGGAAGACGGGCGCCGCCGAGAGCCCGCAGGTCTCGATGTCCATATAGAGCACCCGGCGATGCCCGAAGCGGCGGAAGAGCCCGCGCTCGGGCGGATCGCCGAGTCCGGCGGCCTCCGCGAGATCGCGCGCGCGCCGACGGCGCGGGCGCGGGCGAGGTTCCGCATCGATTCGATCCGCGAGACGGCCGTCCGGATAGGTGCAAAGCTCCGCTAGCCGGCGGAGAAGCGGAACCGGGCGCTCGCCCAGATCGGTGTAGAGCCGCTCGTGCGCGAAGACCGTCCCGTGCGGGGTCTGCACGACTCCGCCTGGAAGAATCTCCTCGATGCCGGTCGCGATGAAGTGGCGGCCGTGGGTGGCGGCGCCGTTGGCAGGGGCGACCGCGCTGGCGGCGGCGGCGTCGTTGGCAGCGGCGCCGTCTCCGTTGGAAGAGCCGTACGCACCCAGCCCTCCGCCGCGGATGAGCCCGCCGATTCGGTCCCGGAGCGCCTTCGAGAGCATGGTCGCGGTGCGCGCCGGGCCGCGGCGCCTACGCCCCGAGCAACCGGCGCAGCAACGCCTCGCTCGCGGCCTTGTTCGGGATGGGCCAGCCGCCGTGGAGGTCGTAGTCCTGTTGCTGGGCGGGGCGAAGCACGGGGAGACCCACGCACGACGGGCAGCCGATCTCGCAGGGGCAGTCCTCGATCAGCCGGAGGGTCGCGCGGAGCAGCTCCTCGACGATGGCGTAGCCCCGCTCGGCGTAACCCAGCCCGCCCGGATAGCGGTCGTAAAGGAAGATCGCCTGCTCCCCCAGATTGGCGCTGTCGAGGATGCCGCCCAGATCGGGGCGGTCGCACATGGCGTGCAAGGGGAGCAGCGTGATCAGGAGATTCCGGAGCCCCGACATCCCTTCGCTGGGGTTGTGGCCCTGGACGCGGACCGCCGCGCGCACCGATTCCTCGGGGCGGATCCACATGGCGACCGTGTCCAGGTTCAGCCGCGGCAGGTCGAGCGGGTGGTAGCCGATCGCGTCCAGGCTGCGGAAGCGGATTTTCTTGAACGCGACCGTAGCCCAGGAGACGTTGGCGCCTCCGAGCCCGACCTCGCAGTCCCCCCATTTCTTCGTCTCGATCGTTTCCACCAGGCGGAGCCGCGTGTCCAGGACCGGCTGCGTGTAGTAGTCCACCTCCTGGCGCTCGACGTACGCGATCTTCTGCTCCAGATCCAGCTGGCGCACGAAGTAGGTGTCCCCCTCGTGCAGGTAGATCGCCTCGGGGTAGACCAGCTCGGGCGCGCTGATCGCGTCCACCGTGGCGAGCACCGCGTTCCCCCGCTTCTGGTCGAGGATCGTGTATGTGTCGTCGGAGATCGTGCGCAGGTTGACGCGGCCGGCCGGATAATCGGACGAGGACCAGTAGCGGAGGCCGTCCAGCGACTTCATGTATCCCTCTTCCTCGAGCAGCCGTCCCAGAGCCTCGATGCGCGGGCCGAAATACGCCTCGTCCGCGCGCGAGAGCGGCAGCTCGTGCGCGGCGCATGCGAGGTGGGATGCGAGGACGTAGGGATTCGAGGGGTCGATGACCGCGCTCTCGGGCGACTGAGCGAAGAAGTACTCGGGGTGGCGCATCAGGTACTGGTCAATCGGATCGTCGTACGCGACGACGACCGCGACCGAAGGCGCGTGCGAGCGCCCCGCGCGTCCCGCCTGCTGCCACGTGCTCGCGATGGTATTGGGGAAGCCGACGAGGACCGCCGCGTCGAGCGATCCCACGTCGATCCCCAGCTCGAGGGCGTTGGTGGAGATGACGCCCAGGAGGTCGCCGTCGAAGAGGCGGCGCTCGATGGCGCGGCGCTCCTCGGGAAGGTAGCCGCCGCGGTAGGGGCTCAAGCGCTCGGCCAGGGAGCCGGAGCCGTCGGCGCCGCCGTCCCCGCGGCGCCGCCCGCCGTCCTCCAGCTGCTCCCTCGCGTAGCGGTAGATCAGCTCGGCCGCTACGCGCGAGCGGGTGAAGGCGATGGAGGCGACATTCCGCCGGATGAGGTTCACCAGGATGCGCTCCGCTTCGACGCTGGTGGACGCGCGCATCCCGGCCTTCTCGGGGCCGGCGTGCCGCGGGTTCCAGAACGCGAAGAGCTTCGGCCCGCGCGGCGCGCCGTCCTGGTCCACGACGCGCACCGGCTCGCCGATAAGCGACTGGGCCAGCTCGCCGGGATTCCGGATGGTGGCCGACGAGAGCAGGAAGCGCGGCTCGGCGCCGTAGTGGCGCGCTACCCGCTTCAAGCGCCGGAGCACATTCGCCACGTGCGAACCGAAAATGCCGCGATAGGTGTGCATCTCGTCCACGACGACGTAGCGCAAGTTGGAGAAGACGCGGCTCCATCGCGAGTGGTACGGCAGGATCCCCTGATGGAGCATGTCGGGGTTGGTGAGGATGGCGTTGGCGCGCTCGCGGAGCTTCCGGCGCGCCTCACCCGGCGTGTCCCCGTCGTAGGTGCCCGTGGCGAGCGCGCGGGCGAGCGCGGGCGACGATTCGGCGAAGCGGAGGAGCCCGCGGAGCTGGTCCTGGGCGAGCGCCTTGGTCGGAAAGAGATAGAGCGCGGTGGCGCCCGGCTCGAGCAGCAGCCGCTCGAGGATGGGCAGGTGATAGCCGAGCGATTTCCCCGAGGCGGTTCCCGTCGCAACCGCGACGTTCGCGCCGGAGCGCGCGAGATCGACCGCTTCGGCCTGGTGAACGTAGAGGCGCTCGATCCCCTGCGCGTGGAGCACGGCGTGGAGCGCCTGCGGAAGGGGCTCGGCCAGGTCGCCGTAGACGGCGGGGCGCGCCGGGATCCGCTCCACGTGCACCAGCTCGTTCTGGCGCCGGCGCTGGCCGTCGGCCCCGTCGATGAAGCGGCGGTCGCGCGAGGTGAGCGACGTGAGGAGCGCCTCGTATTCGTCGAGGGTCGCCGGCGCGCGCTGGCGCGCCCCGCGGGTCGCGTCGAAGAGGCCGGGGCCGTGCGTCATAGTGTTCGCGCCGATGGGCGCCGAGCGGCTCACAGCATTCCCTCCCCCTCCAGCAGCTTCCGCATCAGCTTGGCGCTGGTCGCCGCCTGCCCCACGTGGCAGTTGTTGAAGAAGACGAACGTCTTCTTCGCCTGGTTCGTCATCTCGCGGATCTTTTCGACCCACTCTTTCAGTTCTTCCTCGGAGTAGGAGTAGTCGTAGCGCGTGCTGGAGGTGCGGGGCTGTTGGGGGGCTTCGGCGGGTCGGTCGGCCGTTCCGCTGAAGAGCGGGCCGAGGTCGCCTGGGACGGGCCCGGCGGCGGTGCGGGCCCCGGCTGCTTTCTCCCCCGTGGATTTCCCCCGGTCGGGCGCGCCCCGGTCGCGCTCCGCCCACCACTTCTCCTTGTTCCTTCCGTGAAAACGCACGTAGCCGATCGGCCCTGTGGTCCGCGCGACGGGCGGGACGAGCCCGGGGAGATCCGGCTCATCCACGCTCACGTAGCCCAGTTCTTCTTTGCCGAGATCCCGAAACACGTCTTCATCCATCCAGGAGCGATGGCGGAACTCGACGAAGACCGGCTCGTCGCCGCCGAGGAGGTCTTTCAGTTGGCGCAGGTATTCCTCGTTCTCCGGCGTGCGCCGGAACGCGTAGGGGAATTGCGCCAGAATCCCCGTCAGCTTCCCCGACTCGCGTAGCGGCTGGATCGAGCGCGCGAAGTCCTTGTAGAGCTGCGGATCGCGTGACCGCATGTGGGTCATGTCGTGGTGCGCCTTCACCACGAACTCGAACCCGGGCGGAGTCTTTTTCTGGATCGCCTCGAACGTCCGCGGGTGCGGGATGCGGTAGTAGGTGGAGTTCACCTCGACCGCGTGGAATTCGCGCGCATAGTAGTCGAGCATCTGCGAGCGGTCGGTGCCGGGCGGGTAGAAGGGGCCGATCCAGTCGCGGAACGACCACCCCGACGTGCCGATGAGGATCTTGGCCGGCGGTGCGGGCCCCACGCGCCTCATCGCCGCTCCTGGGCGAGCACCTGCACCAGGCTGCGACTGGCTCCCTCGCGCGAGAGGCGCTGCGTGTCCCCCTGATCCAAGGCGCCCGCGCGCACGATTACCGCGTCCCCGAAGCGGTCGCGCAGGGAATCGGCGGCCTCCGTCATTTTCCGGCGGCGGTCGTCCGTCGCGAAGAGGTCGTGCTGGTGGAAGCCCTCGGCCGCGACGAGGTCGGAAACCGAGACTCCGACCAGCCGGAGCGGCCGCCCGTCCCAGTTTTCGTCCAGGAGCGAGCAGGCGGTGCGGTAGATGGCGTTCTCATCGTCCGTCACTTCGGCGAGGGCGCGCTGGCGGATCGTGGTCTTGAAGCGCTTGTCGCGAAATTTCACCGCGATGACGCGCCCCAGGTACCCGTCCACGCGAAGCCGCCGCCCGACCTGGTCGCACAGCCGGAGGAGATGCGCCCTGATCCGCTCGCGGTCCGAGAGGTCCTCGGGAAGCGTGTATTCGTGCCCCATCGACTTGACCGGCACCCCCTCGAAGTACGGAACGACCTCGGAGCCGTCGTCCCCGCGCGAGGCGTCTTGCATGTGGTCGCCGTTCAACCCGAAGTGATAGGTCAGGAATTCGCGCGGGAAGCGAGCTAGCTGGCCTGCGGTGCGGATGCCGAGCGCCGCCAGCGAGGCCGCCGTCTTTTCCCCGATCCCGCACAGATCGGAAACGGGCCGCGCCTCGAAAACCGCTCGGAAGCGTTCCACCGAGAGCACGGTGAGGCCGTTGGGCTTCTGGAGTCCGCTTCCCATCTTGGCCACATATTTGTTGGGAGCGATCCCGATGGAGGCGGTGAGGCCCACGCGACGATGCACCGCGCGCTGGATCGCCTTCGCGAGGGGAATCGCCGCGTTCAGGATCGCCTCGACGTCGGCGGCGTGGGGGGGCGGCCGCACCGCCGCTGTCAGGTCGAGGAACGCTTCGTCGATGCTGAAGGGCTCGACGATCGGGGTGAAGTCCTTGAGGGTGTCGAGGATTTGAAGCGAGATGTGGACGTACTTCTTGGGATCCCCCTCGACGAACGCGGCGTCAGGGCATAGGCGGGCCGCCTCGGTGATGGGCATTCCCGCGTGGATCCCGAACGCTCGCGCCGGGTAGTTCGCGGCCGATACCACCCCGCGGCTGTCCTTGGATCCGCCCACGATCAGCGGCTTCCCCGAGTAGCGCGGGTTCAGCTTCTCCTCGACCGAGGCGAAGAACGCGTCCATGTCGAGGTGCGCGACGATCCGCATGGAGGATCAACCTTCCATCCACACCGCGGTGAGCTGCGCTGTCATCTCGTGGCCGGTCTCCATGGCAATCAGGAACGATAGTGCACATATGTGCACCTGTCAAGGGCGGGGCGGGGCCGGACCGGCGTTTCGGGGGTCGTGCGGCCGGCCCGGAGGCGGCGTATCCTTGCACCTCGCCCGCGCCCGGGCGCGTCGACGATTTCGATCGAAGAGGAGGTCGCTCGTGACTACAAGAGCCGTGAACCAAAGCCATAAAGAGGCGGCGACGGAGTTCATGCGCCTGGTCGCCTCCAAAGACGGCGTGCGCGAGGCGTATCGCCGGTACGCCGCCCCGAACTTCCGCCACCACAATCCGTACTTCAAGGGCGACGCCGAATCGCTGATGGCGGCCATGGAGGAGAACGCGGCAAAGAACCCGGAGAAGAAGCTCGAGGTATTGCGCGCCATCCAGGAAGGGGACCTGGTCGCGGTTCATTGCCGGGTGCGGATGAAACCCGGCGAGCCGGGGTACGCCCTGGCTCACATCTTCCGATTCCAGGGAGACCGGGTCGTGGAGCTGTGGGACATCGGACAGGCCGTTCCAGAGAATTCGCCGAACGAAAATGGCATGTTCTAGCGGGCTGCCACGGGCCGTTCTCCTCGATCTGGACGACACGATTCTCGACGACAGCGGGAACGTCGCGCGTTGCTGGCGCGAGGCATGCCTCGCCCGCCGCGCCGAAATGGGCGCCCTGGATCCGGGAGCGCTGGTCGAGGCGATCGAGTGCACCCGGGCGTGGTTCTGGTCCGACGTCGAACGCCACCGCGTCGGCCGGCTGGACCTGGATGCCGCGCGCCGGGAGATCGTCCGAATGTCGCTCGCCGACATGGACGCCGAGATTCCGGGCCTCGCTGAAGCGATCGCGGAGGGCTATAGCACCCGGCGCGACCTGGGCGTGCAGCCGTTGGCCGATGCCGTCGAGACGGTCCGGTGGCTCCGCGAACGCGGCTGCCGGCTGGCGCTCCTGACCAACGGCAGCGGCGCGGCGCAACGGAGCAAGATCGCCCGCTTCGGTCTTGCCGAGTGGTTCGAGCACATCCTGATCGAGGGCGAGCTGGGCTACGGCAAGCCCGACCCGCGGGTGTACCGGCTGGCGCTCGACCGGCTGGGGACCGCGCCTGCCGAGACCTGGATGGCCGGCGACAACCTCGAGTGGGACGTGGCCGCGCCCCAGCGGCTGGGCATCTTCGGCATCTGGATCGACGTTCGCGGAGCGGGGCTCCCGCCGGGGCACGGCGTGCGTCCGGATCGGATCGTCCGGAGGCTTTCTGAATTACGGGAGCCTGTCGCAGCATGCGATTGAGGGAAGTGTGGAACCGCCTCGTTCGAATCCAGCGGGTGCAGTTCCTGGCATCTGGAGAGGATGGACGGAGCGTGCCGTGGACCCGCACCGGACAAGGCTCTGTCTCCGCATGTCTGTGGCCGCCTGACGGTCTTCTCTGGGAAGAACTGGGTATTTGGTGGGAGGAGTCGGGCGAGATCGTGTTTCACAACCAGTTGCTTTGGCGCCATGACCGGCGGGCTGGCAAGCTCCAGCTGGAGCGCGTCCGCCCTGGCGCGGATTCACCCATCCGCCTGGCCACCTTCGTGGCAACCGGTTCCGAGCATCTCCGGTGCTTCGCGCCGCATCGCTGTGTCGCGGACACCTATGCGCCTGCGCTGGTTGTCTCCGAAGTCGGGATCGAGCTGAACTGGGAAGTGCGCGGTCCAGCCAAACGTTACATCTTGACCTCGCTTTATTCCTGATTGCCCGTCGAGCTCGCTTCCCGCCCTACCCTTCCATCCAAACCCTTGTGAGCTGCCAGGTCATCTCGCGCGAGTCGTAGCGGATCTCGTAGTAGTCCGCGTTGTCCGCGAGGAGCGCGAAGTAGTGGATCTTGTTCTCCCCTTCGTGGCGCACCCAGTCTCCCGTCACCTTGGCGATGCGGACCGTCTTGCTCTTCCAGCGAAAGCGGATCGGCTTCATCGTCCCGCCGGAAAACATCGTGATGACCTCGATGGGGTCGTGGATGGATTCGATCATGAAATACCCATCTCTCTCGGAAGGAAACGATCGCGCATGGAGCATCAGCTGAGCCTCCGGAAAACCCCCACCACCTTGCCCGCGACCCTAACGTCGGGATCGGAGGGGCGCACCTCGATCGGTTCGTAGTCGTCGTTTTCGGGGAAGAGAAGGAGCTTGTCGCGGCGCGGGAAGAAGCGCTTCACCGTGGCTTCGTCGCCGATCAGGACCACGGCGATCTCGCCGCTCTTGACGGGGGTTTCGTGCCGGACGAAGACGATGTCGCCGTCCAGGATCCCCGCGTTCTTCATGCTGTCGCCGCGCACGCGGAGGGCGAAGTGCTTGCCGGGGCGTACGAGGGAGCCGTCCACGAGGATGGTGTCTTCGATGTGCTCTTCGGCGAGAATCGGAGCGCCGGCGGCGACGTGTCCGAGTAGAGGGATCTCGAGGAGTTCGTCGGCTCGGCGAAACGCGGGCGACGTGGAGGGCAAGGTGTCCATGTGTGCCGCGCCGCGTCCGCCGGCCAACGGAACTTCGATGCCCCGGGAAGTGAAGCGATCCCGCCGAATCTTCCCGTCCCGCTCCAGGCGGTCCAGGTGGTAGCGGACCCCGTTGGTGGAGACGATCCCGAAGGCGGCCCCGATCTCCCGGAGCGTGGGCGGACGACCCCTATCCCGAAGTGACTCTTCGATGTAGCCGAGAATCGCGTCGGCGGAGGGCGTGCGCGTGGGGGGCCGTTTTCCCCGGGCCCCGGCGAGGGTGGGCTTCTTCTTCATAGCTACGGGAGAAGATAGTGCACGTTTGTGCAGTTGTCAAGGGGCTGCCCAGATTTAATCGTGATCGGCTTCCTAGCCCGCACGGTCGCCGAGAATTGAGTTACATTGTGCGATGGGGTGGCTTGGCAAACTCGCTACCATCGAATGACTCGAGGTGAGACATGTCAACTGTAGAGGGAGAGGTTGAGGTAGTAGAACTCGCGCCAAGTAAAAATGGCGGCAAGGCAATTAAGAAGTCGACGAGGCCAAAGTCGAAGAAGGCCTCCAGGATTAAGAAGTCCGCGAAGGGGGTGGCGGCGGAAAGCGTCAGAATTTCCGGTGATCAGTTGCCGCGCAAGACACTCGAGCAGGCGCTCCGCATCCCAAAAGCTCTCCGTGACGTCCACGCAGGCGGCCCGGCAGAATGGCGTGACATCGCTAGCGCCACCAATCTCTCCCTATCCCAACACAACAAATACTACCTATGGGCTGCGCAGGCGTATGGACTAGTTGAAAAGGATGGTGACTCGTTCTCAATAACTGAGACGGCAAGAAAGATCCTGGCGCCGACGCGTCCGAACGAGGACAAGGAAGGGATTGTAAAAGCTGTCCTGACCCCCGTTGTGTTCAGTCGATTCTTTACGGACTATAACGGGAATCCCTTCCCAGCCGATGAACACATCGGCAATGTTCTAGAGGTTCGATATGGAATACCCCGCGACCGAGTTGAGGAGGCCAAGACTTTAATAAAGGAAAACGGTCTCTTTGCGAGCATTCTTCACCAGCAGCCCGACGGATCCATGTTAGTGCGTCTTGATTCGTCAACTCCGCCACGCCAGGCACCCACAGGGCTAGGCGAAGTTGAACCGACGCAGCCAGCTTCGAGCCAGGCAACACCTATGGAAGATTTCGCAAGCATGTGTTTCGTCATTACTCCGATAGGCGAAGAAGACAGTGAGCAACGGAAACATGCAGACCTGATTTTGAAGAGCATCATAGAACCGGTCGTTTCAGAGGTCGGTCTAACTGCGCGAAGGGCGGATCAAATCGACCGCTCAGGAATCATAACTCAGCAGACTTTTGAGTGTCTCGCGAAGGCACGCGTTTCGATCGCTGACCTCTCATTCAGCAACCCCAATGCGTTCTACGAACTCGGGATTCGGCACATGTGCAAACTGCCCACGATCCAGATTATCCGCAAGGGAGACAAAATACCCTTTGACGTGTCCCAGGGTCGGACAATCAAGATAGACATGACCGACATCTATACAGTTTTCGAGTCCATAGAGTCAGCCAAACGAGAGTTGCGCGAACACCTTCGTCATGCGATTTCAAACGACTATAAAGGCGAAGACAACCCTGTGAACGTTTACTTGCCTGGCCTCACTATCAGCATTCCGCATTGATAACAAGTGGAAGATTTAATGATGAGTGAGCCGTTCGGGACACTGCTACCGGAGTCGATCGCAACGAACCGACGAGGTATTCCTACCCCACACGGTCACTAACGGGAAACAGCTGGAGTTTCCGCATCCTCATTGAGGAGTTCGTCCTACTGACACCCACGCGACTATTCCTCGTGCGCCACGGCGCCACGCACCTGACGGCGGAGGATCGCTTCTCCGGAGCGGTCGGCGTCGACCTGTCGGAGGAGGGACGCCGGCAGGCGGTGCGCCTCGGCGAGCGGCTCCGCGGCGAGGGGATGACCTCGCTCTACTCAAGCCCGCTTTCCCGGGCGGTGGAGACCGCGCGCATCGTTGCCGGCCCGAGCGGACTCGAGATCGAGAAGCGCGATGGGCTGCGCGAGACGAGCCACGGACATTGGGAGGGACTCAGCCGCCGCGAGGTCGAGTCCCGCTACCCCGAGGAGTATGCGGCGTGGGAGGAGGACCCGTTCACCTTCGCGCCGGAGGGAGGCGAGTCCGGCGTGGCGGTGCTCGCTCGCGCGCTGCCGGTGATCCGCGAGATCGTGACGCGACACCCGGGGGAGCACGTGGTGGTCGTCTCGCACAAGGCCGCCATTCGGCTCGTGCTGAGCAGCTTGCTGGGGTTTGATCCGCGCGGGTATCGTGACCGGCTGGACCAGGCGCCGGCGTGCGTGAACGTGCTCGACTTTCGCGACCCCGTGCGCGCGCGGCTCATGCTTTTCAACGACACGTCGCACTACGCGGATCACCCGCGTGAGGCGGAGCAGAACTTGTCCCGCTGGTGGGATGGCGCCAAGGAGGGTTCGTGAAGAAGACGTACCGCCCCGGAGCGGTCGGAGCGCTGATGGACGAGTACGAGCGCGCGACGGCCGAGCTGACCCGGATTCTCGAGAGCATCTCCGACGAGGAATACGCGCGCCTCCGCGACACGCAGACCAAGGACGAGGACTGCCGCTCGATCCAGACGATCATGACCCACGTGGTCGGGGCCGGGTACGGATACGCTGGCTATATGCGTGATGCGTGGGGCATCGAGCAGGCGCCGCACGAGCGCGTACCGATTGCCCGGGCCGACACTCCGGCGCAGCTCCGCGCGATGCTCGACTTCATGATCGCCACGCTGGAGAAGCATTGGAATCTCACGGATGCGGAGTCGAACGCGATCCAGATGCGCGTGCGATGGGGCGTGACATATGACTTCGAGCAGCTCTTCGAACACGCGATCGTTCACGTGCTGCGGCATCGGCGCCAGATCGAGCGGTTTCTGGGGCGGTGAACGAGTCCGACCGGCTTCGCCTGATCCTGGGCGACATTGCCACTCTTGAAGTTGACGCTATCGTGAATGCCGCCAACCGGGCGCTACTCGGCGGAGGCGGTGTCGACGGGGCGATTCATCAGGCGGCCGGACCCGAGTTGTACGGCGCCTGCCGCGCTATTCCGGAGGTGGCTCCGGGAGTCCGGTGTCCGACCGGAGAAGCCCGCATCACTCCAGGCTTCCGGCTGCCGGCCCGCTTCGTCATCCATGCGGTGGGACCGGTCTGGCGTGGCGGCGGCCACCGCGAGCAGGAGCATCTCGCGTCGTGCTACCGGAATTCCCTGGCCCTCGCGCGGGAGCACCATTGCCGCACCGTGGCCTTTCCGGCCATCAGCTGCGGCGTCTTCGGCTATCCCAACGACCTCGCGTCGGCCATCGCGATCCGTGAAGTTCGCGAGGCGTTGAATTACGGTCCCGATTTCGACGCGATTACGCTGGTCGCTTTCAATCGCGAGACCCACGACGCCCTCTTGAACGCGATTGGCGCTTCCACCGGCCGCCCTCGATGACCCTTCCCTTGCGCACCGTCACCGCCACGCGCTACGTCACGCCGCTCCGCGAAGGCGGCTCCCTGCCCGCGATCATCGAGGCCGATGACGACGGCATGTACGTGCTCAAGTTTCGAGGCGCCGGGCACGGGGCCAAGGCGCTCATCGCCGAACTGATCGGAGGCGAGATCGCCCGCGCGGCGAGCCTCCCCATTCCCGAGATCGTTTTTGCCGAGCTGGACACGGACCTGGCGCGCACCGAGCCTGACCCCGAGATCCAGGATCTGATCCGGGCGAGCGGCGGCCTGAATCTTGCGATCGACTACCTTCCCGGCGCCGTCACCTTCGATCCGGTCGCGGAGAAGCCCGACGCCGATTTCGCCTCTTCGGTCGTCTGGCTGGACGCATACCTCACCAACATCGACCGCACGGCCCGGAACGCGAATATGCTGGTGTGGCACCGGCGGACCTGGCTGATCGACCACGGCGCGGCGCTCTACTTTCACCACACATGGGAGAAGTATCGGGAGAAGAGCCGCGATCCCTTCCCGAGGATCGCCGATCACATCCTGCTCCCCTTCGCCGACCGCCTCGTGGAGATCGACGCGGTGATGGCCGCCCGGATCACGCCGGAGACCATCCACGACATCGTCGCCTCGATCACCGATTCGTGGCTTGAGACCGAGACGCGTTTCAGCGGGATTGATCAACACCGAAGCGCCTATCGCGAGTACCTTTTGCAGCGGCTCGAGGAGCCGCGGCCCTTCCTGAACGAGGCGATCCGTGCACGGACCCAGCACGTATGACTATGCGATCATCCGCGTCGTTCCCAAGGTGGAGCGGGAGGAGTTCGTGAACGTGGGCGTGATCGTCTCATGCCCCGGAAACGGATTCCTGGGCGCGCGCATCGAGCTGGACGAGCGGCGGGTCAAGGCACTGGACCCGACCGCGGATCTCGACCAGATCCGCGCGCACCTCGCGACCATTCCCGCGATCTGCGCCGGAGGAAAGGACGCGGGCCCGATCGGGCAGCTCCCCCAGCGGGAGCGCTTCCATTGGTTGGTCGCGCCGCGCAGCACCGTGATCCAGACATCGCCGACGCACACGGGCGTGTGCAAGGATCCGGTCGGCTTGCTGGAGCACCTGCTCGTCACGATGGTGCGCCCGCCGCGCGCCTGAAAGGGATGGCCGAAGCCCGAGCCGCGGCCAGATTGGTTCTCATCGACGCCGAAGGCCGCGTCCTCCTGTTTCTCCACGTCGAGGGAAGCGGTCGCGAATTTTGGGCCACTCCGGGCGGTGGGATCGATCCAGGAGAATCCGCGGAGGGCGCCGCCCGCCGCGAAGCCGCTGAAGAGCTGGGGGCCAAGGATGCTGCGGTCGCGCCGCTCTGGACGGGCCACACGGACTTTGTGTTCGCCGATCGAGAGGTCTCGCAGGACGAGACCTTTTTCCTTCTAAGACAGTATCCCACCCGTTTTGGCCCCGAGGTCCAGCGTGTGCATCGCTCCGAAGGCATCAAGAAAGTGCGCTGGTGGACGCTCTCGGAGATCGAGAGCAGCGCGGAGTTGATATTCCCGATCGACCTGGTCCAGAGGCTGAAAGAGAACCTGCCGCAACTGCGGGGCCAGTGATGCCCGTGGGACAGCTCCCCCACCAATCCCTCGAGGCATTGGTGCGCGACAATCTGATCGCGGATGAAGACCCCGGCACGGCCGCCCTCATCCAGCGACTCCGCGCGGCGCGACGGCGGGGTTACCTGACCAAGGGCGAGTTCGAGGCGGCGTGCTACTGGAAGTCTCCGCGCGCGGCGCACTTGTTCCGGGCGAACACTCCTCGCGGGATTCGCAGCGCCACCACTGCCGCCCTGGGCACTCGCGACGAGGGCCGCCGTCTCGAGGCGCTCCTGACGCTCCACGGCGTTTCGGTTCCCATGGCCTCGGCGGTGCTCACGCTCCTGGACCCGGCGCGGTACGGCGTGATCGACATCCGCGTGTGGCAGCTGCTCCACGCGGCGGGGGCCGTCGAGGGAAATCGCGCGGGAACCGGCTTCACGTTCGCCCACTGGTCGCGCTTCCTCGACGTCATCCGCGGGCTGGGCGCCCGATTCAAAATGCCGGCGCGCGCGATCGAGCGGGCGATCTTCGCGGCGCACGTGAAATACCAGGAGGGACTGCTCTACAGGAAGGTACGCCGGCGGGAGTGAGGCAGGCGCGATCTACGCGCCTAGAACGAATGCAGTCTCCGGGCGATGTCGCGGCCGAACGAGACGAATTGCGCCAGCTGCCGCGACTCGCGCATCCACTGCGCGGTCCAGGCGTTTCCGCTCAGCCCGGTGGTGTCGTGGCGCAGCCACTCGCGCCACGCCATGGGGCAGCCCACCCCCATCGACGGGATGTCGTCCGCCACGAAGCCCTCGGTGTCGCCGTCCCGGATCAGCACGCGGGGCCCGATCCAGATGCGCCGCTCGTCCTCGGTGGACGGGGCCATGCCGTAATAGGCGAGCGTACCGAAGTACCGGATCCGGTCCTCGCCCGCGGGAGGCATTGCGCGGGTGGCCCAGTGCCCGCGGCGGTCGAGGAGGCTCGCCCATTCCTCGATCGCATGGAAGTCGGTGCTCCCGAGATGGCACGTGTCCTGGGCCGCGCGCCGCACCGCCTGTGTGAACGCCAGCATGGTGTGCGCCTCTCGGGAGCATCCCGCCGAATCCAGCCTGGCCGCCTCGTAGGGAATGAACTGGTTGCTGTCGTTCAGCGCCAGGCGGAAAAAGTTGGTGTAGATGCGCTGGGTCCCGCGGGCGGACGCGAACCGCTCGGGGTCGGTCTCGTGCTCCATCACCACCGGCTCCAGGAGAACGCGGCGCCAGGCCTCGCGAGCGACCATGCGCCCCACGCCCGACGTGCCGAGCACGCGTTTCTGCACCGCCGGGTTCGAGAGCGAGGTGCTCCACGTGGCCGCGCGATAGCCGATCGAGTAGCCCGACAGCGTCCCCACCACGCCCGCAAACATGGACACCGGCTTCACGAAGTCTAGGCTGGTGCGGTACAGCTCGTCGAATTGATCCGGAAGGATGGTGGGCGTCGCCGAGGACTTGGGAAGCTCCAGCCAGAAGCCGCTCTCCACGTGTCCCCGCACGGTGAGGGCGGGATAGCGGGTCCCGCTGATCGCGCGCCCGTAGTCGCGTCCGTGCGACGGCGCCGTGAATCGGCGCGAATCCACGTCGTACTCGCTGAAGACGCGCCCGCGCGAGGAAAGCTCGACCACGAAGTGCGACGTCGAGTCGTAGGGGGCGTCGCGATACGAGAGCACGCTCAGGTTATCGAACAGCTCCTCGAACGGCACCCCGGTGGTGTCGGGCCGCGACTGTTTTCCCGCGATGAAGCCCAGCACGAAGAGAGCGAGCAGGAGCTGGAGCAGACGGCTCTTGAGAATGTTCTTGGCGGTGCGGACGAGGTACGGAGCGACCTTGGTTCGGAACAGGCGGCTCGGCTTCACGAAGTGGGCTCCGAAAAGTGGGTGGCATCGACATCATCGGGCTGCGCCATCGAGGCGGGCCCCGATCGCGTCGCCGCACGGTAAGTTATCGGCACGCGGATTCGCTTCTGGAGCGGCGGTGGCGAGGTGTACGCTGGCGTCGCCATCCTGCGAAGGCCGCCTCTATTCCTATACCTTACAAGGAGATCCGCCTGGACATGATCCGACGCTCCGTGCTCTCCGTCACAGTGTTCGCGCTTCTCGCCTCCGTGGGCTGCTCCCCAGGGGCACACTCCAGCCAAGCACCTCCCGACACAGGCCTAGCCGGCGCCTGGCGATCCCATCTCCAGTTCGAAAGCGGCCTGTTCGCCGAGGTTCGCGATCTCGAATTCCTGTACGCCTTCAACGCCGGCGGCACGATGACCGAGTCTTCGAACTACGACGGCGCGCCGCCGGTCCCGCCGGCCTACGGCGTCTGGCGCGAGGTCGCGCCCCGGCGATATGAGGCGAAATACGTCTTCTTCGTCACGAGGGCGCCGGCGGGTTTCGGCGAGATCGCCAAGGGCGGCGGCTGGCTTCCCGCGGGGCACGGCGCGCTGACCGAGGCGATCCGCCTGACGGAGAACGGCGACTCGCTGGAGTCCTCGATCACGCTCGACCTGTTCGACAAGGACGGCAAGCCCGTCCCCGGCGGCGGCCACGCGACCGGCCGCTGCGCGAGGATCCGGTTCTGAATTTGGCTTCACTACCGGCTACCGATGCTCGATGATCCGCGACGTGAGTCCCCGCGCCACCAAGGCCGAGTCCGGCCGCCAGGTTCGCTCGCTCTACCGCTCCCTGCTGGCCGGGTGGAACGAGCGGGACGCGGGCGGCATGGCGGACCTCTTCGCCGCCGACGGCCATCTGATCGGATTCGACGGGACCCAGATCGAGGGAAGGGCGGACATCGAGACCCATCTGAATCAGGTCTTCCTCAATCACCCCACCTCGACCTACGTGTCCAAGGTGCGCGGCGTCCAGTTCATCTCGGACGACGTGGCCTTGCTCCGCGCCGTGGCGGGGATGGTGCCGCCCGGAAAGACCGACATCAATTCCGCCGCGAACGCGGTGCAGAACCTGGTGGCCGTCCGAAAGCCGGATCACTGGCGCATCGCCCTCTTCCAGAACACGCCCGCGGTGTACCACGGCCGCGCCCACCTGGTGGACAAGCTGACCGAAGAGCTGCGGCAGGCCATGAAGCAGACGCACGGCCGCTCGCGGCGATGAACCCTCCGCCGCTACGGTTTCAAACCGCCCGTCTGACGCTCCGCCGGCCCACGCTCGACGACGCGCAGGCGATTTTCGACGAGTACGCCGCGGATCCGGAGGTGACGAAGTACCTCGTCTTCACGACGCATCGCGAAGTCGAGACGGTGCGCGTGTTCCTGCGGGAAGTGACCGCCGCCGCCAAGGAAGGGACACGCTTCCCCTGGGCGATCACGCTCACCGGGTCCGACCGGCCGATCGGGATGGCCGAGATGCGGGTCGAGGGCGCGCGGGCGGAGATCGGGTACGTCCTGGCGAAGAAGCACTGGGGGCAGGGCTACATGCCGGAAGCGCTTCGTTTCCTTGTGGACTGGGCGATGGCCCAGGCGGAGATCCACCGTGTGTGGGCGTTCTGCGACGTGGATAATCGCGGCTCGACGCGCGTGCTGGAAAAGATCGGAATGCAGCGGGAGGGGATCCTCCGAAAATGGTCCGTCAGCCCGAACATCAACGACGTGCCGCGCGACTGCTACTGCTACTCCGTTGTGAAAGGACTCCCCCATGAGCAGCGATAAATCGAAAGAGCCGCGGGTCGTCAAAGGGGACCAGAAGTTCGATCTGGACAAGGAGGCGTTCCGCGCCCGAATGCTGGCGCAGGCGTACGATCCCGCCTACGAGAAGGTATCCGCCGACCTGGAACGGGTGATCGAGGTCGCGTGGGACGTGTACCACGGGTACAAGAAGAGCCCGCGCATGCAGCCGGCCGGCCCCGGGTTCCAGGACCCCGCCTTCCTCCTTCCCGTGGAATGGCTGGAGACGCGTCGCAAGATCCAGGAAGCGGAGCGCCGGCAGAAGGACCCGAAGTCTCCATCACGGATTCTCGTGATCAACGGATCGGCGCGGACCGATCAGAGCTGCCCCGGCGAGATTTCGAAGACGTACCGGCTGGCCAAGATCGCGCGCGAAACGATCGGCGCACAGAAGGGGTACGAGGCGGATTTCCTGGATCTCAGCCGTCTCACCGCCGAGGCGCACCTGGCCATCTATCCGTGCAAGGCGTGCGTCTCGACGGCGCAGCCGCTCTGCCACTGGCCGTGCTCGTGCTACCCGAATCACGCGCTCGGGCAGGTGAACGACTGGATGGCGGAGATCTACCCGCGGTGGATCGCGGCCCACGGGGTCATGATCCTGACTCCGGTGAACTGGTACCAAGCGCCGAGCGTGCTCAAGCTGATGATGGACCGGCTGGTCTGCGCGGACGGCGGAAATCCAGATCCGACTGCGACCCGAGGCAAGAACCCGGCGATCGCAAAGCAGGTCGAGCTGGCCGGCTGGCACTACCCCAAGCATCTCGCGGGGCGCGCGTTCTCGGTGGTCGTGCACGCCGACGCGGCGGGATCGGAGAATCTCCGCCGCATGCTCGTCGACTGGCTGACGGACATCGAGATGATCCCGGCGGGGCCTGTCGCCGGTATCGACCGTTACGTCGGCTACTACCAGCCGTACGCCACCAGCCACGACGACCTGGACAAGGACACGGACTTCCAGACGGAGACCAAGAACACGGCGCTGGAGCTGGTGGAGGCGGTGCGGCAGATCCGGAGCGGGGAGTACAAGCGCCCGGACGAAAACCTCGAGAAGCCGCGTAAGAAGTAGGGCGAGGGCGGGCGGGGACGCCGCGGCTAATCCCCCGCCGGCTGGAACAGCTCGATCACGTTCCCGGAGGGATCCTCGCACAGGATCTGCTGGCCGCCGGGGCCCTTCAGAGTCTCGTTCCGGAACTTGACGCCCTTTCCTCGCAGCATAGCGACCAGCCCCTGCAAGTCCTCCACCTCCAGCACGAAGCGGTTCCAGCCACCCGGTACTGGCTTTCTCCCGTCGGGCATCGGCTTCGCAGCTGACGCCATCGGCCCCGCGACCCACAGAGTCAGATCCCCGCGCGCCAGGATCGCCATCGCCGGTCCGAACTGCTGCTTTACCTGGAAACCCAGGAAGCTCGTGTAAAACGCGACGGCATCGCTCACGTCGTGGACGAGGTATCGAATCGTAGGCATGGCGCCAGTTTACCCGTTCCGCCCGTCGCCGAGCGCTCGATCCTAGCACCCGCCCCGGCCGCCTGCTACCGTACGCGGCCATGGCCTCGCTGACCCTCGCCGCGCTCACGCTCACGTACCCGAACGGCACGCGCGCCGTCGACGGCGTGGACCTCGAGATCGAAGATGGCGCCTTCCTCGCGATCCTGGGCCCGTCGGGGTGCGGCAAGTCGAGCCTTCTCCGGCTGATCGCCGGACTCGAGACCCCCGGTGCGGGCGAAATCCGGATGGACGGGCACGACGTCACCCGCCTCGCGCCCAAAGATCGCGACGTGGCCATGGTGTTCCAGGGTCTCGCGCTCTATCCCCACATGACCGTTGCCGAGAACATGAGCCTGGGCCTGCGCGCGCGGAAGACCCCGGCCGCGGAGGTGGACCGCCGCGTGCGCGAGGCGGCGGAAACGCTCGGACTCTCGCGCTATCTGGGAAAGCGCCCGCGCGAGCTGTCGGGGGGCGAGCGGCAGCGCGTCGCGCTCGGGCGCGCCCTGGTGCGCCGCCCCAAGCTGTACCTCTTCGACGAGCCCCTCTCCAGTCTGGATGCCCAGCTCCGCCAGGAGCTGCGCGAGGAGCTGGCGCGCCTCCACCGCCTGACCCGCACCACCTCGATCTACGTGACGCACGATCAGAAGGAGGCGCTCTCTCTGGGGGATCGGGTGGCGGTGATGCGCGCGGGGCAGGTGCGGCAGCTCGCCTCGCCCGAAGTCATCTATCGCGACCCGCGCGACCTCTTCGTGGCGCGCTTCGTGGGCGAGCCGCCGATCAATCTGATCGAAGGAGAAATCGAAGACGGCGCCGCCGGCGCGGTATTCCTGGCGCGCGGGTGGCGGTTCACGCTGGGCGGGAAGGCGCCGCGCGTGCGCCCGGGAACGGCGCTCTTGGGGATTCGCCCCGAGTGCGTCCTGATCGCGGATCAGGGCGAGATTCCAGCGGTCGTCGAGCGCGTGGAGCACCTGGGCGGCGAATCGCTGCTCCACGCCGGTGGGGAGTGGGGCCGCGTGGTGGTGCGTCTCGCGCCCTCCGCGCGCGCCCCCGAGCCTGGAGCGCGCGTGCTCCTTCGCCCGGACCCCTCGCGCGCCGTCCTGTTCGATCCCGCGACCGGGGAGCGGCTGGCCTAGAGGGCTCGCGCCCCCCTGTGATAGACTTAGGGGACAGCCACGCCGCCTCGCTGCCGTCCCCCCTGCACCGTCGCGGCTCGACACCGAGCCAGCCTGACCCTGCGGAGACATCATGATCCGGCACCGACCGTTCGACCGTAGTGCCAGCGGGCCCGGTTATGCCGGCCGCTTTCTCCCCCTTGTCGCCGTTCTCGCCTTCCTGCTCGCCCCGCCGCCGCCTGCGCGGGCGCAGAAGGATTTCGCGGTTCAGATGGGTCAGGAGTCCGATTTCCGCTGGCCGGGCTACGTCCCCGATGAGCTCCTGGTCAAGTTCCGAAACAACGTTGCCCCGGAGGCCCGCCAAGCCGCCGTGGCCGCCGAAGGCGCCGAGCTCTCCAGGGCCCTCACCGACGACGGCCTGGTGAAGATCCATCTGGCGCCGGGACAGAGCGTCCTCGGCGTGCTCGATCGGTGGAACGCGCGCTCCGATGTGGAATACGCGGCGCCGAATCTGTACGCGCGCGGATTCTTCACTCCCAACGACACGACCATCGCGACATTCGACCTCGCGTGGAACCTGCGCGCGATCCACGCCTACGACGCCTGGGACGTGGTTACGGCCGACCCGAGCGTCGTCCTCGCGATCATCGACACCGGGATGGCGTTCGAGGACCGGGAGATTCCTGCCAACGAGCGCCCCTTCGTGAAGCCGGGCGTCACGATGTACCGCCGCTCCCCGGATCTTCCTGGCCCGTTCCGCGCGGGCTGGGACTTTGTTCACGACGATCCGAACCCGAACGACGACAACGGCCACGGCACCAGCGTCGCCACCATCGCCGCCGGCGCCGCGAACAACACCGCCGGCAGCGCCGGAGTCGCGTTCGGCGTCACGCTCATGCCGATCAAGGTGGTCGACTACCGGAACGACTCGAGCATGGAATGGATCGTCGGCGGGATCCGCTTCGCCGCGGACCAGGGAGCCGACATCGCCAACTTAAGCCTGGGCTTCCCGCCCGTCCGCCTGTTCCGCGTCCTGGGCTATCCCGAAAGCTTCCTCGCGCACATGTTCAAGCCGCTCCGCGATGCCGTGGACTACGCGCAGCGCCACGGGACCATCCTAGTCGCCTCGTCGGGCAATTTCAGCGCGCCCCAGGTGAGCCTCCCCGCCGCCTATCCCGGCGTGATCGCCGTGGGCGCGACGGGCGAGGACGACGCGCGCGCCAGCTACTCCTCCTACGGGACGGATCTCGACCTCATGGCGCCGGGCGGCGACTTCACCGAGCTGAACGGCGATCACGTCCAGGACGGCGTGGCCGCCCTGAGCATCAAGCCGTACCGCTCGGAGGGCTCGCTGGCGAATCCCGATTCGTTCAACGTGTTCGTCTCCTTCGGCACGTCGAACTCAGCGCCGGAAGTCTCCGGAGCGGTCGCGCTCCTTCTCACCCTGGGCGTTCGCGACAAGGGAGCGATCGAGCAGATCCTTCGCTCGACCGCGGTGAACCGCTTCCAGTCCAGCCAGCGCTTCGACCCGAAGTACGGATTCGGCCTGATCCAGCTGGACGCCGCGGTGCGACTGGCCGCGGCGCGGGGCCCCGCCTCCCTGGCCGGAAGCTCCCCGGGAACGATCCAGACGCGGATGGAGTCCGGGAATCCGACGCGCGGCACCGCCCTCCTCTCGTACCGATTGAAGGGAGAGGGCCCGGTGCGCGTGCGAGTATTCGACGCGCGCGGCGCCCTGGTGCGCACCCTGGAGGACCGGGTCGCGCCGTCCGGCACGCACACGATTTCCTGGGATGGTCGCGGCGCGGCGGGAGCCCCCTCCGCGGCCGGCATCTACTGGATGCGCGTCGACTCGCCCGAGGGTTCGGCCGTCCGCAAGGTGGCCCTGCTACGCTAGCCTGTCGTCTGGCACCTGATCGGATCGTTCGCATTTCCATGGAGGGATGCTCCGGATGATGACCCCCACGCTCCGCCACCTGCGCGTTTCCGGCCTCTTCCTCGCCGCCGTCATCGCCATCGCCGTGCCTGCCGGGCCGCTCGCGCGGGCCGCATCCGCCGGCACGCCGGTCATGACCAAGGAGACCGCACTCCAGCGGATCCAGCGTTCCGTGGCGCGCATCGATCGCGAGGCGGCCACGCACGAGGGGGAGGAGCGCGTCGTGCAGCGCCTCTCGCTCCAGTTCGGGATGTCCGAGGATTCGCTCCGCGCCCAGCGCGAGGCGTGGTCCTTGAGCTACGGCGAGATGGCCATGGTCTTCGGCTTTGCCCGCTCCGCGCGGAGGCAGTCTGCGACGCTCCCCGAGCAGATCGTCGAGATGCGCCGGTCGGGCACCGACTGGAGGGCGATCGCGAAGCAGCTCGGTGTGAACGTCGACACCGTGGCCAGACGCGTCCACCGGAACGAGCCGCCGCGCCGGTAGCGGTGTCCCCTGGCCGCCGGCACCGATGACCGGATGCATTCCTCGGTATCGATCTGGATCGCGTCCCCTCCCCAGCGCGTCTTCGACCTGGTCGCGGACCTGGAGCGCTGGCCGGAGCACCTTCCCCATTACCGCTACGTCCGGGTGCTGGCGCGCTCGGGCGGCGTCACGCGGGCGCGCATGAGTGCGCGACGCGGCCCGATCCCCGTCTTCTGGGAAGCCGAGCAGGTGCCCGATCCCGCCGCCCGCACGATCCGGTTCCGCCACGTGGGCGGCGTGACGCGAGGCATGGATGTCCTCTGGACGCTCACTCCGGAGCGGGACGGCGCCCGTGACGGCACCCGCGCCGCGATCACCCACGACCTGGATTTCCGCCCGGGGTGGGCCCCGGCCGGCGTCGGCCGTCTCCTCGCCGAGCGCGTGATCGCGCCGCAATTCATCGAGCCGATCGCGGGCGCCACGCTCCGCCGCTTCAAGGAAATCGCCGAGGGCACCGGCGGAATCGCCGAGGCTCGCCCGTGATCGCGCCCACGCCCCTCCGCCGCTGCGCCGTCACGGGGCTGGGTCTGATCACCCCCATCGGCACGGGCCTCACCGCGTTCTGGCAGGGAGTGCGCGAGGGGCGGCGGGGCGTGCGCCCGCTGACCCGCTTCGACGCCTCGTCGCTCCGGACGCGAATCGCGGGGGAGGTGCCCGACTTCGACCCGGGCGCCCACCTGGACGGAAAGCGCCGCCACCGGCTGGACCGGTTCGCGCAATTCTCGATCGCCGCCTCGCGGATGGCGCTGGCCGACGCGGGGATCGCCATAGGGACGGGACCCCACGACGTGCGCGCCGAGAACGCCGCCGTCGCGATCGGCTCGGCGCTGGGCGGGGTGCCCTCGGCGGAAGCCGACCACGCCGACTTTCTCGCGGCGGGCCCGCGGTCGGTGCCGCCCAGCCTGGCCCTCCGCGTCTTCGGCGGAGCCGGAGCGTGCAACGTCGCGATCGAGATCGGCTCGCGCGGACCGGCGCTTGGAAACTCCAATTCCTGCGCCTCCGGCGCGATCGCAATCGGCGAGGGGCTGCGCCTGATCCGGGACGGACTCGCGGACGTCGTGGTGGCCGGAGGCGTGGAGGCACCCCTTGCGCCGCTGACCTTCACCGCGTTCGCGGTGATCCGCGCCATGTCCACTTCGAACGAAGAGCCTGCCGAGGCCTCGCGTCCCTTCGACGCCCGGCGGGACGGCTTCGTGATGGCGGAGGGCGCGGCGATCCTCATCCTCGAGGAGATGGGGCGCGCCGAGGCGCGCGGCGCCCGCGTTTACGCCGAGCTGGCGGGCTTCGGCACCACCAACGACGCCCACCACATGACCGCGCCGCATCCCGAGGGGCGTGACGCGATCCGGGCCATGCGGATCGCGCTTCGCGACGCCCGCCTCACCGCCGACGAGATCGAGCACGTGAACGCCCACGGCTCGTCCACGCCGTTGAACGACAAGGTGGAGACGCACGCCATCAAGGAAGTCTTCGGCGACCGCGCGCGCCGGATCCCCGTGAGCGGCACCAAGGGAATGCACGCGCACGCGCTGGGCGCGTCAGGCGCCCTGGAAGCGGCGATCGTGTCGCTCTCCATCGCCGAGGGATATCTGCCGACCACCGTGAATCTGCGGGTGCCGGACCCTGAATGTGACCTCGACTACGTCGCCGGCGCGGGCCGGCAGGAGACCGTGCGTACCGTGCTGTCCAATTCGTTCGGGTTCGGAGGCACGAACGCGTGCCTCGTGTTCCGCGTGCCTGGCTAGGCGCGCGAAGGGAGGAATGACGATGATTCCAGTGGTGCGCCCCGCCCGGGCGCGGGCCGTCGTGGGACTGGGAGCGCTGGTGGGGTTGGGTGCGACGCTGCTATTCGGGGGGGCGGGATGCGGCACGTCGGGCGCGAAGATCGGGGTGCGGGAAGCGACCGCGCACGCCGACGCGGAGGGAGTGCAGCGGGTGGAGGTGAACGTCCACTCCTTCTACTTCGATCCCAACCGCATCACGGTGGAGGCGGGGAAGCCCGTCGAACTGACGCTCCACTTCAAGCCCGTCTTCACGCCGCACAACATGACGTGCGAGGCGCCCGAAGCGGGGATCCAGATCGACCGAAGCGTGGGAATCATCTCGTTCAGCCACACCAAACACGTGCGCTTCACCCCCACGAAGCGCGGAGAATACAACTTCTACTGCGGCGTGGATTCCCACATGAGAAAGGGAATGACGGGAACGATCGTCGTCCGGTAGCGGTCTTTAGGGAGGGGAGAAATCAATCCGTGGGACTCCGACTACGACGACCATTCGCCCCACGGATTGATTTCTCCCCTCCCCCCTAACGCCGCGCGGCGGCGGCAGCGCGCTTCGACCCGGCTTTAATCGACTCCGGCGTGAGGTGGGTTGCCAGCCAGATGTCTTGGTCTTTCCCCTTCACTCGGACGAACCAGAGGGACTTGCCGTCGGGTGCCCATGTAGGCTTTCCTGCGTCGCCGAAGGATGTGACGCGGTAGAACTTCCCGGTGGCCACCTCGTAGACCCAGACGTCGTCGGCCGGACCCACGCGACGCTGCACCGCGATCCACTTGCCGTCGGGTGACCACGTGGGCCAGATCTCCTCGGTCTGCTCAGTCTCCGTACCCAATCCGGTGAGCTGTGTCTCCATCCCGCCCGCGGCGGGCACCTTCCAGAGGTGGTACGCCGTGAACATCGCCCCCTTCTTCATGGTCATTCCCGGTCCGACCTGAACCGTGGCCGTGGTGTCGATGGGCTTCGCGACGTAGGCGACCCACTTGCCATCGGGGGACCAGGTGGGATGTCCCGGGCTCCCCATGTTGTTCGTGAGCCGCCGGGCTGGCTGTTCCATGAACTTTTCCCCGTTCGCATTCATCACGTAGAGATCGAAGCCCCAGATCTCCCCCGGCTTCATCCGATTGGATGGAAACACAATCTCTTTTCCGTCGGGCGAGTAGACCGCGAAGCGGTTGCTGGAGGGAGCATCGGTCATCGGGCGCGGCTCGCCCCCATCCAGGGGGACCGAGTAGACGTTGTAGTCCTTCACGCGCGTGGAGACGAAGAGGAGCGACTTGGAATCGGGAGCCCACGTTGGCGTGGAGGCGCGCGCGGAATCGGGCTCGTGCGTGAGCTGGCGCGGCGTCCCCCCTGCGATCGGCCGGATCCAGATCTGCTTCACGCTGTCGCCCGGGCTCTCGCGCGTGCTGGTGAAGGCGAGCCATTTCCCGTCGGGCGAGGGCGTGGGATCGGTGTCCGACACGGTGCTGTCCGCCATGACGGGCTGGAATTGGGTGGCCGCGGCCGGGCAGCCGAGGACGCCGGCCAGGAGGAACGGAGCGGAGACCAAGAGGATGAGGGCGGCGAGTCGAGAGATCACGGCGCTTCCTGTTACCGCGTCGCGCGGCATCGGTTTCTCCTCAGGCACGGGGAGCGAATCCCTCCCCCACGGTGAGCACTTCGTAAGAGGCCACGCCCAGGGCGTTCTTCCGGATCTCGCTCCAGGGCTTGTCGAGCACGTAACACTTGAGCAGCGCCAGCACCACCTGGTGGCTGACCACCGCGATCAGGCCCTCCTGTTCCGGATGCCGCGCCACGATCTCGCGCATCGCCTCGAGCGCCCGGCGGTGCACCTCGGCCAGCGGCTCCGACCCGGGGAGCGCGCAGCAGGTGGGATCCTCGCGCCACCGGCGGTAGAGCGGGAGATCGGGCAGTGCCTCCTCGGAGAGTCCTTCCCAGTCGCCGTGGTGGATCTCGTTCAGCCGCGGATCGATGTGGATGTTGAGCGAATGGGGTCCCGCGACGTAGGCGGCGGTTTCCTTCGCCCGAGGGAGGGCGCTGGTGTAGACCGCCGCCAGCGGCACTTCCCATAGAAGCCGCGCCAGGCCCTTGGCTTGGTCTTTTCCCGCGTCGTTGAGGGTGGGGCCCTGCGAGCCCTGCACGCGGCGCTGGCGGTTCCAGTCGGTTTCGCCGTGGCGCACGAAAACAATATCGCGCCCCGCGGTCGCCACGCGTCCGCTAGATCCGGCCGTCGCGGCGGAGGATTTCAGCATTGAGGATGGCGGCGCCCGCGGCGCCGCGGATCGTGTTGTGGCCCAGGGCTTCGAATTTCCAATGGAGCACCGGGCAGGGACGGAGCCGGCCCACCGTGACGCCCATGCCCCCCTCGCGGTCCACGTCCAGCCGCGGCTGCGGCCGGTCGTCCTCGGTGCGGACGCTGATGGGGTCGGCGGGGGCGCTGGGCAAATCCAGCTTCGCGAGCGGACGGAAGCCGGTCAGCGCTTCGGCGACCTGCTTGCGCGAAGCCGCGCGGCGGAGTTTCAGGCTCACCGCCTCCAGGTGGCCGTCCACGACCGGCACCCTGTGGCACTGCGCGCTCACGGGGAACGTCGCGGGCTCGATCCCGCGCCCGTTCATGGTGCCGAGGATCTTCTGCGTCTCGCTCTCCATCTTCCCCTCTTCCCCGGGTACGAACGGCACCACGTTTCCCAGGATGTCGAGGGACGGCACGCCGGGATAGCCGGCGCCGCTGGTGGCCTGGAAGGTGGTCACGATCACCGACTCGACGCCGAAGCGCTGGTGCAGCGGGGCCAGGGTCAGCGCGAGCACGATGGTGCTGCAGTTGGGATTGGTGACGATGCCGCCGCCGTTCGCGTAGGGCTGCTTCTCGAGAAGCGACAGGTGGTCGCGATTGATCTCGGGGATCACCAGGGGCACCAGCGGATCCATGCGATGGTTCCGCGCGTTGGACGAGACCAGGTGGCCGGCGCGCGCGTAGTGCTCTTCCAGCTCGCCGGCGACGGAGGCGTCGAGCGCCGAGAAGAGGAGGCGGGACGTGACCTTGTCGCGCGGCCCCTTCACGCGGAGCCCGCGGACCTTCTCCGGGATCGCGGTCGGGAGCTTCCAGCGGCTTCCGACCGCCTCTTCGTATCGCTTTCCCGCGCTCTGATCGGAGGCCATCACCTCGACCACCTCGAACCAGGGATGGTTTTCGAGGAGCTGGATAAAGCGCTGCCCCACCGTCCCGGTCGCGCCCAGGATGGCGACTCCCATCCGCTTGGGGGAGCCGGCAGTGTGCCTCGAAGTCGTTGCCGCAGTTCGTTTTCTTGCCACCATAGACCTTTGATGATACGGTTCGCGGCCGCGTCCCCGCAACTCCATTCCCGTGTCCCGAGGAGGCTTCCGACGTGCGGGCCAAGACCCCGACGGCTTCATTCGCCTCCGCCGTGATCGCCGCGGCCGTGCTCGCCGCTGCCGTGGCGACGCTCGCTGTCGGGGGGCCGGCCGCCGCGGCGGTCCGTGGCGCCGCCCGGCCCGCTTCACCCGTGCCGGCGATCGCGCGCCCCTTTCCCAGGACGATCGCTCCACCGGCGTTCGGACGGGGGGCGGTCCCATCGCCGGGGACCCCGGGCTCTCCAACGAGACGTCCTCGAATGATCGACAGCTATCCGCGCGATAATGACGACCACGTTGCCGTCACGGCGACGCTCTACTTTGTTTTCGACCAGCCGACCCAGAAGTCGGGGATCTTTTCCGTGGCCGACCTAGATTCGGGGATCGGCGTGCTCCTGAACCTGGATCCTCCCCGGTGGTCCTCGGCGGGCGACACCGTCTACCTGAAGCCGACGGTTCCGATGGCGCTGGGGCATCAGCACGGGATGCGCGTCAACGCGATCGTCGGCTTCCGCGCCAATCCGGCCGACACGGACACCGTCTCGGGCGACCAGGGAATCGTCTACTTCAAGACCTTTCCGCCCGCCCGCCTGGAACGGATCAGCGCCGTCTCGCCGTGGCTCACGCTGGTGCCCGACGCCCTCACGCCGGTCGAGACCTCCGTCCGCGAGCTGGAGGGAAATGCCGTCACGCTGACCTCGGTGCGAGTCCAGATGTGGGCTGCTCCGGCGGCCATCCCGTCGGCGCTCGCCTCCGACATCACGCTTCCCTATTCCGCGGTGATTCCCCGGCGGGGCGTCGCGCGGCTGTCCACGACGGTCACGGTGCCGCGGTTAATGGCCCGCCGGGCGACCCAGGGTCGGATGGCGCTCCAGATCACGTACTTCGGGACCGACGAGACGGGCCTCCCCGTGACGTTCGACGCCTTCTCGGGCGGTTTCACGGCGGCCGCGGTCACCCCGGAGATCGCGGGGAACGCTACCATCCGCTCGGCGGCCCTTGAATGGCCGCTTCCGGGAGCGGTCTTCTCCGCGGGCGACACGCTCCTGCCGCGCGCGGTGGTGATTGGCGACGGCACCGGCCCCTTCCGTGCGGTCTTCTACCTGGACGGCGATCCCGTGGCGTTCGAAGAGGGCCACCTCGAGTCGGGGCGGCCGGCCGTGATCGAGACCCGCGGCCCCATCTTCACGCGACGCTTCGGCGAGCACCGGCTGCAATTCGTGGTGGAGTCGCCGCAGAACGTGGCCTCCCAGCCGATCACGTTTCTCTGCACTCCGCCGGCCAGCGGCTTGAGCCCGCCCCAGGGAGGAGCGCTCCCCGCGGCGGCGACCAGCGACTCGTCGCGTCTCCACCTCCAGGCCACCTGGCTCGCCGACACCCGCTCCCGCTTCCGGTCGGAGGAATCCTCGGCGACAGGCTGGGCCGCCTGGCGCGCGAATCTCGCGCTCTCGCCGACCCGTGCGCTGGAGGCCCGGGTCACCAGCCGAGTGCGCTTCGACGATCCGAAGAACGGAAGCGCCTCGCCCGAGCAGCTCCTCGTGCGCTACCGAGCGTCGCGCGCTACGGTCGAGTGGGGAGACCTGGCACCCTCGCTCGCCGCGGGCGCGCCGATCTTCGCGAGCCCGCTGCCGCGGCGCGGCGCCCAGGCGGTCCTGAGCGACGACAGGCTCGGCACTTTCGAGGGGTACGCCGCACTCGATTCCCGGCCGCGCTCGGCGGGGGGGCCGCTTCGCGAGCTTCGCTCGGATCTCTACGCCGCGCGCCTGTCGCGCGTCCTGATGCGGGACCGGCTGCGCGCCTCTTTGTACGGCGGCTACACCCACGAGGACCCCACGCTGGGCGGGGTCGAAACCGCGGTGCGGGCCAGGGCCGTGTACGGCGGCGCGGCCACGCTACTCTTCGCCAGGGACTGGACGCTGGTCGCGGACGCGGCGAGCGTGCGCCACCGCGCGATCGCGGGAGTCGAGACGGGACGCACCCGGACCGGCATGCGCGGCGAGCTTTCGGGGACCGCGGCCCGATTCAAAGCGCGCGCCGAGGCGTTCCGCTACCAGCCCGGGCTTGCCACGGCCTTGAACCCGTACGCGATTTCCGACCGCCGGGGCTTCGCCCTGGACCTGGCGCGCCCGGTGCTTCGCTGGCAGGCCTTCGCGGGTTATCGGCGCGAGCGCCCGGAGGACACGTCGTCGGGCGCGCCAGCGGTCACCGCCGAGCGCCTCACCGCCGGGGCTTCGTTCTCCCTGAACCAGGACAGCTGGGTCACGCCGTCCCTGATCCGGATTCGGCAGAAGGGGTCCCAGACCGACTTCACGCAGACACGGATCGCGACCGATTTCACTGCCTCCGAGCCGCTGGGGGGACGGACAACGGCCCATTTCGACGCGGGCACGTACGATGACTCGAAGGGCGTGAACGCCAGGCGGCGGGTGCTTGCGGGCTCGGTCGTCTCGGTGCGCCGCCATCCGGGGCGGGTGACCAGCACCATCTCGGCCGGCATCGAGCGCGACGAGAACCGCGATCTCCGCGCGCGCGACCTCACCATCCTGAGCTCGCTGGAAGCGCGGTGGGAGGCATCGCCGCGGCGACTCCTCGTCGCCCCGCTCGTCTCCTACTCCAGTCGCGACTACGAGCTTCACGGCACGCGCGAGGACCGGCTGGGCGGGCGCCTCCAGATCTCGCTCCTCCGCCTCCCCGGGCTGGGCGACGCGGCGCTCTCGATCCAGGGGCGCCTGGAACGGATCTGGCATCGAAGACCCCTCGGCACCCACGATACCGAGGGAGGCGTCGAGCTCACGCTCGGCAAGCAGATCGCGCTCTTGCCGTAGAGTCCCGCGCTCCATCGCCGCCCGTAACTCCGCCGCCGCCGCCGTACACTGCCGCGAGTACTTCCGCCGCCGACGGTTTCCCGACGCGCCCGGATCCCACCGCGGGCCCGCGTCTCCTGGGGACGTGCACCCCTCGCGATGGAACGCTTCGTGCATCGCGTGTTCCAGCCCCTGCCCCTCGGCACCGTGTGCGCGGCGTGCCGCGCGTCATCGAAGGGGGTGCCGTCATGAACAGGATCCGTCCGAGGTTTGCCGCCGTTATCCCGCTTCTCCTGGTCGCGACCTCGTGTTCGAGGGGGGACGAGAAACGGGTGGTGGCGCCCAACCTACCGGTCGACCCGCCTCACGTCGTGTCGGGCCGCTGGATTTGGGAGCCCGCGGCGCTGGCCGGCGCCGTGCGCGAGGCCAGGGCGAACCCGTTGGTCCAGCGGGCGCTCACGACCTCGAACGTCGCCGGCCTCAGGCCGCGAAGCGATCTCGCCGTCCGCGCGGTGGGTGAAGACTCCCGCGGGGTGGCGGTCGGGCTCACCATCCTTCCCTTCTCCGTGGGGAACGACTCCACGCACGCCGCGTTCATCTCGGTGGCGGAGGCTTCCGGACTCCAGGCCGCGGAATTCGCGGAGATGATCGTGGGGCGGGATCCCTACCCCAGCGAAGTCGGTTTTGAGGCGACGACGTGGGGGACCCAGATCGCCTGGATCCGGACCGGGGAAGCGTACGCGCTCGCTCCCCACATCGGGCACCTGGCTCCCGCGAGAATCCAGTGGGGAAAGCTCTTCGGCTGCCTCGCCGAGCGGATGCCCGCGGGCTGCTCGATGGGTGCCGAAATGGGGAGGGAAATCGCTCCGAACTTTCCTCAGGCAGCGGCGATCGGCTGCGCCATCGGGGCGGCCGGGGGCGCGCTCACCTGCGGCCTCCAATTCCTGACGGGGAAGTGACCCAATGCCGCGGACGAGGCTTTGGCTCCTGTTCCTGGCCGTCGCGCTGGGGGTCGTGCTGGCCTCGGCCGCTCCCCGCTCGTGGAGCGTGGCCCCCGTTCACGGCGCTCTCTTCGGCACGGCGCTCTACCTCGGCGCGCTCCGGCGTCCGGCGGGCGCGCTCCTGCGGGCCGCCGCATTCCTGGCGCTCGCGAGCGCGCAGGCCTATGTCCTCTTCGAGGCGGCTCCGGGGTCGGACGTCAGGGCGGCCTTCGTGATCCTGTCGACGTGGATCGTGCTGGAATCGCTGGGCGGCAGGGTGGGCGCCGCTCCGGCGCGCGGATAAGGTCGCCGCGGGCGGCTACTGAGAACGCTGGGCGCGACGCGCTGCCGAACGTCCGTTTCGGCCGGTCTTCCCGCGCGTCCCCTTCGCGGCTCGCGTGGCGCCCGCGGCTTTGGGCAGGCGTGCGCGCTTCGGGGGCTTGGGTTTCCTCCGGCGCGCCGCCTGAACCGTGCGGGTCTTCCGCGTCTTCGACTTCCGCTTTTCCTCGCGCGCCTTGCGCTTCGCCTCCAGCTGGGCGATGCGCTCGGCGACGCCCGCGAACGCGTGCTGGAAGACCTCGTCCACGGCGCTGACCGCGATGAACGTGATCTTCGAGCGGATCGGCTCGGGAATCTCGACCAAATCTTTCTGGTTGTCCGACGGAAAGACCACGGTCTTGATTCCGGCGCGGTAGGCAGCCATGACCTTTTCTTTAAGCCCCCCGACCGCGAGCACCTTGCCGCGCAGCGTCACCTCGCCGGTCATGGCCACGTCGTTCCGGATGGGCGCCTCGGCCAGCGCCGAGGCGATGGCCATGACAATGGTGATCCCGGCGGAGGGGCCGTCCTTGGGCACGGCGCCCTCGGGGAAGTGGATGTGGAGGTCGTAATCGTCGAATAGCTGGGGGTCGATTCCCAGGAGCTCGGCCCGGGCTCGCACGTACGAATGCGCGGCCTGCACCGACTCCTTCATGACGTCGCCCAGCTGGCCGGTCACGATCACGCGGCCGGCGCCCCGCATCTTGAGTGCCTCGATCAGGAGCAGGTCGCCGCCCGTGGCCGTCCAGGCCAGTCCCGTCGCCACGCCCACCTCGGCGTGCCCCTCGGCGACGTCAGGGACGATGTAGGGCGGGCCCAGGATCGGCTCCACGTCGGCCACCGAAAAGCGCCAGTCTCCCGTGTAGCCGGTGGTGCGCTGACGAGCCGCCTTCCGGCAAAAGGTGTCGATCGCGCGCTCCAGCTGCCGCACGCCCGCCTCGCGGGTATACTCGCGGATGATCTTGATCAGGGCCGCGTCGTCGAATGCGATGTCGGTGGCCGCCAGGCCGTGCTCTTTCGCTTCGCGCGGCACCAGGTGGCGCCGCGCGATCTCCAGCTTCTCCTCCTCCATGTAGCCCGGGATCTGGATCACTTCCAGGCGGTCGAGGAGCGCGGAGGGGATGAAGTCCAGCACGTTCGCGGTGGTGATGAAGAGGATGTCGGACAGGTCGTACGGAATCTCGACGTAATGGTCGACGAAGTGCCGGTTCTGCTCCGGATCCAGCACCTCGAGCAGGGCCGAGGCGGGATCCCCGTCGGAGTCGTGCCCCAGCTTGTCGATCTCGTCGATCATGAAGACCGGGCTGGAGGAGCGAGCGTCGCGCAGGGATCTCAATATTTTCCCCGGCCGCGATCCGACGTAGGTGCGGCGGTGCCCGCGGATCTCGGCCTCGTCGCGCACGCCCCCCACGCTCATGCGGACGAAGGCGCGGCCCATGGCGCGGGCGATCGACGCGCCCAGCGAGGTCTTCCCCGTGCCGGGGGGCCCCGCGAAGCACAGGATGGGCCCGTGCATGTCGTTCTTCAGCTTCAGCACCGAGAGGTATTCGAGGATCCGCTCCTTCACCTTCTCCAGCCCGAAGTGCTCCTCGTTCAGCCGGCGTTGCACCTCTTCCAGCCGGATGTCGGGCGGCTTCTCGCGCGCCCAGGGGAGCGAGAGGAGCCACTCGACATAGTTCCGGATGACTCCCGACTCCTGCGACGCGGGCGGCAGAAGGCGGAGCCGGTTCGTCTCCTCCTGCATCACCGCCCGCACGTGCGACGGCAGGGCCAGCCCGTCGGCGCGCTCGAGAATCTGCCGCACCAGCATTTCCTGGGGGTCGTCCTCGCCCAGGAGGCGGCGGATCTCCATGAGCTGCTGGCGCAGGAAGAACTCCCGCTGGTTCTTCTCCAGCTGGGCGCTCGTGCGCCGCACCACGTCCTCGGCCACACTCAGCCGCGCGATCTCCGAATCGATCCCCTCCGCGACCACGGCCAGTCGTCCCTCGACATCGAGCGCCTCGATCACGCGCTTCTTGATCTCGAGCGGGAACCGGACGATGGAGGCGACCGTGTCGGCGAACAGTCCCGGGTCGCCCAGGTTCATGCTGAAGATGTTGTCCATCTCGGGCGGGTAGCCGGTGTCCAGCTGCGTGAGCGTGCGCAGCGATTTGAGGATGCGGCTGATCAGGACGTGGACCTTCTCGGGATCCCTGACGGTCTCCTCGGGACAGGTCACGCGTGCCATCAGGTAGGGCTCGGTGCGCAGGATCTCCTCGATCCGGAGGCGGCGCAGTCCCTCGAGGGTGACCTGCACGTTTCCCCCGGGCATGTTCATGCTCCGGATGATCCGGGCCGCGAGCCCGATCTTGCTCAGCTCTTCGGACCGGATCTCCTCTTCCCGCTTCGCCGGGCTGTACACCAGGGCTACCAGCGTGTCGGGATCGGAGTGCTCGCGGAGGAGGGCCTTCGATTGCTCGATGCGGACCTGGATGGAGGTGACACCGAGGGGAAAAACGACGGTGCTCATCAGGGGAAGGAGGGGAATTTCAGACGGGACATCGCGTTGCAGCATCAGCCCGACTTCGGCTGGTGTTCGTTTGCTCACCCGGCGCCCCTTCCCTACGGTGCCATGCGACGGCTTGGGAGACGACCGGCCACGGTACCACACACCCCCGCCGCTGGCCAGCCGCCCCCCTGGAATCCGTTCCGCCGCCACAGGCAAAACGACGGGCCACCAGGGGGGCTTCTTCCGATGGCCCATCGGTCCGCCTCACCCGCCTCCAGGGGTTCGCCCTCCCTGCAGACGGCGCCGCGTAGGGACCGCGGCGTTACCGCTTACCAGCCTGCCTTACCTCCGGAACCGTCGGCCAACGATAGGAAAATCGCGATCAGGATCAGAGCTGCCATGCTGTCACCCCCTCTCTTCGGTTTGGGTCAGCTGCGTTCGTCACCGGCACCGCATTTCCGATTCGTTACCAGCCAGCCTTGCCGCCCGAGCCATCAGCCAATGACACGAAGATCGCGATCAGGATCAGAGCTGCCATTTCACACCTCGTCTGGTTTGGGGTCCGTCGCCTTGCTCGCGTCCGCGAGTGAGCTTCGACGCGAGGGTTACAAAGCAGTCGCCATGCCATTTGCAAGGCACGTTAAATCTTGGGCGCTAATCCATTGATTGGAAGTGCGTTACAGGGATGGCGATTTGCGCGCTGCGGCGCTACGGAGAGCTTCAGAGTGTCCGTGGGGAGTGACTACTCTCAGCGGCACCTAGTAACTTATTAGTTAATAGCAGTTTAGTTATGTCGCCAAAGCTTGACAATACGTGTCCGCGGCGCTTGTCTATGGGAGCCCCCCGAGCGCCCATCGCACGGGAGCACTGATGGGCGCGGATCAGCTAGCTAGAGGGAGGTCCAGGTCGCTTCCCGGGACCAGATCCACTTCCGCCTGCGGGAGCGGGATCACGATGGTGAAGGTGCTTCCCCGGCCGACCTCGCTCTCCACCTCGATCGTGCCGCCATGCGCCTCCACGATTCCCCGGGCGATGGAGAGCCCCAGTCCCAGCCCGGAGGAGTTGAACTGCGTGGTGCCGGAGGAATGCAGGTTCACGTCCTTCAGCTCCACGATCTTCGCGAAGATCTTCTCGAAGTCGTCCTTCGAGATTCCGATCCCCGTGTCGGTCACGTAGATCTCGACCGTTCCCACACCTGCCTCCGCCGCACCGGCACTCGCCGCCCCTTCGGCCCCCCCGGCAGGCGCCTCGCCCCCACCCCGCCGGGCGCCGATCTCGATCGACCCCCCGTCGCGGGTGAAGCGCACGGCGTTCATGGCCAGGTTGGTCATGGCCTGCTTCAGGTACCCCGCGTCAATCCGCGGGTGGCCCAGGTCGGGCTCGATGGAGATGGACACGATCTGGCTCCGCTCGGCGGCGAGAGAGACGGTGTGCACCGCCACCTCCTCGACCAGTGCTCCGACGTCCACCAGGGCGAGCTGGACCGGCAGCTTCCGCCGGTCGATCAGGGACATGTGGGTCAGGTCCCGCGCCAGACGGGTCAATGCGTCCGCCGCGCTCTTGATGGCCCGAAATCCCTCCCGCTGCATGTCCGTAACGGCTCCTGCCGTGCCTTCCCCCATGAGGTCGGCGTAGCCCCGGATGGTGGTGACCGGCGTCAGGATCTCGTGGGAGGCGATGGCGATGAAGTTGGACTTCATGCGGTCGACCTCTTCGAGACGTTCGATCTCGTGCCGCTGGGACTCGCGCATCTCCTCGAAGTGCGCCGCCAGAAGGCCCATCTCGTCGCGGGAGGTCACCTCGAGCGGGTAGTCGTAGTCGCCGTCGCGCATCGCGGACGCCGCCTCCACGAGCCGGCGCACGGGGCGGGTGATGCCGCTGGAGACCAGGAATCCGACCAGGAGCGCCACCACGATCAGGGCCGCGCCCGCGAGGGTGAGGTCCCGGCTGATGCGCGCTAGGACGGCGGTCTCCTGGTCGAGCGCGCGGAGGAGGACGAAGTCCACCGTGCCGCCCGAGGTCGCGCCGTCCAGCCGTTCCCGCAGGGCGAGAAACCGGCTGCCGCCGTCGATGACGTGGGTCACGCCGGCCGTCGGGGGGGCAGCCGCGAGCCGTTCCGCCAGCCCGCTCCGCTGCGTTGTCCGGATCAGAGCCTGGCGGTCCACGACGAAGATCACGTCGCTCCGGGTGGTCGCCTTCAGGCGCTCGGCCAGCGGCAAATCGATCAGGCGGCCGAGGGTCAGGGTGCCGACCTGCTCGCCCTGGACCAGGATGGGGACGGTGGCCACGCGGTAGGCCCGATCGCCCTCGATCAGGTAGCCTCGCCCCGGGCGCCCGGCCATCGCGGCCCGGACGAGGGGCCAGCTCGACCGGTCCGCGCCCGGGGGATCGGTCCGGCCCGCTCCCGCGAGCACGATCCCGTGCTCGTCGGTCACGTCGAAGAGATGCGTCTCGGCGTCGCGCTGGAAGTCGCTCGCCACTCCGAGAAGAGTCTGATGGAAATCGGCGTTCTGCCGGTCGGTCCGCGGCAGGATCAGGAGGGCGAAGAACTTCGGATCGCGCGCCACCACCACGCCGATCCGCTCGAGGTTTTCGCCCTCGCGCTCCATCTGGTTCTCGAAGGCGAGGGCGGCGCGGGAGAGGTCGGACGTGACCGTCTTGTTCACCTCGTCCGCTAGGCGGTAATTCACCAGGAAGAGCGCGGCCACCATCACCCCCAGGATCGGAAGGGACGTGAGGGCGGTGATCTTGAGAAGAAGGGAGATGCGGGGGCGGCGCGTCATCGGTGCCGGGGCGTCACTCGGCGCCGAGAACGGCGGCCGTCGTTCCATTCGCGGCGACCTCGATCGAGGCGGTCCGCTCCCCCCGCCGCGGGAGCCATAGCACCAACGTGTGCTTCCCCTCCGGCGCATCCTCGATGCGGAAACGGCCGTCCGCCCCGACGTACGCAAAGCGGCGGCTGGGAACGACGACGATGTCCGAGCGCATGTCCGAATGGATGTCGCAGAAGACCTGGACCAGCCCGGGCTTCTGGAAGATCAGTCGCTTCGACTTTCCCCGGGGGTAACGTCCGAGGTCGAACCGCTTGGGCGGGGAGTACGAGAACACGTTGTGAAAGACGTTGTCGCTGTTCCGGAATTCCACGGCCTGCCCCACCACGACCGCAAGAATCCGAGGAATGAACCTCTGCCCCTTCTGGTCGAGGAGGACGGACGCCGGCGGGGCTTCCGTGATCGGGACGTCCGAGAGGTAGGCGACGCCGTAGGTGGTGTCGGATGGAACCACGGATCCGGAATTTCCGGCCGCTCCGCTGAGTTGTCCCACATACGCATTCGATCTGGCTCCCCCGCGGAACGAAAGGTCGGCCGGCGTGAGTGTCACCGACCCCACGATCGTTCCCGCAACGGCTGAGTTTGCCAGGAGCAGGCCCAGGACGACGCCCCCGGCGGTCGGTCGAGACCGCATGCGTCTCCTATCGGCCCTGAGACGAGCTACCCTAAGCCCGTTCTTGGGGTTTGCGCCGTGGTGTAAGATCGGCCGGTGACCCACAATCAAGCGTCCGCACCGCCATTTTCCCGCCCGGCCGCCGACGTTCGCCGGGGGGCGACGCTCGAGTTGGAGGTGGAGGATCTCGCCTTCGGCGGGGCCGCCCTTGCCAAGGTCGACGGCCTGGTGGTCTTCGTCGAAAACGCCCTCCCCGGCGATCGCGTCGCGGCGACCGTGTTCCGCAGGAAGCGCCAGTACGCCGAGGCGCGGGCGGACCGGATTCTTCGAGCCTCCCCGTTCCGGGTGGAGGCGCGCTGCGAGCACGTCGCGATCTGCGGCGGCTGCCGTTTCCAGGATCTCGCCTACCCGGAGCAGCTCCGCCACAAGGAGCGGCAGGTGGAGGCGTGCCTGGCCCATCTGGGCGGAATCGCCGCCGCCGCCCTGCCGGTCATCGCGGCGCCGTCCCAGTTCCACTACCGGAACAAGATGGAATTCTCCTTCGGGCGGGGGGACGCGGACGGCACACTCACCCTGGGACTTCATCGCCGCGGCTTCTTCGATCGCGCCTTCGACCTGGCGCGCTGCCACATCGCGAGGCCGATCGCGAGCGAGATCGTCGCCGAGACCCGCGCCTGGGCGATCGAGGAAAAGCTGACCCCCTACGACACGCGCCGCCACGCCGGTCTTTTGCGCTACCTCGTCGTCCGCGAGGGCGTCCGGACCGGCCAGGTGATGGTCAACCTGGTCGCGGGCGACCCGCACCCCGCCTTCGAGGGGTTCGCGCGGCGGATCACCGCGCGCTTCCCGGCGGTCGCGAGCGTCCTCCTGAACCTGACGCGCCGGAAGGCGCAGGTAGCCGTCGGCGAGGAGGAGCGGGTGCTGGCGGGGAAGGACCGCATCGAGGAGCGCCTGGGAGGACTGGTCTTCGAGATCTCGTCGGCCTCGTTCTTTCAGACCAACACCGAGCAGGCGGAGCGCCTCCTCGAGACCGCCCTCGAGGGACTGGCCCTCACCGGCGGCGAGCGGGTGCTGGACCTGTACTCTGGAACTGGGACCTTCACCCTCCCGATCGCGCTCCGAGCGCGGGAGGCGATCGGGGTCGAGTCGTCCGCGGCGGCGGTGCTCGACGCCGAGCGGAACGCCGCCAGGAACGGGATCTCAAACGTCCGGTTTCTCCGGGAGGAGGCGGTGGAAGCGCTCCGCGACCACTTCGGCGCCGAGGGGTCGGCGAGCCCGGCCGCCATCGACGCGGTGCTCGTCGACCCGCCGCGGGCGGGCCTTCATCCGGGCGTGGTGAGCCGGCTGATCCGGATGGGGGCGCCGCGACTTGTCTACGTCTCGTGCAATCCGTCGACTCTGGGCCGCGACCTGGCGCTCTTCTGCGAGTCCCGCTACCGCCTCGAGTGGGTCCGCCCGGTGGACATGTTTCCGCACACGCCCCACATCGAATGCGTCGCGACGCTGGTCCGGACGGGGTGATGCCCGCTCCTGTTCCCGCTCCCCGCGCCCCGCGCCGCGACGGCGCTTTCCCATGCTACGCTTGGGCGCTCCGGCGCCAGGGAGGAATGATGCGGCACCCCTCGGCATGGCTTCTCGCCATCCTGGCGCTCACGGCGATGCACGCGACTCCGGCCTCGGCCGGCCCCAAATCTTCGAGCAAAGGAACCCGATCGATGGCGATTTCCACCGCGGCCGCCGCGGCGCAGTCCCCCGTATCCGAGACAATCCTAGAGAACGGGCTCACCGTCCTCGTCCAGGAAGTCCACACGGCGCCGGTGGTGTCGTTCATGGTCTGGTACAAGGTAGGCTCGCGGAACGAGACGGCCGGCGAGACCGGCATCTCGCACCTCTTAGAGCACATGATGTTCAAGGGGACTCCGACCTTCGGCAAGGGGGAGATCGCCCGCCAGCTCCAGAAGAACGGCGCCTCGTTCAACGCCGGCACCTCGCTCGACTACACGGAGTACTACGAAGTGCTGGCGAGCGACCGGCTGGAGCTGGCGATGAAGATCGAGTCCGACCGCATGGTGAACGCGACGATCCCCGATGAGGAGCACCGCCTGGAGATGACCGTGGTCCGCTCCGAGCTGGAGCGGAACGAGGACAATCCCGAGCGCGCCCTGTATATCGAAGCGATGGCGCAGGCCTTCAAGGCGCACCCGTACCACTGGCCCACGATCGGCTGGCGTACCGACGTGGAACAGATCCGGACCAGCCAGATCCGCGACTACTACAAGCGCCACTACATGCCGAACAACGCGACCGTGGTCGTCGTGGGCGACGTGGACAAGGGCGCTGTGCTCGCCATGGTGAAGCGCTACTTCGGCGCGATCCCGAAGGGGACCGAGCCGCCCCCGGTGACGACGGTGGAGCCGCAGCAGCTGGGCGAGCGCCGGTTCAAGATCCGGAAGCCCGGCGACACGCGCTACCTGCTCGTCGCTTACCGAAATCCGGAGATGACGCACGCGGACACCTACGCGCTGGACGTCCTCGGGATCATCCTGGGCCACGGCCAGACCTCGCGGCTCTACCAGGCGCTGGTCGAGAAAAAGCTGGCGACCGAGGTCGACGCCTCGAACGAGACCGGGCGCGATCCGATGCTCTTCATGACGCAGGCCACGGCTGCTCCCGGGAAGTCCCTGGACCAGGTCGAGGCCGCTCTCACGGCCGAGATCGACCGTCTGAAGCGGGAGCCGGTCACCACCAAGGAGCTGGACCGGGCAAAGAAGCAGGTGGAGGCGGGATTCGTCTACTCCAAGGATTCCATCCGGAGCCTGGCGCAGCAATTGGGGTATTACAACACCGTGGCCACCTGGCGCTATCTGGGCACCTATCTCGACCGCGTTCGCGCGGTGTCGGCCGCCGATCTGCAGCGCGTGGCGGCGGCGTATCTGACCGAGAACTCGCGCACCGTGGGCTGGTACGACCCGACCGAGGAGGCGCAGGCCGCCGGCCCGGCGGGAAGCGGCGGGTCCGGCGACGGCCCGGGCACCGCGCCTGCCCGCTGGGTCGAGCACTACCGCCCCGAGGGTGACGCGGCGGCGGCGGGTGCGTCGGCCGCCCCGGCGGGCGCCGCGCGCGCGATGGGCGCTCCCGCCTACCGGACGGTGCTGCCGAACGGCCTCACGCTCATCGTCCGCCGAAACTCCGCCAACCCGACCGTCTCGCTCCAGGGCCTCGTCCGCGCGGGGGGCATCTTCGATCCGCCCGGAAAGAGCGGCCTGGCCGGCTTCGTCGCGGCCATGCTCGACCAGGGAACGGCCAAGAGGACCGCGCTCCAGATGGCGGAGGCGGTCGAGAACGTTGGCGCCCGCCTTGGCTTCGACGGCGGCTCCGAGACCGCGTCTTTCTCCGCGACCATGCTCTCCCCCGATCTTCCCGCCGTGCTCGACGTGCTGGCGGACGCGCTCCGGAATCCGGCCTTCCCGGCGGACAAGATCGAGAAGATCCGCGCCGAGCGGATCACCGACTACCAGATCGCCGAGAATTCCACGGCGAGCGTGGCCGCCCGCCGCGCGAACCAGCTTCTCTACCCGGTGGGCCATCCCTATCACGACCATCCGCTCGGGACGGACTCGACGCTCCAGGTGATCACCAAGGGCGACCTGGCCGCGTTCCACGCGCGCCACTACGGGCCGAACAACACGGTGCTGGTGCTGGTGGGCGACGTGGACCTGAAGCAGGCGACCGAGCTGGTTCGCGCGGCATTCGGCGCGTGGGCCAAGCTCCCGGCGCCGCCCCCGTTCCAGGTGCCCAACGCCGACCCGCCCGCCTCGGTCCTGAATTTGAAGGTCCCGATGAAGGGGAAATCGCAGACCGACGTGGTCTACGCGGTTCCGGGGATCGCGCGGACGGCGCCCGATTACGACGCGGCGATGATGATGAACTACATCCTCGGCGGCGGCTCCCTGTCCAGCCGGCTGATGAACAACCTGCGCGACGAGCAGGGGCTGGTCTACGGCGTCTACTCCTCGCTGTCCGCGGGGATCGGCGCGGGACCGCTCTCGATCCGCGCGGGAACGAATCCCGCGAACGCGGACCGGGCAGTCGCGAGCGTGCTCGAGCAGGTGCGGCGCATGTCTGAGGAGGGACCGACCGCCCAGGAGATGGAGGACGCGAAGGACTACCTGACCGGCGTTTTTCCCGTGCGGCTGGAGACGAACGCCGGGGTCGCCTCCCAGCTCCTGACCGCCGAGCTCTACGGTCTGGGCCTGGACTACATCGAGCGCTACGCGTCGATCGTGCGCGGGATCACCCGCGAGTCGGCCGCCGCGGCGGCGCGTGCGTATCTCAAGCCAAAGTCCGGCTACGCGCTCGTGATCGCGGGATCGGTCGGCCCGGCAGGAAACGCTACGCCCCAGAATGCGGGGCCGGCGACCACGCCCGGAGGCGCGGGTGGGCCGTAGACGCGCGAGCCGTCTCCTGGCGGCGCTCCTCCTCCTCGCCGCGGTACCCCACGCGGCGGAGGCGAGGCGCCGCTTCGTGCCCCAGGAACACCGCACGCTCCAGGGCGCGTTGAACGCCGCGGAGACGGGAGACACGATCTGGGTGGCGGCCGGGGTCTATCCCGGCCCGTTCGAGATCCGGAAGCGCCTGGTCCTCTTCGGCGAGGGCGGCCCGGACAGCACCATCCTCGACGGGGGCGACAGCGTCCGCGTGCTCCATGTCGAGGGCGTGCGGGGGGGCTCGCTCATCGGCTTCGGGATCCGCCGCGGCAAGGCGAACGGGGGCGGCGGGATCCAGTGCGTTCGCGATTCCTCCTTCGAAATCCGCGACTGCACCTTTACGAAGAACTGGGAATCGGCGGTCGGCGTCTGGGCGTCCGACGAAATCTCCATGGGCGGATGCCGGGTGCGCCAGAACAAGGGGACCGGCGTCCGCTTCAACAATTCCACCGGGGCCGTATTCACGTGCGAATTCACGGAGAACGAAGGCTACGACGGGGGCGCCCTGGCGCTGGTCGGCAGCCACCTGGTCATCCCGCTCCGGGAAAACCTCTTCGAGCGGAACCGGGCCCACGGGGCCACGGGGGGCGCCGTGAACGCGGCCGACTCGTCCGAGGCAACCATCGCCAACTGCACGTTCCGGGAAAACTCGACGGACGTGGCGGGCGGCGCGGTGGCCGTGATGAGCGGCTCCATGGTGAACGTCTCCCGATCGTTCTTCCAGAAGAACCACGGGGGCTCGGCCGGCGCGCTTCACGCCGATGGATCGAGCATGAATGTGGGATACTCGATATTCGACCGCAATACGGCGGTCGTGGCCGCCGCCGCCGTCGGCATCGTGAGACGCAAGACCGCAAACGTGAACCCGGTGCTCTCCAACAACACGTTTTACCAGAACGACACCGGAGATGGAGGCACGCTCTACTTCGTCGACGTTTCACCTGAGGTGCGCAACAACATCTTTGTCGTGAGCCGCGATCAGCGCGCCGTCTCGGGGATGCAGACCACCCCGCGATTCGACTGCAACCTCATTTGGGATCCGTCCGGAGGGTCCATTGGTGCGCTGCCCTCCGCCAACACCTGGGTCGGGGACCCTCTTTTTTGCGACGCGGAGCGCGGCAATTTCAAGCTCCGCGACCTGTCGCCCGCGCTGCGCGCTCCGTGTGGTCCAATCGGCGCGCTCTCCGAAAAGGCGGGCTGCGCCTCATTCCGGCTCCAACCGGCCAACTAGTTCCGCCGTCCAAGGGAGGCGGGAACTTCGGCTGGCCCCCGCGGTAGACCGGAGAGAGAAGCGTGGCGCACCCCACCCATCCAATACGGAGGAGTACCACCATGCCATTGTCTCAGGCACTGCGGCCGGCCGGGAGCCTCGCGGCTCTCGGGCTGGCGCTGTCGCTGCTCGTCGCCCCCATGGCGGCGAGAGCGCAGGACGACCAGGACGACCAGGGTAACGGGCGTTCCGGCACCGTCCGGATCTACCAGAACAAGGACGACAATTCCGCCTCGGGAGGCGGGTTCCTGGGCGTACAGGTCCAGGACGTCACCCGCGCCCTCCAGCGCGCCCGGAATCTCCCCACGGAAGAAGGGGCCCTGGTCAACCGGGTCGAGCAAGACAGCCCCGCCGATCGGAACGGAATCCGTCGCGGCGACGTGATCGTCGAGATAAACGGGGACAAGGTCCAGGATTCCGCCGACCTGATCCGCTCGGTCCGGCAGCTCGACGCCGGCAGCAAGGTGCGGATTACCCTGTGGCGCTCCGGCGCTCTCCGAACGATCACCGCCCAGCTGGATGTGCGGCCGAAGACCCGGCCGGGTATGCCGGGCATGCCCCCCAACATGGGAGGCTGGGGAACGGGCAACGACGACGGCGACGCGCCGATGGCGATGCCGATGCCCCCGACGATGGGCGACCGTGACCAGGTCCGGCAGCAGATCCGGGAGCTCCGGAAGGAGCTGGAGCAGCTTCGGGAGGAAGTCCGCGCGCTCCGCGCCGAGCTTCATCAGTCCAATGACGACAACGACAACCGCTCGCGGGACAACGGG